>NPIE01002074.1_pt2 | contig 195908 bp, 210 predicted proteins | sample 8637661 | NCBI WGS metagenome assembly NPIE01 (sample SAMN07420842, study PRJNA396082) | bioreactor metagenome | isolation source: sample BA12 brine-fed electro-methanogenic bioreactor BA | place: Japan: Kochi | collected 2016-12-09
TCTTTACTGTTTTTTTCTTAGTTGTTTTTTTCTTAGTTGTTTTTTTAGAATTTGAATTAGTTATTTTTTTAACTTTCTTTTTTAATTTAGATAGAATACCTGTTTTGGTCTTTTTTGTTTTGGTCGTTTTTTTCTTCATTGGTTTAGACATAATAAAACCTCTGTTATTTGATGGTAATCTATTTGGGTGTTTGTGAGTTTAAAAACCTTTTCCTAACTACCACAAATAATCTTCTTTCCCAACTTATTAGGAGTAATCACCAATTTCGGATCCTTAAATGTTAATTCTAATTCTGTTGAATCATAATATTTATCTAAAAAAATTGCAAGTGCAGCAACCTCGGAATGAGGTTGATTTGTTATTCCTATGTTATAATGAGATTCCTGATATACTTCTGGAGGCACCTTTTCACCCCCCACAATTATCAAAAGATCTTTTTTTGGTTTAATTTCCTTAATTATATCTTGTACTTTTTCACCATACATAGTTAAATGAATCAAAGTGTATCCTTGTCTTTTATATTCGATAAGTATTTCTTTCCATTTTTTTCGGTATTCTACTTCTATTCCTTGCCCCCAATTTTCATTTACTTTATATATAGTGTCAAAAATATGAGGGTCTTTTTCACCAGATAAAATAATTTTGTTTGCACCAAGAGCTCTTGCTACTAAACAAATATGAGTAGTAATACGTTTATCTCTAACTATCCTATGTCCTAATCTTAAAACTACTATCCCCATAATTTTTTATTTACAGCAAGCTTTTTATAATGCTTTATATAGAATTTTTACAAATGGGCCCGTAACTCAGTTTGGTAGAGTGGCTGGCTCTTAACCAGTAAGCCGAGGGTTCAATAACCTTTTTCTTTAAAAGGAGAAGGTGGAACAGATCCCTTCGGGCCCGCTTTTTTAATTTTCTCTTATTTAAAACCAAACAAAAACATTTATAAACACAGGAAACCCGAATAATTGTATAAATATATATGAGGTTGATAAAATGAAAACAAATACTGCCGAAGTCTATACTAGAATATTAAATATAGGAGGAGAAAATTTTTTATTTGAAGAAAGAAAAACAAATGGTGGAGGACACATTCCAACTTGTATAGGACAAATTATAGATCAGTCTTCGCTAGGCGCAAATATGCCAATTCCAAAAAAAGATAGATCTGGAAAGGCGATAGACCCAAAAGATATACGTGTTTGTGAAATAGGAGGAAAAAGACTCATAGTAAATATAGGAGACAAGGTATATGATTTTTCTGAAAGAAATATACCTGTATTAACTGATAGATAAAAAGGATATTTCTTTTTATTCTTTTCCTTTCTATTGTAAATATGGTTTTAAATTCAATTCCTTTAATTTTTGCAATTGCACTTTCATTAATTCATTTTTTAAGTAAAAAAATATCTAAAAAAATTGAAAAATATCATCAACATTTGATAAGTTTAAGTGCAGGTATTTTCATAACATACATCATACTTGTTATGTTACCAGAGGTTACAATTGGAAGTGAAATAATAGGAGAACACATTTATTTAGCACTATTAGGAGGCTATTCATTTTTTCATTTAATTGAAAAATATACATACCAGCACTATAAAAACAAGAAAAAATTGATAGATGAGTTAGCTCATTTACATATGTTTGGCTTCGTGTTTGATAGTTTTGTTGTTGGATTTACATTAGTAATATTTTATAAAATTTCAACTCCGTTTACTATTTTAGCTATTTTACCAATAATCCCTTATGCATTACATAGTTTAGCTTCTTCATTATCTTTAGAACATATACATGAAAAATTTGCTTCAAAAAAAGTAGAACGATTTTTCTTATCTTTGTCTCCATTATTCGGAGCTGTTGTTGCAACAATAATTCAAATTTCTGAATCTCAATTCTATTTAATATTTGGATTTTTACTAGGGATTTTAATATATATAGTTACTAGAAATACTATGCCAGAAGGTAAAAAAGGAGTTCCTGGTTTCTTTTTAATAGGTATCATCTTAACTCTATTACTGTTAGGGATTTCTAATTTTCCTATTTAGGTGATTTTATGAATTTAATATTAGTACCTACTGCACACGTATCAAAAAAAAGTATTGAATTAGTTAAAAAAACAATTAATTCTGAAAAACCAGATATAATTGCAGTAGAATTAGATAAACAACGAGCAATTGGACTATTAAGTAATAAAAAACCTTCAACATTTACACTATTAAAAAATCCTAGCTTTTTATTTATGTATTCTGCACAACAAATTTTAGGCATAATCTTTAAATCAAAACCAGGAGAAGAAATGAGAACTGCATTAATAGAATCTGGAAAATTAAATATTCCTATTTTATTAGCAGACATGCCAATACAAAAAATTATTCAAAACTTAAAAAAAGTTCCGTTTAAAGAAAAATTAAAAATAATTCTCCCAATGAAGATAAAGGGCATAAACTCATTAGATAGTTTAACTGATCCTGATAAACTCAGACCAATTTTAAAACAAATAAAAATTAAATATCCTCATATCTATAAATTTCTATTAGAAGAAAGAAACGAGTATATCTTTAATAAAATAATTAATTCAAATTATACTAATATTGTAGGGATATTTGGTGCAGGACACATACCTGGATTATTAGATTTGGTAGAAAATCATAATAAAAATAATCCAGAAAATAAAATAAATATAAGATTTGTAAGGTAATTATATGAAAATAAATAGAGAATTAGAAACTGTATTTTTACATATGAAACCTGTTAAAATGATAATAGCTTTAAAAGATGAAGAGGAAGAATGGTATATTTCAAAACTTGCAAAAGAAAGTGGTTCAACATATGTATATACTAAACAAATTTTAGAAATATTACAAAAAGAAAAAATTGTAAAATTAATAGAAGAAGGAAGAATTAAAAAAGTAATTCCAACTCAAAAAGGAATAGAATTAGCAATAATTCTAGAAGATTTTATTAAAAAATGTGAAACAAATGAAACCAATGAAATTATACTGCCCGTAGAGTAACAACTTTTCTTACTGCATTCTCAACATGATCATAATCTCTAAAGTGAGAATATACAAATATTCCTATTGGATAATCATTTGGAGTTGTATTACTATTTCCTTGAACTTTAAAAACTACTGTTTTTTCTTCTCCTGGTTCAACATCTCCTAATTTTTTTTGTTCTGTTTTATTAATTCCTGGTGACCCAAATCCTAATTTATTAGGACATTTTGCAACTACAGACATCATACTCTTTTTAGAATCTGTATTTTTAACTACTACAATTAAATCAACAGATTCATTTTTATGAGAATTTAGTCTATATGGTTTAAATTGCGTAGACATAGTAATAGGTCTTGAGGAATTTTCCTGTGTTTTTCCTAAATTTTTAAGTTTATCAATAAATCCCATATCTATATTTTGCAACGTTAAATATAAAAACTCTATTGTGATGATAGTAATTATGTGTATAATTAATTTTGAAGGGGATAAAGCAGTAATGGATTGTGTTAGGTGTGCCTTAGGACTAGGATCTCCTAATTGTTTAAACAGCCATATAAAGGCCCTTTCAGGTTTAGAAAAAAGACCTAAAACACATAGATATGAAGAAGAAGTATTAGTAGAACTAAATGAAAATCAGACAAAAATAATAAACACATATATTGAATTAATAAGAAGTGTAGAAAAAAATATGATGGACCAAGAACTTTATGGGATGAAAGAGGACGACAATTATTATAATAGAAAAAGCACATTAAAACGATTTTATGAAGAATTATTTATGGACCCATTAATTGCTATTAGAACATTAGAAGAATATAAAGAAGAAAATCCAAAAAGACAAATGTTTGCTAAAGGTCACCAAAAATATATGTCCTGGGTTAAAGAAAGTATAAACTTATTAAAAAATTCACAATTATATATATTATGTGAAAAAAATGGAGGATTGCAAGAAGCATTTATGTCTCTTACAAATTTAAATACTTTTGAATATTTATCAACTTCCAGTATGCCAATACCAGAAGGAGCAAAAAAAATAGAAACGTATGATTTAAAATATGGAATAAAAGCAGAAATTTATGAAATACCAGGAAAAGAAACTAAAATTTATACTCAAACCAATCCTAGAATTAAAAATTTAGATAAAGAATATAAAAAATTATTAACAAATACAATTTCTAATAAACTTAGGGAAGTTATACCAGAAGGAGATTTAAGAACTGTTTATGAAGAAACACTTAGAAAATATAGAATAGAATTTTTAGATCATGCCATATCAAAAGAAAAACAAATAACAACTGAAGAGGCAACTGCGATTGGAAGAGAAACTGCAAGTTGGTTAATCGGATTAGGTGGACCAATAGAAAACATAAGTTTGGATAAAGAGATAACAGATATTTATATTGACAGCCAAAATTCTCCAATATATATTGAACACCATAAACACGGAGTTTGCCATACATTATGGAGATATAATGAAGAAATGCTTGAAAAAGCATTCTTAAATATGATTTTTGAATCTGGACATACAAGAAAATTTGATAAAAATAATCCAGTAATAGATGTTGTAGTTAATAGATTAAATATGAGATGCCATTTACAAAGACCACCTGCAACCTTTGGAGACTTACAAGCAGCATTAAGACTCATGAGAACACAACCCTTTACTTATCCATTATATTTAGACTATAAATCAATAACTCCATTTTTTGCAGGATATGATGATTTTATGGTATCTATGGGTTCTTCAGAGGCAGTTATGGGATTAAAATCTTCTGGTAAAACTTCTTTTGTAAGTGCAAAAATTTCTGCAATCGGAACAAAAAGAAGAATACTGCCAATACAAGATATCGAAGAAATACCTGTAGCAGCATATAGAAAAAGAGGATTTCATATTGGGTCAATAAGAGTGCAATCCTCAGAAAAAGAAGAAATGTCAAAAACAGAATTAGATTTAGTTACTATGGCTAATGTTTCATTAAGAATGGGAGATGCCTGCGTAATAATTAATGAAATTAGATCAAGATTAGCTATTCAAGGAGTTATAAATTTATTAAATACACAACCTGGTGTTTTCTTATTATATAATCTTCACGCAGAATCATTACAAGATGTCCAAGATAGGTTAGAATTGGTTTTTGGTATGCCTTCTGCATCTATGTTTTCTACAGATAGATACACAATTCTTAAAAAATTAAGATTTGGAAGAAAAAGTAGAATATTTAGAATTATTGGAGAACAGTTTGAAGTAGATCCTATTAAACATAAATTTATTGAAGTCTTTTCATTTAATAAAGGGGATTCAATTGAAAATTGTAAACTTAAATGTAACTTTATAGGTAATCCAGAAGCTAGTTCCTGGGATTTAAAAGATTTGGATTTAACAAAACTTGAAAAGAATTTAAAAATACTTTTTGTCCCTCCAACCTTAGAAAGACGGAGTATTGAAAGTGGATTGAGTCCAGAACAATGTGTTATGCAAGCATTTTTTAAAGCTAAAATGTATTCAGATATTTATGAAATGAGTAAAAAATATAATGACCCAGAATTACTTGAAATTGATTTTGTATTAAAGGCTAATGCCATTGCAAATAATTTATTAAAACAAGAAGAAAGTAAAACAGGAGAAATAAGTTATTCTAAATTAATGCCACTTTGGAAAAAAGAGTTTGATTTATTAATTAAAGAAAATTTATCCTCAAGAGGGATAAAACACTAGTTTTTTAAAAACAAACAAATAAAGGAAAGAATATGTCTGTTCAAGATAAAATTAAAGAAATAGAAGAAGAAATGTTCAGAACCCAAAAAAATAAAGCTACTGAACATCATTTAGGAATCTTAAAAGCCAAATTAGCTAAACTAAGAAAGGAAGTTAATACCTCTAAAAAATCTGGTGGGAGCGGTGGATTTGAAGTTAAAAAAACAGGAGATTCAACAGTAGTATTTATTGGTTTACCATCAACAGGTAAATCTACTTTATTAAATGCATTAACAGGTTCTAAATCAGAATCTGCTGCTTATGAATTTACAACTTTAACTTGTATTCCTGGAGTTCTAAAATACAAAGGCGCAAATATCCAATTATTAGATTTGCCTGGGATCATTGAAGGGGCTGCATCAGGTTCTGGAAGAGGAAGAGAAATACTAGCAGTAGCAAGAAATGCTGATTTAGTTTTATTAATAACTGACGTTTATAAACCTGAAAGAAAAGTGTTAATTAACGAATTAGTAAATATCGGAATAAGATTAGATCAGAATGAACCAGATATAAATATTAAAAGAAAGGAAAGGGGCGGAATTGAAATACATAAAACAGTTAAACTTACTAAAATAGATGAACGAATGATAAAAAATATTTTATCAGAATACGGGATACATAATGCGCATGTAGTCATAAGAACTGATGTTGATGTTGATCAAATGATTGATGTTGTTATTGGAAACAGAAAATATATTCCTTCGTTAACAGTTTTAAATAAAGTTGATTTAGTAAACAAAGATTATTTTAAACAATTAAAATATAAAGATTTTATTCCAGTTTCTGCTGAAAAAATTGAGAATATTGAAAAACTAAAAAAAGAAATTTATTTTAAATTAGATTTAATGAGAGTATATACAAAACCCAGGAGAGAAAAAGCAGATTTGGGTGAACCAATGATGCTTAAAAAAGGTTCAACAGTTAAAAAATTCTGTGAATATCTTCATAGAGATTTAATAAATGATTTCAGATATGCGCTTGTTTGGGGTCCTAGCGCAAAACACCCAGGACAACAAGTTGGTCTCTCACATAAATTAAAAGATAAAGATATTGTTTCAATAATAACTAAAACTGGAAATATTTAAAAATTTTTAAGAAATTTTTCTAATTTTTCTTTTAACTCATTTAAAGAAGAATAATATATTATTTTTTTTACTAAAGGAGATCCTTTTATTAAACCAGAAACTTTACTTCCAGTTTCTGCAACAACGATTATATCTTTATTTAAACTTGATGCATATCCTATTTCTATTCCTTGGCCTGTTGATGGTTTTGACTGTTCACCAATAATTAAATCTGCTTGTTTAATTAATTTTATCGCTCTTTTATATCTTTCTTTATCTCCTCCTTTAAAACGCGTAGTATCTATTGGAGAAAAAACTTGTTCGGAGTGATTATTACAAACTTCAATTATTGAATTATACTTTTCAAAATCACTTTCTTTTTTAGGTAAAGCGCCCAATATTAAAATTTGTTTCATAAACGTTTTTTGAACGTCAGGGTTTAAATACATTATCTTCTTCAAATATGATCATTAAATTAAAAGAAAAAAATAATAACTAGTTGATTAAATATGGATGAATTAAAAGATTTTAATAAATTTTTAGAAGATAACTTCCCAGAATATACCTCTATGGTGGCAATTGGCTCATTTGCAGTTGGAGATAAATGGATAGAAAATCGAAGTGATAAGGATATTTTATTAGTTTTTAATTGTGATGAAAAGGAATATAAAAAATATTTAAATAAAATTAATAAATACCTCAAAAATAAAATATTTGGTGATGAATATCTTTTTGTTCCAATACCAAAAGAATATTTTTTAAAAAATAAAGATCATTCTCATGATTTTTCAGGAAAATTTAGAAGTAAAATCTTATTTGGTAAAAATATAATAAAACATAAAAAAATACCAAATAAAAAACAAACAAAAAAAATTTATTTGGTTGGTTTTGAAGACGTTAGAAGAAGGACTTTGAGAGATCTTATGAATAGTGCAGTTTGGTCAAAGGATAAAATACGATCTTCATTTTGGAAACAGTTTAAACATTTTTTCATGTATCTATCGATAAAACAGTATTATTTAACAAATAAATATCCAAAAACTAGAAAAGAAGTAGTAAAACAGTTTGATAATAATGGTGAATTAAAACAAATCCTTGAAACTTTAAATAATATAGATCAGAAATCTAAAAAAGATATACTTAAAAATGGTGAAAGAATAGTCAGATTTTTAGATGATCAATTATCTTAATTGTTTTTTGATAAATTTTATTATTTGTTTTGTACTTTGTTTAGAAGTATCAAATGTATTATCAACTTTAAATTTATTGTCTGAATATTCATTAAATATTCTTTTTGCTTTTTTTAAAGACATTTTGTGCTCTCTTTTTTTAACTCTTTTTTTAATAATCTCCCAAGGTGCTTCAACATTATAAATAAAAACAGGAAAATTGTTTCTTTTTGCATAATTTAAAAAACGCACTAAATATTTTTTTTGGCAAAATGTTTTTTCAACAATTACATTAATATTATTTTTTAAATACTCTTGTGTCATTTTTAGACCAATGTTAGATGCTAAACTTAAATCAAAAGTATCTGATTTATAATCAGACACTTGCCATTTAATTAAATCTAAAGCAATGATTGCTGTTCTGGAAAATTCTTCTCTTATTTGCTTTGCAATCGTTGATTTTCCTGATCCTGAAGGACCATTTAAAATTATTAAAAAGGGTTTCATAAACGTTTTTTGAACGTCAGGGTTTAAATACATTATCTTCTTAATATATACAATGGATTTGAGTAAATTTGATGATTTAACTGCGCTTAGTGGTTCACCATACTGTTGTATTTGTTATGCGCTTGAAGGTCCTGAAGGAACTTTGCTTATTGATAGTGGAGATGGAAGCATCTATTTTGGATTTAGACCCACAGTAACAATTTTAACACATAATCATTGCGATCATACACAAGGAATTGAAAAAAAATGGAAAAATGTTTTTATGCATAAACACGATTTTGAAAAAACAGACTTTTCATATGTTCCTGATAAAATAAATGAATTAAATTTTGATAAAATAAAATGGGGAGAATGGGATTTAGAAATAATACACACACCCGGACATACAAAAGGAAGTATTTGTTTGTATGATAGAAATAGAAAAGTTTTGTTTTCTGGGGATACTAAATTTCAAAACGGAAAACCAAGAACAGATTTAGGAGGCTGTGATCATTTACTATCTAAATCACTTGAAAAAATAAAAAAATTAGAAATAGACTATCTGTTTCCAGGACACAATTATTAATATTAAAACTATTTATTTAAGTTTAATAATTTATTTCCTCTTTTTTATGTAAAGGTGCCCCACATTCTTTACAATATTTTACATGTTCTTCATTTTTAATTCCACATTTTGGACATCTAATATAGATCTTTTCTTCAACTTCTTTAATAAAATTTGTTTTTTCTACTCTATTGTGTCTTTCTACTGTATCATATGAAGAAACTACCCCATAAATAAAATCAATAACTCCAAATAAAATTAAAATTATAGAAATTATGCCTAACCAACCAACTGTTTCAGAACAAGGTTCAAATATTTTTAGAGTATGACAAATTTCATAAGCATTAAATATTCCTCCCTGTGTTGTTGATAAATATATTATAATACCTAAAATAAAAATTAATAATCCTCCGATTACATGTTGTCTTTTCATTTTAATTTACCTCCTTAAAATTTTTTCTTAATAGATCTTAACCATGAAACATTATTTTTGTAAAATGTCCTTATATCTGAAATATCATACATAAGCATTAATGGTCGTTCTAAACTTAATCCCCAAGCTAAAACAGGATACTGATTACACAAAGGTAATGATACTTCTGGCCTAAATATACCTGCCCCTCCTAATTCTATCCATTCTTTCTTTTCTTCAAAATATGCTTCAATTTCTACACTAGGTTCTGTATATGGGAAATATCCAGGAACAAACCTGATTTTTTCAAAACCAAGCTTTTTATAAAATTCTTTTAATAATCCTAATAATTGTTTGAAGTTTGCGTCTTTCCAAATAACAATTCCTTCTACTTGAAAAAATTCTGCTAAATGTTTATAATCAATAGTCTCATTTCTATAATTTTTACCAATACAGAAAAATGCATGTGGTTTTTTGTCTTGGCATTTTTCATATAAATATCTTGAACTTATAGATGTGGTGTGTGTTCTTAAAACAGACTTCTCTGCTTTTTTAATATCCCAATCATATTTCCATCCTTCTTCATGTTCTTTTTTGATTTTATTAATCAATGCTTTGTCTTCAGGTAATGAAATTATGTCCTTTTTTAAATAAAATGTATCTGCTAATTCTCTAGCTGGATGATCTTGGGGTTGAAATAATGCATCAAAATTCCAAAAACTTGATTGAATTATATCTCCTTCCATCTCCTCAAATCCCATTTCTATAAAAATTGTTTTTATTTTTTCCATAAATAATGTAAGTATGTGTCTTTTTCCAGGATATAATTCTTCAGAATTAATTGTTACATCATAAGGCATAATAAATTTCTTTTTCCATTCTCCGTTCAAAATAGCCTGTTGTGTAATTTCTTTAAGTGTTTCTTGTTCTTTTGGAAGTTGTTTTAAAGTAGTTTCTCCTTTTTCAGTTAATTCTGCTGAAAGATCTTTGTTTATTTTTTCAATTAATAGTTTTCGTTTTAATAAATGATCTTTACTAAAATCATCTAGTGGTTTTTTATCTTTTACATATTCGCATGCTTTAACAATCGCTTGTTTTTCTAACGCTTCTTTTCCTTTATCTGTAGGTATCAGTATTTCTCCATTTATTTTAACCCAATCATTTCTTGCAGTCCATGCTAAACCCACTCTTTTTTCTTCTAACGTTAAATCTGTGAGTTTTTTTCCTTGTATTGCTTTTTTAATCACATTCAATTCTGGAAAACCAGTATTTAGATATTTTTCTGCTTCTTCAGTTAAAACAAATTCTTTTGTTATTGATTCTTTAATATGAACTAAATCTTTTTCTGCTAACCAATAAAGTGCTCTAGATACTTTGTCTTTATTTAACTCTGTTAATTTAACTAAATCTTCTAATGAAGAAACTAATTTTAAAGAATTTAAAATCTTTCTCTCATATGATTGTAATATCATCTCATCAATCCTTTTTATTTATTTTATGTAAATATATTATAGAAATTAATATAACTACTATTATAAGTATTGTTGGTATTCCTTCTGGTCCTTGTATTAATTTTGTTATTTTATCTTGAATTGAATTAAAAAAGTATACTATTTCAGATTCTAATGTCTCTTCTACTTCAAAAACTAATGTGAATTTAGGTAAAACTGGTTTTGTCCATGCAACTGTTGAAACATAATATGGAGGTAATTTATCTTTTAGATTATCTGGTACTGGATAAATCGTTGTTATTTTAGCTTTCTCAGGTAATAAAAAGGTTAATTTAGTATTTTGAGATAAAATTAAATCTCCATTTTCAGTTGTATCTAAAAATGCCCATCTATTAAGAGTATATTCAGTAGTTCTGGGTTTAGTGTTTTTTAGTATGAATAATCCTTTTTCTTCAGTAAAAGATATATTTTCGTCTGTTGTTTGTTTTTCTGGTGAAGGCAACACATCATAACTTATAGAAATTGTTGTATATGCATTGTTGTATACTTTTTGAGCTGGCTCAGGTAAAATAATAAGATTTTCAATATCTACTCTTTGTCCTCCTATATGATATATTAATTCTTGAAGCTGTAATTTATGAAACCAGCTTTGAATATTATTTCTGCTTAATGTCGATAAACTTTCTTCATATAATTCAATTGATTCTTGTCCCTCTATATATATTGAAAATTCTTCCGTTATTCTAGCACTTCCATCCTCTTGGATATGTGCTCGTATGTCTATAGATTGCATTTCAAAAGATGCGTAACTAACTAAAATTACGCATAAAATGAAAAAAACAACATATTTAAAAGTTTTCATCATAAAGAGATTATACAAAAATAATTTAAAAAGGTTCACATTTGGAGGTGTAACTATGATTAGAGGAGGAAAAATAAATTCCGTAGAAGCTAAGAGAGAAAAACCAGGTGCAATCAAAGGATTGAGTATAAACATCGCATTAGATGATGTACAAGCAGAAGGTAAAAATGTTACTATTGCTTACACCTATAATGCAAATTATGAAGAAGGCGTAGGAATTCTTAAAATACAAGGAGAAATCTTTATGGAAGAAGACGCAAAAACAGCAAAAGAAATAGTATCTTCTTGGAAAGATAAAAAAACCTTACCTGAAAAATTTGCAGAAATAGTATTAAATAGCATAAATTATACTTGTGGAACAAATGGAACATTAGTAGTTAGAACTGTTAATTTATCTCCACCTATGATTCCACCAAGAATTAGTTTAGCTAAAGGACAAGGAAAAGCTAAAGCTTAATTCCTTTCTTTTTTCTATTTTTAAAACAAAAGTATTAAATATTTCAAGTTTAAATATACTTATGCGAAAACGGATCCAAAGAAAAGGAGAACATTTTTGTGATATAATTACTAGTAAAAATCAATCTCCTCCTTTTGGTTTAAAATTTGAGGGTTTTAATTCTTCTTTTTTTAAATTTCATATTGATAATGAATCTTTAACATTAATAAAAAATGGTGATACCGATCTTAAAGAAGAGGGATATTTTAAAATAAAACAATTAAAAACAAAATATGATATTTTGAATGATTTGAGCATACAAATTAAAAAAGATAAAATTGGTGAAATAACAGAATACGATCTAATGTCTTCTGGGTTATATTTCCCTAAAGAAATTAAAAAAATAACCATATCTTTAATTGTACCAGAAACACTAATTTTTTTAAATATCACTGGAAAATTGAGATCTGCTGTTGAATATTTTCCTATTATTTTAGATGTAGATAGTTTTTATCCCCTACTTGTAAAAACGCGTGTTTTACCAGGAATTCATTTTAACGGAATTGAAAAAAATTTAAGAGAAAATTATTTAATAATGGTTGAAGATAGATTAAGAGAAATTTGGAGTTCGTTTAATTCACTAACACAAGGAAAACTTGGTAATAGAATTTATTCTCCTTTTAACACTAATTTATCTTTTGAAAATAATCAAGAAGAAATAAAAGTAAACGCACATATCTCTTATATTAATGAAAACTCAGATTTCGAGGATTAATCCATCTTTTGCACAAATACTATTTTTAAATACTTTTTTAGCTTGATTTTCTAATTCTAATGAATTTTTGTGTCTTTGACTTATATGAAATAATAATAATTTTTTAACTTTTGCTTTTTTTGCTATTTCTGCTGCTTGGATTGTTGTAGAATGAAATGTTTGTTTTGCTTCTTCTTCTAACTCTGATGAAAATGTAGAATCATGAATTAATAAATTTGAATTTTTACTATTTGTTATTGTTGTTTTTAAAGGAAGAGTATCTGAGATGTAACTTATTTTTTTTCCTGTTTCAACATATGAAATGTCTTTCAAATATATAATCTTATTATTTATTTTTAATTTTTTCTTTTTTTGAATATCTGTAAATAATTTGCCTTTTATTCCTGCTGATTTAGCCTTTTTTTCATAAAATCTAATTTTATCATGTTCTTTAAATATATATCCTAAACAAACAAAGTCTCCATGTTTTAAATTAAAGGTAGAAATAGAATATTTATTTTCTTGTATTATTTTTTCCTTTGAAGAAATTTCATAAATTTCTGCAGAAGAATAATGGCCAAAATGAGTTTTAGTTCCCGGGGGACCATATATTTTTATTTTTTTGTCTTTATTTGTTAAATAAATGGTTTCTAAAATACCATAAACCCCTAAATAATGATCTAAATGTAAATGAGAAATAAATATTTTTGAAATTTTTTGAATATTTAATTTGTATTTCAACATTTGCCTTTGTGTTCCTTCACCACAATCAAAAAGTAAAATTTCTCCTTCATATGTTAAGGCTATACTTGGTAAATTTCTATCTTTTGTAGGAACAGAACCTGAAGAACCTAAAACTGTTATTTTCATAATATCAACTTTATTCTTTTAATTTAAAATCTCTAAAATTTTTGGTGTTACTATTGTTGCTTGTTCATATATATTGTTAATATCTGCCGAGGGGTTTAAAAACAATGCTAATATTATGTCTTTTGAAACCTCTATAAAAAATATGTTTTTGTTTTTAGCTTTCACTATAATATAATTTAATGCCCCTGTATTTAATTCTTCACTTGTTTGTTCAAATGTATTAAACACGGCTGCTAATGATATTGCTGTGTCTCTATTTATTGAATCTTCTTTTGAAATAAATGCTAAAAACAATCCGTCTTTTCTTACAAGTAATGATGCTAAAATTCCTTCTGATTCATTTAAATTCTCTAATACTAATTCTAAGTTTTCTTTTATTTCCATAAAAAGATTAAGATAAATACAAATATAAATATTTATGGGACTGTTATCCCAGTTTTATTAATTATTATTTCTATTTTTTCTGGTAATGTTTCTTTATCTAAAAACCATTTTTTATTATTTTTTTTAAAATAAATAACTTCATCAGATAAATGTTTTATAGTTGCCATTGTTTTAACCGAGTGCATATTTTCTTCTAATAAAAATACTGTTGTTGCACCCATTGTTTTTAATCTAGCTCCAATTATTTGAATAAATTTAAAAATCGACTCTTCTTGGTTATATAATAAAAAGGTTGAAAGAGAACTAAAACAAATTCTTATTGGTTTGTTTGGACGAGATAAAGAAGAAATTTCTTTAGATAAGGTAATTGAAAGATCATTTAATGCATTTGGGCCTTGAATTAAAATGTCTTTTCTTCCTGATTCTATATTCTTACCTAATGTCCATGAATAACAATCTATAATTTTTAATAAATTTAAATTTTCTTTTGATTGTAAATCCCAATTATAATTCTTTGCTATTTTTTCTAGATCTGAAGGTAAATGATCTGTAGAAATTAAAATTGCGGGTTCTCCTTTTTCAAGACCTTCTTGTAAAAATTGTAATGCAAAAATTAGTTTTTCTTCTCCTGCTGGCCCTATTAATAAATTGTTGCTCCTAACATCTAACCCCCCTTCTAAAACAATATTTAGTTTTTTGTTTTTAAGTCCTAATTTTTTGATATCTGGAGATATAGAAAAAATTCCGATTTTGGGCCCCATTTCAGGTAATTCAAAAACCATAATAAAATAAAAAAGGAAAAGAATAAAAAGAAGTGGTTTAACCACATGTTGCTGATGTTGATGCAGATGTGGTTGTTCCCCCAAATCCAGGTGATGCTGAATTTGAATCTAATTCTGTTTCACAGACTTCTGGAGGAGTTTCTAATAAATTACAAATTCCTTGTTTTATCCCTTCTGGAGATCTTGGCCAACTCATTTGTTTTCCATTAAACACTAGTGTTGGTGAACCTCTTACTGCATATAATTCATTTTTATTTGTATCTACTAAATACTGTGGAAATCTTCCATTTGACCAAGTTGTTTGATCTTCATACATCGCAGTAATATTGTATGTTTCGTCTAATTCAGTAATACAAGGTTGTAATTGATCTTCTGTTATATTTACTTGTCCTAAACAATCAGTAGAATTACCTGAATTTGTAAAACAAGATAAATATGTGTAAAACACATCTTCATTTTCTTTTTGTATACAATATTGAATATTATTTTCATCTATTTCTTCTTTACCATGCATTATATAATCAACAAATCTTATTGTTAAATTTAATTCGTTGCCAAATGCTTCTTTTACAGGGATTATTGCTTTTTGTGATTGTAATCCATAAGGACAGTAAGACATTATAAATAATTCCACATTTGCTTCTTCATATTTTGGTCCTACATATTTTTCTGTACCAGGTAATTTAATAATTAAATTATTACCTGATTGTTCAAATTGTCCTAACATTACTAATTGTTGTAAAAGTTGTGTTTGTTCTTCTGAAATGGAAGATACTGAAGTTTCATCAACAAATAATACTGGAATTGTTGATAATTCAGAGGTAGAAATTATTTCTTTTCCTTCATCAGAAGTGTAATCAATTGTTTCTATTTCAAAAGGTAATCCTAAATTTTCGAAGAAAGTATATAATTCAGAATAATCTTCTGTTGAAGAATTATCTAAAATTATTTTAACAGGTAATTTTGGAAGTTCTTCTAATGAATCACACCCTTCTAATGTATTATCTTCTAAACATATTTTTTTAATAAACATTGTAGAAACAGGAGTAAATGGTATTTGTGCTGATCCTTCTGGTACTTTTAATATAAAATTAGAATTTTCCATATTTAATTCGTTTGCTAATTTCATATTTTTATTATAAGATATGTACCCTATTTCTTCTACACATAATTCTTCTGAAGCAGAAGTTGTGTTTTGGAAATATTTTTGTAAATCAATACATTTTTTTTCTATGGTTATTGAAGGTAATTTTTCTTCAACTGTATTTAAAAAAGTATTATATTCTGTTAAATTCCATGATGGATCATAGAAAAAATATAATATTTTTTGATTTTCTAAATCTATAGTTTGATTGTTTGTTTGATTTGTATTATTTTCTGTTTCAGTACAGCCAAAAAATAAAAACATACTAGAAACTAAAAATAATAATAAAATTATTTTTTTCATTTTATCATCTCCTAATTAAAATTATATTAAATTATTAATTAAATCATAAGTTTTTAATAACTTTGTTTTTGAACAGGTGGGGGTGGGGGCCATAGCCCCCCCTTTATTCTATTATTAATTATTATAAATAAATTAATAAATATATGTAACTATAGTTACACTATGTTAGTTTATTTATATGATATAAAAACAGAATCAAAAGAATATAATAAGATAAAAAGAAGATTTTATTACCATTTTAAAAAATCTCCATTATCTTCGTGCGAATACCTTACAAAATCGGTAATTTTAGTTCCAGAAGAGCTTGAAAATGAGGCAGATATATTTTTTAATACTTTTATAAGGTATTTAGAAGTTTATAAAATAAAAACAGACGATATTTCAGAAATTTAAACAAAAAAATAAATAAAAAACAGTAATTATAAAGAATAGTGGAAGTAAGGGGAGGGTATGTTTATTCTCCGCCTTTTCCTACAATTACTACATCCTCTACAGATCTTACACTTTTGTAAAGAATACTTTTTTCTTTTAAAATTCTCATAGCTTCTTCTTTTGAAACTAAGAAATTTAGAGGTTCCATTGTTAATCTAACAACTTCTCCTTTTTCTAAATCAACTATTATGTCTTGTACTCTTCCTAAAAATCCACCACCATCTGTGTAGATATCCATTCCATATATGTTTGATATTCTTGATGCCATCTGCCTCACCTATTTCTTTTAATTTAAAATTATTAGTATTTATTAAAAAGAAAAACTTTTTATATACAACGGGTTAAATATATTTTATGGATATTTTAGAATTATTAGCTCAAAGAGCACCAGAAATAAACAAAACATTAGAAGAAGTAATACCTCGGGATGAAAAACCCGAAACAGTTTATCCTTTGATTTGGGAATTTTTAGATAGAGGAGGAAAAAGATTCAGACCTCTTTTAACATTATTATGTTGTAGAGCTGTTGGTAGCGAATATGATGGAATCAGAAAAGCAGCTGCAGCATTTGAAATTTTTCATAATTTTACTTTAGTTCATGACGATATAGAAGACAATTCATTAAAAAGAAGAGGAAAACCTTGCATGCATATAACTAATGGGGTTCCATTAGCAATAAACGCAGGAGACGGGTTATTTGTTTATGTTTGGAAGGCGGTTGAAGACGCAAATATTCCAAAAGATAAATTACAAAAATCAATTAATATTTACAATAAATCTTTCAAAGCAGTATTAGATGGCCAAGGCTGGGAAATAGGTTGGTTTACATATAATAAATGGGATTTAACAGAAGAAGATTATTTAATGATGGTTAAAGGAAAAACCGGAGCATTAATAGCAGGAGCTTGTGAATTAGGTGCATATTTAGGAGAGGGAACAGACAAACAAATAGAAATTTTAAGAGATTTTGGTTTAGCAGTAGGAATAGCATTTCAGATACAAGATGATATTTTAGATATAGTAGGAGATAATAAAAAATTCCAAAAAATTATAAGAGGAGACATAACAGAAGGAAAAAGGACATTAATAGTTATACATACATTAGAAAAATGTACTCCAGAAGAAAGAGAATTTTTAACTAAAACATTAGATAGTCATACAGAAGACGAAGAATTAAAAAATAAAGTTGTTGAACTATTTGAAAAATATGATTCTTTAAATTATTCAAAAGAATTTGCTAAAAACATCATTAATAAAGAAAAAGAAAAATTAAATAATGAACTTAAAGATTCAGAAGCAAAAGAAAAATTATTAAGTATGGCAGATTTTTTTATAAATAGAGAATTTTAATCTATGGGTCCTGGGCCCACATCCTCTTCATCTATTTCTATTTCATGAATATAAACAACTGAAACATATTCTACTTCTTCATTTCCTGCTTCATCTTCACAATATAAATATATTCTAATTCTTTCATCTCCACTTGCAATTGATGAAGAAGGAGAAAGAGCAATATTTTCAGAAACATATTGTCCTGGATAATAAGTCCCTAATGATTTTTTGTTTCCTCCTGCTTGATATTTACAATCAATTAAATCAGATAATTCATCTTCAATTTCAAATTCCACAAGTATATTTTTATTAGTAAATTCTTCTCCTTCATATGGAGAATAAATAGTTATTTCTGGTTTTTCAGAATCAGCAGTAATAGATACAACATTGCTTGGTGTTGTTCCTTCATTACCTGCGCAATCTTCTATAACTACATAATATTCGTATTCTTGACCATTATATGTATCATAATCAACCCAAGATGTTTGTTGTGTATTATCAACATAACTAAATGTTCGTCCTTCTAAACTTTTTCTATAAATATTAAAACTTCCATCTCTTTCTCCTTGAAATTCCCAACTTAATTGTATTTTTCCGTTTTCTTTAGCTTGACCTTCTAAATAAACAGATGTAGTAGGAGGAGTTATATCATATAATATAGAAGCACTTACAATATCTGATTCACCAAAATTGTTTTTACATTTATATTCAATTGTTCGTAAACCTTCACTATAACGTGCACCTAATGAAAAACTATCATAAGTTCTATAATCTATCCATCTTTTCCATATTCCACTATCTACTTCTCTATATGTGCATTCGTCTGCACAAACAGCATCTAAACTTAAAGAAACGTCTAATTCATTTGTACATTTATCATCTTCATTTATTTTAATATTTAAATTATAAGGTTCTTTATTACAATTAATTTCTGATCCTCCGTTTGAGTCTTTAGGATCATAATTTATCGAATCCCAATTAGTTCCTATACTTATATTATTTTTGTTTAAACATTCAACATAAACAGTTTTTATTCCATCTGTAGAACTTAAAACCCATTCAACAGTATTTTTATATGGTTCCCAATCTGACCAAGTTCTTTGTTCGTTTCTAAATCTGCATAAGTCAGCTTTAGAAGAAGATAAATACAATTTAACCTCTCTTTCTTCTGTTTTTTCTGCTCCATTATTTATTGAAATATTTATTTCTTTTGATTTATATTCTCCAAAAGATACTACAGAAATAGTTTTATTTATTATGTTTTCATTTCCTGCTTCGTCTTCACAAGATAAAATTAAAGAATAATTGCCTTTTTCTTGCTGTTCAATTAAAAAATTAAAATTAATTAATGAGTTTTCAAAAGGATTTGTTAGATTTTGTATTAACATTTCATTTAAATAAATACTACATAAAATAGTATTTGGATAATTATCTTTAACTTCAAATTCTATTTCTATCTCACTTTCTTCTGAATAAATTGATTCAACAGGTTTAATGAATGAGACAATAGGTTTTGTTTTATCTAATGTAATAAAATCGCTCACAATCGGACCTATATTTTTGTTTTTATCTTCACATTGATAATATACAAGTCTTATTCCTTCTTCATCTTTTAATTCCCAATTTTTAACTGTTGCATAGGGAGAGTAAGACGACCAAGACCCGTTTTCATTTTGATATCTACACAGATGGCTATCTACAGAACTTAAATATAATTTTACTTGTTTTGAACCAGTATATGTTTCATCGTTATTTATTGATATTTTACTATTATATGGTGGAGCAGTATCATAATAATATGAAACTTGTTTTAATCCTTCATCCTCTTGCATATAATCTACTGCTTTTACTAAATAATAATATGTTCCATCTTCAAACAAAGAGGAATCTACCCATTCATTATTTTTTATTATTTCTGAATTTATTTTATCTCCTATTATTGAATATTGTTTACTTCTATAAATATTATATCCTATTACATCAGGGGAAGAAGAATTTTGCCAAGTAATTTTTAATGCATTTTGTATTTGAGTTATTTGAATATTTGTAGGAGGATCTGGTGGCGCGTTTAATCTAATGATCCCAAACAAATAAAGTCCTGCAATTATTACAAAAATCCCTACAAACAATATAGCTAATATCCAATAATGACTACCTTCTTCTTCAAACATATCTTTAATTTATAGACAATCATTTTTATATTTTTCCTTTTTCAATATATTTGTGATATGATGCCAAAAATTAGGCAAAAAGAGAGGAAGAGCGAAAAAGAAACTATTTCAGAACCTCTAATTTCAAAAAGTAAATCATTTGAAAAACATTTTTTTGAAGAAATGACATATTTAACACCAATAAAAGAAAATGATAGGATTTTAGATAAATTAAGACAAACCTCTTCTGAAAAAACAGTAGTTTCTAAAATAAAACATAAAATTTTAATGCTTTTATTAAATATTTTATCTGTAATTCGTAAAAATCCGTCTAGAAAACTTTCACCAAAAGCAAGAAAAGTTTTAAATCAAATAAAAGACTTAGCAATTTTATATGAATTAGGATGTGTTGATGAAAATGAATTTATTTTTTATAAAATGGAATTGGGTAAAAATTATTATGAAATATTAGATTTTGCAAAAAAAGTAGATTTTGATCATGAAAATGAAGAATATTATGTTTCTAAAATTAAAGAAATGGTTAAAAACTTAGAAAAGTGAGTAAATGAATTATACAGGGCATCTAATTGTTGGTTTTTTATTATGTTTATTTGCACTTTATTTTTTATATCCAAATAACATTAACACTGAGAGAGAATCTATTCTTTTTTTATGTGTTGGAACATTAAGCGCACTTATTCCAGATTTAGATCATCCTAAAAGCAAAGGAACAAAAATTATGAATATTACAGTATTTATATTGTTAATTTTATTTTCCTATGAATTATTTTTTATTACTTTTTCTTTAGATTCTTTTGTTAAATTTTTATTTTTTTCAGCTGTTTTTTGTTTTGCGTGGATAGGAGTAAGTAGTATAATACGTCCAAAACACAGAGGGATAACACACACGTTATTAGCATTATGTGTTTATTCAATAATATTATATTATGTTTTTGGAATCTTGTTTTTATTAGCAGGCGCAATAGGTTATTTTTCACATTTAATAGCTGATAAATGTTTAAAAATATATTAAATCTTTTTTAATTTCCATCCTTCTGAAGAATCTTCAACAATAAAACCAGCATTTTTTATTTTATCCCTTAATTCATCTGCTTTTTTCCAATCTTTAATTTCTCTTGCCTTTTGTCTTTCATCTGCTAATTGTTTAATTTCATCTGGTATTTCTTGTTTTTCAAAATCAAGTACTGTAATAACAGAATTTATTTTTTTAAGAATTTGAGTAATATATTCAACATCTCCTTTTGTTAAATTATTATTTTCATTAAATGAATTAATTTTATTAATCATTTCAAAAATATAAGGCATAGCTAATGGAAGATTAAGATCATTATCCATTGATTCTTCAAAACCTGCTAATGCAGTATCTGAAATTTCTTTAATTTCATTATGCAAATTTCCTTCTTTATTTATTTCTAAAATTGACTGAATGAAATTATTTAGATTATCTACTGTTTTTTGAGCAGAAGATAATGCATCCCACTTAAATTTAAGTTCTTGTCTGTAATGGGCAGACATTAAAAAATATCTAATTCCTTCTGGTTTTACTTCTCCTTTTTCTAACACAGTATCTAAATTAAGGAAATTATCTCCAGATTTTGCCATTTTTTCTCCTGAATCAATTACTAACCACGCACCATGTACCCACCAATTAACCCATTGTTTTCCAGTTGCACATTCAGACTGTGCAATTTCATTTGTATGATGTACAGGTATATGATCTATTCCTCCGCAGTGGATATCGATCTCTTCTCCCAAGTATTTCATACTCATTGCAGAACATTCAATATGCCATCCAGGATATCCTTCTCCCCAAGGAGAATTCCATTTCATTGTGTGATTTTTAAATTTAGATTCAGTAAACCATAATACAAAATCTTGTGGATTTTTTTTATTTTCATCAATTGTTATTCTTGCACCTGCTTTTAATTCATCTAATTGTAAGTTTGCCATTTTTCCATAATCTTCAAATTTAGAAGTATCAAAATAAACATTCCCACCTGCAATATATGTATATCCATTTTTTTCTAATCTTTCAATTAACTTTATCATGTCTTGAATATGTTCTGTAGCTTTACACCAAATATCAGGTCCCAAAATATTTAATTTTTTAATATCTTTTTGAAAAGCCTTTGTATAAAAATCAGCAATTTCCCAAACTGTTTTTCCTTCTCTTTTTGCTCCTTTTTCTAATTTGTCTTCTCCTTCATCTTCATCAGAAGTTAAATGTCCAACATCTGTTATATTCATTACATGTTTAATTTCGTATCCTTTATACAATAACCATCTTTTCAAAATATCTTCAAAAACATAGGTTCTAAGATTCCCAATATGTGCATAATTATAAACAGTTGGACCACAAGCATATATTTTTACCTCATTATCAAATAAGGGTTTAAAGGGTTCAACAGTTCTTGTTTTAGTATTATATAATTTAAACATAAATATCACAATAGTGTATTACTAGTTTATCTATTTAAATATTTGTATATTAAATTATTTTATGGTAACCAAAGAACAAGTAATTGATAAATTAAAAACAGTTTTTGATCCACATATTCCAATTAGTGTTTATGATTTAGGATTGATTTTAGATATACGTGTTAATGAGAAAGATGTAGTATTTATTAAAATGACATTTACAACTCCTGCGTGTCCAATGAAACAAGTAATTGCTCAAAAAATAGAAGATTCAGTTAAAGAGATAAAAGGTGTTAAAGATGTTAAAGTTGAATTAACATTTGATGTTAAATGGACACCTGAAATGATAAATCCGGAATTTAGAAAAAGTCAAGATTAACAGAATTTAGTATCTAAGTTTTTTAGTCTTGTTCTTATTGAATTTATTTTTTTTTCGTTAGTTCCCAATAATCTTGAATGTGTGTATGGGCTTAGAAATAAACAGCTCAGATCTCTTACTGTATCTGTATAGTCTTCTTTCCAATGATTTGAAGCACCTTTTTTTTCTAATTTATCTAAAATTTCCTCTAAAAGGTTTATAATAATCTGACTTGTAGAAGGGGAAATATTAACTTCCTCTGATTTAAATATACAATTTTCTAAAATCTGAACATTATATTTACCAGGCCCTTTTGAGATTTCTTTAATGAATAAATCCGGAATATCTTCTGTTATTTCTTCTTTTGTTTTTTCTTTAGGAGTTGGCCCAATTATTGTGTTTTCATCAAAATAATTTATTTCTTTAGGGGAATCAATATTGTTTAATATCCATATTGCATCATTTTCTTCTTTTAGTTTTGGGAGTTTTGGAATTTCATGTATTGGACTACTTGGTTCAGCATGTTCTTGTTTATTTAGTATATTTTTAAGATTTTCAAAAAATTGCATGTTTTTATTAAATTAGAAAGATTATTTAAATATTTAAGTCAATATTTTTAATATGAAATTTGAGAAAGCGCCAGATATTCAAGAAATGGCTGAAAAATTATTAGATGTTTTGTGTTTTGAACATATTAATGAATCTAGAATTATTTGTATGAGGTCATACGGTTCTCAGGCCAATGCATATGCGCGTATTTGGAATTTTCCTAAAATATGGCAAGAAGCATTAGATGTTAAACCATTTTATGTTATTGAAGTTTTATCTGAAGAATTTGATCATTTACCAGAAGAAGAAAAAGAGAAGATAATTATACATGAAATTCTTCACATTCCAATGACCTTTTCAGGCGCATTAAGAAATCATAAATATAATGGCGGGCGCGTAGATGATAGAACTGTTAATAAAATATACAAAGAATATCAAAAGCGCGTAAAAGAAAGAATGCAGTTTTTAGATTAATTTCCAATACATACAAGACTTTTTAAATACAATCCTATATATTATTTAACACAAATTAATTAGGTGATTTATAATGGGAACAGTATTATTAGAACCAATACAAAAACCAAAAGAAATTCCAGAGGGAGTAGCAGAAGAACTTGATATTAGAGTAAGACAAGTTTCCCCACCTAAAAAACTATTTGAAGCATTACAAGTATTAGAAGAAAACAATCTACCTTTACCAAGATTTGATTTAGCAGATAAATTAATAGTTAAAGAAGACGGCTCAAGAAATCATGAAGTATGTAATGCACTTCAAAAACAATATAGTATCTCTAATTTATGGACTGGCCCTATTTTCGCACATGAAGCGCCAAATACAAAAATAAAAAGTACAATATATAGAGAATATCCAAATGGAGAAAAAAGAAGAATAATAACATTAAAAGATATTAAAGGAGAAGCAAACTTAATACAAGCATATCCTAAAGACAAACTCTTAATACCTGGAAAAGATTTTACTTATAAAATGACAAATGGAGTATTAGAATTTGAATTTGATCAACAAGACCTTATTGCTCATGAATTACCAGTAAAAGATGGACAATATCCAGACGACTATTATCCAACAAACGAATTAACCGGATTACCTGATCCAAATGGAAAAGGCCCAATAAGACGTGCTTGGGTTTGGAATACTAATTCAGCAGTTAGTGCGGTTGACCGTTGGCTTGGCGGCAGCTACTTCGACGTCGGCCTCAACGACTACGGCGGCCCTCGTGGAGTGCTTGAAATTACACAAGACGCTTGAAAGAAGAAAGAACGCAAAAAGAAAAAGTTTTTTATGTAATAAGCGCTTTGCGCTTATATTTTATTTTTAATCTCTTGTGAGCGCCTTAAGCCTTCATATACTTGATCATTTATGACTAATGCAGGATATGCAGAGATATTGAATTCGTGTTTTAATGCGCGTATTACTGCGCTATCTTCGTAATCTCCATCAAATGAGTATGTGCGCACATTTGTTTGGTTATTTATATTTATATCGTGTTTTAGTTTATCTAATTCAAAACCTTGTTCCTTACATAATTCGCAATTCTCATTTGAATAAAAATATAATATTATAGATTGATTTATATCACATTGATCTATCATTTTTTTAGATATTAAATAGTCTCTTAGTTCTAATTCAAAATATCTTTTTTTCAGTTCTCTATCTTCAACCCCTTGGTGTTGTTCCATATATTCTAAATTAGCGCCCATTTTATATGTTTCAGAATCAAATTGTATAACATATTCATTATATAGATCACAAGATAGAGATGAATTATCTAATAAAAATAATAATTCATACGAATGCATTTTTAAATTTAAATTTTCAACTTCTTCTCCAAATTCTATTAAGAATAAATCATTTATTTTAATTCCTATATATACACCTATAAAAAATAATATCCCTGTTATGATGAAAACAGACAGATATACATTCCAGCTAAATTTTCTTTCCATTTAATTACCTCACAATTGATTCTCTTGTTTCCCAAGATTTTTTTGAAAATGTAATTTCTTTGTAAAAAGCAACCAACCAAGAGAATACCATAATATATCCATAAGCAAATATAAATATTAATATTCCGATTGGGTCCCAACCCATTTTTGTCCCTTTTTCACTGTTTTTTTCCATATATTCAATAACAAATAATGTCCATGTCACAGTTAAAACAGTTATTATTAATCCTATTCCTGTGATATGTGTTGAAGATAAATATGTTAGTGAAACTAGTCCCATTTGAGATAACCAAGGAGCATTTAACAAGGTCATAACAAAAGGGGCAATAATTCCAATACATATAGGTATTAAAATTATAAAATCAAAACACATCCCTAAATATAAAAAATCGCCATATTTTAAACTAAATAAATGCCTATTTTTTATTCTATCTCTTATTCCTCCTCTTATCCATCTAACTCTTTGTTTAATTAATGAAAATATATCTTGAGGTGGAACAGTATATACATAAGCATCTAGTGCACACCTTATTTTATAATTTAAAGACTGAATCCTTAAAGCTATTTCAATATCTTCTGTTAATGAATTTGTATCAAATCCTTTGATTTGATCTAATACTTCTTTTCTATAAAGTGAAAAACCCCCTGGAGTTACATATATACTTTCATATTTCATAAAAATTCTTCTAACATATAATATTACTTCATATTCAAAATGTTGAAATCTTTCTATCCATTTTTTTGGATTAAATATTTTAACAGAAGAAGCTACTGCACCAATTTTTTCATCAGAATAAAAAATATTAACCATATTTTTAATTGTGTCTGGAGACATAAATGTATCAGAATCAATAGTTCCAATTAATTCTCCTTTAGCTTTTTTAATTCCATAATTTTTAGCACTTGCTGGTCCGCCATTAGGTTTTTTATATAATTTAATATTATATTTTTTATATTTTTTATATACTATTTCACAAGAATTATTTTTAGAACCATCATCTACTATTATTATTTCTAATTTTTCTTTAGGATAATTATTATTTATTATATATTTTAAGGTATTTTCTAAATTTTTAACTGGTTCATTATATGTAGGGATAATAATAGATATTAATGGCCTCCATTTAGTGTCCAAATATTTTATTTCAATCTCTTTTCTATATTTTAACATAGAGTAAATCAAGAAAACATTAGCATATAAAAGAATGAAAGTTCCTATGTATGTAATTATATTCCATATCCATTGGCCAGTATCCATGATAAGTTAATCTTTAGAACCTTTTTTAATTCTTAATATCTAGAAAAATATATGAAAAGTCTTGCAAAACTCATATTTTTTCCTGTTTTAATATTAATCTTATTTTTTTCACTATACTTTTCAATTTTTATTTTAAATTTAAATAATGTTTTTTCAATTTTATTTTTTATTTTTATATTAGTAAATGCATTATTTATCTTGTCTGCTTTATGGTATTTTTTTAATCAAAAAGCTGAAAAACATTTTGAAAGAACTACAAATACTCCTTCTGTTGCAGTAGTTTGTACATTTTCAGGAGAGAATAGTAATATTGTTAAAAAAACACTACTGTCCATGGAAAAAATAGATTATAAAAACAAAAAATTATATTTGTTAGATGATTCAGCAGATAATAACTTAAAAAATGAAATGCAAAAATTCTGTAAAAATAAAAAGATAAAATATATTACTAGAGAAACTAATGAAGGATTCAAAGCAGGAAATTTGAATAATTTCCTTTTTAATTATTGTAAAGAGGAGTATTTATTAATATTTGATAAGGACGATTTTAAACTAATAGATCCAAATATTATTAAGGAATTATTACCTTCTTTTAAAGATAAAAAAGTAGCATATGTTCAAACTAAAAAAATGACTATAACAGGCAATTGCTTTGAAAATGCAATTAAAGAAACAAATGCATTATTCTATAATTTAATTCAACCCATGAATAATCAAAAAAATATTGCATTGTTTGGAGGATCTCTTGCTTTAATGAAAGTAGATATCTTAAAGAGATTAGGAGGATTTCCAAAGTATTTGATAGAAGATATTGCATATTCTTTTACTGCTTTAATAAATGGATATAAGGGTAAATATATTAACAAGAGTTATGCGTTAAGCTATAAAATAGAAAGTTTTAGTGAATTTCAAAAACAACAGTATAGATACAATTTTTCAAATACTAATCTTTTTTTAGAATTATATCTTAAAAATATTTTTAAGATTCCATTTAATTTACATTTTAATTTTATTTTACAATTTTTAGGTCTTCATTTTCTCTCAATAAGCCAATTTTTTTCTGCATTATTTGTTATTTGTTTTATATTTTTTATTCCTTTTTCATTAGAGTTTTTAATTGCATTATTATTTTTTATTATTGCTTTTCCTTTAGGTATTATATTAATTTCAAAAGAATATAATGATTCATATAAAATAGGATTTATCGCATATTTAATTAATTATTCCCTAATTTTTACTCGTATTTTAGCAGCAATAAAAGCGTTAATTGGAAATAAAAATACAAGTTATTTAATAACTGGGATAGGCAAAAGAAAATTAAATATTAAAAAAATAATAAGAAGGAGTTATGCAGAATTAATCGTTTTTTTAATTCTTTTAACTCCTTTGATGTTTGTTTCAAACAATGTTTATGCAATCATTATTTTATGGAATGCTTGCTTGTTTTTAACTACTCCTCTGTTTCTGTATTTGTTTGGTTAGTTGTTTTATTCTTTAAATCTTCCATCAATTGTTTTGTTTCATACCCATCAATACAGTCAAGTAATTCAGAGGTAAGCTTCCACCCACATGTTCCATTAATGCATTCACAACTTGTTATTTCTTCGTTATAACATGCATAAATGTCTTTCCATTCACATGTTGTCATTATAGATTCATTTGCTGGTGCACATACTTCACTATTACATCCTTGTATTGCACAATCTGAATTTACTTCACATTCAATTTTTTGTTCTGGTATTGAAACATTTAATTCTAAACACATATTTTCAATGTCATCTTCTACAATATAGTCACAATAAGTTTTATTTCCTGTATTTCTTGTAAGTTCAAGGTAACATGCATCTTTATCTTCTTGTGCTTCTATTTTTTCACATAATTTTGGATTTGCGTCATAATTTATTGCAATAATTAAACATTGATATCTTTTTGTTTCGTCTTCTATATAATTACATAAATCAGAAGATTTTAGTTCATATGCGTTTTGTTTAAAACAAGAATCTTTATCCTCTGCTTGGTTACAATATGCAATTGTGTTAAGTTTAGTTCTTGCATATGCAAAGTAAGTATAGAATTCAGAAATGTTTGTAGTTTCATTTGGTAATTCTAAAACTGATGAATTTATTTCTTCTGAAAATGCGGTTGCAGTTCTTTCAAAAGTTATATGTTCACCTGCATCAATGTAGCTTAAATGTATATATAATGGGATCCCATATTCGTCATCATAACAAATTGTTTGTGTAAAGTTTTTATATTTATTAACAAGAGGATTACCTGAAGTTAATCCAATTTTGGATAATTCTCCTGCAGAGAGATTATTGTAATTTATTTGGAATTCAATTTGATTACAAGTTCTTCCATCAATTGTTTTATTTATAATCTCTGATTTAAAATCAAGAACATCTGCTTCAATTAAGGTTTCAAATGTTTTTTTAGCCTCATTTGTTAACTTCTCATTTGTGAATCTTGTTTTTGCACTATTTATCTCTATATCAAATCTAGTATCATTTGTTACATTTGCACACAATGTATTTTGATCATCTAGTTGTTCACAGATTATATTTTGTTCATCTTTAAAAAATATCCATTTTGTGTCTATTTCTGAATCTGTGATAACTAATTCTTCTTCAATATTTTTTATGATTTCTATATCTAATTCAACATTTTGTACTTTTTCTAAATAAGTTATGGAATATGCATCTGTCAAATTATATTGTTTTTCTAAAGAATTTAGGATTAGTTCTTTTTTTTCTAAATTTTGATCATTTTCAATACAACCAAAAAAGAACATGACTCCTATTAATAGTATTAATAATATTTTTTTCATTTTCTTTCCCTCCACTATGTTTTTGATATTATTTTTATTATGTCGTTATGTTTTAAAATGTGATCCTTTCCAATAATCTTTTTTGTTTTTGCATCAACAGCACGTATAAAATTTTCACCAAAATCAGAATGTATTGCAAACGCCAGATCTAAAGCAGTTGATCCATTTTTTAATAAGATAGCATCAGGCAATATTTGGTCTTTATTATTAGTTAATTTATTTTCATCTTCAACAGGATATACAACAATCATATCTAAAAAGTCTAATGCAGCAGTGTTAATTAATTCTTGTACTCCTGTTCCATTTTTAATTAATTTTTCTAATTTTTTTAAACCTTCAAATTCATTAGGATCTATATCTTTAGATAATATCTCAAAAGATGTTTCTCCAGAGATATATGAAATTATTCCCTTTTCATTAGCTCTTTGTAATGCTAATTCTGCCACTGCACAAACAGGAACAATTTTTTTATCTGGAAATTGTGTTTTTAATATTTTAATATTTTCAAGTGTTTCTGGTAAATCTGATTTGTTTGCAGCAATTAAAATTGGTTTGCTTTTTTCTTTTATTTTTTTAGAAAAATTTAAAATTTCTTCTTCTGACCAACCTATATTATTTATGGTTAAATTTAATTCTTTTGCAGTATGTTCAATGTCTAATTTTTTAATATTTAATCCATTTAATATCTCTACTATTGTGTCTATTTTTTTACCTTTTATTTTTTTCCAATTTTTTTCTATTATTCCTTTAATCCAATATGTCAATTCAATATCTAAAAAAGTAATTTCATCCTTTGGATCTATTTTTGAAATTTTTCCTTCTAAATCCGTTCTTCCACTTCCATCAATAACATGTATTAAACAATCTGCTTGTGCAAGATCAGATAAAAATTTATTACCTAATCCCTTTCCTTTATGTGCGTCTGGGACCAATCCTGCAACATCTATGATATTTATGGGCACAAATCTATACCCATTAATACATTTACTATTTTGAGGATTACATTTTATTTTTAGTTCTGTGCAAGGGCATTTTATTTTAACATATGTTATTCCTTTATTTGGATTGATAGTAGTAAATGGATAATCTCCGATATCTACGTTTGCCATAGTTGCGGCAGAAAAAAGAGTAGATTTTCCACAATTTGGTTTTCCACATAATCCGATAGATACCATATAATTTATTAATTCAGTTAGGTTTTTTAAAGTATTATCATATAATACATATATGCTTCTTACTGAAAAATATAAACCAAAAGCATTAACACAAATCATAGGTAATGATAAAGAGATTAAGAAAGTTATTATGTGGGCTCTTAATTGGCAAAGAGGCAAAAAAGAAAAACCATTATTGATATATGGCCCTACAGGTGTAGGAAAAACATCTATTTCTTATGCACTTAAAACGCAATTTGATTGGCAAATTTTAGAATTAAACGCAAGTGATATAAGAAATAAATTAAATACTGAAAAAGTAGGTGTAGCAACAGAAAATACTAGTTTATTTGGTAATCTTAGACTTATTTTAATTGACGATATTGATAAAATGTCTGCAACAAAAGATAGGGGAGGAACATCTGTTATCTCATCATTTATTAAAACGGCTAAACAACCAATTATATTGACAGCAGATGATCTTTGGGATAAAAAACTTTCATCTATTCGTTCATTATGTACAAAGATTCAATTAAAAAAAATAAATAAATCTTCACTTACTAAATATTTAGTACATATTGCTAAAGAAGAAAATATTGATATTTCTTATGAATTTATAGAACAAATAGTTTCAATAAATAATGGAGATGTTAGAGCATCATTAAATGATTTACAGGCTAAAAATTTAACTGCATTAAGAGATAAACAAATAAATATATTTGAAGCATTAAGAATTATATTTAAAACAGACAAATATTCAGAAGCAAAAGAAACTTCCTTTAATGTTAATATAGATCATGATATGTTTAAGTTGTGGATAGATGAAAATATACCTAGAGAATATGAATTACCCGAAGATATTTCTAAAGCATATGATTGTTTATCAAGAGCAGATGTATTTGATGGTAGAATTCGTAATCGTCAATATTGGGGGTTTTTAAGATATTCAACCGATTTATTGACAGGGGGAGTAGCACTATCTAAAAAAGAAAAATATAGAAAATTTACTGGGTATGCATTTCCATCTTATATTCAAAAGATGGGTTCTTCCAAATCAAGAAGAAATTCAGATAAACAAATCGCTGTAAAATTAAAAAAGCATTTAAGAGGTTCAACTAAAAAAATATCTGACTCATTTAATGTATTAGCAAAAGTATTTGAAAAGAATATAGTTGAAAGTATGAGATTTTATAGGTTAGATATAACTGATATGGCATATATTTTAGGAGTAAGTGAAGCACAAGTTAAAAGATTAATAAAACAAGCTGAAAAAGTAAAAGAAAAAAAACCAGAAATTGAAAAACCACTTAAAAAAGAAGAAACAAAAAAAGAAGTGAATAATCAAATTCATCAGTTTTTTTGAGGGATAATATGAAAAAAGTAATAATAGATACAAATTTTTTTGTTTTAATATCTGAAAAAAATATTGATATATTTAGAGAAATACAAGAGTTAGTTATCGGAGAATATGAACTTGTAATAACCTCTAAAATTTTATCAGAATTAAAACATATTGCAAAAACAAACACAAATGCAAAATTTGGTTTAAATATTTTAAATACAAAAATTAATTCAGGCGAAATTAAATTAATTGAAAATTTTCAACATCCTGACGATTTTATACTTATTTTCATAAAAAACAATGAAGTAATTGTATGTACAAATGATTCAGATTTAAGAAAAAAAGTTAAAAAAATGGGAGCTAAAGTAATTTCTTTAAAAGGAAATAGAAGACTCTCTTATATTTAGAAACCTTTTTAAACTCAAATAAACACAAATATAAAAATGACCAAAAGTATTGTTTCTAAAATTGAAGATTTACAAGCCAACCCTACTACACAGAAGGTTATGGAGATAAGTGATACCATATCTATTTTAATGCCCATAGTAGAAGAAGAGTTTCAAAAAGTGTTAAGAGCTAAAACAGAATTATCAAATAATGGAGTAAAGGAATTTCCAAAACCATTATTAGATAAAGAAAAAGAAATTAAGACAGAATTACGTGTTTTAAAAAATTTAAATAAAATGTGTTTTTTAGCGCATGATTTACCAAAATTTTTAAAAATTTCAAAAATAGCTAAAAAATCAATTTTAGTAATTGATTCTTGTTTAGTCGTAAGTGCCTTGTTTGTTAAAAATCATATGGTGCGCGAATCATTTTTAGGTGCAATAAGTGCATTTTCGATTTCATACATTTTCTTAAGTGAAAAATTAAAAGAAAAGATAGATATTATACAAAAAATGATACAAACCATCCTGTATGAAAAAAGAAAAGAAGTATTAAATTCCATGGAAAACAAGTATTTATCCAAATTAGAGCAATAAAAACCTATTTAAATACTTCATTCCATTAAAAATAACATATAATTAAATCTTAATGGTCAATAGGTGAAAATATGTATAAATTATTTAAAATTGAAGATAAAATAAGAGTTCCTCCAAAATATTTTTCGATGAATCTAAACGAATCAATAGTAGAATTATTAATTGAAAAATATGAAAGAAAAGTAGACAGAGATTTAGGAATAATATTAGGTATTCAAGAAGTCAATATTTTATCCGAAGGAACTGTTATTCCTGGGGATGGAGGAGCATATTTTGCAATTGATTTTGAAGCTTTAACTTATCTTCCAGAAATAAATGAAGTAATTGAAGCAAATGTAACAGAGATAGTTGAGTTTGGTTCATTTTTAAATTTAGGGCCAATAGAAGGATTAGTACATTTATCCCAGATTACAAATGATTTTTTAACATATAATAGAAGAACTTCTTCTTTTTCAGGTAAAGAATCCAAAAAATCTTTGAAAAAAGGAGATTTAGTAATGGCAAAAATTTCTACAGTTAGTCTAAAAAATAATATCCATGATATTAAAGTAGGGTTAACTATGAGGCCTGATGGATTAGGTAAAGAAGAATGGATAGAACAAGATGAAAAAAAGAAAGAAAAAGAAGCAAAAACTAAAAAAGTAAAACAGGAAAAAAAGAAATAGGTGAATAAAATGACTAATTTAAAAGCATGTAAAAATTGTAAATATCTTGTAGATCATTTAAAAGAATGTCCTGCTTGTGGGGGAAAAGAGTTTACTGAAAAACACAATGGACAAATTTATGTTTTAGATATACAGTCTGAATTAGCAGAAAAAATAGGCGCTAAATTACCAGGAACTTACGCAGTAAGAGTTAAAAGATAAATTTAAATCTATTTTTATTTCTTTATATCTTTAATCTTTTTATGGAAAAAGAAATTAAATTTTTATATGATAAACCTGCGCTCATTATTGATGAAGATATTTTAGTAATAGCAGATATACATATAAGTGCTGAAAAAAAACTTATACCTCAAGGAGAAGAAATAATTAATCTCACACAAATAATGTTAGATGATATTTTAGAAATTATAAATGAACACAAAATTAAAAAGATTTATTTATTAGGAGATGTTAAAGAAGATTTATACGAATTAACCCCTGAATTATTTTTATTTTTTACAAAACTTTCTGAAGTTGTAACTGTAGAAGTTATAAAAGGAAATCATGATGCAAATTTAGAATCAATACCAAAAATAAAAATTCATTCTAGTAAAGGGATTGTTCACACATGTAAAAATAAAGTTAAAATAGGGTTAGCACATGGCCATGCATGGCCAGATGAAGATTTATTATTATGTGATTATTTGATTTTAGCACACGAGCATGCACACATTTCTTTAGAAGATGAAAAAGGAAAAAAATATTATAAAAAAGTATTTTTAACTGCTAACATAGATGAACAAAATGCAAAACAAAAATATAAAAAAATAAATAAAAATTGTAAATTAATAGTCGTACCAACTTTTAATCCAATTTTGTTTGGAAGAGCAATAAATGAACAAAAAACGGGGTTAGGACCCATTTTTAGGAATAAAGTATTTAAATTGAATAGTATATTAATATATACATTAAAAGGCATTTGCCTTGGGCAGCTAGAAAAAAGGAGTGGTAAGTATGGGCAGAAAAGGAAGAGGAAGAGAAAAACTTGAAACATGTTCTGCATGTGGAGCAAAGGTTCCTAGAAATAAAGCAGTATATTATGAAAAGCGAGTAGTCTTTTCTACTGATTTAAGAGAATCGGACAAAGATCCAGAATATGATAATCCTTATCGAGATAGTGCAATGTATACAAAAAAACAAGTTTATTGTATAAGTTGTGCTAAACACAGAAAAATATTTGAAAAGAAAAAAAGAGAAGCTGCAAGAAAAAGAGAAGAACTTTAAGGAGGCGTTAAATGGGTAATACCTCAATAACCTATTCAGGTGAAGAAACAATTAAATTTGGAGATAGAGATTATAAAGCAGTTAAACTAAACTTAGGCACGGTTCCTTTGTTGATTATTAAAGCAGAAAATGGATATGTTGCTTCAACTTATATTGATCAAGATGCAGCAGAAAAACTTGGAGATATCGCTTGTTTTGTTACAAATGTAAAATCTTTTGAGGATTTTGAAAGAGCAAAAATAAAATGTGTTACTAGTTGGGCCGAAGATTTAGGTATAAGGCCAGGAATGAGTATAAAAAAAGCACTTGAGATTATGGGAGGAGATTAATTGAAGTGTAGTATACATAAGAACAAAGAAGCATTTGCCAAATGTTCTGTTTGTAAAAAACCTTTTTGTGAAGCTTGTTTAGAGACATTAGGAGAAAAATATATTTGTTTTGATTGTCTTAAAAAAGTTGCAAAAAAACAGATAGACAAATCTAAATACAGTCCATATAAATCATTGAATTTTTCTTTATTAATCTCAATTGCATCCTTTGCATTGATTTTTTTATATATGTTATTTTTATCTTTTCCAATAATGCCTGATGCATTTGCGGATTTATACTCATTAGAAGCAAAAGACTTCTTGATGTTGGTAGGAAAAGCAACTTTATTGATAATTGAAATTGCATTAATATATATCTCTTCTTCAATTGCGTTTATTTTAGGTATTTTAATTATAATTGGATTAATTTTATCTCCATTTATTGAAATAGCGTTTCCAGAACTAATTGTACTAACCCCTGAACTCACAAATCAAGTAATAGTATTTCATATTATTTTACCTATTATTGCATGGGCTGGTTTAATGTTTGGAAAAAAAGGTCTTTCAACTAAAAATTAATTAAAAAATCCTGATGCAATATTTTCTTTTCTTTTTCTTGATAAAATTGCACGTTTTTCACATATATCTACTTTAATCTTTTCTGAACTTGTAGGGCCTAACAACCTACTCCAAAAATCAGATTCTGCATTATATAAATGTTCTGCATGTTTACAAATATTTTCATCGCCTACAATAACAGCTACTTCTGTTAAACAGCCAATCATTTCATTATATCCTTGATTTGGATTAGTTATAGGATCATTAACATATTGGTATATATCATCACAAAAGCCAACTCCGTGTATATTGTGATCTTGATATGCAGCAGTTACTGCTAATGATTTATAACACAAGATAACAGACTCATTTAAATGCATTTCAGTTCTACATCTACTGGATGCAAGTACACTATCATTTGTTTCTAAATATTCATGGCAAATATGCAATGTTAGGCATTCATCGTGTGTTTCGTTATCTAACATCACTTCACAATTTTCTTGTTTTACTGAAAGACATCCGAAAAATAAAAATATACTTAAAAATAAGATAATTATTTTTTTCATCATAATACACCTGAATCTACAGGAATGCTCCCTCTTTTTAAATTTCTTTCTATAATGTTTTTTATACTTTCAGAAGAATATCCTATACGTATTAATCTCGTATGCCCCCTTATTCCTTTCCCGCTTTCAACCATTGTTATTAAACCAAGCATTTCTAAATCATTTAAATATTCTTGAAACCATCTAGCAGTTCTTGGTTTTTTTCTATATTTCTTGCAATTTCTCCTGTATTCTTCATATACTTCACCAGAAAATAAAAATCCAGATTCTTCTTCATTTAATTTTTTATATTTGCTTCCCATTATATCTAAATCTGCAATTGATAATAATACTAATTGTTGATGGTCAGGTAAAGTAATTATTGCATCTGCAGCCATATCTTCATCTACATTTCTTCTTGCTTGTTCTACTTCTAAATCAGTTATTTTTTCTTTATTTTCTTCTTCAGCAATTTCTCCTGCTTTTAATAACAATCTTAATGCATATCTTGCATCTCCATTTTCTTGTGCAGTAATTGCTGCTGTTAAATTTATCGCTGAATCTTCAACAGCATCTTTTTTAAATCCTAAATTTGCTCTATATCTTAAGATTTCTTGTAATTGTGAAGCAGTATATGATGTAAAAACCATTTCAGTTTCATATAAACTGCTTTTACTTCTAGGATCTAACTCATCTTTAAAATTAAATCTATTTGATATTCCAACTAATGATACACTTCCGTTTTCTAATTCATCATTCATTCTTGTTAATGTATATATAAGATCATCTAATTCTTTTACCATATCTACTTCGTCAAGAACTATTATCAATCGTATATTATTTTCTATTAACCAAGAACCTAGTTTTTCATAAATATATGTCAATCCAAAACCACTTTTATCTAATTCTGAAATAAATGTTTTTGCTACTTTTTGAATTACTCTATATCGTGTGTTATATACTTTACAATTTACATAAACTATGGCAGCTTCTCTGTTTTCCATTTCATTAAACTTTTTCATAATGTTTTTTACAGAAGCAGTTTTTCCCGTACCTGTTTTACCGTATATAAATAGATTATGGGGTCTTTCATTTTTTAGTGCTGGCGACATTATTTTCATTATTTTTTCAATTTGTTCTTCTCTAAAAGGGAGAACCTCTGGAATATAATGAGGTGAAAGTACGTTTCTATCTATGAAAATGCTGTCTTTTGCTAGTATATCTGAAAATGAAGGCATAGTATCACAGAAACATTTATAAGAAATATCCTTTTAATTCTTTATGTTGAAAGAATAATTGAGAATTATATTAATGAGGTGAGATGAATGGGATTATTCGAAAAAATTTCAGGAGGGCTTGGATTGAGTAAAAGTCTTGATCTAGAAGAATACATGGATACTGTAGAAATGGATGATGTTGATGTTCTTCATGAACCAGCAGATTTTTATGTTAAACCAATAGCTCTTGAAAGAGAAGACGACGTAACAGCAATTGTAGAAGAGCTAAAAGCAAGAAATATTGTGCTTTTAAATGTATCAAAAATGGCAAAATGGCCAAATAAATTAAAAGCATCTGTAGGAGCATTAAAAAAATATGTTTCTAAAGTAGGAGGAGATATTGCAAGAATTGATAATGATAAAATTTTGTTAACTCCTGGTAGAGTAAAAATAGTAAAAAAACTTAAGAAGAGATAATATCTCTTTTTATTTTTCTAATTTTTTATTTACTCTTCTTAAAATAGATAATACAGACACTGCTTCTTTTGAACTTATAAAAGATCTACCTATTATTCTTTTAAATCCAATTTTAACTTTTTTAGGATTTCTAATATCCCACGCAAATTTATCTACTAACATGTCAAAAGATTCCAAGAGTTTTTCCTTTTCTTTTTTAGACACTGCTTCTTTTGGGGTTTCATAAGTCAATTTATTTAATTCATATACAATTATTGCAACTGAATGTGAAAGATTCATTACAGGATATTTTTTATTTGTTGGAATTGTTATTAAAAAATCACATAAGTCATTTTCTTTTTGTGTTAATCCAACTCCTTCTCTGCCAAATAAAATTGCTATTTCTCCTTTTAAGTGTTTATATTTTTTGAATTCTTTTAAGGAGATAGGAGTTCTAAATGTTTTTTTAAATCTTTGAACAATTCCCGTTGTTCCAACTATATAATTGCATCCCTTTGTTGCACTTTCTACATCCGGGTATATTTTTGCTTTTTCTAATAATTCTTTTGCATGTTTAGCAAACATGTAAGATTCAGTATTTTTAATATCACACTGTGGATTGACAATGTGTAATTTTTTAATATTAAAATTTTTTAATACTCTAGCTATTGCGCCAATATTCATTGAACCTTCAGGTTCTATGATTATGAATTTAAATTTTAATTTTTTAGTTGTTTTAAGTTTAGATGTTTGATTAGTTTTATTCATATACTGCCTCAATTATATTTAATTCTTCAAAAAACATTTTTTTTGTTTCTAATATTCTAACTTTAAATCCTTGGTTTTCTAATATGTCTATTGTTTTTTTAGTATTATCTAATGAACTGTCTACTAACAAAAGTTTACCTTCTTTTTTTAGATGTTTTTTAAAAGTTTTTAAAAATTTATCAAGTGTTTCTCTACCATCTATTCCTCCATCTAATGCAGTGTTTAACTCTCCTTCCACTTTATCTTCTTCTTTTGTTGGTAAATACGGAGGATTAAAAATAATTAAATCAAACTTTTCATTTATTTTAATATCTTCAAATAAATTACTTTTTTTAAATTCACAATTGTTACATTTATGGCGCTCAGCGTTTTTTCTAGCTAATTCAACAGCCTTTGTGTTGATATCTATACCTAATACATACTCTGCTGTTTTAGAGGCTATAATGGCTTGAATACCGCACCCTGTGCCTACATCAAGTACATTACCTTTAGCACCTTTAACATAATCAGCAAGCATAAACGAATCTTCGCGCGGTTCATATACATCTGGGTCATCCATGAACTCATATTTTTCATAGTACGTTTTAGTCATTTAAACACCTAATCCAGAATATTTTTTATATAATTTTTCTAATTTTTCAATTCTTTCTTTAGTTTTTTTAATCCCGTCTTTTGCGGCATTATTTGTTATGTTCTCCCATTCTTTTCTATACTCTCTTGATAGTGATTTTGCTTTTTTATCATTTTTTGTTACTAATTCTATTTGTGAAGGTAATGGCAAAATAAGTTTTTCTCTCGGATTTAATGTTGCATATAAATTTGATACTCGTTCATATTCATCTAATTCGTTTCTTAATTTTATATCTTGTTCACTTACTTGTTCTCTATATTCTTCAATTTTTTCTTCATCACCTTCTCTTACTGCATTTGCATAATTATTTTTTAAATTATTACTATTTGATAAATAAATAAGAGGGAATATATTCAATTGTTCAGCATTTAACTTATTTATTTCACTTTCAATTTCTGTTAATGAGGCGGTTAATTCATCACCTTCTATTTTATTTTCAAATCTTTGTGTTTTATGTTTTCTTCTTTCTTCGTTAATTTCTTTTAATTCTTTTACTCTTTCTATTCTTTCTTCATCTAAATATTCATATTGTGAATAGGTTGATATTTCATTAGTCATACCTTTTTGGTAATTTAATTCCTCATTAGATAATTCATGATCATACCCGTTTGAATATACATGTTTTATATTCTTTTTTATATCTGAAATTAATTCAGAAATAAAGGTTTTTTCTTCTTTAGATATATATTTATTTTCAACTAATTCTCTATGTGTATTTTTTTCTAATAGTTGATTAGAATAAATCCATAACTGATTTGCGTTTTCTCTTAAATAATAATTTTTTTCAGCTTCATAATAATTTTTAACACTATTAGTATACATTTCACTATCTTTATCTGTTATTTCAGGAGATTTATTTATAAGTTCCTTTTGTTCTTCCCATGTTTGTTTTGAGCTTTCTTCTAAAGTTGCTAGATATCCATATGCTTCTTTTGCATCATTATATGTTACTCTATCTTTAAGATATTCTTCAGTTATTTGACTTTCAATAGAAAGTACATTTGAAAAAGTATTATTATATTCATTAAATATTTTATTATCAATATTCATTTGCAATTCAAATGTATTTTCAAACTCATTTAAATTATGTGAAATCTTTTTTTCTTTCATAGAATTATTTATTTCTTGTTCTAATCTTTTTCTTTCTTCAGTTAATTTTATGACTTCTTCATACTCATCCTCATTTTTTAATATATTATTTATTTCTTGTATTCGGTTTATATTTTCATTTATTTCTGGGTTTTCAGTTAAATATTTTTCCATTTCTTCGTTTCTTTTTTCTTCATAGTTTTCAATTCTTCCCGTTTGCACTTTAATATATTCTTCAATTTCTGATACTCTACGTTTAATCTCTGCTTGTATATCGTTATCCTCTTGAATATATTGATAAGTATCATTTGATAAGTTTAATGAAGATAATGAATAAGTATAAACTTCATATTCTTTTGTATTTTGATTAATGTTTGATACAAATTTTAATGAATCTACAGAATTAGATGTAATATCTCTCCATTCGTCTATAGTATTAGGATATGAATATTTTTCTTCCATTATTTCTTCTTTATGATTTATAAAAAATGAGTTTGCTTCTTCTGATGTTATAGTCCCTGTTATAGTTAGATCAAATGCAAGATTTGCTGTTGCATTTATTGCAGCAGATTGATTACTTATATTTGTTTTAATGTTTTTTGAAATATCTTGAGGTGCTCTATCAGGTAATTCTATTTCAGTATCTATTCCATTATATTCTAAAATTACTTTTTCTAATGAAGATATTCTTAATGCTAAGTCTACCATTTCTTCTAATTTTTCTGCATATTTTGTATCTCTTTTTTCAATTAATTTTTCATATTTTTTTGTTGCTTTTTCAAGTTGTTTTTCTAATTTTTCCTTTGTATTTTCAAGATTTGTGTTTAACGTAGATACAAGAGTTTTTATTTTTTCTTCTATTTCTTTTCTTTCTTCATTAGTTAATTCTTTATTTTCTAATTCTTTTCTTAATTTTTCTATTTCTTTTTCTGTTTCTTCAACTTGTTTTTTATATTCTTCAATATATGGAGTATTTTGCATATCTATTCCTTTCATTAAAATTAGGTTTGATTTTGTTATAAATGCAGCAGTTAATAGTATTGCTAATCCTTTTTTCAATGTTTCTTCATCTAACATTTCTTTTTCATATTGTCTAAATGCCTCAGCAGTTCTTAATTCTATTTGAATATTTTCTGGTTGCTCATTTGTTAGTTCAACAAGTTTATTTATCATATCTTTTAATTCATTTTGAGAATGTATTAAAGAAGGTGCAATTGGGTTTGTAGAAGAAGGATTTGTAATTCTTTCTACTGTACGGTTCATTATTTCTTCTCTACTTAATCTTAAAGTACTTCTTTGTTTATTTAATTTTCTTAATTCTGTTATATTGTTATTTTTTTGTGCTTCTATTATTTGTTTATCAATATTATCAATATTTTTATCTAATTCTGCTAATTCTCCTATAATTCCATCTAATGAATTTACCTTTAATTTACCTAATTCTGGAAATAGGTTTTCACCTCTTCTTGAAATTAAATTTTCTATAAGTATATTATTTCTTATTGTTCCTACTACATATCCAAATTTGTTAATTAATTCATTTTTTTGTTCTTTATTTATTCCATTATCTAATGTATTATTTTCTGCGTTTAATTGATTTGTAAATTGAGATAATTCATTTAGATATAAAGTTAAATTATTTTTTTCTCCGTTTGAATCTGTTATTGTTATTTCTATCTTTGGATTGTTAATATCGGTTTTATCAATATTTCCTATTTCTATAATTGAGTTTTCATCAATATTTCCATTTTTCCATAATTCTATTAATTTTTTATGGTCTTTTGATTTTCCTTTTATTTTGCTTAATCCTTGTGTTAATAAGCTAATAGGTATAAATGCGCTGATATATGGGTTAATCCAAATTGCCATTCCAAAAGATGCTATAGACAAAGATAGTTTTCCTTTTAGTGTTTCTCCTTTCATTCCTACTGTTTTTAATAAACTGCCTGCTTCTTTCCATCCTGCCATTAAAGAAGTTGTTGAAATCCCTTCGGTAGGATCAATAGTTTGTTGTCCTTCGGGTTTTCCATCAGTACTTTCTGATTTTGCACCTCTCATAGTATTAACCAATTTAACTGTATTAACAAAATTTTCTTTTTGTTCATCTAATTTTAGTTTACTAATCGTTTTATTTCCAGTTTTACTTAGTCCAGTTGCAACTACTCCTGCAGATAAAACAATTGCTTGTTTTTTAAATTCTTTTTTTCTGTATTCTTTGTGTTCTTTTTTATTTGAAAAAAGAGTCTTCATACTTGAACCAATATTAAGACCACTACCTATAGCACCAGCGATACTAAAGAATGCAGAACTTTTTCTTAATCTATATGGTTGTTGTCTTGGAAATCTTGGTGCTCCACTTAAATCAAAATAATTTAATGGATTCATACCAGATAAAAACATTGCGCCTGAAAGTAAACCTAATATTAACATTATAGGCATACAAAATGACATTTCTAAATTAAATCTCTTAGGTATACAATATCTAGAACTACCAGGTGCAGCATATATTTTAGGTTTTTCAATACTTTCTGGAGTTTCTGTTAAACCAGAACATATAGAAGGCATTGAAGGGATATCAGATATTCCTAAACATGTTTTTATTTCATCTAAATTTGAATCATTTAAACAATAAGCAAAAACAAATGTTGAACATTCAGTTTCATCAGTTGGTATTGGAAAAGTTGTTGATCCATTTTCATCTGTTATTACATAACAAGTTTTAACAGCATCGTCAATAGTAGTTTCATCTGCTTCTACAACATAATTAACATATAATCTTGTATTATTTATAGGCGTTCTATTTGTTAAATTTTCAGCATAAAAAAATATATCAATTGTTTTTTCTTTAACATCTAAATCTGTTTTAATTACTCCTAATGAAAATTCAGTTCCTGGTGGACAATTTGGGTCACAAGGTTCCTCTGCAAAAATAGGTAAAATTAGAAAAATTAATGCAAATGTTAAAATGTAAATTGTCTTTATCTGCATATTAAATTTCCTCCTTCATGAAGCATTTTTACTGTTAGTGGATTATCAATACAATAATCCATTGCTTCTGGTCCTTTACAATCTACATCTGGATCTCCGTATTTTGGGTATATAATTAATTCAGAATTATATTTTTTACCTTCTATTTCTGCGTAAGTATAGGTTGTGTTTGTATTTTCATCTATTAAACAGCATTTTTTATTATTTGGTAAATTAGCAATAATATCTGAATCATATCTTGTTATGTCTTCTAAAAATCCTCTTTGTCCTGCTGTGCTTGTTCCATCTGCAAAATAAAATTCACAACTAAAATCCCCTCCAGTTTCATTACATAATGTGCATTGTTCTTCTCTTGCACATAATAATTGACATTTTTGATTTGAACCAGAGTATCCTGTGCAAACTTTTCCATCTTCACAATATGGATTGCAGTTGCCGGTTAAATGATCTATTTCAGTACATTCGATACATTGACAATTGTCTTCTTCAGGTGCGTAAACTTTAACATACATTTCTTGTGTTTCAATACCTAATAATTTTTTACTTTCTCTTTGAAACGCGCAGAAATTATTTCCTTTAATATTATTAAATACGAGATTTGTATCTGTTGTTCCTTTCCAATCTCTATAAACTAAGCCTATTATTCCAACATCAGTCAACTCGCGCTGATGTGAAAATAAGTAATTATAAAACTCATCAATATTTGCGCTGTCTGTGAAATAACCAGTAACAGGAAGTGTGTATGAAATTTTTAATTTAATTAATCCTTTTGCATTTCTTGAATTAGAATTAATTGTCCAATCTGAGTCACTACAGGATATGACTCTGTTTTCATTATCATCTCCTTCACCTGCAAATAAACCAAAATCTAAATTTATTTCTTTATCTTTTTTATCAAAGTCTATAGGGAATGGATTATCTTCATCATTATACCATTCAAATCCCCAACTACAATCTGCAAATGGGTCTTCTCTTCCTTCGCATGGTTTAGTAACAGGCCATTTAGAGTATGTATGTCCTTCCCACGTTCCATGGGTTTGGCCTATTTCACCAGCAGGCAAAACATTTGTGTATATATTGCTTGGTAATGTGTTTATAGTCCATTTACCAATATCCTCTCCAGTATGGGGCCATTTTCCTATTGCATCTTCACCTTTTACAGTTAAAATTTCTATTTTAGTTAAATTACCTTCTAACTCTTGAGTTATTTTTGAAGTATTTATTTTTGCAGTTATACCTCTGCCTACTGATGCTTCCGTATCTCCCGCTCCGCAATCATCATCAAATAACTTTACTTTTGAAAGGGGACTTTCCAGTGAACAATTTATTAATGGAGAAGTACTTTCACATTTAAAAACATCTCCATCTTGGTTGAAATTAAAACAATCAGAGTGCCAAATATCGTAGCCCCAACCCCTAGTAAAACAACTATTTCCTCTTTCAGTTATTTGTAAATCAATTTCTATTATCGCGCTTTGTTCTTCTACTGTAGGTTCTTGTATATTAAAATCAGATATTAAACTTGGTTTTTCATAACGTTCTAAAAGTTTTCTGCTGAATTTTGCTTTTTGTTCTATTATTTCTTCTGGTGTTATATATCCTTCTGATACATATTCATGAGGATAAAATTCCATTGCAATAATATCCACTGCATCTAATTTTTCTTTATCTAATGCGTGTCTTGGATCTCCATATGATTCATCATAATTAAAGAATTCATCTAATAATTCTATATTGTGTTCATCTGCACTTGTAGTTGAACCTTTAACTTGTATTGCAGTTAAACATAATGGACAAGAATCCTTTACTTTTTTAGCAAGATCATATAATTCATCACTACTTGTATCTTCAAAATTACCAACAATAATTATTGAAACTCCATCTCCAAATACATTATGCGAAAGTAATCCTCCATAATCTGTTAAAAGCTCTGGATCCTTTATATCTAAAATTGGCATAATATTTGATTTTTGATATGTTTCAATTGTTTGATATAAATATGATATCTCAGGGTCTGTAATTGGCCATTGATCATTCCAATTATAACAATAATAATCTTCTTTTGGTCCGTTTAAGCATAATTGACATCTTGCATCCCACCATCTATCTCCTTGAGGATAAATTCCAGTACCACAGGGTTTTGTTCTGTCTAATGAACAATAAGGAGTAAGGTCTCCATCTGCTTCATAAACTCCTGCTGGGCAATAATTACTAGTTTTTGTTACTTCTTGTAATGCTAATGTAACTTCCGTGAGTGGTTCACACCATCCATAATTTCTCAATTCAACTTTTCCATCTTCTGTTATGTTACAATCTCCTAAATCAGTTATCACAATTCTATTCTGGGCAACTAATTTACAAGGTTTTGAGTTATCCCATAATGCATCATAATACCAAATAGAAAATCCATTAGTAACATCTTGTTTTAAACAAAATGGATTAGAAGATAAAATTTCACTCATAGGTCTTGCTCCAAATGATTCTATATAATAACCACTTGGTAGGATATTACATTGTTTTATTAATTCAACATCAGCAGGATTATCTGCAAAAATTACAAGTTCTCCAATTTCTTTATCAGTAGAAGATAAAACAGAATCTTCACTTTCTTCTATCCAGATATTTTCAGAAGTATATAATTCTACACACCAATCTGAACAGCTATCAGGATTATTTAAAATATATTCAATTACTTGGTCTTGAGAACAAGGTTCAGTAGAATCACAATCACAAATGGTTTCAATACATTCATCATATCCATTTTCCTCCCATTCTAATTCACAATATTCTTCAATCATTTCTTCGGAATCACAACCAATACAAAATTCTGAACAATCAGAAATTTCTTCTGACGGTGGGATACCATATGAACTTTCACCACCATAACAATATGCCCAAATACCACAATACTCTTGACAAGTTAAGAATGTTGAACCAGGGGGACAACTAGGAGGTGAGGAACACAGTAGATCTACTCCAAAACTTTCTAACATACTTAAGGTAAAATAACTATTAATAGGGTTAACAGGAATTTCTCCGAAGTATGGTCTGATATCCATCCAACAATTAGCGTAACAATTTTCACAAAGTTCATCACAATCTTCTTCATCATACTCTTCAGAACATGTTTCTTTCCATTCTGTTTCACATTCATCAAATTCTATACTTTCTATACAAGGATCAATGCAATCTTCATCTATTAGATTATTATCACAGTTTTCTTGGTTATCTTCAATACATTCAAATAGACATTCTGGAATTCCAGAACTAAATAGGTTTTCCCAGGTAGATACACTAGTTTTTGGATTAAAGTATCCTTCTAATGATTCAGTTCCCATATTCATTTCAACACCGCAATCAATATCATGTACCCAATTTGATTTATTTACGCATGCAAATCTATTATAATTTGATTTTCCACAAGAACTGGAATAACATTCAATATCACTTTGACATTCAAATTCCATTCCTGAATGTAAGTTACCTTCTAAATCAGTATGGCCTGTTAGTAATTGGCTTCCGTATTGGGATTTTAATTGATGAGAATATAGTAAATAATCTACAATATTAACTTCATTTATTTTTTTTCCTCCCCATCCAATTATGGTACTATCAGATAGCCAATAATTTTCAAATCCATATTCATCAAGAACAAAACAAGGATCTTGTTCATCTCTAAAAGGGCTAACACACCCATAGTATACACCATCTAAATCTGCTCCCCAAAGGCCAGCCCATAAATCACCTACAAAACTTCCTCCTTCATTACATTCAAATTTAGATGCTTCTAATTCTTCTCCATCTACATCTGAGCCACATCTGGAATATCCATAGTAGTTATTATGTGCTATATGATAGGATCCACCATAACTACTAAGAAATAATGGATGATTATCGGTTGTTGTACAATTTCCTAATGAATAACCTCTTATATTTGCACAATAATTTTCACATGCTAATTTTGCTGTTAAATTTCCTAATTCAGTTGAATTAAAAATATCTCCAGTTGTTGAACCTGAATAATCAGTACAATACCATCCAATTTCAGAATTATCATATTTGCATAATGAAGATGCATTATAATTTAAATAATTCAAATATCGGTCTTTCCATCCTTCTGTATTTAAAGTTCCAAACTTATCTGAAATTGGAAAATAAAGACGTGCTTCATTATAATCACTAAATGAATGACCAACTCCTAATCTAAAAGAATTTATCCAAAGCGCATCATTTGCTTTTTGCATTTTTTCATAAGTTTCTTTTGATAAAGTTAAAAAATCACATTGCGCTTGATATAAATTTTGTGCATGAGGTTCTTTTCCTAATCCTTCTAATGAAACATTAGATACATTATTTAATACATTTATTACATCACAATGAGACATTTCAGGAGATGGATTATATCTTTGATCTCCGCATATCATTGCAACACAAGAATCCTTTACACAAGAATTTAATTCAGGAACTAAACAAACTGAAATATTTAATGAGTCTCCTCCTTCAGAATCATAACATAAAGAATCTTCAGGATTACAATAAACATTAAGTAATTCTGTTCCATTTTCTAAAGTACAATTTGTTAAAAAATCTGGTGCTTCTCCAGGTTCACAACAAGAAGTATGTGATGGAGTTTTAAGACATCCAAATAAAATTAATAACATAGCAATTGATAATATTAATATCTTTTTTTTCATAAGTTACACCTTGTTTACCATCCTCATCATTGCACTTGGTTCTGCACCAAACAATGAAGATAAGATCCTAATAAATATTAAAGTTACTACTAATGCCATAAATGGAATATAAAATGCTTCTAAAGTTAAGTACGCTAATCTATCTGAAAATTCTGAATAATTAATATTTCCTAATCCTCCTTGATCTATTTCTAAGAAATTTGTCATTAAGGAAACAGTACCAGAAAATCCTACATAACATTCTTCCGCATCCTCATAATTATATAAATCTGGACTTATCATATCTTGTCTTACATAAGATGGATCTATCATAACAGTTATAATTGGGAATACAAAATAAAATCCAATTGCAATTGCAATTAATAAACCACCCAATCCTCTAGTATAAGGGAATATTCTAAATAAAATTCCCATGGGTAAAAACATTATTAACATAGTTTTAGATATATAATCTAAAAGAACATACATTACATGTAAGAAGGTAGATACAGGAATTATTCTTTGTGCTATTAAATGTGCTTGTCCAATTTTTTCTCTTAATGAAGAATCCCAATCACCGCACCAAAAAGTTATTCCAAATACAGTATAACATCTAGCACCTGCTCTTTCAAAACCTAGATTATTTACATAAACTTCCTCATACATACTATCTAATACATAAATTTTTTCTTGTGCTTTACATTTTGCAAAATCAATTGGTTCTGTGGCATTTACATATTTTTCTCCACACATTACTACTGCATCTTGTCCAAGTATTTCTTTAGTTGTGTATTGTACTCCTAAATCTAAAATAAAAATTAACATAATTACTAAAACTGCAGAAGCAGCAGCTTGTAATAATTCTGCTTGTGCCATATGTTTTATTTGATCCATGCCTAAGGAATGTCCGATCATATATACAATTCCTGCTACTGCAAATGAGATAACAACTGCGACTATCCCATAAATAATCCAAGGAGTAGTAACTGCTCCCATATATTCTCCTTGGGTGTATGATTGGTTTAAGTCATAAATGTCTCCATAATCTGCACTTATTAATCCTACTAAAAATGAAAAAACAAATATTGCAATTAATTTTTTATTCATCTTAAACCATCCTCGCAAGTCTTCTAATATCAATTTCTTGACCAAGTAATTTTGATATTTCTTTTATTAAAACAATTATTATAATCCAATTTATTGCAGGTAAAAATACCGTACCTATAAATGATTGCGCAGATAATTTTGCTAAAGGCCCTAAAGCAGGTAATGAATCTTGGCTTGGACTATATTCTTTATCTGCTAAATACCAAGGGTTTCTTGTGGCTGGATCCTGCTCTTCAATAGTGTAATAATTTATATTTGTATCTAATTCTGAATTAAATCCATAAGTAGATGGTTTATTAACTTCAATATATTCTCCCCAAGTCGCATCATTAAACATCAACATAAATGGGAAGAAAATAAATAAACCAAATGATAATGCAATTAGTGCATTACCTATATTTTTAACAAATGGAAAAGACCTTAATAAAATTCCTAATGGAAACATAAAGGCTAACCCATAAAAAATATAATTCATAACATAATACATGAAATATATATTAAGTAAATACATTGTTCCCGCATTCATACCTATATTAAATATTGAAACATAGGATCTTTGACCTGAATGTGGTGAATATGAAGTTCCTTGACCTCCTCCAAAAATTCCGAATTCTGCTCTTGATTCCCATCTTGATTGTGATGAACGTATTTCAGCAACACCCATATTATATCTAAATGCAGTCATTGATTTGTATGCCAAATCTGCTTGATCATCTAGATAATCTTGTGCGCCTTCAAACATATTGGATGCAGAAACATCAAATATACTTGCTAATGTATCAGAACATGCAAATTGCAATAATCCAACTGCAAAAACGATTAATAATGCAGAAATAATAATATGTGCTATTTGTTCTTTTGCCCATACATCTGTTGCTAAAGGAAATCTTGAGAATCTTCCAAATATCCAACCAGACTCTCTATGTTCTAATAAAAGTTTTCCAAGTAAATATGCAATAACTGCAACAGCAATTCCAATCATTAATCCAATTATTGCCCATAATACCCAATAAGTTTGTAAATCAATAGCCGCACAATCATAACTTGCACTAACAAAACCAAGCAATAAAATAAATATTAAATTAAATATTGTTTTGTTCATTATGCTAACCTCGTTAATACACTTAAATCAATTACTGCTCCTAAGAATCCAGCAGTCCAAGAAATGAATGTTAATGTTATTAAAAGATTAAATATTGTAAAAATTAATGATCTAAATAATACATTTTTTATTAATCTGCCATAAAAACTTTCAGCAAAAATACTATCCAATCCTGGTTTTATTGCTTTATCATATGTTCCTCCAGGGTCAAATTCATCACATGTGTTATAAGTATATACTATTGGTCCCCCATGAACTCCAATGGTTGTTTCCATATAATTAGTAGTTACTTGGATAGTTGGGTCTCCTAATCCATCTACTAGATACTGATTCATTAAAACTCCAAAAGGAAATATTAAACCAAATCCTAATGCAATTGCAATTAAAATTCCTCCTGCTTGTCTTGTAAAATGAAATGATCTAAAAATTAATCCTATTGGTAAAATAACTGCAAACATAAATATTTGTGAAAATTCAAGAATAAATAATTGTGCAGATAAATCAACTACACCTATATATACAAAATTTAATGCTTGGGTTAATGGATTTTGTACTGTTGAAAATGCAGAACATGTACTAATGGAAAATCCTACTCCATGAAAACTGCAACTCGCTGTTTTTGAACTTTGTTCTCCAACATGTTCTAATAATCTAACAAGACTATTTGAATACCCATTTAATTTATTTAAATTTAGTTCTGTGACTTCTAATGCAGATGAAACCATATCTCCTTCTGTTCCTATTTCTGCATTTATTCCAGGCATTATTTGATCTGTAATAATAAACATAAATGAAGTAAAAAATAATACTCCTATAACAGTAAAAACTAATTGAACTGCCTCTTGTTTAATTGCCCCCTTTATTCCTTCTAATCTCCCAATTTCTGCAATTGCATATCCCAACGCAAGTATTGAACCTACAATTGCTAAAGAAATAAAACAAATTAATTGCCAGTTTGAAGTTAATCCAGGAGTACTTGCTGAAGCTAAATTAAAAAGCAAGAACATGCTAATTATCAGATATTTAAAGATATTTTGATATTCCTGGTATTTCATAATCTCCACCTAATGATTTTGATAAAACAACTATAAATGATAAAAGAATAATAACAATTAAAATAGGTAATATAAATGCAGGAACAAATAATACTGCAACATTTTTAACATCTTGATATCCTTCTGAACCTGCACCTAAATTTCCAATCATTGAACTTAATTTTAATGAATAATATCCGCTAACACTACAAACTTCTGAACAATCCTTCCTTATTGGAGGTAAAGCAGTACAATCTGAAGGACAATATAAACAATTACTACAAGCATTTTCAGGTACTTCAACTTGACAATCTGTTGAACAACTAAATGGATTTGGTAAAGTATTACAAAACATATCATAGTCATAACATTCTACGGGTCTTGAAGCTGAATCAACTCTGCATTCTGGTGGACAACCAAAACATCCTTCAAAATTAAAAGGTTGACATTCACTTGAGTACGGAATATCTACTTTACATTCATTTGGACAGTCAAGAGTACTACAAGAATATTCATCTTCTAATAGATCACAAAAAGTTGACCCTCCATTTAATCTACAGAACTCAGGACACAGCGCACAATTATTTGATGTTGAACTAGATTCATTATATATTTCACAAATTTGTCCTCCTTCACTTATATCTATTTTACATTCGTTTGGACAATTTGTCTCATTACATGCAGTGCTTAAACAATCTGAATGTGGAGATAATAATGAACCAAAGAATCTACATTCATATTCACATTGTTGACATTTATCATTTTCAGAACTTGTTGGATTATATGCCAAACAATTTGAATTAATAGGTATTTCTTCAATTTTTTTACATTCAGAATTACAATCTCCATCTGCGCAATTTGTTGACCTACAGTCATCAATTCCTATACCAACAATTCCTTCGGGACTTTCTAATTCTATTCTACATTCTTCAGGACATAAAGCACAGTTTTCTCCTGTTGTATCTGAAGAATCATAAGACTTGCATATAGGAGGAATATCTGTTATCATGCAACTTGTTCTACAATTTGGTGAGGTACATGCTTGTTGCATTAATTCAGTATTACAAATAGCAGGTATTTCCATTACAGATGCTAAACCAGTCATTCTACAGGAGTCTAAACAGGAATTACAATTAGCAAATTGTTCTGGTGATCCAGTCCAAACTGGACCACAATCTGAAGAACTTAATGAAAAATCAATTTTACAATAATTTGGACAAGCATTACATTCTGTTGTATCACATTCTCTTAATGTCGTGTTTACAACTCTACAGTATTCTGGACAATCTTCACAAACAGATTCACAATTTATTCTTCCTGGATCTGGTAGAACTATTTTACATTCGCAATCATAACATTCTTCAATATTGCATTCGCAACCTGCACATTCTCCATATGTATCACATGCATCTTGATTGCATTCATCATATAATTGAGTTCCATCTGCATATTCATATCTGCAATGTGTTGGACAACCAATACAAGTTGTACAATCTTCTTCAATTGCATTTGTATAATTTATTTTACATTCATCTGGACATAATTCTACAGGGCATTCATCTTCGCAATCTGTTCTTTCTCTTATTACTTTACAAGCATCTGGACATTCTTCACATGCTTCTTCATCACAATTACACATTGAAGGGAATAATGGAAGTTCTCTACATGCAATATCGCATGAATTTTTTGTTCCTACACATTTTCCAGGATCCCATCTACAAATATCATCTGTTGATTCACATGTGCTTTGATCTGTATAATCTCCACAAGTAGGGACGCATTTCCATACATTTTCTAATCTCCAATCACAACCATCTACACAGGCATCTTCATCTAAATTTCTACAGTGGTCTATATTTAAATTACAATCTCCTAATGACATATCCCATAAACAATCTGTTTTTAACTCGCACATTTCTTGAGTATTTGAAACTTCGCATGAACCACAAATATCATCACAACCAATTATTGAAGAATTAAGTTCCATTAATTCTGCCCATGCTTCTGGTGTAATTGAAATTTCTTCAGTTTCTCTTAGTTCAATAAGCCTTTCTAAATTTCTATTCCAATCATAAAGTTCATTAACAGAATAAGCTTCATTAGTTAAAACATTATAAGCATAAGGTGCAGGCAATAAGCATTCATCCGGACAATCTATATTTGGAGACAATATTTCAGTACCATAAGTTTGAATAGTTAAAGTCCACCACATAAATAAATATAATAATGGTAATGCAACTAAAATTCCAATTCCTAATGATAAAAATAATCCTCCAATTTTTCTTGTAATAAAGAATGATCTTAATACTATCCCTATTATTAAAAATAATGGGCCAATTGCAATACCTATTGTTTCTAAGAACCAATATTGCGCCTTTAAACTAAATTGAATAGTTGTTAAATATTCTATTAGCATTGAATTTTTTTCTACTAATATTGATTTTCCTGAATTTGGAGAACCATACCATCCAAAATAAAGACAAAAAATTGATTGACAAGTTTTTCCTTCTCTCTCAGATGCTTCTCTTGCTATTTCTATGTTACTATTGAAAATAGTTTTAAGATTTTTATCTGTTAAATTAGATAAACTCTCAACATAATATTTTGATAATTCTAAAGAGTCTTCAGGTAAATCTCCATCTACACTTCCTTCTAAAAATGAATTTGTTAAATTTGTTGCAAACACATCTATAAATCCTATAATTGCAATTAATGCGATAAGTAATATAATTGATGCAAAAATTTGTCCCATCTCAACATCTGCCCATGCCTTTAATTGTGGGAGATTAAATGATTTTCCAACCATATAAGCAATTAATACACAAGCAAGAGTGATGAAAATAACAATTATTGCAATTAATCTCCAATTACTAAACCAAAAAAATCCTCCTTCAAATACTTCATTATGTCCTCCTTCAATTTCTTCAAATAACGAAGTTACATTAATTGAATATGTGATATTCAAAATTAAAATTAAGAACAATGCTGAAAAAGCAATTTTTTTGTATATGTTGTTTTCTTTCATAATATCCCTATCTTGTAGGTAATCCTTTTAATGCGTTCATGATTGCTATCACACTCATTGATAAAATAACTAAACTTAAGTTTGGTAAAAATATTGATTGCGGCATTATTCTCCCTACTGTATTAAAATCCTGAGAAAGTACATGATCTTCAATATGGGTATAATCTGGTATCTCAAGTTCAATTTCTGAATATAAAACATATGTTAATGGAAAAATTATTAAGAATCCTATTGATATTGCAATTAGAAAATTTCCTGCTTGTCTAGAAAATGGAATAATTCTTAAAACAATTGCAATAGGTAATAAGATAGATAATGTTGCATTTTGAATAAATTGTAAAAATAATTTTTGAATTTCTAAAGACACAACGCCCATAAGTGCAAAATTCATTAACATATCTTTGTGTGCACTTCTTGATAAATAATCTGCTCTAAAATCTTTTCCTGCTCCTCCCCAAATTCCAACTCCTGACATGAAAAAATGTTTTGTCGCAGTAAGCTGGTCTCTATAACTACTTTGCAATAAATTTTCTGCAGTTTGTATTCCTTTTCCTGTTGAAAGGTCGTTTAAATATTCATAAGAAGTTTCAAAAGGATCTTGGTCAAATGTTTCATTTAATGCAGTTGAAACTATCCCTAATGTAACTATAATTCCTAATATAAGAACTGCAGATATTCCAAGATTAAAAGCTTCTGCTCTTGCCCAAGTTTGTAATCTTATTTCACTTAGTGAAGAAATACCCGAAATAAGTTTAGCAAACATATATGTTATTGCGAGAATTGCCATTACTAATGCAAACGCGCTTACAATTAATCCTACTCCTTCCCATGCAAATTCTGGAAGAAAACTAGTTGCGAAACTAATACTTAGTAAACTTAATAGTGCGAATATTGTTTTTTTCATCATATTAACCTCGTTAATCCATAGAATGATACATCTCCTCCCAATGTAATAGCAACAGATCTAATAACTCCAAATGTTAAAATTATAGTAAATAAAATAATTGTGATGATTACTAAAAATTGTAAAATTACTGCATTAATTGCAGTTTCCATAATATTTGTATAAACATTATTAATACCTGTTTCATCTAAATTAGCATAATTTGCTAATTGGTTTGAATATTCTCTTTGGTGTGCATTTAATTGCCAGTGGTAAATAGTTTCTGCAATTGGCCAGCACCATCCAGAATCTACTAAAAATGGAACATAAGGTCTCCAACAAGATAGGAATCGTTGTTTAATACAAATAGAATACGCAGCAGGCATAGTTACTGCGTAACCCGAACATGCGAGTGCAGCATAACTTGCACATATGGGGGTACACGTTGTAAACCACGTACCATATTCTTTAATTTCAGCAAATGCAGTTATTGCAGGACTGCAAACCTTGTCAAAATCCGGAGGATTACCAGGGTCTGGAATATTAAATTCATTAAGTAATGCACTAGGGTCTAGGGCTTCGTATATATAATTTCCAATAAGTATTCCCATTGGAAAAACAACAATAAATCCTACTGAAAGAGCAAGTAAAGTTGTTCCAATTTTTTTAGTTGGTGAAAAAGTTCTAAAAAATATTCCAATTGGTAATAATATTGAAAAAGTAATTATTTTTAAATAATCAAGTAAAATTAATTCTGTTTTTAAAATAATAATTAACTGAGATAAATGATTTAATAATCTATTTAATACTGAAGATAGGGGTGCTAATCCTGGATTTTGTGCTTGTGAAGTAAATTCACTACTAAACCATCCAGAGGAAGTTGATCTATATGAAAAAGTAGAATATTTTGATAAGTGATAGAAATTTTTTGAGATTTTGTAAATCATATTTTGAGTATCTTCTATCTGTTCTTCTATTATTCGTGTTTGTGCATCAGTTTCATTAGGGCTAAAAGTTATTGATGGATCAAAAAAGCCATCAATTATTCCAACTAATCCTAAAATAATTATTATTAATACGACACTTAAAACTAGTTCTCCAATTTCTACTTTAGCCCAGGCATTTAAAAAATGAGAATCAAACAATTTTCCTAAAATATAGCTGATTACAATTATGATGGTTGTAAACAACATTGCAAGTATTAATGGAATAATAGGATTACTAAATATTGAATCAACTTCTTCAACTGCAAATACTCCTCCTAATAGTAAGAATAATATTAATATAAGTAATTTTTCTTTCATTAAAGAAAATCACGAAGAAAAAGTATATAAAACTACTTCTTATTTTCTTCTAATGGATCTGCGTAAGGAGAAAGTAATTTTGCAGTAACTGCAAGAGCTTTTCTAACTTCTTTTTCTGTTTTACACCCAGTACAAATAACCTTTCCATTCTTAAATAGTAATAATGAACTTTTGGGTTCTTTTAATTTAAGAATAGCACCAGGAAATTGTTCTGGTTCATATTCAATTTGTTTGAATTTTTGAGTTAAAGTATAAAGATCTAATGAAACATTTAATTCTCCTGAAGCAACAATATTTTGTACATCATAATTAACTACAAATCTTTTAGGAGGAGGAGTTTTTGAATAGGGAGATACTAATTTGAAAGCTCTTTTTATAGATTTTTTTATTAAATCCTCTGTTTTTGCCCCTGTACAAATAACCTTTCCATTCTTAAATAGTAATAACGAACTCTTTGGATCTTTTAATTTAAGAATAGCACCAGGAAATTGTTCTGGTTCATATTCAATATCTTTTAACTTATATGCTAATGAGTATAAATCTAATTCTATCTTTAACTCTCCTGAAGCAACAATGTTTTCTATTCTAAATTTGGGTTTTATATTCTTTACTGCCAATATCTTCACCTTTTAAACAAAACTATTAAAAAGAAAGTATTTAAATAGGTTTGTTAGTTATAATTTAGTAAACCTTGTTATTTATTTAAGTAAAAGAGGGATATTTATGAAAAGAAGTAAAGGATTATTAACAGGAAAAACAAGATCTATAGGAAGAAATACAAAAAAACTAAAAATTAGTGATGTAGTCAAAGAGTTCTCTTTAGGCGATAAAGTAATTATAAAAATAAAAGGAAATTGCCAAAAAGGAGTTCCACATCCAAGATATATGGGAAAAGTAGGAAAAGTAGTTGAAAAACGAGGAAAATCCTATGTTATTGAAATAAAAGATGGGAAGAAAACAAAAGAATTAATTTCTTCAGCAGTTCATCTTCAAAAATCAAAATAGGTGTATAATATGATCGGAAATGAATTAAAAGATACAAAAGAAGTTTCTATTGCAGAAGTACTAGAATTATTAGAAAAAAGAAAAAAACGAAGTCCATTAGGGTATGAACAACAAACAAGTTATGATTATTGCGAAAAATTTGCTAAATTACCTGTGGCAGATACAAAGAAATTAATTGAAGAATTAATGAAAATAGAAAATATGATTGAAAAAACAGCAATCAAAATTTCTGATATTATGCCTATAAAAGAATCTCAATTAAAAATTATTTTAGCTAAAGATAGAGTTGAATTATCTCCAGATGGAGTTCAAAAAGTTTTTGAAATCATCATGAGTTATAAAGATAAAATTGAAGAATATGAAATTAAAAAACAAAAGAAAAGAGAAAAAGATAAAAAAGAAGAAGAAAAAATAAAAGCAAAAGAAGAAAAAGAAGAAGAAAAAATAAAAGCAAAAGAAGAAAAAGAAGAAGAAAAAACAGAAAAGAAAAAAGCATCAGCAAAGAAAAAAGAAGAAAAAAAGAAAACAAAAGGCAAAAAGAAAAAAGAGTGATAAAATATGAAAATGGAAGAAAATGCATATGTTTTAGATTACCTTGCTCAAGGTAGAGTTACTGATAGGCATAGAGAACCTATTGCACATTTAATAGGTGAAACATATTTTACATTATTAGAAGTAATAATAAAAAAAGATTCTACACTTTCAATAGGACAAAAAGTGTTTGTTGGTAAAGATGGACGAACTGAAGTTGAAAGAATAAAAAGACGAATAGATTATAATGAATTAACAGCAACAGGTAGAAGTCAATTAGAGCCAATAATAAAAGACATAGTTTTATCCAAAGAAAAAGAGTTTATTAATTTTTTCAATAAATGCGGTTCAATTTCAATTAGACAACACCAATTAGAATTATTACCAGGTATTGGTAAAAAACATACTGAAGAAATTAAAAGAGAAAGAGAAGAAGAACCATTTACCTCATTTGAAGATATTCAAGAAAGAGTTTCTTTAATGCCAGATCCAGTACATGTATTGGTTATAAGAATATTAGAGGAAATTAAAAATACTACAAAATATTACTTATTTTCTAAACCTCCTATTATTAAACGAGAGTAGTTTTTAATGAAACAAGATAAAAAATTAGGTCAAATCTTTGTTAATCCTAATATTATTGAAAAAGAATTAGATCTTGTTGATATAAATAACAAAGTAATTTTAGAAATTGGTGCAGGAGATGGAAGACTAACAAAATTATTAGTGAAGAATGCAAAAAAGATAATAAGTATAGAAAAAGATAAAACTTATTGTAATATACTTAAAAAAGAATTTAACAAAAATAAAAATACATTTATTTTATGTGGGGATTTTTTAAAATTTCCTCCTAGAAAAGTAGATATTATTATTGGAAATGTACCATATTATATTTCATCTGATATTTTACTTCATTTAAAAAATTTTAAATTTGATACATCTGTTTTAATGTTTCAAAAAGAATTTGTTCAAAAATTAATTTCAAAAGAAGGAACTCCAGAATATGGATTCATTAGTGTTATTTCTCAAACGTATTTTAATATTGAAAAAAAGTTTTTAGTTAAAAAAACTAATTTTTATCCAATTCCCAAAGTAGATTCAGTAGTAATAATAATGAAAAAAACTACAAACAAATTAGATGAGGAAGTTGAACAGATAATTAGGATTTTATTTAATCATAAAAAAAAGACACTTAAAAATGCATTAAAGGATTCTTATACTTCTTTTAATATTTCAAAAAAAATCGTATCAGAATTTGTAGATACATTAGAAATATCAAACAAAAGAGTTTTTAATCTTCCCAAAGAAGAGATAATAGATATTTCGAAAAAGGTGTGCAAATGGAAAAAGAGGTATTCTTTAATTGGAGAAAAAAAGAAAGAGAATTGTTAAATCATCTTCAAGTTATTGTAATTAATATCATTTTATCCACTTGTGCTTCTATTATGACATATATTCAATATTGGCATACTGATCCATTAGTCAAAGGGATATTATCCATAATAATTATCTTATTTAGTGCATCAATTGCAGTTTTCAAAAGAAAGTTTGGACGTTTTTGGATATTTGTTTTATTAATTTGGATAAGTTATATTATTGCATTAAATACATTTTTTGAAATTTTTTGGTTTTTAGTAATTATATTGCTTTTACTTTTATTCTATTTAATAAATCGTACAAATTTTTTTAAAATTTAAAACGGGCCCGGCCGGATTTTCACCATTTTTTCTTTTTAGTACAGGTTTTTCTTTTTTTTAAAAAAGAAAAAAGTGTATTTGAACCGACGATCTCTTGGTCCGAAGCCAAGCGCGTTATTTATTCAGCCAATTCCCGGTTTTTTCCTAGGGTTTCTTTTCTTTTAAGAAAAGAAAGGCTACCAAACTACGCTACGAGCCCGTGTTAATATCCTTTTTATAGTTTTCCATTTATAAATTAATCTATGATTACAGGAACATTTAAATTATTCATATTTATTGTTGCATTTGTTTTTATTTTAACTTTTATTATTGGTCTAGGGATTGTAGATATATCTGAGTTAGATTTAGATCCTCAAAATGCATTAAATTATTTTTCAGGAATGTTTGAAACTAAAGATCCAGATATTAGAGGAGATATAGTTTCAGGTTCGATTAAAGCAAGAGAGATTGAAGGAGATATTAAAGGAGGAAAAGGAATTGAAGCAGAAAAAATAACAGGAGACATTACAGGAGGGGAAGATATAACTGCTGATGAACTTTATGGGGACATAACAAATGGTTCAAATATTGATTTAGATGCAATGGTTGGAGATATTACTGGCGGAAAAGATATTAAAGTTGATACTTTAGTAGGCGATGTTTCAGGAGGAGAAGACATTCATATTAAAGTATTAATAGGAGAAGACCAAACCACAGGCGCATCAACTGATACAATTACAATTGATAGAATTATTGAAAAAGAAACAATAATCAAAGAAATTTGTTGATTTTAGATTATTTTTTAAATACAAGTATATATTATTTTTTTATGAGTAGTGAAATTCGTTTTGGAACTTCTGGTAATCCTCCTAATTTTTTTGAATCTAAATGGGGAAAAGATAGGAAAAATGCATTAGATTGGATTAATTCTATTGGTTTAAATGCATATGAATATACAATGACACATGGTGCTAGAATTAAAGAGGACAAAGCATTATATTTAAAGAAAAAAGCAAAAGAATTTGATATTAAATTATCTACACATGGCCCATATTATGTTGTTTTAACATCAGATAAAAAACGAGTTGTTGAAAATTCGATTAATGAACTTTTAAAAACAATGGAATTATCAAGTTTAATGGGATCTGAAAAGGTAATTTTTCATCCTGGTTTTAAAGCATTAGGTCATTCAGAATCTTTAAAGCAATGTATAACTAATCTAAATAATATTATTGAGACATATGGGAAATCAGATGTTAAACTATTACCAGAAACAACAGGTAAACTTTCCCAATTAGGTAATTTAGAAGATATAATTACAATTTGTGAACAAACTGAATGTATTCCATGTATTGATTTTGGTCATTTGCATGCAAGAAATTTAGGATCATTAAAAACTGAAGAAGATTTTAGACATGTTTTAATTAAAATTGAAAATCGATTAGGTAAAAAAATATTAAGAAAGTTACATTGTCATTTTTATCCAATTGAATATACAGATAAAGGTGAGAAAGTTCATCGCGCCGTTTATGAAAAAGATTTCCATCCAAAGTTTGAAAATTTTGTGCCTTTAATTAAAGAATTTAACATGGTGCCCACTTTAATTTCAGAATCTAAAAACAGCCAGGATTTAGGCGCATTACATATGAAAAAAGTGTTAGAAAAAATACTCTAAAATGCTTGTTTTAAAAGTTATGCCCTACCTTTTATCTCTGAGAAATTGGCTTGTTTTAAAAGTTATGCCCTATCTTCAGTATTTTAATAGTTAAATACATCTGGTATAAAGGAGGGATAAAAATTATTTAAAGATTTAAAATCTTTGTTGTTTTAAAAAATATATGGTTATCCCAAAAGTTAAATTTATTGTTTGTCCGTTAGATGAATCTATTGATGTAATTAATACATTTTTGAATTTTGAAAATACAACAAAATGGAGTAAAACCATATCTACAGTATATCCCCAATTAAAAAATGAATTAAAAGATTGTAGAACTAAAAAAGAAAGAAAAAAAGTCGTATCTTCTTTTTTTACAAATGAGTTTCATAAAAATAGTTCTCTTTTAAATAAAAAAATAACGATTTTTCAGAAAGAATGGGATAAAATTAATGATGAGATAATGATTGCATTTTCCGAAATTATTGAAACTAATTGGTTGAAAGAAGATAAAATAATTCAAGCAAGAATATCTTTAAATCCAATATGTCCAAGATATTTAGAAAAAAGAACATTTGATTTATACTATAAAGAAAATATAAAAACTATGAAAGCAATTACAATACATGAGTTATTACATTTTATTTATTTTGACAAGTGGAAAAAGATATTTCCAAAAGATGATATCTCTAAATTTGAAGCACCAAATAAAATATGGCATTTAAGTGAAATGGTTCCAAAGATTATCCTAAATGATAAAAAAATTCAGCACATATTTAAGTATCCATTTTCTTCTTATAAAGAATATGATTCATATTTAATAAACGGAAAACCAGTAGTATATGGATTACAAGAAATTTATGAAAATAGAAAAAATTTCACAGATTTTTTAAAAAAATCCAGAAAGTTTGTTGATTGTTAAACATTGTTTAATTATCAGAGCTCAAGGTTAAGGTGACTACAAAAGATTTAAAAGTGTAGTCACCCAATATATTAGTATGTATATTGAAAAAAGGAAAACTAAATTAGGCATTAAATATTATTTATCACATAGTTTTCGCTATTTTGGGAAAGTAAAAAAAATAACAGTTTATTTAGGTAAAGATTTAACAAAAAAAGAATTAGAAAAAATTAAATTTGAAGCAGAAGACAAAATAAAGAATAAAATATCCAAATTTCAAAAAGCAAACGATCCGTTCTATACAGAAGTTAAGTTCAATAAAAATTCGTTAAAAGATATAGAAATACCTGTTAAAATATTTCATTTGTCAGAATCTGAATGGGATAAATTTGCTAGATTATTTACATATCATACCAATGCAATAGAAGGTTCTACTTTGAGTAAAGAGGAAGTAGATAAAGTTCTCAAAGGGAAAAAAATTATTGCAGATAAAAATGATATCTGGGAAGCAATAGGACTTAGAAAAGCAATAGAATGGGTGAGAAAAGAAAAACCTGATGTTTCAGTCAAAACAATAAAAAAACTACATAAAATAACATTTCAAAAATCAAAATCATTTTCTGGAAAATTAAGAAAAGTAGATGTTGTAATAATGGATGGTTATGGTCAAATTGTCCACAGAGGTATTGAATGGAAAAATGTTAACAAAAAATTACAAGAATTAACTGAGTGGTATAATAAAAACAGAAATGAATATCATCCAATTGTTTTAACTGCGATTTTTCATAATAGATTTGAAGAGATTCATCCATTTCAAGACGGAAATGGGAGAGTAGGGAGATTACTGCTCAATTTGATACTAATTAAAAATAAATTTCCACCTATAAATATTGACTTTGAAAAAAGAAGTCAGTACTATAAAGCTTTGCAAGCCTACTCTAAAAAAAGAGATACAAAACCCATGATCCGATTCATAATAAAAGAATATAAACAACTACAGAAAAAACTTAAGTAAAATAGGTGAGCACATTATTTTGAATTTTGTAGTCACCTTTAGATACCTATGAAAATATTTAAATAGGTGACTACCTTTTAATCTATTCGATATTCCTTTTTTGATGAAACTTTTTAGGCATCCCGAAAAAGTTTCTATCAGAGCTCCAGGTTCTGATTTATTTTAAGATGTTTCTCAATTAATTTAAAACTTTTACAGAATCTTTTTCAATAATAACAGTGTGTTCTGTTTGTGATACTAATCCATTGTCAACTTCTTTAAGAACTGGATAAGTTGTTAATATTTCATTTCTTGTTAATTCTCTTAATGCTGCGCTTAAGGCTATTTGAGAGTTAACAACTGAATTTAACCAACGTTTTGCAAATGGGAGTGCATAATAATTTTGAATTATATGTGCTAAAACTTGTCTTGATTGGCGCATTCTGACATTTCTCATTTCTAATAATGAATATATCTCCATATTAGAACCCTCTTTTACAGCTCCATACCCATTTGTTGCGAAAGGTTCTACTGCAAAAACATCTCCTTCTTTTAGAATATAATCATCATCTGTTTTAATATTAGGTATTATTTCACCCGCATGTAATAAATAGGGTTTAACCATATGACCTGTTAAATTTTCAATTGGTTTAAATCCCAATTTTTTAATTTCATTTTCTATTATCTCTCCAATATCTCCAACCTTTCTTCCAGCTTTCATATATGATGTTGCTGCATCTAATGCATTTTTTGATGCTTCAACTAATTTTCCGTTTTCATTACTTAAATCGATTGTATATGCATTATCAGAGATACAGCCATCTATATGCACCCCTAGATCAATCTTAACTATATCTGTTTCTTCTAATACTGTTTTATCATTAAGACTAGGTACATAATGTGCTGCATTTTCATTTACACTAATGTTTGTTGGAAATGCTATTTTTCCGCCTTCATCAATTATCATTTTTTCAATAGTATCAACTATATCTAAATATGATTCGCCAGGAATGATCATTTTTTTACTCATATCCATTACTTTTTTTGCAATTTGTCCTGCTTTCACATAATTTTTAACATCTTCTTCTTTTTCCATACTTTATTTGTAGTTAGAAACAATTAAAAAGGTATAAAACACCAAAATTTATATGGGTACTTTCAAAAAAATACTTCCTCCAAAAGATTTAACATTTGAAGAACAAATTATTCAAAAATACTATATTTTAAAAGAAAATTATAGTGAAAAATTTACCTTAAAACAGGAAGTTTTTGAAAAAGCAATTACTGCATATTATACTGCATTAAATAAAGGAGATGTAAGAAAGTCAGGGATATTAACAATAATTGATTATTCTTTGCCTTCAACTGATGATCGGTTTTATATTATAGATGTTGAAAATAATGAAGTATTATATCAAGGATTAGTTGCACATGGGAAATCAGGATATAAATATATGAAAGAACATTCAAATGTTGAAAATTCATTTAAAACTCCAATCGGATTTTTTATAACTGGGGAAGAATATTCTGGAAAACACGGAAGATCTTTAAGAATGGATGGGTTAGAGCCTAACAATAATAATTCTAGAAAAAGATATATTGTATTACATGAAGGTGTAAATCCATTACTTGATATTAAAAATTATGTTTCTAAAGAATATATAGATAAATATGGTTATTTGGGTAGAAGTCAAGGTTGTTTTGCAATAGAACCAAAAGACAGAGATTTTATAATTGATACAATAAAAGAGGGAACAGCATTTTTTGTTTATTTTGATGATCCAACATATTTAGCAAATTCAGAATATTTAAATGAAAAAGGTGAAACTGATAAATTAAATACTTTTGTTGAAAATATACGTTAAAAAAAACTATCTAATCCAATTTGTTTACCTTTAGATTTTAATTCATCTTCTTCATATCCTAATTCTTTAAGAATTTTTAAAACAGCAGGCATTATTTGTTTATCTATATAATAATCTGCATCATAATCTTCAGCAAATTCTAATAGTTCAGATTTATCTGAAATTGAATTTCCTTTTTTTGTTATTACATATCCAATTAAACTTCCTTTATCTATCTTTTTACCTCTTTTAATGGCTTTTTTTGCAGCACTTACTTCTGGTGATTTAATTGCATAAGAATTTATTGATTTTTGTAATCTTGTAAAAATTTCTAAATCCTCTAAGTCCACTTTTCCTTCTTTTAATTCCTTTATTGTGTCTTTAACAATTTTAACAGCTTTTTCTTTATCTCCATCTTTTAATATTGCTTTTAAAACATTCATTTGTGTTTTTTTTGCTATCTTAGACCAGTCTCTTCTTACTAACTCAAATCCTCGTATTTTTATCATTCCTTTTTCATCAATTAATGCATATTTTTTCTTAGCACCTGTTGATGAAGTTCTTTTACTTACAAATACTCCTCTTGGATAAAAATCTTCTAATTCTAATTCCATATTTCCGGGTAGTTCTTTATTTATTGATTCCATAAAGTTTAATGCATCTTTTTTTGTTTTATTTTTAAGTACCAGAAGTATGGAATCTGTGTTATGTAATAAAATCTGTCCGCATGAATCAGTAAACATATTATTATCTTCAATAGATAAATCATATACAAATCCATCATATTCTTCTTCAATTATTTTAGTTTTTAAAAATTTATTACTATTTTCTGAAGTTCCTAAAGTATAAACTTTTTTTGAAGGCCTATAAGTAATATAATAATTCCTACCTAGTTGATTTAAAAGCAAGGATAACCCGCTAATTAGGTGAAGTGAACGAGTGGTATATTTAAAATTTCTTTTTATATATTTTTTTGAATAACCTAATTTAATATTTACTGAATGGCTTCCATCTCCTAGAATCATTTGGGCTAATAGTATTTTTTTATATTTTTTTGGTACATGAAATATGAAATAAGGTATTTTTTTTCCAGTACTTTTTTGTCCACAAAAAACCTTAAAAAATATGGCTGCTAGTTTGTTCATCATTTGAAGTTTATGAGTTTTATCTTCATATTGAATATATTTTATTTTAGATCTAACAGAGTATTTTAATTTTCTAGTTTTAGTAGTAGATCGTATTATACAGGATTTAGCATTTTTAAATAATATTTCATAATCTTTTTTTAGTTGTTTAAGGAATTTTAAATCTGAGGAAGCAATTGAAGCCCCCCATCTACTTAATGTTGTTTCTGGAGTTGACGAACTGCCCTCTGGTATATACGAACCTAAAAGTCGACATAAACTTTCAAATTCAGGACTATTTATGGGAATGAATCTTTTTATCTTTATTGGGATTTTTCTATCTTGCCAACCAACCCAAACATATTCATTATCTGCTATGGCCTTTGTTATTTTTTTATACCCTTTATATTTTGTTTCATATTTTACATCTTTTAGATATTCGTAAATATCTATCTCTTCTATTTTTTTAACTTTTGGAATTGAGTTTACTCTAATGAATTTGTTATTTAACATTTCTTTTGGTTTTACTTTTGAAAGTTTGCCATTCTTTTCTATGATTATAGAGTGGTCTTCTGTAACTACTGTTTCTCCATATTTTTGTGAAACTCTAAATATTTTTTTATTAGTTTTATGTCGTATTATTTTTTTAATTGCTTTCCATTCCGAACTCATAGTTTTGGGATTCATTGTTAAAGCACTATAACTTGGTATGTTAATATATTCCTTTTCACCTATTTTTTGAATTTTTGAATGATGTTTATTAAATAACTTTTCAATATTTTGAATTTTTATATTACCATTCGGATCTAAGATAGTAACGAATCTATCTTTAGTTATGCTGTCACTATATAAAACGTCAAATCCTAGTTTTTCTGCCTTTTCAATTGTTGATAAAATATAATGTCTTCCCCACGCAGTTATACTTGAACCGCATTCTCTTGAATACCATCTTGCTCTTGGATATACGGTTTGCCCATAAAAACTATTTGCAAGAATCTTTAATGCCCATTGATGTGCAAATATTTTATTGTACTCTTCTGATTCTTTTGTTAATTTTTTCATTTCTTTTTTTAATTCAATTCTTTTAGTTATTAATTCTTCTAATGTTTCAGGGATTATTCCTTTTCTTTTTTTACAAAATTTATGTCCTAATGGAGAAATATGTGCATCTTCACAACAATCACAATTTAGGGTAAATGGATCTATATTATGTGAAATAATAATTGAAGGATATAAACTTCTAAAATCAAAAACTGCAATATTAGTATAAATTCCAGGTTCTGGAATTTTAACATATGCTGCTTTTATAGGATTTCTTTGTCTTTCTAATACTTCATGATGTCTTGGTATTTCTGGAATTATTTCATTTCGTTCGTGTGCTTTTCGCATTAATAAACTTTCAACAAGTCTTCCAGTGGCAGAATTGGTTGTATCTTCTAATGGTAATCCACTAACTTTTGTTAATTCCAATTCAACGGGTAAAAGATGTTTAGAAATTTCCATGACTGCTTGTGAATCACCTAATGAGTATTCAGACAATATTTCTCTTTTTTCATCGTCATCCCACATTTCCCATATCTCATCTTTTTTAACTAATTCTTTTGATTCACTTTTTTCTCCCATTAATTCTTGATATACTTTTTTTAAGGTAAATCTAGTCAATCTAACTGCGCCAATATTACTTAAAAATCTAGCAACTGGATATAAGTCAACTGGAATTCTTCCAGGAATTTCAATTCTTTTTCTTTGTCCTGCTTTTTTAACTAATATCTCTAAATTATTTCTTCCTAATGTAAAATCAATTCCTAAATTTCTTGATCTTTTTCTTAAATATGGAAAATCAAATTGATTTATGTTATATCCTAAAATAAAATCAATTTCTTTTTTGTTTACTATTTCACAAAAACCTTCAATCATTTCTGTTTCATTTTTATAATTGATTATAAAATCTTTTTTTATATTTTTATAGGTTAATACTTTTGCTTCTTTATCATCTGCATAACTGATCATAATTACTGGATCTGTTCTTTCATCTGGCATACCAGATGGATTATAGGTTTCAATATCAAACCCTAAAATATTAAAATTTTCTTTTTCTTGTATAGGAGTTATTTTTTCAATTTTTTCAAATTTTTCATCATATGTAAATTCATATGATTTTAATGGCCATAATTCTTTATCAATAAGGTATTTTTGTAAAAATCGTATTTTATGTTCATAAACTTGAAAATCTTCTAATGCGCGTTTTATCAAAGGTATATGATTAGGAGAATAACAATAGATTTTAAGTAGTTCTTTTTCCTTACCTTTTACCCATTTTTTAACTCTTTTATAATCTTTAATTTCTATTGGTTGGCCTTTATACTCTAATTTAAGAAGTTCAATATCCTTTATTATATGTTCAGGTGCCTCTAAGTATATATATGGATCAAATTTATCTGTTATTTGTTTTATCCCGTTTTTTGTTTTTATCCATAAAGTTATAGAATTTAAGCTATAGTCTACATTTAGTAAAAAACCAGAGAATTTCATATATTAGATTAAATTAATAGATTATTTATTCTTTTCCTTGAAATTCAACTATTTCTTCTAAACTTAAATATCCACTAGTTTTTTCTTGTTTTGGAGATGCTGCTTTTTTTATTGGTTTTCTTTCTTCTCTTCTTTGTTTAATTTTTCCTCTTAATGAATTTATTTCTTCTCTTATTTCACTTAATTTTTTATCTATCTCTTCTTTTTTCCCATCTATTTCTTTTATGTCTTTTTCAACTAATTGGGCTTTTTTTCTTGCTTGTTCTACCTTAAGGGATTCGTTTAAATTTTTTCTTACTTCTTTTATTTTTTTAAGTAGTGTTCTTTCAATTTTAGGAGTATATGCTTGAGTTGAAACTTTGAATTCTAATATTCTTAATTCTCTCCTATGGGGTCCTGCTCTAATTTGTTTGTTTTCTTGAATAAATGGTTGTAATGCTTTAAGTTCTAATGTTTTGTAGTGAAGCCGTTTGTTTATCTTCTTAGCTTCCTCTATTAAATCATTTTTTTCGTTTTCCACTTTTTGGATTCTTTGTTTTAATTCATTACCTTCCATATACTCACCTTTGTAGAGAATTATTGCAACCAAAAGGTTTAAATACTATGCTATTGTAATAAAATTGCTCTTCCGTCTTCTAAGAATTGGTGGGAAACTGGTCGCCTTGCCAGCGCGTGTGAGCACGTGCTGGCCTATTTCTGTATATTAAGGTGATTTTATGGATTTTATTGAAATTGATGGACAAGAAGGAGGGGGTCAAATACTAAGAACTTCTTTATCTTTAAGTGTAATTTTAGATAAACCTATTAAAATTAAGAATATAAGGAAAAATAGACCATCACCAGGATTAAAAAATCAGCATTTAACATGCATAAATGCTATGAAAGAGATATGTAATGCAGAAGTTGAAGGTGCAAAAATAAATAGTCAAGAAATTACATTTATACCTAATACTATAGTTTCAAAAGAGTATACATTTGATATTCAAACAGCAGGATCTATTTCGTTAGTTATCCAAACTATTTTACCTTTAGTTTTTAAACTAAATTCAAAATTAAAAATTAAGTTAAAAGGAGGCACACATGTTCCATTTTCCCCTACTATTACTTATTTAGAAAAGGTATTTTTACCTGTTTTAACTGAAATTGGAATTAAAGCAAAAATAAATATCAAAAAATATGGATTTTATCCAAAGGGAGGGGGAGAAGTTGAATTAATTATTTGGCCAATAAATAATATTCTTCCAATTAATATCAATGAAGATAGTTCAAATGGGATAAAAGCAGAAATATTATTATGTAATCTGCCTGAACATATTGCTGAAAGAGAATCAAGTATTTTAAAAGAAGATATAACTGATATAGATATTATTATAGAAAAAAGTTTTTCTCCTGGCAATTGTATAACAATTTATGATAAATATAAAGGAGCAACAGCTTTAGGAAAAATAGGAGTTCCAGCTGAAAAAATAGCTAAACAAGCATATTCTGAATTTAAAACTTATAATCTTTCAATAGATAAATATTTACCAGATCAATTATTGATTTATATGTCATTAAATAATAATCAAAGTGAAATTGTAATACCAGAACTTACAAAACACATAGAAATAAATATGTTAACAATTCAAAAATTTTTAGGAAATATTTTTGAAATAAAAGATCACAAAATTATTAAAAAGGAGATTTAAATGTCAAAAAAAGAAAAAACCTCAAAAGTACGAAAAACATTATTACTAGATAAAAAAGCTATTCTTCTTGCATTAGTTTTAGGAGTATTATTAGCAGTTATAGATGTGTTTTATTTAATTATGATGCTTATTTTTCTTACATTAGCTGTTATTGCAACAAAGTATAGGTATTATGATAAAAAACAAATGGGAGTATATGAACATGAAAGAGGTTGGGAAAATGTATTGGCTAATGGGTTAGTTCCTTTAATTGGTGCACTACTATCCCCAGGTGCATTTTTAGGTTCATTATCTGCTGTTATGTCTGATAAATTTGCATCTGAATTAGGGATTTTAGGGAAAGATCCAATAAATCTTAGAAATTTTAAAAAAACTAAAAGAGGAACTAGTGGGGCAGTAAGTTTATTTGGTACTTGGATGTCTTTAATTGGTGCGTTATTAATCGGATTATCAGCATTACTGTTATTTCCTCAGTATTCTCTTTGGCAAGTTTTATTGATTGGTTTAATCGGATTTTTAGGATCAGTAGTTGATTCCATTTTTGGTGTTTTTGAAGAAAAAGGGATAGGTACAAAAACAACAACTAATATAATTTGTGCAATTATTGGTTTGATATTAGGGTTTATATTGCTTTAAACTAATGAGAGGGTTATCAAATAAAAAATATCTCCAAAATATAATGCGACCAATAAACCAATTAATATAAATGGAACAAACATAGGAAGTTTAGTATACACAGGATATTTAGAAATTTTTATATTCTTTAATCTTTTAAGGTCTTTTTCAGAAATAACTTTTGGGATATTATATTTTTTAACTAATTTTTCATCCATATATTCAATTGCTATTACATCTTCGTTTTCTATTTTACTCAAAGGTATTTCTTCTATTAATGATCTCATAAATCTTTCTTTAAATATTGAAAAATATATTGAAACACAAACTAGAAATGCTATTAATATTAAATAATAAATTGAGATAATTTGTTCTATAAATAAGAAAATAAATATTAGAAATATTAAAATTAAAGGTATAGAATATATAATTCTTTTTTTATCTACTTTTTCCTTTCTTTTCAAAACAATAGGTGTAAATTTAATGAGTACATAGAATATAAAGAATATTCCTGCAATCGAAAGTATAGAAAAAATAAAAGGTAAATTCATTACTCCATTTTTTCCTAACATCTCTGGTTGTACAGGTAATAAAAGAGATAATGAACATAAGATGAAAACATCTGCGCCTCCAAGTTGTCCCATTTGATAAAGTATATATCCTGTAATTCCTATTATTAGGGCTCCTCCAAATGCATAAGTTAATAATATTGGATTAAAATCTAAAAATGTAATTATAATCGCTATAAATAGAAAGGAATAAAGTAACATATCGGGAATATTTTTTTTATTAAAAATATCAAAATAAGCAGCTATTGATGTACCAAGAATAGCAATAAGTATACGTAATAATTCATAATTCATAGATATTTCTTGATAAAATAAGTCTATCATATTTACAATAGGCAGTAGAAAGATATATAAAGTATATTGAAGAAATACAAAGTATTAAAAAGAGTGTGTGATAAAATAATAATGTGTATTAGGGGTGAGATTTATGCCACGTAAAAAAGTAATTGAATTAAAAAAGACTAAAAAAGATCTTGAGGTTGAAAAACTCAGGAAGATAAAACCTTCAAAAATTAAAAAAGAAAGAAAGGTCAAAGAAAAAGAATTATATTCGAATATAACTTCAATTGTTAAAACTGCTCAAGATTTACAAAAAGAAAGAAAAGCAGAAAAAAGAAGATTAAGAAGTTTAGGATTGTATACTTTAGAAGAGTCTTTTGATAGAGTTAAAAAAAGTGGTGTAGATATTTCATTTAGAGCGTTTGGTGGCAGAATTGAAAGAAAAAGTATTTATTCTGTAAAAGTAGGAAGAAAAAGATATATCCCTGCTCCAATTTTACAAGATTGGGTTCAGTTACACAATAGATTTTATACAGTTAGACAGGCTTTTAATACTTTGAAAAAACATGAAAAAATTAATTTTAGAGCATTTATTGGTAGAATTGAAAAGAAATCAATTCCTTCAATAAAAATTGGAACACAAAGATGGGTTCCAAAAGAAGCAGTTGATAGTTTAACTCATATTGCAGATAATTATCATGATGTTGCAGGCGCAATCAAAGAATTACATAAAAAAGGAATTAAGATTAAGAGAAACGCATTTGAAAGAAGATTAGATAGAGGAAGAATTCCACATGAGAAAATTGGTGGAAGAAGATTTATAAGAAAAGAAACTTTATCTGAATTAATTGAAAAAGAAAGCGCAAGAAGAAAAAGATAATTTCTTCTTTTAATTTTTTTATTTTTTTCCAAATATACTTTTTAATAATCTTTCCGAAGCTTTTGGTTCAAGTGGCAGTTCTTCAAAAGTTTTTGGTTTTATCAAATAGACTTTATTCACTCCTCTATCACAAATTATTGATTCTCCTGGGTTTAATTTTTTCTCCCCTCTATGGATCGCCTTTCGTTCTTCTGAAGAAATTTCTCTTATGAATCTCCCTAATTCAATTCCACTATGTCTGTTAAATACTTTTGTTCCTATTATTACTAAACAACTTTCTGTCCTTTTGCTTAAATCCATTTAACTCACCAGTAATATATGTGTTTATTTGTATTTAAAAATGTTATGTTTTGAAAATAAAATTAATTACATTCCAGGCATTTTGAAATTGCCTGATTTCATCATTTTTTCTAATTTTCCGCGCATACCACGATTTTTCTTAAACATATTCATCATTTTTTTTGCTTTTTCAAATTCTCTTAAAAGTTGTTTTATATCTTCAACCGAAACTCCAGCGCCTTTTGCAATTCTTTCTAAACGTGTTCCACTTTTTTTAATTAACGTATGATCCTCTTTTTCTTCTTCTGTTAAGGAATTAATAACAGATTCATATTTTTTCATTTTACCTTCACTTTGTTCAACAAATTCTTTTGGTACATCAGGTGCGCCCATCATACCTAATACTTTTCCTAATGGGCCCATTTTTTTAGTTGCTTTTAATTGTTCATAAAATGTTTTCAAAGTTAATTCTTGTTCCATTAATTTTTCAGGATCCATTTGTTGTTCTTCAGCAATTGTTTTTGCTTTTTCCATTAATGTTTCTAAATCTGGGAAACCTAAAAGTCTACCAACGAATTTTTTAGAATCAAAAGGTTCTAAATCTTCCATTTTTTCTCCATGTCCAATAAATGCAACATTAGAATTAGATACAGAAACAGCGCTTAATGCACCCCCTCCTTTTGCACTACCATCCATTTTTGTAATTATTACTCCATCAATTCCTACTGAATTATTAAATTGTTCAGCTTGTTTCCCAGCAACTTGACCTATATCTGCGGATATAACTAAGAATTTTTTATCTGGATCATATGCATCAACAATATTTTTTAATTCCTCAGTTAGTCTTTCATCAAAAGCACTTCTTCCTGCTGAGTCTAAAATTAAAATATCTTCTTTTGTTTTTTCTAATGCATATTTAATTATTTTTTTAACATCTGTTTCTCCTTTAATTCCATAAAATGCGCAATTAACTTGTTTAGATAATTGTTCTAATTGTTCATAAGCTGCAGGTCTTTCTACATCACATGCAATTAACGCAGTTGATAAACCTTTTTTCTTATAGAATAATGCCATTTTACCGACTGAAGTGGTTTTTCCACTACCAAATAATCCTTGTACCATTATTCTTTGTTTTTTTAATTCTGGTTTGTAATCTTTACCTAATAAATTTGCTAATTCTTCATAAACTACTTTTACAACATGTTCACGCATTGAAAGTCCTTTTAAAAGTTCTGCATCCAATGCTTTTTTTTCAATTTCTTTTGTTAATTCAAAAACAAGTTTTACATTTACATCATTTGAAATAAGGACTCTTTGTAGTTCTTTTACTAGTTCTTTAACTGCTTTTTCATCAACTATTGATGCGCCTGTTATTTTAGCTAATGCGTTTCTAAGTCCTTTTCCTAAGTCTACCATACAATTATTATTTAATTAATCCCTTTTAAAAGAGTTTCTAAGCAGTAAAAATCTTTTTAAAGATGTGCAATAACAATATTAGTACAAAAATTATTTATGGGCCAGTAGCTTAGTCAGCTTTGTGTTGAAAATATTATTTCAACCAAGACCTAAAATGGTTGGAGCGCCGGTCTTATATGACCTATGATGTTTGCACATTAATTTGTGGGCATTATATAGCTCTAAGCTAACCGGTGGCCGGGAGTTCAATGACCCTTTTCTTTCTTTAAAAAGAAAGAAAAATCTCAACCAAAAAGAAAGAAACAGGTAGAACAAATCTCCCCTGGCCCATTTTCTATTTGTGATAAAAATGAATAAACAAAAAATAGCGCAGGAAAGGATTGAGATTCTATTTAAGTTAGCTGAGCAAGAGTTTGATAAACATCCTGAAAGGTCAAAAAGATATTTAGAATTAGTTGATAAAATAAGAACAAAAGTTAATTTGCGCTTAACAAAGGAGCAAAAAAAGCTATTTTGTAAGAAATGCCATATTTTATGGATAAAAGGAAAAACCCTAGAAATTAAAAAATGTGCAAAACCACCAAATATTTATATTTGTAAAGCTTGTGGGACAGAAAGAAAGCTTTAAATACTCTTCTTATGATAAGAATATCATATTCCAGGCAGAATTAGTGATTAGGAGTTTAAATCACACTATAATTCCAGTTGATATTCCAGCTGATTTTGAGTTTCTTAGAGGATAATGGAAATGAGGTGAATCAATGGTAACTGTATTTGATGTAGAACCAGGAAAACTAGTAGAAAAAGCAGCAGATGAATTGGAAAAAATGGGTATTGAAAAACCCGAATTTATCAAATATGTTAAATCTGGCGCTCATAGTGAGAGAAGACCAGAACAAGCAAATTTTTGGTATATTAGAATGGCATCATTATTGAGACAGGCATATACTACGCCATCTGTAGGTGTTAATAGATTAAGAACACATTATGGTGGAAGAAAAAATAGAGGTAGAAAACCTTCAAAACATTATGATGCAGGCGGAGCAATAATCAGAAGAGGATTACAATCATTAGAAAAACAAGGATTAATTAAAAAAGCAAAAACAGGCAGAGTTATAACAGGCAAAGGGAAAAAATTCCTAGATGATATAGCAAAACAGGTTGCAGAGGGTCAATAATGTTAGATAAAGAGAAATTGCAAGAAAGATTAAAAAAAGAACAACAAATTAAAGCAGAAATGATTAAATTATTAGAACCAAAAGCATATGAAAGACTCATGAATGTAAGAATTGGTAATGAAAAGTTATATTTTTCAGTTGTTGCCATGTTATTACAACATTCAAACAAAATCCAAAAAAGATTAAAAGAAGAAGATATTCTTAATATATTGCAGTCTCTGAGAAATGATTATGAACCCAAGTTTGAAATAAGAAGGTGATATTTATGGGAAGTATTAAAGATAAAGATGAAAAAGATATTCTTGTAAAGGCAAAAAAACAAAACAGAAGAATGCCTGTATGGGTAGTAGCAAAAACAAATAGAAAAGTAGTTCAAAACAAAGAAAGAAGACATTGGAGAAGAAATAGCCTTAAAGTAGGTTCAACTTTGAATAATGTACAAACTGAACCAAAAGTAAGGAGAGGAAAGAAAAAGAAAAGGTGATATAAATGGCAGATATAGAAAGAATATATACAATTCCTTTAAGAAAAGTTTTTGATTATCCAAGAACAAAAAGGGCAAAAAAAGCAGTTAAGATAGTTAGAGAATTTTTAAGTAAACATATGAAAGTAACTGAAGATCATGTTGTTTTAAGTGAAGCAGTAAATTCAGCAATATGGCAAAGAGGAATGCAAAAACCTCCAAGAAAAATTAAGTTAAAAGTTAATAAAGAAGGAGATAAATTAATGGCTAGATTAATAGATGAGAAAGTAGAGAAAAAAGCAGAGAAAAAAGTAGAAAAAATAAAACCAAAAGAAGAAGAAAAAACACCAGAAGAAAAACAAGCAGCAGAAAAGAAAAAAGATTTAGAAAAAGAAATACAAAGAGAGCAAAAAATGTCAGCAGCCCCTAAAAAAGAAATAATAAAAGATTTAAAGAAGTAGATAAATATGAAAAGTGCGACAGATAGTTTATTTGGCAATCCATATTTGGGTGTTTATGCAATAGCAAATGAAAAGATTTGCCTAGTTGCTAAACATATGCCAGATGAATTAATCGAAAAAATAAGAAACACATTAGATGTAGAAGTAATACAAATATCAATAGGAGGATCTGGATTATTAGGGATTTATGCAGTAATGAATTCTAATGGGATAGTTGTTCCATCTTTAATTTCAGATGCAGAGTTAGAAGTATTAAAAAAATTGAATTTAAACATATATGTTTCTGATACTACATTTAATGCAATTGGAAATAATATATGTGTAAATGATAAAGGTGGGATAATAAATGAAAATATCCCAAAAGAAGAGATTTCAAAAATAAGTGAATGTTTAGGTGTACCTCTAGTTCCAATGACCATTAAAGGCTATGAAGTTTTAGGAAGTGTATGTATAGCAACTAATAAAGGATTTATAGTTCATAATGATATTAGAGAATTAGAGATGAAAAAATTAGAAGAAATATTCAAAGTAAGAGGTATGAATGGTACTGCAAATACAGGTTCCTATTTTGTAGGGATATGTTTAGTTGCAAATTCCAACGGTTGTGTAGTAGGAGATTTAACAACAGGATTTGAATTACAAAGAATTCAAGAAGGTTTAGAATTAATATGAGGTGAGTTTATGAAATATAATATTTCAGGAACAATAAAATTAGGTAGAGAAGTTAGAACTTTCAAAAAAGAAGTTGAAGCAAAAGGTGAATTTGATGCAAAAGAAAAAATTTACAAAATTTTTGGTTCAGATCATCAAAAATTAAAAAGAACTCAAATTAAAATAGAAAATGTAGAGAAGGTGTAAATATGGCAGAAGAAGAAATGAATAAATTATCTTATGAAATGCAAATGTGTGAGTATCAAGCAAAACAAATGCAAAACATGATACAACAAATAGAACAGGCATTACAAGAATTAATTATGTCTAAAGAAGCAATTATAAATCTTGAAACAGGAAAAACAGCTTTGTTACCATTAGGTGCAGGCGTTTTTGCAAAAGTAGAAGTTAAAGATTCTGAAAATTTAATTGCAGGATTTTCAAATGGATTATTTTCAGATCAATCTTCAAAAGAAATTCTTGAAAAATTGGATAAAGATATAAATATTTATTCAACTGAATTAGAAAAAAGAGGAAAAGAATTTCAAAATTTGATTAAAAAGTTGCAAGAGTTAAGTAAAACAGCACAAGAATCTAAAAAAGAATAATTGGTGATATGATGTTTGGTCTTCTTAAGGATAAATTAGGGAGTTTTGTTAAAAAAATAACAAAAAAAGAAGAAGAAAAACAAAAAGAAGAAATTGAAGAAGAGATTGAAGAGATAAATGAAGAGATAATTGAAGAACCAAAAGAAGAAATACAAAAAGAAAAGGAAGAAGATAAATCCGAAGAAAAAAAAGAAGCGCAAGAGTCAGAAAAACAAGAACCAGAAGAAGATTTAGAAAAAAAAGAAGAAACAGCTATACTAGAAGAAAAACCAGAAAAGAAAGAAGTAATAGAACAAAAAGAAAAAATCGAGGATAAAGAATTAAAAGAAGAAAAGAAAGAAGTAAAAAAGGAAATAATTGAAGAAAAACCAGTAGAAATTAAACAAGTAACTGAAAAACATGAAGAAATAAAAATTAAACCTAAACAAGAACCAAAGATCAAACAACCAATAGAAGAAATTAAACCTAAACAAGATAAAAAGATTAAACTAAGTTTAGAAAGTAGATTAAGAGGATTAATTTCAAGAAAAATTAAAATAAAAGAAAAAGACATTAATTCATTATTAGAGGAATTAGAACTTTCATTATTAGAAAGTGATGTTAATCTGGATGTAGCAAGTGCATTAAAAGAAGAAATAAGAAACTCTTTAGTTGATAAGGAATTAGATAAATCGGATTTAGAAGAACAGATTAGAGAGTCAATAAAACAAGCTTTAATCAATATAATGGATCATGAGGATAGATTTGATTTAGTAGAAAAAGTAAAACAAGGTAAAAAACCATATAAAATTTTATTTATTGGTCCAAATGGTGCAGGAAAAACAACAACAATTGCAAAAGTTTCAAAACTTCTTGAAGATAATAATTTAAGTTCTGTTTTATCAGCATCAGATACTTTTAGAGCAGCAGCTATTGAGCAGATAGGAATTCATGGAGAAAGATTAAATAAAAAAGTAATTAAAGGTAAATATGGTGCAGACCCAACTTCTATTGCATATGATGCTGTTAATCATGCAAAATCTAATAATTTAGATGCAGTTTTAATTGATTCTGCAGGTAGACAAGAAACAAATAAAAATTTAGTAGATCAATTAAGGAAATTAGGACGAATTATTGAACCTGATTTAACTATTTATATTGGTGAGAGTATAGCAGGGCATTCTGTTATAGATCAAATAAAAGAATTCAACCAAGCTGTAAAAATACATGGTGTTATTTTAACAAAATTAGATTGTGACGCAAAAGGAGGAAATGCAATTTCCATACCTCGCGCAACAGACATACCAGTTGTTTATGTTGGTGTAGGACAAGAATACGAAGATCTTATCCAATTTCAACCTGAAAAAATAGCTGATGAAATTCTAGAGTAAAAATTAAACCCCTAAAAAACACGATTTTTTTACTTCCGAAACCTTTATAAACCCATAAAACTATATATAAAACAACAATTTGAGGTGATGAATAATGAGTAATTTAATATTAGAACCAACACAAAAACCAAAAGTAATCCCAAATGGAGTAAGAGAAGAATTAGGAGAAATAAGAGTAAGATGCCGTTCTCCAAACGCAGGTTTATTTGAAGCATATAAATTACTAAGAGATGTAGAAATGCCTTTTCCAAGTAATGTTTTAACAGATAAAATGATAGTTAAAGAAGACAATTCAAGAAATGCCGAAGTATGTAATGCAATTCAAGCAGAATATAACATATCAGATTTATGGTGTAATATTTTTACACATGAAAGACCAAATACAAAAATAGGAGAAGTAATAGAAAGAGAATATCCAAATGGAGAAAAAAGAAGAATAATAACATTAGAAGACATAAGAGGAGCAGAAAACATAGTACAAATCTTTAAAGATGGTCTAATGCCCGGAAAAGACTTTGAAATGAGTATGAAAAACGGAGTTTTAGAAATAACATTTGACCCAAAAAACAAAAACCTTATTAATTTCCATGAATTACCAGTAAAAGATGGACAATATCCAGATGATTATTATCCAACAAATGAATTAACAGGATTACCTGATCCAAATGGAAAAGGCCCAATAAGATATGCTTGGTTTTGGAATACTAATTCAGCAGTTAGCGCGGTTAGCCGTTGGCTTGACTACGACTGCGACTACGTCGACCTCGGCTACTACTACGACCCTCGTGGAGTGCTTGAAATCACACAAGACGCTTGAAAGAAGAAAGAACGCGAAAAGAAAACGACTGAAAGGCAAGATAAAATTCAAAAATCATAGTCCTGTTAGCCCAGGACCACATTTTTTATTTTTAATATAATTAAAATTTAAAACTTTTTAATTGCTTTTACTGGGCAAATACTAACAGCTTGATCAATACATTCTTCATTTCCGCCAGCGTAACTATCTTTTATTTTTGCTTTTCCTTCTGAAGTTAATTCAAATACTTCTGAACATACTGCTACACATGCTCCGCAACCTATACATTTTTCTTTATCTACACTTACCATTTAATCACCTATTTAATAAATATTTTAAAATTTGTTAATCTGATATATAAATATTAAGTTTTATAACTATATGTAGGAGTTGATATTATGAATTTAGATGAAATTATAAATAAAAGATATAGTGTAAGAAAATTTAAACAAGATAAAATATCTGAAGCTATAATTAAACAAATAATTAATGCTGGGAGATTAGCACCAACAGCAAGAAATACTCAATCTCAAAAATATTATATTGTTAATTCAAATGATGTTAAAGATAAATTAAAACAAGAACAAGCATTTAAACATGATTTTGTTTATACTGCGCCTTCTATTCTTATTTGTGCTGTTGATCCAACTCCTTATCCTGATCCAGAAGAAAGAGGAAAAAAATTTGCTATTATTGATTGTACAATATCTTCTTCTTTTTTAATGTTAAAAGCAACTGAATTAGGTTTAGGAACATGTTATGTTGGTTTGATAGATGAAAATAAGATAAAACAAATTTTAGATATTCCAGAAAAATATCTAATTCCTTTTGTAATTCCAATAGGCTATCCAGATATTGAACAAAGTGAAAGAAAGAGAAAACCTTTAGAAGAATTTTATGAAGAAGTTTAATTTGTCCATAAAAATGGACAAAAATAAGCCATATTGTCCATAAAAATGGATAATATGCTTTAAAAACATCTTTTTATATTTTATTGTCCATAAAAATGGACAAAAATAAGCCATATTGTCCATAAAAATGGATACCTTTAAAAACTTATTTTAACATATATATGTATGGATAATTATGAATTTATTAAATTAATGGAACAAAAAAAACAAGAACGAATGAAATCAAGCTTAAAATTTAAACCTAGAGATGTTTATTTTGAAATACATGAAGAAATTAAAAAAGATCAAAAAAGGATTTTTGTTTTTTATGGATTAAGAGGAATAGGAAAATCCATAACAATTAATCAGCTATTAGATAAAAATAATGCGATGTTTATTGATGGTACAATTTTATCTTATTATAATCTTGAGTTAATATCTGTTGTTAGAGAATATTTAAGAATTAATAAATTTAAAAATCTATTTATAGATGAATTATCTGATATTCCTAATTGGGATAATGCACTGAAAATATTATATGATAATTATGATTTAAAAATAATTGCAACAGGTTCATCAGCAATAAGTTTAAGAACGAAAAATAAAAATATTTTAAGAAGGGCTATTTTCAAAGAAATCGCCCCTTTTACTTTTAGAGAATATTTAAGAATAAAATATGATATTGATATTAAAGAATCAACAAAGGACATATTTATTTCAAAACCTTCAGATGCGTATATTAAAGCAAAATCATTGTTATTAGATTTACCTGATCTTACTCAAAAATATAGAGAGTATTTAAAATTTGGATATCCATTAACCTTTGATTTACCTATAGAACAAGTATCAGAAGCAATTGTTGAAAAAATAATAGTCGATGATTTTCCACACATTTCAGGATTTAATATTGAAGTTTCAATTATAGCTAAAAATATAATTAATACTCTTTCAATATCTAAACCCGATAGAATTTCACTTTCAACTTTTGCTGATGGTGCTAGTTGTTCTAGAACTACTGTTTCGAATATACTTGAAGCATTTAGTATTTCATCATTAATTATCCCTGTTTTATTAGAAAAAAGAAGTTCTGCTAAATTTCGTAAAGAACCAAAATATTTATTTTCATCTTCTTCAATTAGATACGGATTATTGAAAACACTAGTAACTGATATAGATGTTGGTCCTTTAAGAGAAGATGCAGTTGTAAGTGCATTTAAATATGCTGGGTTTACTGTTAATTATTTAGAGGGTTTGAAAAAACATCCAGATTATAAAATAACTTTTAAAGATAAATCAAATATTATAGAAGTTGGAGGACCATCTAAAAATACAAAACAATTAAATGAAGGATTTTTGTTAATAGATGATGATAAATTAGATTATGTTGATAAGATAGTTAAATTACCTTTATTTTTAGTCGGATTATTATAATTTTTTTAAAGCATCTTTTAATGCATCTTCTGCTAAGTTTGAGCAGTGTTTTTTAATTAAAGGTAATTGACCTAAATATTCTTCAACATCTTTATTTGAAACCTTTTGCGCTTCATCAATTGTTTTTCCTTTGATTATTTCAGTAAGTGCTGAAGAAGTTGCTATTGCAGCTGCGCATCCAAATGTTTCAAATTTAACATCTTTGATTATGTCTTTTCCTTCCTCGTTTTTTTCTATTTTTAGATACAAAAATAAAACGTCTCCGCATACTGCGTTTCCGGCTTCACCAGTAATAGTTGGGTTTTGCATTTTACCCAAATTGCGCGGATTCAAAAAATGATCCATTACTTTTTTATTGTATTTTTCCATTCTAATCTCCTAATGACATAATGAATTGCCTTTGAAACTTTTTAATTGCGCCTTGTTTTTAAAAGGCGACATTTTTCTTAATTTTTCTACTATTTCTGGCAGTACTGATAAGAAATAGTCAATATCTTCTTCAGTGTTTTCTTTTCCTAAACTTATGCGCAATGAGCCATGTGCTTCTTCAGGTTTTAATCCAAGTGCGAGTAAAACATGTGAAGGCTGTAATGAATCTGATGAACATGCAGATCCTGTTGAGCACATAATCCCTTTGTTATCTAAATGCATAAGAATTGATTCTCCTTCAATTAAGAGAAAGCCGAAATTGACTAAACCTGGAAGTTTATTTTCTCCTGCGCCTTTTCCTATCCCGTTAATCCAAGTATTTTCTATTTTAAGAACTTCATTTGTTAATTTTTCAGTTAAATTTCTCAAGTGTTTATTTGTTTTTTCTCTTGTTTTTTCAGCTATTTTAGCAGCTTCAGCCATACCCACTATTGAAGCTGTATTATATGTTCCTCCTCGTAATTTCTTTTCCTGATGTCCGTGAATTATTGGTTTAATATTTATTCCTGATTTTTTGTATAACAAACCAATTCCTTTTGGGCCGTAAAATTTATGTGCTGAAATAGAAATCATATCAGCAAATGAAGAATCTAAATCTATTTTTCCAAATGTTTGAACTGCGTCTGTATGAAATGCAATTTTTGTTTTATATTCATTGCTTTTATTTTTACAAATTTTATAAATTTCTTTAATTGGTTGAATTGTACCTATTTCATTATTTGCATGCATTATAGAAACTAAAATAGTTTTATTATTGATTGAATTTTTTAATTTTTCAATATCAACTAAACCTTGTTTTGTTATTGAGATATAAGATATTTCAAAACCTTGTGTTTCTAAGAATTTGCATGCTTCTAACACAGCAGGGTGTTCAAATTTAGATGTTATTATATGATTGCCTTTTGCTTTATTAGCTAATGCATAACCAATTATTGCTAATGAATCTGATTCTGAACCTCCGGATGTAAAAATTATTTCTTCTGGGGCACATTTCAAAATATCTGCTAATTCTTTTCTTGATTTTTCAATATCTTCTCTTGATTCTTGTCCTAATGAATACAATGAAGATGCATTGCCATATTTTTCTTTTAAATATGGCATCATTTTATCTAGTACCTTTGAATCTAATTTAGTAGTTGCTGAATGATCAAAATAGATTTTTTTCATATTTCTCACAATTTATATCCGTTTTTTACCTTCTTCTCTTACGGATTTGATCATTTTTTTAACATATTCTTCTAAATCTCCAGAATTTTCTAAACCAGTACCAACTTGGATAATGTCTGCTCCTGCTTTAACGACATTTTTTGCTTGTTCAGGAGTTTGTATTCCTCCTGCTACAACGTACGGTACATCAATACTTTTAGATACGATTTGTATCATATCTAATGGAACATGGCCTGTTTCTGGATTACTGCCTGTATCTGTAACAACCATTGTGGAACCAGATAGTTCTGCAGCCATAGCTAAACCTGCAGCTATTTTTGGTCTTGATCTAGGGATTAAATTAACATCTCCGACCCAACCTGCTGTTCCTCCCGGTTCTACAATTAAATATCCTACAGGTATTGTTTCAATTTTATATTGTTTAATCATTGGTGCTGCTAATGTTTGTGCTTGTGATATCCAATAAGCATTTCTACTATTTAATAAAGACATAAAATACATTGCATCTGCGTAAGGAGTTACTGTTCCGATATTACCAGGAAATAAAACTACCGGAGTGTTTGTTTTTTCTTTTATTCCTTTTGTTACATTATCCAAAATTTCTCCTTGTACTCCTATGCTTCCTCCTATTAGTAATACATCTGCTCCTGCATCTGCTGTTTTTTTTGCTGTTTTTACACAAGTATCTAAATCTTTATAATCTACTGGATCAATAACTCCAAAGAATAACGCACCTTTGTCTTCTAACTCTTTGTGAATGTATTTTTCAATTTTTTTCATTTTTTCATCCTCCTAAACTTTCTAATTCTTCTGTAATGTTATCTTCTTTTTTATATTCTTTTTCAATATAATATTCTACCATTTCTTTAATTCCTTGTTTTATATTCATTTGGGGATTAAATCCTAAATCCATTTGAATATTATAAATACTAAACTGTCTATCTGATGAAATTTTATCAATGTATTCATTTAATAGTTTTGGTTCGTTCATTGTCAAATATCCTGCAATTATTTCAAACCCTGCGATTAATTTTATTAATAAGACAGGAGTTTTTTGTTTTGGAGGTTTAACCTCTAATTCTTTTGCACACATTTCTAATAGTTCTTTTTGTGTTATTGCATTTTCATTTGTTATATTGTATATGGAACCACTTTTAGTTGTGTTTTCTAAACTTAATAAGATTGCTTCAACTGCATCTTTTGCATGTAATAAAGGTATATGATTTTCACCATTACCTATTATTTTCATATTTCCCTTTTCAATAGATCTTAAAATATGAAAATATCCTTTATCGAATCCCTTTCCATATAACATAGAGGATCTTAAAATAATTATATTCATTTTATTTTTAAATTTTAATAATTCTTGTTCTGCTAACATCTTAGATTTTCCATATGCATTATTTGGTTTTAAAGGTTGATCTTCTTTTATTGGATGATTAGGTAAGTTTTTTCCATAAACTGCAGTTGAACTTAAAAATATAAATTTTTTAACTCCTGTTTTAGCACATTCACGTATTAAATTTTTTGTACCCTCATAATTAACTGAATATAGTGTACTTTCTGGAGCAATATAATCTACAATTGCTGCTAAATGTATAATTGTGTCTATATTTTTTGTTATTCCTTCTAATGTTTCTGGATCTGTTAAATCTCCATAAAATAATTCAATATGGGGGTAATCTTCTAATTTGGAGGTTTCATCAGGATTTTTTAAAAGTATTCTTAAATTATAATTTGTATCTGCAAGTTCTTCTAATAAATAAGCCCCTAAGTGTCCAGTAGCACCAGTAATAAGTATATTCATATATATTTAATCCTGTAAAAACAATAATAAAGCTTGCGAAAGATATAAAAACAGGAAAAAGTATTAAATATATATAAAAGAGGGTTTGTTATGAATATAAGTAAAGCTCATAAACCAGATATTGAAAGTCAAAAACATAATTGGAATGGGAGAAATCCTAACTTATTTTCATCTGATTCTAAAATAGAAGAACAACTTGATTTAAGAGTAAGATTAGCATTTTTTAAGGGAGTTATAGGAACTAATGGATTACAACTTCTTGATGAAGCAATTGTAAGAGCATTTAGAAGAGAAAATGAATCAAAGTATGAAGAACTTTTTAGAGAAGGAAACCCCGAATTAAGAGAAGTGGTTGCTATAGCATATTACCATTATGGGAATACTGAGGGAAATTCATTAATTAGAAGTTATTTAAATAATTTAGATCTTTCTAAAGAAGAATCATTAGCAGAACAATTTGTTAATCAAATTGAAAATGGTAGTATAAAATCGTATTGTGGAGATTGGATGAGAGAAAGACAGGAAATAGCTGAATATTTATTACCCACTGATAAAATAGAATTAAAAGAAGAAAAAGAGTCATTAGATATAACTCCCGAACAAAGAAACAGACTTAATGAAATATATGGTCAAAAAATTCCTACTTTAATCAATCGTCCTATTAGAGAACCTCCAAAACCTGAATTTATAAGAAAAGAAAAAGAGAGAATTCAAAAATCTCCACTTATTCCAGAAGAAGAACAAAAAAACTCTATTTTTTCAACAGATTTTAATGAAGATTTAGATCCAGCAGTTTTTGGAGAAATTAAGATACAAGTTCCAGAAGAGATTACGGATGCATTAGGAAAAGATGTTCGTTATCTTTTAAGTGATGAATTAGAGGAATTTAAAAAGGATATTGAAAATTTAAAAGAAAAATATCATATACATGAAAATTATGTGGATTGGTTAAATAATAAGGAAAAAGAAATTAATAGAATTTTAGATTTCAGAGCAGAATATGGTAGAAATATAACTTCGGAACAAGAAGTAGTTGAAGAAACTATCGAAATTCCTATTTTAGATCCAACTCCAATACTTCCTACGGAACGTGAGATAACAGCAGAAAAAGAAGAACAAAAACTTAAACCTGGAAAAGAGATTAAAGAAAATGAAAAACAATTTATAAGAGAAGAACAACAACGAGTTGAAAAATCTCCAATTATTCCAGAAGAAGAACAAATTGCGCAGGAAATTGATGAGTTAGAAAGAAAGATAGAAAAGAATGTTTGGACAACTTATATTCCTAAAGATTTATCTAAATCAGATTCACGTGAATTTTCTTCATTTAATCAAAGAGTAGAATATAAAGGAACAGTTGAAATGTTCTCTGGAATAGAAGTTCCATATAAAATAAGAGAAATTAGAAAGGGAAATAGAATCGAAAAATATGCATTTTTTGATCCCAGAGATAATCCCTTTGCAGAAGCTATAAGATTAGGAAAAATATCAGAAGAAGAAGCAAACTTACTTGGTAGGATATCTTTAGCTCAAAGAGATGTGAGCATACTCACTATGGAATATTTAGATGAATTAGCAATTAGTGCAGAATATAAAAAACAAGGAAAAATAGAACTTGCAAAAGTACATCAAAAAGAAGCAGAAAAAATATTATTAGATTTAGAAAGTAGGAATATAGATCTTGAATTTGAAAGAGAAAAATATTCAAAATTAACAGGAGAAGAACCAGAAGTGTTAGTTGTTGAAGAAACAGACAAAGAAGTAGTTCCTAACGTTTTTGAAGTGTCAGAAACAGGACTAAATAGTCCAGAAATCAAAGAAAACATTAAAAAATGGTTATTAGAAAAAGAGTTGGGAGTTATTGAAGAAGTAGATAAAGAGATAAAAGAAAATCCAATTGCCAATAGAATTTCAGAAGTAATTTCTATAGTTGAAGAAGAAAATAAAAACTTTTTAACTCAATATGAAACAAAAAGAGATGAACTTACTAAGGAATTAGATGAATTAACTAAAGAATTAACTAGATTAGTAGATGAAGAGAGATATGGTTCAGAAGACTTTGAAACAAAAACAAAACGCGCACAAGAACTTAAAGAACAATTAGAGAAATTAGATGATAAATATAGTAATCGTATTAATGAATAAGTTGGTTTATTATGGTTCCAAATAATTTAGTTAAAGAGAAAAATGTTAATCCTCCAGAGTTTGAAGAGTATATTAAAGAGTTAAATATATTTGAGCTTAGAGAATTAAAAACAAGTTATGAATCTGAATTAAAATTATCTATCTCTAACGGAGAATTTAATAATAAAGATATTATTAAAAAATTAGATCAGATCAGTTCTATGTTAGAAACTAAATTAAATGTTTCTACTCCTGTAGTAATTAAAGATTATATATTAGAACCATATCGTGAAGGAATTTCACCAAATTCATTTGGTTTAATTAAAGAATGGGTAAATATTAATTTTAAAGGTCAAGTAGCAGAATTTATATTAGAAAATTTTAAAAATGAAAATTTAGAATTTTTTGATTTGATACAAGAATATTTTGGAAAAGAAATTTCAGAAGAATTTATTAATTCTCTTTCAGAATTATTAACTAATGAAAAGTTTAATCAAGAACAAATTGTTTCATATACGGAAGGAGGTTTATTTTTAAATAAATTAGAGGAATATGAAACATATGAAGATAGGATTAATAGAATTTCAAAAGAATTTAATTTATCCAATAGTGAAAAAATAGATTTAGAAGTTTATCTAATTTGTTATGATACTGCAAAAGAATATTTTAAAACTAATCCAACAGTTGATGATTCACAATTTCCAGACTTAGTTTTTGTATTATTTAATTCATATTTAGATAATAAAAATAAATTAGTAGTTTCTGATTTTCTAAATAAAGAAGAATTAAATAAAACACTTAATAATACTTTAGAAAAAATAAATCCTACTTCAATTTCAGAAGGTAAAAAAACATTTATTGGGATAAATATCAGCACCTTTAATTATCTTAAGGACTATTCTAAATTATTTGAAGATGTTAAGACTCATTTTTCTGCATTTAAAGATATTAATATTTATGAAGAATTATTAACAAATACATTATTTTTATTTTATTTAGATGAACAAAATAGTAATCAAAATTATTTTTTAAATTGGGAAGAAAATATTAAAAAAGAAACAGCAACGAAGTTAGTTAGTAAGATGTTAGAAGAATCACAGAACACACTTTTTGAATCCTCTCTCAATAGGTTATTATCAGAATATGGGGCAGAATTAAAACCAGAAATATATTCTGAAATGTATAATTATTTTTATTCTCCAGATGTAACACAAGATGAAAGATTTGAAAGATTTAAATTAATATATTTAAATTATGTTAAAACAATCAATGAATTAGATTTTGAAAATGAGTTACAAATTAATAAATATCAAACTTTTAAATCTGCTTTTGCATTTTTAGTACTAGAAGAAGCATTACATGAAGATGGAGTAGAAGATAAATTTAGAAATGATTTAACAAATAAAAGACTTATTCAATATATTGTAGGATTTAGTGTTTCTGGGGATATGAACTTAAATGATTTATTATCTATTTATTATTATAATAGACAAGAGTTAGATCAAGAAAAAGAGAATTCTCCTCATGATCTTTCATATGCATTTTATGCAAATCTGTTATATGAATTAGAGATAGATATAGGAGATTATGAAGGAAAAGGTAAAGGTTATCGGCATGATTGTTATGATGCATTAGTCCAATTAGAAATTTTTTGGTATTATGGTTTTCAAGTGAGAGATAAAGCAGAGCTTCAAGCAGTTTTTAATTTTATTTCCATAGATTACACATCTGAAAATACAATAAAGGGGAGTAGGGAAGATTTTTTAAATGTTTTAAGAAGAACAGTTGTTTATAATGAATCAATAGTTTCTGATCAAACATCAACATTTGATAAAAGATATTTGGCACAAGGACTCTTAATGCGTATTTTTCCAATATATTCAATAGTGTATAATAATACAAAATGGGGCAATATTAAATCAAAGTTACAAAATAGGACACATAAATATGACCTTACGTTTAAAGATGAAGAAGTAGGAAGAGAATTTGATTATACAAGTTATGAAGAAGAAATAAAAAGTGCAAGAGAGTCAAGTAATACTTTACATACTATTTGGTTTGATAAAACTAAGGAATTACAAATCCATTTTCCAGAATATAGAGGACCTTCCTCTTTTTCTCCTTTAAAAGATAATGAATATTTTGGTAAGGAAGGAGATACTAATTCTTTTAGTGAAGATATAGGCCCAGGAGTAATTTTTAGAGTTAAACCAAGTTATCTTAGTGATGGAGGAAGTCAGCATAATTTTTGTTTAGCTTATAATAAAGAAGGAGAAATTGTTACGTTTGAATTCCATAAGGAGAATACATTAAATTCATATAATGTAGAGTTATATCCTAATAAAATAAGATTTAATTATAAGGGATATAAAATTAGGAAAAAGAAAATAAAGCTTAAAAATGGGGAAGAAGTACCACAATTATGGATTAGAAAAACAGGTAGTAATCTAGATAATTCTGTACGTGAACGTCCAGGAAGATAATTATACAAGTCTAGATACATATTTTTTTGCTTCTCTTATTTCTTCTTCAGTTGGATCTTCATAAATAGGTCTATCCCAAATTCTTTCAAACATATTTTCAAGAGTTCTTTCTGGTTCTTTTGGTTCTCTTCTTTTTTTTCGTTTATTTTTATCTTTTAATGGATCTGCACTATCAATTTCTTCATCTATTTCTTCCTCAATTTTTACTGTGTCTTTATTAAATTGTAAAGTATCTGGAAGTTTTTCAAAATAGTTTTTTCTATTTGAATTTCTTATGTATTCTTCTATAGGAGTAGGCAATGGTTTTTGGTTTTTAAACAATCCTCCATTTTGTCCGAAAGCCGAACCAATGAATAATCCTATGGATGCTATTGCTACTTTTGTTGCTGTTTTCATATAATCAACCCACATAAATAGCGCATTCTGACTTTATAAACCTTTCCATTATCTTACTTTTATTAAAACATCTTAAAATATCAGAGTATATATTCTATTAATCAAACATAACTCAAATTTAAGAAAACCTTTTAAATGTGAAACTCCATACAAAATATATGACATTACTCGATAAATTAAATATAACTCCTGGTAAAACAACTGAAGGTAAAAAATTTGATACTACCATAGAAGAAGGAGAAACATTCGAAGCATATATCTTTAATGCTAAAAAATTTTTAGAAAGAGGAGATTTAGAATCAACGTTTTTAAATTTATCAAAAGCTTTTCATAAAGAAACTCCTAATTATTATAGGTGTGCGAGATTATTTGAAACATTAGCCATAAAATATGAAGAAGTAGGAGATTTTAGAAAAGCATTAGAGAATATTGAATATTCGATTAGTTCTTGGATTAAAGAAGCTGAAAGATTAGAATCTCAAGAACGAGATGTTGAATCATGTCATAATAATATAGAAAGATTGGAAAAAATTTCAATTAATTTAGAAAATAAAATTAATTCAGAATTTAAGATAAAACGAGGAAATTGATATGCCCCCAGAATATGTACAAAAAACAGAGATATATATGGAGTCAATAAATTATCTTGTAACTCCAGCTAATGAACAACAAGCAAAAATAGTTCAACAATTAGAAGATGCAATTCAAAATAAAGATTATGCTAGAGCAGTTCAATTAACAAGACAAGGTATTAATACAGAAGATAATATTCTTTGGGTTTCATTAACTGTTCAAACTGCAATTAAATTTAAAGAACTAGGACAGTATCAGTACGCAGGAGAATTGTTAGAACTTAGGGCTGAAAACTTTAGAGAAGATTTTAAACAAGATAGACAAAGGTTGGCATATGAAACATATTTAGAAGGAGCGATATACCATTTAGATATTAGAAATAAAAATAGAAATTATTTAATTGCTAGAGAATGTATAACAAAAGGAATGGAAGCAGCATTAAAAGCAGATGATTTAGAAGCATATGCACAAATAGCAAGAGAAGCAGAAAATTTAACTGGAGAAGGATTTATGGATAGTGTTTTATCTGATGTTAAAAAAGTATTTAGAGATGATGTATTATCTCTTAAAAAATATACGCTAACAGAAGAAGCAGTTAAAGAATTAGTAGGAATTATGGTATTATTTCAATACAAAAGCAATAAAGTTAAATTTAATGAAACATTTATTTTAGATGAATATAAAGTAAATTATTTTGATAGATTGCCCGAAGAATTTAAACCAGCAGCAAATCAAGGATATTCTGACCATAGAAAAGAATCCTTTGATAATTATGCTACTCAATTTTTAGTTGGTGAAGAAAGAATTTTGGCAGAAAAAGAAGAAAAGAAAACTCAAGAAAAAGAAGAAACAATCCCGTATAAAATTAAGTTACAGCCATTTTATGGTAGTTTAGTTTCAGCAACATCACAAAAAGATACATCTTATATTGAACAGATAGAAGTAAGTGAATTAATCAAATTAAGAAGTTCTAATGATGAATTAGAAAAGGCTATTGGTGAATTTTTAACTCAAGTAAAAGGTTGGGTTTATGAAAGTGATTCAACAGAACAAGAATTAAATAAAATTTCTAATGCTAAATTAGTTATTGAAAAATTAAATGCTTCAACTTCTAAACAAGAGATGCTTACTATTTTAAAATCAGAAACAAGAACTATTGAAACTCAATTAGCCCAGAAATAATTATTCTATAATATCAGTAGTGCCTTGAGGTAAAATTTGTAGAATTTCATCTATTTCAGCATCTAATTTTTTAGCTATTATTTTTGCAATTTCTCCCTTTTCTTTATTTCCAGGTTTGATTATAACTCGTTTTTTTCCTGCGTTTTTGTTTTCAGCTGGTAAAACCTTTACAATTTCAATATTTTTTTTATTTTTTTCAGTAAAAAGAGTTAATCCTAAAATAGTATTTTTAAACCATTCTCTTTCACCAGTTAAAGTAAATGCACCTTTACCTACTGATCCTCCTTGTGAGTGTTTTCCTACTTGTTCTTTTCTAAGTGCATACACATCTACAGTTGTATATCCAGTTTTCCATGCACTAGAATATGAAGCTGCAAAGATAGCTGTTTCTTCCTTTTCTTCTTCTGTTGCATTTATTCCGTCTTTTAAAATTGTTGCAGGTGCACCTTGGATATCTGCATGAAAAAACAAGTCATTATCCTCTAAATACTGAGAGTATAAAACATCATTTTGTTTTGCATCTCTACCCGCAATCACTAATTTTCCTTCTGAGGTTAAAAACCATCTAAATCTTTCAAACCATTCTTTTTCTCGTTTAATTCTTGTTTTTTTCTTAGGTTTAGGCTTTGATTCTTCTTTTTTTAATAATTCTTTTGTTTTTTCAATCTCTTTTTCTAATCTTTCCATTTTTTTTCTTGCAAATTTACTTTTATCATAATAATCTGAAGCATTATCATTTAATGATTTTTTAACATTTATCTTTATTTTCATATTGTTATTTAGTAAGAGAGAACATTTAAATATTATAGGATTTTAATTATTTTATGGTAACTAAGAAAAATTCAAAAAGTAGAAGATCAAAAACTACTAAAAAAAAGACAGCTAAAAAGAAAGCAAATACTAAGAAAAAGACAGTAACGAAGAAAACAATATCTAAAAAAGAAAAAGTAGAATTGCCTAGAAATGCTCCTGAAGAATTTTCAAAACCCCATAAATTTTTATTAGTTTTAGGTTGTGCTATATTAACCTTTATTTTTTCAATTTTAACTTATGTATATATTACAAAAATTTTATATATTAATTTAATTTTTGTTATTATTTTTGCATTAGTAGCTGCAAAAATTTTATCAAAACAAAAAAAGAAATCTGCAATTTGTTGTTCATGCAGTGGTTGTTTAATCGGAGTAATGTCAAGTATATTGTTTATTTTTACTCTTTCTTTTATTTTTGTTCTTAATCTATTAGTACAAGAAATAATTCTATATTTTGCTTCAGCTTTAATAGTTGGAGGATTAACTTGTGCTTTAGGTTCAAAAAAGTAAATGCCCCTACGGGGATTTGAACCCCGATCTTAACCTCCGCAAGGTTCTATTCTATCCAAGTTATACTATAAGGGCAATAGTAAGTATTTTAAAGAGGTTTCCCTTTAAATATTATTGCTTATTTTAGCAAATATTTTTAGTTTAGGTGATATTATGAAAAAATGCGATGGTTGCGGAAAAGTAGCTGGAAAATTTGTAGAATTTCCTTGTGTAAATTGTGGTGAAACAATAGTTAGATGTCTTCATTGCAGAGAACTTGGAGTAAAATATACATGTGATAAATGTGGTACTGAAGGACCATAGGGGTGATATAAATGGCAGACGTAGTTGTCAATGTTAAAATTTCAACAGAATCTCAAGACAATTTAGATGAGATGATAGAAAAGATAAAATCTGTATGTAGAATAAATACTTCAACTTTAGAAGATGTTGGTTTTGGAATTAAAATTATCAAAGCCCAAATTTTTGTAGAAGATAAAGACGAAGGATTTGATGAAGTAGAAGAACGAATCAAAGCTATTGAAGGCATAAGTGAAGTAGATGTTGTTTCTATGGATAGACAATAGTTTAAAGCATTTTGTTTTATAAGTGTTATATGATTCAATCTTTACAGCTTTTTAATTGGAAATCTCATGATGAAACAGTACTAGAATTCTCTAAAGGAACTAATGTTTTAATTGGTATAATGGGTTCTGGTAAAAGTAGTGTTTTAGATGCGATTTCTTATTCTTTATATGGTACTTTCCCAAATTTAAGAAGAGGAGGGGCTAAATTAGAAGATATAATTAAACAGGATAAAGAAGATGCAAAATTAAAACTAAAGTTTATTCATGAAGGTCAAGAATATGAAGTTGAAAGAATAATAACAAAAAAAGGCAGTGATGCTTTATTATATAAAGAAGATGCAGTTATACAAAAAAGTCCAAAAGCAGTTACTACAGAAATAGAGAAAATATTAAATGTAGATTATGATTTATTTAATAAAATCATATATTCTGAACAAAATAATATAGATTACTTTTTTTCATTAAGACCTGGTAAAAGAAAGGAAGAAATAGATGCATTATTAGGATTAGATAGATTTGAAACAGCAAGAACAAATACTACAAAAATATTAAATAAAATTAAAGATCAAGTCTCATTTTTAAAAAGTAATATTAATACTGAAAAAGAAGAAGAATTAGTTAAAAAGATTAATGAACTTAAAAAAGAAATCGAAGAATTAAGTAATAAACAACAGATAAGTAAAAAAACTCATGATGAATTAAATAAACAAATTCAAAGTTTAATGGAAAATATCTCAAATTTAGAAAAACAAAAACAAGAGTATCAAAATTTAAAAGATTCAATTATACGAAAAGAAGAATTATTAAGCAAATTAGAAAAAGAACTAATCAATTTAGAAAAATATAAACAACTTAATTTAGAAGAAAAAAAGAAAGAGTTAGAAGAATTAAACATCGAAAAAACAGAAGAACAAATTTCAGAATTATTAAAACAGAATAATGAATTAATATCTAAAAAAACAAAATTACTTTCAGATATAGAAAGAACAAATAATATTCTAAATCAAATTAAAGAATCAGAAGAATTTTTGAAAAATATTGATATTGAAGAGTTAAAAAGAAATTTAAAAAATACAGAAGAGAAATTTGAAAATATAAAAAAACAAATAGCAGAAGGAGAAATTAAGAATAAAGAGTTAGAAAAAGCAATTCAAGAATTGAATAATGAAGGATTATCTAAATGCCCAGTATGCGATTCTGAACTATCTACTGAACATAGAAATACTTTGATTATGGAAAAAACACAAGAAAAAAGATTAATTCAAGAACAGGAATTAGAATTACTAAAAGAAAAACAAGACATAAAACAAAAGAAAGAGGAATTAGAATCAAAGATAAAACAAATAGAAAAGAAAAAAGATAAAATAGACGAATTAAATAAAGAGAAAAAAGATATAACTGAATTGAATGGTCAATTAGAAAATATTGAAAAACAAATTACTGAATTAAAAACAAATAAAGAAATTTTAGAAAAATCAATAAAAGAAAAAAGAGAGCAAAAAGATAAATTAAGAGAAGAAATAAGAGTTATAGAGGAATATTCTAAAAAATTAAAAGAAAAACAAGAGATAAATATAAAATTAGAACAAGAAAAGGATAGAATTAAAGAATTAGGATATGATGAAAAGATATTTAATAAAATAAATAAAGAATTACAAGAAAAAAATAATGAATTCAATAAATGTGAATATGAAATAAAAAATATTAATTCAGAATTAAAAAATAAACAGGAGATATTGGAATTAACTACAAAGGAATCAGAAAAAATCAACAAATTAAAAAAAGATATTGAATATTTTAATAAAAAAGAAGAACAATATTCAATTTATAAAAATTGTATAATTGAAACACAAACAGAAGTTAGAAAAGGATTAATAGAGGCTATTAATACTGCAATGATGGAAATATGGCCTATTATTTATCCATATGGAGATTATGAACGAATACGATTAGATCCTCAAGAAAAAGATTATGTTACTCAATTATATAAAAATAATGTTTGGAGAGATTTAGATGCAACAGCATCTGGTGGTGAAAAAGCTTGTTTAAGCTTAACAATGCGGATTGCATTTGCAATGGTTTTGACTCCAAATTTATCATGGCTTATTTTAGACGAACCCACTCATAATTTGGATGTACAAGCAGTTAATATGTTTTCAGAAACATTACAAGACAAGATTCCAGGAATAGTAGAACAAACATTCGTTATTACACATGATGAATCCTTATTAAATAATGATTTTAATGCTCTTTATAAATTAGAAAGAGATAAAACCAAAGATGAAGCTACTAAAGTAGAAAGAATAAAATGAATATTTTTAAATATACATGAATAAATATATTTGAGGAAACCGAGATGGAAAAAGAAATAAATCTAAAAAAAATCCCTGAAAAGAATAAACAAGTAGATGTATATAATGCTACAATTAAAGAGGGTGAAAGTTTAGAGTCATTTATATCTCTTGCAGAAAAAAGTCTTGAAAGAGGGGATTTAACTTCTGCTTATGGCTATATTAGTGAGGAATTCCATACTTTTGATCCAGTATATCGTGATTGTGCCAGAATATTTGAAAAAATTGCTGAAAAATATATTGAATTAGGAGATATTGAAAAAGCAGTAGAGCATTTAGAATTTGCAATAAGTTCATGGACTAAAGAATCTGAAAGATTAGAATCAAGGAATAGAAGTTTAGATACATGTAATAAAAATATAAATCGATTAGATAATAAAATTTTAATTCTCCAAAAAGAAAATAAAATAAATGGGTAGATTAATATGTTTAAAACAAGACAAGAACAGGAATTTGAGCAAATTACTATTAAATTAGGACAATTTGAAACTGTTTTTACTCCTTGGTCAAATACTGATATTCAACATATTGAAAAATTCAAGAATGCCTTGGATTCTGGAAATTATAAGGAATTAGCAAATATTATACGTGAAGCAATTAAAGATCCAGAATCTAATAAAATGCATTGGTTAGATTTATCTAAAAATACAGGTTTATTTCTTCATCATAAACAAGAATATATTTTAGCAGGAGAAATGTTTATGTTACGAGCAGAGAACTATCCCAAAGAAAGTAAATATGTTATAGAAGTCACATTAAAAAAAGCATTAGAAGTATATAAAAAAGGTGCAATACATGGTACAGACATTCATATTAGAAAAGTTTGTAATGAACAAGGCAGAGAATTAGCAATAACTTTAAATGATGAAGATAGTTTGGATATACTTAAATCTGAGCCTATAGATCCAGAAATAAAAGAAATAGATGAAATGTTTACTGTTCTTGAAGATTTAAAATTGAAACAAGAAGATAATGAGAAGGCAGGCAAATATGATCCAGATTTACAAAAAAGAATTACTAATTTAGAAAAATTACTAGAAACTTTATAACTATACTAACCCATACTTTTAAAAACACAAAAAACCACTATATACATATGGAATATGTTTATCATGGCTCCAGAACACAAAATATGGTAGTTTTATATCCTAAAGATTCTGGACACAGCCAAAAATATGTTTATTCATGCGACAATCCAGTGCATGCAGCTATTTTTATTAACAGACCAGGAGGATCATTTCTTGCTTCATGGTGGGAAAGAAAAGATGGCAAAATAATTTTTATTGAGAGACAAGAAGGTGTTTTTGACAGCTGGTATAAAGATTTAAAAGGAAGTATTTATGTAATGGATAAAAATTTATTTAGACATGAAGATTTTTTACATAAATTTGAATTAATATCAGATAATGAAGTTCCGGTTGTAAAAGAGATACAATTTGATGATTTAAAATCATATTTTTTAGAACAAGAAGAACAAGGAAACTTTATTTTTGTTCCTTTTGAAAAAAGAAGAGAATATTATAAAGATGACAAAGATATGGTTGAATTAGCATTAACTCTTATGAAAAAACATAATAGATCTAAAAAGGATACAATTGATCTTCTTAATAAACATTGGCCTAGTTTAGTATCTAATCTTAAAAAGAAATTAGCTAAAATTTAAACATAATTAAAAAATAAAAAAAGAGGGAAAAAATAAAATTCCCCAATAGATATAATTCTTTTTTTAGTTATCGGCTGCTATATCGTATATAACTTTTAGTGCTGGGAATATAACGGCTCCTCCGATGAACATAACTAATGCTCCAAAGATTCCAATAATCCATGAGCCTATTTCACCAGGTAAAATGCCTGTTAATCCTACTAATGCACTTCCAGATACTCCTAAAGCAATTGCTGCAATTAAGAAATTGATAATTTCTTTATCGCTAATGTTTAGGATACCTACGATTAATCCAAATACTACTAATAATGCTAATAGCATTGGATCAGAACCCATTACACCAAGTATTACTGCTAGAATAATACCTAAGATGAATAGGTAGCCTCCGATTTTTTCCATTGATTTTGCTTTTGCCATATATCGGTCACCAATAACAACTACAATAACTATATTTATAAACTTTATTCTTCGCTATATAACGAAAACTTCTACTATTATTAAATTTAATTTTAATAAAAAAATCTAAATCTTTATTAATCTTCAGATAAATAATTCCTTATGATATTTTGGAAAAAATCAAAAGACATCTCAAATTCTTCTATTAAACAGGTTATAGTTATTAGGAAAGATATAAGTTTAGGTAAAGGAAAATTAGCAGGGCAAGTAGCTCATGCTGCAGTAGCAGGTTATAGAAAAGTCAAACAAAGTAATCCCGAGATAATCGATAAGTGGGAGATGATTGGAGAAAAAAAAGTAGTTGTTAAAGTAGATGGTGAAAAAGAACTTATAGAATTATTTCAAAATTTAAAAGATAATAATATCCCAGTATCTTTAATACGAGATGCAGGATTAACTCAAATAAAACCAGGAACAAAAACTTGTTTTGCAATAGGTCCATGGTATGAAGATCAAATAGATAAATTTACCAAAGATCTAAAATTACTTTAAGGGATAATATGAAAAAAAGAATTATTATCATAGGTGCAGCAGGAAGAGATTTTCATAATTTTAACACCATATATAGAGATAATAAGGAATATGAGGTTGTTTGTTTTACAGCGACTCAAATCCCAGGTATAGATGGAAGAAAATATCCTAAAATCTTAAGTGGAAAAATGTATACTAAAGGAATTCCTATTTATCCAGAACAAGATTTAGAAAAATTAATTAAAAAGTATAAAATTGATGAATGTATTTTAAGTTATAGTGATCTTTCTTATGATTATATAATGCATTTGGGCGCAAGAGTTAATTCTGCTGGTGCAGATTTCAAAATGCTTTCAGCAGAAAGCACAATGTTAAAATCTAAAAAACCAGTTATTGCTGTTTGTGCTGTTAGAACAGGTTGTGGGAAAAGCCAAACTACTAGATACATTGCAAATTATTTAAAACAAAAAGGAAAACGGGTAATTATAATTAGGCACCCTATGCCATATGGAGATTTATCAAAACAAGTAGTTCAAAGATTTGAAACCTTACAAGATTTAAAAAAATATAATACTACTATCGAAGAAAGAGAAGAGTATGAAGAACATATAAAGAATGGATTTATAGTTTATGCAGGAGTAGATTATCAAAGAATTCTAAAACAAGCAGAATTAGAAGCAGATGTAATAATTTGGGATGGTGGAAATAATGACACACCTTTTTATAAACCTGATATTTTATTTACAGTTGCAGATGCATTAAGACCAGGTCATGAAAAGAAATTCTATCCTGGAGAAATTAATTTCAAATTAGCAGATGCAATAATTATTAATAAAGAAAATACTGCTAAAAAAAGAGATATTGATACAATTGTTATGAATGCAAAAGAGATGAATTCAAAAGCTAAAATAATTCATGCAGATTCTATTATCACATTAGAGGGAGATAATTCATTAAGAAATAAAAAAGTATTGATAATAGAAGATGGACCTACTTTAACTCACGGGGGAATGCCTTTTGGTGCTGGATTTAAAGCAATTAGTAACAAAGGATCTAAAATCATAAATGTTAAAAAATATTTATCTGGTGAATTAAAAGAAACATTTAAACATTATTCTCATTTAGATGGGAATGTATTACCTGCGATGGGCTATTCTAAAAAACAAATCCAAGAGTTAGAACAAATAATTGAGATTATCAAAAAGAAAGAGAAATTAGAATATATAATTTCAGGAACACCAATAGATTTAAAATTATTAATTAAAACAGAAGTTCCTATTTTAAGAGTAAAATATGAATTAAAAGAAAAAGGAAATATTATTAAAAGAATTTTAAAATTTAAATAGTATTCCTTTTTAATATCTTTTATACCTTATTTAATACCTAATCTTATAGGGGAGGCGATTAAAATGGAAGAACAAGAAATATTGTTAGAACTTAAGAATAAAGTTAAAAAAATCCCAAATTTTCCAAAATCTGGAATTCATTTTAGAGATATTACTCCTATTTTAACAGATTCAGACTCATTTAATAAAACTATTACTCTATTAAAAAATCATTATAAAAATAAAAATATTGATGCAGTTATGGCAGTAGAGCCTCGCGGATTTATAGTTGGTGCTTCATTAGCAGTTGCATTAGGTGCTGCATTTGTCCCAATACGCAGAAAAGGCAAATCAAAAATGACATTAAGCAAAGAATATGGATTAGATTATAAAGCAAATATCTTAGAAATACCTAAAAATTCTATAAAGAAAGGAGAGAAAGTATTATTTGTTGATGATGTGTTAGCAGGTGGGGCAACTACCCAAACAGTTATTGAATCTATTAAAAAACAAAAAGCAGAATTAGTTGGTTTAGGTTATTTAATTGAGTTAACTTCATTAAAAGCAAGAGATCAGTTAAAAGATTATGAAGTTCATTCTTTAATTAAATTTAAATCAAGATGATCATTTATTAAGATAATGAAAAGAATTATAAACGATCACTCCGAAGATAAAAATTACGGGTGTGATAAAGCATTAGAAGGTGCAATAAGATGAAATTTAAAATTCAATTTTTGATTATTTCAATGATATTCATGTTTGGTTGTTTGCAGCAAGGTATAACAGAAACACCAATTCAAAATAATTTAACTAAAGAGCAATTGGAATTAGAGTTTTTATATGCGGACGGATGTGAAGAGTTTTGCCCACAAGCTACTTTAGTAGTTGAAGATATAGAAACTAAATTTTCTGAAGAGCACTTAATAATAACTTATATCAATTTAACAGAGCGTCATACTAATTCGGAAATAATGAAGATACAGGAAGAATATAAAGATACAAATAAAATTCAAGGTGTACCTGCATATGTACTTCATAACAATAATGAAACTTATTTTTATACAGGCTATTTAGAAAAAAGTGCATTAGTAGATTGGATATGTCAATATTATGATTCAAAACCAAATTCTTGCACATAAAATACATACATTTATAAACACAAAAACATCTATTAAATAACATGTTTAAAACAATCCCTATTCCAAAATATAAAAATGATTCAACATGCACAATTCCAAAGTTAAACACTAATAGGAAAAAAGAAGAATTTTCTAATCAAAAAGATGTGTATCCTCATTGTATTTTATCTCAAGGTAGAGAAAGAATACTAATAGAATTAGATGAAAAAGACGGTGTTAACCCAGATAATATAAATAAATATGAAATGGTAGAAAAATACCAAAACTTAGTAAGAGACATAGTAAAAGAAGTATCAGAAAAAATACAAGGTTTAGAAGGAATAGAAAGAGAAGAGGCTTTTATAACAGAAGTTTCAAAAGTAATGAAGAGTAATTTTCAATTTAGCACTGATAGAAATGTGGATGGTTTTTTATATAACGCAATGTTATTAGAACCAAATGAATTTGACTGTGATAATTCTGCTTTTTTAGTTTATGATATTGCAAAAGAACTTGGGATAAATATAACAATGGTAGCTACGTCTACAACTAAAAATGAGCATGTCTTAATTAAAACAAATAATTTTTATTTTGAAACAACAACTGGTAGATATTCAAACAGAAAAAATTATTTAGAAGTTAAATATAGTTATCATATAATATTAAATGAAAATCAGATTCAATCAATTACTTATGGAACTATGGGGTGCGCTAAATACATTAATGGCAAATATAGAGAAGCAATAGAAGAGTTTAATAAATCGTTAAAATTAATACCAAACAATCCAATTATTTATACTAACAGAGGATCCACAAAATTTGTGTTGGGCGAAAATAAAGAAGCAATAGAAGATTTAGATAAGGCGATTGCAATAAACCCCAAATGTTCACTTAGTTATTATAACAGAGGCAATGCCAAAGCGGAGTTAGAAAACTATGAAGGAGCATTAAAAGATTATGATAAAGCAATTGAATTAAATAACTTAACTCCTGATTTTTATGAACGTAGGGCAGTAGTAAAAAAGAAAATTGGTTTAAATAAAGAAGCAGATCAAGATGTGTTTATGGTTAATATATTGTACTATTCTAAGAATCTTTTAAACGGAGTTTTTTAAATATAATAATATTAATAGATATTACTATGAAAAACAGGGGAATTTTAAATTAAACAAAAAACATTTTTTCTTTTTTCTAATATCTCTCCATCTTCGTCTAAAAGTCTTAAAATAACTAAACAAGCATTTTGAGGGATTTTAGTTTTGTCACTTACGTCTTTTACATTAAGTCCCTTTGCATGTTCTTCAAGAATTTTTATTAATTTATTTTTATGTTTTTCATAAAATTCTTTAGTTGTGATATAAAATTTTCCATCAAAGCCCCGTGTTCCTCTAACTTCTCCAGATTTTATTTCATCCTTTAATTTAATACTTAATTTTTGTGCTTCACCTTGGTTATCTATAATTAGAAATTCTTCTTTTCCAAAAACCGCAGGTTTTTTTTCTGTTGGTTTATTTATTAATTTAGGGTAGATAGATTGTGCTATACTATATACTCCAGTTTTTTTATATTTTCCTCCTTTATACATAGTAACTATTTTTTTATTGATTAATGAATTTAGTGCTTCAATTTCTTCTTTATTTAATGTTTTATTAACATTAGAAGGAATTCTATTTTCAAATTTAAACGAATTTAATTTTTTTAGTAATTCAAATTCTTTAGAATTTATAAATTCTTCTTTTTTAATAAAAATTCCATCCTTTGTTTTTGTAATATGTATTTCTTCTCCTAAAAAATCAGCCATATCTTTTGGTATTTCTATATAATATTTATTATTTATTTTTATTATTGAAATTCATATCACCTAAATACTCTTTTTTTAATTACTTTACCATTTGGTTCTTCTTCTTTAAATATCTCAGCTTCAAAAGAATATATTTCTACTGTTGGTCTTTTCCACATATCTCTTGGTAATCCTGCTTTTTGACATAATTGACATAGAAATTCTTTACTACTCCAATTTAATTCAATTGGAAGTTGAGGGAGTAAAACTCCAGTTGTTCTCCCATAATTGACAATTAATCCATCTCGCCCTATTTTTATTTTAGATAAATATTCTTCTGGAGATGAAACTTTTATTAATTTAGGACGGGTTAATATACTAATTTCAAAAATTATTGCGTCCAATTCATTTTTTTTAATAGAAGTAAATCTTGGGTCGTGTAAAGTTGCACTTATTGCATTATCAATTATTGATGAATCAATTTCTCCCATTGGATAAGGATCCCCTATTTCCCCTCTTAATTCATTATCTGGATATGATCTAATTGTGACATATACTCCACATTCTTCTTTTAATTCTTTATCTTCAGTCTCAGAGTTTATCTTTTTTTTATTATCTATAAATTCTTGTACTGCAGTTCTAGCTAATTTAATTAAATAAGTTGATTGAGCTTCAGATACCATATATTACTTTATAATAGACGTATTTATAAATACTTTTGGATTAAACATATATATGTTAGTACCAGTAGAAAAAGGAAAAAAATATAATGTTAAAATAATAGCAGAAACAGCTAACCATGAAGGAATTGCAAAAATTGAAAATTTTCCAATATATATTAAAAACGCAAAAAAAGGAGAACAATTAAAAATAAAAATAACAGATATTAAAAATTATTATGCAGTAGGTGAATAAAATGAGATTAATGTATATTATTATGATATTAATTTTAGTTCCTATGATTAATGCAGAATTTATCTATGATAGAACAATTAATGGAACTGGTAAAGATGGTAGTGATGAGAATGATCTTTTTGATCAGCCAGTTAGTTTATGGATTAATGAAGAATATATTTATGTTGTGGATAACGGAGATAATTATCTAATTTTTGTTGATGAAGATGATAATGTTTTTAGGAAATTAGGAGATTCAGATAAAGAAGTTAATAGGCTATATGAGCCCACTAATGTGTTTATAAGAGAAGATAAAGTTTATATTTCTGAATCAGATGATGTTAAAATTTATGAAAAAAAACCAAATCTAAATATTTTTTCAAGTAGTAAAAATTTCTATAGCGAACCATATGCAATTACTTTTCTAGATGGAAAATTTTATATTGTAGATAAACGAGCTAATAGGATATATTTACATAATGAAGATGAATCATATGATAGCACATATATTAATTATGGTCGTTTTAGTGGTGAAATAAATGGACCTTCAGATATATTTGTAGGTCCAGATGGATTATTATATCTTGCAGATACAGGCAATGATAGAATTCAAGTATTATATTCTAATTTTTCCTTTGTAAGAAATATAGGTAAAGGTAGAGGAGGAGTTCAATTAAATAAACCAGAAGGCGTATTTGTAAGTGAAAAATTTGTATTTGTAGCAGATACAGGAAATAACAGAATAGTTGTATTTGATATATTAGGAAATCCATTGGAAACTCTAGAACCTTTAGAAGATGAAGAAGAGGAAGAAGATAGATCTTTTGATTATCCAAAAGACGTTTTTTATTTTGAAGATAAAGTTTATATTGCAGACACAGAAAATTCTAGAATTGAAGTTTATGATTTTGAATTAGAATTGCCCAAAGATACAACATACGATAGATTAACTCAAGTATATGAGCAATTAAAAGAAATTGAAGAAGTAATTAATAAATCTGAAGAATTAGGAGTAACTATTGAAACTGATTTAAATCAATATTATAAACAAGCAGAATTTTATTATTTAGAATCAAAGTATAATGAAACAGAACAAGAATTAGATAAATTTGAAGAAAATTATGAAGATGAATTAAAAAATATTAATAATATTTTAAAAAATAATTTAGAAGATATTTCTCAAACACTTATAGATAAAGCAAATTATTATTCTGCACAATTTGATATTTCCCAATGTCAAACTTTCTTTGTTAAATTTGATAATGCGTATGAAGAAGAAAGTTATTTTGAAGCTGTTGATTATTTACATGCAATTAATATAATTTTATCTGATTTTGAGGATCCAGAGGAAAGTAATATTGAAACTGATGAAATGTTAACACAGAGATATAATGAAAACGAAAAAAAATTAGAAACTTTAGAATATACAATAGATACATATAAACAAGATATTCAATTAACTTCTTTAAAACAAAAGCTTGATGTTGCAAAATCATATTTAGATATAGGAGATTTACCAAATACTCAAAAATCATTAGATTCATTTGATACAGAGTTTGATATCATTAATTCTTCATTTTCAGAAACCAAAGAAAAAATTGATCAAGCATTAAATAAAATTTATGAAGTTGAACAATTAAATAATCCGTTATTTACAAGAGATGTTGAAAAAGCAAAAACAATAGTTTATGAAGATCCAGATTCTGCAAAAGAAATTGCAGAAAAAATGTTAGATGGTTCTTCATCTTATTCTATTCAAATAGCTTTTTTAATAATAGTCATTGTAATTATAGTAGCATTATTTTTATCACATAAAGTTTTTAAAAAGGCAAAACGAGGTAGATAGATATGAAAAAGTTTATTATTTTTGGATTAATATTTGGAATTTTTTTATTAATGGGATGTACTCAAAATTCTGGGTGTACTTCAGATGATCAATGTAAATCTCATCAGAGGTGTAATGTTGAAACAGGAATATGTGAAGTTAAATCTGGATATTGTTCATCAGATGCAGATTGCGGTGATGAGTTAAAAGTATGTAATCAAGATAATGGCAAATGTATATTTAAGGAAAATACTTGTAGAGTAGATGCAGATTGTCAATACTGGCAGTTATGTAATTCAGAAACTAATGCTTGTTATGCTAAATCTGGTTATTGTACTGAAGATTCTCAATGTAATTCATATACTCAAGAATGTTCTAAAATAACTCATCAATGTGTTCCAAAACCTGGATTATGTGAAAATGATTTTCATTGTGAAGGTTGGGAACTATGTGATACTAAAACAGGTACTTGTTATGCATTAGAAGGAAGATGTTCTATTTCTTTAGATTGTAATGCATGGGAAATATGTAATGAAAAAACACATTATTGTGAAGCAAAAGACGGATTTTGCAATAATAATTTAGATTGTTTAGATTGGCAAGAATGTGATTTATCTTTAAGAAGATGTTTTGCTAAAGAAGGTAAATGTGGAACAGATTCAGATTGTACAAATTGGCAAGTATGTAATAGGGAAAATAATATATGCCAACCAAAACAAGGATATTGTTTGAATGATAAGGATTGTGATTCACATGAAAAATGTGTTCAATCAACAAACAAATGTGTAGCTTTGTCTGGATATTGTAATTCTGATTCAAATTGTAATCCTTGGGAATTTTGTGATAGTTCAACACATAGATGTTCTATAAAGAATGGAATGTGTGGAAGTGACTCACATTGTTCAACTGGAAAATATTGTGACTTAAGTCCATCAAGTGATACACTATATTATTGTGTTACTAAATAAGAAGGGATAATTGTAGTGATAATGAGAATATAAAATATTAAATAATGATTGTCACTACAGAAAATCTTTTTTTTTAAACAAAGAGTAAGAGACACAATTAAAAACCTTCTTTTCTTTATTTTTATATGGCAGTAATCTTAATGATTTTAGATGGGTTAGGAGGAAAAATAAATACAAGTGCTTTATCTAAATCTAAACATCCAAATATGGATAGTTTATTGAAAAATGGAACCTGTGGTTTAATTCAAATACATTCTGATAAACGAGTTCCAGAAAGTGAAGGCGCGCATTTAGAATTATTTGGATATTCTCCTGAAGTATATCTCAAAGGTAGAGGACCATTAGAAGCATTAGGTGCAGGAATAAAATTATGTAAGGGAGATATTGCGTTTAGAACTAATTTTGCAACAATTGATTCAAAAGGAAAAGTATTAGATAGGAGGGCAGGCAGAATAAAAACCCAAGAAGCTAAAAAACTAGAAAAAGATATAAATTCAATAAAAATAAAAGGGATAGATATAATATTTAAGCAAACAGTAGATCATAGAGGCGTATTGATATTAAGAGGAAAAGGTTTATCTCATGAAATAACAAATACAGATCCAGCTCATCCAAAAGAAGGAAAATTAGTTTCAGATTGGAAAAATAAAAAATATCTTAAGAGTAAACCTCTTTCAAAATCACGAAATGCTAAAAAAACAGCAGAAATTTTAAATAAATTTACTGAAAAAGTAATTGAAAAACTGTCTAATTCTCAAATAAATAAAAAAAGAATAACTAAAAAAGAGGCACCTGCAAATATCGTGTTAGTTAGAGGACCTGGATATTATTGTCCAGTTGCGCCTATGAAAGAACGTTTTGGAATAAAGGCTTGTTGTATTGCTGGAGCAGCTTTATACAAGGGGTGTGCCTGTTATGTAGGTATGGATAATATTAACGTAAAAGGCGCAACAGGGGACGAATTTACTGATTTAAGCGCTAAAATCAAAGCAACTCTTAAAGCAGTTAAAAAATATGATTTAGTATTTTTACATATTAAAGCAACTGATGTTTTTGGACATGATTCAAATTGCAAGAAAAAAGCACAGTTTATTGAAAAAATTGATAAAGCTATTAAACCATTAATGAAGTTAAAAAATACGCCAATCATTATTACAGGGGATCATACTACTCCTTGTAGTGTTGGAGAGCATACTTCAGATCCAGTGCCTATATTGATTTATGCAGATGAAATACCTAATGATAAGATTAAGGTATTTAATGAAAAGAACTGCGCAAAAGGAGAGTTAGGTTTAATATATGGAAAACATCTAATGCCTATTATAACTTATTTATTAGGTCTTTAAAACGCGCGAAACTTGATAATATTAAATTAAAATATTATTTACCTATTTTATTTCTTTTTTAAATCTAAAAAATAAAAAACTAAAAAAAGAGAATAAGACGCGCTTATTCTACGTTTGCAATAACTGTTGCTACTGCTGTTCTTCTACCTGGGAACCCGATTTGATCATCACTTGCATAGTTATATTCAATCCATAATTGTCCTCTAACTTGTGAACCTGGAGTTTGTGGTGCTCCTAATTGAGGAGTATTAGGATTGCATACTAAAAGTCCATCTGGATCGGCAGGAAAACTTAATGATGCAATATCTCCAAAAGTTACTGGTTCTCTTGGGGCTACAGATACGCTTCTTGAAGCAGATTCACCTAAAAACCAACAATCAGATGGAATACTATCTTTTGAAATTTGTCCGATAACAAAAGTAGTCCTATGTATTATTATTGGTTCATTTTGTGCGTGTTGGAATTGTCCATATATCATGTTATTTGCTGCTCCTCCAATTACAGGTGTTACTGGATCATTACATATAAATCCTGCTTCTTCAAACATACATGATGGTGTTCCTTGTAAATATCCACCTAATATTATCAATAATAGCGCTAATACAATTACAATTACTAAAAGCGCCCAGCCATAAGTCATTAAATATTCCATAGCTGCTTGTCCTTTTTTATTTTTAAACATATTTCAAACCTCCGAATATATTATATACTAAATACGAAAGATAATTTTATAAATCATTTGTGAATTTTGTTTTTAATAGAATTAGAGAATATTAATAAAAATAAAAAAAAAGGAATAAGATAAAACTTATTCTACGTTTGCAATAACTGTTGCTACTGCTGTTCTATTTCCTGAAAATCCAATTGTGTCATCACTTGCATAGTTATAAGAGACCCATAATTGTCCTCTAACTTGTGAACCTGGAGTCAAACTTCCAGATACTCCTACACAACCTGTAGCACTATCTGTTATATTGCTAAAACTTATTGGACTTCTAGGTGAAATTGTAATACTTGCATCTTCAAAAGTAACTGCATCTTTAGTTACTTGTCCTTCAACAAATGCAATTCCATTAATTTCTATTGGTTCATTTTGTGCGTGTTGGAATTGTCCATATATACAATTTGTATCACTATCAATTACAGGTGTTACTGGATCATTACATATAAATCCTGCTTCTTCAAACATACATGATGGTGTTCCTTGTAAATATCCACCTAATATTATCAATAATAGCGCTAATACAATTACAATTACTAAAAGCGCCCAGCCATAAGTCATTAAATATTCCATAGCTGCTTGTCCTTTTTTATTATTTTTCATTTTTAAATCACCTCAATCATAAGAATTTCTTACGATTTTAATCGTTTATATTTCAATAACGAACGTCATGTTTTTATATCTTTTGTATATATTTACCATGTTAATGTCCTTAGTACAGTAGTTAATACTGAACCAATTAAGAAATAAATTATAATGCCTGCTATTAATAATAGAGGGAAATATTTGAGTCCTTCTTTTTTCTCACCATTTTGAATTACTCCAATGATTAAACTAGATATAGTAACAGTTAATATTAATGTTAGAATAGAGAATAAAAAGAAGTCATTACTAGAAACAGGAACTTGACTAAATTTCATTGATGCAAAATTACCCATTGGTCCTGCGTTTGCACTCATTTGAGAAATATTACTAGTATCAGGTATTTGTAAAAATACAGTTTCTAAACGCATTAACAATTGATGTGCAACTGCAAATAAGAATGGTGTTGCAACAGCTGCTGCAAATGCAATAAATATAACATACATTAATAATGAAGTTGAAATTTCTTTTTTAATTAATTGAGTTTCACGTGCTTCTTCTCCTGTTCTTTCCAAAATGTTTGCAATTTCTCCTCCTGATGCCATACCTTGTTTTATTAATGAAATTGCTCTATTTAATGATCTTGATGCAAATCTTGCGCCTAATCTGTCTAATGCTTTATCAACTGGTTCTCCTCCAAATGTTCTTCTAGCTACTAATTCTACTTCTGTAGATAATAAACCAAATTCTGGTTTTGCAGCATACCATAATGCTTGATCTACATTCATTCCTCCTCTTACATTAGCAGCTGCTAATAATAAGAAGTCGGGTAACACGTCTTCCATTTTTTTTCTTCTTGAATCAATTCTAAGCATTAAGAAAACATAACTTGCCATTATAGTAGCAATAGACATGACAATAAAAGAAAAAACTAATGATACAATAATTAATAATGGAACTAATGCTGTTGATTCAGATGAAATCAAACTTGGGGATACAAATTCAATAAATCCAAGTAAATATCCAAATGTGAAATCATTCCATAAACTTAAAATTGCAACTAATATAGAGGATAAGAATACAAATACTACTAAAAATCCCATATATGATTCTGCTGGCATATTTATACCTGATGAATCTAGTGTTTCAGCAGTTCCTCTAATCTGTTTTCTTGTAAACAACCTTCCTATTTTTTCATATGGTGCGTTTGCCATTTTATCTACCTATGTTAATTCAAACTTTGGTCTTGAAGACTCTATTATTGATACAAATGAAAATTGTATTGCTAAAATTAATAAAAATATTAAAGGTAATAGTAAAGGTGCTATTGATAATGCTTCTGCACCTGCAAATGATAAGATAACTATCAAAAATACAACTCCTAATGAAGGAAAAATAATTCCAAATAGCATAAAAAACATACTTAATGGATTTAATTTTTGTCCATATGCTTTAAGACTAATAACTTGTTCTTTTGCAATTTGATCTAATACAGAATCTAATGCGACTGCAATATCTGATCCAGATACAATGGAGTTAACCATTTGTAAAATTACACGATTAAAATATTTTGAAGGGCAATTTGCACCTGCTTCTCTTAATGCAGTAGTTTCTGGTTTGCCTAAACTTATTTCTTCAATTATTTTATTAAATTCTTCACTAACTGCCCCATACCCATCTGTTATTCCTACCATTGCATCAAAAAAAGGTATTCCTGATTTTAATGCGATTACAATATGTCTTCCTGCAAAAACAATATCCTGATCAACTTTTTTTCCTCTTTGGATCATTTTAACAGAAGGTAATGACATCCAGAAAAAGAACATCATAACAAATAATACAACTGTTCCAGGTATTAAATACCAAAATTCTAATTTAAAACTATAAAGTATTGCAAATAATGCAATTATGATTGTTAGTGTATACATTAATGAGGTTATTAAAACTTTTTTAATAAATTTGCCAGTATCTTCATCCATACCTGCCATTTTTAATTTTTTTTCTAAATCTGGAAAATATTCTGCAATTGATTCTGTAAAATTAGAGATAGTGTCGGATCTTTTTACATTTATTCCTTTTCTTCTAATAGGTTTTGAAATGTATGGATGTTTTGCTTCTTTTTGTTCTTTCATTTATTTTCACCGATTTTTTGATTGCATTAATTCTTCAAAAGGATTTTTTTCCTTTATTATTTTTTCTTCAATCAATTCTTCAGATATTTTATTATTTTTTGCTATTTGTTTTCTTACTTCATATCTGAATTGTTCAGGAGAAATTTCTCCAGAATTGAAAGTATCATACAACTCTTTAATATATTCACGAGCATAAGATATTAAAACATAATCTCTCATTGAGTTTATTTCATCAATCTTATTTATTTGATCTTCTCTACCCATTTTTTCAATTTTTCTTTCTGGAGTATTATTGATCTTTTCAATTACTGCGCTTTTTACTAGTGGCTTTTCTCTTGTTTTTTTAGCTTCTTCTAATTTTTTCATCATTTCATTTGGTTTTTCTTCATCTCCTAATGAAGATATATCACTTAACATTTTTTTATTATATGATTTTGCAGCTATCATTTTCTGAATTTTTTCAACTTCAGTTATTAATTGATCAAAGGTCATATCATCTATTTTTGTTTGTATTGGTTCTCTAAGTTCTAATGATTCTATATCATATTCTTCTTTTTTACCTTTTTTTAAATCTGTTTCATATTCTTGTATTTCTTGAACTAATTCATTAAAATCTATTAACTCATTCATAATCAAACGCCCATTTCTTATCTTTTTTAACAAATTCATTTAATTTATCTGGATCTTTATAGTATTGGGCAACTACGTGTCCAACTTCATCAACTTTCATATAATTATTTTTAGTCATCCATTTGATAATTTCAGATTTTTCTTCAACATCTTTTTCAATTTCTTTTATACTCAATCCTGCGTATAATTGGAGAGTATTAGCAATAGAAATTGTTTTACCTACTTCTCTTAATTTATCTGATTTTATATCCCATTTATGTAACATGTTTAATTCTCCACCTTTCATTACTTCTGCAAATTCTAATGTCCTTCTAATTCCAAATCTTCTGTGTCTAAATTGGACTACTATTCCTGCTAGTGCATCTAAAACTGCTTCAGGAACATTTATTGGGGGATTAATAAGTCTTGTTATTGTTTGTTCAACATTATCTGCGTGTACAGTTGCATAAACAGAGTGTCCTGTATGCATAGCTTCAAACATAACCTCTGCTTCTGGTTGTCTTCTAACTTCACCAACGATTATTCTGTCTGGTCTTTGTCTTAATGAATTAACCATAAGATCTAACATTGTTATTTCTCCTTTTCCTTCTGGATTTGGTTCTCTTGTACTCATAGGAACCCAATGTAAGAAAGAAGGTAAAGTTAATTCTCTTGTATCTTCAATAGATATAACTCTTTGATTTGGAGGTATAAATGCGGCTAATGCATTTAAAAATGAAGTTTTACCTGATGCTGTACCTCCAGAAATTAATAAAGATAACTCATTTTGTACACATAACCATAATAATCCGCTTAATTCTGGACTTATACAATTTGTTTTAACAAATAATGGCATTGTCCATGGATTTTTAGAAAACTTTCTTATAGTAATTGTATTACCAAATGAAGATACTGGGGATAAGGTTGAATTAACTCTATCTCCTGTTTGTAAATGAGCATCTAAAAGTGGATTTAAAATATTTATTTGTCTTCCAACTTTTCTTGCTATCATTGAAGCATAATCATAAATTGATTCTTCATTTTTGATTTTAATATTAGTTTTTAACCAACCATATTTTTTATGATAAACCCAAACAGGTTCTTCTGATGAATTGATAACAATTTCTTCTAAATTTTCATCATGCATAGGGACTTCTAAGTCACCTAATCCTAATGTATTTTGGATTAAATATGAAGCCAAAACTTGTTTTGTTTCAGGAGTTAAAGATGGAAAGTGTTTATCTAAAAGAGATAATGCTTTTGTTGTGAATTTTTTCTTAACTTGTTCTGATTTTTTAGGATCAATTAATTCAGAAATATCTAATTTAACATCTGTAACTAATTCTCCTTTTAATGTGTTTAATATGATTTTTGTTCCTTCTGCTAATCCAGGAATAGTTACTACATAATGTGGAACATAATCTTTTGTATCTAGTATTTTAACATTTACGGGAATATTTTCACTTTTAAAAAAGTAAGAGTCTATTATTCCTCCGTCGCCTGCAACTTTTAATTGTTTTATACTGTTTACAGCGGGTTTAAGAGGAGTTTCATTATTTGAATCATCTTTAGAATTTTTTTTAGCCATTTAATCACCAGCATTTAATAAATTAATATAAAATATAAACATTAACTATTTAAAGACTTTCTAATCTTTCTATTCTTACCTAAAATCAGTTTTCCCACATACTTTTTATTAAATCTCTTAATTCTTGTCTCTTTTTTTGCAATATTTTTTCCTCTGTTTTGTTTAATTCTATTTTTTCACCAATATCTCTAATTGTTTCTGAAACCTCTAATTTATCTCCTTTTTTTGATATTTTTACTAAATCTACTTTTTTATTTAATAATTCAAGATCAGTGACTACTTTGTTTTTCATTTCGCGTATTTCTCTTATTTTTTGGAATATTTTATCAATCTCGTTTTTATCTTGAATTATTGAATTATATTTTTCTATTGTTTTATTCATATTTTCAATTTCTTCTCTTATTTCTTTATGATATTTAGTTAATTCTGAATTTATTTTTTCCTGTTCATTTGTAATTTCTTCTTTTTGATTTAAGTATTCTTTTTCTAATGAATTCATTCTCTTTGAATAAAATAACACAGTTCCTTTTAATTGAGTGTATTTTGCTTCAAATTCATTTAGTGGTTTTAAGATTGTATCGAGTTCTTTTGTTATTTTTGTAGAAGTTTCAATTAATGTTTCTTTTTGCGTATTTACTTCTGATAGTAAAGATTCAACTTCTTTAGTTTTTTTCTTAATATCTGGTTTTAATTTTTTTGATTCTTCAATATTTTTTATAATTTTTTCTAATTGATTTATGTTATTTTCAAAAATTTCTTGTCTTTTTTGTAATACTTCAAATATTATTTTTCCTTCTTTTGTTTCAAATTTATTATATTTTTTTTCTAATTTATCTAATATAGATAATTGTTTTTCAATATTAGTTTGGTTTTGTTCTATTTGTTTTTTGATTTCAGGTAAGGTTCCTTGTATATTTGTTAATTCTTGTTTTGTTTTTTCAAATGAACCATTTTTTAGATTTTGTTTAATCTCTTTCTGGGATTCAATTATGTCTTGTATTTCATTTTTTGTTTGATTAACCATTTCTTTTATTGAATTCATTTCTTTTTCAGTAGATTTGATTTGTGCTTCAACATTTTCAAAATGTTTATATGTTTGTTTTTGTTCTTCTAATTTTTTTGTAAGTTCATCTATTTTTTTAAGAGAATTTTCTAAAGTTTCTTTAATTTTTAATTCAGCAAATCTAATTTCGTTTAATCCTTTTATTTGATTATTTGAAATATTTTCATACAATTTTTTCCATTCGTTTTCTTTTTTTATTAAATGTTCAGAAAATGAAGTTAAATCAGTTTTTAAATCTTCTAATTTTGATTGATGAGCTTGCATTTTATCTTCAGCAGTTCTACTAATGATTTCCATTTTTTTAGTTTTTTCTTGAATTTCAAGTATTTTTGGATCAAAAAGAGAAATTATTTTTTTATAATCTTTTTCAACATCATCTAATTCCTTGTTTTTTTCTTCTATTCTTTTTTTAATAGAGGTTATCATTTGTTTTAAATTTTCTTTTTGAGTTGTAACATCTCCTAATTTTTCAAGAATTTTTCCTTCTGCTCCCTTTATCCAACTTAAATATACTTTAGTAAATTGATAATCAATACGTATAATTCCTTCATCTTCTAATGCTTGTGCCCATGCTTCAATACTACTAAATGGCATATCTAGTTCTTTTGCAGCTTCTTCTAATTCTATCTTTTTTCTGTCGTGGACTAGTTTAATTAATGCATCAACACCAGTGCTAATGAGTAATTCATCAAATTCCATACTACTAAATCAGAGTTTAAAGACTTATAAAGATTTCTATAATAATCATTTATATGTGTGCAGAAATTAAAAGGAAAAAAAAGGATCCCTTAACATCAATAAAAAATCAGAATTGGATTAGAAAGAAGTTTGGTGAGGCAGGGATTAGAGTATATATTAATATTAAATCTTCTATTTCATTTGATAAATTAATTAGTGTTACTGGAGTTACAAAAGAGCAATTATTAGACATGCTTCAAATTATGCAAAAAAAGGATATTATTGAGATTCAAGGTAAATTAGAATTGCCTGCAGATCAACCTAAACCTATTATTGAAAAAGAAGAAGTAGAGGAATTAAAAAAAGAAATACAAAATGAAGTTTTAGGTAAACAAGAAATTGAAGAACCAGTAGAAGAAATAGTTAAAGAAGAACCAAAAGAAGAAATCAAAGAAATAGTTAAAGAAGAAAAACAGGTTAGAAAACCTCCTGTTTATCCTGCTGAAGAAGAACTAAAATTGGAAAACACTAAACCAAAAGAATTACCAGAAAAACCAAAAGAATTAAAGAGAAAACCAAAAGAACCTCCAAAACCTCCAGAAAAACCAAAGAAAGAAGAACAAAATTTATCTCCTATAGAAAAAATAATTTTTGATAAATATGGTGCTTCTGGAGTTAAAGTTTATAATTTAATAGATGGTCAAAGAACAGCAGAAGAAATACTTAAACAAACAGGAGTTACAGAAGTTAAACTTATTGAAATATTGGAATTTTTAGATAAACAAGGAATAATTAAATTAGAAAAACCTTCTAAAGAGAAACATTTGAAAAAATTATCTCCATTAACTGAATATGAATTAGAAGGTGTTGAACCAGAAGCAGATGATGAAAATATTATCCCTGTTGATATACCTGTTAAGGGAAAATTAGGATTTTCTCAAAAATTAAGAATAGGTCCAGAGATAACTTTAAAATTTGGATCAAAAGGTTCAAAAGTTTTTGATTTGATTGATGGAGATAGAAATGTAATTGATTTGGCAGTTGAAACAAATATGAAATTAAAAGATATAGATGAATTAATGGAATTTTTAGCAACAAGAGATGCTGCTTTATTTAAATCCATGGATAGAGAACAAATAAGATATAAATATGGAGATGAAGGATTTGCTATTTATAAAAAATATGGTCGTGAAGGAATTTATATTTATGAACTAATAGGTCGTGTTCCATCGTTTAAAGATATAGTTAAAATTACAGGTATTGAACCTCAATTAGTTGTTGAAGTTTTTATATTTATACATAATGTATTAGATATCGAATTGCCTTTAACAAAGCAGATGATGTATAAACAACTCGGGATTGCTTAATGTTATGTGTTTAAAAATAATAATCTAGTATTTTTTCCTCGTAAACAACAATAGCTTTATAAATTTACTTTTTAACATTTAATATACCAGTTTCAAAAGAGCAAAAAAGGTGAGAGTATGAAAGACGAAGGGTTAATTGTAAATAGTACATTTTTCAATAGTTTTAAAAGGAAAATACAGGTAGTAACAAGTATAGTTTTAGTAGTAGTAGGTGTATCAACAACTGCGTTTAGTATTGAAAGAGCAAAAAAGTTTGATAAACAATCTGAAAAAAATCTTAAAAAACCAGAATCAACAATTGTTTTTACACAAAGAGATCCAAAAATAGATATGTTAATTGCATGTGCAAGAGCAAATCCACAAAATATGGAAAGAGTGGCAAGAGTAGATTTAAAGCAAAAAACAAGAGATACTTACGCACTAAGATAATTTTAATTATCTTTTTTTATCTTTCTAAATATGAAACAGACATTTTTTCTAAAACTAGATCTTCTGCACTATAGATTTTAAGCATATTTTTATCTATTTTAAGTGCTTTTAAATCAGGAGTAAATTCTAATTTAAGTTTTTTAGCTTGTATTTGTTCTAAAATAGTATCGGATTTTTCTTTTCCTTTGTAAAAAAGGAAAAAATCAGAAGTTTTTTTGGCGCCTGATTTGTTAATGGCTTGAGAAACATGTTTTTCAGCACAGACCCATAGTAATAATTCATTATTTAATGAATTAGATTTATTTTTTCCTTGTTTAAATGCATTCTCAGCTTTGTCTAGCGCAATTTCTAACTGTCTTTCTGAAACTATATATTTAGGATCGATTGTTTGATATACTGTTATATTTTTTAAATTATCCAAAATTTTTATTATTTTCTTAATATCTTCTATTTTTGAGCTAATTCTAATCAAAACCATACTTTTTTAAAGTAGCGTATATATTAAAATAATACTGTTTTCTAGGATATTTAAATATTCTAGAATTTTTCATATTTAGAGGTGTAGCATTATGGAACAATATCATGGAAGATCTAAAAAAACAAATAGAGGAACTGGAGCAAGAGTTAGAAAAAAGAATGATAAAAAACTTTCAAAAGTAGGTAATCCTTCAATAAATACTAGAATAGCAGAACAAAAAGAAGGAGAAGAATTAAAGATTGTTAGAACAAGAGGCGCAAACGAAAAAATTAAACCAAGAAAAGCATTTCAAATTAATGTAGCTGTTAAAGAAGGCGGAAAAAATATAATTAAAAAAGCACAAATAAAAACAGTAGACAAATCTCCAGAAAATAGACATCATGCTAGAATGAATATTATTGCAAAAGGTTCAATTTTAGAAACTAGTATTGGTAAAGTAAAAGTAACAAGTAGACCTGGTCAAGATGGTGTGATCAACGGGGTTTTAGTTTCTTAACTAATACAGTTAATGGTGTTTTTATGGAAAAACAAATTGAACAAAAATCTGAAAAGGATAAGAAGACTAAAACACCAAAATCTAGAGGTTTTGGGTGGGAAAGAGATTTAGAAGAATATTATTCTCCTTTTCCAAAACCAAAAACAGATAAAGATTAAAACATTTTTGAATCATCTTTTTCTACTTCTTCTAGGTTTTCTAATTCACCAAATCCTTCTTGCGCTTGTACGTATTTTATTTTTTGTACAATATAAAAGGGGTTTAAAGGTTTGACCCCATTTATGCTATCGTTTAAAATTCCTTGTTCTTCTTTTACTATTGCTTTAAAATGAGCTATATCTATTTTTTCTTCTTCTATTTTTTGAGCTAATTCCATTAAAATCTCAGTTTTTATTAGTGCTATCTCTTGTTTAGACATACTTTTCTTTTTTCTTCCTGATTTTTTATTAAAATACATTTTATTAGTGTTTGTTTCTACTATCAAATAAATTAATTTATTTAATATTTTTTGGTAAAATTCTTCTTTTCCATATGCTATTGCTAGTCTTTCATCAAAATAATCTTTAATAAAATTCATAAAATTTAACTCTAAAATACCTTCTTTATTTTTTAAGTATCTATATCTAAAAGTCATTCCTTTAATTTTATATTTACTTGTTGTGAAATTTAAATCTATTTTATCATATCCTAATAATCTTCCTACTTCATTAGCTAGTTTTCTTATTATTTCTGCTGTTTTTATATATTCTAATTCTCCTTTTTCATCCTTTAAATTCTCTTTTAATTCTTCTAATGTAAAATTAACTCCATATGATTTTAAATATCTTGCTTTTTGTTTATCAGTTAAGTTTGTTGGTCTAAAAACATCTACAATATATCTTAAACCTTCTAAACAGTTCTTTAAAAAGCTTATAAACACAGGTTCCTTTTTCTTATCAAATAATTTAATCCTTTTTATTTCTTCTTCATCCATATTTAAATATTTTCTTGTTTTTCTTTTATAGTTTATTAATTTTATTTGTTTTTTTATTAAATTTATTATAGCAGAAGGTAAACCAACAATAGAATTTTTTATTGATTTTGGAATAGTTTTTAACATTTGTCTTAATTCTTCCATTTTTTCTTTTCTTTCTTGTTTTCTTATTTCTTTTTCTCTTTTTCTATCCTTTCTATCTATTTCTCTTTCTATTCTTCTTCTATCTTTTTTTATTAATCTTTCTTCTTTTCTTTCTAATCTTTTTTCTCTTGATGTTTTTATGGTGTCAAACTCTTCAAGTTTTTTAATAAGTTTTTTCAAATATGCGGGAGCATCTGAAAAAATTATAATGTCTCCTATTTTTGGTTCTCTATTGTATGTTCCATTAATCCATCTTTGTTCTACTATTTTACCTTCTAATTTTGCTTGTATTAATTCTTCAATAGAAACTTTAATTGGTAAAAGTTTTCCATTAATTTTTTCATAAACAGGTATAAATTGTTTTTCGGCAAATTCTTTATTTAAACTCTCAACTCTCTTTTTCATTTTTTTTGCTCTTCTTTTTTTCATTCTTTTTCTTTGCCTTTCTTCTCTATCAATATTTAATTCTTTTACTTTTACTGCTATACGATTCATCCAATTAGGAATCCCAAGTTCAATACTAAAACTAAATGTTCTCCCTTCTTCCTCAAAATCTTTTGTTTCAATTAGTTTTTTTCTTTTAAATGTATGTTTTATGTCTTCAAATGTAAATAAAGTATCATTTCTATGTTTATATAAATATTTTCCACCTTCCCAGATTCCTTTTCCTGCAGTAATTCCTACAGAACCAAAAATAACAGTTGCTTTGTAAGTTAAAATACCTATCCCTACAGATATCCAGACAGGGGCAGTTATTACTATTGCTACTCCTTTACCTAATTCTTTAAACCAATCAGGTTCTAAACTAAATTGATTTATAGAATTTCTAGCAAATCTATAAGTAGCGATTTTAAATTCATAAGTCCCCTTATCTATATTGTCTCTTGCTTCACTTAATTTCCTTCTTGCTTTTAAAACTGTTCTTTTTAATTCTAAATTAAATGAGGTTTCGATTTTTGTTTCTAATGAATTAATTATAATATCTTCTAAAACATTACTGATTTTATCTAATGTTGAATCATCATCTAATACGACTTCGAATATATATTTTTTAAAAACATCATTTATTCCTGCATCTAAAACCTCTTTGTCTTGGGAAATTACATTGTTTCTTCCTGTTGTCAAGGTTAAATTATTTGGTATATCAATAACCATTTCAATACCATTTGATCTAAGACCATCAGATATTTTTCTTTCAAAGGATTTATCTTCAAAATATGTTCCTAATTTTCTAACAAATAATCCATTTTGAGTTAATTTAATCGGTGAACTTTCTGCACCCTCATTATTTATTCTTAATATAATTTCTCCGGTAATTCCTTGGTTTTCAATTTCTACTTTACTAATAGAATTAAAATCTGTTGATATAGAATTTATTAAAACTTCTGTTTGTCCCTTCTCACATTGTTCATAATATATTATTTTATTACCACCATCAACAAATCCACAATACTTTATTAATTCATTTTCAATACTATGTGGAGTTATTGAATTGTTTTGTTTAAGATCAAGCTTAATTTTTGTTCCTCTTTCCCTTATTTTAGATTCTGAAGTTGTTAAATCAAAGTGCCAGTCTCCATCTTCTTCCCAAACCTTTACTTCTGTTTCTCTTCCATCTTTATATGTTACTACTTCTACTTTTTCTGATAAACTTAAACATGAAAACCATCCGATTCCATGTGTTCCAATTAATTCAGTATTCTCATCTTTTGTTGTTTCCCATGGGATTAATAGATTTTGAATTACTTCTGAAGGATCCATTCCTACTCCAGTATCTTTTACTATGGCTATATGTTTCCCAGGATTATTAATAACTTTAATTACTCCTGAACCAACTATAGTTTGAGCATCAACGGCATTTTGTACTAAATCCTTTAATACTCCTCCAAATTCAGGGAATTGAGTATGAACTGTTTCATCTATAATATGTGAATGTAATCCTTCTACACTTACGTCTGATCTTACTGATTCAATAAGAGAGTTTGGATCCTTATTTGTATTTAACAATGTAAATAAATCTTCTAATTTTCCTCTTTGTTGTAACATAAGTAAATCAGGAATTTTTCCTTTTACTGTTATTTTTTCTATTTTTGGACCCATATTAATCTTCCTCCTCCATTTTACTATTTAAGGTAGTATTAAATATTTGCATTAAAATCATTTCTCTAATTTTATTTATCTCATTTTTTATTAGTGGATGTTCTACATTTACTAAAATTATATTGGTTTCATTATTCTTTCTTTTAATTATAAGAAAAGGTAATCCCCCTCTCTTTATTTTTAAAAATTTAAATCCCATATTTCCATATCTCATGTTATTTTTTCTAGCATCAGTATCACTTATGTTACTAAGACTTTTTCTGATTTCCTCTCCTATTTTAGTACTAAAATTACTGTGAATATCTTGTCTTTCTTCTTCTACTATTTTCAAACTTTCTTGTGCTCCTTCGTGGGTAATTGTAAATAAAAGAGCTTCACCTGATATAAGAACATTTTCTAACCGTGTTCCTGCTTTTGTTTTTGGTCTAAAAATAACCATTCTTTTTCCAAAGAATTTATTTACATCTGGACAATATACGTTTGTACCATGTAAAAATAATACATTATCATCAATTAATTCTGGTGTTTTGTCGACCATTCCAGATGGAGATATATTAAAAGCATCACATAACTGTGCTGCTGAATCTCTTAACTTATTTAATTTTTCATCTTTTTCTTTTTGATAAAGAAGTTTATCTTCTTTAATTTCCTTTGCTTTTTTATTTATTGCTTTTAAGATCTCATTTATTGATTTTTTGAAGTTATCATCTTGAATTACATCATCTCTTCCTTGAGTAGTTCTTATACCTTTTGGTAGATATACAATACCAGATAATCCATATATTTCTATATCTATTATTGCTCCTACTCCTCCATCTACTAATAATGTTAATTTTCCATTTTTTGATACTTGTTCAAGTCCAATTTTTATTTTTTTAGTTTGGCCATCTAATTCAATATCAAATTCTTCTATTTTTAATTCTTTTTTTCCCCTTAAGTTTTCTCTAAGTCTTTTTAAACGATATTTTAAACTTGGTCCATTTCCCCTTAAATTTCTAAACATTTCTCTAAAATTTATTTTTATTTTCAATTTTTTTCTTGGTTTTTTCTTTTTTACTAATTTTTGTATTTTTTTACCATTAACTAATATTGGGATCTCATTTCCTAGATGTTTGCAGTTTTCCCAAAGATATTTTTTTACTTCTCTTGTATTTAAGTTTATTCCTGTAATATCAATGGTTGTTCCCTTCGTATTTTTATCACATTTTGTTATTTGACACCTCAATTTTTCAATATCTCCTTTTTGTATTTTTCCATCCTCTCTTTTCTCTCCAATATAATAGAATTTTAATCTATAAGAGTTATCTCCATTAAATGAACTAACAATAAGATTTGCTTCTCTTGGATTTTCAAAACAATATTTTAAAGCAGAATAAAAACCAATACCATGGCTTCCTATTGTTTCATTACTATTTTTTTTATTTAAATTTTTTCTACTGAATGGAAGAACCAGATATTTTAATAATCCTTCTAAATCCATCCCTCTTCCATTATCTTTAATATGAAAACCATTTCTTATTTCAATATTTATCTTAAAATTATCCTTGTTTTTAGAATCAATAGCATTTGTTAATAATTCAATTAGGGGTCTATTTTTTTCACTAAATTGCATAATAATTTGTTCATATATCATTTTCCCTAAATGTTTTTGAGCAGAATTACTTACTAGGGGAAGAGCATGTTCAATTTCTTGGTCTTCTTTACTATCTAAGAATTTTTTTATAGTGGCTAATTCATGTTTACTTAATGCATGAAAAACTAATTCTAACAAACCCATATCTATTGATGTTCCTTTTTTAAGGATTCTATTTTTTTCAATATAGGTTTCTCTTGTTTTTGGTTTAAATATTTTTTTTTCCAATATTCCTTCTGGTGCCATTAATACTCCCCTCACAACACAATTTATTGTTTTTTATTATAATTGTTTGTGTTTATAAATGTAGGGGTGGGGAGCTTTTAACATTTGTTAAAGTAGTTTTTAAAACTTCTTTTTTATTTCTTTTATATTTATGTTTGTTTTGAAGCCCATTGAATCAAAATGAGTTTTAGTTGTTTTATGGTTTTTATTTAATTTTTCAATTAGTTTTTCTAATTTTGGTGATTCTTTTTTTAATATTTTTGATAATCTGTCTGTTCTATAGAACCCAACAGGCATATCAGTTTCTTCAATAAGAGTAGTTAGTAAGGAAGTTAATTTATTTTTATTTTTGTAATTGCGCTTTTCATTTAGCTCTTCCATATTTTCAAGTATTTTTTTATTATGCAGGTTACCTAACCATAGAGGGCCTGCGATTTCCCAAATTTCATTTTTGTTTGTATTTTTAGGTAGCTCATTTGTTTGTATTTCTAAGGTTTTTGGATTAAATTCTAAATAACCTATTTGTCTTGAAGTTTCAGCTGCTTTTTCAGCGCCGCGCTCTAATTTAATGATTGTTTTGAAATAATGTCTGTGAGATAATGAAAATAAAGGTTCTATTGAAAAATCATATTCAGTAGCAGCATAACTTATATTTGCTAATAAAATTCGCAAACCAATTTCATGACATAAATAATTATTCATTGGAAAAGAATGATATAATTTGATACAAGCTTTTCGTTTTGCTCCGCATAAAACAGCAGTATCAGTTGCTGTAACAGATAGATATGCAGTTTTTATATATGATTTAGAAGCAAATTCACCTATTGCACTTCTTAAGAAACTTTGGGGTGAACCAAAGGGATCTAATTCAATAAAATTGTAATCTTTTCCAAATAGATGCTGTAAAATATCTGAATCATAAGCTGCTGCTTTTTTACTATTTATTTTATTGTGTTTAATATTTTTGTTCATTAAAGAAAAAGCATGTCTATTAGCATCTACTAATGAAATAGATTCAACATTTTCATTTTCTTTTATATACCTTATACCTCTAATACCTGTTGCGCTAAATCCGTCACATATTTTTAGTTTATCTTTAATTGCGCCAACACATAATGAAGATATATCTCTGCATAATTCCATATGTGAATTATAGAATATATTTTCTTTTGTATAAATTTCTGTTGTATTTTCTTTTATTTTTTCCATTTTTTCACTTCAATTTTTTATACTTATTTAAGATATAGAAACCTTTTTAAACACAGAAAATAGTATTTATACATGACAAGATATAAAAAAAGACCAAAACTTAAAGAAAGACCAAATTATAAGCCAAGAGATAAAATAGATCCACATAATGATGCAGAGATTAGAGTGTTTGGTGATAAAAATGATAATGCATCTGTACTTGTCCCAGGATTATTAAAAACTCCTCGTATATTTAAAAATAATGGGAAAAATAGAGGTAGATGGTTACGTAAAGATTGTTTGTTAGATTAATTTTCATTTAGTTTTTTCAAAGCATCTATTAAGCCGTGCGCATAAACAATTGCACCAAATGCAGTAATTAAATCATCTTTTTCAATAAAGTATTTTGTATCAGAATAATAGCGCTCTGCTAGGTCTATAATATGTTTATATTTCTCTTTTGTTTCAGAATCTATTTCTTTTATTGAACCTTCGAATTTGCGCAGATCTATTTCAATTCGTTCTTTAATGTCTTTTGTCATAACAGTTTTATAAAAAAAAGAAATTAAAAAGTAATGCTTTATTCTGAGTCAGTTACTAAAAAAGCCCACCAAGGTTTTTCTGTTTTTATAATTTCTCCATTTTCCGCATTTACTTGTGCTTGTACTTGCATTTGAGTTTTGAATAATCCTAAAACCTTTACTTGTTTTTGTGCTTTAACTTCGTAAGCTGCTTGTATTTGTTCTCCTTGTCCTACTTCTTTTAATTCTATTTGGCAATTATTTTCGTCAGTACAAACATTTAATTTTAATGCTTGTATTGCTGTTTCAGAAGCCGTATCAGGCATAATTTTTAATTCAGAATGTAATCCATTACTTAATTTTAATTCTAATTTATTATTTTCATTTGTTGAAAGTTCTAAACCTGTTTGTACGGTTGTTTCTTTAGAACTTATTTCTAATTTATTATTTTGTTGTTCTCTAACTTGTATTTGTTGTCCTGTTTCTATTGTGTAATGACCTGTTTTTACTTCTATCCGATGTGTTTGTTGTATTTGATTTGTTTGTTCTTTATTTTTTTCTGAAGTTTGAGTATTTGTTTGAATTTGTACAGGTGTTTGATTATTTTCAGAAGACGTATTTTTCCCTATTGATACTATTGTTTGTTTTTGTACTCCTTGCTGTTGCGCAAAAATAATAGAAGTACAAAGAATTAAACATACTAATACTATTATTTCGTTTTTCATGTATATATCAATACAGTGAACTTGTTTAAAGCTTTCGTAGGTTTAAAATTTATAAATATGAACTACTAAGTGATATTATGGAATTTATAAAAACAGATAAATGGATAGAAGGAAAAGGATACAAAAAGAGAATATTAATAGATGATTTAAAAGATAAAGTGAATCTTATTCAAGATGTAATAATATTACCTAATCAAACAGTTCCTCAACATAAACATGAGTATACGGATGAAATATTCTATATAACTGAAAATTCAGCTACAATGATAGTTGAAAATAAGAGATTTAAAGTTAAACCTGGGGACATGATTTTTATTAAAAAACAAGAAATGCATGGGTTTGAGAATAAAACAGATAAGGAGTTAAAATTACTTGTTTTAAAATTAAATTTTAGAAAAGGAGATTCTTATTTAAAGTGAATTATTTTTTATAAATATTATCGTGATGGTTAAGCTTATCAAACCAAATAAAATTATCTTCTTTTTCTACTATAAATAATAAAACAAAACTCTTTTTTATATGTATTCTTTTGTATTTTTTTAAATCTCCTCTGCAATTTTTATAAAAATCTATTGTTGTATGATTTCTTGAAATTATTTGTTTTATTTTTTTGTTTAATTCTAATAATAATTGTTTATCTTTTTTATTGATAAGTGTTAATTTTTCTTTCAATTCATCTGAAAAATCAAATTCAAAAACCACTTAATCACTTACTCCGCATAGACTATCCAATTCTTTTATAGTCATTCTTCTTTTAGGATATTTCTTTTTATATTTCTCATAATTATTGATCAGTTCTTTTAAAATTTCTTCATTTACTTCTTTTTCAACATATTTATCTCCTTCTTTTTCTATAAACCAGTCAACAGCCTCTCCTTTATCATTTAAACCATATTTGGCTTTTATTACTGAAAGTACCCGATTTGTATAGTTATTTATTTGTATATTTGCATTTACCAAGTAATCACCTTATTTAAGCTTATTCTAAATAAGTTTAGATAAGTTTCCTTTTTAAATGTTTTGTATCAAATTTAACATATGAAACTCATAACATATTTGTTGCCATTTTTAATAATTTCTTTATTTTTATTTGGGTGCATTCAAAACAATAGTATCTCCAATTCTTTTTATAAAGACTGTGGAACAAATGAGGACTGTTTTATAGATTCTATTGTAAATAAACAAAATGTCAAAGTGCAGTCAATTTATGATGGAGAGTGGATAGAATTTTTTACGGCATTTAAAGAAAATAGTGTCATCATAGAATTAAAAATAATTTCTTCAAAAGATCCAAAGCTCATAGGTTTAAACTCAATATGTACGTTTAATTTACCCAAAAATGTTTCTGAAGATAAAATTGCTCCAATATCAACCATTGTTTTTTTATTACCTTATGATATTGAACATTGTGAAGGCACATTAGTTGAATATATGAAAGAAAAATATGATAGATGATGTTTATACTTTTAGCATTTATAAATAAAATCATCTAATTTGTCTTTTGCCTTTTCGCGCTTTTCTTGATGCGTTTTTAAAAACGTGTTTAATTTATCAATTAAAATAGCTTTTAATTCACCACTTAATAAAGCACCTGATTTGTAATCATCATATATTTTTTTGAGTTTTTTGTCGTCTTCTTCAAAAAATGTAAGCCATTGATAAGAAACATCTATTTCAGGTATTCCTCCTTTTTTTCTATGTTCTTCAACAGTTTCACGCCCTCCTGAAAATGCATATTTATTAATTTTTTTCTTAACAGTTTTTGCATCATCAGTTGTGAAGATAGTCGCGTTATCTCCTGAAGATGAAGACATTTTTCCGTCGCTTTCCATTCCTGCTAATCCAGGTAGGAATCTACATTGGATAGATGCAGGTTTGTAGTATCCCAATTTGGGAATAACATCTCTCGAAACCCTAAAATGTGGATCTTGGTCAATCGCATGCGGAATTAAACACGGCCGTGGTGTTTTATTTTTCTCAAGTATATTAGGCAAAAAAGCTGGAACTGCTTGCATTGCAGTATAAAATATAGCTCCTATATTTTGATCGTTTTCAAACCCAAAAGCCGAACGAACAGTTGAAAATGTTATTTTTTTAGCAACTTTAACTGCTTCTGGGTACATGATACCTGCATGTTGGGTATCAATTAAAAAATGAGTTTTTTTAGGGTCAAACCCTAATGCAATAATATCAAGCATATTTTCATAAACCATTTTTTGAACTTGGTCATATTTTAAATCCTGTTTAAATAGGAATTTTTCTTCATCTGGGAATTGAAACCATAATTCAACTCCAAATTTATCTTGCAACCATTTAGTAAAGATCCATGGAATTAAATGACCTAGATGAGTATGTCCTGAAGGTGCTCTACCAGTATATAAAAAAAATTTATTTCCTTTTTCATATTCATCTAAAATAAAGTTCATATCTCTATGGGCAAAAAATATTCCTCTTTTTAAAAAATAATGTAATTCTCCAGTGTTCTTTTCAATTCGTTTAAGTAATTTAGTATCTATTTTAGACAAACCAAATTCAGTAATTAGTTTATCATAATCAATATTGCCTTTTACTTCCCAAGGAGTTACAACACTATTCATAAATAACCCTCTTTTTTAGTTTTTTTAATTTTTTTATTAGGTTTTGGAGAATTGTTTAAAAATTCAAGTCCTTTTCCAGTTATTTTAATATCATATATTTTTTCTTCGTAACAGCATCCTCTTATTTTAATAATTTCTAAACCTCTAATTCGCTTTCTATTTTCTAGTTTATTTGATAAATGAATAAATCCATCTGTAAAATTTTCAATTCCAGAAATAGTTTTTGGAATATCGTTATCCTTGAATCTTCCGTCTTCTCCAATCAAGATTGTTGTTGTTTTCCAAGTTCTAATTTTAGATATAAATTGTAATAATGCCTGTCTTTTTTCTAATTCATTTTTATGTATTAATCCAAAAGGAGTTATTGGGTCAATAACTACTCGTTTAACATCCATTGTTTCGATCATTGTTTTTATTGCATCTTCTTGTTCAAATAATTGTTCTAATTCACTTACTGGGAATTCAATAAATACCAGTTTTTTATCTTGTTCTAATTGATGAATATCTAGACCTAAGCTTTGCATATGAGTTAAAGTTGGTTTTTTTCTTTCTTCAAAAGAAATATATAATCCAATTTCATCATTATTTTTTATTCCTTCTTCTAAAAACTGCATTCCAAAGGTAGATTTACCTGTACCTACTCCTCCTGAAACAACGATTATACTTTCTTTAGGTATTCCTCCACCTAAAGTTTTATCCAATCCTTTTATTCCAGTTTTTATTTTATCCATTTAATCATCCTTTTTTATTTTATCTAATAATTTTTTACCCATCTCTTCTCTCATTTTCATTTTTTTACCATATTCAATTTTATCTGCATCTGTCAATGTTTTTTTAAGATACATTTCAGTAAAATTATAACTAAATGATGCTGCATTTAAGAATAATCTTTGTAATGTGCCTGCATCAACATTCATTTTATGGGGTTTAATTATTTCAACTCCCATAGGTGCATATTTCATACAGATATTTAAAAAAGATTCTAAATCTTTTGCTAATATTCTTCCTTGTGCATAAGTTGAATGTAAATTTTCTTCATGTTCCATTGAATCTTCTATTTCCCCATATGCAAAAATAACTCCGGGTTCTTGAGTTAATTTAGAAATCGTATCTGTCATTATGTTTTTTACAATTTCTGCAGAACTTCCATGTAAATCAAAATATATTTCTGCAAGGACTCCGCCGTCTCTGAGGGTATTTTCAATAATTTCTTCTGGACTTTTTTCATTTTTCATAAAATTCACCTAATAATATACATACGAGAAATATTAAAAGATTACCCCTATCCTAGTAAATTAGTTTGGAATATAAATAAGACAGAAATATATGCAAAATATATTAATATCAAGATAATTCCCTCTGTTTTTTTTAATCTATCATGGGTTTTTAAAAAATAGTAAAGTAATAGTGTGGAAATAATTACAAAAATACTGATTATTGTGATTATAGGTTGCTCTATAGGTATTGGTGCTAATATTGCTGCTAATCCTAATATTAATGTTAAATTAATTATACAACTACCTAATATATTTCCCAATGCCAAATTAAAATGTTTTTTATTTATGGCACGAATACTAACCATTAATTCAGGTAATGCAGTTCCTAATGCGATTAATGTTGCTCCTAAAAAGCTTTGAGTTATGCCAAAGTTTTCTATTATTCTTATTCCTTGTTCTATTGCAAATGAAGAAGAAGTGATTACTAATACAATTCCAATCATAAAATATCCTAATCCGTGGATAGCTTTTTTTCTTGAAGGTATTCTTCCCTTGTATTCTAACGAAATTTCTTGTTTTAGCGTATATAATAAAAAAATAATAAATAATAAAATTAAGATAATTCCTTCTAATAATGATAGATATAAACTAAATATGATTAACGGGATAATTATTATTGCAATAAGTACTGCCGTACTTAATTGTTTTATATCCTCTTTTTTAATATGGATATTTTTTCCAACTATTGCTACTAATCCTATAGTGAGAGTCATATTTACAATATTTGAGCCTAATATATTTCCTAATGAAATTCCTCCTGCGTGTGATAGGCTTGAGGATATTGCAACAGATAATTCAGGTAAGGAAGTTGCAAATGCAATTAGAAAAAAACCTATTACTAAGTCACTCAATTTTAGATATCTAGCAATTTTTGTTGCTCCATCAATTGTCCAATCCGAAGCTTTTGCTAAAACTAGAATTGCGATTATGAATGCAATTATTGAAATTATCATATTTTTCCCTTAAATTTTTCTATTATTTTATCTAATGAGATTTCTTCTTCTTTGCCTGTTTTCATATTTTTTAGTTTTAATTCATTGTTTTTTATTTCTTCTTCTCCAATAAAAAGTACATATGGAATTTCTAAGTAATTAGCATAATTAAGATTTTTACTTATCCCTTTATTAGTTAAATCAATATCTGTATTAATATTATTCTTTCTTAATTCTTGAGTTATTTCTAATGATTTTTCAAATGTATTTATGGGTATTATGAATATTTGAGTTTTTGTTTTTTCTTTTTGTTTTTTCTTTAATTCATCAAATATTCTACTTACCCCAAATGATAGTCCAACAGCAGGATACTCTCTATTTCCGTTAGTATATTCTTGAATCATTTTATCCCATCTTCCGCCTCCTGCTACTGATACTTTTACATCTGATTTTATTAAAATAACTTCAAAAATTGGTCCTGTGTAGTATCCTAATCCTCTTGCTAAATTTGGTGAAATTTTTATATTTGCATTTTTTGAATATTTTAAAATTTCTTTTAATTCTTCAACACCTGTTGGAGAAATTTGTTCTAATTCGTTTAATATTTGAATATTGGTTTTATTATTTATTTTTTTTATAAATTCAAGCATTTTTTTAGAATTTGGAATATCCTTTAATTCTTCTTCTACTCCTTTCTTTCCTATTTTGTCTAATTTATCTAATGAGATTATTGCTTGATTACTATTTTTTATTTTAAAATAAGACATGATATCATTGAGTATTTTTCTGTTATTCAATAGAATTTCATATTTTAACCCTAATTTATTAAAAATATCATTTATCATAAGCATTAATTCGGCTTCTGCTTTCATTTCTTTACATCCAATTATATCTACATCACATTGAAGGAATTCCCTATATCTGTTTTTTTCAACAGGTCCATCTCTCCAAATTGGGCCTATTTGATATCTTTTAAATGGGAATTTTATGTCTCTTTTTGTTGCTATTATTCTTGCTAATGGCACTGTAAATTCATTTCTTAATGCTAATTTTCTTTTACCTTGGTCTTCTAATGTAAATGTTTCTTTTAATAATTCACTTCCGCCCGCATATTTAGCAGCTAACACATCAAATCTTTCTAAAGCAGGAGTTTGTAAAGGTTGATATCCATATATTTTGAAACTTTCTTTAATTTTATCCAGTATTTCTTCTATTAAAATCTGATCTTCTGGCATAAAATCTCTGGTTCCTTTTGCATTTTCTAATTTCATAATATCATAACTCTCCTTTAAAATAATCTTTGAATTTTTGAGTTAAAAATAATTTTTTTGATCTTCCTGCCTTTTTTTGATTAATAAATCCTTTTTCATCTAATTCCATAACATCTTGATAGATGGTACTACCTAATTTTTTACATAATATTGATTTTAATATTCCATCGTTTTTTGCTATATATCCTAATGTTTTCAATGCATGCGGACTTATTTCTGCTTCTTTTGCAAAATCCTTTACTTCTTTTGCATATTCTGATTTTAATGTCATTACATATTTTCCATTTTCTTCAAATATTTGGATTGCTCCATCTTTTTCTAAATATTGTTTTTGTAATTCTTTAATCTCTTTTGTAACATATCCAATTGCAGCAATATTTAATAATTTAGCTAAATCAGCAACTGATAATGGTTTAGTTGACATAAATAATGCAGCTTCAATTATTTTCTGTTTTTCTAAGGTTTTTTCCATGTTTATCATCTACTTCCTCTAACTTATTAAAGTTAACGTGTATTATAATTTCTCCAAAAAGTTTTTCTTGTATTAACGAAACAATATGTTTTTGTTGTAAATATAATAAAGGTAATAACGCAAAAACCTTTTCATTTGGTGTTTTATCTTTTATTAGATTGGAGAATAATACCATATCTTTTTCATCTTTTAAATCTAGCATTCTTTGTTTGATTTCATTTATTTGTTCATCTATTGTTATTTCTGGTAGTTTTATTATCATTTTTTTAGGTATATCAATTTTTTTTTGTTTTTCAACTCTTTCTTTTTCTTCTTTAAATACTTCTTCAACTGCTTCTACTAATTCTTCTAATGATACTCTTCGTTTTGGAGGAATTCTTGTTCTTAATTCTAACATAGGTATTTCTACCGGACCTTCATCTTCGTCTACAAATGTTTCATCAATTTCAACTTGTACTTCTTCTTCAAAAACTAATGCCTTGCTCTTTAATCTAAGTAGGATAGATGCAGCGAGAATTAAATTAGCTGGAATTTGTAATTCCATTGTTTTCATTTCTTTTATTTGTTGAATGTATTTAGATGTAATCGCGCTTATGTCAATATCCCAAGGGTCAAACTCTTCTTCAACCACTAAATCCATCAACATTTCTCTCCAAGAGGGATATGAAACCATTTTCTCTAAATCTAGTTTAGTTTGCGCTTTATCCTTAACCATGTTTTTATTTAAAAAAGAGAAGTATAAAAAGTTAATCTATATTATCTAATATTGGAGAGATAGTAATAGGTTTTGTAATTGGTTTTGGAAATCCAGGAATTATTAATCTTGGGTCGCATCTACCCTCTACACATTCTTCAATACATGCTCTTGGAACATGTATGCATCTTGGTCCATCACAAAGTGCCTCAAATACTCCTTCTTCTCCAGAACATGTGTCATTAAGAGCATTAACACTGCTTATACATTCACCATAAATATGTGGTTGATTTCCTCCATCACTGTCATAGCATGTAATGCATGAATTATTTAGACATACTCCTGATTCACATTCATGTTCAATTGATTCACATTCATTTGTTGTTGTATTGCAGTAATATTCAATTATTGAATCTCCTAAACAGTTATCTTCTCCCCATGTGCTAAAACCTTCGCATGTGCCTTCTTCTCCATAAGTAATTCCTCCATCTGAATCAGTACATGTAACTTCTACACATTTTCCTGAAACACATCTTTCTCCTATTGGACAATCTACTGCATCTTCATAAACACATTCTGTTCCATTGCAATATGATTGTTTTAATTGAGATAAGAAACAAGTATCTGGTTTATTAATCCCTCCATAATCAATACAATTTCCTATCTCATAAATATTTTGTAATGGATCATCATCTACACATTCTGTTGAACTTAACGCACATGATCCATATCCTAATGCATTTTCAATACATCCATAAGTACAATAATGTGTTTCATTTTGAATTACTCCTGCTTCACAATATTGTTCAATAACATTATCTGAATCTAAACATGCATCAATATAAATTTCTGAATCATATTCAGCAAAACTTGGTTCTATATATGGATTTGAAGATTCTTCATCATGGTCTTCACATTCAGTATTAGGTAAACATTTTCCATCTTCACAATCATGAGGACATTCAATTACTTCATTCCATGGATAATGAATAGTTATTGTAAATGGCCAAACTCCAACATCTTCTTCAATACAAAAAAATTCTGTTAATTCGTCTCCTGAACAATAGTCTTCAAATGCTCTTTCTGTGTCATCTGTTCCAAAAGTAGTTATTCCTTTATGGTAATGATTATGTTCATCTGGATCATTACAAAAAGTAAATGTTCTTAGGGATAATGTAAGATCTTCATCATTACATCCACAAACACCTGCAAAACATTTTGCGTTTTCCCCTGCTGCACAATCACAATTAGGATAATCAATATATTCACAAATTCCATCTTCACAATTTGCTTGTCTTATATTTTCTTGCCAACTAAAACCCCAACGTTCTATAATTTCTCCATAACAGTTATCATAACTAATTCCTGTTTCACATGAACATGCGCCAGGATAAGACATATTATTTAATTCATCGTTATCCTCACAAATAGGTTCACATATATTTGTTGTTAAATTACATTCATAAGAATCTGGGCATTCAAAATTTCGTATATCTGCTACCCCTCCTATTAAGTTAGGATTACACCATGCTTCTTGAATTGTGTCCCTATCCAAACATCTATCTGAATATGTTCCCCCATCTGTATCTGTTGCTGTTCCAAAAACATCTAAAACAATTGTTGTTCCTGTTTCTGTATCATAATCTGTATCTGTACAATTAGTAGTTATTGTTTCATCTGTACAGTAATCTCCAGACATAGAATCAATACAAGTATCACATTCTAATGAAACTGGTTCGCATCCATCAGAAGTACATATTTGTTCTATTAATTGTTCGGTTATTGCATCACATGTATCATAATAACTTAATCCTGAAATTATATTAGTACATGATGAGCCTGTTCTTTTTTGTTCTTCTAAAGAAACTGAACCATCTAAATTATCCCAATCTATACATACTGAACTTGACCCACTATCTTCAACACATTTTCCTAATGAGCAAATATATTCTGAAGGGCATGATTTCATTTCATATTCTTGTTCATCTCCTATACAAATTGATTCATTTACAAAGTTTGTTAAACCGGTTATACATTCATCAGGATACAATTCAAATCCATGAACAGTATGTACTGAAACTGATGTTTTTCTTCTTATACCTTCATCTCCATCTTCTGCATCTGGATCATTACATAAATCACAAGAATAACAGTCTATTCCACAACCTGTTGATGAATCACAAAAATTCCCATCTTCATCTAGTTGACTATTTTCACATTGCATTGAAATTTCATTTAGACAGAGATCATTATTTTTTATCCAATTATAATAAGCTCCTGAAGAACCTGTTCCTTCTTCTTTAAATCCATATTCAAAACCATATATATTATTGTTTTCAATGTGATTATCGCTTGAACCAATAATAGTAATTCCTTTGTTTCCTAATGTTAGATTATTTCCTAAAATTTTATTTTCATCACTTCCTCTAATTTCAATTGCATAAACAGAACAATTATTTAATTGATTATTTGTTACATTATTTTCATCTGATCTCAAAATTGAAATCCCATAAGGAGTTTGATTAATTATGTTATTGTGTATTAATCCTAAATTACTATCTTCAATTTTTATTGTACCTTTTTCAATAAAGTTATTATTTAAATTAAAATAATTTGAATTTAAAATGTGAATACTAGATTTAATAATTCCACAATTTTTAATTTCTATATTACTTGCGTTTAATTTTATGGCATTCCAGCCATATCCATACTCATCACATTCTAATAAATAATCGTCACAATTTAGAATAACATCTGATGAATTTATAAAAATACAAGAATTTTCTACAAAATCATCTGCATCAAATTCAATATTATTTGTTAATGTATATGTTCCTGGTGAATTTATTGCTTGACAATTTGTAATAGGTATTGAAAAACTCAATCCAGTTAAAAAAACCAATATTAAAAATATATTCATAATTTTCATTTAAATCAACCTCTAATTATAAAACAGGATTGCCCCCTATATATTGTTGTTTGGTCATCATATTCTCCTGTTCCTGTATTATAACAATGGAACAAATGATCAGTTGTTTCACTTAATAAACTGTTTATTGCTTCAGTATTATCACATGATAAACCAACTAAATGCCATCCTTCATTGTCTAATTCACTAAATCCTAATGGTTTATCATAAGTATCTTGTGGTTCTCCGTAAATTGTTATTATTTTTACTTCATCTGTATAAATTAAATATCCTCTTCCTGCTTCTATTTCTGTTGCAGTCTGCCAGTCATTTATTGAATTATTAAATGTCCACACACCAAGGCCGGGGAATAATGTGCTTGTAGAAGAATGATATGGATCATTAGGTATTGATATTGCATTATAACCTGGATCTAATTTAACTATCCAAGGATTACATATTGATTCTCCTATTACTTGAATGTTTGCAGTACAGAATCCTTTTACTGTTCCATTTGTTATATTCCTGGCTATTATAAATTTCATTCCACTTGTGGTTGTTGTTTCAGTATTAAAAACAGATGATTCATTATCAAATCTTGGATTCATATAATAATCAGGTAAAGGCGCAGTTGCTAAATTAGGTATCCATTCCATTTCTGGGCAGTCAACAACTATTCCTGCGCGCTCACAAATCACATTAATGTTAATGTCTGTACCGCGCACAACAGGTTCCATTTCAGGAATTAAAGTGCAGTTAAATGGCTCTATTTCTGGTGTACAAGGATAATCACACAATCCGCTTGGATAAGAAGTATCACATGTATTTTCCTCAAACTCATTCATAATACCAGTACTATTATCTAAGATATCAAAATTTGATAAACCAACTGGACTATCTTCTTCAGATTGATTACTAAAACAAATTGTGTTATTTTCAAAATTGTTTCTATTTGGTGTTGAATGAGAAGGACTTTCGTTTATCAACACAATACCAGAATAATTACTATAAGTTATTGAATTATTATTAAATGTATTGTTTTCTCCACCTTCTAAAATTATTCCATATGAATTATTTATTAAAACATTATTTGTTATTTGACTATTATTTGTATTATCAAAAAGAGTTAATGCAATATTTGAGTTCTTTATAATATTTGAATCAAAAGAAATTTTATTGCCCATTATAGATGTAGCATAGCCCCCATAAGTTGATGAAACAAGTATATTAGAGATAGTATTATTATAAATTGAAGAATTATTCCCAAAAACAAAAATTCCTAAAGATGAAGTAATAGTAGATGAAAAATTATTTATTGAACAATTATGTATAATAAGATTAGTTACTTCCCTATTTGTAGTGTCTATTGTCTTAATTGCGTTTATTGCGCTAATTGGTGTACTACCATAATCTAATTCCCCATTTATTGAATGACCTAAACAATTTAATTCAACATTATCTGTTGATATTTGAATACAAGCAGTACTATCAATATCAAAATCTGAAGTGCTTATATTATTACATAATTCATAATAACCTGGTTCTGTTATATTTGTACAATTAGAAATGCAGGGATGGATGTAAGGGATGTAAGTAACATTAACACAAGCCCATTCTTCAAATATAGTGAATGCATTGTGTGTTTTGCAGACACTTACATTTATTGTTCCTGTTGGAACTGTGAAAATATAATAATCTAAAGGAGGAATTATACTTTGTTCTATAAATGTTCCAGATGAATTATATACACTGATTACTACAACATGATTAAATGGTTCTGTTAATCCAGTTCCTCTACCTACAATATCATCTACTTGAACATAATATTCATCTATACTTATATTATCTCCAACATAAAGTAAAGTTGTGTTTAATCCGAAATCTTCGCATTCTTCACAGCATGGTTCAGCAGGTCCTATATTAGCGTTTATCTCCTCAATGTTTATAGTAACATCTCCGAATGTATCGCTATCTCCTTCAAATGCGGTCCATGTTGCTGTGCTATCTGTGCTTAACTGTTTTATCTTCAAAGTAGTTGATTTATCTATTATAGGGCAATATTCACAGGTATCACTTACGTTTCCTAAATCAATATTAATCTCTTCTAAGGTTATATTATATCTTGTATGACTTGGCCACACTGAATAAGTTTCTCCTTCATTAAGTTCTATTTCTTCTGTCATTGGTCCTGCGGTTATTTCTAAAGTTGCTGATTTACGTCTTATTGTGCATGGGCTTTCAGAAGGTTCATCCTCTGGGATTATTGGTTCAATACTTGGTTCTAAAGTTACTACTTCTCCAGGTATTTCAAATTCATATTTATCATTACTAAAATCACATTTTGTGCCTCTTAAAGATACAAAATTATCCTCAACCTCAAGATTTAAATCAGGAAGTGAATCGGATGAAGGTGCAAAACCATTAACTGTATACTGGGCGTGATTTTCATCATCTAAAGGATCTATTTGATACTGCCAATCTCCAGTTTCATTATAAACAATAAACGAAAAGACTCCTTTTCCTTCAATAGATGAAACAGGACCAATACTTTCATCTAATGTAAATTGAATTACTTCTGGATAATAAGAAAAATATCCTCCAATATGCAATGCTCCAAAATCTCCTGCTGGATAATAATAAAAGAAACAAGAAGATGTTCCTGCATCTCTTATTTCAATTACACAATCTCCTGTATCATTGTAAAACCAAATATCTTTAAAATCCAAAGTAGTTGATGTTGTACCGGTTATTATTCCGTCTTTTAAACCAACAAATATTTGGGAAATATTATATCCCGTACCACTTGGAATTCCAAAAGTACTTTCAGTTGTTATGTGTGCCCACATTTGATCTTCTCTTGAAGGGTTTAATATTGCGCCTGTTCCACATTCTACTAAATCAGAATCATCAAAATCAAATATTAGTTTTGTTGTATTTCCTATTAGGAAACCAGGAAAACTGAATTCAAATGCTCTTGGGTCTTCAATAATATTAAAGGTTTCACTTTCTGTTAATTTAAAATAGTCATCATTATATAAAATAATTTCTCTTAAAGAATCAGATGTTAAACTTGTATCTCCTTCTTTGTTCTTCCATGCTAATCTAACATTCCAATCTTCATTTTCATCATCATCAACAGAATCCCCATCTTCCAAAACTAATATATCGGATAAAATGGATATTTCTGCCCATTTAGAAGTTGGTGTTATACCATAAGCTGTTTGATATACATGAACTGATATTTCATCGCTTGGTCCCATATCTGTTGTTTCGCCGGGATTTATCATATCCTGTTCTATAAATGTCCCATTAGAATAATATAATGAAACAATTGCTGGATGACCAGTTCCTACTGAAATATCATCTAATTGTACATAATGGTCTTCAGTTGTTAATTGTTCCCCAACTGAAATTATTCCATAGGCTGCTTGATCTTTTACTAATGTTATTTCTCCACCAAATTCTCTGAAATTTTCATTTGCTTGTGAGCCTCCTTCTGCTGGTGGCTGCAGATCTAATAAAGTCCATCTATCTCCTAAAAATTTTATTTGTGGTCTTAATCGTATAGTTTCTTCATCATAATTTTCTGTTCCTGTTCTTACACAATATGACCAGTCATCTGTTCCATCATCATCTTGACAAACTGGGATTCCTATTTCTTCTCCTGTTCCTTCTTGAATAAATTTAACTGAATAAGCAACTAAGTCAATATCTAAATAAGGAGGTCCATCTGTTTCATACATGCTTTGTCCTTTTATCCAGATATTTTGTGTTTCAGTAAAATCATCAATTCCTCCTATTGAAAATGAATAATCATCAAGTCCATCTATTTCTTCTTCACCATATCTTCTTAATCTTGTTGTGTCTCCGCTTACTCCGTCTGTGAATGGATTATAATTTTCACAGGAATCACCCATTATACATCCAACTTTATCTAAATCTCTATCTGCCCAGTCATTATCAATTAAATCATAAATAAGAAGGCCTGTTAGATTAGTGTCAGCAGGAGAACTTTCACAATAAGAATCACAAAGAAGATCTCTACTATGAGAACTTCCAAATATGAATTCGCCAATAGGTGAACTATCACATGAATTATGAATAAATTGTAAATTAGATTCTATTATGTTTATTCTATCGGATAATCCAATATCTGCAGTATTATTACAGAATTTATTATCAATAAGACTTACATTACGTATCTCATCTTCATCCACCATAAAAAAATATATCCCTATTTCTCCAGAGTTATCTATTGAATTATTTTTAAATAAAATATTTTCAAATTTATCTAATTGTTGATTTACAATTCCATATTTTGTTGAATTTTTTATTTTGTTGTTTAATATGCTTGAGTTTTTAGCAAAAAGATTAATCCCTACTTCAAATCCATAGATATTACAATTTTCTATTGATATATTAACCCCATTTCTCCATCCAGAACTATCTCTTGATGCGGTTTTAAATCCTTGACCTGTTTCTGTTCCAGAAATAAAATGATTATTACAATTTATATATACATCATCACTAAAAATATTTATACAAATTTCTGAAGAGTTTAGATCTGCATTTATGTCATTGGCAAGTTCGTAATAACCAGGCTCTGTTATGGTTGTACAGTCATAAATATAATGTGTAGTTGTTGGTCTTTCTCTTGCGCAAACGTTATCAATTCTCAATTCTGCGTTGTTTTGCTTTAGAGTTTCATCATTAACATAAATCCAGTAAGATGCGCCGGGTTCTAATGCGCTTATACTTTGATATTTCCCATTTTCATTTAAAATATAAGGTCCTGAATTTACTTGTTTCGCAATTAAATCTGTTTTTTGAATAGAATAAGGACCAGGTATTAAATACCAGCCAGCACCATTATTTAGTTCAAAAACATAATCTTCATTTTCACATGTTTTACATAAAGAGATTTCAAAATTTTCATTTGATTTTACAATATATCCATTATTTGCTTTTAATTCTTTTACAATAGAATATTCGTTTTTTGAATATTCGTAAAAAGTTGCTTTGGATAATAATTCTTTTTTAAGTTCATATTTTAATTCTGTTCCTTGTGGAAATGAAATAAAATTATCCCCTTTTTTTATAGAAATAATAAAAGAAGAGTATCCTTCTGAACATTTATTTTCATTAGGTTTTGTAACAGAAGTAGGTTTTGAAATATAAGAATCTTTTTTAACTTCTTCTGAACCAATATTTTTGTAATTTTCAGTTGTGTTTATATCAACAGAAACAATTTTTGTATCAATGTCAGTTGTATCTTTCATTGTATTTACTAAAAGATTTTTCTTCTCAATTTGTGCTGCAAAAACAATAGATAAACAAAACACAAATACAATTAAACTAAATATAAGTATTTTTTTCATAAATCTCACAATTAATTAATATGATGAATATGTATATATTCTTTTGGTTTTTATTTTGTCCAGTATAGCGAACAAATTTATCACTTTTTGTTCAGTATATCGAACATTTTTGTATTTAATAATTTAATAAAGAATCTTGTTTTGGGCGTTTTAGTTTTTCTTTTTTTAAATCTTCTTTAAATTCTATTTTTCCAAAAACTCCATCATATCCTGGTATTACTGTCAAGTTTTCATTTTGTGCTCTCCAAATAGCTTCAGATATCTCTGATTTACCTGCTAAATTTAGACTTTCTTTAGAAGCAGTTAAAACTTTAAATTCATTTCCAAAATATGTTATATATTTAAAATATTCTTCTTCAACTGTTTTTGTATTTTCTCCTTTATTAAGTACTTTTGCAATTATTTGTCTTAAAGGAACTAAATGTTGAAACAGAATAGCAGTTAATGGCTTTTTTCCAATTTCCCTGTCTGCTAAATCATCAACCCTATGTAATACTCCTAATGTTAACTGTTTTCTACAAACAGGACAGATGTTATTATATTTTTTACTCTCTTGAGGAGTTAAAACCACGTTACAAGTTCTATGTCCATCTACATGATATTTCCCTTCTTCTGGATAAAATTCATATGTTTTTGTTATTTTATTCTTTTCATTTTTTGTTCTTAAAGCTTGTAAAATATTTTTATAGGATAATTTTTCTAATTCTAATTCATTTAATTCTCTTCCTAGTTTTTCAGGTGAATGACAATCTGAATTAGAGATTAAATTATATTTATCTAAATTTGAAATTCTCCAAAACATTGGCGGATCCGCAGATAATCCTGTTTCTAATGCATGTATGTGTTTTGTTTGATCTTCATAACAATCTTCTAAAGAATCAAAACCTCCTCTTGATCCAAAAACACCGAACCACGGCGTAAAGCAATGCGCACTTACAACTTCGTTATCTCTTGAGATATTCATTATTGTTTCAACTAATTCAGGAGAACTGATTTTAAAGATGGGTCTGCCGTCTGATTTTAAATCACATTTTTTTCCGAGTACATCGCTTATTTGTTCAACAATTTCTAATGAAGGCGCATACAAAATATGGTGGATTTTTTTGCATTTTCCATTTTTATAATAAATAGTAGAAACCTCGTTTTGTAAGATATAATTAATTCCTTTATATTCATATATTCCTTTTTCTGTTTCTTTAAGTTTTTCTTTTAATTCTTTAAACCATAATGGATGACAGAAATCACCAGTTCCTAATAAATCGATTCCTTTGAATTTTGCCCATTCTGAAAAACTGTTTAAATCACTTCTTGGAGAAGTAGCCATAGCATATTTTGAATGTATGTGTAAGTCAGCTAAAATTTTCATATACAAATTAAGAAAACAAATAATAAAAGACTATTTATTTTTTCAAATAAACAGTCTGACTTGGGAATGCAAAATCTAATTTATTTTTGTCAAAGCGTTCTTTTATTTTCATATTAACTTCATCTTGAATATCCCAAAATTTACTGGTATCAGTAATATAATATGTAAACATTAGATTTACTGAAGAATCTGCAAATTCTTTAAAATGAATTGTTGTGCTGTTTTCTTCAATACCTTTAACTTCTTTTGTAATTTTTAATAAAATGTCTTTTGCCTTTTTCATTTGTTTAACTGAAGTATTATATGTTAAACCTATATTAAATCTAATTCTTCTTTTTTCAGCTTTTGAATAATTTTCAATAATTTCTTTTCCTAAAATAGAATTTGGTACTGTTAATAAAGTTCCATCAAAAGATTTAAGTCTTGTATTTCTCATTCCTACTTCTGTAACTTGTCCTCCTTTTCCTCCAAAACTTATCCAATCATCAACTTCAAAAGGTCTTCCAGTAAATATATTGACTCCGCCTAATAAATCTCCTAAAGTACTTTGGGCAGCCATTGCAACAGCAATACCTGCAATACCTAACCCTCCTAATAATGCGGTTACATCATATCCAAAATTATTTAATGCACTTATTAAAGCTAATATAAAAACAATTGCAAAAATACCTTTTTTGAAAATAGGTAGTATTTGATCATCTAATTTTGATTCTGTTTGTTTTGTTAAATGTTCAACATAATTTTCAATAAATGAATTTAATACGCCGACTACAAACCATGCTATTGTGAATGTTAATAATACCCCCAAAATATTTTGTGCTGTTTCTCCATATCCATTTTCTAATGTTAAAAAGGTTAATCCAAATTGTAGTCCAAAAATTAAGATTAAAACTATAAATGGTTTTTCTAATGCAGACATTAATAGATCATCTAATTTTGTTTTTGTTTTTTTAGTAAATTTACTTATAGCTCCTTTAAGAATATAATATACTATTTTAGCTAAGATAATAGTTCCTAAAACTATGAATAAGAAGTATGCATAGTTTAGTATAGTTGTTCCAAAAACTGTTGTATTTAAAAAATCCATTTTATCACCTAAATACCTAATTCTTCGATAATTTTTGATGTTTTATATTCTTCTGTTTTATCTAATTTAATATATGGATAATTGGTTATAAAAGGTTTTTGGTCATATCCATAAACTATTAAATCAGGATTTATTTTTTCTGTCATTTTTATTGGATCTTCTTCTCCAATTAAACATAAATCCACTGGTTTTAATGAACTAACAATTTTTTGTCTATGTTCTTGTGAATGTATTGTTTTTCTGTTTTTATTTTTTAAAACTGTTTTATCATTTGCCACTATTACTATTAATATGTCTCCTCTCTCCTTTGCTTTTTCTAAAGTATAAATATGGCCGTAATGTATAATATCAAATACTCCTCCTGTTATTACAACCTTTAATTTGTTTTTGTATTCTTTTTTAATATAATACAGGTTTTTTTCTTTTTTTAATTTTTGTTTATCTTTAATATCTAAAATAGTATAAATCTCCTCTGAGATACCGTTGGTTATTTGCATTAAAAATAGTTTTTTAAGATTCATATTATTATTTTCTGTGAATAGGTTTAAATTACTTTATTTAGTAATTTTTTATATGGAGTATACAAAATTATTTAAATTAGCCAAAGAAATAGAGGATATTCTACCAAAACATTTTTATCTTGCGGGTGGAACAGCAATAATGTTTAAATATGACCATAGAAATAGTATAGATCTAGATTTTTTTACTGAAACCTTTTCTTTTGAATATTATATTAAAAAGTTTAAACAGCATTTTAAATATAGATTAAAAGAGATACATATTGATAGAAGTTCAGATAATATTGATTTTATAATTGATGGAGTTAAAGTTTCTTTAGTTAAATTTTATTTCAAAAATATAAATAATACACAAAAAATAAATAAACTTAAAATAGCTAGTGATGAGGATTTGTTATTAAACAAGCTATATGTTATAACACGAAGAGCAGAAGCAAAAGATATATTCGATATATATTTTTTATTAAAAGAGAAAAATTATTCAATAAATCAAATCAAGAATTTGTTTGAAAAGAAATTTAATATTTCATTTGATGAATCTATTAAGTATTTAATAAGATTTAAAGATTATAAAATTAATAAAAAATACTCTAAAAAAGAAAATGAAATTAAAAAATATATTTTAACTTGGGTTGAAGATTATAGAGTATATAAATGAGTTGAGTTTATGAAAATTAAAGGAAAACAAACACGAATTTTTAATCATTCGAAAAATCCTAAATATGAAAAAGAGATTATAGTTCCTAAAAAATATATGAAATATTTTTGGGATTATGAGAATAATACTTTAAGTAAATTTATTGTTGTTAAAAGAATGTTACAATTTGTGAATAGAGATTCTTGGAAGTGGCTTTATCAAAAAATAGGGAGGAGTGAACTTAAAAATATTTTAAGAGATGAAAAACAGAATTTTAATGAAGTAAATGCAGATTATTTCGAGTTTTTATTTAGTCTTTGATTTCAGTTTGTATTTTGGGTAGGTTGCAAAAATCTGTGTGAAAGTTGTAGGCACCTGCGTTTAGGAAGGTAATTTTATCTCCTATTTTTGGATTTTTTAAATAAACCCTATACCTAAAAATATCTAATGAATCAGGAGTACAGCCCTTTATTGTATATGCGTCAGCTCCTGTTTCTTTAGCAGTTAATTCATTTTTTATAAGTAATCTAATATGTGCAATAAATGTGTCCATTGCGCTGTTATATACAGATGCATCAACAATAATATTATCATTATATATATTTTTTATTAAAGTTTCTAATTCAATACAAGGAGCAGCAATAAATCTACCTGGTTCAATAATCATCTTAATATTATTTTTATTTAACCACTCTTTTGTTTCTTTGATTTTATCAAAAATATCTATTAAAGTATCTGAACTGAAATTTTTATATATTGAAGGCAATCCTCCCCCCATATTGATATAATCAATATTTTCCAATGTTTTTTTATCTAAAATATCTTCTAATTCTTGTTTTAAATTCCATTCACTAACATTTTGGGTTTTTCTATGAAAATGAATTCCTAATTTTTCAATATTTTTATTTTTTCTTACTTCTGGAATAAGTTTATTTATTTCATTTGAATACATTCCAAAAACAAAATGTTTTCCAGTATGTATTGTATGTTCTTTTAATCTCATTCTTAATAATAAGTTTATTTTTATGTCTTTTTCTTTTATTGTTCTTAGCAATAGTTCTAAATCCTTTAAATTATCAATAACAAAAGATTCAACACCTAAAGAAAGTAATTTTTCTATCTCTTTATTATCCCAGGCTTGAGCAAAAAACCATACTCTTTTTTTATCTTTAATTTTTTCCAATGATTCAATTGTGTGAATACTGAAAAAGCAGTCAGTCCCTTCTAGTATTTTTCCTATTTCCTGGTTTGTTTTAAAACTGTATGAAACTAAGTCTGCTTTTTCTTTAATTAAATTGTATTGTTCAAATATTTTTGATTTATGTAAAATAAATTTTGCCATTTAAACACCTAATTCATCTAGAACGTATGACATAATTAATGGGAATGTTATTGTTACATCACCTATTACTGTTGCTGCGTCTGAGTCATCTTTTATTTTTCCCCAAGATTTAGCTTCTTTAGTAGTAGCTCCGGACATACTTCCAGAGGTAGATCTTGCCGTAGTTAAATAAACTGCGTAATCAATTCCACCGTTTAATAAACATGCTAATAACGCATGATGTTTTGAAATGCTTCCACCTAATGCAATCAATCCTTTAGTTTCATCTTGTGATGTAGAAAATAAAATATTTGCAAAATCCTTTACTACATCAACAACAAATCCCTCATTATCTTGTTGGAATAAATACAAATGAAACCCAAAAGCGCCGTCTGTTATTGCAGGACAGAATATTGGAACATTCTGTTTAGATGCTTGATATAATATAGAATTTTCATCTTCAATTGTTTTTCCCATTTCATTTAACATTTCTGAAACAGGCCAAGTTTTTTTTTGTTCATAAAGTTTTTTTAAAGAAGGCCTCATCCAGTCTTCAAATTTAGCATAACTTTCATTTTTAATAAATAGATTTCCAACTCTATTAACACCTTTTTCATATAATTCAACATCATCTGAATAAAAATCTCCAATTGTAAATTTTTCTCCCATTGATCTCATAATGTCTTCTTCTATTCCTCCGACTGTTGTTACTATTACATCTACCATACCTAATTTAATTAATTGTGCAAAAAATCCTCTTAAACCTGAAGTAACCATATTAGATGTAAATGTCAAATAAATTTTTGCACCTGATTTTTTCATTTTAATAATTACATCTGCTGCTTTTTTGAGTTCAACACCTTGAAAACCTGTTGAACCCATTTGTTCTACTAATTCATTAACTTTTATTCCTTTTTTCCATTTGATATCTTTAACATACATATTATCACCATTTAATATACAAAATATTTTTATAATTTTTTAAAAATTTAATTTAAAAATTAATAACTACTAATAAAATTAAGTAACATAAGAATCATGGTACTGGACATGTTTTAAAGCGCATTTTAATCATGTATTTTATTATGTTTTCAGACTTTTTAAATTTATGGTTTCCAAAATCATTTTAAAGTATGCTGAAATAAGAAAAGATATGGTTAATAAAGATGTTAAAATTATAGCAACATTAGGTCCAGCAAGTACAAGGCCACAAGTATTTTATGAAATGTTAAGAGCAGGTATGGATATTGCGCGGTTAAACATGAAATATGCTAAACAAAAAGAAGTATTAGATCTAATAGAATCTATAAAAACAGCAAAAGAAAAAACAAATTTAAAATGTGAGATTTTAATTGATATAAAAGATGAATCAGTAATATCTTTTATTAAAGATTTAGAGTTTGATTATATTGCATTAGCATTCACAGAAACTTCTGAACAAATAGCAAGAGTTAGAAAAAAGTTTTTACCTAAAAAAATAAATTTAATTGCAAAAGTAGAAACAAAAAAAGGGATCGATAATATAGATAAAATTATAGATACATGTGATGGAGTTATGGTTGCGAGAGGAGATTTAGGCAAAAATACTTCCTTTGAAAGTCTTCCTGTTTTTCAAAAATGGATAATAAAAAAATGTAATAAAAAAAATAAATTTGTAATAACTGCAACTGAAATGCTATTGTCTATGGTTGAATCGAGAATTCCAAGAAGATCTGAAAGCAGTGATGTTGCAAATGCAGTATTAGATGGATCTGATGCGCTTATGCTTTCAGAAGAAACTGCGATTGGAAAACACCCCATTTTAGTTGTGAAAACAATGCAAAAAATAATAGATGAAACACAAAAATGGAGAAAATTAATTAATTGTTAAGGTTTATATCTAGTCATTGTTCTTGGGAAAGTATCTAATTAAAATTCTCCTAGTCCTAAAAACATAATTATTTCTTTTGTGTTTAATACTTTAATTTTATCTTGTTTTTTTAGTTTTTTATCATCTGACCAAATAACACTATAGGGATATGCTAATGCACATGCAATAAATAATGCATCATTAATATCAATATCTTTAACAATATCAATTGCTTCTTTTTTATATAGATATAATGTTTCTTTTGGGATAATTAATACATTTTTTAGGATTAGTTGTAATGTTTATTAAATTCTTTTTCTTCCATTTTTGATTTTTTTAATAGTTCTTTTTTGTATTTTTCCATTTCTTCAAATATAAATGAAGGAAAAAGAAAAATTGGATCACATTCTAAAATTATTCTTCTAGTAGTTGAATCTTTAATTAGAGCTGAGAACAAAATATTAGAGTCTAAGACTATTTTCATTTTGTAAACCTTTTAGTTGCATTTGCATTTATTTTTTTACTGAATTCTTCAATATCTTTCTTGGTTAATTTACTTTTTTTTGCTAGCTTTTCAGAAAGTTTTAATAATTCTATTTTTTCTTCTATTGCTTTTCTTGCAACTTCACTCCATTTTATTTCTGAAAAATGTTTCATATCTCGATGCATTTCTTGAGATACTGCTAATGTTACATTTGTCATATTTAATCACCTACCTTAATTATGTGTATACACATATTTAAAGGTTTTGATTTAAATATTTTTGAAATTAAGAAAAAAAAGTTACTAAAATCATTAAGGTTTGTATCTAGTCATTGTTCTTGGGAAAGGTATTGCATCTTTAATATCATCTAATTTACATATCCACATAATTAAGCGCTCCACACCTAATCCAAAACCAGAATGAGGTACAGAACCATATTTTCTAGTATCAAAATAAAATTCATATTCATTAGGATCTTCGTTTTGTTCTATTAATGATTTTTTTAATTCCTCAATGCTTGTATCTCTTTCAGATCCTCCAATGATCTCAATTCCCAATTCAGGACATAATATATCATAACATAATGCAACTTCTGAATTTTTTGGATCTTTTGGTTTGTAAAATGCCATTATTTTTTTGGGGTAATGTGTAACAATCAAGGGTTTATCGTATGATTCCATTAATTTTCTTTCTTCTAAAGTTCTTAAATCTTTTCCCCATTCTACTTTCATTCCTTCTTTTTCCAGTTTTTCTAAAGCTTCAGTATAAGTTATTCTTGGAAATGGAGAAGTTATTTTTTCAATTTCAGTTGGGTCTCTTCCCAATTCTTTTAATTCATCTTTGCATTTTTTTGCTACTTTTTGACAAACAAATTCAATTAATCCTTCACTCAATTTAATACAATCATCTAAATCATACCATGCTGCTTCAGCTTCGGCAGTCCAGTATTCTGATAAGTGCCTTATTGTTCTGGATTTTTCTGCTCTAAATGCAGGAGTTATGGTATATAATCTTTCTAATGAAAACATAAGAGCTTCTGCATATAACTGCCATGTTTGTGCAAGAAATACAGTTTTACCAAAATAGTCTACTTCAAATAAATCTGGTCCTGCTTCAGCAACCCCTGCTAATAAAATAGGGGAATGGGTTTCATAAAAATTATCATTTCTAAAATATTCATGTATGGCCCCAAAAACTGCACTTCTGACTTTCATCACTGCTGTTAATTTTCTGCTTCTTAATGACAAATGTCTAATATCAAATAAAAATTCAGGAGATAAATCTTTTGCAATTGGAAATGGTTCACCAATACAAATTGGTTCTAATTCTTTAACAGTTAATTCATAACCACCAGGTGCTCTATCATCTTTTCTCACTATCCCTTTAACCGTAAAAGAACTTTCAACATATAATTCTTCTGCGCTTTTCCATGTTTTTTCATCAACTTCTTTTTGAATAGTAGTACATTGTATAATCCCACTAACGTCTCTTAAGACTATAAATTGCATTTTACTGCTTCCTCTAGTTCTGTAAACCCAACCGCGCAAACTAACTTCTTTTCCTTCCATCTCAGGTTTTTGAACATCTTTTACGTGTAAATAGTCTGTCATCTAAAACACCTTGTTTTTATTTTATATATAGGAGTTTATAAATATTTCCTTATATATTTTTTTCTATGACAGATAAATTAAAAAAACAAGATATGTTAGGTACTATGGTTCTAGTTTTTTTCTTAGGGGCGTTTTATTCTATTTATTGGTATGTTAAAAAAAGAAAAATCTTAAATTCGGTAGATATTAAATTAAATAATATTTTATTATATCTTTTTGCAGGAGTATTTGTGTTTAATATTTTTTTATCTTTTTACATATATTTTACAGAACCAATAGACATTCATATACTTTATTTTGAGGTAAGTATAGTAGTTATTTTGTCAATTCTTTCAAGTTTTTTAAGTATTTTATTGGCTTTTGATTATAAAGGAGCAATAGAAGAGTATTTTTATAAAAAAGGAAAAATAATTGCAATATCTAATACATGGACCATTTTTCTTTCAATTTTTTTCTTTAATGTTGTTCTTTTTCAAAGAAAAATAAACTGTGAATTAGATAAAGAGAGCAAAGATAGTAAAAAGGATGTAAATATTAAACCAGAAATACCATTTTTTTGGGAAAGATAAAGTGTATTAGAAGAGTATTAATAATATCTTTAGGAGATATAACTATTTGGGGAAAAAAGTTATGGAAAAACCAAAAGTAATTTTTTTATGTGCAGGAAAAGGAACCCGTTTGCTTGAGCTTACACACGAAATCCCAAAACCATTAATTGAAGTTGGAGGAAAACCTCTTTTAATTCATTTAATGTATATGTATTCTTATTATGGTTTTACTGAATTTATCGTTCATGTTGGGCATATGAAAGAACAAATTATTGATTGGTTTAAAGTTAATGAATATCCAAAAGAATGGAAAATACAATTTTCAGAAGAATCGCAATCAATAAATACAAGTGGAGGAATTTTAAAAGCCTCTAAATTAGCAGGAAATTTCAATAATATCATGGTTTCATATGGTGATGATTTAGCAAATGTAAATATTAAAGAATTATATGATTTTCATTTAAAACATGATAAAAAAGCAACATTAACTTCTATTCAACCTTATTCTGCGTTTGGGGTTTTAAAATTTGATGCAAAAAATCAAAATTTAATAACAGAATTTAAAGAAAAACCAAAATTAAATGAGTGGATAAATGCAGGATTTTTAATTCTTAAAAAAGAAGTTATGGAGTATCTAAAAGAAGGAGAATATTTCTCTAAAACAACTTTGCCCTTATTAGCAAAAGAAAAACAGCTTATTGCATATAAGCATAAAGATTTTTGGATGGATATTGGAACATATAAAGATGTTTTAACGGCTAGAGAACTTTGGAATTCAGGAAAAAAACCTTGGATACTTAAATAAATTACGTCTTAAACATCCGGAAATCTACTCTTTGAAATGCTTTATAAATAAATTAAGATAATATAATTAATATGGATTCAGAAAAACAATTAATCTCTAAACTTAAATCAAAAGAGATAATTATTGATAGTCATGCAATATTACGGGCAAAACAGAGGAGTATAGATTTAGAAAATCTATTAAATAAATTAAAAGATGAAAAAACTAATAAAATATTTATATCTGATCCTCCTCACCCAAAAAATAAAAAAAGATATCAATGCAGATTCAAAAAAAATCGGAGGACAACTTATAAAACATTTATTATTGTAAATAAACATATAGAATTAAAATCCGTAATGAAAATAAATAATAAATTTCAAAAAAAGGTAGATAACTATGGTAAAGTTTAATGTTGATTATGATAAAGATAACGATAATTTATTTTTGTTTAATGCAAAAAACAAATCTAAGTTTACTTTGGAATTCGGTAATTTTGATATTGATTTGGATGAAAAAGGAGGAATTGTAGGATTAGAATTTACAAATGCTTCTAAATTTTTTCATATTTTATTAAAAAATAATTTAGATTTAAATTCTATTCATAAAGTTAAAACTTTCCTTAGTAATACTAAGACTTCAAAGGTTATAATAAATAACCTTAGAAAAGGTACAATAATAAATATATTTTTAGAAACTGGAACAAAGAATATTTCAACAAATTTAACTGTACCTAAATTTGTAGATAAAAAAGAAATTCAATTAGTTTTAAATTAATTTTACGTATTAAACATCCGGAAATCTACTCTTTGAAATGCTTTATAAAGAAATCGCAACATAATAATATTTAGCGGAGCATCCTTGAAGGATGCGTGCGGAGGAAGATATAAATGGAAAAACAAAATATTACTGATTTTGAATCAGATGATTCACAAAAAAAAGGTACAAAACCAGATTTTAGAATAGTTCAACCAGATAGAGATCAAGATGGGGAAACAAATTTTCGAAGTGTTGGGGCAATGTGGAAAAATGTTTCAAAAGCAGGCAATGAATTTTACACCTTAAAAATTGGTGACTTAAGACTTTTAGTTTTTAAGAATGAATAGGTGATATGAATGACTGAAGATGTAGTAGTAACTAAAAAATTAAAAGACCTACCCGGAGTAGGTCCTGCAACAGCTAAAAAATTAGAAGATGCAGGGTATGATATTCAAAAAATTGCAGTTGCTTCTCCTCACGAGTTAGGAGAAGTAGCAGGATTAGGAGTTGAAACAGCTAAAAAAACAATTGCAGGCGCAAGAGATTCATTAGAAATGGGTTTTGAAACAGCAGATAAAATTATGGAAAAACGTCAAAATATTAAAAAAATAACAACAGGTTCAGAAGAATTAGATAATCTATTAGGTGGAGGATTAGAAACAATGGCTATCACCGAAGTGTACGGTAAATATGGGTCAGGGAAGTCACAACTAGGGTTTCAAACAAGTGTTACAGTACAAAAATCTAGAGACGAAGGAGGATTAGAAGGAGGAGTATTATTTATAGATAGTGAAAGTACCTTTAGACCTGAAAGAATATCTCAAATAGCTGAAGCACAAGGATTAGATGCAAACGAAGTTCTAAAAAATATCCATGTAGCTAAAGCAGTTAATTCAGATCATCAAATGATTTTAGCTGAAAAAGCAGATGAATTAATTAAAGATAATAACATAAAATTGGTAATTGTTGATTCATTAACTTCGCATTTTAGATCTGATTATGTAGGTAGAGGATCTTTAAGTGAAAGACAACAGAAATTAAATACGCATATCCATGTGTTACAAAAATTAGCAGATAAACATAATCTTGCAGTATTGATTATGAATCAAGTAATGGATAATCCAGGTATTTTATTTGGTGATCCAACGACACCTATTGGAGGACATGTTTTAGCGCATGCTTCTACTTATAGAATTTATTTAAGAAGAAGTAAAGGAGATAAAAGAGTAGCAAGATTAGTTGATTCTCCTTGTTTACCAGACGCAGAATGTGTTTTCACAGTTTCTGAACAAGGGATTACTGATTAAATCCTTTTTTATTTTTTTTAATATAGAAAGTATTAAATTGTTTAATATCGTATTATTTTTCATGGATAAAGAAGAAAAAATAAAAATAACTGTTGTGCAAAAAATGGAAAAATTTGCAGAGGAAGCAAATGTTTCTGAAAAAGAGATTAAAAAATTGATAAAAACAGCACGTGAAGATCAGATTGAAACAAAAATGAAAGCACTTTATCCCAAATTATTTAAGTAAATATTTTGACTATTTAATTTAAAAGAGGTTAAAAAATGAAATTAACAGTTTTAGGATCAGGTACAGCTATATTAGATTTAAAGAGAAATTCACCCTCATTTTTATTAGAATTTGATAATGGTAAAAACGCAGTATTAGATATTGGTCCAGGAACATTAAAGTGCTTATTAGAATTAGGAAAAACAATTAATGATATTGATTATATATTTTTATCTCATTTTCATCCTGATCATTGTTTGGATTTAATCCATTTATTATTTGTTTTAAAAAATAATAAATATTTAAATGATGACAAAGAAGGTAATATTACAATAATATCATCAAAAGAATTTGAAAATTTTTATAATAATTTAATAACAACTTTTTATGGGGAAACAGATGCTGGAAATAAAATAATTTTTAAAAACATAGATGAAGGGAATATAGAATTAGATAATATTAAAATTTCAGCAATAAAAGTAAAACACAATGATGAAAGCAGAGCATTTAAGATAGAACATAATAACAAAACCGTAGTTTATTCAGGAGATACTGGTTATGATGAAGAATTAAAAGATAAATTAGGAGAATTTGCTAAAAACACAGATTTATTTTTACTAGAATGTGCTTTTTCAGATGAATATCCTCCAAGTGTTCATTTAAATCCAACTGCAGTTGGAAAGATATTAGAAGTTTCAAATCCAGATAAAGTGGTTTTATTTCATTTTTATCCAAAAGTTCAAAAAACAGACATAAAAGCAATAATTAATAAATATTACAATGGAAATATAATATTATCTCAAGATAAAATGGAAATTGAAATATGATTTGTATAAATCAAAAAATAATACAAGTTAATATTTAGGTGTAAAAAATGAAATGGGTAATTTTTGCAGTAGCGGCAATGTTTTTATTCACATTTGCTAATGTAGTTCTTAAAAAAATAGTTAATGAAATAGGACAAATCACGATATCTAATTTACAAAATATGTTTTCTAATTTGACAATCTCATTTACATTACTTTTAGTGTTATTAATTGTATTTACATTATTTGGTTTTATCTCTATGTTAAAAGCTTTAGAAGATGGTAAAGTTGCATTAGTAATGGCAGTAGTAAGTTTAAGTACAGTTTTATTAGCTATCTTATCAATTTTTATATTTGGGGATACTTTTTCAGTAAAAGAAATTTTAGCAATGGCTTTAGCAATCATATCTATTTTAATTTTGATTTATTAATCATAAGATTTAAAAATACCTAATGCGCTATTTATTATTAGGCGATACTGATATGGCAGTTCCAAAAACATGTATAGTAGATCATGTTATAGATGAAGTTCTAGAAAAAGGTGATCATAACCCAACTAAACATTCTGCTTTTTTAGAAATAAATCCAAAGTATCAATTAAGAAATCATGAAATTTTTAGAGCAGATCTAGGAACTGATGGAACTTTAAATTTTACTTTGAATTGTGACCATAATAAAATTGTTCTTTTTGGATCTATTTATGAAAAGGGACATATAAGCAGATTTGGGGGATTTTTTGGAAAACAAGAGTTTCCTGTTAGAATTGTAATTAATGATTTTATTTTTATTTTTGAAAAAGATAATCAAAGGATAAAAGCATCTGTTAAGAGAAAATATGGAGAAAGATTAGATAGTATTTTAATAAATAACGAAAAAATAATAGAGTATATACAAAATAATGGTATGGAAACAATTGAATGTGAAAGATTATAGAGTGATTTTATGTCAGAATGTCCAAATATTAAACTTAATTTAAAAAAATGTAATTGTACCTATCCAGGATGTCCAAGAAAAGGAAAATGCTGTGAATGTATTGAGTATCATTTAAGTAGAAATGAGTTGCCTGCTTGTTATTTTTCAAAAGAAGCAGAAAAAACTTATGACCGATCTTTTAAAAACTTTGTGAATGATAAACAAAGACAATAAAAATAGGAGGCGAAAAGTATGAATAAATATTTTGTATTATTGAGTTTAGTGTTGATGATCTCAATTAGTTTTGCACAGGTTTTAGATATATATTATTTTTATGGTGAAACTTGTCCGCATTGTTCAAAAGTAAAACCAACATTGGATACACTAGAACAGAAATATGAGGGAGAAATAGTTATACATAGATATGAAGTATACAAAAATAGTGATAATCAAGCATTGTTTAAAGAATTTTTAAAGACTCACAACAAAACTAGTTCTGGAGTACCCGCATTATTTGTTTCAGATGAATTTTTAATTGGGAGTAAACAAATACCGGATTCTTTAGAGAGTATAATTATTGCAAATATTGAGTCTGATGAAAATACAGTAGTTCCAAATGAAGAAATTATTATTGTAAATGAGATAAAAGAAAGTGATGATACAATTGTTGGGTATTGGGCATTTATTCAAAATCCATTTGTATTATTAATAATAATCATAATTTTGATTGTAATTGCCTATGAGATTTATACTGTTTCAAATAAATCAAAAACCATGAATTCAAAAACAGTAATTAATAAAAAAACAGTAAAGAAAAAACCAGCAACAAAGAAAAAAGTAAACAAGAAAAAAACAATAACAAGGAAAAAAGCAGTTAAGAAAAAACCAACAAAAAGAAAAACAAAGAAATAATTAGATATCTATTTCAAAAGCAACAACTGGACATTCAAGTCCAAAATCTAGGAGAATTTCGGGGTAAACCTCTCCGAACATTCCTATCTTTTTTCCATTTTTCCATATTCCTGCACTTCTACCTGTGATAAATAATTTATCTTCTGAAGGTTTAATTTCATATTTACCTTCCATCACTTTAAGAATTGCTTGTATTATAGATCTTATTTCAGTAAAACCTATTTTAGAATTTGTCATTGCACCAGATAATTTATTTTTTAATTCTGGTTCTGCAACAATACCTATTTCATATATTTTTTGCGGCATTTTCTCTTTTTTACTTTCAGCAAAAACATCTAATAGATTAGGTAAGATACTTGGACGGATAATTGTAAAGTCTCTTGTTAGTGGATTTTCAATTTCAATAAATTTATCTAAATGTAATTTTGATTTTTTAATTTTCTCCTCGTTTGTTAATGTCCATGTGAATACTTCATTGAAGCCTAATCCAATTAATACTGAATTTGCAATGTGATCTTGTTTTTTATTTCCAATACTAAAGAAATTTGGTAATTCTGGTTCAAATGAGTTATAGTTCATAGCAATTGCAATATCTTCAATTAAATCAATTTCTCCTAAAATATCAGTTCTATACGGAGGGATGTAAATATTATTTGTTTTTATGATAAATCCCATTTTTTCTAAATTTTCTTTTATATCCTTTTTTGTTAATTTTATCCCTAAAACTTTTTCAATTTGTTTAGATGGGATGGGAAGTTTTTTCATTTCTAGATTTGGAGAAATATGATTATTTGTTTTAATTCCATAGGCCTTTCCACCCCTATCTATTAAATTACATACAACTATATTCAAAACTTCATTAACTGCTCCCTTATGTGTTCCTGTGACATCTATTAACACATCTGTAGTATTTTCTGTTACTTTTGTCATTTCAGAATTGATTATAGGAGGGAATGAAAGTACTCTATTTTTTGAATCAGTGATTAATACACAAGTATCTTTTACTAAATGTGAATAAGCAGTTCCTTTTTCATGCTCTTTTAATATTTGGTGTGCATTCATTTCAGTGTCTTTTTCTAATGGTATGAATCTAGGAGATTTTTTAGTATCATATTCTGAATAGGTTATTGGAAATTCAATATTTTTTAAATCATGTATTCCTATTGCAACTTTTTTTCTTTTTCTTCCTAATGTGTTATGCAATTTTTCTTGTAATTGCATTAAAGCAATTAAGGTTTGTTCATTAATTTTTAATCCTTTAACAATCGCCATTCCAATATACGGTCTTATATTTTCTGTATTTTTCCCAAGATTTAATTTATATTTTTCATCAATTTTATGTATTCTATAATCGTTATTTTTTTTATTAAGATAACTGTTAAGTAGTCTTGCAATTCCTTCAACACTTAATAAATCTGGCCTATTTGGAGTTATTTCTAGTATTAATTTATCTTCATCCTCTTCATTTATTTCTATTGGAACTCCTAATAAGGGTAAGGTATCCATAGCTTGAGTTTTTGTTATTTTAATAAATTTATTTAATTCTTCAAATGAGATTGTTATTACTGCCATAATTAATCCTCCAAATTATTTTTTATTCTTATTTTTTAAAATACTTTGTATATCTTCTGGTTCTATGTTTAATCTGTATTTTTTCATAATTTCTCCAATATTCCCTTGATGGTCTTTAATAATTTTTTCTAATTCTTTCCCATTTATTTTTTCTAATTTATTTTTTTTAATAATTTTATCAATGTCTTTTTCTTCAGGTAATTTTCTTAATATTTCAGCAATTGCTTTTTTAGTAATTTTTCCTTCATTGTATTTTTCAAATATATCTTCTAATTTTTTATCTGTTATTTTTTCAATTTTTACTCCTTCTCTTCTTAGTTCAGTTAATGTTTGTTCTAAGGTATTTGCTATTACTTTTGGGTCATGATTTTTTTCTATTAATTTTATAAATAATTTCAAATATTTAGATTTTAACATTTTTTTAGCTAAATCTTTATTTAATTTATTTTCAAGAATTTCTTTTGTATCATCTAATCCTAAACTTTTTTTGTTTTGTATTTGTTCTATACGTTTTTTTTCTATTATTTGAGGGGGGATATCAGTTTCTGGATACATTCTTGCTTTTCCTGCAATTGGTCTCATAAAATAACTAAGATCTTTATCTGCTCTTCTTGTTTCTAAGGGTATTTCTTCCATTTGTGCTCTTTCAATTACTTTTTCTAATGCATTTTTTCCGATTTGTTCGGGTGCAGCTACTAATACAAAAGCATCCTCTTTTTTAAGATCTAATGCTATTTTTATTTGAAAAATTTCTTCATCATTTATCTTATATTTTTCTAAGTTTTCATCTGAATGAATCATTCCTTTTACTCCTGCAGTTTTAGCATATTGTGATAATTCAGTTCCATATCGTATTCCGGGTAATAATTCTTGACCTAAAAATCCACAATGTTTTTCTAGTTTAATTGCAAAAATTCTTTCTCCATTTATAATTGAATTTTTAATTAATTTAGATTCAGTTTCTTCAAAAATTTCAGTTAAATCTACAATTTGGGAGTCAATTTTTTTTGGATTAATTTCTTTTTTAATTTTTTTAATTAGTTCATTTAAATTTTCCTGTCTTTTTATTTCATTTTTAATTAAGTTTGGAATTAAATCCAATTCTTGAGCTCCTTTTATTTCAACTCTTGAACCATTAGGTATTGATACGTTTACATCCTGTCTAATAGTTCCTAATCCTCTTTGAACTTTTCCTGAAACTCTAAGAATCATACCTATCTTTTTTGCTGTTTCTTTTGCATGTTCTTCATCTTGTATGTCTGGACCAGTAGTTATTTCTATTAATGGGATACCCAATCTATCTAATCTAAAGATAGATTTGTCAATTTCTTTTTTAACAATTCCTGAACTTTCTTCTTCTAAACAGATTGATTCTATTGATACTTTTCCTTTAGAGGTTTCTAAATATCCTCCTGTTGCTATGATTGCAGTTCTTTGAAAACCAGAAGTATTTGAACCATCAATAACTTGTTTTCTCATAAAATGTACTTCATCCACAATATTTGAATTTAAATTTAATGCGATTTCTAAAACTATATCTAATGCTTCTTGATTTAATTTTATAGGCGGACATTCATCTATTTCTAATTCACAGCATGATTCTGGATAAAATTCATAAATATAATCTGTATTTTTTTGTTTTTCAAATTGTGCTGTTTTATCTACTTCAGAAATTTCACTTTTAACTACGTTTAATTTTCTTTTATATTTTTTATTTAGCTCTTTACCCTCTATTGAAGGGCAGTTACAAAATAATTTATGTGTATTTAGTCTTTGATGAATTTCAATACCGCACTTCAATTTTGTTTCTTTTTTCATAAAACAACACTCCTATTTGTTATTTCGCCTACAATATTAGTTTCCATTTCTTGTTTTATTTTTTCCATTTGCTTTTCATGTCCCAAAACCCAGCTTAATTTAGCAAAAGCAGTTTCTGGTGTCCAATCACATAAGTGACCTATAACTCCTATTTGTTTTAATTGTCTCCCATAAGTATAGGTATTTAGATTTAATCTTCCATATATGGTTTGAGGACTCATAACAACTGGTATATTTGATTTTATTAGTCCTTGTATTTCCTTTAAAATTGATTTTGAATTTTTATCATTAAATGCATTTGTTGGAACATGTCCTAATCCAGTACCAGCAAGAACTATTCCATCATAATCAGATAATTTTTCAATAAATTTAGGGTTTATTCCAGGATGTATGTAGATCAATCCTATATTTTCATTTAGTTTTAAATTTATTTTTGGTTTTCTATTTTTATCTTTTTTAATATATTTATTTACTGAGTCAACTGTTTTATTATAGTAATCAATTCTTAATATGGGTAATTGATTTATTGATTTAAACGCGTCTCTTCTTGAAGTATGCATTTTTCTAACTCTTGTTCCTTTATGGACATAACATAGATTATCATTTAAGTTCGAATGCATACATACTCCTATTTCTGAAAAATCTGATTTTGCAGCCATTAATGAAGATAGCAAATTTAATTTAGAATCACTTGAGCCCCTATCTGAACTTCTTTGTGCACCTGTTAGTATTATAGGTACTGGTGATTCTTGAATCATAAATGATAATGCTGCACTTGTATAGTGCATTGTATCAGTTCCATGAGATATAACTATTCCTTCAATATCATTTTTTAGTTCTTTTTCTATTTCTTCTCCTATTATTTTCCAATGTTTTTGATTTAAATCACCAGACAATAATGAAAATATTGAACGTGTATTAATTGTAGTTATATCTTTTATTTCTGGAAAATTAGATAGTAATTCTTTTTGTGAAATAGCAGGATATACTGCACCTGTTTTATATTCTACTTTGGAAGAAATTGTTCCTCCACAACCTAATATGGTTATATCTCCTTTTTCTAATTTTTCTTTTTCTACTGTTTTTTTAATTGGTTTTAATTTTTCTAGTATTTTTATTTTAAAATTATCAGTTGTTTTGATTCCAATATTATATCCATTATCTAATTTTATAACAAGGCAATTCTCATCACCTAATTCAGGTCTTGGCATTAATACTCCTGAATATTCTTTATTATTTTGTTTTAAAAGTATTTTATCTCCTATTTCTATCTTTTCTTTAATAAGCATTTTCTGAATTTCTTTAGAATACATAGTTTAAATTAGAAGGAAAAGAATTAAAACAATATTTATTGTTTTTCTTCTTAAAAATAGTTATTAAGCTAAAAGTTACCAGAAAAGTTAAATCTAAGTTCCCAAATTGGATAAGAGCCTTCTGAAGTTTTAATTGTATTCTGATTTAAAGTCCCAGTTATTCCAAATCCGTTTTCATTTCTGTAAGTTGCACTTATATCAAATTCTGTTCTTTTTGCCCAATTATCTCCCATATTCCCAGGAGTTTCAGCAAAAGTATACATTCCCTCCATCATAAATTTATCTAATATGTAATATCTTAATCCAAATGCTCTTGTTTCCATATTATTAATTTTTCCATAGTCAAATAATAGTCCTTTGCTTTTATCTCCTACTCTTCCTTCTAATATCCATCCATTTTCTTCCATAACATTTAATCTTGCACCTAAACTTATTCCTGGATCTAATTTAGTACCTGTCATGTCATATTCTAATCCAGATCCCCATGCACGTTCTACGTTTTCAATATCTGTTTTACCAACATTAGTTCCCCATAAATTGAAAGTTAATTTGAGATTGCTGAATTTTGCACCAACAACATTTGTTAGTTCATTTTTTGTTAAGGAATCAACATTAGTTTTAGTCACATTTGTACCTGCTAATAAGGTAAATTCTTTTCCATCTTTCCAATTTTTAGTGAAAATACCAGTCGTGTATATAACTTGATCTACTTCTCCAGTATTTGGATCTATATGGTCAACACCAGTAAGTGTTAATTTCGTATCTATTCCCTTTTCTTTATCAAACAAAACAATTCCAAAATTAATTGGATTATCTCCTAGGATATTTGGCTGCCATCTTCTAAATGAAGACATTATTTGCCAAATTTGAGTATTCCATTGTTTTAATTTAGTGTTTTTTACTGCTTCATCATTTTGCATTCCTACTAAATTATTTTGAATATTTTGTGCAATAACATCTATTGCTTGAGATATGTCTCCAAATTGTTTTACCATTGCAGGGTTATTACCGAAAAATATAGTTTCACCTTTTATTTTTGCAAATGCACTCAAAGTTAAATTTTCATTTATTGTCCATTGAGATATTGCACCTGCTTCTGGTTCTTGTCCTATTAGGTGTTTGTAATACCCTAATCCTTGAATATTTTTATGATAATATCCTAATGAAGTAAATATGTTTGCTTCTCTTCTTGAATCATCATATTGATATAAAATAGAACCATTTAAGTTTTTAGTATAAATTGCTGCCCCTCCATCTATTGATCCGCTTTGTCCTTTAGTTAAATATAATAATGTTCTAACTTTATCTACTACTAATAATTCAAATGAAGCTACTTGTTCTCCGGGAGATACATCTCCAAGTCTTTGACCTCTCTCTGAATTATAATAAGTTAAATCTGAATTTGAATATGTGAAAAAACCTATGGATCCTAATACTGTATTGTTTCCAGTAGATTCCAATGCTATTGCTCCTCCTAGATCTTCACTTACAGTTCTTGCAACTAAAGTTCCTGTTTTTAATGTTTCTTCATTGTTCATAGGGATAGTTCCAACTAAAAAGCCACCATATCTTCCATCTGTTATATTTCCTTCTGCTCCTGTTTTTATTTCTTCAACTCCTAAATTTAAATCAATAGTTCCTAGATTTTTCATCATTTCAATAAACATATGTTGTTTGTATTTATCTGAAGTCATGTGTTTAAGAAATAGTTGTACTTGTTCTCTATTAAATACAATTTTATACCAATTTCCCCCACTGGAATATAATATATCAAACTTATAATTATCCGCAATTATTTTTGTGTCTAATCCTAATCCAGATTCTGTCCCATTAATCAGATTTCTATTTGTATTTGACATTATGATTAAGTTTCCTCCTCCTGCAATTCCATTTAAATCTAAATTACTTACATTGTTGTATCTTTGTAATTGTAAAGGATTTCCTTCATTATATTGATTTTCAGAAAATTCTAAAATTCCATTTAACCAATATGCTCCAAGAGCACGCATATTCCCTAAATTCATTGATAAGTTATTGTTAATATTTTCATTTAATACTCCTTTTGCACCAAATCCTCTTCCTAAATACCTTTCAATTATAGTTTCAAATTTCTCTCTATTTTCTCCTGTCATTCTAAGAGCAGCTTCTATATCTACATATTCAGGTTCATGATGTCCAAATAAATTTCCTGCATATCTATTAAAATTTGTTTCACTTGTTTTTGACATTATTTCTATATATTTTTCTGTTAATGAAGATATAATTTTATCTTTGCCTGCAGTATATTGTAAGTTTCTTTCTCTCCAATAAGGATCTGGAAAATAAATTGTTAATAATGAAGATAAGAATTTTTGTGCTTGGTTAAAATTATGGATATATCCTTGAGGAATATCATAATCTGCTAAGAATTGATTAATTCCAGATATTTGACTATATAAATCTGGAATAGTTTCTATTCCTAATCTTTCTTGTGGTTTTCTCACTTGTATTGTATTTCCAGTAGTAATATATTTTGATTTTAATTCATCTAACATTTTTGCGATTTTATTTAAATCTGCTTCTAAATAATCTTTCATATTTTCAATTCTATCTTTTTTGTCACTTGAAGTATATATTGAATTTAAATGTCCAAACATTGTTTGGAATACTCTATTTTGATCATTTTCATCATCTAAGTTCGTAATTATTTGTTCTAAAAGATTAGGGTTTTCAAATAAAATTATTTCATAATGTATAGGTAAGTTTCTTGAATACGAAATAATCATTTGTAATTCTTCTGCTTTACAATTTTGAAATATTTTACTATTATCAAATGCTTTTGAAAATTCCACCATTCCAAAAACATTAAACCGATTTCTTCTTATCACATCCTCTGTATCAAATTCAATATCATTAGAATAGAATAACATTAAATTTGCTTCATATGGTCTTGCACCATAAAAATTGTTCCAAAGTTTTTGATTTTCTTCTTTATTTTGAATTAAATTAGTAATTGCAGATGCATAAGTACCTATATTACTGCTTTTTGGATTAGAGTATTCGGATAATAATTCACAGTTTGGCCCATAATATCCTTCTAATATTAGATTAAGTGATGCTTCATCAATTTTAAGAGTTGAAAACATTTCTAATACTTCTTCTTCAGTATATTCTTCAAGTAATGTTAAATTTGATTGAATTGTTGAATATGTATTATAATTATTAAGATAATTTTGTGTTTCATTAATTGAGTCAAATAAAAAACTAGTTCTGTTTTCAAAAGTATCATCATCTACTTGTTGGTTGTATAAATTAATAATAAAACTTTCCCATTCGCTTGCGTTTTCTATTGGATTGCCTGCACCATCAAAATCATAAACTACTGCATTTATTAAATTTCCAAATGAGTTTCCATCTTCATTTTCAGTTTTTTCTAGTATTTCATTTAAGGTATTGATAAAATCTTCTTCGCTCATTTCACTTGCCCAATCTTGTAGTGCACTATTTATATTCTCTTGATAAATTAAAGGTAAATTTTCAAATGCTTCAACTTGTGATGCTTCAAATGAAAGTGTATCTTCTTTGTTTAATCCTAAATACCAAATATTTAAAACTGATTCAAATTCAATAAATTGTTTTAGGGTTTTTTTATACCTGTCTATAAAACTATTTATGTTGTCAGAAGATAACATAAATTCAATTGCTTCTTTATTTGAACTATCAAATAAATTTAGAAATAATTTTATAGATTCAAGTTTTTCTTCTTTTTCTAATTTTTCTAAAACTAATTCAGATATTTCTGGTAAAATCTCCGTATAATTAACATTTGTATTTATTTTAGATTCAGCAGTATGAAAGTCTTTTAATTCTTGAATAATATTTCTTAATTTTCCTTCTAAATTATTAAAATCTTCTGGATTAGAAATATTTTCTGGTAATAGGAGTAATAAATTATAAACATTGTCTGCTGCTTCATTAAATTTTGTTTCACTTGTTTTTGACATTATTTCTACATCTTCTGATGTAATACTTCTTTCTTGAGCTTCTTCAGGTATTAAATCATTATTAATCGCATATTCTTTAAGTTCTTCCATTCGTTCTATTGCAATTTCTTTTCCAGTATCTGTGTAATTATCTTTAAAATTATCAAATTTATTTTTTAAATCTGTTTGAGATACAGATTGATTACTTTCTACTGCATGTTCTAATTCAGATTTAGTTACATAATATCTTTGTGTTCCAGAAGTATTATTTAAAATAGATTCTAAAGTTGCGTAAACTATTATTTTTAATGCATGTTCTTCTGTTTTTCCTTTATTTATTAAATCAGTATATTGAGTATTGATAGCATTTTTTGTTTGATTATCGTTTAAGAATCCGAGTTCAGTAAGGTCTTGTAATGTTTTTGGTAATGTTGTTGGTTCTACCATATCGTCACCTAAAGTATACTGCGCACTCTGTCTTTTTAAGGTTTTCTCTTGTGTTTCTTGTGTGTTAGTTTGAGCATAAGAATAAGAGATTAAAGGTTGCCCTAGGTTTAATGCATATAATAAGCTAGTATAACTAGCTATTTTTCTAACTGTTTTATGTTTAAACATACTTTAACCTCAATTGAAAACTGATTTTTATTCCGTGATAATTACGTGTTTTTAAATAAGGGATTGTGTATTTATTTAGAGGTATTTAAAAAAGTTTGTTTTTTAAATAAATATAATTAGATAACGTATATTTGTATATGGGGGACACCGTCAATAAATTTAACAATAGTTTTATCAATTAATCCGCTTTTATGTGCTATTTCTATGCATCGTTTTCCAACTAAATTAAATGAATCCGCATTTTTTAATTCATTTAATAATTCTTTTTCATTTACTAATTTTCCTTTATAAAAAGTAGAATGTTTTTTAATATCTAAAATTATTTCTCCGTCTTTTAAGGTTTTATCAATTAATTCTTTATCACATACTGCTAGTATTTTACCTTTTGGAGTCTTAATAGTGTTTAAATACATATATTCATTTTTTCAATAAAGCTTAAATACTTATTCTTCTTAGCATATATTATGCCAAGAAAAAATGGTAAAATTGTTAAAAAGAAATCTACAAAAAGAGGAGTAAAAGCTAACAAAAAAACATCTAAATCTAAGTTGAAAAAAACATCTAAACCTAAGTTGAAAAAAGTAAGAAAAAAATTAAAACCTAGGATTAAGAAAAATATAAGTTTACAAAGTGCAGAAGTTGTCAAATTACAAAAGGAATTTCTGAAAATAGAAGATGAAATCACAAGACATATAGCATCAAGAGCACCAAAAATACCCTTTGCAAAACCACAAGTACTTTCAAAAACATATTTTGCATCTCATGAAGAAAGAATGGAATCTATGACATCTTCATTAAAAAAATTGAAAAGAGAATAAATTAACTCTTCTTTTACTTTTTCCTTAGTGAAATTTAACTAAACCATATCTGATTTTAAATACTTTGTTGCAATAACTATATTGGGAGATGAGGATGGCATATTCAGAAATAGAAGAGCGAATATTATTACATTTTTTTACTAATTTAGATAAAAGAGTGTTTATTGCTAAAAATATTCATCCGGAGATATGGGCATTATTACAAGCTCAATATAGTAGATCTAAAGAAGGGCTAAGAGAAAGATTTCTTAAGACTTTAAAAAATGATAAAGAAAGTTATAAGAAGTTAGTTGAAGCTGTTGAAACTGAGGAATTAGATAATATAGCATTAATTAAAGCTGAAGAAAAAGCTCAAAATTTTCTTTCAGAATGGGGTTTAAAATATGGACATGGGTCTATAATTGAAGGTGCAATAGTAGGAATCGGAGTTGAAGATATTTCTATTTTTGAAGCTAAAACAATAGAAGATAATAGGTTGTCTTCATTTACTGAAAAATCAACTAGATATGTTGATTTTGGTTTAAAACAATTCCATATTCCAAAAGAGATTAGAGGAACTGAAGTAGAAAAAGAATATCTAGAGATTATGAATTATTTATTTGATACGTATACTATCCTGAATTCAATAGTATTATCTGATATACAAGATAAAATACCATTTGATATAATTAAACATGAGGATAAAAAAGTATGGGAAAGATCATGTAGATCAAGATGTTTTGATTCAACAAGATATATTTTACCTGTTGGAGCAAAAACAAGTTTAGGATGGACAGTTAATGCTAGAGAATTAGAACACGCAATTGTAAAAATGCTTTCACATCCATGGAAAGTTATTAGAGATTTAGGAGAAGAATTAAAAGAGGAAACTAAAAAAATATTAAAATCTTCTTTAGAATTTGCGAATGAATGTGATTATTTAATTGAAACAAATAAGATAATGCCAGATGTAATTAATGGTTTTTTAAAAGCACATGGAGTTAAAGAACTTGAATATGAAATTGAAGATAGAGTTACATTAGTTAATACAACTGCAGATCCAGAAAATTTTATGATTGCAAGCATAATCAATTCATATTCTGAATTATCTTTTGAAAATTCATTTAAATTATCAAGAGATCTTACTCCTGAAAAAAAAGAAGAGATTTTTGATAATTTTATGAATAAAATGGGAAATTTTGATGCTCCTTTAAGACAATTAGAAAATGTTTATTTTACTTTTGATATTGTAATGGATTATGGTGCTTGGAGAGATTTACAAAGACAGAGGATGTGTACTCAAACAGTTCCACACCCAACAAATGGTTATGGGTTTGAAATACCTGAAGATATAGATTCTACAAAATCTATAGATATGTATACAAATGCAGTAGAACTTGCAAATAATTTTTCTAATAAAATAAAAAAAGATTATCCAGAGACTGCAGCAATGATTCTTCCTTTAGGTAATAATATTAGATATTCTGTAACAATGAATTTAAGAGAAGTTTATTATATGTGTAAATTAAGGACTTCTCCACAATCTCACTATTCGTATAGAAATGTTGTTTTAGATATGTATGATATAATGAAAAAAAACTATCCTCGTCTTATGAAATATGCAGAAATAAGATTTGATAGGGAAGCATTGGGTCGTTTAAGACAAGAACAACAAGCACAAAAACCTAAAATGTGATTAAATAATAAAATGGGCCCAGCCGGGTTCGAACCGGCGACCTCCCGCGTGTAAGGCGGACGTCATACCGTTATCCACTCTATACAATTTAATTTATTGAATAAAGTTCTAGACCATGGGCCCAATAATATATTAAAATATGTATATATTTTTAAAGGGACACATATTAAAATATTTGTGATAGCCCTATCGTCTAGTAGCCTTTCTTTTCTTAAAAGAAAAGAAATCCTAGGGAAATAAAAGAACTAGGTATGGCAAGATAATGGTCAAGGATAGCAGGTTCTGGTCCTGTTGACTCCGGACGACCTTTTCTTTCTTTTAAAAGAAAGAAAAGTTACGTTACCAAAAAAAGAAATAGTTGGTATCTTGTTGGGAGAGTTCAAATCCGGATAGGGCTATTTATTAATTTTTCTTAATTAAAAATTAAAGTGAGATTATGGGAATTCAAGAATTTGTACAAGAATATTTTATAGATTATATTTGGTTACACAAAGGATATAATATATACAATACATTATTTTTTGCAATTATTGCATTATTTGCTATCTGGGTAGTATATAGGATATTTGATAAATATAAAATAAAAATAAATAAAGAGTTTATAATTTCAACTATTCCTTTTGTAGTTTTAGGTTCTACATTACGAGTTATAACAGATTCTATTGATACAGGGGTTATGCAACAATATATTTTGATAAATAATAATATATTTTCAACAATTTATGAGGTAATTTTAGATTCTCAATTATTGCACTATGGTTATTTGACAGTTACTCCTGGGATTTATATTGTAATAGCTTTTATTTTTTTAAGTTCTTTAAGTATTTGCCATATTTTCAAAAAAATGAAATATTTGAAATATATTGGAACATTGTTTTTTATTCCATTTTTAATATTATTAATTCCTTTAATTAGATATCCAATTTATGGATTATTAATATTAATTTTAGCATTTTCAGCTGTTTTAGTTTCGTTTTTAATCTTTAAAAAATTGAAATTAGAATATTTTATGCTTAGTTTAATTGGTGCGCATGCGTTAGATGGTGCAACTACCTTTATTTCTATTGATGTATTTAATAAATTAGAATTTGTTTGTACTAAATTTGGGAGATGTTATAGTGAACAACATGTTGTTCCTAGTATATTAGGAACCCATAGTTTTTTTATATTCTTTTTAGTTAAAGTATTAATAGTATTAATCGCATCCTATATCTTATCAAAAGAAGAGATGAAATCTTCTGAAAAATATTATTTAGTATTGATTTTAGTAATAATTGGTTTAGCACCAGGAATTAGAAATTTATTAAGAATACTTGTCGGAGCGTGAGATAAATGTTATATTTAGTAGGATTAGGATTATGTGATGAAAAAGATATTTCAATACGCGGAATAGAAGTATTAAAAAATACTGAAAAAATTTTTATTGATCATTATACTCATATAATAAGTGATGAAACAATTCAAAATTTAGAAAAATTAATTAATAAAAAAATACTTAGATTAGAACGGGCAGAATTAGAAGATGAACGAGTAATTCTTGAAAATGCACAATCAAAATCAGTCGCATTAATAGTAGGGGGCGATCCATTAATCGCAACTACACATACCTCCTTAATTTTAAGTTGTATAAAATCTGAAATTCCCTATAAAATAATACATTCTAGTTCTATTTATTCAGCCGCAATAGGAGAATCTGGGTTACAGACATATAAATTTGGAAAAGCAGTAACATTGGTTTTTTGGGAAGATAATTATAAACCAACATCTCCATATGAAATTATTTATGAAAATAAACAAAGAGGGCTTCATTCTATTGTTTTCATAGATTTACATGGTCAAAAACCTATGGATATTCAAACTGCATGTAAAATTTTAAGACAAATGGAAGAAAAACAAAATAAAAAAATGATTAATGATGATTTTGAATTAATTATCTTATCAAGATTAGGATATGAAGATAAAAAAATAGTTTATGGAAAATTAAAAGATATTGAAAACAAAGGCGCAGAAATTAAATCTCCTTTCATAATAATAGTTCCTGGTAATTTGCATTTTTTGGAAAAAGAATGGTTGGATAATTTTGAAATTTAACGTATTAAAAAATCCTGTTTTTTACCATTATTATCATATACTGCAATATTTTCATCTTCATAAGGAAAGCAAATAATTATATGAAATTTTCCATTTCTTTGAAAAAATATTAAATCTTGTTTTGAAGGTCGGTTATTATTAGAAGGATGAGAATGAACAGAACCCATTGAATTTGAAATTAATGGGACCATATATTGGCGCATTGATGCAAATCCTCTTCCTCCTCTTGAACCTGGAATTACTAATATTTCGGAGATCATTCCATGTTTTTCTCTAAGTAATCCAACAAATTCATTTGGGTGGTTATTTTTTGAAACTCCTTTAAGGAAGTCAACCATATCTCTTGATAAAATTATCATCAAAAGTTAATAACTAGAATATTTATTAAGTTAATGAGCTATATGTAAATATGAAAGAACTAATTATAGAAACCAATAATCGAAATGAAATTATAGACATAACTAATGATATAAACAAGTTGATTGATATTGAAGATGGAATTTGTGTTATTTATGTTATGCATGCAACAGCAGGATTAATTATTAATGAATACGAACCAAATATTGAGAAAGACTATTTATCTTTTTTTAAACATATTACTTCAAATCAAGATTTTAAACATAATAAAATAGATAATAATGCAGAAGCTCATCTTTTATCTGCACTATTAGGCCCATCAAAACAAATTATAATAAAGAATAGTGCATTACTTTTAAGCACTTGGCAAAAAGTATTATTATGCGAATTTGATGGTCCTAGAAAGAGAAAAATTTTTATTAAATGCCAAAAATAATATAGACGTAAAATACGTCATTCGTTGAACATAACTTCGATAACTTTTTAAAGGGTTTTGTCTTTAACATATAAACGTTGATTTTTATGGAAGATAAATTAAAAACTGCAATAGCAGGAGAAATTGTTTTATCAAGAAGTCCTGGAAAAACAATGAAAAAATGGAGAGAAATATTTAAGATTACCCAAGCAGAATTAGCAGGGACATTGAGTATTGTGCCTTCAACAATTAGTGATTATGAAAGTAATAGAAGAGCCTCTCCAGGTACAGCAGTTATTAAGCGATTTGTAGATGCGATAGTTGATATTGATTTATCAAAAGGAGGGAAGGTAGTAAGTCAATTAACTCAATCTATGGAAAAAGAAGGAGAATATTTTTCTATTCATGAATTTGCTACAAGTATAAGTGCTTTAGATTTTGTTAAATTAATAAAAGGAAAAGTAGTTGCGAATGAAGATTTAATTGAATCAAAAAAGATATATGGGTATACATTAATTAAAAGTTTAAAAGTAATTATGGATTTACCTTCAAGTCAATTTATGAGATTATATGGTGCGATGGGAGAAAGGGCATTTATATTCTCAGAAGTTTCTACTGGTAGAAGTCCGATGGTTGCCATAAGAGTAGCTTCATTGAAACCAAGTATTGTTATATTTCAAAAATTAAAGGAAGTGGATCCAATTGCAATAAAAATTGCAGAAAAAGAACAGATTCCAATTGTGATAACTGAGATGAGTCAAGCTAAATTAAAAGAAGAATTAAACAAGATATAGGTGATTTGAATGGAAGAAAATATTAAAGAATTAATATCTACTTGTCCACAAGGAATGAAAACTTGTGGATATGAAACATTAGATAAATTAGCAGAGAATTTAAGAACAAAAATAATTTCTACAGTTTCTACTACTGGGGGACATTTAGCATCTAATTTAGGAACAGTTGAATTAACAATTGCAATACATAGAGTATTTGATTCTCCAAAAGATAAAATTATTTGGGATGTTGGACATCAAGCATATTCTCATAAATTATTAACTGGTAGATGGGAAAATTTTCATACATTAAGACAAAAAGGAGGCGTATGTGGATATCCACACAGAGCAGAAAGTGAACATGATAAATTTAATGTTGGACATTCTTCAACTTCTATTTCAGGAGCACTAGGTATGGCATTAGCAAGAGATTTAAATGGAGAAGATTATCACGTAGTAGGAATAATTGGGGATGGTGCAATAACTGCAGGTATGTCATTTGAAGCAATGAATATGCTTGGTTATACAAAAACTCCTGCAATTATTATTTTAAATGAAAACGGAATTTCAATTTCTCCAAATGTTGGTGCTTTTGGTGCATATACGAATAGATTAACAAATAAAATTGTATATTCTCCAGTATTTAATGAAGTTAGAAAAGATATTCATTATTTATTAGATAATTTAAAAGATGAAAAAATGTTAGAAATTGTTAAAGATTTAAGATTAAAAGCATTAAGTGTTTTAAGTGATGAAATCTTTTTTGAAACTCTTGGTTTTGCTTATTTTGGGCCTGTTGATGGACACAATATTAAGGCTATTGAAGAAGCATTAGAAGAAGCAAAAAAAGTTAAAGGACCAGTCATTGTACATGTCAAAACAATCAAAGGAAAAGGATATGGACCTGCGGAAAAAAATCCAACTAAATACCATGGTGCTTCTCCATTTGACATTGATACTGGCGAGTTTAAAAAAGGAGGATCAAGCCCCCCAAAATATCAAAAAGTATTTGGCCAGGCATTAGTAGATCTTTGTAAAGATAATAAAGAAGTAGTAGGGATAACTGCTGCAATGGCACCAGGAACAAGTTTAGATTTATTACAAGATGCATATCCACATAGATTTTTTGATGTTGGTATTGCCGAACAAAATGCAGTAACAATGGCTGCAGGTATGGCTTGTGAAGGAAAAATTCCAGTTGTTGCGATTTATTCAACATTTTTACAAAGGGCTTTTGATCAAGTAATACATGATGTTTGTTTACAAAATTTACATGTAGTTTTGGCAATGGATAGAGGAGGAGTAGTAGGTGATGATGGACCTACACATCATGGAACATTTGATTTATCATTTTTAAGATTAATTCCCAATTTAGTTTTAATGGCACCTAAAGATGAAAATGAATTACGGCATATGTTAAAAACAGCAGTTGAATATAAGGGACCTATTGCATTAAGATATCCAAGAGGGTCTGGTACTGGTGTAGAATTTGAAGAAATGAAAACATTAGAAATTGGAAAGGGAGAAATTGTCAAAGAAGTAGAAAATCCAGATGCAGTTTTAATAGCAGTAGGAAGAATGGTTGATAATTCAATTCAAGCAGCAGAAATTTTAGAAAAAGAAGGTAAAAAGATAAAAATAATTAATGCACGTTTCATAAAACCATTAGATAAAGATTTGATTATAAATGCGATAAATGAATGTGATAATGTATTTACAGTTGAAGAAAATAATTTACCTGGTGGTTTTGGTTCAGCAGTTTTAGAATTGTTAGAAGAAAATGTATTAATAGAAAAAGGAAAAACTATAACTAGAATTGGAATTCCAGACGAATTCATAGAATGGGGAACAATTCCTGAATTATTTGATATAACTGGTTTATCTCCTGAAAAAATTGCTGAAAGAGTAAAACAAAAGTTAGCTTAAGATATGTCATAGTTTTTGATATAAGAACATTTATAAACAATTTATGACATATATTATAACTGTTGGTGTATATGACAAAAATTATAGAAACTGCGAATGCAAAATTAAATTTAGGTTTATTTTTTAAAGGACCTAAAAAATTAGCAGACGGGAGAAGTTTACATGAAGTTATTTCTCCAGTAGCAACTTTAGAAATGTGTAATAAATTTACATTTATAGAACCAGAAGCTGATAAAATAGAAATAGAATTACGTACAGACAATTCCTCAATTTTAAAATTAAAAGACCTGTTAGAAGGACCAGAAGGTAAATGTTGGAGAACAGTTGAACATTTAGAAAAAATAACAGGTAAAAAATTACCTATTAAAATGATAATGGATTCAATATTACCAGTTCCAGGAGGAGTAGGCGGGGCATCAGCAGATATGGCTGCAATTTTAAGAGGATTAAATAAATTTTATAAGTTAGGATTTAGTTTAGATGAACTAGCAAAAATAGGATTTAGTTTAGGAAGTGATGTTCCATTTTGTGTATATAATTATCCATTTGCACATATGGGAGGAGAAGGAGATATAATATATGAACTAAAATTTCCAAATCTTTTTAGATATGAAGTGTTAATTGCAATTCCCGAAATTAAAGTTCCTTTAGCAAAAACAAAAACAGCTTTTGAGTATTTGGATAAATATTATTTTAATATTCCCAAATCTATTGCAAAAGATTTGGATATATTTGAAAGATCTTTAAGAGAAGGAATACCTGAATTTGAATATTTAAATAATTGTTTTTTACACTGTAAGTTGCCTTGGGCAGATGAAGTTTTAGAGGTTATGAGAACATTATGGGAAACAAATAAATTTGAATATGTTGGAATGGCTGGTGCAGGACCAACAGTTTTTGCTTTATATAAATCAGGAACTATACTTTCAGATTTACCTCCAGTGATTAAAACCCAAGAAGATGGAATAATAATTGATTATCATTTTACAAATGTTTTAGAACATGGATCAAATGAGAAGTATATTGAAACAATGAAAAAAATAGGTGATTAAATGGAAGTAATATTAGCAAAAAATTATGGGTTTTGTTTTGGTGTGAAAAGAGCAGTTGAATTATTAGAAAAAGCATTAGAGGATAATAAAACAGTTTATACTTTTGGGCCATTAATACATAATCAACAGTTTGTTGATAAAATGGCTGAAAAAGGAGCAAAAATTGCAAATAAATTAGAGGATGTTGAAGAACAATCAATAGTTATTTCAAGAGCTCATGGTTTAGAAAAAGAAATTATTGAAGGATTAAAAAATAAAAATGTAACAATAATTGACGGTGTGTGCCCCTTTGTTAATTTAGTTCATAAAAAAGCATTAGAATTAGAATCAGATGGTTTTCAAATAATTATAATTGGTGAAAAAGATCATCCAGAAGTTAAAGCAGCTGCTTCTTATGTTAAAAATCCAATCATAATAGAAAATCCAGTACAAGTAAAAGATTTTGAATTATCTAATAAAATTGGAATTGTTGTTCAAACAACACAGTCTCAGCAGAATGTTAATGATATTGTATCTGCTTTAATTGAGAATATAAAAGATGTTAGAATATTCAATACGAGATGTTCAGCAACAGAAGAAAGACAAAATGCAGCTGTTGAATTAGCAAAAATAGTAGATAAGATGGTAATAATTGGAGGAAAACATAGTGGTAATACTAAGAGATTATATCAATTATGTTCCGAAGTTAAACCAAGTATACATATTGAAACAGCTAATGAATTGAAAAAAGATGAATTTCAAAATATAAATAAAGTTGGGATAACAGCAGGCGCATCAACCCCACAATATATTATTGATGAAGTTATTGAAACATTAAACACATTTTAAAATTTAAAAATTAGGAAGGTAGAAAATTATGAAACGAAAAAAAATTGCAATATTAGGACCAGGGTCTATTGGAAAACAAACAATGGAAGTTTTAGATCAAACTCATATTAGAGAAAGACATGAATTAGTTTCAGTATCTGGTTATGATGATAATGATATTACTCCAATTGGAGAAGCTGTTGATAACTTCAATGTTAAAAAAGTTTCTTTTGCAGTTCCTAAAGCGGTAGAACAATTTAAACAATTACATCCAGAAGTAGAAGTTTTATCTGGTGAAGATCATTTAGAAAAAATAATTAATGAAACAGATTTAGATTATTCAGTTATTTCAGTTTCAGGAGCAGTTGGAATTAAAGCAACAATTGCTTCATTAGAAAAAGGATTAATTACTTGTATTGCAACTAAAGAAGTTTTAGTTGCAGCAGGACCATTAGTTATGGATTTAGCAAAAAGAATGGAACAGAAATTTAATAGAACGCAAATTTTAAGACCGATTGACAGTGAGCATAATGCTATTTGGCAGGCTTTGAGAGCTGTTGAAAATAAAAATGGATTTAATTTAGAAGAAGTAAGAAGAATAATTATTACAGCTTCAGGGGGATCATTAAAAAATTGGTCAATTGAAGATTTACATAAAGCAACTCCTGATGATGTTACAAAAGGTCATCCAACTTGGTCAATGGGTGCTAAAATAACAGTTGATTCAGCAACAATGGTTAACAAAGCGTTAGAAGTTATTGAAGCACATTTCTTATTTGGATTACCTTATGAAAAAATAGCCATTTTAAGACATAATCAAAGTATTACTCATGGGATAGTTGAAACAATTGATAAATTCCATATTGAACAAAAAGCATCTCCAGATATGAGAATGCCAATTCAATATGCTTTAACTTATCCGGATAGATTTGAATTTAACTTATCCGAACCAATGAAATATTCTGAAAAAGTAGGAGAATGGAAGTCTTTAGATTATAATAAAATAGATTATATGGATCCTGAAAGATATCCGGCTTTTCATATTGCAATGCATTTCGGAATGAAAGGAGGATTAATGCCTGCTATCATGAATGCAGCAAATGAAATAGCTGTTAATGAAGGATTTTTAAAAGGCATAATATCATTCACAGATATTGGAAAAGTAATATTAAATACCTGTTCTATTTTTGAAAAAGATTATAGGTGGGGAGAAGAACTAAATTGGGATAATATATTAGAAGCAGATCAACGTGCAAGAGAATATACAAGAAAAATATTAATTTCAGTTCCAGGTGGTTCATTAGATGAATTAAATGCAAAGGAATTTGCAAAAGAACATCAATGGGGTGCTAAAGAATGAATAATTTAATAAGAAAAAAAACACGTGAAGTAGATTTAAATGGAAAAATAAAAATGGGAAAAAACAATCCTGTTATTATTCAAAGTATGACCAATACGCCAACAGCAGATATTGAAGCAACAATTAAACAAACTAGAGCTTTATTTGATGCAGGATGTGAAGCAGTAAGAATAACAGTCAATACTCAAGAAGCAGCAAATGCATTACCAAAAATAAGAGAAACTTTTCCAGATAAACCATTAATAGCAGATATTCATTTTGATTATAAAATGGCATTAGCAGCAATTGATGCTGGTTTTGATAAAATAAGAATTAACCCAGGGAATATAGGAAGTGAAGAAAAAGTAAAAGCAGTAATAGATGCAGCAAAAGAAAAAAATGTTACTATACGAATAGGAGTAAATGGAGGGTCTTTAGATCCATTAATTGAAAAAAAATATGGCAGAACTCCTAAAGCAAGTGTTGAAAGTATAATGGAGTATGTTAGGATGCTTGAAAAATGGGATTTTCATAATATTGTATTATCAATTAAATGGAGTGATGTTCCACGAATGGTTGAAGCAAATAAATTATTATCAGAAACAACTGATTATCCTATACATATTGGATTAACAGAAGCAGGAACAGTTTATGCGGGAAGTATTGCTTCTGGTGTAGGTATCGGGGCACTATTAATGCAAGGTATTGGAGATACAATTAGAGTATCATTAACAGGTGATCCTGTTAAAGAAATAAGAGCAGCTAAAATTATTTTACAATCTACTGGATTAAGAGATTTTGGTCCAAAAATAACTTCTTGTCCTACTTGTGGAAGAACAGAAATTGATATGATTCCAATGGCTGAAAAAGTTGAAGAAAGATTAATGAGAGAATATCCAGATTTAAAAATTCATGTTGCAGTTATGGGCTGTGTGGTTAATGGTCCTGGTGAAGCTAAAGAAGCAGACATTGGAATAGCAGGCGGAAAAGGAGTAGGAATAATATTTAAAAAAGGCGAATTAATTGGAAAATATCCAGAAGATGAATTAATTGATGCGCTTTTCAATGAAATTGAAAAAATAAAACAAGAAAAAGTATAAGAAAAATAAATTAGAAGTTAAAGGGAGATGATAAATGTGGGTTTTTATAGAGGATGTTCGTGTTTAATACCAGATAGAAAAACAATGCGTGAATTACATAGGGCACAAGAAAAAAAGAATTCAAAAAAACCAAAAGAAAATATTATTCGTAGAACTATAAAATTTACTAATCAGATGTTACAAAGTATAAAATTTAAATGAGGTGTTAAAATGGCATTACAATCTAAAACAGAACCAAAAGAAAAACAAGAAAACTTAAAGCAAGGAATTAGTATAATAATACCTGCAGGTGGAAAAGGAACACGTTTTGGAGAAGATAAACAATTATTTCAAATAGGAGGAAAACCAATTGTCCAAAGAACTATTGAAGTTTTTACAGGTTTAGAATTAGTTGATCAAATAATAGTAGTAACAAATGATGAGAGAAGAGAACAAATTTTAAGTTGGGATATTAATTTTGATTTAACTTTTGCGTTAGATGGTAAAGAAAGATATAATTCTGTTTATAAGGGATTAAAAGAAGTTAAATATGAGATAGTAGGAATTCACGATGGAGCAAGATGTTTAATTACCTCTGAATTAATAATGGATTGTTTTGATTTAATATTAGAAGGAAAAGCAGATGCTGTTTTTCCTGGGATAAAACCAGTTGATACAATAAGAGCAATTACAGAGGATAAAATGGGAAAGAAGAAGTATTTTACACCAGATAGAAATAAATTATTAGCAGTTCAAACACCCCAAGTTTTCAGAACACAAATAATAAGAAAATTATTTGAAAGATTTTTTGAAGAACCAACAAATATTACAGATGATATAAGTTTAATTGAACTTTACGGGATTGAATATATTATTTCTCATGTAGAAGGAGATATAAGCAATATTAAAGTTACTCATCCAAGAGATATTGTTATTGCAGAAGAAATTCTTAGACAAAGAGGTGAATTATAATGATTAGAGAAGAATTACAAAATAAGTTTTTAATTTTATTAAATTTTAAAACATATAATGAAAGTTTAGGCAAAAATGGAGAAAAATTAATGAAAGCAGTTGCTGAAAATAAACATGTAGCTGAAAGTAAAAATACAATTATTTTTACATGTCCTCAATTTGTGGATTTAAGAGATGTTTCTAAAATAGATGAAAATATTCTAGCACAAGGCGCAAGTAATTTTGAATCAGGAGCACACACCGGAAGCAATTCAATCCAAGCATTAAAGGATGCTGGGGTAAAAGGTATTTTAATTAATCATTCAGAAAATCAAATTCCATTAGAAAAAATAAAACATTTAATTCAAGGATGTAAAGATGCACAAGTATTAAGTATTGTTTGCGCAGATACTCCTGAAAAAGCTGAGAATATAGCAGAATTTAAACCTGATTATATTGCAATAGAACCTCCTGAATTAATAGGTTCTGGAATTTCTTTAACAGAAGCAAATCCTGAAATAGTTACAAATACATTAAATAAAATAAAAGAAATTCCTATCTTATGTGGTGCTGGAGTTTCAAATGCCGAGCATGTTAAAAAAGCAAGAGAATTAGGAGTTAAAGGCGTGTTAGTAGCAAGCGCATTTGTAAAAAGCACAGATCCAGATAGATGGATTAAAGATGTTTTAGCTGTTTTTTAATTTTTTATAAAAATAAAATGCCGAGCTATTTGATTTCATCAAATGCTCACATTTTTTATCAAAGATAAAAAAATGCCGAAGGCGAGATTTTCACCCATTATCTGGATTTGAATTCGCTAACCACACCCCTTTTTTTTGGGATTAAACACTTTTTCTTTCGGGAAAGAAAAAGGGTTACTCGCGACTTCCAGATTTCCCAGTTTAGTTCGTTAGAACCTATTTATATCATTGCTTTTCAGCTCATTACTCATAAAGCTATGCTTATGAGTCTGGCACTCTGACCAAACTGAGTTACTTCGGCAAAGCTTTTCTTTCTTGGAAGAAAGAAAAGGCTTGCAAAAGAAAGAACCTTTATTCTTCCAAAAGAAAAGTATTATATTTCTAATAATAAACTAATAAAAAGGCTTGGTTTGTTAACTTATTGATTTAAATGGGAAAATATTTGATTTTAAAATGTCCAAAATGCGGAACAATACAATCAACTACTTCTAAAAAGAGCTTAAAATGCAAAATGTGTGCTAAAACAACGACTTTAACAGATAAGAGCATTATTAGATATGGTGAAGTAGATAATCCGCAGGAAGCCTCCTACATAGTCAGAAAGCTAAAAGAGAAAATCTGGGAAAAAGATAAAAGCAGTGGATAGTAATCTGCCTTCTGTTTTAAGCAGCATTCTACTAAGCGCCAAAATGGCTTGCATCACTATGCGGCTGCGCACAGGCGCGTTTCATCCTTAAAACGAATTCTAAGGTATCGTTTCTGTTCCTGTTTTGTCCTTAAGACTTTACAGCCAAAATGATGGGCAGAATTTCCTCCCTCTGGGGTAAGCTGCTCATCCACCACTTTATACTAACTTTTATAATGCCTTGCCTTTAAAAATATTTTGATACATGATTAATACTTAATAAGTTAAGAGGGATTTTTATGAATATGCGTTGTGAAAGATGTAGTGAAGTAGTATACAAGATAGAAAAGTGCGATTATTGTGGCAGAAAGATTTGTCATGCATGTGTAAAATCTTCTAGAAAAGATAATACAGGGACAAGAAGAGTTATATGCAAAGACTGCTGGGGAGAAGTAAAAAAGAGAAAAGAATTTCAAACTGATTAAATTTTAATAATTTTTAATTTTATCTTTTCATCTTCTATTTTTATTTCATCAATTTTGGGTAATTTTTCTTCTTTAATTTCAGTTGCATTTGTTTGTTGTAATAAATCAGAAGTATGTTTATTTATTATTTCTTTTAATTTTTTTGAAGATTCAAAATGAATAGTTATTTCATCACTTTCGATTAATTCTTCTTGTTTTCGTAATTGTTGTATCCTTCTTGCTACTTCTCTTAACATTGCTTCCTCAAATAATTCCTCATTTATTTTTGTATATAAATATACTTTTCCTTTTTCTATTAGTGTTATTTCGTAATCTTTTACTTTTTCTTCTATTTCTACTACTTCTGGGTTAATTTCTAAACCGTCTATTTTGTATATTTTATTTCTTCCTATTGTTTCTTGTAATTTTTTAGGATCTTCATTTTTAAGAAGAGATATAACCTTTTCATCTAATCCTTGTTCTCTATAGTGTTTTTTAACTTTTCCTTCGTGTATTTTAACAGAATATTTTGAATTTATCTCTGTATTTTTTTCAATTTGTTTAACATTGGCTAGCCATTCAATTATTCTAGAAAGTTTTTCAATTGAAAGGTCTGCTTCAGTTGATTCAGTTTCAAAAACTATTTTTTCTAAAGGCCATCTTAATTTTATTTGTGCTTTTTGTCTTGCATTTATTGATGCGGAAATAATTTCACTTGTAATTTCCATTCCGTTTTCTAATAGTTTATCTATTTTTGTTATATCAAATTTTGGCCATTCGAAAAATGCTAAGGATTCTTCTTTTTTATCTTTTTTATAAATCTCTTGATATATTTGTTCTGAAGCAAATGGTGCTATTATCATCAGCATTTTTAAAGTTTCAAAATAAACTTCTCGTAATGTGTATAATGCTTCATCAGAGAACATTTCTTCACTCATTCTTTTTTTAACTAATTTCATATAAAATCTACTTATATCTTCTGTTATGAATTTTCTTAATGTTCTTGTAGCTAAATAAAGTTCGTATTTATCCATTAGTTCAGTCATTTCTTTTATTGTTGAATGCAATCTTGAAATCATCCATTTATCTTCTATTTGTAAATTTGATTCTTCAATTTTTTTGTTTGAATCAAATCTTTGTAAAAATGTACTGATATTATAGACAGTATTTACTGTACTAAATGCATCTTTTAATTCTCCCCAACTAAATTTAACATCCTCCCAAGTAACACAGCTCAATCCCCATAATCTGAATGTGTCGGCCCCATATTTTGCAATCATATCATCAAAAGGTACAAAATTACCAACGCTTTTACTCATTTTTTCTCCTTTTTCATCAACAAACCACCCATGCATCATAACTGTTTCATATGGTGCTTCATCCCATTTTATTATTCCAGAACCTAATAATGAATAAAACCATCCTCTTGTTTGATCTTTACCTTCAATTATAAATTGAGTTTTTTTGTAAATTTTTCTTTCTTCTTCATTTAAAGATGCCCAAATTACGTTTCCAGAATCCATCCAAACATCTAGTACATCTTCAACTCTATTCATTTCTTCTCCACATTCGCATTTGAATTTTATTTTATCAATATATGGTTTATGTAGATCTTCTAATTTTTTAGGGAGTTCATCTTTTGAACCTATTACTTTTATTTTTTTACATTTTTTACATTCCCAAACAGGTAGTGGAATTCCCCAAAATCTTTGTCTTGAAATACACCAGTCTGGTGCATTTGATACAAAATCTTTAAATCTAGTTCTTGCAAATTTTGGTTGCCATTCAACTTTATCTATTTCTTCAAGCATTTTGTCTCTAACTTGACTTATGTTGATGAACCATTGGTCAGTAGTCATAAATATTAATGGAGTTTTACATCTCCAACAATGTGGGTATCTGTGAGATATTTCTTCTTCACGTATTAATGCTCCTACTTTTTCTAGATCTTTAATTATACTTCTGTTTGTGCTTCTAACTTCTTTTCCTTTGTATGCACCTTTTGTAAATTCTCCTTTTTCATTTACAGGGGAATAAATTTCAACACCAAATCGTTTGCCAATTATAAAATCTTCTGGTCCGTGTCCTGGTGCACAATGTACTAATCCCGAACCCTCTTCTAAAGTTACGAATTCATCAGATAATATTATTTTTCTATCTGCTTCATGTTCAACTTTATCTTGTAATGGATGGATATATTTTTTTCCTTCTAATTTTTTTCCACTCATTTCTTCAATTATTATAGGGGATTCATCAACAGTTTTCATAACTCTATCTAATGTTTCTTTTGCAACTACCCAAATTTCAGTTCCTACTTTTATTTTTATATATGTAAAAGTTGGATGAACCATTATTGCCATATTAGACATTAAAGTCCAAGGAGTTGTTGTCCAAATTACATAATATGTATTATCTTCATCCACTGATTTCATTTTAACAAATATGCTTGGATCTTTTTGTTCTCCATATTCTAATTCATAATTAGCTAAGGTTGTTGAACATCTAGAACAATAAGGGAGTACATAAACTCCTCTTGATAATAATCCTTTTTCATTGGCTTTTTTTATTGTTGACCAAGTTGCTTCAATAAATTCATTTTTGAAAGTTAAATAAGGATCTTCAAAATTCATCCAACATCCAATTCTAATGAATTGTCTACCCATGACATCTATATATTTAGTTGCAAATTCTTTACATCTTTTTGTGAATTTTTCAACACCGTGTTCTTCAATTTCTTTTTTAGTTTTTAACCCTAATTCTTTTTCTACTTTTACTTCTATAGGTAATCCATGAGTATCATAACCTGCTTGTGCTCTTACATTTTTTCCATTAGCTCGTTGATATCTACAAACCATATCTTTTAGTGCTTTGTTCCATCCAGTCCCAGGGGATAATTCTCCTGTCGCGTAAGGAGGGCCATCACAAAAATAAAATGGTTCTCCATCTTTGTTTTTTTCTTCTAATTTTTTTAATATTTTTTTCTGTTCCCAGAATTTCAATATATTGTTTTCAATTTTTATGATATCTTGCATAGTATTCCCTCATTAAGCTTGATTATTCCTTAATAAAGAGCAATATATTTAAATAATTGCATTTCTAATATGTATCTGTGTTGTGATTATTATGAGTAATGAACTTTTACCTTGGACAGAAAAATATCGGCCATATAATTTGGAAACAGTTATTGGACATGAGGATATAATTAATACTTTGAAAGCTTTTGTTAAACAAAAGAATATGCCAAACTTATTATTTGCTGGTCCTCCAGGTATTGGCAAAACTACTAGCACACTCGCTTTAGCTAAAGAGCTTTATGGTGAAGATTATAGAACTTGTTTATTGGAACTTAATGCTTCAGATTCTCGTGGGATAGATGTTGTTAGAGGACAAATTAAAGATTTTGCTAAACAAATTGCATTGTCTGGTGCTCCCTTTAAAATAATATTTTTAGATGAAGCAGATGCATTAACTTCAGATGCACAACATGCATTAAGAAGAACAATGGAATTATATTCAGGAGTAACTAGATTTATTTTATCATGTAATTATTCATCTAAGATTATTGAACCCATACAAAGTAGATGTTCTGTTTTTAGATTTACATATCTCTCTAATGAAGCAATCGAAAAAATGGTAAATCATATTTGTGAAAAAGAAAATTTAAAAATTAGTAAAGATTCTTTGGATGCACTTATATATATTTCAAATGGGGATATGAGAAAAGCAATTAACGCATTACAAGGTGCAGCATTACAAACAAGTAATATTACGGGAGACTTAATATACAAAATTAGTAGTAGAGCAAAACCAAAAGAAATACGTGAAATGATTGAGTTTTGTTTAAAAGCTGATTTTATGGAATCAAGAAAGAAATTAGATAATTTAATGATTGAGTATGGTATGAGTGGAGAAGATGTATTATTACAGATTTATAAAGAAGTACCAAATTTAGATATTTCAGAAGAAAATAAAATTAAATTAATTGATAAAATTGGAGAATTTAATTTTAGAATTGTTGAAGGTGCAAATGAAAGAATACAATTAGAAGCATTATTAGCGCAAATAATGTTAGTTGGAAAAAATAGTCAATAATTCCTCAATATTTTTTGTTTTAGATATTTCAACTTTTTTTTCTTTATTTTTTTCAAAACAAACTGCATGTAATTTAGCTCTTTTTAATTCTAAACAATCATATTTTTCAGCTATTTTTAAATATTCTAAAAAATCTTGTTCATTTGATTTTTTTCCTGAAAATATTTTAGGGTTTCCTTTTGTTGCTCTAGCAATACTTATTCCTTCCCATCCTTGTTTAAATTTTTCTTCTGCTTCATTTAATGAAGTTATATTTCCATTTCCATAAAGTTGAAATTCAGCAAGTTCTCTAGATTTATTTAATAGTTTCCAATCTATTTCTCCCGAATATGCCTGTTCTTTAGTTCTTCCATGAAGTATTGCAAAATTTAATTCTGTTGTGTTTAGCAATTTTATTATTTCAAGAATTTCATTTTTATTAGAATATCCAAATCTTAATTTACATGATATAGGATATGAAGAAATTTTTGTAGATTTATCAATAATTTCCTTTATTTTTTTAGGATATTTTAAAAGATAAGATCCAGATTTATTTTCATATATTTTTCTAGAAGGACATCCAAAATTTATATCTATACCTTTTGCATAATTCTCTCCAGAATCTATTAGTTCATTTGTTTTTTTAAGACCTTTATAAAATTCTTTATGTAAAGTTCCCATTAATTGAATATATCCATTTTTTTCTTGTTTTGGGATAATAATTCTTTTTAATGATTTATTACTTTGCCTGTAAATTGCGATTGGACTAGTCATTTCAGTTATTGTAATATTTGCACCATATTTTTGGCATAATAATCTAAATGCGATATCAGTATAATCTTCCATTGCACCCAAAATTAGTTTTTTCATATAATCAATTTTTAAGATTAAAATGGGGGAGCCGTGATTTGTTCCACCTTTTTAGTGCAGGTTTTTTGTGCTTTGCACAAAAAAAGTGCTTGAACACGGATCGCCAGCTCCCAAAGCTGGCAGCATACCAGGTTAACCTACTCCCCCAATTGTTAAAGTTTTTAGTTATGAGTATTTATAAAACTATTTATAAGTTAATAAATTTTACATCTAGTTTATTCTGTGAATCTATAGTTATTACACCTCCCTTTAATTCATTTGCAGGGGGCAAATTAATTACATTTGTTTTTCCAATTTTTTTAATTCCACATTCTTCATGAACATGTCCACAGATGAATAAAAGAGGTTGTTTTTTTTCAATCATTTCTTTAATTGATTTGCTTCCAATGTGAGAATTATTAAATGTTTTATCTAAAATCCCATAGGGTGGAGAATGAGATAAAAATATAGTATTATTATTGATTTCTAATTTTAATAGTTCTTTGTCAAATTCTTCTTCTGTTTTTCTTCCAGGTTCTTTTATCGTAGGATGTTTAAAGCCTATAGCTCCACCAATCCCACTTATATTATATTTGTCTAAAATTTTATTTTTATTCTCAACACATATCTCCCCAAGTATTTTTTTAATTTCTAATGGATCACAATTCCCAAGAACTGCAAAAACTTTTTGATTTTTTAATATTGTTAATAACTCTTCTAAATATGAAATTGGCCCGAAATTTGTTATATCTCCAGATAATGTTATCAAATCATATTTATTTTCTTTTAAATGATTCTCTAAATTTTTAAGTAGTATCTCTTCAGAATGTAAATCTGCCAAAGCTAAAAGTTTCATTTAAACACCTTAAGATCTTAGAACTTTGTTTATTTTTTTATCCATTTGATCTTTAAGATCTTTAGCTATAAAATTTTTAGTAAAAGCATCTGCTCTTGCAGCAATTGCAATTTTAGAAGAAACTATTCTTGCAATTTTACCCCTTTTTTTCTTAGGTGCTTTACCTATGGGTGCGTATTGAAAAATTAACCCATGTTTTGGAGGATTACTTCCAGATTTTAAATGTTTAAATAGTGCTTTTTCTGCACCTATTACTTGGATTGTACTTGCGGGAAACATGCCCATTTTTTTCATTCCTCCAGAAGATGCAATTAATTTAGCTGTTAATTCTGGACCTAGTAAATAAGATACATTTGGAGATAAAGAGTTTGTAATATTATTAGTATATTTTTCCAATGCTGTTTTTACTTCAATTAAACTAAGAATCTCATTAGCTAAATTAATTATTTGTTTTTTATCAACTTCTGATATTTCTACCATTGTATTTGGTAGATCTCCTTCTATTATTTTATTACAATACATTTCAATATTTTTTGATTTGAAGGAAGGATAAAATAATTTATTCCATTCGTCTAGTCTTTCAAATAACATATTTATTATTTTAACTAGGTCTTCAATTGTATTTACTGCATTTATAATAATAAAATCTTTTTCTTTGAGTGCTTCTTTAAGGTTCTCTCTTGCTTTTTTCAAAGCACTTTCTCTATCTATTGCCATGATTAAAGTATATATAGGACAGTTTAAATTATTTTGCATACCCAAAAAGTTTATAAATGAGACCTTATAATAAGATAATACTAGTTTTGTTTCATTAAGCCGATGAAACATAGAAATATGTGAGGTGTATAACATGGCAGGTTATGTAAATAAAGAAATAGTACCAGCAACAGCATCTAAAGTATTAGAAGTTTTAACTATTGCTAAAGATACTGGAGTAGTAAAAAAAGGAGCAAATGAAGCTACAAAATGTATTGAAAAAGGAAATGCAAAATTAGTAGTTATTGCAGGAGATGTTACTCCCCCAGAAGTAGTAGTTCACTTACCTTCATTATGTGAAGAAAAAGGTGTATCATACGAATTTATTACTACTAAAAAAGAATTAGGAGATTCAATCGGAATTTCAGTTGGTTGTGCAGCAGTAGCTATTGAAAAACCCGGTAATGCATCAGAATTATTAAGAGATGTATTAGAAGGAGAAAAGAAAAAAACAACTAAGAAAGAAGAAAAACCAGAAAAGAAAGAAGAGAAGAAAGAAGTAAAGAAAAAAACTGAGAAAAAAGAAGTAAAAGAAGAGAAAAAAGAAGAAAAGAAAGAAGAACCAAAACCAGAGAAAAAAGAAGTAAAAGAAGAGAAAAAAGAAGAAAAAACTGAAGAAAAGAAAGAAGAAAAAACTGAAGAAAAGAAAGAGTAGGTGAAGAACATGGCTGAAGATAATGAAGGAACAAAAGCAGAAGTTGTTCAAGTTGAACCTAATAAAACAGGAATCCATGGAGAAATCAATCAGATTCTTTGCAAGATTTTAGAAGGTAAAGATAAAAATAGGATTTTAAGAAGAAATGTCAAAGGACCAGTAAAAGTAGGAGATATAATGATTTTACTTGAAACTGAAAGAGAAGCAAAAAGAATAAAACCAAGATGAGGTAGATAGATATGAAATGTAGTTTTTGTGGTGAAATGATTGAAAGAGGAACTGGATTTATCTACGTTAAAAAAGATGGTAAAGCATTACAATTTTGTTCTCAGAAATGTAAGAAAAATCTTATAGTTTTAAAGAGAAAAAACAAAAAAACAAAATGGACAAAACACGTAAGAGACAAGAAATTAGAATCAAAAGAAAAAACAACAGAAGAAAAGAAAAAAATAGTTAAAGCAAGACCAAAAAGGAAAAAATCAAAGAGGTAATTAAATGACAATTGAAGTAAAAATCGATGCCTTTGAAAGAACACTTGTGATTTTCAAACCTGATAGTTTAGAAAGACATCTTGTAGGATTAATTCTAAATAGGTTTGAAGATAAAGGTTTGAAAATTGTGGGCATGAAAATGTTTTGGATGCCTAAAGAAAAAGGACAAGAACATTATGGTGAACACAAAGAAAAACATTTTTTCGAATTTTTAGTCGAATATATCACAAGTGGCCCTGTAATAATGTGTATCTTAGAAGGAAAAGACGCAGTATCTGTAGTTAGAAGATTAACTGGGACAACAAATTCAAGAGAAGCAGCACCAGGGACGATTAGAGGAGATTTTTCAATGAGTTCTCAAAATACTTTGATTCATTCAAGTGATTCTTTAGAGTCTGCAAAAAAAGAAGTTAACCTATTTTTTGATAAAGACGAATTAGTTCCTTGGAAAAGAACAATGAAAAAACGACTATATGGTGAAGAAGAGTTACAGTGCTAATCTCACCAACCTTTTTATTTCTTTTTTATATTAATATTAGTTAGGTAATTATATGGATGTTCAAAATTAAACATTTTGTACACATATATAAAACCAGAGGTTTTGAATTTGGATAATAAAAAAAATGAAAATTTTTCAGAATGGTTTACAGAAATAATTCAAAAAGCAGATTTAGCTGATATTAGATATAATGTTAAAGGATTTGTTGTATTTAAGCCTTGGTCAGTTATTACTATGGAAAAAATGTATGATATTTATGAAAAAGAATTACGAGATAAAGGACATAATCCAGCGTGGTTTCCAATTGTAATTCCAGAATCTAATTTTACATTAGAAGCATCTCATGTTGAAGGTTTTACACCAGAAGTTTTTTGGGTAACTGAACATGGTAATGGGGAAAAATTAGAAGAAAAATTAGCTTTGAGACCTACAAGTGAGACTGCAATGTATAAAATGTATTCATTATGGATACAAGGATTAGTTGATTTGCCTTTGAAAATATATCAAAGAGGATCAGTATATAGACATGAAACAAAAGCAACTAGGCCATTTATTAGGAGTAGGGAATTTTATTGGATTGAAGCTCATAATTGCTTTGCTACAAAAAAAGAGGCAGTAAACCAAGTTAAAGAAGATTTAGAAACAACAGAAACAATTATGCATCAACAATTTTGTATTCCCTTTATAGGATTTCAAAGACCTGAATGGGATAAATTTGCAGGAGCAGTTAATACATATGCAGCAGATACTTTAATGCCAGATGGTAAAGTAATTCAACAACCATCAACCCATTTGTTAGGTCAAAATTTTTCAAAACCATTTGATATTAATTTTCAAAATGAAAAAGGAGAAAAGGATTATGTTTGGCAAACATGTTACGGTCCAGCAATTTCAAGAATGTATGCTTCATTAATTTCTTCTTTAGGTGATGATAAAGGATTAAGATTTCCATTTGAATTAGCACCTATTCAAATTATAATAATCCCAATATATAAAGAAGAGAATAAAAGAAATGTTTTGACATATTCTAAAAAAATAAAAAAAGTATTAGAAAGAGATTATAGGATTAAAATAGATGATAGTGATAATACTCCAGGATATAAATTTAATGAATGGGAGATGAAAGGAGTCCCAATTAGATTAGAGATAGGAGGAAGAGAAGTTGAAAATAATCAGATTACTATCTCATTAAGAACTTCTAAAGAAAAACAATCTATTAAGTTAATTAAATTAAAGAAATTTATTAGAATACATGCAAGAGAAATAACAGATACGTTAAGAAAAGAAGCAGATGAAAATTTTAAAGAAGTAATTCATAATGCTAATTCATTAGATAAATTAAAATCTGCTTTACGAAAAGGTGGGTTTGTAAGAGTTCCTTTTTGTTCTATAAGTATGAAAGGTAAGGAATGCGCAGATATAATAAAAGCAGAAACTTCTGGAGATATTAGAGGTACAAAAGTTAATGATCCAGAAAAACCAAGAGATGAAGATAAATGTATTTGCTGTGGAAAACCTGCTAAACATATAGTTTATGTTGCTAAACAATATTGATTTTTTAACTTTATTTTATTAAAAATAGAAAATAGTCCCACCCGGATTCGAACCGGGGTCTTCAGCTTTCTTCAACTTTCTTAGTGCAAGTTTTTTGCGAGTAAAGAAAGTGCCCAAAGGCTGACATCCTTGACCAATGTCCAACCTTTTCTGAATTTTAAATCAGAAAATTCTTTCTTTTTGGTTAAGCTTTTACTTTCTTTTTAAAGAAAGAAAAAGGTTACTAGACTATGGGACTAAAATGGACCTGGGGGGATTTTCTCACTATTTTTGGTACAGCTTTTTAGGGAACCAAAAAAGGTGTATCGAACCCCCGGCCTCCTGCTTTTTTGAGTATTTTCCTAGTTTTTTTATTTCCCTAGGGTTTCTTTTCTTTTAAGAAAAGAAAGGCTATGCAAAGCAGGCGCGCTACCGCTGCGCCACAGGCCCATCTAAGGCATGTGGGTTTTTGAATAAAGTTCAAAAATAAACCACAGGCCCATGTATTTTATATATTCTACAATTTAACAAAAGTTAAACTGTGAGACATATTATCTTTAAAACTCTTTATAAATTTAACTAACTTTACCATTTTCAATTTTTTTAGTTTTTATTGGATTTTTACCAATAAAAAGCTGTTTATTGTTGATAAATATTTCATTATTATTAATTTTAAATTTAATTTTTTGGAATTCTTTAAAATCAATTTCTGTTTTATACTCTTGTTTTAAGTCGTTAATTAATATTTTATCTCCTATTTCAAATTCTTCACAAGTTATTACTTCTACATTACCTTCTTTATCTTCTGCTGCTAAAAGCATACCTTCTGATAAAATACCTCGTAATTTAGCTGGTTTAAGATTTTTAAACCATATAATTTTTTTATTTAATAATTCTTCTTCTGAATAATAATCTACTAAACCTGAAACTATTGTTTTTTCCCCATTTGCAGTTTTTAATTTTTCAATATATAATTTATCTGCTTCTGGATGTTTTTTTATATCTATTATTTGAGCAACTTCTAAATCTATTTCTTGTCTTTCTTCGTCTTTTTTTATTTCTTCTAATTTATCAAACAATATTTCAGCTTTTCCTAAGTTAGAATCTATATTTAACGATAATTTTCCTAGTTCGTCCCATTTTTTGTTTTCAATATTTAATTGTTTGAATATTTTATCTCCTGCATCTGGGAGATAGGGATAGATTAAAATACCCAAATCCTTTACTTGATTTAATAATACATAAATTATTGTTCCACATCTTTTTTTATTTTCTTTAGCTTCTTTCCAAGGTTCATTTTCTTGGAAATATTGATTTGAATTTCTTGAGATTAACATTATTTTATCTAATGCTTCTCTAATTTTATTTTCATTTAATTTTTCTTCTATGTCTTTATGTATTTGTTTTTGATTTTTAATAAATTCTTCATCCTTTTCATTTAAATTGTATTCTGGAATTTTAGAATCAAAATATCTATTAGCAAAAACCATTGTTCTATTAACTAAATTTCCTAAATTAGCTACTAATTCATTATTATTTGTTTCAATTAATCTTGATTCTGAAAAATCTCCATCTAAAAATGTAGGAACTCCGCTTAATAAATAATATCTTATACTATCTCTACTGTATTTATCAACAAGTTTTAAAGGGTCTTTAATGTTCCCTAATGATTTACTCATTTTTTCTCCTTCTATTGTTATATATCCATGAACAAATAAATTTTTAGGTAATTCAATTCCTGCTGATAATAACATTGCCGGCCAATAAATAGCGTGAAATCTTGTAATTCCTTTTCCAATTACATGAATATCTGCTGGCCACCAAGGTTTATATTTGTCATTTGGATAACCAATACCAGTCAAGTAATTACTTAGTGCATCATACCAAACATACATAATTTGTGATTCATCATTTGGTACTGGTATCCCCCATCCATGTGCTCTTTCTTTTGATCTTGAAATACTAAAATCTTCTAAACCTTTTTCAATAAAACTTACTATTTCATTTTTTCTTGATTCTGGTATTATTTTGTATATGTCATTTCCTATTAATTCTAATAATTTATTTTGATAATTTGATAATTTAAAAAAATAATTTTCTTCTTCAATTATTTCTACTGGTTTTTTATGTTCTGGACAAATATAGTTATCTCCTTGTTTTTCTAATTCATCCTCTTTATAAAAACATTCGCATCCTACGCAATATAATCCTTTGTATTTCTTTTTATAAATATCTCCATTTTTATAACATAAATTCCATATTTCTTTAACGCCAGGAAAATGTTCTTCTTCATTTGATGTTCTTATAAAATGATCATATGAAATATTATATTTATTACAAGCTTCAATAAAAATTGCAGTATTATTATTACATAATTCTCTAGTAGTTATTCCTAATTTTTCTGCTGCTTGAACATTTTTTAAACTATTTTCATCTGCACCAGTTAAGAAAAAGACTTCTTCGCCAATTAATCTATGATATCTAGCAATAACATCTGTTTGTACGTATTCTAAAATATGGCCGAGATGTGGCGCTGCATTAACATAAGGTAATGCTGTTGTTATATAAAATTTTTTCATTTTAAACACCTAATTTAAATATTTATTAGAGATGAATGATTTTAAAGTATTTGTTTAAACATCCATTTTTCTATATTTCCCAATATATGCTAAAAAGTTATTTTTTTCTGCAATATTTAATTGTTTTTTATATAATTTTACTTTGAATCCAAGTCTTAATAGTGTCATTTCATCATGTTTGTCTGCATCTACAATATATAAGAATTTTTTATCTTTTGAGATTCCTCCTTTTGAATCATATAATCCTGCTAAAAAAGCTCTAGAGTAATCATTATGATATTTAAATTTTTCTTCTTGTTCTTTTAAAATATCTTGAAAGTATTTTCTATATGCAGTATGATAAAAAAATACTTTCATTCTGTCTATTATTATTTTTTCAGGAGTTGTTAGTTTCGCATTTAATACTCCTTTAATGAAGGCAGTTCTTAAATTTTCATTACCGGAAATCCCAATTCCTTCAGATATTTTTCTAAGTTTCCACAATCCAATAACATAACTCATTTCTGGTGTTAATTTAATTTTCATTTTAAGAACCTCTTTTAATGATGTTATTTAGATTGTTTTACTTTATAAAGCTCACGCTAGAACCTATAAAAATAAAACACATTAAATGGATTTCAATCTTTGATTGAAAGCTTCAAATGGAGCTCAATTTTTAATTGAGTGATTTGGAGCGAAGCTTCAAATGGAGCTCAATTTTTAATTGAGTGATTTGGAGCGAAGCTTCAAATGGATTTTAACAGGAGTAAATACAAATATGGTGTATTCCCTCAATCGGTCTTGCAACTTATTGAAAATTTTTTCCCTAAATATTTAATTAAGGAGGTGATCTATCCGCAGGTTCCCCTACGGATACCTTGTTACGACTTAACCCCCCTCACAAAGCACAGGCTCGACACTAACCTAAATTAGCGCCTCACCAACACCCCGCTTGGGTGATTTGACGGGCGGTGTGTGCAAGGAACGGGGACGTATTCATCGCACGATCCTGACATGCGATTACTAGGGATTCCAGCTTCACGAGGGTGAGTTTCAACCCTCGATCCGAACTTAGGCCGGGTTTTTGAGATTGGCTTCTCCTTTCGGAGTCGCTGCCCATTGGCCCGGTCTTTGTAAGCCGCGTGTAGCCCTGAGGATTCAGGTCATACTGACCTACCGTAGCCCTCATCTTCCTCCCACTTAACGCGGGCAGTCCTCTTAGAGTGCTCCATATCCGGAGATATAGATAGCAACTAAGAGCAAGGGTCTCGCTCGTTACACGACTTAACGTGACACCTCACGGCACGAGCTGACGATGGCCATGCAACACCTCTCAGCGCGTCTGGCAAGATCTTTAGTCTGACCGTCATTCTGCTGTCGCCTCAGGTAATATTCCAGGCGTTTCATCCAATTGAACCGCAGCTTCCACCCCTGGTGGTATGGGATACGATAAGATTTTTTTTGGATGATTAAATCCAATTTTATTTAAAAATAATATTACATTTTTACTATAAATTCTAAATCTAAAACATCTTGTTTTTTTTGTTATTTTTCCACATGTAATTCCTAATGTATTTAAAAAATTAGATATAGATTTCAAAAAGTTTTTTGATTGGGATGCAATTTCAATTCTAGGATAAAAGTAAATTTTGTTATATCTTTTTCTTTTATCTATATAAATTGAACCATCACCATCTACAAAACCTCTTATAAAGTTTATTTTTTCTATTTTGTTTATTTTATTTGGGAATATTAACTTATTACATTTTTTTCCTTTAGTTAAGTTGTATTTTGTTATTAATTGTTTTATGATGCTATTGTCAAAAAAGATTAATTTTTTACATCCTTTCCCATTATAAATTTTTATTGGTTTTTTACTGATTTTTTTTATTTTTTTGTTGATTAACTTAACGAATTTTTTATCCTTTATATATATCTCTATTCCATTGTCTTTGGATATATGGCCATCTGCGGCTATAAGTCCAGCAAGATAGGATAAATTATTTTTTTGCATAAGTTATTTATTCATTGAACTATTAAAATCTTATCGTAAGTTCCCCCGCCAATTCCTTTAAGT
>NPIE01000322.1_pt1 | contig 192779 bp, 172 predicted proteins | sample 8637661 | NCBI WGS metagenome assembly NPIE01 (sample SAMN07420842, study PRJNA396082) | bioreactor metagenome | isolation source: sample BA12 brine-fed electro-methanogenic bioreactor BA | place: Japan: Kochi | collected 2016-12-09
GTCTTGGTCCGCACCATGTCGAGCAGGTCGTCGAGGGTGTCGGCCTGGCGCTGTTCGGCGGCCGGATCGGCCTGCGCCGCCGCGTCGCTTTGCGCCGCGGCCAGGCCGGGCAAAAAGGTCAGGCCCAAGAGCGCCGTTGCCAGCGCCCGGTTGCGAATCGTGTCCAGCACAGTCATGAGGCAGCTCCAGCGGTCGGCAGCGGCAGCGTCAGCAGATTCGGCGCGACGAGCTTGCGCGCCACCCGGATCGCTTCGCGCAGCGGATTGCGATAACGCGTCGGCAGTTCCACCCACTTCTTGGCCTTGGCGTCCCACATCCCGCTCTGGGTGCCGTCCAGCGTCTGGTAGTACAGCCCGATGCGACCCACTCGCAGGAAATCGACCTCGAGCTTCTGTCCCTCGATCGTCTCGATCCCCGTATAGGCCTCGATCGTGCGCCCGAATTCGAGCTCGACCGTGTAGGCCTCCAGCACCTGCCGGAATTTCTCGGCGACGGTCACATCGACCCGGTCCAGCGCGTCCTTGACGAAGCCGAGCCGCTCGGCACGCTCGTCCTCCAGGAACGGCATGTCCAGCGACACGAACTGCTCCAGCGCACCGACCATGCGCAGCATCAGCGGCAGGATCTGGCGATCGACCGTCGTGGCCTGCGCAATCGACTGGTCGAGGTCGTCCATCTCCGCATGCTGCAGATCGATCTGCCGCTGCAACTGACGGTTGTAGGCGTCCAGACCTTCGATCTCGCGCAGCACCGACCGGTACTCGCCCTCCAGGTCACGGCGCTCCTCGCCCAGCTGGTTGACCACCTTCTGCGACTCGACCTGCGCCGCCAGCCACGTCCCGCTGGCGTTGACGACATCGCCAACCTGGGCCGCGTAGGCCGGCGCGGCGACGCCGCCCAAGCCGAACGCCAACGGCGCTATCGCCGCCAGCATGACGCCTCTTTGCTTTCGCATACTCAAAAACCTCTCCTGCCGCTGTAACAGCGTGGTCAAAGCCCTACGAATTCCCAGCAAGCGCAGCCGCGTACCGCGGACCCCGAGCGCTGCTTCGACTATCGATCTCACGACGGGTCGCAGATTCCGACATGTCGCTACACAACCGTCTTCGGGGGCAAACCCGTCAACAAAAAATGTGCCACTCCCACCCGGCGTTGCCGCCCTGTCCCCACCCTCGCAACAGGCGCCCGACTTCCGAAAATCGACGCTTTCCAAGCGCCGATGCGGATGTCCGGAATCGCGACGAAGCGGCTTGCCATCTGCGTTCGTGATCGATGCGGGCATCGCTCGCGCACCGCCGGCGCAATGATCCCACGGCAGCCGCGGCATCCCGCGGCGCGACGAACAGTAAATTCAGCCCACCCCCGCGTACATCCGGCATCCACACCCCTGCGCGTACGAAAACACGGCGCCGAGCATCACTGCCTGCGCACGGCAGCGCGCTCCGTGGCGAGCCGCCGCGACGACGGCAGCCGGCAACGGCGTCCACCGCGTTCGAACCCGCCTCGAATCGGTTCATTCAGGGCCAACTCCTCCGTCGCACCCTTCGTCGGCACAAGGCCGCTCAAAAATAATAACAAACGTTTGTTTGTATTTCGGTCACTATAGGACCATGCACTGCCGGTTTCAAGACCAATCGATCCCGCCGGAAAATCACAACGATCGTTTTTGGGCGTACCGGCACTGCGGCAGCCACCGCAATCGCATCAGTCCGCCGCGAGGGCCTGGCGCATCCACTCCGGCACATGGGCGTCGAAGCACTTGGTTTCGACGCGCTCGCCGATGCGCCAGCCGCCGGCCGTCCGCAGGTAGCGATCGTGGTACCACAGGCCGAGCATCATCGTCTGGGTTGAACCGTCGGGCGTCGGCACCACCATGGGATTGAAGCAGGCCACCTTGCCGACGGCGCGATCACCGTCGATCTGATAGCTGCAATTGCCCATCAGGTGCATATAGTTCGGGAAGCCCGCGAGCGCCTGCCCCAACCAGCGCTTGACCTCCGGATAGCGTCCGTCGATCCCGCCCACGGCGCGATAGTCGATATACGCATCCGGAGTGAAGACGCGATCGAGCGCATCGAAGTCGCGCGTATCGATCGCGTAGGCATAGTCGACCGCCAGCTGTTCCAGCGCCAGGCGATCGGTGACCTGCCGGACGTCCATAGCGTCAACAGGCCCTAGCCCGCTGCGGCGGCCTCGAGCACCTGCATGTCGCTCTTGCCCCAATAGGCCCGCATCGACGTGAACCGCCCCTGGTCGTCGAAGGTCATCACGTCGATCACCCGGATCACCGCCCGCCCCTCGGGCATGTTCAACTGCACATCGAAGGCCATCGCGGCCGAGTCGCCATGCGATGCACGGATCGGCGCCGCCAGGGCCAGCTTCGCGCCGGTGGCGACCGCCATCTCGTAGAACGCGGCAATTTCCTGCCTGCCCTTCTTGGGCGGGCTGCCGACCGGATCCTCGACGGTGGCGTCATCGGCATACAGCGCCGCGATACCAGCGGCGTCGGCACGGTTGAACCCATCGATGTAGGCCTGCATTGCCGCCTTCATGGTGGCTTCGTCGGTCATGGCAGCTCGTCTCCCCACGTTGTCATGGCGCACTCGGCGATGAGTCCGTCATGGTCCCGCCCCGGCGCTCCCGGCCGAATCACCCATCCGGACGAGTTCCGCCGTTGCCGCCCCGGCCATAATCGTTGGCCTGTGGGACATCAGGTGCTGGCGCCGCGGCTTTGACGCCGGTCCGGACCACGGACTATTGATAGCCGACCGTCTGACGAATACGACGACAGATCGAGCTCGAAAAAGAGCCGGCAGGCGGTCCAACGGCACGAATTGAATGGAGAGAGAGTCGATGCCCATGCCTGCAAGCAAGGTCGCTGATATCCGCGCGGCGAGGAGAGCCCCCGTGAGCGCTGAACCCCCGGCGACCCCGACCACACCTGATTTCGAATTGCTCGACCGCCTGCTCGGCGCGATCTATGAAGGACCGATGGAATCGCCGCCGTGGCAGTCTGCAATGCAGATCCTGCGTGACGCCCTGAGCGCCGCGCACGTCACGCTGATGTTGCGGCCGCCATCTCCGGACAGCACCGGGGTGATGATCAACACCGGGCCGACGACCACGCAGGGCGTCGAATCCTACGAGACGCATTTCTTCGCGATGGACCCGTTCGTGCGCCTCGAGGAAGGCGAAGTGGTCACCGCCGAGGAACTGATCGGCAAGCAGTGGCTGCAGAGCACGATCTATCAGGAATACCTCAAGCCACTGGACGTACGTCACCTGCTCGGCGCGGACATCTACACCAAGGAAGGCATCGAGTGCCGCCTGCGCGTGACCCGTTCGCACCGCTCGGAACCGTTCAGCGAGCAAGACAAGGCGCTGTGCCGCTTCCTGCTGCCGCATCTGAAGCGTTCGATCCAGTTGCACGCACGCCTCGACTTCCTCGAATGCGAGCGCCAGCTGTTCGCCGGAACGGTGAACCGCCTGCTGCTGGGCGTGATCAACTTCGCCCAGGATGGCTCGATTCTGGAAATGAACCAGGAGGCACGCCGCATCCTCGCCGAGAAGGACGGCATCTCAATCTGCGGACATACCATCTGCATCGACAGCAGCCAGGAAAGCCGTGAGCTGCAGCGCATGATCCGTCAGGCCCTCGCCGGCCCGGGCGACATCGGCGGCCCCGGCGTGGTCGAGGCGATGTCGGTCACCCGGCCGTCCGGACGCGCCAAACTGGGCATCCTGGTCAAGGCGATCCCGATGGGCGAGTGGTCCGAGAGCAAGCAGCGCCCCGGCGCCGTCGTGTTCCTGCGGGACCCGGAGTCCAATGCCGGCCAGCCGTCGCACGAGCTGGTCCGCCGCCTGTTCGGATTGACCCGGATGGAAGCGCAGCTCGCGCTGCTGCTGGCCGACGGCCTGACGCTCGACGAAGCCGCCGAGCAGATGAACGTCCGCCGCAACACCGCGCGCACACATCTGCGCTCGATCTTCTGCAAGACCGGCGTCACCCGCCAGACCATGCTGGTCAGACTGCTGCTCAACAGCGTCATCGCGCTCGGCTGAAGCCGAGCACGTCTGTCACCGCACCCCGGCGTCCGCGCCGGGGTTTTTTTGTGCGCGGCCCGCTCCCGGAATCGACGGGACATGCCCATATCCGCGATCGAAATGGCCGACGCGTGTCGTCAGAATTTGATTACACTGAGGTCGCGCGGCTGGCCTCGTCCGGCCGCAAGGCTCGACCCGGAGGAGGAGATCGCGATGCGGTGCAAGCACGGCGCATGGATGTTCGGCGGACTGGTGCTGGCCGTGTCGCTGCATGTCTCCGCGCGCGACGCCACACTCCAGCCGACGACACTCCGGGGTTTTGGCACCGTCGGGGCGCTCTACCACGACCATGACGACCTGGAATACCGGAGCCAGATCGGCCAGGCCCGTGGCGCAAGGGCCGACGAGATCGACTTCGAGACAGACACCGTCGCCGGCATTCAGCTCAATGGCGCCTGGCGGCGCGACGTCGATGGCGCCATCCAGTTTCTGACCCGCAGAACCGCGGAAGACCGTTGGCAGATCGAGCTGCACCGGGCGTTTGTCCGCTACCAGGTCAATCCCTCTCTGGCCTTGCGCGCCGGACGCATCGGGTGGGACATCTATCCTCGGGCCGATTCGCGCTACATCGGATATTCGCGGCTGGGGATCCGCCCCGCTCCGGAAACCTACGGCATCATCCCCACCGACGCGGTGGACGGCGCCGAGGCGCTGTACACATGGCCCTTGGGACAGGCGCTGCTCCATATCAAGGCCTATGGCGGCCGCGGCAACGCGAAGACGGTCAATGCCAACGGCCGCGTCAACAACCTCGACGGCAGCTCGATCTGGGGGGGACATCTGGAATATGTGCGCGGCCCATGGACGATGCGCGTCGGCAACGGGGTGTTCCTGGTCAACTCCATTGAAAATCCCACCGGACTGATCGAAGCGCTACGGCAATCCGGCAGCGCCGAGGCACAGTCGTTGGCCGATACGTTTTCCGCGAACCAACGTCGCGTCACGTTCCTTGCGGCGGGCTTGGCCTATGACGAAGGACCTGTGCAGGCCCGGGCGTTCGTCGGCCACACGGAAGGCAAGGGCTACTCGACCCCGCAGGTCACGACCGTTCAGCTGATCGGAGGTTACGACCTCGGCAGGATCACCCCTTATGCATCCGCCGCGCTGATGACCAGCCATGTGGACGTCAAAGGCACCGGCCTGACCGACACGCCCGAAAACGCCGAAATCAATGCGAGCGCGGAGATGATCCAGGCGTTCAACCAGTACAACCAGCACAGTCTGACCATGGGCTTGCGCTACAACTGGCGCCCCGGCGTCGCGCTCAAGGCACAGGTCGACCGCACCTGGCTGCGGGACAGCGCGCTGGTATTCGAGAACGACCGGCCGCAGACCGGCAATGACGAACTGACCTTGTTCGGGCTCGCGCTCGACTTCATCTTCTGACGATGCGGACGTTCACAGCAATCGGTCGTCTGCTCCTGGCCGCCTGTGCGCTACTGGCGTGGTCGGCGACGTCCGCACAGAACGCCGAAACGACAATTGTCGTCATCGTCAATCCGAACAGCGGCGTCACCCGCCTGGACCGGAACGACGCGATCAACATCTTCATGGGCCGCTATCGCAAACTTCCGTCGGGGCTGATTGCGTTTCCGATCGACATCGGCGAGCACAGCAACGAGCGCGCGATGTTCTACAGGCGCCTGCTCAACAAGGACCTTGACGACATCGATGCATACTGGTCGCGCCTGGTCTTTTCCGGGCAGACACCACCACCGATGATCGTTCCGGACGCCCGGACTGCGGTCGAGCTGGTCGCCGGAAACCGCGCCGCGATCGCGTACGTTCCCGCACAGGCCGTCGACGCCCGCGTCCGCGTCGTGCTGGAGCTCGGCAAGATTCCGCCGTGACACTTCCGCCCAAATGGCTCGCGAAATGATCAAGCGCCTCCTGCCCCGCAGCATCGTTGGACGCACGACGCTGTCGATCGTCGCGCTGGCGATTCTCATTGGCACCCTTTTCGCGACCGTCACTGCCTGGCGCCTGCACCTGCACGAGCGCGAGCGCCTGCTCGACCGTCTCGAGCAGTTGCTCGCCACGGTCGAGAGCACCGCCAGCATCGCGTGCTTCGTGCGCGACGAAGTCCTTGCACATGAGATTGCGGCGGGACTGCTGCACAACAGCGGCGTCGCGGCCGCTCGCATCATCGCCGACCAGTCCGTATTGGCGGAAGCCACCAACGATGCGGAACCCGTCCAGCACGACAGCAGACTGGTCATCTCGCGCGCCCTGCGCTCCCCATTCGACCCCGCCCAGATCGTCGGCTCGGTCGAATTGATCGCATCGCAGACGGTCCTGCGATCACTGGCCTGGCGCGACACCCGCTTCGTCGTCATCGTGCTCGGACTCGAACTCCTGCTGATCGCAGCAGCGGTGGCTTGGGTGGTCTACAACCTGATCACCCGCCCGATCAAGAGCATCTCGGACGAGATGCATCGGCTCGAACTGCGCACCGGCATGCGCCTGCGCATTCCCAAGCGCAACCGCGAGGACGAACTCGGGCGTCTGGTCAGCGACGTCAATGCCCTGATCGCGGAGCTGACAAGCCTCATCGATACGGAACGGGCACTGCGTCTCGAACGCGAAGCCAGCGAACGCCGCCTGACGCTGGTCTTCGAGAAGGTCGATGCCGGCATCTTCGAAATCGACGAGCACGGACGACTGCAGTCCTGGAATCCGGCGTTCGCGCGCACGCTGGGCGAACCGCAGGAGGGCGACCACCTCGAAGCGCTGGCACCCGAGCATGCGGGGCGCCTGCGCAGTCTCATTCATGACACCCTGAACAGCGGCCGCCCCCACGAAGCCGATCTCGAACTGCACCAACCCAACGGACTCGCCAAGTGGGCCGAGATCTCGCTGACCCCCATCGAGGACCGCATGCTGCAAGGAGTGATCAACGACATCACCGAGCGCAAGCGTGCGGAACTGGCGGCGCAGCAGCTGGCACAACGGGACACGTTGACGGGGTTGCTCAATCGTCGCGGGCTCGATGCCGGACTGTCTGCGGCGTTCGAGCGACGCAGCCATGATCCCTCCATCAAGCTGACCTTCCTGGCAATCGACCTGGACCATTTCAAGGACGTCAACGACGCCTACGGCCACGCGGCGGGCGATCTGGTCCTGCAACAGGTGGCGGAGATTCTCGAACGCGCCGTGCGCCGCAGCGATCTGGTCGCGCGCCCCGGCGGCGACGAGTTCTCGATCGTTCTGGTCGGCGCGGAAGGGTCCGCGCGCGCCGCACAGATCGCGAACGACATCATCGCCGAGATCAGTCAGCCGATCGACCTCGGCGACGGTTGCGTTGCGCGCGTCGGCGCGAGCATCGGCATCGCCGAAGTCGCCGCACCGGAGCGCGACCCGGCCGCCGGCCTGCATCGCGCCGACGAAGCCATGTATACCGCCAAGCAGACGGGTCGCGGACGCGCGGTTACCGCGGCACCGCCCGCCCCGGCCTAGCCCGAGCCATTGGCTCCGCCACGGGCGCTTTACGCCGGCGGCAGCACCTTGCCGTGCCGGGCGAGCCAGTGGGCAGTGATGTTCGGCGGCTCCTCGAACGGCGTCACGATCTCGTAGATGCGCTCGTACGCGGCGTGCTGGATCAGCCAGCGCCCGTCCTGCTTGACGTAGCGGTCACGGTACAGCGCCGAGCCGTCGGTGATGATCTTGTGGCGCAGATCGCAGAACCAGTCCTTCAGATACCAGACGCCGGTGGCCTCGGTGGCCGAAAGCACGTCGATCTCCGGGTGGTTGACGTGATGCAGCGCGATCGCCTCGGAGTGGAACGCCGTCGACAGCGCGTCCAGGATCTGCTCCCGGCCCTGTGCCTCGAACCGATAGCTGCCGCCGACGTAGCAGACGCTGGCGTCCTCGGTGAACAGGTCGGCCAGCTCCTGGATGTTGGCCGTGTCGATGCAGCGACAATAGCGGTACTTCAGACGCCGGATCAGCTCCAGCTCTTCGAGGGGCAATGCCATCGGGGTTTCCTCTGATGTGGGTGGCCGGTCCGGGGGTCAGATCCCGAAGCCGCCCGAGACGTTGATCTGCTGGCCGGTGACGTAGCCATTGGTCGCCAGGAACACTGCGGCCTGGCCGATCTCCTGCGGCGTGCCCCAGCGTTTCAGGCACAGCAGCTTCTGCGTCTCCTCGACCCAGCGGTCGTCGAAGACGCCGCGCTTGAGCAGTTCATGGAACATGCCGGCATCGATGACGCCGACCAGCACCGAGTTGGCGCGGATGTTGTTGCGCCCCTCCTCCTTGGCGATGCCCTGGACCAGCGCTTCGTTGGCCGCCTTGGGCGCCACCGACAGACCATCCTTGGGCGGCCACCAGACGTGCCCCGCCGATCCCAGATGCACGTAGGAGCCACCGCCCTGCTTGCGCAACTGCGGCAGTGTCGCCTGCACCGCGGTGAAGAAACCGTGGACCTCGATGTCGATCGACTTGCGCCACAGCTCCTGGCTGGTTTCGGCCAGCGTCACCTGCTCGACGACCGGACCCGCCGCCCAGACCACCGTGTGGATCGCGCCATGCTCGGCGACGACGGCCTCGACCACGGCGGCGACCTGGTCAGCGTCGCGTACGTCCGCGGCGTGGATACTGGCCTTGCGCCCGGACTCACGGATCTCGCCGGCGACCCGTTCGGCTACATCCTGCTTGGAGCGATAGACGATCGCGACATCGCTCCCGGCCTCGGCGAAGTAGCGCGCCACCCCCTGCCCGATCCCGCCGCTGCCTCCGAACACCAGCACCGCGCCTGCGGCGAATCCGCTCGTCGTCATCCTGCTCCCCCGTCGTCAGATCGAGGAAGTCTTATGGTTCAGATTGACTCCCGGGGCATCATCCACGCAGACGAGATGCACCGACTGGGCTCAGCCGCCTTCGTAGAAGAGGTTGGGATTGAAGTAGCGTCCGGGCACCGGCTCGTCGGCGCGCACGTCGAGGATCCGCAACAGCGTATGCGTCCGTTCCTTCAGGTCGTCCATCCTGGACTCGGTCAGGTACCAGTGGCCACCCGCCTGCTGCAACGCCTCGACCGATGCCGAAAACCGCTTGCGCACCGTCTCGCCCTCGTAGAACTCGGTCTGCAGCGGAACACAGGTCTGCTGATCGATCTGGCTGCGAATCAGACTGTAGGGCGAACGGGCGTCGGCGCTGCGGCGGAACTCGAGCACGTAGGTCGACCGGCCCGCGTGCTCGGCGGTCGACACGTAGGCAACTTCGGTCTCGCCGAAGACGCTCTGGATCTGCTTGAAGTCGTAGTAGCTGAAGTCCGTTCCGAGCAGGGCGCCGTCGGCGAAGTCGCCGCTGACCCGCCGCACCCGGCGCACCGACGGCAGGTAGACGTACATGCCGTCCTGCTGGTCAGCCTCCAGCTCCCGCACCAGGTAGGCCGCGCCGGCGAGATAGTCCGGCGCATCGATCCGCAGCATCGCGCGCACCCTGCCGGCCGCAGCATCGTCGAGATCGCGACGCGCATACAAGCGCCCACGCAGCACCCGTGCCGACCCGGTGCGGTCCACCGCTTCGAGTTCGATGGTCTGGATCCGCACCGACTGCGGCAGATTGGCGCGCATGCAGGCCAACACCCCGTCGGCATCGCGGATCGGGGCGGCCCGGCCGCCATCCCCGACGCCGTCTGCGGCCCACGACGGTCCCGCCAGCGTCAGTCCGATCAGGAACGCGGCGCCGGTCGCCACCGCGCCAAGGCTTGAGCGTTTCATTTCTTCATCACTCCTGTCTGCGGCATCGCCCCGGTGCCGGGGCCGCCGCCGACCAAAAAAATGTTGCAATGCAGCATTGTAATTGAAGTCGATTTGGATTGTTGCAGTGCAGCATTCATTCCATCCCGCCGCCTCGCTCCGTGGAAAGAATAAAAACAACAAACAATCAATTATTTAAGCCCATACATCGACCCAAGCGACCGCCGATGCCTGACCACGGCCCGGAGGCCATCACGCACGCCGCACCGATTCGGCGCTCCGCGCCGCCTCCTCAGCGCAGCATCGCGCCCCCGTCGACCCCGATCACCTGCCCGGTCACCCAGGCGCCGTCCTCGGACATCAGCATCGCCACCATCGCGGCAATGTCCTCCGAGGTTCCCAGCCGTGGACTGCGCGTGACCGCGAGGGTCGCCTGCCGCAACGACTCGGGAAAGTGCTCGCGCAGCTGCTCGGTGATCACCAGCCCCGGAGCGATCGCATTGGCGCGCACGCCGTCCTTGCCCCAGCGCGAGGCAACATGCCGCATCAGCGCGTGCAGCCCGCTCTTGCTCACCGCGTAGGAGACGCGCGTCGGCTCACCGAAATCCGCGGCGCCCGAACTGGTGTAGACGATCGCGCCGCCACCCTGACGCAGCAACAAGGACAGCGCGTGGCGCGTGCACAGCAGATGCCCGCGCAGGTTCACCGCGAGCGTGCGGTCGAAGATTTCCAGGGACACGTCCAGCGCGTCGGTATCCGATTGCAGCGCCTGCATGTCGGCCGCGTTGATGTGCAGGCCGTCGAGTCCGCCATAGCGCTCATCGATGAAATGCATCAGACGCTGCACGCTGGCCTCGTCGGCGATGTCGCAGGGATGACCGACCGCGTCGCCGCCCGCCGCGACGATGCTTGCGGCGACGGCCGCAGCGCCGGCGGCGTTGATGTCGGCGACCACCACCGTTGCCGCTTCTTCGGCCAGGCGCTGCGCGGTTGCGGCACCGATGCCGCTGGCGGCCCCAATCACCGCGACCCGCTTGCCTTTCAATCCGCGCATTTGTCCCTCCCTTCAGGCATCGCCGATGCGGCGACTGTCGCAGACCGCAGGAAAGGTCGATTCATCCACTTGCAGGGGATAGCCTCCGGACGGGCGCCCTCATCGATCACCGCGACGGCGACGCCCGCGACCCGAGACGCTGCGCTAGACGATCAGCACGGCCAGTCGCTCGTAGACCCAGCATGCGGCGACCGAGCCGATCAGATAGGCGCAGGCCCCGCGCAGCGCCGCCTCGGGCAGCCGGACCGACGCCAGCGTCCGCCACAACCGCACGATCCCCAGCGCCACCGCAACCCATGCCAGCTGCCCGAGTTCGATGCCCAGATTGAAGCCCGTCAGCGACAGGGGAATGGCGTCGGCGGGCACCCCGATCCGGGCCAGCGCGCCGGCAAAGCCGAGCCCGTGCAGCAAGCCGAATCCCCCCGCCAGTGCCCACGGCCGGCGTGGCCCTCGGCCGGCGCCGGTCCCGCGATCGCGAACGACGGCCAGCGCCAGCCAGACGATGCTCAGCGCGATCAGCAGTTCGGTCACTGCCGCATGGACGCGGACCACACCGAGCACCGCCAGGCCCAGCGTCAGGCTGTGCCCGAGGGTGAACGCGGTGATCGTCAGCAACAGCGCGCGGCCACGCCGCGCCAGCAGCATCAGCCCCAGCACGAACAGCAGGTGATCCAGCCCCGACAGCAGATGCTCGACACCAAGCTGCAGGTAGGCGGCGAACACCCGCCCCGGATCCTCCGCGGCGATCGCCGGCGCCGGCACCACGTAGGTATCCCGGGCGCCGTCCAGCAGGGCCTGGACGTCCGCACCCTGCGCGCGCTGCAGACGCAGGACGACGTTGATCGGGGTTTTTTCCAGGCCGTCGATCCGGAGCGGGCGCCCCGTCAGCGGCGCCTGACATTGCAGCTGCCAGCGCTGGACCAGCAGGCCGTCGCGCAGCGCCCGCGTTGCCGGCAGGGATGCGCAATCGGGCGGAAACGCCGGCATGATCGGCGTCAGCGCCGTCGCCTGCAGCGAGATCCGCCACTCGACGGCGTATTGGGTCGGCGCGGTCTGCTGCAGCTGCAGCATCGCCGGCGCAAGCGGATGCGCCGACGCCGCCGTCAGCAGCCCCGCCCACAGCACACTTCCGAGAACGATCCGGATCAGCGCGGCCATCACGCACCACCTCCGCCACCGGCGTCGACCAGCAGCTGCACGCGATAGCGGCCGCGCAGGTCGGCGATCGCGGCCTGCAGTGCCTGCTGCTCGCGCGCCCGGCGCAATCGGTAGGCTGCGCTGCGCAGTTGCGCGGCATCCGGGGCCGCCGCCTGCGGCGGCTGCCGGCGTTCGACCCGCAACAGATGCCAGCCGTAAGCGGACTGCAGCGGGCCGATCCAGGTTCCGACGCCGGCGGCCGCGACTGCGGCGGCGACCGGTGCCCCGAATCTGGCGCTGATCTGCGCGGGCGAAAGACCGACGAATGTGCGCCCCAACGCGAATGCGTCGCCGGCGGTGGCCGGCGCCGCGGTGTCGGCAAGCAACTCCGCGAGGAGCTGCCGGGCGCGCTGCGGACCGTCGTGCACGAAGACCTGACTGAAGTCGTATCGCGCCGGCTCCGCATAGCGCTGCGGGTGCGCCGCGACATCGGCCGCGACCTCTGCCGGATCGATCTCGATGCCGGCGACCAGCCGCTGTTCCAGCGCCTGGATCAGGCGGCGCCGGACCACCAGATCGCGCGCAGCCATGTTCAGTGCCTGCGCCTGCCGCAGCAGCGCCGCATCGTCGCTCGCAATCGGCGTATCGGCCAGCGTCATCCGCATGTTCTGCAACAGGCGATAGCGCACCACCGGATCACGCCGGTCCAGCCCCAGATGCAGCGCCTCATGCAACAGCACCTGTTCGTCGACATAGCGATCGATGCTCGCCTGCAACTGCCGTGCGTCCGGCCGGCGCGCGGTCTCGCGCTGCCATTGCGCACGCAGGCGCTCGACGTCATCGGCACTGACCACGATCGTCGCGCGCGGCTCGACCCGGCGCAGCGAGACCGACTGCTGCAGGCCGAACAGCAGCGCCCCGAGCACGGCGAAGTGCAACAGCGGCGCACCAACCAGTCGACCGATCATCGCGCGGCGCTTTGTTGCGGGCGATACCAGATCGGCGAGGTCCAGGCACGTTCCTGGATCGTCTTCGGATAGTCGGCGTTGCAGCAGTCCGCATAGCCCTCGGGCACCGCGTCGGGATCACTGCAATCGACACCGGCGGCGAGACACTGCCGCGTCGACCAGCGACAGCCCGGGTTCTCGACCACGCGCGCGTAGTAGAACGCCGCTTGCGCCGGATCGAAGTCCGGATCGGTCCACACCGTGCACAGACTGCCGAAACCGCTACCACGGCTTTCGCAGGTTTCGAGGTCGACCGACGCGCCGTTGTCGGGATCGCCGGCGACGTCATAGACCCGCTCGAACGGCTGGTCGCCCTCGACCCAGCCCTTGATGATCTGGATCCGTTGCAGCGGCTGCGTCGGCTCCAGCGCGAATCCCGGGTCGCGCAGCGCCGACACGGCGAAGCGCGGCGCATCGGACTGCGGCGCCGGCAGGTCGCCGCCCATCGGCACCCCCTGGGCATACCCCACCGCCACGAAATCACCGCGGCCGCACAGATCCGCCGGATAGTCCCAGCCGCCGAAGAAACGCACGATCGGCCGGGTGCCGCTGGTGCCGTAGGCCTCGCGCCGCCGCATCGCCGCGAACAGCGACTCGCGCGTGTTCTGCTCGGCCCACAGCACCGCCAGCCCCCCGGGGCTGGCCTCGATAACGTCGGTCAGCCCGCCGCTGTAGTCGGCCGGATTCAGACCGGCACCGGCATGCCCGGTGAAGCGATCCTCGATCACGTTGCCGGGCGTCCCCATGTGCGTGTCGGAGCTGCCGATGAAACCGTACTTGAACGGATTGACGCCAATCTGCTGCTCCTGCTGCAGGCCGGCCTTGAGCGCCTGCCGCAGGAAGTCCTGCTCCAGCGGCGGACCGGTGTTGGCGCCGCCGAAACGATCGCCGGTCAGGTTGTTGTAGGGCAGCAGTTCGAAGCCGCACAGCTCGTCCTGCGCACCGACGCCGGTCGTGCCCAGGCATTCGGACTGGCCCTTGTGCTGGTAGATCTCGGCCAGCGGCTCGGCATCCTGGCGCCGCTGCGCGAACTCGGCGGTGTAGTCGTTGCCGAAGCGGTCCCTGGTCTCGAACATCATCCCTGCGCTGAGGTTGGAGTTGTGCGGGATCGTCAGATAATCGCAGCTCTCGAGCCCGCCACACTGCGCGTCCAGCGCCTGCCACAGCAGCTCCTCACGCGGGTATTCCTGGTACGCCGGCGGCAGCGCCGGCACCACCTCGCTGGCGAAGATCACATTGCGGTGCAGGTTGTTCGACAGCGGCGCGCCGGTCCACTCGTAACCGACGAAGGTGGTGAAGCTGCAGTCGCCGCTGCGGTCGTAGTAGGCCTCGGCCGCCTGCTGGATGTCGGTCCACGGCGTCTGCGCCGCGGTGAGACAGCGCTGGCCATCGACCCCGCAATACGGCAGCCGCGGAATCTTGCCGTTGCTGCCGACGACGGGCAGATCCGACACCAGCGGCACGCCCGCCGGCACCGGAAACTGCGGCAGCTCCGGCAGCCCCACCGCGACCAGGTTGAAGATGACGAAGGACTGCTCCGGCGCCGCCCGGTACAGCAGGCACTCGGCCAGGTAATACTCGATGTATTCGGGATTGGTGCAGATCTCGACCTCGCCGAACAGCTCGGCGTGATCGGTGACCGCGGCGAAATCCAGCGGCCGCGCCAGCTGCGTGGTGCGCAGCGCGTTACCGTTGTCGTCGTAGGGCTGGATGCCCAGCGCCTCGCCGGTGGCGAAGCGGTAGGCGTCGTGCGGACCGACCACAGTGCCCTGGGTGTTGGCGTCGAGCGAGTAGCGCGTGTGCACATGCAGATCGCCGAAGAACGGCTGCCGTGCCGCCGTATAGTGATCGCAGGTCCGCTGCGCCTGCGGCGGCGCCGACACGTCCTCCGGCGGCGCGCTGCTGCCGCAGGCGCTCAGCAGCAGGCCGAGTGCCAGGCACAGCGCGGAGCCCGTTGGCGGGCACGCCCGCCCGCCGTTGCGCAGATCTGACGTCTGCATCATCTCTCCCCCCGCCGCGGGTCCGCGGCATGTCGCGCCCGCCCCCTGCGGACGCTTCAGCGATTGACGTTGGCCGCCTCCAGGAACGCCGGGCGCTCGCCGCCGCCATGTACGGTCAGATTGGTCCCGGAGACGTAGGCCGCCGCGTCCGACGCCATCCACACGCAAGCCTCGCCGATGTCCCGCGGGGTCGCCAGACGCCCGGCCGGGACCGTGCGCGCGACCGCGGCGATGCCGGCCTCGTCGCCGTAATGCAGCTCCGACTGTTCGGTGCGCACCAGGCCCGGGCTGACCGCGACGACGCGCACCCGCGGCGCCCATTCGACCGCGAGACTCTGCGTCAGATTCAGGATCGCCGCCTTGGCCGCGCCATAGGCGGCGGTTCCCGGCGACGGCCGCAGCGCGCTGACGCTGCCGACGAACACGATCACGCCGCCACCCTGCGCCTGCATGATGGCGTTGGCCTGCTGCGCCAGATGCAGCGGCGCGGTCAGGTTCAGCGCGATGATCGACTCGTGGAAACGCGGAGAGACCTTGTCGGCCATCGCGAACGGCGCGCCGCCGGCGTTGTTGACCAATACGTCGAGCCGGCCGTGGCGCTCGCGGATCTGCGCGAACAGCTGTTCGATCGCATCCTGCTTGCGCACATCCGCCGCGATGAAATGCGCGCGACGGCCATCCGCCTCGGGCAGCTGCTCCGGCGCCTGGCGCCCGCAGATCACCACCTCGGCGCCGGACGCCAGGAAACTTTCGCTGATGCCGCGACCGACACCCTTGCCGCCACCGGTCACCAGCACCACTCGCGCTGCAGTCATTCAACCGTCCTCTACGAAAAAACCCGTTCCTGGAACGGACATTGCGGCCTGCCCGCTGCCGGGCCATCACCCAAAAGGATGAAGCCTCCCCGCGCGCTCTGCGTGACCATGCGCGGCATCGAGGCGCCGCAGCATCCGATGCAGGCGCCCTTCATCGGCCGAACGCCGGCCCATCAGGGAACGCCCGCTTCAGCATCCGGATCTACGCATGTCGACCACACCCGTCATCCCCGTGCCGCGCGGAACCGAAGTCACGCTGGCCAACGGCTACCGGATCAACTACATCGACCAGGGCAGCGGTCCGGTCGTGGTGTTCCTGCACGGCTCCGGCAACGGTGCGTCCGGCTACAGCAATTTCAAGGGCAACTATCCGGCGCTGGTCGCGGCGGGCTACCGCTGCATCGTGCCGGACCTGATCGGCTACGGCTATTCCGACAAGCCGGATGACGTCGAATACCCGCTGTCGTTCTTCATCGAATGCATCCGGCAGCTGCTCGACGCGATCGGCGTCGAACGCTGCACGCTGGTCGGCAATTCGCTCGGTGGCGCGATCGCCCTGGGTTTCGCGCTGGAGCACCCGCAAACGGTCGAGCGCCTGGTGCTGATGGCGCCCGGCGGACTCAACGATCTTCCGGACTACCTGGCGATGCCGGGCATGGCGATGATGTTCGGACTGTTCAGTTCCGGCGAGCCGGTCACGCCCGCACGCATGAAGGAATTCTTCGTCAAGGCCTTCGTGGTCAACCCCGATGTCATCGACGACCAGCTCGTCGGCGAGCGCCACGCGATCATGCAGCTGCAGAACCCGCAGGTCATCAAGACCATGAAGGTGCCGAACATGACCGACCGCCTCGGCGAGATCGGCTGCCCGACGCTGGCCCTGTGGGGCCTCAACGAACAGATGATGCCGGACAGCGGCATCCTGCGCCTGGCCAAGGGCATGCCCAACTGCCGCATGGTGCTGGTCCCGCAGTGCGGACACTGGGTGATGCTGGAACACCGCGAGCTGTTCAATCGCACCGTGATCGACTTCCTGCAGAACGGCTGAGACGGACCATGGCCCTGCCCGAAAACACCCTGATCGAACTCGGTGACGAGCTCTACGCCGCGCTGCGCGGGCGCCGCACGATCGAGCCGCTGACCCACCGTCACGACACCATCGACATCGACGACGCCTACCGCGTCTCGCTGCAGTTCCTGCAGCGCCGCACCGCCGAGGGCGAGCGCGTGGTCGGCAAGAAGATCGGCGTCACCAGCAAGGCCGTGCAGGACATGCTCGGCGTGCACCAGCCGGACTTCGGCTTCCTCCTCGATTCGATGCAGGTCGACAACGGCGCGGTCGTCAGCCTCGCCCAGGCCGGACTGATCCAGCCGCGCGCCGAAGGCGAGATCGCGTTCGTGCTGAAGAAGGATCTGCAGGGCCCCGGGGTCACCGAAGCCGACGTGATCGACGCCACCGACTACGTCTGTCCCTGCTTCGAGATCGTCGACTCGCGCATCCACGACTGGAAGATCAGGATCCAGGACACCGTCGCCGACAACGCCTCCTGCGGCGTGTTCGTGCTCGGCCCCGACCGCGTCGACCCGCGATCGCTGGACCTGGCCGCGGTGGCGATGGACATCCGCAGGAACGGCGAGCACATCGCCTCGGGTCTGGGGTCCGCCGTGCAGGGCCACCCGGCGACCGCGGTGGCGTGGCTGGCCAACACGCTGGGCCGTTTCGACATTCCTTTCCTCGCCGGCGAGATCATTCTCTCGGGCTCGCTGGCGCCTCTTATTCCCATCACCCCCGGCGATCGCTTCGAAATGTCGCTGGCGGGCATCGGCAGCGCCGCGATCGGCTTCGACGCCTGAGGTTCAGGGCCGGCTGCAAGCCGGCCGCGATCGCGACGCCGTGACACACGAGGTTTGAGAGCTTATGAGCAAGATCAAGTGCGCCATCATCGGCTCGGGCAACATCGGCACCGACCTGATGTACAAGCTGCAACGCAGCGAGCTGCTGGAGCCGGCCTGGATGGTCGGCATCGACCCGGAATCCGAAGGCCTCGCGCGAGCCAAGGCCGCCGGCATGAAGGTCACCGACCAGGGCGTCGACGGGCTGGTCCCGCACGTCAAGGCCGACGGCGTGAAGATCGCCTTCGACGCCACCAGCGCGTACGTGCACAAGGAGAACTCCGACAAGCTCAACGCGCTCGGGGTGATGATGATCGACCTGACGCCGGCGGCGATCGGCCCGTACTGCGTACCGCCGATCAACCTCAAGGAACATGCCGGCAAGCGCGAGATGAACGTCAACATGGTCACCTGCGGCGGCCAGGCGACGATTCCGATGGTCTACGCGGTGTCACGGGTGCAGAAGGTCAGCTACGGCGAGATCGTCGCGACGGTGTCGTCCAAATCGGTGGGCCCCGGCACCCGCAAGAACATCGACGAGTTCACCCGCACCACCGCCGGCGCGGTCTCGAAGATCGGCGGCGCCGAGCAGGGCAAGGCGATCATCGTGATCAACCCGGCCGAGCCGCCGCTGATCATGCGCGACACCATCCACTGCCTGACCGAGGACGCGCCGAAGGCCGCGGAGATCGAGGAATCGGTGCACGCGATGATCAGGGAGGTGCAGAAGTACGTGCCCGGTTATCGCCTGGTCAACGGTCCGGTGTTCGACGGCCATCGCGTCACCACCTACCTGGAGGTCGAGGGCCTCGGCGACTTCCTGCCGAAGTACGCCGGCAACCTCGACATCATGACCGCGTCGGCGACGCGTACCGCCGAGATGTTCGCCGAAGAAATGCTGGCCGGCCGCCTGTCGTTCGACGCCGCGGCCTGAAGGAGAAACGACGATGGATCTCAAGGGTATCCAGATCAAGGTGCATGACATGTCGCTGCGCGACGGCATGCACCCCAAACGCCACCAGATCACGATCGAACAGATGCAGTCGATCTCGCAGGGCCTCGACGCGGCCGGCGTGCCGCTGATCGAGGTCACCCACGGCGATGGCCTCGGCGGGGCCTCGGTGAACTACGGCTTTCCGGCCGCCAGCGACGAGGAATATCTGCGCGCGGTGATCCCGCACCTGAAGCAGGCCAAGGTTTCGGCGCTGCTGCTGCCGGGCATCGGCACCGTCGACCATCTGAAGATGGCGGCCGACTGCGGCGTGACGACCATCCGCGTCGCCACGCACTGCACCGAGGCCGACGTCTCCGAGCAGCACATCGCGATGGGTCGCAAGATGGGCCTCGACACTGTGGGCTTCCTGATGATGGCGCACATGATCGAGCCCGAACAGCTGGTCGAGCAGGCGCTGCTGATGGAATCCTACGGCGCCAACTGCCTGTACGTGACCGACAGCGCCGGCTACATGCTGCCCGACGATGTCAGCGCCCGCATCGCACTGCTGCGCGAAAAGGCCAGTCCGGACACCGAGATCGGCTTTCACGGCCACCACAACCTGTCGATGGGCGTCGCCAACTCGATCGCCGCGGTCGCGGCCGGTGCCCGCCGCATCGACTGTGCCTGCGGCGGCATGGGCGCCGGCGCCGGCAACACACCGCTCGAGGTGTTCGTCGCGGTCTGCAACCGCATGGGCATCGAAACCGGCATCGATCTGTTCAAGGCCTCCGACGTCGCCGAGGATCTGGTCACGCCGATTCTCGACTTCCCGGTGCGCATCGACCGCAACGCATTGACGCTCGGCTACGCCGGCGTCTATTCGAGCTTCCTGCTGTTCGCGCAGCGGGCCGAAAAGCGCTACGGCATTCCGGCGCGCGAGATCCTGCTCGAACTCGGCCGGCGCAAGATGGTCGGCGGCCAGGAAGACATGATCGAGGATGCGGCCCTGACCATGGCACGCGAACGCGGAGTCTCGGCGGCGAGCGCCGCCTGATCCCCGCCGCCGGCACCGCCATGCTGGACGGTGCCGGCGGACTTCGGGCTCAATGGCGCGATGAAGATGCCCGCTCCTGCCCGTTTGCTGGCACTGCTGCTGATCATCGGCAGCGGACTGCTGCCCCGACCTTCCGACGCCGGTTCACCCACCGCGAGGTCGTGGCATGTTTCGGACGACCTGCAGGTCGAGCAACTGAGCCCCGACGTCTGGATGCACACGTCCTGGGCGACGCTTGCCAACGATCAACGCTATCCGGCCAACGGCCTGATCGTGCGCGACGGGGATGCCCTGATGCTGGTCGACACCGCCTGGGGCGTGGAGCCGACCCGGGCGCTGCTCGACTGGATCGAGGACGAGCTGCGCCTGCCGGTGCGGCAGGTCGTCTCCACCCATTTTCACGATGACCGCATCGGCGGCTGGCCGGCACTGGCGGAACGCGACATCCCGCTGCTGCTGGCGCCGCTGACCCGCGCGCTCGCGGCCGGCGAGCATATCGACGCGACGCTGGGCCACGCGCTCGACGGCATCACGGTCGGCACGGCGGTCACCGTCGGTCCGATCGAGGTGTTCTATCCCGGCCCCGGCCACAGTCCGGACAACGTGGTGGTCTGGATTCCCGATGCGCAGATGCTCGCCGGCGGATGCGCGGTCAAGGCCAGCAGCGCCACCGCACTCGGCAACACCGCCGATGCCGACCTGAAGCGCTGGCCCGAGGCGATCCGCCGCATCCAGCAACGCTATCCGCAGGTCCGCACCGTGGTCCCGGGGCACTACGCGCCCGGAGGGCCGGAGCTGCTCGACCACACCCTCGCGCTGCTCGGCAGCAGCGCGACACCCCGCTGAGGACCATCGGCCGCACGCACCGCACTGGGCCGATTTTCCCAGGGACGAATCGCGAAACTGCAATACGCCCGCCCTAGGCTGCCGGGTCCTCCGCAGCCGCACGTGCCGGCCTGTTCCTTTTTGCGAGCGTTCCCGATGAGCCCCCCGAAACAGCCGAAACCTTTCCACTTGCCCGATCCCACCCGCCGCCGCCTGCTGCGGGCCGGTGCCGGAGCCCTGGCGCTGCCCCTGCTCAACGCCTGCGACAGCAGCAGCGCCACGCCGGATACCGGCACCCCGCCGGGCCCGGACACACCGGACTGCGTGGTGCCGACGCAGACGGAAACCCGGCTGCCACGCGGCCTGCACGTGAGCTGGACCGACGATCCGGCGACGACGCGCACCCTCACCTGGTTCACCGACGGCCCCGACGATCCGGGCACCCTGGTCCAGTACGGCCCGGTCGAAGACGACATGAGCGACTGCGAGATCCAGGCCGCCGCCTTCCCGTACGGCGTCGCCGGTGCGACCAAAGCCACCTACGGCGTCGACGCGCTGACCCACAGCGCAACCCTGACCGCCCTGCCGGCCGATCGTCCGATCCGCTACCGGGTGGGGTCGGAAACCGGCGGCTGGTCACCGACGCGCGTGCTGCGTCCGGCGCCGCAGGACCGTTTCAGTTTCATCCACTTCGGCGATCACGCCCAACACGATGCCAGCCGTGCCGTGACCGCGGCGACCCGCGCGCGCGATCCGGATTTCGTCTGGATCGCCGGCGACCTGTCCTATGCCAACGGCGACCAGCCGCTGTGGGACAGCTATTTCGACATGCTCGAACCGCTGGCCGCCGAGATCCCGGTGATGACCTGCCCCGGCAACCACGAGAACAAGGACGGCGGCGGCGAGGGCTACGCCAGCCGCGTCACCCTGCCCGGCAACGGCCTCTACTACGGTTTCGATTACGGCAACGTCCACTTCTGCGTCAGCACCGGCGGCTCGCTGCTCTCCGACGTGTCCGATACCGGCGAGCTGCTGACCGAAATCGCCGAGCTCGAACAGGACCTCGCCGACGCCGCCCGGCGTCGCGCCAATGGCGAGATCGATTTCATCATCTTCGTCCAGCACTACACGATCTGGACCAGCTGCGAGGGGCGTGACCCGTTCAACTTCTCGCTGGTCCTGCTGGAGGAAAACATCCTCCTGCGCCACGGCGTCGATCTGCTCCTGGTCGGCCACGACCACATCTACGAACGCTCCAAGCCGATGGGCGCCGGCCTGCCGCTGGACATCGGCTACGTCCAGATCACCCAGGGCGGCGGCGGCCAGAGCCTGTACGAGCTGGTCGACTACGACATGGCATGGTCCGCGTTCCGCACGCTGCGCCACGGCTTCACCGAGTACGTCGTCGACGGCAAGACCATCCGCGGCACGACCTACTCGGTCGAAAACGAGGCGCTGGAGCTGCTGCCCGGCGGCGGCGTCGAGATCATCGACAGCTTCGAGATCCAGGCCCGCAACGGCACCGCCAAGGCCATGCCGCTCAAGCCGGCCCGAACGCTGGAGGAACTGGGCCGGGAGTTCGACCTGCAGGCAGTGGCCGAACATACGGTCAGGCGCAACCGGCTGCACGACCTGTTCGAGGACCGCACACCAAACTTCTAGAGCCTGCCGCCTGCGCCTCGCCGTGCACGATCGCTGACCGCACCGCAGTGGTCGTCCATCGCGTCAGCAGACCCCAGTCACCGCCTCGGGCCGCTGGCGTCGCGAAGCGCGGCAGTGTCTAATCACGCGCCATGTCGCAGGACCACCGGTTTCCGCTCGCAAGTTCGCAGTCCCTGCGAGGCGAGGTGCTGCCGCGCGCGCGGCCCTCGGCGGGGGATCCCGGGCCGGCGCTGGCGCACGGCGGCTTCCGCTTCGTCGGCGGCGAGCGCGCCCGCGCCCTGATCAATGCGCACGGCGCGCTGCATGACTGGGCGCGCTTCGGCGACAGCTGGGAGCGGCTGCATCGCGACCGCTACATGGCCGACGGCGGCCGCTACCGGCGCCGCCGCCATGGGGTCTACACCGTGGACGCCGACGGCCCGATCATCCGCTGCGCCCACCAGCCGCACTTCCAGAGTCCGGAATACAACCCGCTCAACGGCGGCGTGGTGCGCTGGTTCGAACCCATCGAGGATGACATCGGCCGCAGCGCGTCGCTGAACACGCTGTTGCGGTTCGGCGCGGGCACCTTCGGCGCGCTGGCGCCCGAGGTCGCGCGCTGGCACGCCGAGGTCCACCAGTTCCGGATCGAGGCGCTGGCGGACACGCCGGGCCTGCCGACGCCGGAAGGCGCCCACCGCGATGGCGTCGACTATGTGCTGGTCCTGATGGTCCGGCGACACAACATCGCCAGCGGAACGACGGTGATCTACGACACCGCCGGCCGCGAGCTGGGCAGTTTCACCTTGCGCGCGCCGTTCGATCTGGCCCTGGTCGACGACCGCCGCGTGCTGCACGGCGTGACCCCGGTGCGACCGATCGACGCCGAACAGCCGAGCCATCGCGACGTGCTGGTGATCACCTACCGACGCGACGACGCTGCAGCGACAGGCATCCGGCCCGGACAGCCCGACTGACGCCCGACCGCGGCGCTCAGGCGGCGCGCGGCAGGCGCTTGCCGGCTTCGGCGCCCCGCGGATTACGCATGCGGACGATGCGCGGATGGCGCGACGGCGGCGACACCCGCAACGGTTCCGCGCGCGACCCGGCCCGGTGATCGATCGTGATCAGCGCCAGCAGCAACGCGACGCCGGCAACGGTCGAAGCGATGACGAAACTGACGAAGGGGGCAGCGGAAAATTCCATGGCGACTCTCCAAACGACACCGCGACTGGCACGGCGGCTGTAACACTTGCTTGGACAGCACGCTAACGCAGATTGTTGCAGTGCAACAATTGAATTTTCCAATCGTTCAGTTTAGTAAAAGTAATTTATGTGCAAGCGCCCGCCAGGCGCTGCGACCCCAGGCCCGGTTCAGCCGGGCAGACGCCCGGCGAGGTCGGCGTCGATCTGCTCGGGCGTCACCGCCGGCTCGTAGCGCTGCACGGGCCGCCCCGCCGGATCGACCAGGAACTTCGTGAAATTCCAGCGGATCGCATCCGGCGCCAGATAGTCGGGAAACTTGGCCTTCAGAAACTGGGCCATCCGGTCGGCAGCCAGGGCCGCGTCGTCGTATACCGGCCCCGGCAGCGTCGTCGCCAGCTGCCGGTACAGCGGATGCGCGGTGTCACCGTTGACGTCGATCTTGGCGAACAGCGGAAAACTGACGTCGAACCGGGTTTCGCAGAACTGCTTGATCTCGTCCTCGGTTCCGGGCTCCTGGGCGCCGAACTGGTTGCAGGGAAAGCCCAGCACCATCAGGCCGCGCCCGGCATATTTGCGTTGCAGCGCCTCCAGGCCCGCATACTGCGGGGTCAGGCCGCACTGGCTGGCAACGTTGACGATCAGCAACCACTTGCCGGCGAAATCCGCCAGCGGCCTGGGGTCGCCGTCGATCGACTGCATCGTGTAGCCATGTACGCTCATGAATCGGACTCCGGTTCGTCGGGGCAGGCACGCAAGGCCTGCAGCATAGCGGCGGCCCCGCACAGCGGCCAGACAGGACCGACCGCCGCTCCAACGACAGCGGCGACGTCAAACGATCCGGCGGCCCGGGCGGGACCGGAGCCCGGCGTCGGCTCAGGCGGTCTCCGCGAGCTGGGCGCGGATCCGCCGGATCACGTCATGCCGCTCGCGCGCACCCTGGTGCAGCCGGACCAGCATCGCGTGTACCGGCGGCGGCGTTCCCCATTGCACCGCTTCGGCCAGCATCTGCTCGCCGAGTGCCTCGTCGGTCTCGATCGCGTCGAGGATGACGGTCTCGTCGCGACCCAGAGCGGCCGCCTTGAGATGCATCCAGGTCCGGTGCAGGGTGTTGGCGAAGGTTCCGAGGCCCTTGGGATGGCCCCCGAGGCCACGGACCGCCGCCTGCAGTTCGTCGGCGGCATCGCCGAAGAACTCCGAGAATTCCATCAGCGCCCGCTGCAAATCCTCGTGATACACCTCTTCGGCCGCCGCCTTCAGCGCGGCCTGTCCGTCCTTGGCGACGACCACCAGACGGTTCAGCATGGAAATGGCATCGACTGTGCTCACGTCCGACCCTCCAGTTGCGGGCTCGTACGAGCCCATCGGCCCATCGAAGACCGCCCGTCGGCGTCGCGGCAGGGCCGTGATCGCGTCGGCGATCGGCCCCGGCCCGTGCCCGGCTCAGGGCGGCCGCCGCTTACCGTAGCGCGATCCCCCGGCGCTGAACACTACCGCCGGTCCGTCCGCGGCCGGCACCGGGGCTTGCCCTCCCCCCACCGCCGCGGGCAGTCTTGTATCCGGTCACGGGCTCCGCGCCCAATCGGGTTCGCCCGGGACAACGGACACATGGAGGTGTCATGCGGGTCGACGACAAAGTCCGGGAACGCGCCGTGCTCAGCCTGTTCCGGGCTCACCGCCGAACACGCGGGGCCTGCCTGTCCCACCGCGAACTCGAGCGCGACTGGCGTCGCATCCATCTGCGGCTTGCCGATCTGAGCGCGGCACTCGCCGACCTGACCCAGCGCGGCCTGCTGGACATGCGTCAGACCGCGGTCGGCACCGACTACGCGCTGACCTACCTGGGCGAACAGGCGGCACGTTCGGCGCCTTTGGTCGAACCGGTGACGTTCCTGCGCAGCTGGTTCGCCCTGCAGCGCGCGCGCCTGCGCCGGCCGTCCGTCTCCGGCAACGGCCCGGTCCCCCGGCGCCGGGCGGACGACCCGCGCTGAACAGCGGATGAGCACGCCTTCGCGGACCCCGCAGCCGCCAGCGGACCGGCCTTCGCGACGCGAGACGGCCGGGCTCGGCTTCTGGAGCACGGCAGCGATCGGGGTCGGCGGGATGGTCGGCGGCGGCATCTTCGCCGCGCTCGGATTGTCGGTGGAACTGGCGAGGGGCGGCGCGCCACTGGCCTTCGCGCTGGCCGGCGTCGTCGCCGGCGTCACCGCCTACGCCTACGCCCGTCTGTCGGTCCGCTTCCCCAGCCAGGGCGGCACGGTCGCGTTCCTGGACCGGGCATTCGGCCCCGGCTGGCTGACCGGCTCGCTGAACATCCTGCTGTGGATCAGCTATATCGTGATGTTGTCGATCTACGCCTACGCGTTCGGCAGCTACGGCTCGACGCTGTTCGCGGACGCCGACCAGACGCTCTGGAAGCACATCCTGATCACCGCCTCGGTGCTGACGCTGACCGGTCTGAACCTGCTGTCGGCCCGTCTGATCGGCGAGGCCGAGGAGCTGATCGTGATCCTGAAGCTGGCGATCCTGCTGCTGTTCGTCGGCGCCGGCGCCACCGGGATCGACACCGCCCGCATCGCGCCCGCCAACTGGGCGCCGCTGCCAAGCCTGATCGCCGGCGGCATGATCATCTTCATCGCCTACGAGGGCTTCGAGCTGATCGCCAACACCGCGGGCGACGTGCGGTCGCCGGCGCGAACGCTGCCGCGCGCGTTCTACGCGTCGGTCGGCTTCGTGATCGTCCTGTACATCGGCGTGGCGCTGGTCACGATCGGCACGCTGCCGACGGATCGCATCGTCGCTGCCAAGGACTACGCGCTGGCCGCCGCCGCGCGCCCCTTCCTCGGACAGACCGGCTACCTGCTGATCACGATCGCCGCGCTGCTATCGACTGCGTCGGCAATCAACGCCACCGTCTACGGCGCGGCGCGCCTGAGCTACGTCATCGCCAAGGATGGCGAGCTGCCGCGGTGGATGGCCCACAAGGTCTGGAACACCCCGATCGAGGGCCTGCTGATCACCGCCGGCGCGACCGTCGTCATCGCCAACGGCATCGACCTGTCGAGCCTGTCGACGATGGGCAGCGCCGGCTTCCTGCTGATCTTCGCCGCCGTCAATCTCGCGCACGCCAAGCTGGCGGACGCGACCGGGGGGCGGCGCTGGATCTCGATCATCGGTGCGGTGCCTGGGCGCGCTGGCCAGCCTGATCTGGCACAGCGCGACCCGTGCGCCGTCGCAGCTGTGGATTCTCGCGGGAATGCTCGCACTCAGCGCCGGCATCGAGGGCTCGTTCCGCTGGATCAGCGGACGCACGCTGCGGCTCACACCCCGGCCCGGCTGAGCTGATCGTCACCCCCGGCGAACGGGTCGTCGCCATCCTCCAGCGCACGCAGCGCCAGTTGCGCCAGCCACGCGATGACGGTTGCCGATGTCCGCCCGTCGACGCCGAAGCCGTCGCGGATCTGCCACCACGCCTCGGCGGTGAGCAGGTGCATCAGCACCGCCTTGACGGCCTTGGCCTGTGCCGGCGCCAGCCGGCTGACCGCGGGCTCCAGTGCCTGCCCCACACCCTCCCGCCGGCGCGGGCTCAGCCGCGAGCGGACCCCGCGCCCCAGATCGGACAGCAGCAGCGCCCGCATCAGGTCGGCGTTGGCCTCGAACATCTCGAAACTGTCGACGACGGCCTCGCCGAACTGATCCGGGGCCTCCGGAATCCGGACCTTGCCGGTGATCTGCAGCACCCATTCCGACACCGCTTCGAGCATCAGCTCCTTGGTCGGAAAGTAGCGGAACACGGTCCGCGGCGTGACACCGGCCTGCTGCGCCGCGTCCGCCACCGAGAAGTCGCCGGAATTGCGGGTCACCAGTTGCTCGGCCAGTGCCTGCAGGATGGCGTTGCGGGTGCGGGACGCCTGCTGCGCCCGCTGGCGGTTGTCGTACCGGCGCTTGGGCGGCTGATCGGCGGAGGAACGGCTCATCGCGGACACCGTTGATCACGCCCGCGGGGCGCTCCGGTTTCGACGCTGGAATTGGGCACTGCGTGACTCCTGAACGACTGCTGCAGATGGACGACGGCAACAAGTATTGCACGGATTCCAATTTTAATGTCATTATCGGTGACATCAATTATGAAAGGTCCGTCGTCATGATCCACCACATCTCCATCTGTGCCGCGCAACCGCGCCGCACCGCCGAGGCGCTGGCCCGCCTGTGGCGCACCGAAGCCCTGCCGTTTCCGATGTATGCCGACAGCTACATCGTCTTCGCCGGCGACGATCAGGGATCGTCGATCGAGATCTATCCGGCGGGCCGGGCGCTGGCCCCCTCGAGCCCGGAACTGCCGGCGATGATCGAATCCGGACCGCCGGCTCCCAGCGGATTTCACGCGGCCATCTCGGTCCCGGTCGACGAAGCCACGATCGCCGCCGTCTGCGACGACATCGGCTGGTCCTGGCAGAAAGGGCCGCGCGGCCCGTTCTTTCACGTCGTCGAGGTCTGGGTCGAAGGCCACACCCTGCTCGAACTGCTGACGCCCGAGATGGCCGCCGAATACCGCGCGTTTGCGACCGTCGACAACTGGAAGACCGCGTTCGGCAGCCTGCCGGCGCAGTCCGTCTGAACTCCGAGATCACCCCGATGACCCGTTTGCCGAAACCCGCAAGCACACTGCTGCCGCTGCCCGCACTCGTCACCGCCCTGCTGCTGTCCGCCTGTAGCGGGACGGACGACATGACCGTCTGCGGCGCATGGCCGCAATCCTGGCTGCTCCCGGACGACCTGCCACGCAGTTCGATCACCGCGCTGATCGTCGACGACGCCTGCACCGTGACCATCGCCGGCTACTTCAATTCCTCCGCCAGCAGCATCGCCGACGGCCCGGCCGACGGCTTCGTCCTGCGCCTGACGCTGAACGCAGCCGGGGAGCCGGAGGAACGCTGGCGTTACGTCCTCGGCACCGGCGGCACCGACGCCGTCACCGCGCTGGAAGCGCTGCCGCCACCGGCGACGGGCCTGCGCTTCCTCGGCCACACCACTGGCGTGGTCGACGGCGCAAGCGCCTTGGGCAAGTCGGACGTCGTGATCGGCCAGCTCGACGACGACGGCAAGCTGCTGCAGATCACCCAGCTCGGCGACGAACGCCCCAATCGCCCGCTGCGCATGTTCGAGCTCGCCAACGCCGGGTATCTGCTGGTCGGCAACGACGATGTCTACGTTCCGACCAACTACGTCGCCGCATGGGAGGACCCCTGGATCGCATCGGTGAGCGTCGTCGGCAACGCCTATCAGCTGGACTGGCTGCTGCGCGCGAACAGTGAACCGGGCGACCGCTACGACGCGGCGTGGGTCCCGGCCGAACGCAACGCCGTGCTGCTGGCGCGCAGCACACAGAGCGGCGGCCAGTCAGGCCTGGCCGTGGAACGCCGCAATCCTGCCGGCGGCCTGATCTGGAGCACGCGCATCAGTCAGAGCCCGATCGACGGCGCGGTCGCGCTCGCACCGGTGACGTCCGGCCCGCTGCAACTGTTCGGCTCCAGCTACCAGGGCTTCGGTGGACCCGGCGGAGGCGATCTGTTCGTCGCCGACCTCGATCCCGTCGACGGCACGCTCGGCACGATCCGGGCGTTCGGAACCGCGCGGGACGACTGGGCCAGGGCCATGGTGGCCGATGGCGGGCTCCGCTACGTCCTCAGCGAAGTGTTGCCGGACACGCCGGACACCTGGCAGATCCGGTTGACGACCCTGAACACCGCCGGCACGGTGCTCGCCGCCACGACCCTGTACGAGGGTCCGGTCGGAACCCTGTACACCGGCGCCGTCAGCGGCGACGTCTTCCTCACCGTCGGCGGCGTGCAGACGGCCAATGGCCAGATGCGCGGCTGGTTGCGCGCGACCCCGCGCACGCCCGCGACGGGCGGCTGAACCTTCAGCCGCGGTACTTGGCGAGCAGCTGCGCCAGGCTGCCATCCGCCTTGCGCGCCTCGACCGCCCGGTCGAGGCGCTCGACCACCGCCGGATCGACGCTCGCCCGCGAATACATCAGGGCGACGTCGCCGCTGTTGACGATCAGTCCGCTGGAGACGATCCGGTCGTCCCAGCCCTTGCGCCGCATGATCGCCGCCGCGACGACCGGATCGTCCAGCATCGCGTCGATCTCGCCGTCGATCAGGCGCGTGTAGTTGAGTTCGACCAGCGGCGCCGCCACGAACTGGGCCCGGGTCTGCTCGCCGAGAATCAGCGGCGTCGCCGAGTCGCCGTAGTAATAGCCTTCGGTGATGCCGATCCTGCGGCCGTCGCCGACCAGCTGCGCCAGGGTCGCATCGGCCATCGCCGCGGCATCGTCGACCCGCACGAACAGTTCGAAGCGCTCCTGGCGGTAGGGCGGCGAAAACGCCGCGAACGCCTGCCGTTCCGGGGTCGGCGTCGCAGCCATCAGGATGTCGACCGCGCCGCTGCGGACCTGTCCGAGCAGATCCTGCCAGCTGCCCCGCACGAACCGCAGGTCGCAGTTCGCGTCATCCGCGAGCAGCGAGATGATCTCCACGTCGAGCCCGCGCATGGCGCCGCCGGCGTCCTCGAACTGGTACGGCTCCCACGGATCCCAGCCGACACTCAACTCGCAGGCGGGCGCCTGCGGCACCGGCGCCGCTGCCTGAACCTGCGGCTCGGCCGGCTGCTGGCACGCGGCGATCAGGCCGGCTGCGAGCACCCACTCAACCCCGAACGTCCATCTGCGCATTCCGATTCTCCTCGACAGTCCCGGATGCCGCTTTTTGGTGATGACAGCGGTTGTAGCGGGCGATTATGCGCCCACCGCCGCCCCGACGCAGCGCAGCCCGGTCACTCCTATGGATGCGCGAGCGCGGCGAATGGTTGCATCGCCACCGCATGCTGTGCGGAGCCGTACCCTGTAGTACGCTCGACGGCTCGACTCATTGGCTTCCAGATCCATGCCGCATTCCGAATTCCTGCTGCCGACGCCGATCATCGACGCCGATCACCCCGAAGTCCGCGCCTTTGCACTCCGGCACCAGGGCGACGGCGACGTCCGCGCCCGCGCCACCGCGCTGTATTACGCCGTCCGCGACGGCTTCCGCTACGACCCCTACGATCTGGTCCTGACGCCGCGTGGCCTGAGCGCCAGTCGCGTCCTCGAGACCGGCCGCGGCTGGTGCGTCAGCAAGTCCGCGCTGCTTGCGGCGGTATGCCGCGCCGTCGGCATTCCGGCCAAGGTCGGGTACGCCGACGTCCGCAACCACCTGTCGACGGCACGGCTGCGCGAGACGATGAAGACCGACGTCTTCTACTGGCACGGCTACACCTCGATCCTCATCGGCGACCGCTGGCTGAAGGCAACGCCGGCATTCAACATCGAGCTGTGCGAGAAGTTCGGACTGCGCCCGCTGGAGTTCGACGGCACCGCCGATTCGATCTATCACCCCTACGACCTGTCGGGGAACCGGCACATGGAGTATCTGGCGTTCCGCGGCGAACACGCGGAGGTCCCGCTCGACGCGATGCGGCAGACCTTTGCCGAGCATTACGGCCACATGACCCAGCTCGACGACGCCGACTTCGACGCCGATGTCGCCGCCGAGACGGCCACCGACTGACCCCTCTGGCGCGGACGGGGGGCCTTGCGCGATGATCGGCGTCGCACGCATCCGCGTGCGCCACCCGCTCGGCCTATGCTGCACGTCCCCCATCACGTCGGCGCCAGTTCCATCGCCGGCGTCGGTCTGTTCGCCTCCACCCCCATCGCCCGTGGCGCGCTGATCTATTCCTGTGATCCCCGCACCCTGCGCATCCTGACCGAAGACGAGCTGGCGACCTACCCGCCCGCCATCCGCGACAGCATGTTGCGCTACTGCTACCGCGGGCGCGGCGCCCAGCGCCTGAGCGGGGCCTATTACTTCTGCATCGACGACGCCCGCTTCTTCAACCACAGTGACCGGCCGAACTGCCTGTGGCAGCCGCTCCAGGAGCACTACGTCGCCGCCCGGGACATCCCCGCCGGAACCGAGCTGACCTGCGACTATCTGGAATTCAGCGAACCCGAGGACGTGCCCTACCTGCTACCGGCATGTGGGCACGGGAATCGTGACGCCGCGACGGAGCCTCAGAGCAGGTAGGGAATCACCGCGCGCCGCCGCGGCGGATACTCGGCGAACATCGTGCGATACCAGCGGTGGTTGGCCAGGGCCCGGGGCACCAGGTTCGACAGCGTCCACAGCAGGAACAGCACGCCGGCGGGGGACCACGTCGCGATCGCCCAGCCGCTCCAGATCAGGAATTCGCCGAGATAGTTCGGGCAGCTGACGCGCTCGAACAACCACCCCCGCGGAATCCGGTACCCGCTCTCGCCGGGGCGGCGCAGCGCCGCCAGCATCGCGTCGGCCTTGCGGTTGATGTGGTAGCCGAGCGCGAACACCAGCACGCCGCCGACGAAGCGGGGGTCGCCGAGCCAGGCGCTGTCATAGACTGGCCGGAGCCGCGACCAGGACAGCGTCGACGCATTGAGGAACGAGACGGCCAGGTTGGTGACGATCGCCAGCAGCGGAATCAGCAGCGGGGTCGTGTCGCCCGGACGCACCCGCATCCGCAGCGGGTAGACGAAGCTGCGCTGGACGTAGTGGCTCTGCCACATCAGCAACAGCAGCAATGGCACCGGCTCCAGGGCGCGGTCGCCGAGCGCGAAGATCGCCGCGAAGCCGATCGACGACGGGCTCTCCATCAGGATCCACGCCCAGCGGGTCGGAATCCCCGGCCCCCACCAGCGGGCCGGCTGCGCGCCCTGGACGCTCTTGTGCCGCCCGTAGGCCGCCGGCAGTCGCAGCAGCACACCGAAGACCACCGGGCACGCCAACAGCATGCCCCACCATGTCAGCTCGAATACCCGCTCAGCCGCCATCTGCCTTCAACCGCTGTGCCGAACCCGCCGCAAGTATGGACGCGTCCCGGCCGGCACGGCCGCTGTCTCAGGCCGCCAGCGGCGGCGTCCGTCCCGCGAACAGGGTCGCCACGGCCGCGGCATCGAGCTTGAGCACCAGCGTCGAGGTGGCGACGAAACGCGTCGCCTCGATCTTCCAGCGACCGTCGACGCGACGGTAACGATCCTCGTAGTAGCCGGCCAGCTGCGTCGCCGTCTGCTCGGCCGTGTTGATCAGGCAGTAGTGCAGGCTCCAGGTTCCGCTGGCAGCGTCGTCCGCGCTCACCTCGATCTGCGGATTGGCGCCGTGATGGAACTCGACCATGTGATCGTGACACCCGATCTGCCGGAACACCTCGACCAGCGCATCAGCATTGTCGAAGCGGCCGATTGCGCCGTAGTCGATGTCGACCGGGCCGTCCGCAAAGCAGGCACGCATGCCGGCCGTATCCTTGCGGTCGCAGCAGAACAGGTAGCGCGACTTGAGTTCGCGCACGGCTTCGATGGCTTCGAGTCGGCGCAGGCGCGCCTCGATCTGCGTCTGATCCACGCGTCGGTCTCCCGGGATGAGGGACCGACAGTGCACCGCAGACCACCGCGCGCCGAATCCTCCATTTGGCTGAGTCGACGCCCGAAAGCCCGCGATCCTGACGCGACACCTCGTCCGAACAGATGACGCCACCGTTCACCGAACGGCCATACCGTTGCCCGGCTGTTGCTCGACGATACCGGCACGATCAGCGGCGCCTCCCGCGCCCCCTGAATCCTCTCGGCCGCATGCGGCACCACAGACCGCAGCATCGTCGCCGCGCAGCGTGCGAGAGGGTCGTGTCTTGCGACCCACCGGGGGTGAGATAGATGGGACTCAAGCGCGTGCTGCCGCTGCTGGCGGCCGGAGCGGCCATCGCTGCACTGGTCTTTCTGGCATGGCGGACACAGAGCGTCGACAACGCGACGCACCTGCAGCGGCTGGCCAACCTTCGCAAGGTCGATGCCCTGGACGTGGCGTTGAACCGCGCCGTCACCCAGGTCGGCGTCAGCTCGATGGCGAGCATCGCCGACGAACGCGCGGCGACGACGCGCCAGCTCGGCGACACGCTCGACGCGCTCGACCGCGGCACGCTGCGGCTGCGCGGCCTCAGCCCCGACGTCGACCGCGCACTCGACCGCTTTCTCGACACCATCGAATCGAAGTTCGAGCTGGCCTTCGACTTTGAGGCCCGCAATATCCAGATCCACCAGCGCCTGATCCAGGGCCTGGACGCCGTGCCCGCGCTGGCCGACACCGTGCAGGCCGCGAGCCCTCCGGATGTGGCCGACGCCGTGTCGCGCCAGCTGGGTCGCCTGCAGAGCGAGGTCACCGCGCACGCCGTGGTCCAGACCCCGACCAACGGCCCGACGATCGTCGCCCTGCTCGACGAGCTCACAGCCCTGTCGTCGCAATCGGAGCCGATGGCGCAACAGATGCGACGCCTGCGCGCGCGCGGCGTCGAGGTCATGGCGGACAAGGCCGAGCTGGTCTCGCGCATGGCCGACTTCCTGAACCGGCCGACCGCCGCGCAGCTGCTGACGCTGGAACGCAGCTACACCGCATGGCACAGCCAGCAGGTGGCCGTCGCCAACCAGTACCGGCTGTGGCTGGCGGCGTATGCGGCGATCCTGCTGCTGGGCCTGATGTGGCTCGGCATCCGCCTGCGTCGCAGCTATCGCGATCTCGACCGCGCCAACGCCGAGCTGTCGCACGCCAACGAGCATCTGGAGGAACAGGTCGAGGCCCGGACCCACGACCTGCGCAAGGCCCTCGACGAACTGCGCGCGTCGCAGGCGCAGCTGATCCAGTCGGAGAAGATGGCCTCGCTCGGGCAGATGGTCGCGGGCGTCGCCCACGAGATCAACACGCCGCTGGGTTACGCGCGCAGCAACGCGCAGATCGTCCGCGACGCGCTCGGCGAACTGCGCGGACTCTGCGCCGCCCACGACCGCGCCCTGGCCGCGCTGACGGGCGAAGCCAGCGACGCCGAGGTCGCCGAGGCCGTCGCCACCGCACGGCAGCTGGCGCAGACCGTCGCCGCCGATGAGCTCGGCGCAGAACTCGACAATCTGCTCGCCGACACCGACCACGGCCTCGAGCAGATCGCCGAACTGGTCGCCTCGCTCAAGGACTTCTCGCGCGTCGACCGTTCGCGGACCGATCTGTTCGACGTCAACGCCGGCATCGATGCGGCACTGAAGATCGCGCAGAACCAGCTCAAGCACCGCATCGAGGTCAAGCGGGCCTACTCGCCGCTGCCGCAGATCGAGTGCTCGCCGTCGCAGCTCAATCAGGTCTTCCTGAACCTGATCACCAACGCGGCGCAGGCGATCGAGGGCCCGGGGCGCATCTTCGTCCACACCGCCGCCGGCGCCGACGGCGTGGTGATCCGCATCCTCGACACCGGCAGCGGCATTCCCGAAGACGTCCGCGCCCGCATCTTCGAGCCATTCTTCACGACCAAGCCGGTCGGACAGGGCACCGGCCTGGGCCTGTCGATCGTCTACCGCATCATCGAGGACCACGGCGGCGGGATCGAGGTCCGGTCCGTGCCCGGCAAGGGCAGCGAGTTCTGCATCCGCCTGCCGCTGCGGCAGGCGCGGCCGACGACGCCCCCGAATCCCGCCCAGGCCGCGGCCTAGGGCCTGTTAACACGATGGCGATCGTCCATAGCACTAACAGGCCCTAGCCAGGAGACTCCATGCAAGACACTGCCAAGGCCCGCGTGCTGTTCGTCGACGACGAGCCGCGCATCCTGACGACGATGCGGATGCTGTTCCGCAACCGCTACGAACTGCACTTCGCCGACAGCGGCCAGCGCGCGCTGGAGCTGCTCAAGACCCAGCCGGTCGACGTCATCGTCTCGGACCAGCGCATGCCGGGCATGACCGGCATCGAACTGCTGCGGACCGCGCGCGAACTCAATCCCGACGCGATGCGCATCCTGCTGACCGGCTATTCGGATCTCAACGCGATCATCGGTTCGATCAACGAGGGGGAGATCTTCCGCTTCGTCTCCAAGCCCTGGGCCAACGAGGATCTGACCGCAACCGTCGAACGCGCGGTCAAGGCTGCCCGCGTCAGTGCCGCCGTCACCACGTCAGCCGAAGTGGAATCCGGCGACGACCCGGAGGCGGCGGCACCGCCGGCGTCGATGCCCGGCATCCTCGTCGTCGACGACGATCCGCAGGTTCCGCCCCGGATCCGGGCGGTGCTCGGCGCAGACTGCCGCGTATTCGGCGCCGCCAGCATGGACGAGGCGGTCAGCACCCTCGAGCGCGAACCAATCGGCGTGGTGATCTCGGACACCCGGGTCGAGGACCATCCGGTGGTGAGCCTCATCGGCACGCTCAAGCAGCACCGCCCGGAACTGGTCTCGATCATCCTGACCGAGCGCGCCGATGCCGGCAGCGCGATCGACCTGATCAATCAGGGACAGATCTACCGCTTCATCACCAAGCCCATACATGACAGCCAGTGCCGGATCGCGGTGTCGTCGGCGCTGCGCCAGCACCAGCGTCTTGCCCGCGACACCGGGTTGCACCAGCGCTATGAGGTCGAGTCGGCCCCGCCGCCGGGCGACGCTCCGGTCTCCGGGCTGCTCGGGCGCATCCGCTCCCTGCGCGGTCTGGTCAAACGATGGGTCTGAACCGCCATCGGCGACAGGCCGCAACGACCCCGCTGCTGCAAACAGGTGAAGCCGGGCCGGCGCCGGCTTGCTAGCGTCGCCCTGCGCATCGCCCGAAACGCCCGCTCCGGAGACCGCACATGATTCCGCCTTCCTCACCGATTCCCGACGCCGACGACTGGAACGCCTTCTGCGAGACCCTGCGTCGCGCCGGCGAACAGATCCTGCGCCCCGAGGCGCCGGTCAGCGAACTCGACCGCGCCGAGGGGTATCGTTACCTGACGCGTCTGCTGCGCATCGGCCTGGAAATGCACCTCGAGTTCGCGGATCCTGACTTTCCCGGCTTCTTCGCGCCGTCCCACGAGACCGCCAAGATCGGCGCCGACAACCCGGACAACCTCTACCTGATGGCCCGGGTGAACGGGAGCAACGAATACGTCATCCGCGGCAATCGCGGCAGCGTGCCGTATCTGAGTTTCGGTTCGCAGAAGGGCGGTTACGAGAGCGACGGCCGCATGGAGCAGACCGGTTTCATCGATGCCCGCGACATGAGTTTCGACGCCGACGGTGGCTTCGAGCTGGTCCTGAGCCGCGACCCGCAACCGGGCAACTGGCTGCGGATCGAGGACGCGACCAACGCGATCATCGTGCGCCAGACCTTCATGGACCGGCGCAGCGAGACCCCGGCACGCATGCAGATCGTCCGTCGCGGCAGCCATGCCGCTCCGGTACCGCTGTCCGGGGAACGCCTGCGCACCGGCCTGACCCGCGCCGCGAACTTCGTCGAGGGCACCGCACGCCTGTTCGCCGACTGGTCGCAGAGCTACCTCGCGCACAGTAATGCCCTGCCGCCCGCCGACCAGAAGCTGTGCCAGGCCGTCGGCGGCGACCCGAACATCATCTACTACCACTCGCACTGGCAGCTGCAGCCGGACCAGGCGCTGGTGATCCGGGTCCCACGCGTACCGGCATGCCGGTTCTGGAACCTCCAGATCAACAACTACTGGATGGAATCGCTCGACTACCGCTACCACCGCGCCTGCCTCAACCAGCATTCGGCCCGTCTCGACGGCGACGGCGGCGTCACGCTGATCCTGGCCCATCGCGATCCGGGTCATCCGAACTGGCTGGAAACCGCCGGCCACGACAGCGGCACGATGTGCCTGCGCTGGGTCGGCGCCAGCGAACAGGTCGACCCCACGACGCGGGTCGTCAAACTCAGCGAACTGGCCAAGGAGCTGGCTGCGTGAACACCCCGACGAAATTCGAACCCGCCGCACTGCTGCAGGAAGCCCGCGACAAGACCGGCCTGACCGACTTCGGCGATCCGGCCTTCGAGGAGGGGCTCGCGGTGTTCTGCAACGCCCTGGAGACCGACGCCAGGCTGTCCGACTTCGGACGCCAGCTGCTCCACCAGAAACTGATCGAGCTGCTGACCAACCGCCTCGGCATCGAGGACTGGTACCGGCGTCACCCCGAGATCGAGGACGAGGTCATCGACGCACCGCTGGTGATCGTCGGCCTGCCACGCACCGGCACCACGCTGCTGCAGCGCATCCTGGCCTGCGATCCGCAGTTCTATTCGATGCAGTGGTGGGAGACGCGCTATCCGGTGCCGTTCCCCGACGAGTCGGTCGAATGCCCCACCCGGCGCCTCGAGCAGGCCCGCGCCGAGGTCAAGGTGATGATCGAGGCGATGCCGAAACTGCTGACGATCCACCCGATGGACGCCGACCAGGCCGACGAGGAAGTCGTGCTGATGGAGCATTCCTTCGTCGCCGCGCTCAACACCTACGGCCACGTCCCGAGCTATCTGAACTGGTTGGCGAAGACCGACGAACGCTCCGCCTACCGCCATCTCAAGCGCATCATGAAGTTCCTGCAGTGGCAGAAGCGCCAGCGCGGCATCGTCGCGCAGCGCTGGGTGCTCAAGGCGCCGCACCACCTGCTGCGCATGCACCTGCTGCTGGAAGCCTTCCCCGGCGTCAGGGTGATCCAGACCCATCGCGACCCGATCGACACGATTCCGTCGATCGCCAGCTTCCTGCACACGCTGTGGAGCATCTACAGCAGCGACGCCAGCAAACCGGCCGCCGGCGCCGAATGGAGCGACCTGATGGCACGCGCCCTCAGTCACACGATGGCCGTTCGCGAACAGGCGCCGGAGCAGTTCCTCGACGTGCAGTTCATCGACACGGTCAAACGCCCGTTCGACGTCGTGCGCGACATCTATGCCTTCGCCGGCCTGACGCTGACGCCGGAATCCGAGGCGGCGATGCACCGCTGGATGGAGGCCAACCGCCGCGAGGACCGTGGCGCGCACGAGTACAGCATGGAGGAGTACGGCCTCAGCGAGGCCCAGCTCAAGCGCGACTTCGCCGACTACCGCGCGCGCTACGTCGAACCGTACCGGCGCTGAGCGCCGGCGTCGTCACCCACCGCCAGGAGGCATTCACATGTTGCTGAAGGACAAGGTCGTCATCGTTTCCGGAATCGGCCCCGGACTGGGCGTGAAGCTGGCGGTCGAGGCGGCGCGCGAAGGCGCCCGCGCGGTCGCGATCGCAGCCCGCAGCACCGACAAGCTGGACGATGCCGAAGCCCGCATCCGCGCGCTCGACACGTCGACCGAGGTGCTCAAGATCGCGACCGACATCACCGACCGCGCCCAGTGCGAGGCGCTGGCGGCCCGGACCGCCGAGCGCTTCGGCCGCATCGACGCGCTGGTCAACAGCGCCTTCGTGCATGGTGCGATGGATTACGTCTCCAGCGCCGATCTCGACAGCTGGCCGGAGGTGTTCGGCACCAACCTGCTCGGCACGCTGAAGCTGACCCAGGCCGTGCTGCCGCAGATGAAGCGCCAGGGCGGCGGCGCCATCGTCATGATCAACACGATGGCGGCGCGCCAGGTCCCGCCGCTGGGCGAGGCCGGCTACGCCGCCTCCAAGGCGGCACTGGCCAACTCGGTGAAATACCTCGCCAAGGAGGTCGGCGGCGACAACATCCGGGTCAATTCGGTCCACATGGGCTGGATGTGGGGTGCGCCGGTGCAGGGCTACGTGGCGTGGCAGGCCGGGGAGCTGGGCGTCCCGGAGGAGCAGCTCAAGCAGCAGATCGCGTCGGGCATCCCGCTGGGCCGCATCCCGACCGACGACGAATGCGCCCGCGCGGCGCTGTTCCTGGTCTCCGACTATGCCAGCGCCGTCACCGGCGCCGCGCTCGACGCCAACGGCGGCGCCTATATGCCCTGAACGGCCGGGTCGGACGCGCCGTCCACGCATCCGACCGTTCGCCCCGCCGGATCAACCGCTCGCGCCGGCCGGCGCGCCGGGCGTCCGGGCTCCGGGTTCAAATGCGGTGTTTCCGCATCCCCGGACAGGACGTCATGGACGCCATGCTGATGTTGATCCTCCTGCTCGCGATCACGGCGATCGTCGCGATCCTGCTGCTGATCCCGGCACTCGGCGGCGGCGGCAACGCCTACGAACGCAGCATCCGTCGCGCCGCCAAGTTCGGGAAACTGTCGCGGCTGCCGCTGGCATCGATGCTCAGACATCGTCGCGTCGATCCGCTGCAGTATCTGCAGGGCACGCCGGAGCGCGAGATCGACCGCGCGCTCAAGCGCTGTGAGCGCTGCAGCGCCACGGCGACCTGCAACATGGTCACCGCCGATCCCCAGCCCGCCGGCAGCTACCGCTTCTGCAACAACGCCGAATCGATCGAGAAGGTCATGCACCCGGCCACGCGCAAGGGCGCGGACACCGCACGGCGCCCGCTGACCGTCAGGTCGGCTCGCTGAGCGACTCCGACGCCGAATCCCACAGCGTCTTGCCTTCGGGATCGATCACCGCCAGCAACCGGTTCAGCAGCGACTTGAGCACCTGCGCGTCGTTGTAGCCGAGGCGTTCGAGCACCTGCGATTCCACCGCCTTGGCCGCCGCGATCAGGCGCAGCGCGCACTGGCGCCCGGACTCGGTCAGCTCGTAGGCGGTCCCCTCGTCCGCGCCGGACTGGTCGGGACTGCGCCGCGCCAGCCCCCGTCCGACCAGCGACTGCACCGCCTGCTGGCTGCGGTCGTCGAGGACGCCGTTGAGCCCGACGTTGAGGTCGGCGTCCGACAGCGCCGGCTTGAGCGTCAGTGACGACAGCACGTAGAACTCCTCGTCGCTCAGGCCGGCATCGGCCAGATGCGGACGGATCTGGGCGAAGAAGCGGAAGTGGCTGCGCCCGAGCAGATACCCGAGGAAGTCCTCGCCGAAGCTGCCCGCCAGATGCGCGCTACGCGGCTTGCTGTCGGCCGGATCGCGTCGCGTCGCGTGCGCGTAGCGCCCGCCGTGAAACACCAGCGGCGCGCTCTCGTCACGGTCGAAGGACAGCACCTCGCCGATGAAGATCAGGTGGTCGCCGCCCTCGTACTGCGACGCGGTCCGGCACACGAAGCGCGCGGCACAGTTCTTCAGCAGCGGCGTCCCCCCCGGACCCTCGTCGAGATCGAGTCCGGCGAACTTGTCCTCGCCACGCCGCGCGAAACGGCCCGACAGTTCCTCCTGATCCGCCGACAGCACGTGCACCGCCCAGTACTCGGCCCCGCGGAACGCCTCCAGGCTCAGCGAGTTCGTCGCCAGGCTCCACAGCACCAGCGGCGGATTGAGCGACACCGAGTTGAAGCTGTTCGCGGTCAGGCCGACCAGGGTGCCGTCGGGCGCACATGCGGTGATGATGGTCACTCCGGTGGCGAAAGTTCCCAGCGCCTTGCGGAATTCGGCGGGGTCGAAGGTTTCAGCGGTAGCGGTCGTACTCATGCGATTGAATCGGTGCAGGCGCCCACGCGGCGCGATGGATGTCCCTTACAGGTTGTATTTCACGGACAGGCTGAAGTAGTCGCGATCGGCGACCGGATTCGACGGAATCGGGCTGTCGCGCACGGTCGCGCGCGGATTGCCGAGGAACCAGTTGTAGCCCACCGAGAATTCGAGGTTCTGCAGATACTGGGCGGTCACACTCAGACCGATGCGCTTGTCGCCCTCGCCGAACAGCGAGCCGAAGGTGCCCGCCGTAGACGCGTAGCCGTTGGCCGCGTGCGCGAATGCGATCGGGGTCCCGATGTCCCAGCCCGGCAGCACGTTGCGGCCCTTGGGCAGCATCAGGATCTGATAGGCCCAGGCATTGCGGTCGTAGAACAGCTGGGTGCCGTCGCCGCGCGGCTCCTGCCCGTTGAAGGCCTCGATCGGATCGACCTTGTCGACGTAGAGGTAAGCGGCCTCGCCGACGATTGCGACCTCGTCGTAGAAGAACAGCCGCGGGTTCGAGACGTACAGGCCCGAGAGATTGGCCTGATAGGTCTCGGCACGGGTGAACACCGGGCTCAGCACGCCGGAGATGTCCGCCGCGGCCGAGACATCGATGCCGTCGCGGTAGATGAACTCACCGGCGACGTTGAGCCCGAACAACGTCGTCGAGTAGCTCAGCGCCGTCATCTCGATGTCGCCGAAATACTTGATGTTGTAGGTGACCGGCACCGCCTGGTTGATCACGCCCGTGGTCACCGGCGTGTCGCCGATGTAGCCGATTTCGGCAAATCCGAAGTTCAGGTTCACCGTCGGATTGTGGTTGTGATAGCGGATGTAGTACGCGCCGACGCTGGTGTTGAAGGTGATCTGGCTCTTGATGCCGACGCCCCACTGGCCGTCCTTGTCCGGGCGGATATCGTCCTCGCGCGGCACGTTGATCGTGCGCGGGGCATTGATCAGCTGGCCGCCGACGCCGTTGCCGAGCGTGCACAGGAAGCTGAAATCACCGACGCCCGGAAAGTCGAGCAGACCCGGGCATTCCTCGGCATAGGCCGGGTTGCCCGAGCCGTAGGCGAACTCCGCCCCCGGCCCGACGACGTCGGCCACCGAGAAGTAGTCGCCGACCGGGAACACCTCGGTCGGCTTGTAGTCGAGCTGGTAGTAGCCCATCAGCGACAGCTTGTAGCCCAGCGCCAGCTGGAACGAGACCTGGTTGACCGGCAGCAGGATCTCCTTGATCTCGGCCCCCGGCACGAAGGCCTTGGTCGCGTCGTTCGGCCCCTGCGCGCTGACGATACCCGGGAAGAACAGACTCTCGCCCCAGGCGACCAGATGCTTGCCGAAGCGCACGTTCAGCGCGATCGAGTCGGTCAGGTAGAAATCGCCGTAGATGTACGCCTCGAGCATGCGCGAGCGTTCGCCGTTGTAGTACACCGCGCCGTCGGTGAATTCGTCGTTGGGCCCGGTCTTGTTGACGGTGTCCGGCGAATCGTTGTCGTTGGACCGATGGAAGACGTCGTCGTAGAACGCCGACCCGCTCGCGATCAGGCCGAAGTTGTCGCGGCGCATGCCGACTTCCCAGTACGCGCTGAGACGGTTGTTGATCGGCGCCCAGCGCTCGAAGTTGCGGTTGCCGTCGTCGAGATTGATCGTGGTCGGCAGGCCGGTATGGGTGAAACCGACGGCCTGGTACTCGTTCGGCGCGACGCCGGTCTGGAACGGATCGACCGGCCCGTTGATCAGCGCCTGCGCCGGATCGCGGGCGCGCACCGCGAGGCTGTAGGTCAGCGTGACCTTGTAACTGCCGTCGATGTCGAACGGCAGATCGAAATCGCCGGCCGATGCGGTGCCCGCCGTGCCCAGCACCCCCGCCGCCAACGCCCATGCCACCGCCCGCCTGCTCATCGGTCGCAAGCTCCCCCGGATGCCGCTCATGGTCTCTCTCCTCGTCAATCGTTGTCTTTTGGTATCCCGCAGGGACAACGTAGATCGACTCGGGTCCGCCAGCTTCACCCGAAATGAGTAGGGCTCACGCGTGCGCCGCGGCCGGACGATCCGGCCACGGCATGCGCCCGGCACCGCGTCAGAAGTTGTATTTGGTCACGAAGGAGACGTAATCGCGGTCCGCATAGGGGCGTTCCTCGAAGTCGGGCTTGCCGAGGAAGGCGTTGTAGCTGATCCCGAACTGCAGGTCCTGCAGGTAGGTCAGGTTGAGGCCGATGCTGGCACGCTTGTCGCCCTCGCCCATCAGCGACCCGAGCCCCGACAGCAGCGAGGAGTGCCCGCCGCCGACCGCGGCGTAGGTCAACGGGATCTGCAGATCCCAGCCGCTGAAGACGTTCTTGCGGTCGATCAGGCCGAGGAACGAATAGCCCCAGGCGTCGCGGGTATAGGTCAGGTCCTGCGAGCAGCTGCTCGGGCCGCAGGCCTCGTCGACGTCGTCGACGTGCACGTAGCCGGCCTCGCCGACGATGGTCAGCGAATCCCAGAACAGGCGCGGCCCGGCCGAGTACAGCCCGGACAGCAGGCCCTGCATCACCCGTCCGCGCGTCGGTGTCGGCACCGGCCCGAGCAGCCCGCCGTCGACGTCCACCAGAATGTTGGCGCCTTCGCGGAAGATCGCCTCACCGCCGATGTTCATGCCGAACAGCGTCGTCGAGAAGCTCAGCGCGCTCAGATCGATACCGTCGAAGTAGCGAATGTTGTAAGTGACCGGAACCTGCAGCCCCAGTGCCTGGGTGGTGATGCCGAGATTCGGCAGCAGCGTCGCGTAGCCGTAGTTCTGGACCGGCGCCGGCGTGGTGTCGTGGTAGCGCAGGTGATACAGGCCGATCGTGGTTTCCCAGGTCAGCCGGTACTTCAGGCCCAGGCCCCACTGGCCGTAGTCGCTGGGCACGATGTCCCGCCCGCGCACGACGTTGATGTAGCGCGGCGTGGTCGGCTGGTTGAGCTGCTGCACCGGCACGTTGATGTCCGGCAGCACCGGATCGAGCCCGGCGAGGATGTTGCCGAGCAGCCCGGTCAGCTGACCCGTCGGCAGGTTCGGCGCGAGCAGGTCGACGACCAGCTGCAACGCCTCGGGCACGTCGTCGGAGAGCAGGTTGATATCGCCGAGGTTGGCCAGATACAGCGGGTTCTCGATGCCCCAGATGAACTGCGCGCCGGGACCGACGACGTCCGACACCGAGAAGTATTCGCCGACCGGATTGAGCTCGGTGGGCTTGAACTCGAGCTTGTACTGGCCGAGCAGTGTCAGCTTGTTGGTCAGCGCCAGCTGCATCGACACCTGATTGACCGGCAGCAGGATGCTCTTGACGTCGGCACCGGGCACGGTGGCCTTGGTCGCGTCCGCCGGCGCCTGCGCCAGCGCCACGCCGGAGAAGAACAGGCTCTCGCCCCAGGCGGCGATGTGCCGCCCGACGCGCAGGTTCAGCGCGGTCTCGTCGCCCAGATACCAGGAACCGTAGGCATAGGCGTCGAGCAGGCGCGCGCGGCGGCCGGACCGGTACCGGGCGTTGTCGGTGAACTCGTTGACGATGCCCTCGAACTCATAGTTCGGGTCGCCGTCGGTCTTGTTGATGGTGTCCGGCGAATCGTTGTCGTTCTCGCGGCGATAGACATGATCGTAGAACGCGTCGCCGCGGATCAGCACGCCGTACTCGTCCTTGTTGAACTGGATCTCGCCCAGGGCGCTGAGGCGATTGTTGACGATCGATCCGCCGGCGAAGTTGCGGTCGCCGTCGTCGTAGTTGTTGGATTCCGGGAACTTGATGTAGTCCGGGATCGGAATCTCGTCACTCGGCGGCGTGTTGATGATGCCGTTGTGCGGATCGTGCAGGCGCACCGCAAACGCGTACGCGGCCTGCAACTGATACGAACCGTCGATGCCCCACAGATCGAAGGAGCCGGCCTGCGCGCTCTGCGCGATGACCGCCCCCCCCAGCAGCGCGGCGCCATGCCGCAACCAACCGCCCCCTACCGCAGTGCGTCCCCCGCGCCGTGCAGCCATTGTGATCCTCGTTGGAATTGGAATGCGAATACGAACCCTATCGTAGGCAGCCGCGGGGCCCGCATGCGTCACCCGAATTGGGTAACGACACCGCCGGATTGCGACCGGAATGCCGACTGTGTCCGTAGCCGGATTCCTACACCGGGTGTCGTGCGCCATGCCGCCTGACCGCTGGCGATTCCAGCGGCCCGCGCCATCGGTCCACCGGGGCCTCGCGGAACTCGTCCGATCGGCGCTGGTCTGCGCCGCCAATTTCGGGCACGGTATGGCCTAAACATAACGATATGCGTCCACATGGACGCTTGGGCGAGAAGAGGAAAAGCATGATCTATCTGAATCCGATCGATGCCGCGTTTCTGCGGCTGGAGACGCCGCGCACGCCGATGCACGTTGGCGGCCTGATGACGTTCCGGCTGCCGCCGGACGCACCGCCCAACTACCTGAGCGATCTGTTCGCATTCATGCGCAGCCAGCCGGTGACGACGCCGCCATTCAACTTCCGCCTGACGCGGGGCTTGCGCTCCCGCTTCGCGCCGGCGTGGGAAGACGCCCCGGATCTCGACATCGACTATCACCTGCGTCATTCGGCGCTGCCCTATCCCGGCGGAGAGCGGGAGCTCGGCGTGCTGGTCGCGCGGCTGCACTCCCATCCAATGGATCTCAAGCGACCATTGTGGGAATGCCATCTGATCGAGGGCCTCGAGAACAACCGTTTCGCGATCTACCTCAAGGCGCACCATTCCGCGCTCGACGGCATGGCGACGCTCAAGCTGATCCGCAACTGGCTGTCCGAGGATCCGGATTTCGCCAACCGCGCCGGACCCTGGGCGCTGCCGGCCCGGGAGCGCCCGCCGGAACACGACGCCCGCCTGCCGCAGCGCGACATCTTCCGGCACGCGATGGAACTGGCCGTCAGCCAGGCACGCACCGCAACCGAACTGGCGCAGACGCTGCGCAAGATGGCGCGACGCAAGGACAATCCGGAAGGCGGCATCATGTCGGCGCTGGAAACCCCGCGGACCCTGTTCAACGCCGAGATCACGGCGCAGCGCCGTCTGGCCACGCAGTTGTTCGACCTCGACCGCCTCAAGGCGTTGAGCGCCGCCACCGGCACCACGATCAACGACATCGCGCTGGCGATCTGCGCCGGCGCGATCCGGCGCTACCTGACCGAACTGGGGCAGCTCCCCGAGGTTCCGGTCATCGCCTCGGTCCCGGTCGGCCTGCCGCGCGCCGACGGCAAGCCGGGCAACGCCGTCGCCGGCTTCGTGGTTCCGCTCGCCAGCCAGTCGCCCGATCCGCGCGAACGCCTGCAGATCATTCACGCCGTCACCAAACGCACCAAGGAGCAGCTCCTGCACATGTCGCCGGAGGCGCTCGAACAGTTCACGATGCTGGGCCTGTCGCCGCTGATTCTCGGCCAGATGACCGGCCTGTCGACCAAGCTGCCGCCGATCTTCAACCTGATCGTTTCGAACGTCGTCGGCTCGCGCAACAAGCTCTACTTCCATGGCGCCGAACTCGAGGCGATGTATCCGATCTCGGTCCTGTTCGACGGCTACGGACTGAACGTCACCCTCGTCGGCTACGCCGACAAGCTCGCGGTCGGCATCACCGGCTGCCGCAACGCCGTCCCCAGCCTGCAGCGGCTCGCGGTCTATACCGGCGAGGCGCTGAGCGAACTCGAGGCGACCTTCGGCACCGGCGCCGCGTCCCGTACAGCCGCGCGCCGCAAGACGGCAGCGCGCAAGCGGACCGCGGCGTCAAAGGCGCCGCCGCGCAAGCGGGCGGCAAGAAGCAAGGTCACCTGATCCGACCGCCGGCGAACGACTTCGGATACTACGGATTCCGGCAGCCGCCCGACTGTGCTCTGATGCGCGAGTACACCCAGGGGAGTACGCAATGAAACTGGTACAGGATCTGCTGACATCGGATGTCGGTCTGATGAGCGCAGGCGTGATCGGATTCATCATCGTGATGGCGATCTACCTGACGTTCTTCGTTCGCCGCAAGATGCGGGAAGACGCAGCGGCGCACCCGCACTGAGACCAAAGGGTTCCGTCACGCCCCGATCGTCACCCGATCGCGGAGAGGGTCGCAGGCCGTCGGAATGACGGCATGGCGTTGATGGGGTAATCGCTCTGTCGGTCCCCGCATCCCGGTTCGTATACTGCCTGTCATAACAGATACGACGGAGGAGATGGGGTGGACCGATCGGCCCGGACGGCGCGGCAGCGCGTCGCATTACTGTGCTTTTCCCTGACAACTGCCATGCTCGTCGCCTGCGGCGGCAGTGACGTCCCCGATCCGGACGGCCCGGGCAGCGGGCCTGAGCCAGAACAGGCGGCACCCGAACCGGTATCGACCGTCGAGGGCCGCTTTCCCGGCATTCGCACCCTGCCCGACATCACCTGCCCCGAGGACTACCTCGGCAGCAGCGGTCTCATCGTGTCGCCGCCGATCGACCTGGGCGACTACAACGTCGCGACCGACGGCGAGCTGGCCAGCGACGCCGTCGCGGCAACGCTGCCGCGCATTGTGCATCTGCGCGGGCGCACCGAAACCTACAGCGCCGACCACTACTTCGCGATCCGCGACGGCCGCATCTACCTGAAGCCGAACCTGGAGGTCACCGGAGTCGACGAACCCTGGCGCGCGCTGTTGATGCCGCGCTGCCTCGACGGCGAGGTCACCGAGATCTCCGCGGACGGCTATGTGCTGCTGGCGCTCAACGCGCAGCGCGAGATCTACACGCTGGATCTCTATCACACCGACATCGGCATCAGTCCCTGGACGCGGCGCTGGGGCCCGTTCTTCTGGACCGATCTCGGCGCGAGCATTCCGGCCGACGTCCGCGACTGGGCCGCGTCCGAGCTGCACTCGGGCGTCGACGAATATTTCGTCGACGGCGGCGGCCGCCAGCAGAAGCCCTGGGGCATCCTCACCGTCTACCTGCTGCGGGGCAACGGTCGCCGCATCACCTACCTGGATCCGTGGCTGCCGTCGGACGAGAGCCGTGAGGTCTGCCCGCCGGAGCGCGGCACCGTGGTCATGGCCGGACTCTCCGGCAGCGGCTCGACGGTGATGGTGATCACCGCCGATGGCGAGATCTACACGCGCCTTTACGAGTTCGACGTCTCCGGCGCCAACAGCGTGCTGCTCGACTACGCCTGGCGCGACCAGGACGGCGTCGAAGCCCCGCTGATCCAGTTGCCGGCGCCGGACTGGATCCATCATCCGCGGGTTCCCGGCGCCGTCACCGACCGCATCAGCCTGCGCAAGCTGAGCCCCGGCACCGAACACCGCGTGATGCGGGTCGAAGGCCACGACGCATCCGGCAATGGCGGCTACTGGGAAAAGGACCTGGCCGACACCGGCGCCTCGGCATGGCATTTCGTCATGACCGGCGAGCCCCTACTCGGGCGCGCGCTGCCACTGCCGCCAACCGCCGCCCCGGAACCGGAGGATCAGGTCTACACCGGCACGATCGACGGCTATCCGGCCAGCCTGACCGGTTTCAATCCCTACTGCTCGCCGACCACGCTGCGCGTCGACATCGACGGCGCCGCACTGGACCTGGTCCTGCACTCGACCGACGGCCTGCGTCAGGAGCGGCGTGCGCGCGGACTCGACCTGTACCCGCGCTACTACCGCTCGGCGGTCGAGGTGCCGCAGGCGGTCTGGACCGTACGCACCGACCTGCCACCCGCCCAGCAGGCCTTTCTGGCGACGCACTTCGGCGACGCGCGCATCGTATCGGGCGCCCTGCTGGCCGACGTCAATCAGGTGCAGCTGACCGATCCGTGCTGGCGCTTCACCCGGACGCCGGACGAGCTGTTGCCGGTGCTAACGCAGCCGCCCCTGCCGGATGCGGGGACCGTGCTCGCCGAGCAGATGGCGCAACAGGAGGAAGGCCGTTCGCCCTCGCTGTGCCTGCCGATCGAGTCGTTGCTGTCGCCGTAGCGACGCGGACGCCGTTCAGACCGGCGGGCAGGCGCGGCTGATCGCCTCGAGCACGCCCCAGAGGCGGACCAGCCCCGACGGCGCGACCGACTTGCCGCTGTTGAGCAGCGCGACCGAAATGTCGCGCTGCGGGTCGGCCCAGCACAGCACGCTGATGAAGCCGAGATGGCCGAAGGCCTGTCCGCAATGCGGTCCGTACAGCCCGAAAGGCTCCTCACCGAGCATGAAACCGGCCGAGAAGCGCAACGGAAAGCGCAGGGTTCCGTCCCACTGCATGCGCCCGACCGGGTGGATCGCCTCGGCCACCGTCTCCGGACGGAACAGGCGCCGCCCCTCGTATACGCCACCGTCGAGCAGCATCTGGAATACGCGACTGGCGTCGTCGGCCGACGCGTAGATGTTGCCCGCCGGCACCACCGAAGCCAGAAATGCCTCGGTGTTCGACGCGGCGACGGCGGCGTCGAACGACACGCCGACGATGTCCTTGATGTAGCGCGACAGCGGCCAGACCGGGTGCGGGCCGGTGCAGTAGTGGTGCGGCGCATCGTCGCGTTGCGCCTCGGGCAGGCCGTAGGTGAGATAGCGGCACCCCAGCGGTTCGGCGACCCACTGCCGCAGGGCGTCGTGCAGGTCGATGCCGCCGACGCGGCGCACCAGCTCGCCGACGATGTAGCCCGCGGTCAGCGCGTGGTAGGCCTGGCGCTCGAAATGCTCGTCGAAGGGCTCCGCCTCGCACAGCATCCGCACCGCCCGGTCCCAGTCTCGCAACAGTTCCGGGGTCGGATCGACGTCCGGAATCGCCGGCACACCGGCACGATGCGACAGCAGCTGGCGGATCGTCACGCGGCGTTTGCCGTGCGCGCCGAACTCGGGAATGTAGTCGACCACGAGGTCTTCGAGCCGCATGCGGCCGTCCTCGACCAGCTTGTGGATCAGCAGGGCACTGACCGACTTCGACGCCGAGAACAGGCACAGCGGCGCGTCCGGACTCAGCGGGACCACCGGTCCGCGCTCGCCGGGACCGTTGCCGCGCAACGCGCCGATCGCGCGCTTGAGCACGATGCGACCGTGGCGACGCACGACCAGCGTCATCGCCGGATGCAGGCCGGTCCGGTACAAGCGCTCCATTGCGGTCCAGATCCGGGCGACCTTCTTCGGATCCAGCCCCAGATCCTGCGGCCGCGTCTCCGCGGCATGATCGATTTGCGTGAGAGCCCCGAGGCGGCGCGGCACCGCCGTCCGGGTCTTCCGAGTCAACAGCAGCATGCGGCATGCCTCCCCTTGCCTACCGGGCCTGTCGCGACCCTGGCGCCCCTCTGCGGGGATCGATGGCACCGCCGTCAGGCCGGCACCGGCATCAGCGTCTTCAGCGCAACGGCTTCGTCGGCCAGCGCATCCGCATCGATGACCGCTGCGGCGGCCACCAGCTTGCGCGCGAACATGAAGTCCTGCGGGCGACCGACGGTATCGGCCGCGATCAGGCGGCCTTCCTTCAGATAGAACGCCGCGAAGCTGCGGCCGTCGAGATCGCCGCGCACCACCATGCGGTCGAATCCGGCCGACAGTCCGACCATCTGCAGCTTCAGGTCGTACTGGTCGGACCAGAACCACGGCACCGGATCGTAGACTTCCGGCTTGCCGACCGCGGTGCGCGCGGCGGCCCGCGCCTGCTCCATCGCGTTCTGCACCGACTCCAGACGCACCCGCCGGCCCAGGAACGCGCTCGGAAAGTTGCTGCAGTCGCCGGCGGCAAGGATGTCCGGATCGTTCGTCCGTGCCCAGGCATCGACGACGATGCCGTTGTCGACCGCGAGCCCCGCCGCCTCGGCCAGTTCGGTATTGGGCAACAGGCCGATGCCGACGACGACGAAATCGGTGGCGATGCGCTCGCCGTCGGCGAGCACCACCTCGGAAGCCTCCTGCTCCCCGTCGAAGCGGTCGATCTGCACACCGGTGCGCAGGTCGACCCCGGCTTCCCGATGGATCCGCTCGAAGAACGCGGACACCTCCGGCACGGTGACACGGGCCAGCACCCGCGGCAGCCCTTCGAGCACGGTGACGTGCAGGCCGAGCTTGCGGCATACCGCGGCGACCTCGAGTCCGATGAAACCCCCACCGACGATGCAGACACGCTGGCCCTCGCGGCAGTACGGCCGGATCCTGTCGACATCGGCGATCGTCCGCAGCGGAAACACATTGGCGCGATCCGCGCCGGGCGTCGGCAGCGGCCGTGCCCGCCCGCCGGTGGCCAGGATCAGCTTGTCATAGGCCAGCGACTGTCCGTCGCTGAGGACAACGGTCCGGGCGTCGCGATCGATGCGCTCGGCACGGACCCCGCGCAGCACTTCGATCGAAACCTTTTCCAGATTCTCGGGGCGCATCACCGCCAGCGCCGCGGCATCCGCCGTCCCGGCCAGATAGGCCTTCGACAGCGGCGGGCGCTTGTACGGGTACTGCGGCTCTTCGCCGACGATCACGACCCGCCCGTCGAAGCCCTGCTTGCGCAGCTCGACCGCGGTCTCGCACCCGGCCTGCCCGCCCCCCAGAATCACGATGTTGGATGTCGTCACGGCTTGAAGTCTTCACGTCGGCTGAAATGAGATGGCCGCCCTGCGCGCACGCAGGACGGCCCCGAAGTGTTGCCGCGCGGTGACACCCGCAGCATCGACCGTTTGCATTAGGCCCGCGGATGGCTCCTTCAGAAGCTGAAGCGCAGGCCGAGCGAAACGTAGGAGTCGATCACGCTCTGGTACTCGGTGTCGTCACCCCCGAAGAAGCCGCTGCCGATCAGGAACAGGCGCACGCTGTTGCTCGCGTCGTAGTCGATGACCCCGACGACCTGACTGGCGCTGTCGTCGACCCCGTAGATCCAGCGCAGGGTGAAGTCCCAGCGCTCCAGGCGGCTGTGGTCGAGCAGCTGCATCAGCACGTAGTTGCGCCGCGTCAGCCCCGAAAGGGCATTCATGGTGCCGCCCTGCGCCGGGTCCGGCGCCACCTGCCCCGACTGCAGGCACTCGACATAGGGCTCGAGCGTGCAGCCGTCGCTGTTGTGGTAGTACTCCAGCGCCAGATTGGTGCCGCCGCGGAAGGTGTACGCGCCGCCGGCGAGGGCGGCGTAGGCGTCCCCGACCGAGCGGTAGCTGCCCTCGGTGTAGAGCAGCAGCGCCTCGGACACGGTCCAGCCGGCGTAGGTGCCGACGCGGTAGTCGTCCTCGGTCTCGATCCCCGGATCGGTGTCGTCGGGCGACTCGCGATAGGACGGGATCAGCGAGAAATACGCGCGATTGCCGGTGTAGTCGAGCTTCAGCGCGTACTGCCGCAGATAGTCGCCTTCCCAGTCGAGTTCCCCGGAGTCGAGGTTCGCGATCGCCGCCAGTCCCCAGCCTCCGCCCATCAACCAAGTGATCTTCGCGTAGTCGAGCCCCGGCACCTCGCGGCTCGGATTGTTGCGACCGTTGTCCTGGATGAACGGATTCGACGCCGACACCAGATACGACGGCCCCCACTGCAGGTTCTCGCGACCGACCGACAGGAACAGCCCCTTCAGCGGGCTGTAGCGCACGATCGCCTCGTGGATCGAACCGTCGGAGTCGGTCTGGTCCGGGTCCTCGGGCGGCGGCGGCAACGGATCCGGCGGTGGCGTTCCCGGCGGCAGGACCGCGGCCTGCGGATCGTCGTGATATTCGGTCCAGCTCACCTCGCCGCGCGGGCTCAGCAGCAACAGCCAGCGATCGGACTTCCACTTCAGGTCCGGTCGCAGTGAGGCGTACACCCGGGTCTGCGACGGCAGACGGTCGGGGCCGACGTTGATATCCGACGTCGCCGCTTCGATGTGCGTCGTCGCCAGCAGCAGGTCGGAACGAAAGGTGAAATCGCCCGCGTGCGCTGGTACCGCGCAGCACGCCAAGGCAGTCAGTCCGAGGAATCGACGCACGCTGAAATCTCCCTGGTTCGTGCCGTTGACGGCGCCTACTGGGTCATGAATCCGACATCGAATACCGAATCGTCCGGGACCACGCTGCGCGGATCGCGGATCCGCATCGTCGTGGTCTCGCGCGTCACCAGCTCGTCGACGAAACGCGCCTCGCTGACGAACGGGATGGTCTCGCCGTCGACCTCGAGGGTCTGATCGTGATCGACCTCCACCGATTTGAACAGCTTGCCGGACACCGTGTAGTACTCGGCCCGCATGCTGACCCCCCGGGCCTTCGAGATCCATATGCGGATGCGGTCGTAGGTCGTCAGGCGCCCGGGCTTGGCCTTGAGGTCGAACACGTAGCACAGCTCGCCGCGGTTGGTTTCGTCCGGCAGGCGTTCGCGCTCGTAGTCGTCGGCGTAGTTGGTCGCCGAGATGTCGCCGTAGGCGGCGTTGCCGCTGAGCTTCTGGCGCTGCGAGATCGGCACCGGCTTGCTCAGCCCCGGCTTGTAGAACCACATGTTGCCGCCGACCATCAGCAGGCGGTTGCCCTTCTGCCGCGGCGGTGTGAGGTATTCGGCGAAGAAGTCGGTATTGCGCACCTTGACGTCGAACTCGACGGTATCGACCTTCTCGCCATCGCCGGTGATCAACTCGACGTTCCATACCGCGCCGGGAATGTTGCCGCGGGAACGGTCGGCACGCGCCAGGATCTCGGCGCTGTCGATCTCGTCGGCCGCATCTTCGGCGGCGGCCTCCGCAGCCGGCTCGGCCGCTTCCGGTTCTGCCGAGGCTTCGGTGCCCGCATCCGCGTCCCAGACCGTTGCCGAGGCCTCCGCGTCGACTGCCGCCGCCGGCGTCTCGATCGCGGCCCCGGCCGGCGCTTCGTCCTGGGCCGTTGCCAGTACCGGTCCCAGTCCGGCAACCCCGGCGATCACCGCGCCCAGCAGCAGCTTAGATGTGACCCAACGCATCGACGACCTCCAGATTGGCGGCCTTGCGCGCCGGCGCGATTGCGGCGACCAGCGACAGGACCGAAAGAAACACGATACTCCACAACAGATTGCTGGTGACGAAGTGCACCTCGAGCGGGATCGGCTTGCTGTACGTCGGCGGGATCCAGTGCGGATCGAAGCCCTTGACGACGGACCATGCCAGCAGGAACAGCAGGAAGCCCACCGCCGAGCCGAGCAGGCCGAGGATGAAGCTCTCGATCGCGAACAGCTCGATGATGCCGCGGCGCTTGAGCCCAAGCGCGCGCATCGTGCCGATCTCCCGGGTGCGCTCGAGGATCGACATGCCGATGGTGTTGACCACGCTCATCACCATGATCACCAGCACGACCAGGAACATGAACAGGAAGATGACATTGTTCATCCGTTCCGTCGCCGCGAAGAACGGCGCCCGCTCGACCCAGGTCCAGACCTCCATGTCGAGTCCGGCCGCATCGAGCTGCTGCTGCACCCAGTCGCGCTTGGCTTCGAGATCGCCGTCGTCGTTGAACAGGACGACGATGCGGTCGACGCTGTCGGTGTCGTACAGCAGCTGCGAGAACTGCAGCGACACCTCCATCAGCTTGTCGTCGAGCACGTCCAGCGTGGAATCGAAATACCCGACGTAGTGTCCGTCGAGCGCATTGATCTGCCCCGCCACGGTCGGCGCGGTCGCGATGACGTCGTCGCCGGCCTTGACCCCGAGCACGTCCGCCAGACCTGCCGACAGCGCCACGTTCTCCGGACGGTCGTCGCTGAGGCCATCCCCGGTGTAGTACTGGCGCTTGGCGATCCAGCCGCCGACCCGGCGCTGGATCTCCTCGACCTCGGACGGCACGCGCCCCAGGGCGACGAAGACGGTCGAGAACTGGCCGTTGCTGACCAGCCCCTGGATCTGCAGCTGCGGCGTGACCACGACCACGTCATCGCGGGCTCCGACGAGCGTCTTGATCTGCTGGAGTTCCTCGGCGCTGATCAGGAATTCGGTGGGCTCGCGGCGCCCTTCCGATGTGAAGCCGCGCTTGTGGATGTTGAGGTGCCCCATCGCGTTGACGTGGATGAAGGCGTTCTTGATCGTCGAATACAGGTAATCCTTGAATCCGCCGAACATGTTGACGCCGGCGTAGCCGAACGCGATCGCCAGGATCGTGTAGGCCGAACGCCGGCGGTTCTTCCAGATGTTGCGCAGCGCAATGACGATCCAGGCTCTCATCCGCGGGTATCCTCCGCGATGGTGCCGTCGACGAGCTGGATCCGGCGCTCCACCGAATCGAGCAGGCGCTGATCGTGGGTGCAGAACACGAAGGTGGTCTGCTGTTCCCGGTTGAGCGCGCGCATCAGGTCGATGATCGCATAGGCGGTTTTGGTGTCGAGATTCGCGGTCGGTTCGTCGGCCAGCACCAGTTGCGGGTCACCGACCAGGGCGCGGGCGACGGCGACACGCTGTTTCTGCCCGCCGGAAAGCTGGTCGGGCCGCCGGTCGAGGTGCGAGCCGAGGCCGACCCGGTCCAGATGGGCCGCCGCCCGCTCCCGGCACTGCTCGTACGGGACGCCCCGGATCTGCAGCGGCAGCATGACGTTCTCGACCGCCGACAGCACCGGAATCAGGTTGAACTGCTGGAACACGAAGCCGATGCGCTCGTTGCGCAGCTCGCTGCGCCGGTCGTCGCTGAGCTCCGCCGCCACCTGTCCGACGCAGGACAGCAGGCCGTCGCTCGGCACATCGAGCAGGCCGATCAGATTGCACAGCGTCGATTTGCCCGACCCCGACGGCCCCCAGATGGCGACGAATTCGCCATCGGCGACGTCCATGGTGATGTCGTGCAGAGCCCGGACCGGCTCCATCCGCGAATTGTAGGTTTTGCCAACCGAGCGCAGCTCAACAAGATTCATCAGGACCTGATCGTTTCGCGATCACCAACTTCGTATTCGGGGAAGGATCGTGCGCGCCGCCGTATCCCTCGTGAGGTACCCATCGCTGGCGCGCCAGATTAACCAGCAGCCGGAACGGTGACGTTGACCTCGATCACGGCGCGCGGGCGCACGCCGTTGGCGCACAGTCTACTGTGCGTAGGGCTTCAGCGGCGGCTCGGCGGCGCTCAGATGCAGTTCCGGCAGACCGGCCGCGGCGTCGCGTTGCAGGATGTCGAGCAGGGCGGCGGCCCCGCCCGACAGCGCCGCCGGATCCGGCAGGATCGGGAGGCTGGCACACAGCGCGGCGCCGCCGGCGCGCTCGAAATCGGCCGGGCCGGGGTGGCTGATCGCGTCCAGCGCCAGGGCGAAGGCGAGCTGGTCGGTGGTGCCGATCGTGACGTGGTCCACCACCCGCGCGGGGCAGAGATCCTGCAGCAGCAGGTTGGCGACGTCCGGATTGCCCTGGCCGAATTCCAGTGCCGCGGTCGGTTCCGGCATCACCGGCTGCACCAGCTCGTCGAAGGTCGTATAGAGGTTGCTGTAGCTGATCGCTCCCGGCGTCTCGTCCCCGGCGTTGAGCGCCGCGACGAACTGCGATCCGGGATCGAACTGGAAGAAGCCGGCCGGGGCCAGCCCGGCGGGGACGTCACTCAGACCCAGCAGCGCCGGCAGCGCGGTCGGCGACGCCACCGTGGTGCCGTGATGCGGCCCGGCGATGAGCACGAAATCGTCCACCGCCTCGCGCGCCGAGGCCCACCATTTCAGGGCCCAGCGCGGCATCGTCGCGCCCTGGCTGTGGCCGATCATCGCGACCTTGCGCCCGCTCCGCGCGTGCATCGTGCGCAAGGCATGGACCACATACTCGGCCGCCACCTGCTGGTCGCCGAGGCCCCGGTCGGGGTAGGTCACCACGCAGACGTCGAAGCCGCGTTCGGTCAGCAACGGCAGGTAGTTCCACTCGTACTGCTCGTAACCGGCGGTGAAGGTGCCGTGCACCAGCAGTACCGCCGGCTGCCCGGGATGCTCGAAGGGGGTGCACAGCAGCGCGTCGTTGAGCTTCGCCGTCTCGACCTCCAGCGGCGGTTCCGATGCCAGACCGGCCGGCGTCGTGTCGCCGTCGCCGCCGGCGCAGGCGGCCAGCGCCGCCACCACCCCGGCCGTCAGCAGCGCCCGCAATGCCGTGTTCAGGACCTGTGTCATGTCTGTACCTCCCCCCGGTAGACCGCCCAGTTCTTTTCGGTTTCGTGCAGCTTGACCTCGTACAGCGCCTCTCCGAAATGTTCGCGCAACACGCTCCAGAACAGCACGGCGAGGTTCTCGACCGTCGGATTGAGCCCGCGGCACAGTACCGAATCGTGATTCAGGTGGCGGTGGTCGACGTCGTCGAGGATCAGATCGCGGGTCGCGTCGCGGATGTCGGTCAGATTCACCACCACGCCGGTTTGCGGATCGATCGGGCCGCGCAGCGTCACCTCCAGCACGTAGTTGTGGCCATGCCCGTACTCGCGGGCGCAGGGACCGAACAGCGCGTGGTTCTCGGCGTCGCTGAGCGCCTCCGCCCACAGCCGGTGCCCGGCGCAGAAGGTCTCGCGCCGGGTCAGATACACCACCGGGCGCGCCTCAGTCGTCATTGCAATGCACTTCGATCGTGGTGCCGGTGATCGGCGCCGAGCGCTCGCGGTCGAGCAGGAATTCGACGGTCGGCGCAATCTGCTCCGGCAGCGTCGACGGCTGCAGGCCGAGCGCGTCGGTCATCGCCGTGCGCATCGTGCCCGGCGCCACCGCATTGACGCGCACACCGTGTGGCTTGCCCTCGATCGCCAGCGCCTCGGTCAGGCCCACCACGGCATGCTTCGACGACGCATAGGCGGCAAACCCCGGAAAACGCTGCATGCCCCGCAGGCCGCCGAGCGACGACACCGCGACGATATCGCCGGCGATGCGGCGTTCGCGCCACAGGCGCATCACGCTGCGGCAGGCGTTGAAGGTGCCGCCGACATTGACCGCGTGGACCTCGGCGAAACGCACGGCGTCCAGATCCTCGTAGAGGCTGCCCTGCCCCAGCACCGCGGCACAGCACACCAGCGCATCGGGAACGAAGGTCCGGATCGCGACGTCGACCGCGTCGGCGTCGCCGACATCGAGGGTCACCGCCCGGGCATCGCCGCCGATGGCCCGGATCGTTTCCACCACCGTGTCGAGCGGCCGCGGCCGGCGGCCGGCCACCACCACCCGCCAGCCCGACGCGGCCAGTCGCGCCGCCGTCGCCGCGCCCAGTCCGCTACCGCCCCCGGTGATGAAAACCTGCCTGGCCGTCTCGCCCATCTGTCTGCTCCTGATGCTGTCTGCTGCGCCCATGGTAACGGCCCGGAGCGCGCGCACAGACCCTACGTTCGGGTGAAGGCGCCGCCAGCGCCGCGTCAGGGCAGATCGACGCCGGTCAGTTCGGCCGATTTGGCCCACAGCGCGGCCGCCAGCGCCGGGTCGCGCGCCAGCGCACGGCTGTCGACCCGGGCCGGATAGCCGCGGAACTGGAACGGCCCGCCCGGCCCGATGTAATCCCCGCCACGCACGTCGTCCGCGGTCGCCGCGTACAGGGTCGGCAGCGCGCCCATCGCCGCCGGCTGCGCAAGGACCGCGTTGCCCAGCGCCATCACCATCCGCCCGATCGCGCTGCGCGTGAACGCGGTGCCGTTGAATCCGAGATTGGTCGCCGCGTAGCCGGGATGGGCGGCGACCGCGATCGCCGACGCGCCGCGCTGCTGCAGGCGCCGGTTCAGCTCGAAGGTGAATAACAGGTTCGCGAGCTTGCTGCGGCCGTAGGCGTCCCATTCCTGGTAGCGCCCGCGTTCCCAGTTCAGATCGTCGACATCGAGCGCCTTGGCGGCCCGGTGCGCCAGGCTCGCCACCGTGACGATGCGCGCCGCTGGCGCGGCGAGCAGCGGCCCGATCAACTGGCCGGTGAGGGCGAAATGCCCCAGATGGTTGGTGCCGATCTGCATCTCGAAGCCGTCTTCGGTGCGCTGCAGCGGCAGCGCCATGACCCCGGCGTTGTTGCACAGCAGGTCCAGGCGCGCGTGGCGCGCCGCGAATGCCGCGGCGAAGGCGCGCACCGACGCGAGACTGGCCAGATCCAGCTCCATCAGCTCGGCCTGCGCCCGCGGATGGCGCGCCTGCAGCTGCTGCAGCGCCGCGCCGGCCCGCTGCGGCGACCGGCAGGCCATGATCACCTGCGCCCCCGCCCCCGCAAGCGCCATCGCCGTCTCCAGGCCGAGGCCGCTGCTGGCACCGGTCACGACCGCCACACGGTCCTGTTGCGACGGCATGTCCGCCACGGTCCAGCGCTTCTTCATCTTCTCCCCCTAAGGTCTGTTAACACGATGGCAATCGTTGCGACGGAGGGGGTATTGGCGCAGGGCAAGGCGCCAGCCGTACCGCTTGGTGATTCCAGGCAAGCGCCTGGCAACGCCGCACCGCGCCAATACCACCCCGTCCCATTCGGGTTGCGCCGGAAATCGCGCCAGGCAAGGCGCGGACCGCCGGCCTTGGTGGTTCCAAGGCCAAGGTTCGCAACGCCGCATGGCGCAATTTCCGGCAGCAACGCAGCGATCGTCCATAGCGTTAACAGGCCCAAGCGCCTGTTCGAGGTCGGGCCGGGGCCCGTGCGGTGCACGGACCCCGCCGCCTCAATGGGCGCGGTCCTTCATCGTGGTCTTGATCTCGTCGAGGATCGCCGGATCGTCGATCGTCGCCGGCACCGTGAACTCGCGGTTGTCGGCGATCGCGCGCATCGTCGCCCGCAGCACCTTGCCCGAGCGGGTCTTGGGCAGGCGCGGCACGATGTACGCCTCCTTGAACGCCGCGACGGCGCCGATATCGCTGCGCACCTTGGCGATCAGCTCCTTGACGATCTCCTCCTGCGGCCGGTCGACGCCGGCCTTGAGCACGACGAGGCCGACCGGAAGCTGGCCCTTCATCTCGTCGGCCGCGCCGATCACCGCGCATTCGGCGACGTCCGGATGCCCCGCCAGCGATTCCTCCATCGCGCCCGTGGAGAGGCGATGGCCGGCGACATTGATGATGTCGTCGATGCGCGACATGATCCAGATGTAGCCGTCGGCATCGAAATAGCCGGCGTCCCCGGTGAGGTAGTAGCCCGGGTAGCGGGTCAGGTAGTTGTCCTTGTAGCCCTGCTCGTTGTTCCACATAGTCAGCAGCGTGCCCGGCGGCAGCGGCAGCTTGATCGCGAGATTGCCGATCTCGTCGGCGGCGAGCCGCTTGCCGTCGAGGTCCAGCACCTGGATGTCATAGCCCGGCACCGGCACCGTCGACGAACCCGGCTTGACCGGCATCGGCTCGATGCCCTGGCAGTTGGCGATCGCCGGCCAGCCCAGCTCGGTCTGCCACCAGTGATCGACCACCGGTACCTTGAGCATGGTCTGCGCCCACTGGATCGTGTCCGGATCGGAGCGCTCCCCGGCGAGGAACAGGGTCTTGAGACTGCTGATGTCGTATTGCTGCAGCAGCTCGCCCTTCGGGTCCTCCTTCTTGATCGCACGGAACGCGGTCGGCGCGGTGAAGAAGGCCTTGACCTTGTGCTCGGCGATCACGCGCCAGAACGCGCCGGCGTCGGGGGTGCCGACCGGCTTGCCCTCGTAGAGGATCGTCGTGCAGCCGAGCAGCAGCGGCGCGTAGACGATGTAGGAATGGCCGACGACCCAGCCGACGTCCGACGCCGCCCAGAACACGTCGCCCGGCTGCACGTCATAGACCGCCTTCATCGAGTACGCCAGCGCCACCGCGTGCCCGCCGTTGTCGCGGACCACGCCCTTGGGCTTGCCGGTGGTGCCGGAGGTATAGAGCACGTAGAGCGGATCGGTCGCCTCGACCGCGACGCAGGCCGCCGGCTCGGCGGCGGCCTCGAGCGCGGTCCAGTCGTGATCGCGGCCGGCGACCAGGCTCGCCTGGCACTGCGGGCGCTGCAGGATCACGCAGGCGTTGACCTTGTGCGCCGCCAGCTCCAGCGCCTGGTCGAGCAGCGGCTTGTAGTCGATCCGGCGCCCGGGCTCGATGCCGCAGGACGCGGAGACCACAAGCACCGGCTGGGCGTCGTCGATGCGCTTGGCCAGCTCGGGCGCGGCGAAACCGCCGAACACGACCGAATGGATCGCGCCGATCCGGGCGCAGGCCAGCATCGCGATCGCGGCCTCCGGGACCATCGGCATGTAGATCACCACCCGGTCACCCTTCGCCACGCCCTGCGCCCTGAGCGCGCCGGCGAAGCGCGCGACGCGATCGCGCAGCTCGCGGTAGGTGTAGGTCTGCTGGCTGCCGGTCAGCGGGCTGTCGTAGATCAGCGCCGCCTGGTCGGCGCGCCCGCCTTCGACGTGGCGATCCAGCGCGTTGTAGCAGGTGTTGATCTGGCCGCCCGAGAACCAGCGGTACATCGGCGCGTCACGGTCGTCGAGCGTCACGTCCCAGCGCCGGTCCCAGTGCAGGGTTTCGGCGGCCTCGGCCCAGAACGCGGCGGCGTCCGTCAGTGATCGGCGATGGCTCTGGGCATAAGGCGTATCGGTCATCTTGTCTCTCCTTGAGGGCGCACGGCTCACTGTGCCGGCATCGGTCCGAGGGCTTCATGCCGGACCGCGCGCAGCGGCGGCGCCGCGTCCGGGGCGACCTGCTGCGGCGTGTGCCGGCGAATGAACTCGCCGATATCCTGCCGCGCGAGTCGCGTTTCCGGTAGAAGACTTTGGAATAAGGGGAAGGCGTGCGGCATCACCGGCCAGACGTCGACCCGCACGTCCACGCCGGCGGCGTCGGCGCACTGCGCGGCAAGCAGCGTGTCGTCGAGCAGGACCTCCGATTCGCCGACCAGGAAGTACAGCGGCGGAAAGCCGTTGAAGTCCGCATACAGCGGCGACAGCTCCGGATCGGAGCCGTCCAGGTCGGCGGCGTACATCTGCAGCATGCCGCCCATCGTGTGCAGCGGAATTATCGGATCGCGCTTGAAATTGGCCACGCGCGACGGCGGCGCATGCACCCGCGCCATCTCGGTCACCGCCGAGATCGGCACCGCGCAGGCCGGCCGCGGCAGGCCGGCGCGGCGGATCCGCTGCAGCAGCCCCAGCGTCAGGTTGCCGCCGGCCGATTCGCCGACGATGACGATGCGCTCGCCCGCGAAACCGGCCTCGAGCAGGCCGCGGTAGGCCCGCTCGCAGTCGTCGAGCGAGGCCGGATACTTGTGGAACGGCGCCAGCCGGTAGTCGGGCATGAACCCGACCGCGTCGAGATCGCGGCACAGGCTCGCCAGAAACGGCAGATGCACCCGCGGCACCGCCGGCATCAGGAACGCGCCGCCGTGCAGGTACAGAATCACGGTGCGGTCGGTCCGGCTCCAGTCGCCCACCGACGGCCCCGGCACCCGGTGCACGATGCGGTACTCGGTCGGCAGGCCGTACAGGTGCCGCGGCAGGTGGCTGGCCATGCGGATCTGCTCGCGGACCACGCGGCGTACGCCGGACACGCCGAGGCTGCGCAGCATCGGCTTGATGAACAGCCGCATGACCACGATCCAGATCCGCGTGCGCAAGCCGATCCGCAGCTGCTTGTGATTGACCTTCACATCTGACTCCTCTGACGTGCGGTGGCCGCTCCTGCCGATCCGCCCCGCGGCCGCTCGCAAGCATGCCGTGCCCGGGCCGTTGCGGACTTCACCCGTTCAGGCGAGCCGCGCCCGGCCGACGCGGCGTCCGCCGTGCGGCAGGCCTGCCGGTGCTGCCGCGGCGTCATCCCCGCCCAGCCGCGGAAAGCGGCGGAGAACGCGCTCTGTTCGGCATAGCCGAGCAGCAGCGCCACATCGAGCACGGTCAGCGCCGGATCCCGCAGCAGCGCCAGCGCCTGTTCGTGGCGCACCTCGGCAAGCAGTGCCTGGAAGGTCCGGCCCTCGGCCTGCAGATGCCGCCGCAGGCTGCGCTCGCTCATCGCCAGCGCCTCGGCTACCGCGGCGGCGGCGCAGGCCCCGCGCGGCAGGCGCTGGCGGATCTCGGCGATCACGCGCTGCAACAGCGGCGAGGTCGCCTGCAGCTGCTCGATCTGCCGCTGTGCGCGCGACTCCATCAGCCGCCGCAGCTCGTCGTCGTGCTGGATCAGCGGCAGCTCCAGCAGCGCCGCGTCGAACAGCACCGCGTTGTCGTCGCAGCCGAAACGCGGCGCGCAGCCGAAGAAGCGGACATAGGGCGCGGGGTCGGCCGGCGGCGCGTGGCGGAAGCGCACGGCGGACACCGCGGTGTCGCGCCCGGTGATCCAGCGGCCGTAGGCCAGCCAGCCGGCGACGATCGCCTCGTTGAGCGGACCGACCCGCGGTGCCGCCGGGTCCGGCAGCGCCGCCGCCCAGCACAGCTCGACGCGCCGCCCGCGGCGCTGCAGCGTGGTCGTGCCGCCGTCGTAGACGACGCCCTCGTAGCGCGGAATCAGCGCGATCGCCTCGCCCAGCGTGCGACAGCTCATCGCCGCGTAGCCCAGTGCGCTGAAACTGCGCGGCTGCGTCTGCATGCCCATGTGCAGGCCGATCATGCCGTCGCCGGTGGCCCGCTGCGCCACCTCGAACAGGTCGAGCATGCGCTCCACCGCGATGCGGCCGGAGTTCTGCCCCAGGGCCGCCGGATCGATGCCGCTGAGTTCGAGCAGGTCGCGCCGGCCGGCGCCGGCCCGCTGCGCGACATCGAGCAGCGTATTGAGGTACGCCACCGCCACGGTGCCGGCGCCGGAGATCGGCTGGCCGGGATTCGCAAGCTTCTGGCCGGATCGCGCGAGCGCGTCCGCCTGCTGCGTTCGTATAGTCATCAGGTTCTCCTAACCCCGGACGACTGTGCGATGACTCCCTCCGCAACGCAATCCCTGGCGCACCTGCGCGACGCGGCGACCTTCCAGTGGTACGTGATTCCGCTGCTGCTGGTGGTGATGTACCTGTATGCGGACAACCTCGCCGCGCGCCGCTACAGCGTCGTGCTCGGCGCGCTGGCGTTCTGGCTGATGGACTGGATCAACGAGATCTGGAACGGCCTGCTCGCTCACTTCAGCGGCTTCGCGCCGGCCTGGGGCACCCCCGGCCCGTCGGCGTTCCAGATCTTCATCGGCCTGAACATCGAGATCAGCTTCATGTTCGCGATGATGGGCCTGTACGCGATGCGCCTGCTGCCCGAAGACCGCCACGCCCGCATCCTCGGCGTCAACAACCGTCTGTTCCTGGCCGTCGTCAACTCGATCGCCTGCGTCGGCGTCGAGATCGTGCTCAACCGCATCGGCGCGCTGACCTGGGACTGGCCGTACTGGAGCGCCGGCGCGCCGTGGCTGATCTTCCTGATCGGCTACCTGCCGTTCTATCTGGTCGGCTACTGGGTGCACGACCTGCCGGGCCGGCGTCAGCAGATCACCGTGGTCGGCAGTCTGGCCGCACTGGTCACCGTCGCCGCCCTGAGCTTCGGAGCCCTGGGATGGATCTGAGAACCGGCGCGCCGGCCCTGCTGCTGGCCGCCGCATGGGCGCTGAGCGCCTGCGGCGGCAGCGCCGCGCCGGACGGGACCGGCCCGAACGACGCGGTCTTCACACCCGCCCCCGGCGGCCCGTTCGCGGTCAAGGTCGACCACGATGCCGACGTCGGTATCTGCATCCTGCCCGGCGGCACCATCGGCACGCCGGATCCGGTCGCCATCGACGTGCTGCCCGACACCGGCAACGGCCTGGCCGCCGACGCCGTCACCGACGCGCCCGCCGATCTGCCGGCTGGCAGCTTCGTGCGCGGCGACACCGAGACCTACAACCGCCGCTACGACTTCGCGCTGCGCGACGGCCGCATCTGGTTCCGCTCCCATGCCGAGGTGACCGGCATCGTCCAGCCCTGGGATCGCGTGCAGATGCCGGCCTGCCTCGACGGCACCGTCATCGGCATCGCGGTCGACGACGACGAGATGACCGCGATCCGCGCCGACGGCGCCATCTACGGCATGGACAACGCCCTCAACGCGCCCGAATGGTTCAACTGGACCTCGCGCTGGGGCCCGCCGACCTGGCTCGGCAGCGGCCATAGCATCCGCGAGAACTATCTGGCCTGGACCTGGACGGTGATCTCGCCGGCCGAGGACAAGAACTGGACCGACCCCGCCGGCAACCTGCACGCGATCGGCCAGGGCAAGGTCTCGCACATCTGGCTACTGGCTGACGATGGCCAGGACCTCATCTACGTCGACCCGTGGCTGCCACGCGACGAGAGCTACGGCATGTGCGCGCCGGAGAACGGCCGCCTGCAGATGGTCAACCTCACCGCCAGCGGATCGACCGTCGCCGTCATCACCCGCTACGGCGACATCTACACGCGCCATTACGACTTCGACCTCGCCGGCGCCGACGACGTGTTCTTCGACTACAGTTACGAAGACCAGCGCGGCGCCGCCAACCCGGTGATCCAGCTGCCGAGCTTCGACTGGGTCAGGCAGCCGCGCATCCCCGGACGCATCACCCACCACTTCGGCATTCACAAGGTCGGCGAGAACATGATCCACCGCGTGCTGCGTGTGGAAGGCTTCGACGGCGCCGGCCACAGCGGCTACTGGCAGCGCGACATCGCCGCCGCAGACAACAGCTGGGCCTTCGTGCGCACCGACGCGCCGATCAAGGGCACCGAACTCGACAACCCCGGCGGCGACACCGTGGCCCGCGTGCTCGGCCCCAGCCCCGGCCTCGACTACGGCTACAACCTCGCTGCGCTGCCGACGCTGGGCGAACGCGAACACATCGAGGGCGACGCCGACTGGGCGGCCGAACTGATCGGCTTCAGCACCTATTGCTCACCGACGACGCTGCGCATCCACACCGGACCGAACCAGTCCTTCGACCTGATCCTGCACACCACCGACGTCATCCGCCAGCTCGAACGTGCCCGCGGCCTCGATGACCAGCCACGCCGCTTCAACGGCGCCATCGAAATCCCGCAGACGCTCTACGACGACCTCGCCAACCAGCCGGCCAAGGTGCAGGAGTTCGTCGCGCGTTATCTGGGCCCGACGCGCTTCACCGAAGTGAAACTCAGCGGCATCACCGGCACGATCACCTTCAGCGATCAGGGGTGGGCGTTTCTGCAACAGTAAATTATGGAAACCCCGCCGAATGACCGACTACGATCCCGGAACGCCGACGATGCAGGCGCGGATACGTTCCTCTGGCTTACGCAGTACCGGAAACAGCTGGAAGTGCTGCTCCAAAGTTGCCGTCATGTTTGCGTCCGGATGCAGTAGATCCTTGCGAATGTCTTTCAGCAACAACGGCTTTTGCCGCTTCTGCTTAAGCCGATCGAACCAAATTGGACGAATGGCATCAAGCCAGCGTGACGCGACTTCGTCCCAATCAGGCTGGCCATCAATAGGTGGATTGACCAGCATCTGCTCCACTTTTTTCAGATGCTCGATCGCGGCATCGTCATGCCTGCGCCCCGCCGCGAGCAACAAGCCTTTGACGACTGCCTCCATCTCGACCAAAGCCCTTTGCTTCTTGCGCGCGAGCAACTGCCGTTCCACCTTTGGCAGTTGCTTCAAGAACGTTTCCAGCACTCGTGATGCACGTTCATCCAGGGGAAGATTAAGCACACCAGGCCCCAGCCGCTCACGTAGCTCCGCAACCACTGCAAGGAGTTCCGTTTGCGCCTTGGCGTTGTAGCTCGACAAGAAAATCCATCGGGGCACTTCCAAATTTCCGCTGCTCAGGCAGAAAAATGCCCACGGCGTTCGGCTGGTCACCAAGCTTACGCGAGAGAGCACGCGATACGTGACGCTCCGGTAGTGGGCATATACATCTGCGGGCACCAGCGCCGCGTCTCCTTCGACGAGCCCGCGCACTGGTGAGAAAGCGTCGTCAATCCCATCCCATGGCTCCGCTGCGGTTCGTTCGTATTCCGCGATCATCTGCTGCGCAGAAACAGTTTTCCGCTCGGCGGCCTGCAAGTGTTCCGGCAAGGGCATGTTCGATCCGAGCAGCTTCTCGACCGTCTCGTAGCGCTCGACGAAATGTTCATCCGACGACAGCGCAAACTCAGGCGCGTCATCCGGCCACCAGACCTGAATCGACTTGTGGGGACTATCCATTCTGTCGACCCGTCCGGCACGCTGTTCCGCAATCCGCACAACGCTCGGCATATCCAGATGAACCAGCGCCGAAGCCTGCTGCAGATTGACGCCTTCGGACAGACTGTCCGAGCACAGACCGATGATGTCCTTTGCGGTCGACCCATGTGCGAACTGCCTCAGCATTTCCTCCCGGTCCGAGGCCGCGTCGCCCCAAGCGAGCAGGGTCTGCGCACGCCCCTTCCTCAACAACCGCCGAATGATGGCGAGAGAAATCGGACGGCTGTCGAAGGCAAGAATCAGCGAGTGCTGATCAAGCAGCGCCGCGAGACGAGCTGCCTTGGCCTGCTCCCTGCCAGCGCTTAGCGCCCGCGCCAGCTGCACAATTTCCTCGTAACAGCGGGCGTCGTCCTCGCATGCGGCTCGGTGTCGATCGGGATCCGTCAGCCAATCCGGCAAGTCAATGTTTAACCTGTTCGTCGGCGTTCGGCCGGCAAGCCCGCGAACCTTGGCAAGCTGATTTCCGGTTTCATCCTTGCGGAACGAATCTGAAAGGCCGAACTCGTTGATGGCCACCTCGGTGCCCAATACATGCTCCAGCAGCGCGGCACGAGAAGATCGCAGTGCCCGCATGACCACGTATCGGGCCAGTTTTGACGCTGAACTGATACGCCCAGCCAGATAGCGCTCTTCACTTACACCCTGCTTACGTAGGATGTCCGGCATTTCGATGGGCTTTTCGAAATGCGTCACGCCATGCAGGCTGTCCGCCAAAATGCGGATACGGGCAGCGATCTCACGATCCTTCTGTGACTCATCAAGCGTATAGACCTCGGCAATGTGCCTGGGAAACCGACACATCTTGCCGTCTTTGTCTCGGTACGCTTCGGGCTCACGCTGAATCAGCGTATTGAGGACCTTCTTGGTTCTACGCACCGTGAACTTCTGGATTTCCTGCCGGAGCTGACGGATTTCCGGCTCCGTCAAGGTTCGCGTCAGCTGACGCACACCGAGCATCTTCTGGAACGCCTTCAACGTCCCTTCATCCAAGTTGTCGGCTCCGAGCAGATCGGCGATCCGCAGCAGATCCGTAACTCCGCGATTGATCGGTGTCGCCGTCAGCAGCAACACGTGATCCGCCATGTTGCGGAGCACGCGTTGCGTACGCGCGGAATTCACATTGAGAAAATTGTGTCCTTCATCGACGCAGAGCAATTGGGCGCGCCGCAGCTCTTCCAGCGTTAGATCATGATGCTTGCTTCTCTCGTGGCTGAGTTTGCCGTGTGAGTAAATGTCGAGCGGCACCGACGCCAGCATCGCCTCCCGACGCCAGTTCTCTTCCACCGTGGGAGGACAGATCATCAGGGCCTTACCTTTGCGTAGCCGGCCGGTCCGAAGAATGTGGTCGCAGATAGCGCCAATCAGATACGTGCCGGTACGCGTCTTTCCCGCCCCGGTGGCGTCAGCAAGCAATACGCTGCCTTGATTCAGCAACACGTACAGCGCTTGGCCGATCCCTTGCTTCTGGCTAGGCCAAAGACTGCCCGCCTGACCCAGAAAATCCTCACGCAGATAATTTTGCGCCCAGTCGCCTTCCAGAAGTTCCGCGCAGGCGCGCGCCAGGGCTTCATCCCAGTTAACCACGCGAAGCAGCTTTTCCAGCAACGCGATCAGCTCATCGCGATAGTTGCGTCCCAGCTGCCAATAGTTTTCGGCAATCTGCCACAGCTCATCGAAACGTTTGCTGTCCTTTCGGGTGAATCGCGCGTTGGCCTCCAGCTGCGTCCGTAACCCGGGTTCGGTGAAATTACTCGACCCTAGCGTCGCCGCCTCTTGCCCGCAGTAGATCTTGGCGTGCAACCCGCCACCACCGGCAACGTAGCGCGCTTGCACCTGACCCGACTTGAGTAACTCGATCGCGCGAATCAAGGCTGCGGAACGCAGCAGCGAAATGCCCCGATCCAGCCAGTAGTCCTCAGCGGCTCTGGCAAACTGCTCGCCGCCCAGATCGAATTGCTGGCGCCGCGAGGTAAAGGGCTCATTACCGAACAGCAGCCGAGTACTTTGCCGCGCCCCGCTCGTGGCGACGAAATCGATCAACCGATCAAGACTGGCATAGCCCGCAACGATCAGCGGGCGTTCCGACGCTGAAAGGTCCTGCCAAACGTGGTCCTCGACATGGAATCCGCTGGCATTGAGCGGAAAGCGCGCGCCGTCCGGCCACTGCAGAATCGCCCCCGAGTCCGCGGCCCGCTCGGCACCGAACAAGTCGATCGTGCGGACATCGCGGCTACGCATGGACTCAGACCCTGTGGGTGACGATCAGCTCTTCGCCGAGCATGTCGATGATCTTCACCGCAACCGTGCTTCCGGGCGGTGGCGCGGGCAACTCGTAACGACCCGTCACCAGATCCGTCTTGCGGACCGGCACATCCGAATGCACGACGTTGAATATTTCGCCGTCATAATTCGGGTCGACCAGAATGCAGTCGACCACGGCACGCCAATCCTCGATCTGCGCCTTGAACAAGCCCTCCTCCATGTTCAGCCGCTTGACGATGCTGGGGGACAACACATCCAACACCTCGACCACGACACCATCCCCCGCACGCGTGACGCTGACACTCGCCGCCATCGGTTCATGGCGGATGAAGCCGCCGTATTTGGGGTGTGTCCGCAATTCGATCACCTGAATCCGGTTGACCGGGCGCGCCGCGTTGTATCGTTCGAGCCAGGCGTGCGCGGCCAGCTCCATGCCCAAGCAGACAACTTCGATATCCCGTTCCTCGCCCGGACGGGCCTCCAGCTCGGTCCGGATCGACTCCAGATCCAGCGGTGTCAGCGGATGATTGAAGGCGACGATCTTGACCAGACGGCTGCCGCGGGTTCCATCGAAGAAGCTATCCGACCGCGTCCGTGTCACACCGATATAGTCGCAGGCCAGCTGAAGCGCTTCGTTGTGCTGGACTGCGAGGTCGTAGTCATTCACCCGCCAAGTGCTGAAAGACAGCTGACATGGCGTGTAGATCTCGCTGGATTGATCAACCTGATTCGCCTGCCGTGGCGCTATCTGCCCAGCCGCCTGCTCACACACCAGCTGCTGCAACCGCTTCGCCGTGGTTTGAATCGCACCCTTGTTGATGTCACAGCCGATCCATCGGCGGCCAGATTTTTGAGCAACCGAAGCCGCTGTCCCGGAACCAAGAAACGCATCAAGGACGATATCACCAGGGCCGCTGGAAACATCCAGGACTCTCTGAAGCAGTTCCTCAGGCTTCTCCGTTGGGTACTGAGCAATAGAGGCTTTCTGAAAGCCTCTGATCATTTGAATGTCGTCCCACCAATCTTGCAGCGGGATCCCTTTGCTTTCGTCAAGGTATCGCTTTTGATACGGCATACCAGACGAGGAATATACAAGTCGATCCTCATCATGGAGTTTCTGCATTCGTTCCTTGCTGTATCTCCAAGCGCGGGTTACTCCCTTCCACTCATATACCGGATTTCCCTTTGCCGACCCTCCAGGTCCGGTCACGTCAGCCTTGTTGTATCTGCGGCCAGTTTCTTCCTCTACATATCGATACCAATTTTGAACCGTCTTCTCTGACAACGCGGTGTAGACTACATTCCATCTATAATTTGAAGATTTCGAATAAAGAAAAACGGTGTCATGGATAGCTCCAAAGTGCTTAGCCCCTTGCCCAACGTCGCTATGCGCATCCGACCTCTTCCAAACTACTTGATTGATGAAGTTCTCAACACCAAACACTTCGTCAGCGAGCACTTTTAGGTAGTGCCCGCGACTTGGATCACAATGGAGCCAGAATAAGCCGTCATCGCTCAACAACTCCTTCAGCATCAACAACCGCTCATACATGAACTGCAGGTAGTTGTCGTTCGCCCAGATATCGGTGTACTGAATCTGTTCCCCCAAGGTGTACTCTGTGCCGTCCAGCTTCTGCGTGCCTTTGACGCCGCGCAGTTGGACCTTGCGCACATAATCCGCACCGGAATCGAACGGCGGATCGATATAGATCAGCTTGACCTTGCCGCGAAAACCGTTGGCCAGCAGGTGCGCGAGTACGTCCTTGTTGTCGCCATGGAACAGCAATCCGCCGCGGGGATACTGATCCGGCCAGTCCGCCCACAAGGTGTCATCGGCCGTCGTCCCATCCACCTCTTTGGGTCCGTCCGCCGCAAAACGCTCCACCTCCTGCGCCGGAAAAGCCCGCACATGGGTGAGCGGCCGCTTGCCGACCCAGGTCAGCATCGGCCGTCCCTTGGCCTTGGTGATATTGACGTCGGTGTCTGTATTCATGCGATATCGAAATTCAAAAACTTCTGGGGTTCGTCAAACGAGCTAGCGTTGCGGTGCGACGCCATGATTGGGTTTGTGCGTTTCAGGTCTGATTGCATCCATTGATCCATACCGGCGTCCGGATCAGCGTTCCAGAAAAGCACGGACACGCGCCATCCGCTCGGCTGGAATCTGCTGGTCGGCAAAGATCACTTCATAGGCCAGCAGCTCCGGATTGAGATCCTCCCAGCGTTTCAGCGCGACCGCCTTGCGTCCCTCGTCGGTCAGCGCCGCTTCGCCGCGAGTCTCGCGCGCCAAGTCCTCGTTCACGCTCGCTGAATAGTCGTCCTTCTTGATCTCGACGATCAGCGTACGGCCATCCTTGCGCTGAATCACGAAGTCCGGCGTATACCGGTGCCAGCGCCCGTCCGTGCCCAGGTATTCCGCGTGCAGCTCGGTTTTGCCGGGATCGGTCAACCCCCCGGTAAACCAGATGCCTTCGATGACGTCGGCATTGTGCTGCAGCAATCCCAAGACCCTCTCCAGAAAGTCGGCCTCCGGCTTGGAGTCGAAGTTGTATCCCTCGTAATGCAGGCTCTTGTCCCGCGCCAGCTGGGGGTGGTTGAGGTCGTCCGCCGTCTTGTAGAGATGTTCGCGCTCCTTGGCGTAGCTGATACGCGCGGTATAGACGGCCGTTCCATTGCGCGTGCTACGGACGAATCCGTCCGCCTTGACCAGGGCCAGTGCGATGTCGATCGTCTCCCAGTACGTTTCGTAGTCACCCGTCTGGGTTTCGATCTGCTCTCCCAGTGCTGCCAGATGATGTTCCGGCACCATGCCGCCGGTGCCGTAAGCGATTGCCAATGCCGCGTGAATCGCGGCCATGGGCAGATGATAGTTCGCCGCCAGCTCGGCCGCGGCGCCATACAGCGAATAGTCGGCGGCACTGAACTCCAGCGAGTCTTCACCGCCGTCGACGCGAACAAATCGTGCCTTGCCCTGCGCGGAGACGACGATCGTGTAGGTATCTACCGATGCCACTGGCTCGCGCACTTCGGTAGGAATACGAAATGTCAGCTCGCGGGGAGAACCGGTCTCCGCCACGCGACGAAAGCGCTGCACTTTTTTGCGCAGGCGCAATGGAGGAAGCGCCGGCTTGTGCAGGACGATTTCCTGTTCGACACGCTGCTGACCCTGGCGGTTGAGTTCGTCGATGCTCGTTCCGTAGGTTTCTTCCAACTGCTTCTGCAACAGCGAACGATTGCCCTTGGAGACATACACCCGCGCAGGAACCGTGTTCCCCGGTACTTGGCGCAGACAACGTGTCGCGGCCTGAAGCACGAAGTTGTTGCTGCCTGCCAGCTTGCGCACCAGGCCACAGGCGAAGAGGCTGGGGCAATTCCAACCTTCGGTGCCCATGTTCACCAGCAGAATCACGCGGTATGGAGACGCGGGATCGTGGGCGATCCGCAGAAACTCTCGCCGGACGTCTTCGGAGACGCGATTGTGGACGGCAATCACGCAAGACGGATCGATCCCGCGCACCGCCAGCGCCGAGTCGACCGCAGGTCTGAGTGCGTCCAGCGCGTCGGTGTTCGGAAAATAGAGAGCAAGACGCGCGGGCGAACCATCCGGCAGCGCTACCGGCCAGTAGGTGGAGACAAAGTCTCGAACGACATGCTCGACCAGATGATCGGCCTCGGCATCATCCAGATCGAAGACCTGAATATTGTCGGCAAGCGGCTTGAGCACACCGTCTGCGATGCCTTGCCCGAGGCTGTACCAAGTCACGACATCTCGCAGAGGTTGGCGTTCAAAGTATGGGGTTCCGGTGGTGTTGACGACCACCATCAGATTGGTTTCCTGCGCCAGGTAGTCGACGGTGCGGCGCACCTTCTTGATCCCCTGCTCCTTGAACTCAAGCGCTCCGTCTTTGTCGCTCTTTTCCCATTTCCCCAGCAGCTTCTGCCCATAGGTGTGATGCGCTTCATCCGAGAACACCGCCAGGTGAGGCAATGATGCGATGGCCTGCAAGCGCAGGTTGGCGATATCGGCATCGTGGTCCTCTTGCCCCGTCAAGGCCAACAGCAGCTGGTTGGCATTACGCTTGCGATTGGATTTCTGAATACGGATTTTTTCCGTATTGGTGACGATCAGATTCCAGAAACTGCCCCATACGACCGGAAGTTCCTTTTCGCCGTCACGCGTAAACGTCAGCTTGAGCGTCGCGGCAAACGGTCCGTGGAGCCTGGGCGGAAGAATGCTGGCAAACGGCATGTCAGCAATCTCTCTCAGCGATTCGATGATGGTCTTGCCGGGCGCGAAAATCAGGGCGTTCTTGACGAAGGGCCCTTCGGGATACTCCTGCGCCATCGCGAACTCGGTAGCCGCAATCGCTCCCATCAAGATCGTTTTACCGGCGCCCATGGCCAGCGCAAGAATGTAACTGGGATAGTTCAGTGTCAGCGTTTCGCGCAGGCTCTCCAACTGATTGGCGCGCACGAACGCGTTGTCGGTTCGAATGCGCTGCGCCAACGCATCGAAGTCGAAATCCACTTCACCGAACAGGCGCTCGGAAATGCCCATCGCGGCGATACGATCACGGCTCTTGGGGAACAGTTGTTCGTAAAGCTGCGGAATTGTTGGTGTGCCCAGTTCAACCCTTAAGTACCAGTACGTCTCGAGCGCTGTCAGCTGAGCACGTCGCAGAAATCTAAGGGTGCCGTCTTCGTCCCGAGCGTACTGCAGGATTTCGGCAATAGCGGGAAAACCGGCAGTCTCGTACCCACGATCGCGCCACTCGGCGACCCGCCGTTCAAGTTCCTGATACAGGTATGACATCTCCCTTCCCTATTGCTTTTGTACGATTCACACAGTCACGCCGACAAGCAGTAGCAGGCCAGCGGTGCCGGCACCGCGAGAATACGGGCCTGATGCCCTTTTTCTCCACTTTTCAACGGTGACGCCTCGACAATACCGAAGTCTTCCCAGCGCCGGGTCACGACGTAGCCCTGATCGACGCCTTTGTCCTGCAGGAACGCGCGGAGCCCCTTGAGCCGTCGCTGGGTCAACTCGGCATCCTGGTATTTGACCTCGAACGGCACGATGCGGTCGGCAATCTCGGCGACCAGATCCACTTCAAGCTCCTTGCCCTTGGTATCCCGCCAGTATGAAAAGCGCGGTGTCTGCGCGTAGTAGCGGGTGAAGACGTGCTTGAAGAATGCCGTCTCGACCGCAGCCCCAAGACGATCCGGCTGTTCGAGCAACCGACGGCCCAATAGCAACATGGCGCCGGGCAAGGCCGCATCGGCCAGGTACACCTTGTCGCGGCCACGCAGCACTTCCTTGCCGTAGCCGTAGGGCTTCAGGCGATAAATCAGATGCGTGGCCTCGAACAGCGCCAGGAAATTCAGCGCGGTCTGGCGATTGACGCCCTCCAGTTGCCGGGTCAGTGTCGGGATGTCGAGCATGCCGCCGTCGTGATAGCAGAGATAGAGAAAGATCTTCTCAACCTCCAGCACCCGGCGGACGTTGTAGAGCGCGGTCATGTCCCGCTTGAGCACCTTGTCGACGATATCTTCGCGCAGCAGTCGCTGGCAGCGCGTCAGCTCGGTCACGAGTGCCGGCTCGGGAAAGCCTCCGCGCAACAGGTATTCGTGAAAGTGCGGTGTCAGCGGTTTGGCCAGCGCCCGTACGCGGGCAAAGTCCGCCGGCTGCCATTCGAACATGTCGCGCAGCGAACGGATCTCCGGCAGGTTCGGAGTCTCGATCTTGCGTAGGCGCAGGTACTCACCGAACGACAGGGTCGCCAGCGGAATAGTTTCCCACCGCCCGACACCAGACTCCACCGATCCGTCCTGCAGCGGCGCCGCCGAGCCGGTCACGGCAATCCGCATGCTCCGATTGAAATCGACCTGATGCTTCAGCCAGGTCTGCCAATCCGGGATGTACTGGATTTCGTCCAGGAACAGCATCAGAGGCTGCTCCGCAACCGGCGGAAACAGCTCCGTCCAGGCAGACAGGGTCTGATCCAGGCCGGCGAGCTTCAACAGGGGGTGGTCGAACGTGGCATAGAGGATGTTAGTCGGGGGAAAACCCTCGGCCACGAGTCCGCGGATCGCCTGCCGGTAAAGCGTGGTCTTGCCGACTTGGCGCGCTCCCGTGAGCAGCAATGAACGCCGGGTCTCCCGATCGCGAATCCACTCCCGGATGGCCCGCACGGCAGACCGCTCCCAGTCGGGCAAGTCGCGGATGGGCTGCCCGGACCACCAGGGATTGAACTCCTGAAGGACTGAGAACAGCTCATTCTTCGGGATTTCCATACTATTTACCTTTAATAAGTAAATTACAATTTACTTATTATGTACTTTTAAGCAAGCACTGCCCGATGCCGAAACTCCATACCGCCGCACCGCTTCATTCGCACCCCCACAGCACGATCTTCCTCAGACGCTGCCGAACAAAACGTCAGGTCAGTCGACCCGCTAGTGGCGCTTCGGTCAGGAGTGAAGGCCATGGGCGCTACTCGCTCAGCGGATAGCGGGGAAAGTCGTGCGTGTCCTGCGTGAGCAGATGCACGAACCTCGGATGGATGAACAGCTTCTCACGGCCGACCTTTCGCTCCTGCAACACGCCGGCCTCAACCAGTTGCTTGAGATGCCCCGAAGCGGTCTGCCGGTGGCCGAGACCGGCGTCGACGATGTTCTGGATGCGGCAGTACGGCTGCACGAAGATCAGCTCGACCAGCTCGTGCGAGTAGATTGCCGGCAGACGCTCGCGGAGGTACTGCTGCGTGTGCTGTTGCAACTCGCGCACGGCGGCGATCTTGTCGGTGGTCCAGCGCGCGGTGTCCGCAACCGCCGTCAGCATGAACAGCAGCCAGGGCTCCCAGGCGGATTCGCGGGTGACGGCGTTCAGCAGGCGGTAGTAGTCGGCCTTGTGACGGATGATGTGGCGTGACAGGTACAGCACCGGAATATCGAGCAGACCCTGCTCGATCAGCTGCAGCAGGTTGAGGATACGCCCGGTGCGGCCGTTACCATCCGGAAACGGGTGGATGGCCTCGAACTGATAGTGGGCAGCGGCCATCCGCACCAGGGGATCGACTTCGGCATGCTCATGGATGAATCGCTCCCAGTTGGCCAGCAGATCGCGGATCAGGGCCTCCCCCTCCGGGGGCGTATAGACCACCTCGCCGGTGGCGGCGTTGCGCAACGCGGTCCCGGGCAGCTTGCGGATGCCGTAGTCCGGCCCCTTGAAGGTGCGGCAGATATCGACGGCAAGACTGGTGCTGAGTGGCCGTTTTTCCAGTTGGCGAAAACCCTGATAGAGCGCCGTGCGATAGCGCAGCGCCTCCTTGGTCGCGGGATCAGCATCGTTCTCGTTGGCCTGCGCATAGCGGAACAGCGCATCCGTGGTGGTGACGATGTTCTCGATCTCGGAACTGGCCTGAGCCTCCAGCAGGGGGATGCTGTTGATCAGAACCGCCGGGTTCGGGATCAGGCGGCAGGACTGCTGGAGCGCTGACAGTGCCGCCCGTGCGTCGATGCAGGCCTTCAGGACCGGGCGCGTTTCCAGCTCGACCGCAGGCGGCAGCCGGGGCAGGTCGTTATAGGCTTGGTCGGGCGTGAATCCGGGCATCTGTCGATCATTCCCTCAGAGATCGACATGTGGTGTCGACATGTCGAACCATTCGACATGAGATCAGAACATGTCGAATATTTTCTTAATATTCGACATGTTCCACCCGACGGTGTCTTTTTGCAAGCCGGCGTTCATCCATGGGCACGCTTTCAAAGGATGGCCCCGGATTTTTAAGAAGCCGGACCACGAAGGCGATCCGGCCCTTGGGCCGGGACCTTACATCCGGAACACGCCGTAGCGCGGATCGCCGATCGGGGTGTTCAGCGCCGCGGAGATCGAGATGCCGAGCGCGTTGCGGGTGTCGACCGGATCGATGATGCCGTCGTCCCAGATCTCCGAGGTCGCCCAGTACGCCGACTGCTTGCGCTTGAACTCGCCGAGCACCGGGTCGCGGATCGCGTCGATGTCGGCCTGGCTCAGCTCGACCCCCTGCTTGCGCAGCTGGCGGATCTTGACGTCGGCCAGGGTGTTGGCGGCCTGCTCGGCGCCCATCACCGAGATCTGGTGGTTGGGCCAGCTGAACAGCATGCGCGAGTCGAAGGCGCGGCCGCTCATGCCGTAGTTGCCGGCGCCGAATGAGCCGTGGCACATCACGGTGAACTTGGGCACCTCGCAGTTGGACACCGCCATGATCATCTTGGCGCCGTCCTTGGTGATGCCACGGCGCTCATATTCCTTGCCGACCATGAAGCCGGTGATGTTCTGCAGGAACACGATCGGCGTGCGCGCCTGGTTGCACAGCTCGATGAAGTGCGCGCCCTTGAGTGCGCTGTCGTTGAACAGCACGCCGTTGTTGGCGAGGATGCCGACCTTGTAGCCCCAGATATGGGCGTAGCCGCAGATCAGGGTCTTGCCGTAGTTCGGCTGGTATTCGTGGAAGCGCGAGCCGTCGACGATGCGGGCGATGACCTCGTGCATGTCGAACTGCTGCTTGATGTCCTGCGGCAGGATGCCGTACAGGTCCGCGGCGTCGTAGTACGGGTCTTCCGGCGGCTGCCATTCGATATGCGCCTTCTGCGGCCGCTTGAACTGGCCGACGATGTCGCGGGCGATTGCGATCGCCTCTTCCTCGCTCGACGCCGGGTAGTCCGCGGTGCCGGAGACGCTGGTGTGCATGTCGCAGCCGCCCAGCTCGTCGACCGTGACGTCCTCGCCGGTCGCCGCCTTCACCAGCGGCGGGCCGGCGAGGAAGATCGCACCGGTGCCGCGCACGATGACGTTGTAGTCCGACAGGCCCGGCACGTAGGCGCCACCGGCGGTGCAGTGGCCGAGCACCACCGAGACCTGCTGCACGCCCATCTTCGACAGCATGCACTGGTTGCGGAAGATGCGGCCGGCGTAATACTTGTCCGCGAACAGCTCGGCCTGCTCCGGCAGGAAGCCGCCGGCCGAGTCGCACAGATGCACGACCGGCAGGCGGTTCTCGATCGCGACGTCGAGCGCGCGCACGGTCTTCTTCACCGTCAGCGGGTACCAGGCGCCACCCTTGACCGAGGCGTCGCCGGCATTGATGACCACTTCGCGCCCGGCGACGACGCCGATGCCGGTGACGCAGGCCGCGCCCGGCACCTCGCCGTTGTACAGCTCGTTGGCGGCCAGCGATGACAGCTCCAGGAACGGCGTGCCCGGATCGAGCAGCAGGTCCAGGCGCTCGCGCACCATCAGCTTGTTCTGCTTGCGCAGACGGTCGATGTCGCGCTGTGGACGCTCGTAGCGCACCTTGCGCTGCTTCTCGCGGAACTCCTCGGCGAGCCGGCGGTTGTGCGCGGCGTTGGCCTGGAACTCGGCCGACGCGGTGCTGATGCGGGATTCGATGCGCTTCATGCGTCGCCCTCCGCCGCTTGCGGTTCGAGACTCAGCAGCAAGGCGTCGCGATCGAAGGTCTGGCCGGCGGCCAGATGCACCTCGGCGATGACGGCCGCGCGCGGCGCGGTGATCGTGGTTTCCATCTTCATGCTCTCCATCACCAGCAGCACCTGCCCCTGCTCGACGGCCTGCCCGGCCTCGACCTCGAGCTTGACGATGCTGCCGGGCATCGGCGCGGTGATCAGGTCCTCGGCGGCGCCGTGCAGCTTGGCCGCGAGGCGATCCAGCGGATGCTCGTAGCGGACGTGGTAGCTCTGGCCGTCGAGGTGGATATAGATGTCGTCGCCGTGCTGGGCGACGAGGATGCGGCGGCTGTCGCCGTCGACCGTCAGCACCTGGCTGCCATCGTCCTCGGCGTGCAGATTGACGGGCACGACGCGGTCGCCGACGTGGAGGCGATAGCCGCTGCGCGCGCGCGACAGCTCGACGTTGTGGTCCCCGTTCTCGAGGACGTCCTGGAGTTTGAAGGCGTGATGCATGGCCGGTCAGGCCCCTCCCGGCGTTGACGACAGACGAACGTGCGCGCTGCGTCCCGGGGGGACGGCTCGCGACCTGACGATTCCGATGCGCCGCACGGGCGCGCTCCACATTGCCGGCATCGCTAGTTCCTCCACGCGCCGATCGCCGCGTGCATGTCCGGCACGGCGTCGGCGACGTCGCGCATCGGCCGCGTGACCAGGCTGGCAGCGGCGAGCAGGGCGTCGACGGTGGCGCGATCCGGTTCCGGCTCGGCTGCGATCTGCGGGTTGGCGTCGAGGAAGCCGGTATGGACATCGCCGCTGACGAAGGCCGGATGCGCGATCAGGCGCCGCAGGAAGGCGGTGTTGGTCTTGCAGCCGAGCAGCGCGTAGTCCGCCAGCGCGCGGTCGGCGCGGCGGATCGCGTCGTCGCGGTCGATGCCGGTGACGATCAGCTTGGCGATCATCGGATCGAAATTGGCGGTGACCTCGCCGCCCTCGACGATGCCGCTGTCGATGCGGATGCCGTCGCCCTGCGGCGCGCGCAGCTTCAGCACCGGACCGGTGGTCGGCGTGAATCCGCGCGCCGCGTCCTCGGCGTAGATGCGCAGCTCGATCGCGTGGCCCCGCGCGCCGATCCCGTCCTGCGCGTAGCCCAGCGCCTCGCCGGCGGCGACGCGCAGCTGCTCGGCGACCAGATCGATGCCGGTGATCTGCTCGGTCACCGGATGCTCGACCTGCAGGCGCGTGTTCATCTCCAGGAAATAGAACTCGCCGCCCTGGCCGAAGATGAACTCGACGGTCCCGGCGTTGCGGTAGCCGGCCTCGCGGGCGATTCCGGCGGCGGTCTCGCAGATCTCGCGACGCTTGTCGGCGTCGAGCGCCGGCGACGGCGTTTCCTCGACGATTTTCTGGAAGCGGCGCTGCACCGAGCACTCGCGCTCGAACACGTGCACGACGTTGCCGTGGGTATCGCCGAGCACCTGCACCTCGATGTGGCGGGGATTCTCGACGTAGCGCTCGACGTAGAGCCGGCCGTCGCCGAAATAGCGCTGGCCCTCGCTGCGGGCGCGCTCGATCTCCTGCTCCAGCACCGACAGGTCACGGACGATGCGCATGCCCTTGCCGCCGCCGCCCGCGGACGGCTTGATCAGCAACGGTGCGCCGACCGCGCGGGCGCGTTCGACGAAGCTCGCCGGATCGTCGTCCTCGATCGCGCTGGGCGCGACCGGAAAGCCGCCCTTCTCGACGAAGTTGCGCGCACGCACCTTGTCGCCCATCAGCTCGATCTGTTCCGGCGTCGGCCCGATGAAGACGAGACCGGCGGCCTCGACCGCACGGGCGAACGCCGTGTTCTCGGACAGAAAGCCATAGCCGGGGTGGATCGCGCCGGCGCCGCTGTCGCGCGCGGCCTGCAGGATCTGCTCGGCGTCGAGATAGGCCGCCACCGGCGTGGCGCCGCGGATCTCGATGGCCTTGTCGGCCATGCGCACCGCCGGCGAGCCGCGGTCCGCCGCGTGATAGACGACGATGCCTTCCAGGCCCAATGCCTGCACCGTGCGCAGCACGCGGACCGCGATCTCGCCGCGGTTGGCGACCAGCACGGACTTGAACGGCCAGCCGGAAACCCGCGCGGCATCGAGCGCCGGTGTCGGCGGCCGCGGCGGTTCCGGGCGCGTTGCCCCTATCGTCATGGTGTAGCCCCTCAGGATGACTTCTTGTCGATTTGCTCGGCCAGCGCGATCAGGCGCTGGGCCTCCATTCGCAGCGTCTCCGACGTGCGCCGGCGCACGATGCCGTCGCACAGCACGTCGGCGATCGAGCGCGCGATGCGGTCGATGTCGAGTTCGCCCTCACCGCCGAGATAGCGTGCGGCGTGGTGCTCGATGCCGCCGTAGACCAGATCGCGCAGCAGCGCGGGTTCGAGGTCGTCGCGGAACTCGCCGGCGGCGATGCCCTCCTCGATCACGTCGGTCAGAAAGCGGGTGTAGCGGCGGTTCATCGCGTACAGCTCGGAACCGCGATAGGCGCGATCGGCGCGGAACTCGAAGAACATCAGCTGGCACAGCTGCGGGTAGTCGCGCACCGTGCGCAGATGGCGCCAGATCAGCAGCTGCAGGCGCTGGCGGCTGCCTTCGACCCCGGCGAGGTCGCGCGCGTAGTCGCCGAACATCTCCTCGTACCAGTGTTCGAGCACCTTGAGCAGCAGCTCGCGCTTGGTCGCGAAGTACTTGTAGACGGTGCCTTCGACGACGCCGACCTGCGCCGCGATCTCCGATACCAGCGCCTGCTCGTAGCCCTTGGCGCAGAACTCGGCGCGCGCCGCCTGCAGGATGTCGAGCACGCGCTGTTCGCGGCCGACGCGCGGCGCCGGCTCGCGGACCGGGGCACGGCCATCGGAGCGGCCGGCGGAACGGTCCGCCGGCCGCCGCGTCTGACGGCGGGTGCCGATCCGGCTCACGACCCGGCGTCTCCGGCGGTGACGTTGAGGCCGTAGCGCACGATCCAGCTCTCCGGCACGCGGATCGGGTAGTCCATCAGGATCTGCGCCATCATCTTGCCCTGCGGGTCATAGCGCAGCGAGGCCATGCCACCGCCGCCGAGCGCGTTCTCCATCAGGAAGTTGAAACCGTGCAGCCCCGGCCACTCGTAGCGCGTGACCGGACCTTCGGCGAAGTGCGCGAAGTAGTGTTTGACCTTGTCCGCGGTGAGCTGCTCGCGCAACAGGCCGACGAACTCCGGCCGCCGCGCCAGGATGCCGATGTTGGATGCGTCGCCCTTGTCGCCGCTGCGGCCGTAGGCCAGCGCGATCAGCGGCACCGCGCGGGTCACGTGATCGGCCGAGACCTCCTCGACCACCACGGCTTCCGGCTCCGGCGCGGTGGCGGCGGACGCAGCCGGCAGCGCCGCATGCAGCACCGAGATGCTTTCGACATCGACGGTCGCCGGGACCTGCGTCTTCGGCACCAGACAGGAGAACAGGCGCACCAGCGGCGTCGGCGCCGGACGGCCGCCGGAAAAGCCGGTGATGCCCTGCGCCATCGCCGTGGCCGCCGGAATCACCTCGCGCGAGAAGATCTCCAGCGCCTTCTTGTCGTCGTGGTGCACGGCGAGCTTCAGGATCACCTCGCGTGTATGACGGGTCCGCGCATGCGCACCCCAGTTCGATTCGGCACCGAGCACCTCGATGTCAGTGCGGCGGTAGTCGGCCAGGCCGCGCTGGGCGAACAGGCGCCGGGTGCGCTTGAGGATCGCCGCGGCGACCTTCTCGGCCTTGGCGCGGGCGTCGACGCCGCCGATCATCATCGTGCCGGTGGCGCGGAAGCCGTCCTGATAGGTCACCGACGCCTTGTACTGGTCGGTGGGCGCGCGGCCGCGGGCGCCGCTGACCCGGACGCGATCGTCGCCGACGGCCTCCAGCGACACGTGGCGGAAATCGCAGGTGACGTCGGGCAGCAGGTAGGCGCCCGGATCGCCGATCTCGTAGACGATCTGCTCGGCGACGGTATCGACGCCGACGCGGCCGCCGGTGCCGCTCGGCTTGGTGACGACGAAGCTGCCGTCGGCGGCGCATTCGGCGATCGGAAAGCCCATGTCGTCCCAGCTGTCGGCGACGCTGGTCCAGTCGGTGCAGATGCCGCCGGTCGCCTGCGCGCCGCACTCGACGACGTGGCCGGCGAGACTGCCGGCCGCGAGCTTGTCGTAGCCCTCGGGACCCCATTTGAAACGGTGAATCAGCGGGCCGAGCGCCAACGCGCTGTCGACGCAGCGGCCGGTGATGACGATGTCCGCCCCCTCGTCCAGCGCCGCGGCGATCGGGAACGCACCCAGATAGGCATTGGCGCTCCACGGCTTTTCGGGGAAGGCCTCGCCGCTGAACATCTCGCGCACGCCCTGCTCGCGCAGCTGCCCGACCTGCGGCAGCAGATCGTCACCGCTGATGATGCCGATGGTCAGATCGATCCCGGCCTCCTGCAGCAGCGCCGCCAGCGCCGCGCGGCAGGCCTGCGGATTGACGCCGCCGGCATTGGTCACGACCTTGATGCCCTGCTGCTTGATCTGCGGCGCCAGCGCCGCGATCACCCGGGGAAAATCCGTGGCGTAGCCCAGCGCCGAATCCTTGCCGCGCGCCCGTGCCAGCAGCGACATGGTGATCTCGGCCAGATAGTCGAGCACCAGCACGTCGATCTGGCCGGACTCGACCAGCTGTCGCGGCGCCTCGCCGCTGTCGCCCCAGAAGCCGGCGCCACATCCGATCCGCAATGTTCCGGTCATGGTTCAGCGCCCCGTCCAGTTCGGGCTGCGCTTCTCCTGGAAGGCGCTCATGCCCTCCTTGGCGTCGGCGGTGCTCGACATCACCGGCACCATCACCTGCGCGTATTCGAGCGACTCGCGCAGGCCCATGTCGCGCATCGCGTTGTAGGCCTGCTTGCCGAGCCGGATCGCGGTCGAGGACTTGTTGGTCACCCGCGACAGCAGCCACTCCATCTTCTCGTCGAGTTCGGCGCGCGGCACGACGTAGTTGACCACGCCCCACTCCAGCGCCTCGCGGGCACTGAACTGCTCGCCGGTGATGCACATCTCCTGCAGCTTGCGCGCCGGCAGGATGCGCAGCATGTACGGCAGGATCATCATCGGGGTGACGCCGATCTTGGCCTCGGTGGTGCCGATGCGGATATCGTCGGCGGCAATCGCCATGTCACAGGCGCAGAGCAGGCCGAAGCCGCCGGCCATGACGTGACCGTTGACGCGCGCGATCACCGGCAGCGTGCATTCCTGCAGGCGCTTGAACAGATCGACGATGTAGTGCTTGGGCCGCGAGAAATCGACGTCGAACGCGAAACCCTGAGCGTTCTTGGCCAGATCGGCGCCGGCGCAGAACGCCTTGTCGCCGATGCCGGTGATGACGATCGCACGGCAGTCGCGGTCATTGCTCGCCTCGGCGATCGCCGCGTCGATGGTCCGCACGACCTGTTCGTTGAGCGCGTTGCGGCGCTCCTCGCGATTGATGGTGATCCACTGCACCGCGCCGCGGCGCTCGACCAGAACCGGATCCGACATACATCCTCCTGCGGGGTTTCGGCAATATCGTGAGTTTTCCTCAGATTGCCTCGTTAGCTTCAATGCCTTGCAAAATGAAGGCATCGTCCATTTGGATCAGACATGTTTTGCGATATTAGTGAGTCATACTCACTTTGTCACCGGCGCCTGCGGTCAAACGCTTCTGGCGCGGGCGGTCAAGGCGGGGCCGCCGCGGCCTGCGATACTCCGCAATGGGGGAGTGACCAAGCACACAAGAGGAGAGCCGACTTGGAACAGCTCATCTGGTGGAGCCGCAATCTGCTGATCGTGGCCATCCCGTTCTTTCTGGTGACGATGCTCGCCGAATGGATCGCGCTGCGGCGCGACCGGCATCGCGACTACACGCTCGGCTACGCCCCCAGGGACACCGCCGTGAGCCTGTCGCTGGGCCTGATCAAGCTCGGCATGATGGCGCTGTTCGCCGGCATCAGCGGCGCGCTGTTCGCCACCGCCTACGAGCACCGCCTGTTCACCCTGCCGCCGACCGAGGCCTGGACCTGGCCGCTGCTGTTCCTGGGCGACGACCTCACCTTCTACTGGTATCACCGCCTGGCCCATCGCGTGCGCCTGTTCTGGAGCGAACACGTCAACCACCACTCCAGCCAGTACTACAACCTGGGCACCGCGCTGCGCCAGTCGACGCTCGGCCCGGCCTACGCGTTCCTGTATTACCTGCCGCTGGCACTGATCGGCTTCCATCCGGCCGCGATCGCGCTGATGGCCGGCATCAGCCTGCTCTACCAGTACTGGATCCACACCGAGACCATCGACCGCATGCCGCGCTGGTTCGAGGCGGTGTTCAACACGCCTTCGCACCATCGCGTGCACCACGCCTCCAACGGCATCTACCTGGACCGCAACTACGGCGGCATCCTGATCATCTGGGACCGGCTGTTCGGGACCTTCCAGGCGGAGCTGCGCGAGCTGCCCCCGCGCTACGGCCTGACCCACAACATCAACACCTACTTCCTGCCGAAGGTGATCTTCCACGAGCTGGCGTTCCTGCTGCGCAAGGCCTGGGCGGAGCCGCGCTGGTCGCACAAGCTGATGTGGATCTTCGGACCGCCCGAGTGGACGCCGAACGGGGCCGACTGGCCTCCGGACCATCCGCTGGCGCGCCCGGCCGCGACCTCGTCCGTTCAGGGGTCGTAGCTCCCGCCGGATTCGCCACAATCGGCCATACCGGATTCAGCGACCAGGAGACGACGGGCCCATGAGCGCAACGCCCCCGACCGTGATGATCACCGGCGCCGCGGGCGCGCTGGGCCAGGCCGTGAGCGCCCACTTCGCCGGCCTCGGCGCCCGGCGCGTGCTGCTCGATCGCGGCGACGCCTGGCGCGCCGATACCGACGCCGATGCGCTGGCAATCAGCGCCGACCTGCTCGATTCGGCTTCGGTCGCCGCCGCGGTCGGGCAGGCGCTGGAGCACTGCGGCCGGATCGACGCCGTCTGCGCCATCGCCGGCGGCTTCGCGATGGGGCCGGCGGTGCACGAGACCTCGGCCGATGACTGGCAGAAGATGCAGGACATCAACGTCGGCACCCTGCTCAACACGATCCGCGCGGTGGTGCCGCCGATGCTGGCCGCCGGCGGCGGCCGCATCGTCACCGTCGGCGCGATCGGCGCGCTGCACGGCGGCGCCAGGATGGCCGCGTACAGCGCCGCGAAAGGCGCGGTGATCCGCCTCACCGAGGCGATGTCGGACGAGCTGCGCGAACGCGGCATCAACGTCAACTGCGTGCTCCCCAGCATCATCGACACCGCGGCCAATCGCGCCGCGATGCCGGACGCCGATCCGGCGCTCTGGGTCGCGCCGCGAGATCTGGCCAGCGTCGTCGGATTCCTGTGCTCGGACGCGGCACGCGCGATCCACGGCGCGGCGATTCCGGTGCGGGGGCTGAGCGGATGACGCGCGACCAGCAGCTCGACGCGCTGCTCGACAAGCAGGCGATCCACGAGCTGATCATGGCCTACTGCAACGCCGCCGATCGCCACGATCACGACAAGATGCGGGCGCTGTATCACCCCGACGCGATCGACGACCACGGCCACTTCGCCAAGGGGCCGGCGATGGACTTCATCGACAGGCTGCCGCAGATCCAGGCGCCGATGGCGATCCTGCATCACAACGTCACCACGGTGAATCTGAAGCTCGACGGCGACCGCGCCGAGGGCGAGGTCTATATCATCGCCTTTCATCAGGTTCGCAGCCCCGGGGAAAACAATGGCGAAGACGTGCTCAGTGACGTGCTGATCGGCGGCCGCTATTTCGACCGCTACGAGAAACGCGACGGCGCCTGGAAGTTCAGCCATCGCGCCATCGTCGCCGACTGGTGCTATCCGGCCTCGCCTTCAGCAGTCGATCTGCAACACCCCTTCCTGCAGGGCGCCCACATCGGCCAGCCCGGCCCGGACGACCCGTCCTATGGATTCTTCCGACTGCTGCGTCGCGGCCGGCGATAGTCCACTCACAGCGGACGATGCTGCGTATCCCGTCCCGGCGTGATGAACAGCATGTGGCTGGGCGCGTGCACCTTCGCGGTATGCCAGACGCCGACCGGCACCATCACGAAACTGCCCGGCGCGCGCAGTTCGACGGCCTCGATTGATGTTGAATGCTCCAGCAGAACATCCACCGCGCCGCTGAGCAGGCAGACGAATTCCTCGCCGTGCGGATGCATCTCCCAGCTCGACCAGTCGCGGTCGAAGCGATACCCGGAAACCAGGCGCCCTTGCGCCAGTGCCGGCAACTCTCCAGCCGTCAGTGCCTGCCAGAAGCGCGCGCCGCCCGGCATCATCCCGGCGGTCTCCCCCGCATGCAGATGCACGTACTCGTCCTCGATCCGTCCGATGTTCGCCATGCCCGTTGTCACCGCCGCCGTTCCTGAGCGCATGGTGCCGGGAAAGCCCACGATCCGTCACACCGCTACACTGCCGGCATGCCGCTGACCTGTCTGGACATCGACGCTGTCACCGCCCTCGCGCAGACGCCCGGGAGCGTCGCCGACTTCGGGCCGGATACCGCGTCTCCCTTTCTGTTGCTGAGACTGGACGGGGGCCGGACCGCCGACACGGCGACGGCCGACTGGCTGCGCACAGTGCCCTGCCCGGTCATCGGCATCGGCAGCGCGCCCGGTGCGGGGGGCGACGATCTTGCCGCCGCCTGCGACACCTGCACCGTGACGCTCGACGACGCGGAAGCGCTGGGCCAGAACATCGCGCGCACGCCGCTGGCGGCGATGAGTTTCGTGCAACTGTTGCGGCTCAGCGAAAGCCTGCCGCTGGCCGACGCCCTGGTCGCCGAATCACTGACCTATTCGACCCTGCAGACCGGTCCCGAATACCGGCGCTGGCTCGACGCCAACCGCGCTGCGGCACCCTTCGCCCACCGTGACGACGGCCCCGCGGTCATCGTCGAGCGCGAGGGCGCCCGTGTCGCACTGACCCTGAACCGGCCGTCCAACCGCAACGGCATGACCGTGGAGATGCGCGACGCGCTGGTCGAGGCGCTGCAACTGGTTCGCGCCGACCCCACCATCGAGCGTGCGATCCTGACCGGCGCCGGCAAGTGCTTTTCCACCGGCGGCGATCTGACCGAGTTCGGCTCCGCGCCCGATCCGGTGACCGCGCACTGGGTGCGCTGCCTGCGCCTGCCGGGCCGCGAGCTGGCCGCCTGCGCCGACCGCGTGGAGACACAGCTGCACGGCGCCTGCATCGGCTCCGGCATCGAGTTCCCGGCCTTCGCCGGCCGCGTCACCGCCGATGCCTCGACCCATTTCCAGTTGCCGGAACTCAAGTTCGGCCTGATCCCCGGCGCCGGTGGCTGCGTCTCGATCCCGCGCCGCATCGGCCGACAGCGCACGGTATGGATGGTGCTGTCGGGCCGCCGCATCGGTGCCCGCCAGGCGCTGGACTGGGGGCTGATCGACGCCATCGTCTGAGCCGGCGTACCCTGCCGGACGATGAACTTTCTCGCGCACCTCTGGATCGCCGAGGCCACCGGCACCTCGATGCCCGGCGCGATCCTCGGCGATATCGTCCGCGGCTCGGACCTGTCGGCGTATCCGGACGCCATCGCCGACGGCATCCGCCTGCACCGTCGCGTCGACGCGGCGACCGACCGCCATCCGGCCCTGACCGCGCTGCGCAGAACCTTCCCGCCCGGACAGCGCCGCTATGCCGGCATCGTCATGGACATCGCCTGCGATCACGTGCTGGCGACGGACTGGCACCAGCACAGCCGCGAGAGTCTGCAGGCGTTCTGCCTGCGCAGCGCACATGCGGTCGCGACCGCGACCGCATGGTTCGAGTGCGCCGGCAGTCCCGCACCGCAGCCGGCATCGTTCGCCCGGCTGCTGCAGTCCTATGGCGATGCCGGCGGCATCGATCGCGCGCTGCGGCGTGTCGCCGCCCGCATGCGGCGCGCGGAGGGCCTGACCGCCGCGGCATCGCAATGGCGGCCCGCCGCGGCTGCGATCCGCCCGCAGCTGGCGGTCATCCTCGACGACCTGGTCACCGGCCTCGCCAGCCGGACGCCGCCGGCGGCCTGAGCCGGAACGGTTCGGGCACCGCGCTCAGTTGCAGCTTTCGGCGCCGTAAAGCGTCACCGGCGCCGACACGCCGCCGAAGCGCCCCTGCAGGTAGGCGACGGCGGCCGGCGCGCCGTTCGCGGCGCCGACATTGTGCACGCGCGAGTGGGGCTGGCCGTCATTGTCGGCACCCGCGGCACTGCGGTGATAGCTCAATTGCACCCCGGCGCCACACCATTTCGCGACCAGCTCGTCCATGCGATCGATCGACACCAGCTCGTCCCCGATCTCGTGGTAGACGTAGACGGGAACACTCGGCGCAAGATCCGACCGCAACAGACTCACCCGCGCCCCGACCTCCTCGAACCCCTGCATGCGGTAGGGGTTGTCGGCAGCCACATAGTCGGACACCTGGATGCCGTCCGCCGGCGCGGCGTCGGGCAGCTCACCGGCGCAGACATCCCGGGCTGCCTCCACCAGACGGGCACCGCGCGGCGTCAGCGCCTCCAGCGACAGCAGGTCCGGATACTCCCGCGCCATGCCGAGGATCATCGTGAACAGGAAGTTGAAGCTGTCGGTGTCCTCGTTGCGACGCACCACATCCAGCGGATCGACGACCGCACCGCCGAAGGCCGCGGCGACCAGATTGATCTCCGCCGCATAACCGGGCTGCAACGCGGCCGCCCAGGACGTCGCATACCCACCCCCGGAGTAGCCCCACAGGGCGACGGGCGTGTCCGTCGTGAATTGCAGCGGCTCGAAACGCAGGGCCGCACGAATCGCGTCCAGCGTCGCGCGGCCGGCCAGGGGGCCGGCGCCGAACGCGTGGTCCGGGCCCTCGTAGTCCGGAAAGATCAGGGTCCAACCCAGCCCGAGCAGCGTCGGCAGGATCTCGGCCGTCTCCGCCAGGTTGATGAGGTTGCGGGTGCTGCCGGTCGCGGTGTGGGAGGGCGTGCATTCCGCCCCCAGGCTGTCGTAGGCGAACTGATACGACAGCAGCGCCGGACGTCCCAGCAGATTCTGCTGCAGCGACGTCACCACCGTCGCCACCGCCGTGCGCGGACGCCCGTCCGCACTGCGGGTCACGTACTGCAGCTGCCAGGCCAGGTTCGGCAACGGCACGCCCAGCGGCTGATAGACGATCCGGCGCGACTTCAGCAGCGTGCCGGGCGCATCCGGAACCTGAGCCGGAGCGGCATAGAATGGATCCGCATCGGCCTGGGGCAGCGGCAACGGCGACCGCTTGGACTGCGTGCCGTCACCTTCGGCGCCGCCTCCACACCCCGCCAACGCGGCCGCCATCAGCACCAGCACGGCCACCCCGCATCGGCATCCGATGCGGTTTTGCAGACTAAGACTCAACATCCCTCCCTCCCCATTTATGGTTTCAATCCGGGCCGGATCGAGCCGGCCGGGCGCAAGCATTGCACTGCACCATGTCAGCAAGAAGGCGGTCTGGACTTCATCAGATCGGACGAAGTTCGCGCGCAACGCCGCGCATAAGCTCTTGGTAAGTCCGACTCACCTGAAGCATTGACCACCATGACCGAACGTCCCAGCGTCATGCAGGCCTTTACCGGCCTGTCCACCGACGAAATCGAAATCCTCTCCCAGGCCGACCGCTTCGCCCAGGCCGAGCTGTACCCGCTGGCACAGCGCATGGACGACGAGGAATGGTGGCCGTCCGAGGCGTTCCCGAAGATCGGCGAGACCGGTTACTTCGGCGTCACCGCGCCGGAGGCCTACGGCGGCGCCGGCATGGACGTGTTCACCTCCGGCCTGATCCTGCAGGCCTTCGGCCGCTGGAACCATGCGCTGGCGCTGGCCTGGGTCGCGCACGAGAACCTGTGCCTGCACAACATCCTGCGCAACGCCAACGAGGCGCAGAAGGAGAAGTACCTGCCGGGCCTGTGCAAGGGCACGCTGATCGGCGCGCTGGGCCTGACCGAACCGGGCGCCGGCTCCGACGCGCTGGGCTCGATGCGCACCACGGCGCGCCGCGAAGGCGGCTACTACTACCTCAACGGCTCGAAGATCTACATCACCAACGGCCCGGTTGCCGACGTGCTGCTGGTCTATGCCAAGACCGACAAGGACAAGGGCGCGCAGGGCATCTCGGCGTTCATCGTCGAGAAGGACTTCCCCGGCTTCAAGGTCGCGCAGAAGCTGATCAAGATGGGCTTCCGCGGCTCGCAGACCGCCGAGCTGGTGTTCGAGGACTGCAAGGTCCCGGCCGAGAATCTGGTCGGCGATGAGAACCGCGGGGTCAAGGTGGTGATGTCGGGCCTGGACCTGGAACGCTCGATGATCTCGCCGATCTGCCTGGGCATCGCCGAACGCGCGCTGCAGCTGGCGCTGGACTACGCGCGCCAGCGCAAGCAGTTCGGCCGGCCAATCTCCGACTTCCAGATGATCCAGGCCAAGCTCGCGGAGATGTACACGCGGGTCGAGGCGATGCGCCTGTACACCTATCAGGTGCTGCGCGCGGCCAACGTCATCGGCGAGGATGAAGGCGGACGCGGCGAGATCCACAAGCTCACCGCGGCTGGCGTGCTGTTCGTCGCCGAAACGATGAACCAGGTGCTCAACGACGCAGTGCAGGTCCACGGCGGCAGCGGCTACATCTGGGAATCCGAGATCAACCGCCTGTACCGCTCGATCAAGCTGCTGGAGATCGGCGCCGGCACCAGCGAGGTGCGCAAGATGATCATCAGCGGCGAAATGCTGCGCGGCTGAGCCGGACCGATGGAACTCGATATCGATCGGCTCAACTCGCCCGAGGCGCTGTGGGCCAGCGACACCGTCTACCGGCATGACCTGTTCGCCGGCCGCGTCGCCCTGGTCTCCGGCGGCGGCAGTGGCCTCGGCCGCGCGCTTGCGCTGCTGTTCGCGCGGCTCGGCGCCACCGTGGTGATCTGCGGCCGTACCGTCGAGAAGCTGCAGGCGGTGGTCGACTTCGCGACATCCAGGGGCGCGACGATGATCGCGCTGCCGGTCAATGTCCGCGAGCCCGAGGCGGTCGACGCCCTGTTCCGGCAGATCCACGAGCGCTGCGGCCGGCTCGACTACGTTGTCAACAATGCCGGCGGACAGTTCCCGCAGGACGCGATCGACTACGCGCCGAAGGGCTGGAACGCGGTCATCAACAACAACCTCAACGGCACCTGGTACATGATGCAGCGCGCCGCCCAGTACTGGCGCGACTGCGCACACGCTCCCGACCCCGAACCGCCGATGGCGCGTTCGATCGTCAACGTCGTCGTCGTCACCGAGCGCGGCATGCCGGGCGTGGCGCATACCGTCGCGGCGCGCGCCGGCATCATCGGCGCCAGCCGCACGGTCGCGGTGGAATGGGCGCCGCTGGGGATCCGCGTCAACTGCGTCGCGCCGGGCCTGACCGCGACCGAAGGCCTGCGCGTCTACCCGCCCGAGGCGCAGAAGGAATTCCCGCTCGCCAACCCGATGAAGCGTCCGGGCACGCCGATGGAGATCGCCGAAGCCTGCATCTACCTCAGCGCATCGAGCGGCAGCTTCGTCACCGGCGAAGTGCTGACCGTCGACGGCGGCGGCAAGCTCTGGGGCGAGCTGTGGACCGCAGGACGCCCGGACTACTACCGCGGCGCCTGAGCGGCCCGAAAACACCGGGAGCCTATCGAAGGTTGGGGGACACCCCTCATCCTGTCTCCGACAATGAATAAGGCGGAATCCAGACCGCCTTACGGATTAACCATACGAGGAGAGCAGGATGATTGGTTACGTCACACTGGGCACCAAGGATCTGCCCCGCGCCGTTGCGTTCTACGATGCCCTGATGAAGGAAATGGGCGCACAGCGAGGGTTCGAAAACGAGCGCCTGGTGTTGTGGTGGAGGGCGCCGGGCACGCCAGGTCTTGGGGTGTGCACGCCGTTCGACGGCAACACCGCAACGATCGGCAACGGCGACATGGTCGCCCTGGCGGCCGAGAACCGTGAACAGGTCGACGCGCTCTACAACAAGGCGATCGAACTCGGCGCCACCGACGAGGGCGCGCCCGGCGAGCGCTTCCCCGGCTTCTACGGCGGCTATTTCCGCGATCTCGACGGCAACAAGCTGAACTTCTTCTTCATGGGCTGAGGGCCCGCCGGCACCGCGCCCGGCACATGAAGAAACAGACTCGAGGCGCTTGCCTGGCGATGCTAGGCTAGCGCCTCTTCTTTTTCGCCGAGTTCGAGCCGATGGCGCTCCTCCCCCACCAGCCGGAATGGCTGGATCAGCTGTTTGCCTGCATCGACAACCGTGACGCTGACGCGTTCTGCGGCTTCCTCCTCGAAGAGGCGACGTTCCGCTTCGGCAACGCCGATGCGGTGCATGGCCGCGCGGCCATCCGCGACTATGTCGCCGGCTTCTTTGCGTCGATCGCCGCCGTCGAGCACCGCATCGAGGAGCGCTGGACGGTCGACGGCGCCGTCATCTGTTCCGGACGCGTCACCTACACCCGCCTTGACGGCTCGACGCTGAGCGCCCCGTTCGCGAACATCCTCAAGCTGGGCGCCGCCGACACCCAGGCCGCGGTCCGCGACTACCTGATCTTCGTCGACGCCTCGGCGCTGTACGCGACGACCTGACCGGTACCCGTCACCGGCCGGCGCCACGCGGGTGCAGCAGCGCCGCCGGCAACAGCCGGCACAGCGCCGGCCCCAGCAGCACGGCACCGAGCATGTTGGCGAGGAACATCACCACCAGCAGCAGGCCCATGTCGCGCTGGAACTGCAGGCCCGAGAACAGCCAGGCGGCGACCCCGCCGGCAAGGCACAGGCCGGTGAAGATCACGGCCTTGCCGGTCTGGCGCAGCGTGGCGACGTACGCCTCGCGCAGATCCATGCCCTCGTCGAGGTGATGCCGGAGGACGTCGTAGATGTAGATCCCGTAGTCGACGCCGATCCCCACCGCCAGCGTCACCACCGGCAGCGTCGCGACCTTGAGCCCGATGCCGAACACCGCCATCAGCGCGTTGGCGAAGATCGAGACCATCAGCAGCGGCAGGCCGATGACCAGCACTCCGGCCAGCGAGCGATAGGTCAGCACGATCAGCACCCCGATCACCGCGTAAACCCACAGGATCGATTTGATCTCGTTGTCCTCGACGACGGCGTTGGTCGCCGCCATCACGCCGACGTTGCCGGACGCCATCGCGAAATTCAGCGGACACGGCGTGCCGTCGTCGACGACCTCGCCCTGCCGCCGCAGGCGCAGGCGCTCGGCGCAGGCGCCACGGTCGGCATCCGGGTGCGCGGCGTGGAACGCCTCGCGGTTGTCGGCATTGAAACGTTCGACCGCCGCGGTGACCGTGTGGATCGTCGTCGCGCGATGATCCTCGGTGTAGACGTACACCGGCATCGCGCTGCAGTCGACGTTGAGCAGGCCACTCGAGGTCTCGACCGGCTTGGTCGACAGCACCAGCGAGTCGTGATTGCGCGGCAGCACCCTGAACTTGATGTGCCCCTCCCAGAATCCGGCATAGATGCGCCGCGCCACCTGCGGCAGCGCGCGGGTCGAGGCGACGCCCGGAGTGTTGCGCAGATGCCAGGCGAAACGATCGATCTGTTCCAGAGAGTCGTAGTCGATGCAGGCCCAGGGATCGGCCTCGGCGATGACCGTGAAGATGTCGGTGGCCACCGAGAAATTCTCGGCAATGACCCGTGAATCCCGGTTGTAGACCGAATCCGGGCGCAGTTCGGGCACGCCGTCCTGGGCGTCGCCGACGATGCGCTGCTGCTGCAGCACCAGGCTGGCGCCGAACACGACCGCGGCCAGCGACCACAGACCGATCGCGACGGGACGCCGGGTCACGCCGGACAGGGCCTGCCACAGCCGCTCGCCGGCCGCGGCCAGCCGCGCGCGCCGCGCGCGGAAGCGCTCCAGCGCAGTGACATTCAGATTCGACAGCCAGATCGGCATCAGCACCTTGTTGGTGACGATCACCGCGAACATGCCCAGGCAGGCATTGACCGACATCTCCCGGATCACGCCGATCGGCACCAGCGCGATCGTCATGAAGCCGGCGACATTGGTCAGCAGCGCGATGCTGCCGGGGATGAACAGGCGCCGGAAGGTCCGGCGCGACGCCTCGAACGGCGCATGGCCATGGACGACCTCGTCGGCCCAGGTGTTGACGTACTGCACCCCATGCGAGGTCGAGATCGCCAGCACCAGAAACGGCACCATCATCGAGAACGGATCCAGCCCGAAGCCGGCGCTGCGCAGCAGGCCGAATTCCCAGACCACCGCGATGATCGAGCAGGCCATCGGCAGCCACGCCAGGCGCCAGTCCCGCAGGTACAGCAGCAGCGCGAGAAAGGTCGCGAACACCGTCAGCAGGAAGTAACCGGCCACTTCCTCGGTCGCGGCAGAGACGTCGCCGACGACCTTGGCGAACCCGATGATGTGCACGCTCAGATGAGGGTTGTAGGCCGGATTCGGCAGCTTCTCGACGCTGAGCCAGCGCCCCGGCACCGCGATCGTCCGCTGCGCCCCGGGCGCGCCGACACCGCGGACGTCGACATGCCCGAGACGCAGGCGCCAGCCCGGATCGCTGTAGCGCGTCTCGACCACCGCACCGGCCTTCAGCGGCGGCAGGTCGCGGGTCAGACGCAGGCGGTACAGATCCGGGCTGGTCAACTGGCCGCGGACCTTGTCCTCGAGATTCGCGGCCAGATGCACGTAGTCGGTCGGTCGGTCGCTGGCCGGGTCGCGCTCCAGCACCTCGGCGTACACCATCGCACCGCGCTGGTCCTCGCTCACCAGCCGGCCGATCACGCCCGCCTTGCCGACATGCTCACGAATCCGCGCGAACATATCGGCGGACGGCGCGTAGTCCGCCGGAATCACGTCCTCCGAGCGGAAACCGCCGTCGACCACCTCGAGGTAGCGGACATTGCGGGTGAAGATCGACGACAGGCGCGTGCGGTCGATGCCCTTGGTGAACTCGACCTCGGTGGTCGCCAGTTTCAGGCTCTGCAGGAATCCGGCGTTGTAGATATCGCCCTCGTCCTGCATCAATGCCACCAGCACGGCGTTGGCGCCGCCGAGATCCTGGCGGTACTGCTCGAACACCTGCATGTACGGATGTCCGGTCGGCACCGTCTTGTCGAACCCGGCATCCGGCTGCAGGCGCAGCGCCTGCACCAGCATCAGCACCGTCATCAGCGCCAGCGTCACGACACTGACCCGGCGCCCGCGACGCCCGTACAGTGCCGGCTCGACGCGGCGCAGGATGCCTTGCGCGGTGATCTTCATTGCGGATTCATCGTCCGTTGCAGGTTCGGTACTCAGTGTTGCAGACGCCGGTCACGCCGCATTCGCCCATCGGGACGAGCCCTGAACGAGCCCTGAAACGGAAACGGGCCCGTCCCCGGGCCCGTTTCCGACAGCGCGATTCTCAGACGGCCGGCTGCGGCGACGATGGCGCCGTCACACGCCCGGCCGCGCCGTAGTCGCGGCCGATGTAGAGATACATCGCCGGCACCACGTACAGCGTGAACAGCGTGCCGATGGTCATCCCCGCGGCGATCACCAGGCCCATCGAGAAGCGCGACGCCGCACCCGGGCCGGAGGCCAGCAGCAGCGGCACCATCGCGATCACCAGCGCCGCGGTCGTCATCAGCACCGGGCGCAGACGGATCGACGCCGCCTCCTCGATCGCCTCGCGCTTGGACAGGCCCTGCTGCTGCAGCTTGTTGGCGAACTCGACGATCAGGATGCCGTGCTTGGAGATCACGCCGATCAGCGTGACCAGGCCCACCTGGGTGTAGATGTTCAAGGTCATCCCCGGGAACTGGGTCAGCTGCATGCCGTTGGTGATCGCCAGGATGTTCATCACCAGCAACGCGCCGCAGATCGACATCGGCACGGTCACCAGCATGATGATCGGGTCGCGGAACGATTCGAACTGCGCCGCCAGCACCAGATAGATGATGATGATCGCGAACGCGAAGGTCGCCAGCAGTGCCGAACCTTCCTGCTTGAACTGCCGCGACTTGCCGGCATAGTCGAGCGCGAAGCTCGCCGGAATCTCCTCGGCCGCGATGTCCTCGAAGATCTTCAGCGCATCACCCTCGGTGATGTCCGGCCTCGGCACCGCGATGATCGTGTTGGAGTTGAGCTGCTGGAAGTGCTCGATCGACCGCGCCACCGTGCGCTCGCCGAGCGTCACCAGGGTCGAGATCGGAATCAGCTCGCCGCTGACGGTACGCGTGTAGTAGCCCTCGAGCTGCTTCGGATTGAGGCGCTCGGCGCGATCGACCTGCTGGATCACCTTGTACGAACGGCTGTCGTAGGAGAAGCGGTTGACCTCGCCGCCGGCGAGCAGCGCCGACAGGTCGGCCGACAGCTGCTGCATGTCGACGCCGAGCACCGCCGCCTTGTCGCGATCGATCTCGACCGTCGCCTCCGGATAGTCGATGCGCAGACGCGGCGCGGCGAAGAAGAACTTCTTGGTCGCCATCGCGCGGGCGATGATGGTGTCGCCGATGCGCGCGAGCGTCTCCGGACTGTCGGTGGACTTGAGCACGAACTCGACCGGATAGCCCTGCCCGGGGGTCGGCAGCGGCGGCGGCGAAATGCCGGCCCAGCGCAGGCCCGAGATCTGGTCCATCGGCGGCTTGAGTTCGTTGAGCACCTGTGCGGTGGAGCGCTCGCGGGTGGTCCACGGCCCCATGATCATGCCCATGAAGCCCTGGTTGGTGCTGCCGGCCGCGCCGACGCTGAACGTGAAGATGTGGTCCACGTCCGGGTCGGCCAGGGTGATCTTCTGCGCCTCCTTGAAGTACTGGTCGAAATACTCCTGCGAGGCGTAGCCGTCGGTCTCGCTGATCGAGAACGCGAAGCCGAAGTCCTCCTGCGGCGCCAGCTCGCCCGGCGTCGACTTGAACAGGAAGTAACACGACACCAGCACGATCAGGCCGAACAGGCCGATGACGTGCACGGTGTTGAGCGCACCGTGCAGACGCCGCTTGTACGCGTCGCGCAGTTGCTCGAACTTGCGGTCGAGGAAGTCGGCCAGCCGGTTCGGCTCGGCGCCTTCGCCGTGCGTCGGCTTGAGCACGCGCGCGCACATCATCGGCGTCAGCGTCAGGGCGATGATGCCGGAGATCAGCACCGACCCCGCGAGGGTGAACGCGAACTCGGTGAACAGCTTGCCGGTGATGCCGGACAGGAAGCCGATCGGCGCGTAGACGGCCATCAGCGTGATCGTCATCGCGATGACCGGCCCGACCAGCTCGCGCGCGCCCTTGATCGCGGCGTCGAAGGGCTTCATGCCCTCCTCGATGTGGCGGTGCACATTCTCCATGACGATGATCGCGTCGTCGACGACCATGCCGATCGCCAGCACCATCGCCAGCAGCGTCAGCAGGTTGATCGAGAAGCCCATCGCGTACATCAGGAACATGCCGCCGATCAGCGACAGCGGCACCGTGACCGCCGGAATCAGCGAGCTGCGCACCGATCCGAGGAACAGGAAGATCACCGCGATCACGATCACGACCGCCTCGATCAGGGTCTTCTGCACCTCGGCGATGGCCTCGCGGATGTACGCGGTGCTGTCGTAGCCGATCTCGGCGTCGAGCCCCTCCGGCAGCGCCGCGACGACGCCCGGCCAGATGTCACGGACCTCGCTGATGACATCGAGCACGTTGGACTCGGGACGCACGTGGACACCGATGAAGATCGCCGGATCGCCGTCCCAGCCGGCCGCGCCGTCGTAGGTTTCGGCGCCGAGTGCGACGTCGGCGACATCGCCCAGGCGCACCACGGTGTCGCCCTCGGACTTCACGATCAGCTGCTTGAACTCCTCGGCGCTGCGCAGGTCGGTCTTCGCCGACAGGCCGATGCGCACGTAGTTACCCTTGGTCTGCCCGATCGCCGACAGCACGTTCTGCTGGCGGATGCGGCCATAGACCTCGCTGGCGGTGAGGTTATGGGCGGCCAGGCGGTCCGGCCGCAGCCAGATGCGCATCGCGTAGGTGCGCGCGCCGATGATCTCGGCACTTTCGACGCCCGGGATCGCCGACAGCTGCGGCTCGACCACACGGATCAGGTAGTCGGTGATCTGGCTGTTGTCGAGCACGGTCGAATAGAACGACACGTACATCGCCGCGGTGCCCTTGGCCTCGGCGACCTCGATCACCGGGTCCTCGGAGGCTTCGGGCAGCTGGCTGCGCAGCTTGTTCACCTTGGCCGAGATCTCGGTCAGCGCCTCGTTGGGATCCTTGTCCAGCCGCAGGTTGGCCGAGATCGAGGTGAAGCCCGAACCGGTGCTGGAGGTCATGAAGTCGATGCCGTCTGCGGTCGCGATCTCGCGCTCCAGCGGCGTCGTCACGAAGCCCTCCATCAGCGCCGGATCGGCGCCCGGATAGGCCACCGAGACGTTGACCTGGGCATTCTGCAGCTTCGGGTACTCGCGGATCGTCAGCTCGGTCCCGGCGCGGATGCCCAGCAGCAGGATGACGAGGCTGACCACCGTCGCCAGGACCGGTCGCCGGATGAAGATGTCGGTGAAATGCATGGCGTGAATCTCCGGCTCGCGGATCAGCTCTGCGGCGGGGTGGGATCGAGTTCAGCCTTCGGCTGCACGTCGTTGTTGATGATCACCGGCTGCTTGTTGCGCAGCTTCAGCAGGCCCGAGGTCGCGACCTGCTCGCCGATCTCCAGCCCGCTGACGACCGCGACGAAATCGCCGCGCGCGTCGCCGACCTTGACGAAGCGCTGAACCACTTCGAGCGTGGCCTCGCCCTCGGCGGGAGCGGCCGGCGCCTCGCCCTCCGCAGGTGCGGCGGATTCGCGATCGCGGATCACGAACACCGAGGTGCCGTAGGAGTTGTAGTTGATCGCGGTGCGCGGAATCACCTTGAGCTGGCGCTCGCCCGGCAGCATCAGCATCACCCGGCCGAACTGGCCGGGCACGAGCGCGCCATCGGGATTCGTCAGACGCGCGCGCAACTGGAAGTTGCGCGTGGCCTCGTCGACCTGCGGCTCGACCGCGAGCACCCGTCCCTCGAAGGTCCGTTCGGGATAGGCGTCGACGCGCACCTTGACGCCCAGCCCCGGCCGCGCCGTGCCGACGTACTGCTCCGGCAGCGAGAAATCGACATCGATCGGATCGAGCGACTGCAGCGTCACGATCGGACTGCCCGCGGCGAGGTACTGGCCGACATTGACGCGGCGCACGCCGAGCGTGCCCGCGAACGGCGCGCGGATCTCCTTCTGGGCGATCTTGCCAAGCTGCGCCTCGACCGCGGCCTTGGCGGCATTGGCTTCGGCGACGGCGGCGTCATAGTCGGACTTCGAAATCGCCTCGCGCTTGAACAGCTGCTCGCGGCGCTTGCGGTTGAGTTCCGCCAGCTCGGCCTGGGCCTGCAGTCGCTTGAGTTCACCGCGTTCGTTGGCGCTGTCCAGCTCCACCAGCATCTGCCCCTTCTGCGCCTGTTCTCCGGACTCGAAGGAGATGCGCGTGACGATGCCGTTGGCTTCCGCGGTCAGCTCCGCGCCGTTGACCGGCACCAGCGTGCCGATCGCCTCGAGGCGGTTGTCCCAGCGCATCTCGGCCACCTCGGCGGAGCTGATCGTCACCGGAGGCGTCGGCATGTTCTCGATGTACTGCACCATCATCTTGTTGCCGAACCACTTCATGCCGAACACCGCACCGAAAACGACGCCGGCGCCCAGCAGCATGATGATCATTCGCTTGGTCATGATTTCGAAATCCCTGAAAAATCCGTATTGAAGCGAGCGTCCTGACGATGGCCGCTCATTCGGCCGTTTCGGCGCGCAGCAGTTGGTCGATACCGCCGAAGTCCTGCGGCACCAGTTCTCCCGCCAGCTGCCGCAGCTGCAGGACCTTCAACAGCAGGTTGTAGCGCGTGTTGTTCAGATCGCGCCGCGACTGGACCACGCGCGACTTGGCGTCGAGCACGTCGGTGATCGTGCGCGTGCCGGCGTCGTATCCGGCCTGCGTCGCGGCCTGCGCCGACAGCGCCGATTCGAGCGCACGCTGCATCGCCTCGATCTCGAAGTAGGCGTTCTCGACCTCGCGGTAGCCCTGGCGGGTCTCGCGCGCGGTCTCGAGCTCGACCCGGCGCAGATCGGCCTCCGCCGAGCGCAGCCGCGCCGCGGCCTCCCGCCGCCGTGCGCCGTTGATGCCGCCGGCATAGATCGGCACGTTCAGCTCCAGGCCGATGCGGCTGTCGTCGTTCTGCTGCCCGAACGCGTATTCGCTGTTGTCGGTGTGGCTGACCGACCCCACCAGATCCAGCGTCGGCGCCGCATCCGAACCGGCGCTGCGCAGATCGGCGCGGGCGATCTGCACCGACTCGCGCGACATCAGCACCTGCGGGTTCTGCTCCAGGGCCGCCTGCACCCACTGATCGATGTCGGACGGCGTCAGCGGCGGCAGCTTCACGCCTTCCGGCAGGGTCGGCAGATCGACGTAGCCGCTGCCGGTCACTTCGTCGAGCGCATCCTGCGCGGTCCGCAGGCTGGTCCGCGCCGAGATCAGGCGGGTCTGCGCCAGATCGTCGCGCGCCTGCGCTTCCTTCAGATCGGTGCCCGGCACCAGCTCGACCGCGTAGCGCTCCTGCGTATCCTGCAGGGACTCGCGTACCGCCTCGGCCTCGGCCACCGCCTGCATCAGCTGATCCTGCGCGACGAGCACCGCGAAATAGCGCTCGGCGATCCGCACGAGCACCTGCAGTTCACGGTCCCGATACTGCGTTCTGGCCCGCGAATCGAGCGCGGAGGCGCGGTCGCGCCGTGCGAACCAGTCGAGACGGAACAGCGGCTGGCGCGCCTGCAGCTGCGCCGACCAGCTCGGGTACTGGTCCTTGGACTTGCCGAAGAAGCGGCCGGTCGAATCGGTCTTCGCATACTCGTAAGCCGCCGTCGCGGAGACGTTGGGCAACAGGGTGCCGCGCTCCTGGCGCCCCAGTTCCTGGTCCGCGTCGAGCTGGGCCAGCGACGCGGCAATCGTCGGGTCGTGCTCCTGGGCGCGCTCGAACGCCTCGCTCAGCGTCATCGCGGCCGCGGTGCCGGGCAGAACGGCGAACGTTCCCAGCAGCAGTGCAGCGCTAATTGCCCTTGCAGACATCATGAAAAACCTCGTTCTTGATTCTTTTGATCAATCGATCCAGCGCCTTGTCGTCGCCCGGATCCACCAGCGGGCGCCATTGATACCCGTTGAGCATCACCTGCATGTGACGACACATCAGCCGATACGGGTCGCGGACCTCGAAATCGTCCAGCACACCCTCGGCGTGAACCAGGTTGTGAGTGCCGTTGACGAGCACCCACAGACCGGTTGTGATCTCCGACGGCGTCAGCCCGTCGAGCTTGAGGTCGCCCGCAGCGACCGCGTCGTTGACGATGTCGACGACGATGTCGGCGATCGGATCGCAGGCCGCCAGGAAATCCTCGCGGCGCTCCGGCGACGACGCCCGCCACACCACTTCGCACAACGCGTACTGCGAGACGCGGAAGTGGTCCGGGTGCCGACGCACGAAAATCATGTCGGCCACGCCGATCGCGAACATGCGATCCCGCGCCGGAGCGTTCCAGCGCGCCACGCGCTGGAACAGGTCGACGTGCTCGCTGGTCTGCGCGGTCGTCAGCGCCAGCAGAAGGTCTTCCTTGCTCGCGAAGTGCTGGTACAGGGTGCCGACCGCGTACTCGCATTTCTCGGCGATCCGCGACATCTGCAGGCTGAGCAGCCCGTGCTCGCGGATCAGCTCGTGCGCGGTGTCGAGGAACAACTGCTCCCGCTCCGCGAACTGCCGACGACGACGTTCCTTGGTGCCCACGATACCGACCGACCGGACAAATTAGAAATTGGGGGCGAATTTTGAATACGGTTCAAAATTTATGCAAGGTTCATCCGCCGGCTGCGACCGCCGGATTCCGGGCGAGCAGCGGGACTTGTTTGCGAACGGCAGACGCCATGCGCGAATCGCGGGACGTCGGGGGGGGATGGATCGGGCAGCGACGGCGTCGGGCCGCGGAAACGCGCCGCCAGGGGGCTCCCGGAACGGCCCGCGCCGGCCTCGGAGGCGCCGCGATGACAGCCGGCTTGCCGATGCCACGGGCCATCGTCAAAGGACCTCAGGACGACGGCGAACGGCGATCGAAACCGCAGACCCCGATCGGCGGACGGCCAAGCGCGGCATGCACATCCCTGTACCCGCCCTGCGGGCCGCCTGACGGCGGCCGGATCCGCTCCCGGCGGATCCGTCGCGGACACCGCAAGTGCCACTGGCACTCACGAAGCGTGTCACGCCGACAGGGATACCACGCTCTGAACCGCCAGCGGCGCGCTCACCTGGGATATCCGGCCCGGGCGACAGGCGCCCGGGCGTTGCTCGCACATCCCTGTGCTCGCCCTGCGGGCCGCCTGACGGCGTCCGGATCCGCTCCCGGCGGATCCGTCGCGGACACCGCGAGTGCCACTGGCACTCGCGAAGCGTGTCCGCTCACCCCCACGGGGCTTGTTGGGCGGGGGTGGCGGGAATCGGGGCCATCAGCTGCAGCGGCAGGATGCCGCCCGAGTTGCCACAGGTGTTGTCGTCAGGCGCGGCGAAGCCGTCGACGTAATGGTCGATCCAGTCGGTCAGCAACTCCACGGTCTCGGTCTGCATCACGCTGCGCGCGGTCGGCGGCATCTTGATGCCGGCCTCGGTCGACGCCACGCGGTTGACCAGGATCGAGACGCCGGCATCACCGGGCTGGATGTCGTAGTCGCCGGCGTCGGCGCCGCGGCCCGCGGCGATCGGCGGCTTGCAGATGCCGTGCCCCTGGTCCATCGGTTCGGTGAACGCATCCAGACGCAGTCCCGAGTTCTGGGCGCCGCCAGCCGGGTTGTGGCAGTGCATGCAGTTGACCTCGAGGAAGGCGCGGACACGGCGATGCACGTCGACCGCCGACCCTGGCTGGTCGCCGCCGCTGCCCGGGACATTCCAGCGCACCATCTTCTCGAGCTGCTCGGGCGCTGCCGGCAGATCGAGATACCCCTTGGCCTGCAGATAGGCGAGCTGGTTCATCGTGCCGACGTCGGCGTAGTCGTAGTCACGGTTCAGGTTGCGCACCTTCGGGCCGATCGGGGCCGTCCCGGCCTCGCGATCGTCACCGCCGTGGCACAGCAGGCACGCCGCCGCCGACGGCACGGCGTAGTGCTCGGTGGCACCGCTGTAGTGCATGCGGTTGCCCTGCGCGTCGACGGCCTCCGGGTCCGGGTCGTCATAGTCCCAGCTCACCGAATGGGTGCTGCCGTCCAGCTTGAGCTGGGCATAGCGCTTGCCGTCCGCACCATCCATCCATTCGTAGGCGAAACCGACCCAGACCGGATCGCCGTCCGCATTCTGGCGCTTGATCAGCAGCCGGGTCTCGACCACGTCCTGCTGGTCGCCGTTGCGGAACGCGAAGGTCTTGGCGATCACCGTTCCGACCGGGAAGCCCAGCGTCGCGGTGTAGCAGTCGTAGACGTTGATGGTCTCGCAATCCTCGTGATCCATGAACGTCGCCTTCTGCGGCTTGCCGCTGGCATCGGGCGGCAGGAACAGGAAGCGGTACTTGCTCGCGTAGTCGGAGAACAGGATGCTGTTGAGTTCGAAGCGCACCCCGAAACCGTTGGGGTGCTGCGTCGGATCCTGCGCATCCGCGAACAGGTTGTACTGATCCAGCCGCGGACAATTGAAACGGGCCAGCGCCTCGTAGTTGATCTTGCCGGTCTCGCCGCCACCGCAGATCGCCTCGAGCTGCGCCTGACTCGGCCGCGGATCGTTGGCCGGGTTCGGCACGTAGGTCTCGATCACCGGCTCGAACTGCGGCAGCAGCGCCGGTTCGACCGTCGGGCAGTCGGTCGGGATGTCATGGGTCGCCGGCGCCAGGTTCCCCGGCGCGGTCGGATCGGCCGTGGCGAAATGGATGTTGGCGTAGTCGTCGACCAGCAGCGCCAGCGGCGTGGTCTTGTTGAAGGTGTTGTTCTCGACGCACAGCCCGTTCTGCGGTCGCTTCAACTCGCCCTGCGCGTCGAACTTCCAGGCGTTGTACTTGCATGCCGGCTCGGGGTCGAACTGGTACAGGTTCGGCCGGCCGCGCTCGTCCATGCGCGCCTCGTAGCGCTGGTCGCGGGTTTCGTGCGGATTCGGCTGACTGAGCGGAATGCCGTCGCTGTCGACCGGGATCTCGGTGCAGTCGTTGGGGCTGTCGACCGCGCCGTCCCAGATGATCTGGGCCGACTTGCCGAGGTTCTTGAGCTGGATGATCGTGACCAGCAGACCGGCGTTGTCGGCCAGGCAGGCCGGATCGTCGCCCGGACCGGGCAGGCCACCGGGACCGGTGCAGCTGCTGCGCTCCGGATCCGGGAGCTGCGGCTGCGTACCGTTGTTGGTGAACGTGTTGTTGTAGATGTGCATGCCTTCCGGATAGAAGTCATAGCGCTTCTGTGACTGGTTGGCGTCCGCCAGCCCGTAGTTGACGATCACCAGTCCGGTCGTGTGGTTGTCGCGGATGTCGTTGTCGTAGAACTCGAGCTGGTCGGATGCCAGCACCAGCGCGCCGGTACCCGACGGCACATACGCGACGATCGCGCCGCGCGGCGCGAACTGCGGGATGTTGTTGTTGTACGAGCGGTTGTGATGAACCAGGTTCTTCTCGCCGAACTGGACGCGTCCCGGCAGATCGAAGACCAGGAAGCCGCCGACGTTGTCGTGCGCGTAGTTGTCGACGAACTCGGCACGGTAGGTGTTCTCGAACTCGAAGCCGGCGACGTTGTGGAAGGCCTCGGTGCGACGCACCAGGATGTCGGACGACTGGCCGACGTAGACCCCGGCGTCGGAAGAGCCCACCGAGATCGAGTCCTCGATCAGCACCTGGTGGCAGATCACCGGATAGAACGCGTAGGCGCCGTTGCGGCTCCAGGTCTGCGGGTCGGAATCATAGGTGCCGGCGCCATAGACCGAATCGGCATGGGGATCGGAGATGGTCCAGCCGACACGGACGTCGCGGATCGTCACGTAGTCCGAGCGGAAGACGCGCAGGCCGTTGCCGGGCGCGTCGTAGATCGTCAGTCCCTCGACCGTGATGCCGGTCATGCGGTTGAGGTTGAAGCCGTCCTGATCGGCGCTGTTCTTGAAACGCAGGTAGGTCTGGTCCTTGCCGGCGCCCTTGATGGTGATGCCCTTCTTGCCGAACATCACCAGGCCGACGTCGAAGTCGAACTGGCCCGCGCAGAACTCGATCGTGTCGCCCTCATGGGCATCGAAGAAGGCGATGATCGCCTCGGACTGCGCATCCGGCCCCGGACAGATCGTGTAGGTCTTGGCCGTGGTCGTGTCGCCACCGCCGCCGGCAGGGACGACCGCGACCGGATCGCTGCTGCCACAGGCCGCGAGAAAAAGAACGGCAACCATCGCCGCCAACCGGGCCGCCCCGTGCATCTTCGACATGTTTTCCCCCTGCATCGCCGTCCACCCACGATGCACTTATATGATTTGACCCTTAAAAGTACCGCGCCGCCGGCATCGGCACCAATAGTAAATATGCGCTGCCGTGACACGGCAGCCGGCGGGCTTGCAAACAGGGGCTTTATCGGCGCGAAATAGTACGCACGAGAACAGCTGCACATTACAAAACCTAAAGAGGAGAGCACCCCATGGGGAGAACACTCGCCACCGCCGCCGCGTCGGCGGTCGTCTGCATTGCATCGCTGCTGGCTGCCTGCGGTTCGTCGGACACGCCCCGCGTCGCCGACGGCGGCGGCAGCTCCGGCGCCGAGTACGACGCCACCATCACCCGCACCACGCTCGGCATCCCGCACATCGAAGCCGATGACTTCACCGGGATTGGCTATGGCTACGGCTACGCCTTTGCCGAGGACAATCTCTGCGTGCTGCAGGAGGATCTGGTCACCATCCGCGGCGAGCGCGCGCGCTACTTCGGCCGCGACGGCAGCTACACGATCGAGCCCAACGGCACCACCGCCGACAACGTCACCAGCGACTACTTCTGGAAGTTCATGGCGACCGACGCCGCGATCCAGCCGACGCGCGACAACACATTGCCGGACTACAAGGACGTGGTCCGCGGCTTCGTCGCCGGCTACAACCGCTATATCCGCGAACTGCGTGCCGGCCAGCACCCGGGCCGGCACGCCGCCTGCGCCGATGCGGACTGGCTGTTCGAGATCGAGGACGACGACCTCTACCGCCGCTTCTACCGCCTGGCGCTGATCGCGTCGAGTTCGGTCTTCATCAACGAAGTGGTCGCGGCGACACCGCCGTCGCTGCTGCCGCAGGCCGGCAAGACGGGGGGGCAGCAGACCGAGCCGAGCGCAGCGCGCAAGGCCGAACTGCTGACCGAACATCCGGGACCGTTCGGCTACTTCACCGCCGAGCGCAAGTTCGGCTCGAACATGTACGCGCTGTCGAAGGACGCGACCGCCGACGGCCGCTCGATCGTCTTCGGCAACCCGCACTTTCCGTGGATCGGAACCGAAAGGCTGTACATCAGCCACATGAAGATTCCGGGCAGGCTCGACATCATGGGCTCCTCGCTGTACGGCGTGCCGGCGATCCTGATCGGCTTCAACGATCACGTCGCGTGGAGCCATACGGTCTCGACCGCGTACCGCTTCACGATGTACGAGCTGACGCTCAACCCGGCCAATCCGATGCAGTACCTGTACGACGGCGCGTTTCGCGACATCGAGCAGGTCCCGGTGACGATCCAGGTCAAGGAGAGCGACGGTTCGCTGAGCGAGGAGACGCGCACGCTGTACCGCTCGCATTACGGGCCGATGTTCAGTCTGTCGGTCGAAGGCGTGCCGGTGCTCGGCTGGAGCCCGCTGAAGGCCTACACGCTGCGCGACGCCAACGCCGAGAACAACCGCCTGATCAACCAGTTCGCGAAGTGGAACCAGGCACAGTCGCTGGACGAGTTCATCGCCCTGCACAAGAGCGTGCTCGGCATTCCGTGGGTCAACACCGTCGCCAGCGGTCCGGGCGGCCAGGCCTACTACGGCGACGTCAGCGTGGTACCGAACGTCCCCGACAGCAAGGTCACGACCTGCCAGGCGATCCCGATGCACCAGACCCTGCAGTTGCTGGTGCCGGGCCTGCCGGTGCTCGACGGCTCGCGTGCGGCCTGCGAATGGGACACCGACGCCGATGCGCCGGTCCCGGGCATCTTCGGCGGCTCGAACCTGCCGACCCTGCTGCGCGACGACTGGGTCCACAACAGCAACGACAGCTACTGGCTGACCAACCCGGCCGAACCGCTGACCGGCTACGCCGCGATCATCGGCGACGAGGACACCGAGCGCTCACTGCGCACGCGCCTGGGCATCCTGCAGATCCAGCGCCGCCTCGACGGCAGCGACGGCCGTCCCGGCGACCGCTTCGACGTCGACACCCTGCAGGACGTGGTGCTGTCCAGTCAGGTGTATTCGGCCCAGCTCGAACGCGACACGGTGCTCGGCTCGATCTGCGCGCTCGGCACGGTCCTGACCACGTCCGGCCCGGTCGATGTGTCGGACGCCTGCAACGTGCTCGCCAACTGGGATCTTAGCGGCAACACCGACGCCGTCGGCGCCCACATCTGGCGTGAGTTCTGGCGCAACACCATCGCCGGGCTCGGCCTGCCGGTCGGCAACGACCTGCTGCTGTGGACCACGCCCTACTCGAGCGGCGACCCCGTCAACACGCCACGCGGCCTGAACGTGCTCGATCCGCTGGTGCAGGCCGCGCTCGGCGACGCGGTCACCGCGATCGCGGACGCCGGCTACGCGCTCGACCAGCCGATGGGCCAGATCCAGCACCCGGGCTACATCGACCCGACGATCCCGGTCTTCGGCGGCGAGGGCTTCGAGGGCGCGTTCACCATCGCCAGTTCCGGCCCGATTTCGACCGATGGCTACCCGATCGACTTCGGCAACAGCTACATCCAGACCGTGACCTGGAACGACGGCAAGGTCGAGGCCGAGGGCTTCGTCACTTATTCGGAATCGACCGACCCGGCCAATCCGCATTTTTCCGACTACACGCGCGAATACTCGGCCAAGCGCTGGCACCGTTTCCCGTTCACCGATGCCGAGATCGAGGCCGACCGGATCAGCCGCCAGCACCTGAGCGAGTGATCCGCCTGCCGCCGCGTCTCAGCCGAACACGACCATGTTCTGACGGCTGAGCGCGGCGGCGCGGCCGTCCGGCCCCCACAGGATGCCGCCCTGGCTGGTGTAGCCGTTGAGCGCGGCGTCGAGCCGCCCGTCCATGCGCCAGCCCTGCAGCGGCAGGGTATGCAGGTCGTCGTTGAGGAACTCGAGCATCCAGGTCATCGAGCTGCCGGCCGCGGGGGTGCGCAGATGCGACAGGCCGATCGGCGGGATGTAGTCGGCGAGCGCCAGCACGTGGCTCTCGCTGGCATTGACGCCCTCGCGATCATGCATCGACAGCTCGACGATGCTCTCGGTCGACGCCTCGCCGCTGAACGGCAAACCACCGCGCAGCCAGCGCGCCGAAAAATAGCGGGTGAAGTCCGGCGTCATCCCCGGCACGAAACGGAACGGAATCGCGCCGGCATCGTCGACGACCGGCTGCTGCGGCCGCAGGACCACCTGCGACGGCCGCTGCGCACCGAAGATCCCGATCATCGTGCACAGTGGTTGCTGCGCGTCGCCGATCAGGCGGGCCTCGACGTGCGTGGCACTGCGCCCGGCCCGCAGCACCTGCGCCCGCGCGCGCACCGGCCCGGTCGGCACCGGCGCCATGAACGTCACCTGCAGGCTCCGCAGCGGCACCTCCGCCGGAACCAGCGCCCGCATCGCGATCCATCCGATCGCCGCCTGCAGGCCGCCGAACACGCTGCGCCCCTGCGACCACTGTCCGGGCACGTCGACACACCACACACCGTCGGTCTCGACGGCCGATTCCATCAATTCAGACCACACGCCATCTGTCTCCTGTCACGTCGCCCGCCACCCGCACCGCCACGGCAATGGGGCGCGGCAGTCCGGTTTCGGTCTATCATTAGAGCATGAGACCGTTGCTGTCCCTGTTCTGCGTGCTCGGCCTGCTGATGCAGGGCCTCGCGCCTGCGTGGGCGGCTTCGATGGCAACAGCCGCGATGCAGCCGCAGCCTATGCACGCGATGCAGAACCATCATGGCGACGCGGCAACCGCGGTCGCCAAGGCGCCGGCGATGCCGGACTGCCATCATCAGACCCGCGCCGACAACGACCCCGCCGGAACGACGATGCCCTGCTGCGATCAGCAGGGCAAAAGCTGCCACTGCCCCAGTGGCTGCGTCACCGCACCCGCCCTGCCGAGCAGCGACGCCACCCTCACCGAATACGTGCAGGCGCACTATCTGCTGGCCGCCCGCCAGCCCGGGCTGCTGGCGCCCTTCACCCTGTCGCTGATCCGACCACCGATATCCGACCTCCCCTGACGGCATCCGTTGCGAGCGCCCGTACCGGCGCCCGCATTCGCATTTCCCGCAGGAGGAGGCCATGCGCCACCGACTCTCCCTTGTTCCAGCCCTGCTGATCGCAGGTGCCATCCAGTCCGTCGCGTTTGCGGCGCCACCACCGGCCGACGGGCCGGGATCCGATCCCGCGACGCCCCGTCTCGCCCTGCCGCAGGCGATCGGACTGGCGCTGCAGCGGCAGCCCAGGCTCGAAGCCGCTTCGGCGCGGGCAGACGCCGCACGCGAGCAGGCCGCGGCGGCCGGGCGGCTTCCCGATCCGCAGTTGATCGCGGGCTTCGGCAACCTGTCCGTCAATGACCCGAACCCCTATCGGGACGACGCCGAACGCATGGCGATGACGTCGCTGGGCCTGCAGCAGGCGTTCCCGGACAGCGAAAAGCGGCGCCAGCAACGCCGCCAGGCGGAAGCCGAAGCCCGGATCCGCCAGGCCCAGGTCGAACTCGAGCGCCTGCAGACGGCGCGCGACGCGGGCATGGCCTGGGCCGATGTCTGGGAAGCCGAGCGCGCGCAGCACCTGCTCACGACCCTGGTCAACGCGTTCGACACCCAACTGCGCAGCCGCGAAATCGATCTGCGCAGCAATCTCGGACAGCAGACCCGGGTGCACGACACGCAAGTCAAACAGGCGCTGGCGCGCGACCGCCTGCAGCAGTGGCAGCAACGCGAACGCAGCGCGCGCGCGCGGCTGCAGCGCTGGATCGGCGAACCGGCCGCCGGCGCCACCCCGGATGCCGCGCCCGAACTGGCGCCGGCCCCGGATCCGGACGCCGCGGACCGGCAGCTCGAACAGCACCCGCTGCTCGCCGTCAGCCAGCGGCAGGCGGAGCGTGCCTCCGCCGCACTGGACCTCGCCAGGGCGGACTATCGTCCGGACTGGCGGGTCCAGCTCAGCTACGGCTACCGCCAGCCCTACGACGATCTGCTGTCGCTGCAGGTCGGGGTCGACCTGCCGCTGTTCACGCGCAACCGGCAGGATCGCCAGCTCGGCGCGGCGGCGCTGAACCAGCAGGCCGCCGAGGCCGACACCGCGGACCGCCGCCGCGCACTGCTCGAAGCGCTGCACAGCACCTATGCGGACTGGCAGGTCACGTCGCAGCGCCTCGCCGACTACGACCACACGCTGCTGCCCGCGGCACGGGCCCGCAGCGAAGCCGCGCTGCGCAGCTATCGCGCCGGTGTCGGCGCCTTCGACGCGGTGCTGGCAGCGCGCCAGGACCTGCTCGATCTCGAATTGCTGCGCCTGAGTCTGGGGGCCGAGCGCATCCGCGCCCGCCTGCAGATCCGCTACCTGCTTTCCGGAGAGTGACATGAAAACCGCTCACGCCCTGTCCGTCGCGCTGATCGCCGCGCTTGGCGGCGCCGCCGCAACCTGGCTGCTGGTCGCCCCCGACCCCGGCATGGAACCGATGCCGGATGCCGCCGCACCGACAACCGAGCACCCCGCCATGACCGAACCCGAGGTGCTGTACTGGTACGACCCGATGAAGCCCGAGGTGCACTTCGACAAACCGGGCAAGTCACCGTTCATGGACATGCAGCTGGTGCCGAAGTACGCCGAAGTGGTCGGCGAAGGCAGAACGGTATCGGTCTCGCCCGACATGGTGCAGAGCCTCGGCATCCGCACCGCTGCCGTCGAGGGCGGCGTATTCTGGCAACGCGTCGATACCGTCGGCGCGGTCGACATCAACCCGCACCTGATCCGCGTCGTCGAAAGCCGGGCCAAGGGCTGGATCGAAAGCCAGACGATCCACAACGTCGGCGAAACGGTGCATGCCGGCCAGGAAGTCGCCGGCATCTATTCGCCGGACCTGTATGCCGCGCAGGAGGAACTGCTGCTGGCCCGCCGGACTGGCGACACCACGCTGATCGCCGCCGCGCGACAGCGCCTCGAACTGCTCGGCGCGGCCGACAGCCAGATCGACTCGATCCTGCGCCGCGGCCGTGCCGACCGGCAGATCGAACTGTATGCACCGATCGACGGCGTGGTGCTCGACATCGGCGCGCACGAGGGCAAGCAGATCGGCCCGGGCATGCCGCTGATGCGCATCGCCGACCTGTCGCAGGTCTGGATCATCGCCGAAGTCCCGGAGTCCCAGGCGACCTGGATCGCCCCGGGCCGCGCCGCCGAGGCCCGTTTCGCGGCCCTGCCCGGCGAGGTGTTCGAGGGCACGGTCGACTACGCGTATCCGACGCTCGATGCGACCACCCGCACGATGTCGGTGCGGCTGGTCTTCGACAACAGCAACGGCCGTCTCAAGCCCGGCATGTACGCCGACGTCAGTCTCTACGGCGGCGGCCGGCGCGAAGCCGTCCTGGTGCCATCGGAGGCGCTGATCCGCACCGGGACCCGGACCGTGGTGATCGTCTCCGGAGACGACGGCCGCTTCCGTCCGGTGCAGGTCGAAGCGGGGCCGGAACGCGACAACCGCACGGTGATTCTCGCCGGCCTGCATCCGGGGCAGCGCGTGGTGGTCTCGGGGCAGTTCCTGATCGACTCCGAGGCCAGTCTGCGCGGCGCGTTCAACCGCATGACCGCGACCGCGGGCGAGCCGCACGACGCGACCCATCCGCCGGACGACACGATCCCCGACATGCAGCATGAGGGGCACCAGCCATGATCGCGCGCATCATCCGCTGGTCGATCGGCAATCGCCTGCTGGTGCTGATGGCGACGGGCCTGGCGATCGCCTGGGGTGGATGGTCGGCACTGCATACCCCGCTTGACGCGATTCCGGACCTGTCCGACGTGCAGGTGATCATCCGCACCACCTATCCGGGCCAGGCGCCGCAGGTCGTCGAGGACCAGGTGACCTATCCGCTGACGACGACGATGCTGTCGGTGCCGCACGCCAAGAGCGTGCGCGGCTACTCGATGTTCGGCGAGTCGCTCGTCTATGTGCTGTTCGAGGACGGCACCGATCTGTACTGGGCACGCTCGCGCGTGCTCGAGTATCTGTCGCAGGTCCAGGGCTCGATGCCCGAAGGCGCACGCGCCGCGCTGGGCCCCGACGCGACCGGCGTCGGCTGGGTCTACGAGTACGCGCTGGTCGACCGCAGCGGCCGCCACGACATCAGCCAGCTGCGCTCGATCCAGGACTGGTTCCTCCGCTACGAGCTCAAGAGCGTCCCCGACGTCGCCGAGGTGGCGACCCTGGGCGGCTTCTCGCGCCAGTACCAGATCGTCGTCGATCCGGACCGGCTGCGCGCCTTCGGCCTGACCCTGGACACGGTGATCGGCGCGCTGCGCGACGCCAACCAGGAGGTCGGCGGTTCGGTACTGGAAATGGCCGAAGCCGAATACATGGTGCGCATGCGCGGTTATCTCGGCAGCCTCGACGACTTCCGCGCGATTCCGCTCGGTCTCGGCGATCAGGGCACGCCGGTGCTGCTCGGCGACGTCGCCACCGTCCAGCTCGGTCCGCAGCTGCGCAGAGGCATCGCCGAACTCGACGGCGAGGGCGAGGTGGTCGGCGGCGTCATCGTGATGCGCTACGGCGCCAACGCGCTGGACACGATCCGCGCGGTGAAGACGAAACTCGCCGGGCTGAAGCGCAGCCTGCCCGAGGGCGTCGAGGTCGTCGAGACCTACGACCGCTCGGCCCTGATCGAACGCGCGGTCCATACCCTGAGCGGCAAGCTGGCCGAGGAGTTCGTCGTCGTCGCGATCATCTGCGCCGCGTTCCTGTTCCATCTGCGCTCCGCGCTGGTGGCGATCGTGACCCTGCCGGTCGGCATCCTGATCGCATTCATCGTGATGCGGCACCAGGGCATCAACGCCAACATCATGTCGCTCGGCGGCATCGCCATCGCGATCGGCGCGATGGTCGATGCCGCCGTCGTGATGATCGAAAACGCCCACAAGAAGCTCGAACAGTGGCGGCATGCGCACCCGGGGGCGACGCCGACCGCGCGCGAACGCACCGCCCTGCTCGGCGATGCCGCCGCCGAGGTGGGCCCCGCCCTGTTCTTCTCGCTGCTGATCATCACGCTGTCGTTCATCCCGGTATTCACGCTGCAGGCGCAGGAAGGGCGCCTGTTCGCCCCGCTGGCCTTCACCAAGACCTACGCGATGGCCGCCGCCGCGGGGCTGTCGGTCACCCTGACCCCGGTGCTGATGACCCTGTTCGTCCGTGGCCGGCTGCGGGACGAGGAGGACAACCCGATCAACCGCGTGCTGATCCGGGCCTACCGCCCCCTTATCGACGCCGTGCTGCGCCATCCGTGGGCGACGCTGGCACTCGCCGGCGCGGCGCTGCTCGCGACTGCCTGGCCGGTGAGCCGCCTCGGCAGCGAGTTCATGCCGCCGCTGGACGAGGGCGACATCCTGTACATGCCGACGGCGCTACCCGGCCTGTCCGCCGGCAAGGCGGCGCAGCTGGTGCAGCAGACCGATCGCATCATCAAGAGCATTCCCGAGGTCGCGCAGGTGTTCGGCAAGGCCGGTCGGGCCGAAACCGCGACCGATCCGGCGCCGCTGGAAATGATCGAGACCACGATCCGCCTCAAGCCGAAGGACCAGTGGCGCCCCGGCATGACCCACGACAAGCTGATCGCCGAACTCGACGCGGCCCTGCAGATTCCGGGCATGGGCAACGTCTGGGTGCAGCCGATCCGCAATCGCATCGACATGCTCGCCACCGGCATCAAGTCGCCGGTCGGCATCAAGATCGCCGGGCCGGACCTGGACGAGATCGAGCGCATCGGCGCGCAGGTCGAACAGGTGATCCGCGACGTTCCCGGCACGGTCTCGGTGTTCGCCGAACGCGTCGGTGACGGGCGCTACATCGAGATTCATCCGGACCGCATCGCCGCGGCGCGCTTCGGCCTTTCGATCGCGGACGTGCAGCGCATCGTCGCGTTCGCGATCGGCGGACGCAATCTCGGCGAGGTGGTCGACGGGCTGGCGCGCTACCCGATCAACCTGCGCTATCCGCGCGAGCTGCGCGACTCCCTGACCGACCTGCGGGAGCTGCCGGTGATCCAGCGCTCCGGCGCCACGGTGACGCTGGGGCAGATCGCCCGCATCGAGGTCGCCGACGGTCCGCCGATGATCCGCAGCGAGAACGCACGCCCGGCCGGCTACGTCTACGTCGATATCCGCGGTCGCGATCTGGGCGCCTATGTCGCCGACGCGCAGCGGGCGGTCCGCAGCCGGATCGAACTGCCGACCGGCTATTCGATCAGCTGGTCGGGCCAGTTCGAGTATCTCGAGCGCGCCGCGGCACGGCTCGAGATCGCGATTCCGCTGACCCTGGCGATCATCTTCGTGCTGCTGTACCTGACCTTCGGCCACGTCGGCGAGGCGGCCCTGATCATGGCCTCGCTGCCGTTCGCGCTGGTCGGGGGCTACTGGCTGATCTATCTGCTCGGCCACCATCTGTCGATCGCCTCCGCGGTCGGCTTCATCGCGCTGGCCGGCGTCGCCGCCGAGTTCGGCGTGGTCATGCTGATCTACCTGAAGCATGCGCTGGCCGCCCGCGAGGCCGACGGCACGCTGCGCACCGAGGCGGATCTGCGCACGGCCATCGTCGAGGGCGCGGTGCTGCGCGTGCGGCCCAAGGCGATGACCGTCGCGGTGATCGTGGCCGGCCTGCTGCCGCTGTTCTGGGGCGCGGGGACGGGTTCGGAGGTGATGCAGCGCATCGCCGCGCCGATGGTCGGCGGCATGCTGACCGCGCCGGCGCTGTCGATGATCGTGCTGCCGGCCGCCTACCTGCTGCTCGGACGCCGGCGCTTGGCGCGGCACGATTCCGCAGCATAATGAGGCATCCAACCGCCGGTGACCCGATGCCATGACCGAAGCCGTTTCCACGCCCGCCCCTACGGATGAGCGGCCGCTGCGCATCCTGACGCTGAACATGCAGGTCGGGATGCCGACGGAGCACTACCGGCACTACTTCACCGGCGCGTGGCGCCACGTGCTGCCGTCGAAGGGCGTGCGCCACAACCTCGACCGTATCGCCGAGCTGCTGGCCGACTACGACGTCGTCGCGCTGCAGGAGGCCGACGCCGGCAGCATGCGCACCGCCAAGCTCAACCAGGTCGAATACCTCGCGCATCGCGCCGGTTTCCCGCACTGGCACGTCGCGGTCAACCGCAATCTCGCGCCGCTGGCGCAACATGCGATCGGCCTGCTGTCGCGCTTTCCGCTGCACGACACCCGTCATCACCCGCTGCCCGGCCGCTTCCGCGGCCGCGGCGCGCTCGAAGCCCACGTGCGCGAACCCGGCCACCAGCCGCTGCACCTGATGGTGGCGCATCTGGCGCTGGGACGACTGTCGCGGGAACGCCAGCTCAGCTATCTGGCGGATCTGGCCGACCCCGAGGCCGACACGGTGCTGATGGGGGACTTCAACTGCGAACCGCTGGAACTCGAACAGCACCCGCAGCTGCGCCGCATCGGATTCCGCCCGGTGCATGTCGACCCGACCTATCCGAGCTGGAGCCCCAGGCGCAGCATCGACCACATGCTGGTGACGCCGTCGGTCGCCACGCGCGCGACCCGGGTGCTCGAACATCGGTTGTCCGACCATCTGCCGGTCGCCACGGAGGTCCTGCTGCGCCAGCGATGAATACCGACGTCAGTCTCTGGTCCGCGCTGCTGAGCCTCTGGGCCGGGGTCGGCCTGTTCGCGGCCGGCCATGCCCTGCTCAACAAGAGCGATCCGCGTTCCGCCTGGGGCTGGATCGCGGTGTGCTGGCTGTTTCCCTTTGCCGGACCGGCGTTGTACTTCCTGTTCGGCGTCAACCGCATCCAGACGCGCGCGCGCCAGCTCGGTTTCGACCGCCGCCGTTCGGCGCTGGAGATCGGCGCCGAACATGCGAAGGACGCACGCAACTCCGGCGCGCACGCGGGCATCCCCGAGTCGCTCGGCGAGGTCGCGCGTACCGCCGACGTCCTGACGCGACGGCCGCTGCTCGACGGCAACCGCATCAGCCTGCTGCACAACGGCGAGCAGGCCTACCCGCGCATGCTGGACGCGATCGACTCGGCCCGGCACTCGATCTTTCTGGCCAGCTACATCTTCGACGTCGACGACTGCGGCCGGCGTTTTGCCGAGGCGCTGTCGCGGGCACACGCCCGCGGCGTCGACGTGCGCGTGCTGATCGACGGCATCGGCGAGCGCTACTCGCCGCGTCGCATGAGCCGCCTGCTCCGGCGCATGGGCGTTCCGGTCTCCATCTTCAATCCACTGCGCCTGCTGCCGCCGGCCCTGCACCTGAACCTGCGCAACCACCGCAAGCTGCTGCTGGTCGACGGACGCGTTGGCTTCACCGGCGGCATGAACATCAGCCGCCGCCATCTCGCCGCGGACCCGACGCGACGCGTGCGCGTGACCGATCTGCACTTCGAGGTCAGCGGCCCGATCCTCGGCCAGCTCGCCGATGTCTTCGCCGACGACTGGCGCTACAGCACCCGCGCGCTGCCGCCGCCCCCTCCGGAGGCGCGCGATGATCCAGACGGATCGATGACCTGCCGGGTGATCGCCGACGGCCCTGACGAGGACTTCGATCATCTGTCGCTGGTGCTGCAGGCAGCGATCTCGGCGGCGCGCAAGCGCGTCCGCATCATGACGCCTTATTTCCTACCGCCGACCGAAGTGGCCGGCGAGTTGCGCGCCGCAGCCCTGCGCGGCGTCGAGGTCGAGATCATCCTTCCGGCCAAGAACAACCTGCCGTTCGTGCACTGGGCCAGCCGCCATCAGCTGTGGCAGCTGATGCGCTACGGCGTCAGCGTCCTCTATCAACCGCCGCCGTTCTGCCACAGCAAGCTGTTCGTGGTCGATGACTGCTACGCGCAGATCGGCTCGGCCAATCTCGACGCCCGCAGCCTGCGGCTGAACTTCGAACTGGCGCTGGAAACCTACGACGTCGCCTTCGCGCAGAACCTGGCCGCCCATTTCGAGGCCACCCGCGCGGCATCGACACCGCTCGAACCCGACGTTCTGCTCAATCGCAGCCTGGCGGCACGGACCCGCGACGCCTTCTTCTGGCTGTTCTCGCCGTACATGTAGCGTCGACGACGTGGCGGCCGGCCGCACTGCCCGGCCGCCACATGACCGCCTCGCTCAGCCGCGGGTGCCGCAGAGGGCGGATCGCCGCCGCCCGAGCAGGGCCGACGCCAGCAGCGCCGTAATCAGCACCGCCAGCGATCCGGCACCGAAGGCACCGCTGCCGAAGCGGCCAGCGTCGTCGCCGTCGTCGTCGCTGCCGCCATCCCCATCGCCGGGCGCCGCCGTCTCGAAGGTATACGTCCAGACATGACGGCCGAAGGTCGACGCGAACAGGCGCGTGTCGTCGCCCGGATGCAGCCGCAGCATCGTGACGGGTGAACTCGGCAGTCCCTTGCCGAGGACCGCCCACGTCGATCCGTCGAGATCGGCGGAGATAAAGGCGCCGATGTCGGTCCCGACCAGCAGCTGGCCGTCGCGGATGATCACGCTGTCGGTATGCACCGCCGGCAGGTTGCCGGAGATATTGACGAAGTGCGCTCCGGCGTCGGTGGACTTGAACACATTGCCGACACCGATATCCGGGTTCGGGTCGATGTACGACCCGGGCGGGCGCAGGTTCGACAGATAGCCGCCCAGGGTGACGTACAGCGTCGCCGGATCCTCGGGATCGATGGCAATGGACGTGATGAAGCGGTTGGGCAGGCCTTCGGCGGCGGCGAAGTGCCAGCCGTCACCGCTCTCGCGGCTGGGCGGCAGATCGCCACCGACATTGGTCGCCAGAACGTTGGCGAAGCCGTCGTCGTTGCCGGAGACCCCGCAATCGCCGCAACCGCCGACGTAGATCGCGTCGCCGAGCACGGCCATCGTGGTCGTCGTGCGCGTCGCGCCGGTGTCGGGATTGCTGCCGAGGTTGAACACCTCGACCCAGCCGCTGCCGCTGACCGTCTCGGCGCTGGCGGTCTCGTAGACCTCCTGCGCGCCGGTGACCATGTGCTGGGCATCGGTTGGGTCCATGCTGAACCAGTTGTCGAACATCGGGTTGGTGTAGCTCGGCGCGATCGAGGTCCAGGACTGGCCGCGATCGACGGTGCGCCGCAGTCCGCCGTTCTGGGATTCGGTGTAGGCGACGTCGCTGTTGTCCGGATCGACTTCGGCATAGAAGCCGTCGGCGCCGTAGTCCATGAAGCTCTCGCCGGTGTCGGGCTCGATATGTCCGGAGCCGTTGTCCTGCAGGCCGAACCACACGGTGCCGTCCTTGGCCACCGCCAGGCCGTAGGGCAGCAGCGCGTAGATGCCGGTGTTGGCGCCACCGTCGCCCCAGCCGTTGTTGTCGAGTTCGGCGCCGGCGTCCGCGCACTGCCTGAACACGCCGCCGTCACCGCCGGCGAAGAAGCAGACGCCGCCATCATCGGTCGGCACGAAGATCCCGGCGTGCTGATCGGGATGCGTCGTCGTCGTCGACGTCAGGTTGTAGTACTGGCCGATCACGCCGAAGTCCAGCGGCGACTGCTGCAGCAGGCCGTTGACCGGCACGTTGGTCAGCCGGTTCTGCCAGACCTCCTCGAGTCCGAACACCACGCGGGTCGGGTAGCCTCCGGCGGCGCGCGTCGGATCGGCCTGCACGTAGAGGTTGTACCAGGCCTGTACGCCGGGCTGGTACCCGAGCAGCGAGTTGAGCACCAGCGCCGAGTTGCTCAGCGGCTCGATGATCTCGAGCAGATCGGCGATGCGCACCCAGGAGGTGCCGAAGTCGTCCGACACATAGACACCGTTGAACACCGACGACAGCAGCAGGCCAAGCGGGTTGTCCATCGGCAGGTCCAGATACGGGAACCCGCCGTTGAACAGCACCGCATCCTGCACCAGCGCATAGAGCACATTGTGATCCTGCTCCGGGCCGTAGGCCCGCCCCAGCTCGATACGGCCGATGCGCGCCTGCTCCGGGAACCCGATCGGGCTCAGGCCGGACACCGCCGGATCATCGACGCGCTCGAAGCTGTCGACGCCACCGGTCGCGGAGCGGTACAGGCCGTTGGCGGGCGCCATCGGCGTGCCGTCCTGGAAGGTGAAATCGGAGCCGACGCGGAACCCGACCGCGGCGACCACCGGGCAACCCGCGTCGGCGCAGACGACGCCGGTGGTGCCGCCCGGCTCCTGCACGACGACGTCGGTGACGTAGTTGGTGAACTGGCAGACCCCCAGGGTCTCGACGCCCGCACAGGTCTCGGTGGTCGGCAGGCGCACGTTGACGTAGCTGCGCCCGGCGTCGGCGGAGCGGAACAGGCCCTTGCTGGTCGCGACGTAGACGATCTGCGGATGGGCAGCGTCGACCGCGGCCTGGAACGCCAGCGCCGCGTCCGGAACGCCGCTGGCCTGATGCCAGCTCGCCCCGAGATCGTCGGACCAGAACGCACCCAGACCGAGGTAGCCGGACGAGCCCATCACCGCCTCGCCGCCGGCGGCGATCAGGGTGCCGCCGCCGGCCGGGGTCCACGCCACCGCACCGATGTTCTGGCTCGGCAGAGGGTCGCTGACCGCGACCCAGTGATCGCCCAGCGTCCGCACCTCACCGTCGACCGCCTCGCTCATCCACACGCCGCCGCTGCCGACCGCGGCGAACAGGCGGCGGTGCTCGGCGTCGTAGGCGAAGTTGTCGACGCGCGCCGCCAACTGATCGTAGCCCTCGCCCGGTGCGCGCAGATTGCCGCTGCCGTAGGGGGTCCACGTCCCGTCGGCGCCGGCGATCGACGCCTTGGCGATGCTCATCGCGTCGCGCTGCGCGAGCGCGCTGCGCAGCGCGCCCGGCGCCACCGCGCCGGCCCTGCGGTAGTGCATGTCGTGCACCGCCATGATCTCGTCGGCCGGCTCGGGGTGTTTGCGCCAGGCGCAGCCGCCCTCACGCTCGGGCTCGGCTGCGGACACCGCCGCGACATCTCCAGCCGGCGCGCAGTCGGCAACCGCCGGATCGGCGAAACGGCCGTCGCTCCACAGCCAAACGCCCGTCGCCGCCACCAGCGCGGCGGCAGCACTCCATGCTTGCTTGTTCATCTGTTCCCCGTATCCCCGGTGCCGCAGGGCGCGGCACGTCTCGTTGTCGCGTCAGTTTCAGCAAACTCCGCGCCATGAACCGCGCGGACACCGACCGCAGCGCCGATCTTTGCCGCGACAGGACTTGGGGGCCAGAGGAAAAACCCGGGCTTGGGCCGAGGCTGCGCCCGGGGAGCGCCGTCAGTCGCCGCCGATGCGCACCAGGGTCCGTCCGGTCACCGTTCCGGCGATCAGCTCCTCGCACACCGCCGGCAGGTCGTCGAGCGCGACCTCGCGGGCGACGATGCGGTCCAGCGCCGCCGGCCTGAGGTCGGTCGACAGGTTGCGCCAGATCGCCTCACGCCAGGCACGCGGGCATTCGACCGAGTGGATGCCGAGCAAGGAGACGCCGCGCAGGATGAACGGCATCACCGTCGTGTGCAGCTCGTGCGACTGCGCCAGGCCGATGCTGGCGATGTTGCCCCACGGTCGGGTCGTGCGGGTCAGCCACGCCAGGGTCTCGCCGCCGAGGTTGTCGACCGCTCCTCCCCACAGGGCCGATTCCAGCGGCCGCGTGCCGAGGTTCAGGTCCTGGCGCGAGACGATCTTGTCGGCGCCCAGCGACTTCAGGTAGTCGTCGGCGACGCCCGCCTTGCCGGTCACCGCGTGCACGGTGAAGCCGGCGCGCTTGAACAGATCGATCGCGATCGACCCGACACCGCCGGTCGGTCCGGTGATCGCGATCGGCCCCATATCCGGCGCCTGGTGGTTCTCGAGCATCCGGCGCAGCGCCATCGCCGCGGTGAAGCCGGCAGTGCCGATCGCCATCGCCTCGCGCATCGTCAGCCCTTCGGGCAGCGCCACCAGGGTGCTGGCGGGAAGGCGCGCGTACTCGGCATACCCGCCGTCGAGCGCCTCGCCGATGTTGCAGCCGGTCGCGAGCACGCGATCGCCTGCGTGGTAGCGCGGATCGCTGCTGGACTCGACGATGCCCGCCAGATCGATGCCCGGCACCTTCGGATAGCCCTTCAGGATCCGGCCCTTGCCGGTCACCGCCAGGGCATCCTTGTAATTGATCCCGCTCCATGCGACGCGGACGACGACGTCACCCCTGGACAGATCGTCGACGCTCAGGGACTCGAATCGGGCAACGGTGGATTTGTCCTGCTGGTGGACCCGGAGTGCTTTGAACGTCGACATAACGAGTATCCTTGTGGCCGTGTGGGGGGATGTAATTCGATGGAGGGGCCGATTTCGACAGACAACACCGATGGCGCGACAATCCCGGTCTCCTCGTCGGAACGTCGCTTCGGTCCCGAACCGCTCATCAAGTTTGCCAGACCTGACATGTCCCAATACACCAAGAATCCCCCGCTCCTTGAAGCCGGCGTCTGCGCCGATCCGATCGAACAGTTCGATCACTGGCTCGGCGAGGCCCAGGCCGCCGGCATGATCGAACCCACCGCGATGACCCTTGCGACGGTCGACGCCAACGGACACCCGTCCGCCCGCATCGTTCTGTTCAAAGGCGTCCACGAAGGTGGACCGACCTTCTATACCAGCTACCGCGGGCGCAAGGCGCACGACCTCGAGGTCAATCCGAATGTGGCCCTGGTGTTCTGGTGGGACCGCCTGGAGCGGCAGGTCCGCTTCGAGGGCCGTGTCGCCAAGCTGCCGATCGACATGTCGCGCGAGTACTTCTACCAGCGCCCGCGCGAATCGCAGATCGGCGCGATCACCTCGCATCAGAGCCAGGTCGTCGCCTCGCGGGAAGCGCTCGACCAGCGCTACGACGACAACGTCGCACGCCTCGCCGGCGATGAGGTGCCGTTCCCGGATCACTGGGGCGGCTACCGCGTCGAACCGGTCGCGGTCGAATTCTGGCAGGGCCGTCTCGGCCGCCTCCACGACCGGCTCCGGTACCGCCGCGACGGCGCGCAGTGGGCCCTGGAACGCCTCGAACCGTGATCCGGCGGGCGCTCGCAACCGCCGGCCTGCTCGGACTGCTCGCGCCGGCGCAGGCCGCGACGGTCTATGTGCCGCGGCCCCAGATCGAACTGGCGGCGGCAAGGGCTCACATCGGCGCCAAGGCGCTGTCCGATCAGAGCAGCGCCATCGGCGCGATCGAGCGCGCGCGCCTGGAGGCGCTCGCAGACCCGCTGACGGCGGAGGCGCAGCTGCAGCAGATCCTGCTGATGCTGCGCGACGCCCCCGCACCCACCGCAGCCGCACGGCGGGCGGTCGCGGCCATGGCCGGGTACAGCGATCAGGTCCGGACCGATCCGATCGATCCGGATCACGGGCGCGGGCTCACGGTCCCGGCGTTCCAGATCGCGGCGACCGCGCGCGGCACGCTGCGACACTGGGACAAGCAGCGCTCCGGAGCGCTGATCGACCGGGCCCTGGCGACCGGTGATCTCGACGCGCTGCGTCAGGCCGATGCGGGCGCCCTGCTTGCCCGCGCCCGCAGCGGCAGCCGCGCCGACCTGGACCTGCTGATGCTCGCCGACCGGCCGGAACCCGCAATCCGCGCGGAGCTGGCGGAGCGGCTGCAGGACGCCACGCTGGCGACCGCGGTGCTGCGCGCGGCTCCGGACCCGGCCGGTTTCGAGCTGATCAGCACCGTCGCGGCGACGTTCCCGCCGGACACGGCGCTGACCGTGCTGCGCGATCCCGAGGCCGACAGCGGCTATCGCTCGGCCGCACGTCTGGCCCTGGCGCCCCTGGCCGCGCTGAACCCTGCGGTGCGCACATACCTGGACGCGACGCTCGGCGACCGCTGGGGTGCCGCCAGCGCCCAGGCGCTGGCCAATGCCGACGCCGTCGAAACCCTGATCGCGGCCGCAACCGGCCCGGCTGCCGGCGCGGCCCGGCAGCGTCACGCCGTGCTCGGACTGCAGTTGCACGGCAGCGCCGCCGCGCGCGACGCATTGAGCCGCATCGCCACGGACCCGCGCTACCCGGACGCGCTGCGCACGCAGGTGACCGCATGGCTGCAATGACCCGCTGGCTCGCGCTGGCGCTGGGCACCGCCTCCGGCAGCGCCACGGCCCAGATCCTGACGCTGACCGAGGATCAGTTCGGCGCCAACCAGGTTCCGCTCGGGTATCCGGTGCCGCTGCCGATCGAATCGCAGACGCCGGTCGACGGCTTTCGCGCCTACGCACCGCTGCGGGCGCACCTGGCGGATCTGGCGCTGGCCGGCGCCGACGTGACCGAAATCCAGGTCGGACAAAGCCTGAACCAGCGCCCGATCTATGCCTACCGTCTCGGCGACGCCGATGCACTCACCGTCGAGGGCCTGCCCGAGCCCGCGGCCCTGATCAACGGCACCATCCACGCCCGCGAATGGGCCAGCCCCGAGGTCAGCGCCGCGCTGATCGAGCGCTTCGCGGAACGGGCCGACGACGGCGGGCTGTACCGCTACCTGCTCGACAACCTGAACGTCGTGGTCGTGCCGGTCCTGAATGTCGATGGCCTGCTGCAGACCCAGCGCTACCCGACGCAGATGCTGCAGACCGAGTACAGCGGCGACCCGCAGCCGGACCAGCAGCAGTCCGAGCCCGAGGCCTATCGCAACTACCCGCGCGACGGGCGTTTTCGCCGCAAGAACATGAACGGGGTCGACGAGGTCCTGTGCGCCGCCGGGGATGCCGGCTGCACCGCGGACGGCATGAACGGCGTCGACCTGAATCGCAACAACACGCCCTACTTCGGATCCGGCAACCAGAACTCCGGTGCCGCCGGCGCGCTGCTGTATCGCGGCACCAGTGCCGCGTCCGAACCCGAGACGCAGGCACTGGACGCGGCCGCGGCGCTGGGGCCGACGGCGCGCCTGCGCCTCTTCATCGACATCCACTCCTTCAGCCGCGTCTACTTCGGCGTCGACACCGGCAACACCCGGCGCGATGCGATTGCTCGCAGCGTCGCCCAGGGCATGGCGGCCGCGACCGGCGCCGGCAACCGCTATCCCTACAGCCCCTCCCCCGCCGGGTATGGCATCGGCAGCACCGACGAGCATTTCGGTTACGGCTACCAGATTCCGGCCTACACGCTGGAAATCGAACCCAGCGCCAACGGTGGCATCGACTACGGCAGCTTCGGCTACCACCACGACGGCTTCGTGCTGCCCGCAGACCAGATCGCGCGGGTCCGCCAGGAACTGACCGCGGCGACAACGCTGGGCCTGTACCGCATGGCCGGCCCGCCGCTGCTCCGGCAGGTGCGGATCGAACGCGTCAGCGACGGCCATCCGGTATTCGTCGCCAGCTGGCAGCGCGACGGCAACCAGCGCCGGCAGACCGTCGAGACGCGCGAAACGCTGAGCCCGCAGGTCGAGTACCGCCTGTGGCTGGCCTTCAACAAACCGATGCGCGTCCGCAACGCCAGCGGCGCCGTGGTCCAGTACACCGGCCAGTCGGCAGACCCGATGCCGAGCGTTGCGATCACCGGCGCCGACGCCAGCGGGTCCGGCTTCAGCCATCCGCTCGACACCTCCGCCGGCCAGTGGCTCGGTGCAGCGGGCAACGCGCCGTCGGGGCTGTCGCGATACGCCGATGACAGTTACACGGTGACTTTCAGCATCCCCGACGCGGTTCCCGTCGATCAGGCCCGACGCGTCGGGCTGGCGGTGGGCGCCGAGGATTTCGCCGGCCAGGCCCTGGACGCCAATCCCAGGACGATCGGCAACTGGGACGGCGGCTGGACCGGCTACGAAGACAGCCAGGGCAATGACGACACCGACAGCGGCGGCGTCGACGTCACCATGCGGATCGTCGACGACGGCAGCCCGCTGCCGGGCCAGAGCGCCGGATCATCGGGCGGCGGCGGCGCCTTCGGCGGCGGCAGCCTGTTGCTGCTGGCGGGACTGGGGCTGGGGCGGTACCTGCGGCGGTGGCGGCACCGCCGCCGCTGAGCCGCCCACAAAAAAGGCCGGGCACCAGGCCCGGCCTTGCCAACAACATCGCTTGTCTAATTGACGACGGCCACCTGTTCGGCCTGCAGGCCCTTCTGGCCCTGCACGACACTGAACTGGACCTGCTGACCTTCCTGCAGGGTCCTGTAGCCTTCGCCAACGATCTGGCGGAAATGCACGAAAACGTCCTCCTGACCCGTTCCGCGCTGAATGAAGCCGTAGCCCTTGGCGTTATCGAACCACTTCACCGTGCCTGTTTCGAAATTAGACATACCCTTTCAACACTCCAGAAATACCAAACGGTCGCACCGTAAAACTGCGGACGAGTCATTTTTGAACGCCGACCCTTGCCGCACCCAACACGGGCATGGAAGCCCGGGTCATAACTGTAACGGCATTCGCGCAGACTGGAAAAGTGCCCAACGGATCGCATTCAGGGTGCATTCGGACGGGCTTTGACTATCATTCCCCCATTCCTCGGCTTCGATTACTGACGGAGAGCGCAGATGGCTTCATGGCCGCACCGCCGCACGATTGTCCTGACGGTCACCCTGATCGCCCTGATCAGCGCCTGCGCGACCTCCCCGACGGGACGCCGCCAGCTGCGGCTGGTGTCGGACGCCGAGATGTCGCAGATGGGCATCGCCGCGTTCCAGTCGATGAAGAAGGAGACACCGCCCAGCTCGAATGCACGGGTCAATCGCTACGTCCAGTGCGTGGCCGGCGCGATCACCCGCGAAGTCGGCGGCAACTGGGAAGTGCAGGTCTTCGATTCGAAGGACATCAATGCCTTCGCGTTGCCGGGCGGCAAGATCGGGGTCTATACCGGCCTGCTCAAGGTCACCGCCAACCAGGACCAGCTCGGCGCGGTCATCGGCCACGAAGTCTCGCACGTGCTCGCCGGCCACTCGGCCGCGCGGGTCTCCAACGAGATGGCCGCACAGCTCGGCGTGTCGGTGCTGTCGTCGGCCACCGGCATGTCCCCGGACATGATCGGCATGGGTGCCAACCTGCTCCTGCTGCTGCCGTACTCGCGCGGCGACGAATCCGAGGCGGACGTTCTCGGCCAACAGCTGATGGCCCGCGCGGGATTCGATCCGCGCGAGGCGCCCAAGCTGTGGCAGAACATGATGAAGGCCAGCAACGGCGCGCCGCCGGAGCTGCTGTCGACGCATCCGTCGCCCAGCACGCGCATCCAGGATCTCAACGCCAACCTGCCCAGGTTGATGCCGGTCTACGAGCAGGCCCGCGCCGCCGGCAAACGCCCGGACTGCCGGCCGTAGCCGGACCTCCCAACTATGCCGGGGTCGTGGCCGGTGACGGCCAGATATTGCCGTCGGCGATGTAATGACAGGCCGCACCTCCGCCGCCGGCAAGGCGGCGCATCCCGGGCACCTGACGCAGGCAGTGCTGGTCCGCCAGCGGACACCGCGAGGTGAAGACACAGCCCTGCGCCGGCATCGAGACATCCGGCGGCGGCCCGTCGAGCAACAACTCGCGTCGGCGCGCGGGATCGGTTCCGGGGGCGCTGGCCAGCAACGCCTTGGTATACGGGTGTCGGGGCTGCTCGAACAGGATCTGCGTCTCGGCCTGCTCCATCACCCGGCCGTAGTACATCACCAGTACACGCCGGGCCAGCGCGCGCACCACCGACAGGTCGTGGCTGATGAACAGCATCGACAGGCCGAACTCCTGCTGCAGGCTGCGCAGCAGTTCGAGGATCTGCTGCCGCGTCGTTGCATCCAGCGCCGACACCGCCTCGTCGCAGATCAGGATCTGCGGTTCCGGCGCCAGCGCCCGCGCGATGCCGACGCGCTGGCACTGCCCGCCGGACAGCTCATGGGGAAAGCGCTCCATCATCCCCGGCGTCAGGCCGACGCGCTCGAACAGCTCGGCGACACGCCGACGGCGCGCAGCGGGATCACGCTCGCCGCAGAGGAACTCCAGCGGCTCGGCGACGCTGTCGCCGACGCGCATGCGCGGATCCAGGCTGCCGAGCGGGTCCTGAAACACCATCTGCACCGCGCGGCGCACTTCGCGCCACTGCTGGGGCCGCATCCGGGTCAGCTCACGCCCGCCCAGCCGGATCGACCCGGCACCGGCCGGCACCAGACCGACCAGCGCCCGCGCCAGCGTCGATTTGCCGGAGCCGGACTCGCCAACCAGCCCCAGGGTCTCGCCCGGGTACAGGTTGAGGTTCAGCTCGTCGACGGCCCGCAGCCGCCGCGGCGGCCCGAACCAGCCCTTCGGTGGCTGCCGGTGCACGACCCTGAGTTGCCGAACCGCCAGCAGGGGCTCGGCGCCCGCGCTCAACACCTATTCAAGCAGGCTGCGCAGCATCCACGCGGTCTTTTCGTGGACCTGCATCCGCTGCGTCAGGAGGTCGGCACTCGGTTCGTCGCTGGCCTCGTCGACCAGCGGGAACATCTCGCGTGCGGTTCGCACGCAGGTCTCGTGTCCCTTGATCAACTCGGTGACCATCCGCTGCCAGTCCGGCACGCCGTCGGTTTCCTCGATCGAGGACAACTCGGCGAACGCGCGGTAGGTCCCCGGCGCCGGAAACCCGAGCGCGCGGATCCGTTCCGCGACCAGATCCACCGCGGTCGCCGCTTCGGTGTAGTGCTGCTCGAACATCAGATGCAGCGTGTTGAACATCGGACCGGTGACGTTCCAATGGAAGTTGTGCGTCTTCAGGTACAGGGTGTACTCGTCGGCCAGCAGGCGGCTGAGACCGTCGGCGATGCCCTTGCGCGCGTCCTTGCCAATCCCGATGTCGATCTTGGGCGCCTTCGCGCTGCCCTTGGATTTCGCCATTGCAGACTCCTTGGATGGATCGTTGGATCGACTGCCAGTGTAGAGAGCGGGCGCGCGCAGGAACAATCAATTCTGATTCGGATCGCGATTGAGATTCACAATCGCTCGATCTAGGCCGACAACAGCTTCGCCTTGCGGTAGTAGCTGAAGATGTCGTTGAGATTGCGCTTGGGCTTCCAGTCGTAGACCTCGCGGAAGTGCCGTCCGTCGATGATCACCGGATACTTGAAGTAGTTGATCAGGTACGGCGGGAAGAATGCATTCCAGTTCAAGGCGTTGCTGATCATCTTCGGCACCAGCGGGGGGATGCCCGGCAACGGCAGCTTGCGGCAGCCGCACTGCTCGACGGCCACCTGGTAGGCGACCCAGTCGTCCGGTGCGACGTTGTAGATGCCGGGCTGATTGCGCTCGAAGGCAACGACCATTGCATCGGCCATGTCGTCGACGTGCAGGAACTGCATCAACGGCGAGAAGCCCATCAGCACCGGCACCACCGGACGCGACAGCAGCAGCGACATGGTGTTCTTGACGCCCGGGCCGAGCACGTTGCACGGCCGCAGGATCGTGATGTTGAGCTCGGGATACTTCCACAGGTAGATCTGCGCCAGCGATTCGAGCTCGACCGAATCGACCAGATCCTGGGTGACCTCGCTGGCCTTGAGCGGCGCGTCCTCGTCGAGCAGCGCGGGGTTGTACGCGGATGCCCCGTAGACGAAGTAGGTCGAATGGATGATCACCTCGCCCACGCCGTACTTGCGGCACAGCTCCAGCAGCTTCTTGGTGCCGAGAACGTTGGCGTTGTAGCGACGCTGCCGGTCCGACTCGTGCGCGAACATGCGCCCGATGTGGATGACCGAATCGATCTTGTGGTTGCGGAAGATGTCTTCGAATCCGCGCTTGTGCATCTCGACCTTGTAGGACGGAATGCCGGCGTCGGTATCGACCTTGCGCCGGAAATCGACCGCGATGACATTGTGCTTGCCGTGCAGGCGCGCGATCACGCGTTTGGCCAGAGAGCCGGCGGCGCCGGTCACCAATACAGTCTTTTTGTCGTTCGAGGACATCAGTTCACAACCTTGTTAAGCCCGCACCGCGCTTCAGTAGACGCTGGTGCGCTGTTTGAGTCCCAAGTCAATGAGTTCGCGAATCCGGTCCTTGACCTGCTCGACCATCGTCGTGACGTTTTCCTCGCTCTCGACGTCGCCCTCAAAGTACATCGGCTCGCCGAAATTCAGGTAGACGCGTGCCGGCAAGGGCAATAGCGGACCGACCGGGATGTAAGGCACTCCCAGCAATCTCGCCAGCGGCCACAGATTGGCCAGAGACGGCATCGTCTCCTCGCAGCCGACCACGCCCACCGGCACGATCGGGGTCTTGTGCTGCAGGGCCAGGTGCATGAAACCGTTGCCGAAACGCTGCAGCTGGTAGCGGTGCTTGTAGAGCTTGCCGGAACCGCGGACCCCCTCCGGGAACACGATGATCGGCTCTTCCTGCTCGAGCATCTTCGAGCAGTTCAGCGGATCACCGATGACCGCGCCGATGGAGTTGAGCAGATTGCCGAGCCAGGGAACGGTCGGGAAGAAGCGCTCGATCATCGCGCGCGCCGCACGCGGGCCGTGCGGATTGGTGGCCATCGCGTACCCGATCAGCACGCCGTCCATCGGCAGCTGCCCGGAATGATTCGGAATGACCAGCACTCGCCCCCGCTCGGGAATGTTCTCGAGACCGTTGGCGGTGACCCGGAAGTAGTGCTCGTACATCCACTTCATGGTGCCAAGCGCGAGCTTCGCGGTATTTTCGTTGTAACCCCACGGGTCGTAACCGAAGGTGCCGACCGGCTTGGGAATGCGCGCGAACAGCTCGTCGAGTTCGGGCGTGACGATGCGCTGGTAGATCTCCTCGCGCGGGCTGATCGCGCTCAGATGCTTGAGTGTTTCGATATTGATCATTGTTCAGGCCGGCATTTTCGTGGCCGGCTTCTCCCCGCAAGGCTTTTCCCGGCTACGGTATGCGAAATCGGTGCCGAAATGAAGGGTGGGATCAGGGTTGGGGTACGGCGCACTGCACGTCGTCGCCGCACGACGGTCGAAGACCGGTCAATCCGCGATCGCCGGAGTCGGGTCGGCGCCTTCGGCTCGCGAGTGTTCACGCTGCTGCATTTGCCACAGACGGGCGTAGGCTCCGCCGGAATCCAGCAGCTCGGCATGCGTCCCCTGCTCGATGACACGCCCCTGCTCGATCACGACGATGCGGTCGGCATCGACGATCGTCGACAGCCGGTGGGCGATCACGAGGGTGGTCCGGTGTTCCGCCACTTCCCGCAGCGCATCGAGAATCGCCCGTTCGGACACTGAATCCAGCGACGAGGTCGCCTCGTCGAAGATCATCACCGGCGGATCCTTGAGCAGTGCGCGGGCGATCGCGACCCGCTGCTTCTCGCCTCCCGACAGCTTCAGGCCGCGTTCACCGACACGGGTCTGATCCCCCTCCGGCAGCTGCGCAATGAACCCGTCGAGATGGGCCAGGCGGATCGCCTGCTTGATCTCGTCCGCGGTGGCGTCCGGCCGGCCGTAGCCGATGTTGTAGGCCAGGGTGTCATTGAACAGCACCGTGTCCTGTGGCACGACGCCGACCTGTGTCCGCAGGCTGTCCTGCCGCAACTCGCGCAGGTCGCGTCCGGCGATGGTGATCCGGCCCGCGTCCGGGTCGTAGAACCGGAACAGCAGGCGCGCAAGCGTGGACTTGCCCGCACCGCTGGCCCCAACGACGGCGACCTTGTGCCCGGCCGGGATCGTGAAACTGACGCCATGCAGCACTTCGCGCTGCGGCCCGTATCCGAAGCGCACGTCCTCGAAGCGGACCTCCGGGGCCTGGTGTCGCAGCTCGATCGTGGCGGCGCCGTCGACCACCTTCGGCCGGACCTCGAGCAGCTTGAACATCCGCTGCATGTCGGCCAGCGCCCGCCGAATCTCGCGATAGACGAAACCCAGGAAATTCAGCGGGATGAAGAGCTGGATCAGGTAGGCGTTGATCGCGACGAAATCCCCCAGGGTCATGTCGCCGGCGGCCGTCCCGCGCGCGGCCATCACCATCATCCAGGTCAGGCTGCCAGCGACGATCAGGGCCTGTCCCGAGTTCAGCGTCGCCAGCGACATCCGATTGCGCTGCTGCGCCGTTTCCCACTGTGCCAGCGAGCGGTCGTACTCGTCGGCCTCGAAGCGCTCGTTGCCGAACAGCTTGACCGTCTCGTAATTCAGGAGGCTGTCGATGGCGCGCGTGTTGGCCCGGGAGTCGAGCCGGTTGGCCTCGCGCACGAAGCGGGTCCGCCACTCGGTCGTCACCACCGAGAATGCGATGTAGAGCACCACCGCAGCTGCGGTGATCAACGCAAACGCGACGCCGTAGTTGAACAACAGAATGCCCGCGACCAGCGCGATCTCGAGCAGGGTCGGCAGGATGTTGAACAGCATGAAGCGCAACAGGAAGCTGATTCCCGCCACACCGCGTTCGATGTCCCGCGACAGCCCTCCGGTGCGGCGGGACAGGTGATAGTCGAGGTCCAGGCGATGCAGGTGCCGGAACACCGACAGCGCCGCGCGCCGCATCGCCCGCTCGCCGACGCGTCCGAACACCACATCCCGCAACTCGCCGAACAGGACGTTGACCAGCCGCAGTGCGCCGTACCCGATCAGAAGCCCCAGCGGTACCGTGGCGACGCTGCCGCCCTTGGCGTCCAGCGCGTCGACGGCGTGCTTGAGCACCATCGGCAGCGCCGTGGCCGCCAGTTTGGCCGCGACCAGCAGCGCCAGGGCCAGTGCAATACGCCCCGGAAACTCCCGCATGTACGGCCACAGACTGCGCAGCACCCGCCAGTCGGGGGCGGATGCATCAGCCTCTGGAGATTCGGGAATACGGTTGTGACGTGACACGATTACGGAGCCGGACTGCGCGCACCCACAAGATGGGGGCGGACGCCCGACAACGCAAGCACGCCGCCCGCCGGCCAGGCTCCGTCGCCGGCAGAAACCTCAGGCGTTGGAGCTGTCGTTGATCTGGTCGATGGCGCGCAGCACGTCGGAGCGGGAGATGATGCCGACCAGACGGTTGTCCTCGACCACGGGATAGCGCTTGTAGGGGCGGTCGATGAACATCTTGGCGACTTCCAGAATGCTGGTTTCGGACTCCACCGTCACCGCGTTCTTGGACATGTAGTCCGCCACCCGCCCGCCAAGCACGCCATGGTAACTGGCGTGAATCGCGACATTCAGGCAATCGTGCTCGGACAGGATGCCGATGACGTTGCCGAGATTGTCCGTGACCGGAGCCCCGGAATAGCACCTGTCCACAAGCTTGTGGATCGCCTCCATGACGTCCATGTCCGGCGTGAACGTCAGCAGGCTCTCGGCCATGAAGTCCTTGACCGTGATCGAATGCAGCATGCGGATCTCCTCTCTCAACCGCTCCGATGCGGTTGTGTCATGCGCGTGGCGGCTCTCCGCCACATCCTTGCGTCTTGCCGCAGACCTCACAGGTATCACCGGTGAACGCCGCCTGGCTTGCGCAGGTTCCCTTCAGCTCGCGACCCCGCACCAGCCAGCCAAGCCCGAGGCCGGCCAGAGCCAGTCCGAACAGTACAAATACGGCGATGAAGGTCGTCATGGCTGCAGTGTCTCTCTGTTGCATCGGCAGGGCAAGAGGCCGGGCTCGCGCCTCGGGACTTACCCTACCGGGTATCGATTGTTCAGACCGGATTGGCGGGGATCCGGTTGGGTCCCGGCGACAAGGCCGGATCCGCCCCCGGCCACCCGTCCCCCGCAAATGCGGCTCCGCCCGCGCCGGACAGCGCCTGGAGCTCCGAACCGGCATCCCGGCCCGGATGACAGGCATCCGGGCGTTCGGACGCGCTGAAAAGTCGCACCTCCGGTGCGGCTCCGCCCGCGCGGGAACGTGCCTGGAGCACCGAACCGGCGTCCCGGCCCGGATGACAAGCATCCGGGCGTTCGGACGCGCTGAAAAGCGCCACCGGCGCTTTTCAAAGCTCGCGCGTCCTCACCCCCCGAAGTCGTCGAGCATGATGTCCTTGCGCTCGACACCGAGATCCAGAAGCATCTTGATCACGGCGGCGTTCATCACCGGCGGGCCGCACATGTAGTACTCGCAGTCCTCCGGCGCCTTGTGGTTCTTCAGGTAGTTCTCGTACAGAACGTTGTGAATGAACCCGGTGTAGCCGGTCCAGTTGTCTTCCGGCAGCGCGTCCGACAGCGCCACGTGCCATTCGAAGTTCTCGTTCTCCGCCGCGAGCATGTCGAAATCCTCGACATAGAACATCTCGCGCTTGGAGCGGGCGCCGTACCAGAAGCTGATCTTGCGCTTGGTCTTGAGACGCTTGAGCTGGTCGAAGATGTGCGAGCGCATCGGCGCCATACCGGCACCGCCGCCGATGAACACCATCTCCTTCTCGGTGTCGCGGGCGAAGAACTCGCCGAACGGACCGGAGATCGTGACCTTGTCGCCCGGCTTCAGGTTGAAGATGTAGCTCGACATCTTGCCCGGCGGCACGTCCGGCAGCTTCGGCGGCGGGCTCGCGATACGGACGTTGAGCATGATGATGCCGCGCTCTTCCGGATAGTTCGCCATCGAGTAGGCGCGCTCTACCGGTTCGTCGACCTTCGAGGTGTACTGCCACAGGTTGAACTTGTCCCAGTCCTCGCGGAACCGGTCGGCGACCTCGAAGTTCTTGTACTCGACGACATGCGACGGACATTCGATCTGGATGTATCCGCCGGCACGGAAGTTGACGTGTTCACCCTCCGGGAGCTCCAGCACCAGTTCCTTGATGAAGGTCGCGACGTTGTTGTTGGAGCGCACCGTGCACTCCCACTTCTTGACGCCGAAGACCTCCTCCGGAATCTCGATCTTCATGTTCTGCTTGACCGCAACCTGGCAGGACAGGCGATCGCACTCCTTGGCCTCGCGCTTGGTGATGTGGTTCAGCTCGGTCGGCAGGATGTTGCCGCCGCCCTCGAACACCTTGACCCGGCACTGCGCGCAGGAACCGCCGCCGCCGCAGGCCGACGGCACATACAGCCCGGCGCCGGCGAGGGTCTGCAGCAGCTTGCCGCCGACCGGAGCTTCGATCTCACGTTCGTTGTTGATCAGGATCTTGACGTTGCCGGCCGGCACCAGCATGTCCTTGGCGAACTGGATGATGACGACCAGCGCCAGAATGACACCGGTGAAGACCGCGACGCCGAGTGCGATTTCGAGAAACATGTCGCCCCTGCCCTTTAGAGTTGGATGCCCGAGAAGGCCATGAAGCCGAAGGCCAGCAGACCGGACGAAATGAACGTGATGCCCAGGCCCTGCAGGGCCGGCGGCACATCGGAGTACTTCAATTTCTCACGCACCCCGGCAAGCAGCGCGATCGCCAGCGCCCACGATGCACCGGACGAGACACCATAGACGCAGGCCTCGGGGAAGGTGTAGTCGCGCTCGACCATGAACAGCGTGCCGCCGAGAATCGCGCAGTTGACCGTGATCAGCGGCAGGAAGATGCCGAGCGCGTTGTAGAGCGCCGGCACGTACTTGTCGAGCGTCATCTCGAGAATCTGCACGGTCGCGGCAATCACGCCGATATACAGAATCAGACCGAGAAAGCTCAGATCGGTATCGGGCAAACCCGCCCAGGCCAATGCTCCCGGCTTCAGCACATACTGGAACAGCAGGTTGTTCAGCGGCATCGTCAGCGACTGCACCGCGATCACCGCGATGCCGAGACCGATGGCCGTTTCGATCTTCTTGGAAATCGCCAGGAAGGTGCACATGCCCAGGAAGAAGGACAGTGCCAGGTTTTCGATGAACAGCGAGCGGATCGCCAGATTCAGATAATGTTCCATCTCGTCGGATCCCCTGATCAGTGCGCGTCGACGTGCGGCTGGCCGGACTGGATCTTGAAGTCAGGCCTCTCGACCTGCTGCGGCTTCCACGTCCGGATGATCCAGATGATCATGCCGATCAGGAAGAACGCCGACGGCGGCAGCAGCAGCAAGCCGTTCGGCGTGTACCAGCCACCGTCGGTGACCAGCGGCAGAATCTCGAATCCGAACAGTTTTCCGGAACCGAACAGCTCGCGGAACGTCGCCAGCGCAACCAGGATCGCGCTGTAGCCCAACCCGTTGCCGAGGCCGTCGAGGAATGCCGGGATCGGCGGATTGCTCTGCGCGTAGGCTTCGAGCCGCCCCATCACGATGCAGTTGGTCAGAATCAGCCCCACGAAGACCGACAACGGCTTGGACGCCTCATAGGCCACTGCCTTGAGCGTCTGGTCGACCAGAATCACCAACGTCGCCGCGATCGTCATCTGGGCGATGATGCGGATGCTGCCCGGGATGAAGTTCCGAACCATGCTGTAGAACAGGTTCGAAAACGCGGTCACCGTCGTCAGGCCGACGCACATGATCAACGCCGTCTCCAGGCGCGAAGTCACGGCCAGTGCCGAGCAGATGCCAAGCACCTGCAGGATGATCGGGTTGTTGTCCGCGATCGGTTCGGTAACGATTTTCTTGATGGACACTTCAGACATGACTCACCTCAGGTTGCCGGCTGCGCGTCGGCGACGGAAGCGTGTTGCTGGGCGATGCGGTCGAGAAACGGCTTGAAGCCGGCATCCGACAGCCAGTAATGCACAAGGTTGGAAACGCCGTTCGACGTCAGCGTCGCGCCGGCCAGCGCGTCGACCTGATGGCCCGCTTCCGGGCTGTCGGGGTTGACGCCGCCCTTGACCAGATGCAGCGCGACCTGGCCCTGGTCCCCGTAGATCTTCTTGCCCGGCCACAGCGCCTTCCAGTTCGGGTTGTCGACCTCGCCGCCGAGTCCCGGCGTCTCCGATTGCTGGTAGAAGTTGATCCCGACCACAGTGTTGCCGTCGGCCTCGACGGCCAGGAATCCATAGAGCGTCGACCACAGCCCGTAGCCGCTGATCGGCAGGATCACGGTCTTGACCGAACCGTCCGGGTCGTACAGGAAGTAAACCGTCGCATACTTCGGCTTGTACTTGATCTTGGCGATATCCTCGTCGCCGGGGATCGTGCTGCCCCCCTGGGAGGGATCCTTGGCCGCGGCGTACTGGTTGTAGTTCGCCGGATCGATTTCCGGAGCGAACTCGCCGGTCTCGATATTGATGACCTTCGGCGTGACCTGCTCGAAGGCCTTGTCGAGATCGATCCCCGGCTCATAGAGATTGACCACGCTCAGGATGTTCTTGCGCTTGTCGTCGAGCTTGGCCGCCTGCTGCACCGGCCGCAGCGCGATCGCAGCAGCGGTCACCAGGACCGAACACACGAAACACAGGATGAACGCCACCCACAGGGCGTAGGCCTTGCTGTCTTTGGCCGCCATTGTGTCGCTTCCTCAGGCTGCGGCCAGCCGGCGCTGCCGGCGGGCGATGTTGGACTTGATCACCGCGTAGTCGATCAGCGGCGCGAAGATGTTGCTGAGCAGGATCGCCAGCATCACGGACTCCGGAAACGCCGGATTGACCGTCCGCACCAGCACCACCAGGAATCCGCAGAGGGCCCCGAAGACCCAGCGCCCGGTATCGGTATGCGCGGCCGACACCGGATCGGTCGCCATGAACATCATGCCGAAGGCGAAACCGCCGACGGTCAGGTGCCAGTACCACGGGAACGAGAACATCGGGTTGCTGTCCGAACCGATCATGTTGAACAGCAGCGCGGTCACCACCATGCCGGCGAACATGCCGAACACGATGCGGTAGTTCGCGACCCCGGTCAGCAGCAGGAACGCGCCGCCGACGAAGATCGCCAGCGCGGATACCTCGCCGATGCAGCCCTGCTCGACGCCGAGGAAGGTCTGCATCCAGGTGATGCCGCTATCCTTGACCGCGTCGAGGCCGCCGAGCTTGGCGATGCCCAGCGTCGTCGCCGAGGTAAAGCCGTCGACCGCGGTCCAGATCGTGTCACCGGTCTGCTGCGCCGGATACGCGAAGTACAGGAACGCACGGCCCACCAGCGCCGGATTCAGGAAGTTCTTGCCGGTGCCGCCAAAGATTTCCTTGCCGATCACCGTGCCGAAGCTGATGCCCAGCGCGACCTGCCACAGGGGTACCGTCGGCGGCAGGATCAGCGAAAACAGGATCGAGGTGACGAAGAAGCCTTCGTTGATCTCGTGGCGGCGGATCGTCGCGAACAGGACTTCCCAGAATCCGCCGACGACGAAGGTCACGGCATAGACCGGCAGCCAGTACCAGAACCCGTGCCAGAAGCAATCCCAGATGCTGTTGGGATCGGCCCCGACGCCGAACAGGTGCAGGACGCCCCAGCGCCAGCCTTCGACGTGCGTCTGGCCGAGCGCCGCGAGTGCGGTATTGGCCTGGTAGCCCACCGCCCAGCAGCCGACGGCGATCGCCGGGAAGGTCGCCAGCCAGACGTAGATCATCACCCGTTTGAGGTCGATGCCGTCGCGCACGTGCGGCGCGCCGCGGGTCACGTCGCCCGGCGAGTAGGCGATCGTGTCGACCGCCTCGAACAGGGGGTAGAACTTCTCGAAGCGGCCGCCCTTCTTGAACAGGGGCTCGACGCGGTCGAGAAATGTACGGATTGCGGACATACGAACGCTTCCTTGGTTGGCGTGGGCGGCCCCGTTGCCGCACACGACACTTTCAAATATCCGTCGACGGCGGTTCATACCGACCGCAGTCGATTAGCGATGTTCAACCGGCCGCCGCAGCAATGCGGCTCCCGGCTTGAGCCAGTCCCACAGCCGGGTTGCCCCGGGATACCCGAAAACCCACCCGCGGGTTCCCGTGCGGACCGCCTCTCGGCGGTGCAGCGCCGCGTCGAGCGACGCTGCTGGAATTCAAAAAGCCCTGTCTGTGAGGCTTTTTGACTCCCGCCCCGAAGCAGAGCTTCGGGGCGTTCGCTCATCCTTCCTGCTCGATCTGCTCGAGATTGGCGCGCAGAATCGGGCCGTAGTCGTGCTTGCCGACGCAGACGAACGAGCACAGCGCCAGATCTTCCTCGTCCAGCTCCAGCGCACCCAGCGCCTGAGCGGTGTCGGTGTCGCGAACCAGCAACGAACGCAGCAGCGGGGTGGCCAGCATGTCCAGCGGCATCACCCGCTCGTAATTGCCGATCGGCACCATCGCGCGCGGCGAACCGTTGGTCGACGTATTCAGCGCCATGCGGCGGCTGCCCCGGCTCAGCGCCGAGAGGAACACGTTGAGCGCCGAGAAGCGGTCGCCGGCCGGATTGATCCAGCCCAGGAAGCGCCGTTCGCGCCCTTCCGACAGCACCGCGATCTGCGTGTGATAACGGCCCAGGTAGTTGCCCCAGCCACGCGCCTCGCGCCCACCGAAGACCGAGCCCGACAGGGGCCGCGACTCACCGGACCGGATCTGCGGCGTGATGATCTCGCTGACGCAGGCGCCGACGCGGGTGCGCAGCAGGCGCGGCTTCACCACCTGGGGGCCGCCCAGGGCGATGATCCGCTGGGTGTCGATCTGCCCGGTCGTGAACAGACGCCCGACGGCGGCCACGTCCTGGGGGCCGACGTACCAGTTGGTGCGCGCGGCGCCGACCGGCTTGAGAAAATGCATGTGGGTGCCGACCAGTCCTGCGGGATGCGGGCCATCGAACTCGGCGACCCGGATCTGCTTGATCTGCGGCACCGGAATCTCGGCGCCCGGGCGCTTGCAGACGAAGACCTCGCCCTCGGTCAGACGGGCCAGCACGCGCAGGCCGTTCTTGAAATCCTCTTCGCGGCCCTTGAGGGCCACGGCCGGATCGGCCGCCAGCGGGCGCGTATCGATGCACGGCACGAAGATCGCCGCCGGCGTGCCGTCGATCTTCGGCACCCGCGAGTACGGGCGGGTCCGGATCGCGGTCCACTGCCCCGACAGACGCAGCTGCTCGCGGACGTCCTCCGGCGGCAGGCTGTCGAGCTCACCCGCCGACCAGGACTTGAACCGCTCCTGATCGTCGCCGTCGATGCGGATCACGACCGACTGCAGCACGCGCCGCGCGCCACGATTGATCGCGACGACCTCGCCGCAGGCGGGCGCCGTATGCAGGACGCCCGGGCGCCGCTTGTCCTCGAATAGCGGCTGACCGAGCTTCACCCGGTCGCCGACCTCGACGTACATCGTCGGTTTGAGGTCGATATAGTCGCCGCCGACCACGCCGACAGTGGTCACCGCAGGCGCGTCTTCGACGCTCTGTTCGGGGACACCCTGAATCGGCAGGTCGAGGCCCTTTTTAAGCTTGATGCGCGTGACATCCACCAGCGGGCCACCTGTATCTCGGGAGAAAAGCGCGGGGATTTTAAGCAATCACCGCCGCTCCCGCCAGAGCGGGTACCGCTTTCGGACGATGTCGGATGCAATCAGTTGAGGCTGGACAGCGCCTGAGTGACCCCTGCCAGCAGCGATTGCGGCGCCACACCGAACCCCAGCAACAGCGCGGTCAGCACCACCAGCGCGGCGCCGGCGGTGAGGCTGGTCTCGGACAGAACCCCCTCGCGGCGCATCCCCCCGGGACGAGGCAGAAACTGCACCACGATGAGGCGCAGGTAGTAATAGAGCCCGATCGCGCTGCCGATCACGACCGCCAGCGCCAGCGCCCAGGCCTGCTGCTCGACCGCCGCAGCCAGGACGTAGAACTTGGCCAGAAAACCCATGGTCAACGGCATGCCGGCCTGCGCCAGCAGCATCGGCGTGAAGGTCGAGGTCACCAGCGGACGGCGCCAGAACAGGCCGCGATAGTCGTACAGATGGTCCGCGTCCTCCCCGGTCGCCGGCTCCGACAGCACCGTGATCGCCCCGAAGGAGCCCAGGGTCATCACCGCGTAGCTGGCGACATAGACCAGCACCGCCTCGCGCGCGGTCGCGCCGCCGACCAGAAACGGCACCAGCAGATAGCCGAAATGCGCGATCGACGAGTACGCGAGCACCCGCTTGACGTTGTTCTGCACCAGCGCGGCCAGATTGCCGACCGCGATGCTCAGCACCGCCAGCAGCGCCAGCATCTGCGCCAGTGCCGGTGCCTGTTGCAGGGCTGCCGCGTCGAGCCAGCGCAGCAGCAGCACCGCGACCGCGCCCTTGGACACCGCCGCGAGGAAACCGGCGACCGGCGCCGGCGCGCCGTGGTAGACGTCCGCGGTCCACAGGTGGAAGGGCACGATGCTGAGCTTGAACGCCAGCCCGGCCCAGACCAGGGCGACGCCGGCCCAGGCCAGCGAGCGGTCCGCGGACGACGACAGGCTCGAAAACGCCACGTGCAGCGACTCGAACTGGAGATGACCGGTCGCCGTGTACACCAGCGCCAGCCCGAACATCAGCGCGCCGGACGCCGCCGCCGACAGCACCAGATACTTGATGGCCGCCTCCAGCGGCAACGTGTGTCGATGGGGGTAGGCGATCATGCCGAACAGGGCCACGCTGAGCGTCTCCAGCCCCAGCACCAGACTCGCGGCATGGCGCGCGGCGCACAGTGTCATCGCCCCCAGCGCGGCGATCAGCAGCAGCAGGTAGATCTCCTCCCGGTACCCGCCCAGGGATTCCACGTAGCCGTAGAGCAGCAGCACCGTCAGCGCACCGCAGACGGCGACGATCGCCATGCCGAAGCGCGCGTAGTCGTCGAACAGCAGCAGCGGCGTCACCCCGACCGTCGGTTGCGGCAGCAGACAGGCGGCGAAGGTCAGCACGAAGCCCAGCGTGGTCAGCTGCGCGACGGCGCGGTGGTTGCGGCTGCCGGCGACCAGCAGCATCACCAGGACGATGCCGGCCGCGATCAGCAGCAACGGCAACCCGGCGATCAGCTGGGTCTGGACGGTGGCGCTCATGGGCCGGGCACCCCCAGGGCGTACCAGTGCCCGATCTGGCTCAGTGGCGCGCGCGCCAGATCCAGCACCGGCTGCGGAAACAGCCCGAGGATCAGCAGCGCCAGCATGATGCCGGCCATCATCGCCTGCTCACGCGCGGTCAGGTCCTCGACCGGGCGGGTATCCGCCGCCGGGCCGTGCAGGGCCTTCTGCACGATGTACAGCGAATAGACCGCCGCCAGGATCAGTCCGGTCGCCGCCAGCGCCGTCGTCCATGGACGCACCGCGAAACTGCCGAACAGTACCAGGAACTCACCGACGAAATTGCCCAGCCCGGGCAGGCCCAGCGATGCCAGCGCAAAGAACATGAGAGCGGTGGCATAGTGTGGCGCGCGGCGGGACAGCGCCCCCATCGAGCCGAGTTCGCGCGTGTGCAGGCGCTCGTACAACTCCCCGCAGAGGATGAACAGCCCCCCGGTCGCCAGGCCGTGCGCCAGCATCAGCGTCAGCGCGCCCTGCAGTGCCAGCGTGGTCCCGGCGTAGATGCCCAGCAGCACGAACCCCATGTGCGACACGCTGGTGTACGCCACCAGCCGTTTGATGTCGGTCTGCACCAGCGCCAGCTTGGCGCCGTAGAGAATGCCGACCACCCCGAGCGCCATTGCGATCGGCGCGAACTCGCGGGACGCCGCCGGGAACAGCGGCAGCACGAAGCGCAGCAATCCGTAGGCCCCGGTCTTCAGCAGCACGCCGGCGAGGTCGACCGAACCGGCCGTCGGCGCCTGCGAATGCGCGTCCGGCAGCCACGGGTGCAGCGGCACGATCGGCAGCTTGACCGCGAAGGCGACGAAGAAGGCCAGCATCAGACCGTATTCCTGTGCCGTGCTCAGCGGGGTGTGCAGCAGATCCTCGTAGCTGAAGCTCCACTGCCCGCTGTTCTGGTGGTGCACCCAGACCAGCGCCAGGATCGCGATCAGCATCAGCAGCCCCGCGGCCTGGGTGAAGATGAAGAACTTGGTCGCGGCGTAGACGCGCGAGTGGCCGCGCTGCGCACCCGCGGTACTCGAATGCCCCCACAGCGCGATCAGGAAGTACATCGGCACCAGCATCACTTCCCACAGCGCGAAGAACAGGAACAGGTCCAGCGCCATGAACACGCCCATGACGCCGGCCAGATTCCACAGCAGGTTCAGATGAAAGAAGCCGACGTACTGCTGGATCTCCCGCCACGAGCAGGCCACCGACAGCACGCCGAGCACGCCGGTCAGCAAAACCATCAACAGGCTCAGACCGTCGATCCCGAAGTGGAAGGTGATCCCCCAGCGCGGAATCCAGTCGAGCTTGAACTCCAGCAGCCAGACCGGTGCGTCGGCAGCCGGCAGCACACCGGGGACATCGGCGTGCTTCCAGATCCACAGCGCGATGACGCAGGTCGCCGCCATCGACAACAGCCCGATCCAGCGCGGCCAGGTCAGCGACAGCCGCTCGGAATACCACGCCAGCAGACCGCCGACGAACGGGATCGCGACCAGCGCCGGCAGCAGCCAGGAATTCAGTTCCATCGCACCGCTCCGAGCAGCAGCACCATGCCGAGCGCCATCGCCACCGCATACCAGCCGAGCCGGCCGGTCTGCAGGCGCAGCGTGCCCCGATGCAGACCGACGAGCAGACGCACCAGGAGGCCGTAGGCCTGATCGACGACATCGGCGCGGTTGAGCCGGGCCAGGCCGTACAGCGGCCTGACGAACAGCGCGTCGTACAGCGCGTCGAAGCCCCAGCCGCTCTTGGCCCAGGCGCGCAGGCCCTGCTCGGCCGGCGCGGCCTGCGGGCTGCGCCCATACCAGAACCAGGCCAGGGCGATCCCCGCCAGCCCCGCCGCCACCGCGACCAGCTCCGGCAGATGTCCACTCTCCTCCCCGGACTGCACGGGCAGCACGGCGGACAGCGGCAGGCTGATCAGGCCGCCGCCGATCGACAGCAGCATCAGCACCGACAGCGGCACCTTCATCCGGCGGCTGTCGACCTGGTGGGCATGCGCATGCTCGCCGCCGAAGAACACGATGAAGATCATCCGGAACGTGTAGAGCCCGGTCAGGAAGGCGCAGGCCGTTCCCATCGCCCACCACAGGTGGTGCCCCCCGCTCCAGGCGCCCGCCAGGATCGCCTCCTTGCTCCAGAACCCGGCGGTCACCACCGGCAGCGCCGCCAGCGCCGCGCCACCGATGATGAAGCTCCAGAACGCGAACGGCAGCTTCCGCCACAAACCGCCCATGCGGAAGATGTCCTGTTCGTGGTGGCAGGCGAGGATCACGCTGCCCGAAGCCAGGAACAGCAGCGCCTTGAAGAACGCGTGGGTCATCAGATGGAAGATCGCCGCCTGCCAGGCCCCGGCACCCAGGGCCATGAACATGTAGCCGATCTGGGACATCGTCGAATACGCCAGCACCCGTTTGATGTCGGTCTGCGCCAGCGCCGCGCCGCCGGCCAGCAGCAGCGTCACCGCCCCCACCCAGCCGACCACCTCGAGCGCGCCAGGGGCCAGCAGGTAGAGGCCGTTGAGGCGGGCGATCAGGTAGACACCGGCGGTGACCATCGTCGCCGCATGGATCAGCGCGGATACCGGTGTGGGGCCCGCCATCGCGTCGGGCAGCCAGGCCTGCAGCGGCAGCTGCGCCGATTTGCCGACCGCCCCCCCGAGCAGCAGCAGCGCGATCCAGGTCGGCATCGCCGAATCGCCGGACCAGACCAGCGGCGCGACTTCGAGCAGACCGCGGATGTCGAGCGTGTGCAGCTCCCGGTAGAGCAGGAACAGGCCGATCGCCATCGAGGTATCGCCGACGCGGGTGGTGATGAAGGCCTTGCGTGCGGCGCCGCCGTTGGCGGGATCGTCGTTCCAGAAGCCGATCAGCAGATAGGAACACAGTCCCACGCCTTCCCAGCCCAGGTACAGCAGCAGCAGATTGTCGCCGAGCACCAGCAGCAGCATCATCGCCACGAACAGATTCATGTACGCGAAGAACTGGCGGTAGTGCGGATCTTCGCGCATGTAGCCCGACGCGTAGGCGTGGATCAGCGCGCCAACCCCGGTGATCACGCCGGTCATCGTCAGCGACAGGCCGTCGAGATACAGCGCGATGCGCGGGGTGAAGCTTTCGAGCTGCACCCAGCTCCAGAGGATCTGCAGCTGCGGTTGCGGATCCTGCAGCCAGTTCCAGCCGAGCAGCGCCGTCACCGCCGCCGCCGCCCCGACCGAGCCGATGCCGAACGCGGTCACCAGCGCCTGCGGGATCCGCGTCCACAACAGCAGCACGGTTGCGCTGACCAGCGGCAGCAGCACCACGTAATGCAATGACGTCGCCGCCGTCACGCCTTCATCCTCGCGATGACGTCGTGGTCGAGCGAGCGGAAGCGGCGATGGATCTGCAGCAGCAGCGCCAGCCCCACGGCCACCTCGGCGGCCGCGAGCGTCAGCACCAGCAGGAACATCACCTGGCCGTCGGGCTCGGCCCAGCGCGCGGCGCCGACGACAAAGGCGAGGCCGGCGGCGTTGAGCATGATCTCCAGGCACATCAGCGAGAACACCAGTCCGCGCCGGATCAGCAGCCCGGCCAGCCCCAGCGCGAACAGCAGCGCACAGACGGCCAGCGCGTGCAGCAGCGGTACCGTGCTCACGCGCGTCCCCGACGCGGGGCGTCGCTGCGGCCGAGGTGATAGGCCGCGACCAGCCCCGCCAGCAGCAGCATCGAGCCGAGCTCGACTGCCAGCAGGTAGGGCCCGAACAGCGCGACGCCGACCGCCTTTGGACTGACTTCGCGCACCGCCACGATCGTCGATTGCAGCGGCTCCATCATGCCGATCAGCAGGCCCAGCAGCACGCCGGACAGGACCGCTGGCCCGAACCAGTAGCGTGCCTGCAGCCACGCCCGGGCATCCGGCCGGGTGCCCGGCCCGAGATTGAGCAGCATCACGACGAACACGAACAGCACCATCACCGCGCCGGCGTAGACGATGACCTCGAGCATCGCCGCGAACGGTGCCCCCAGCGTCAGCATCATCGCCGCGACGCCGAGCAGCGAGACGATCAGGTACAGCAGCGCGTGCACCGGGTGGCTGCGCGTGATCGCCAGCAGCGTCGCCGCCACCGCCACCGCCGACGACAGATAGAAGAATGTCGTCACGGCATCAGGCTCCTCGGATCGACCGGCGGATCCTCGTGCCGGGCCTCGCCCTTGTCCTTGCCCGCGATCGACAGGCCGGCGACGCGGTAGAAACTGTAATCGTGGTACTTGCCGGGGCCGCTGATCAGCAGGTGCTGCTTTTCGTAGACCATGTTGCGGCGGTCGTACTCGGCCATCTCGTAGTCCGGCGTCAGCTGGATCGCGTAGGTCGGACAGGCCTCCTCGCACATGCCGCAGTAGATGCAACGCGAGAAGTTGATGCGGAACCACTCCGGGTACCAGCGGCCGTCGGGCTTCTCGCCCTTCTGCAGCGCGATGCATCCGACCGGGCAGGCCACCGCGCACAGGTTGCAGGCCACGCAGCGCTCCTCGCCGTCGGGGTCGCGGGTCAGCACGATGCGGCCGCGATAGCGCGGTGGCAGATACGGTTTCTGCTCGGGGTAGCTGATCGTCGCCTTGCGCGCGAACAGATGGAGGAACACCCGCCACAGTGACAGACACTGGGTGTAGAAGCCGTCGGCGAGATGGCGCAGCGCGGCCCTCACGACCCCGCCTCCATCAGCACCCAGGCGCCGGTGATCGCGACGTTCAGCAGCGACAGCGGCAGCAGCACCAGCCAGCCGAAGCGCATGAACTGGTCGTAGCGCGGGCGCGGAATCGCGGCCCGCAGCAGGATGAAGAACAGGATGAAGACGCCGGTCTTGAGCACGAACCAGACCAGCGGCATCCACGCCCAGCCGAAGGTCGGCCCGAGCCAGCCGCCGAAGAACAGCACGCTGAGCAGCGATGCGCTGAGGATCACGCTGACGTACTCGCCGACGAAGAACATGCCGAACTTCATGCCCGAGTACTCGGTGTGGAAGCCGGCGGTCAGTTCGTGCTCGGCCTCCGGCAGATCCAGCGGCAGGCGATGGGTCTCGGCCAGCGCCGCGATCATGAAGATCACGAAACCGAGGATCTGCGGCCCGATGAACCAGCCGTCCTGCTGCGCCAGCACGATGTCGTTGAGGCTGAAGCTGCCGGCCTGGATCACCACCCCGACCAGCGACAGGCCCATGAACACCTCGTAGCTGACGGTCTGCGCGGTCGCGCGGATCGCGCCGATGATCGCGTACTTGCTGTTCGACGCCCAGCCGCCGAGCATCACCGAATACACCGCCAGCGAGGTCATCGCCAGCACGAACAGGAGGCCGACGTTCCAGTCCCCGGCGATCTGCAGATGCGGCGTGATCGGCACCACGGCGACCGCCAGCAGGATCGTCGCCATCACGATCGCCGGCGCCAGCACGAACACGGTCCGGTCGGCGAACGGCGGCACCCAGTCGTCCTTGGTGAAGATCTTGATCATGTCGGCGACGACCTGGCCGATGCCGAGGAACCACAGGCGATTCGGGCCCCACCGGTCCTGCCAGAGTCCGAGCGCGCGACGCTCGACCCAGATCAGCATCGCCGCGGTGCCGACGACGGCGCCGAGGATGCCGACCACCATCATCACGTCGCCGATCATGCGCCCGCTCCCGCCACGCCGATCACGGCGCCGACGCCCAGCGTCGGCATGCCCGGCATGCCGCGGGGGATTCCGGCAATCCCGACCGGCAGGCCCGGATCGACCCGCAGCTGTGCCTCCCACTGCTGGCCCGCCGCCGTCCATTGCGGGCGGTCGCCGGCGGCCAGACCCAGCCCGGCGGCCGTGTCCGGATGCAGGACCACATACGGCTGCGGCATGCGCTCGGCGATCGCCGCGCCTCGCGCCGACAGCTCCTCGGATCCGAACAGTTCGTACAACCAGACCGCCTGCAGCGGCTGGGCCTCGCTGCGCGGCGGGCGGTCGAAGTAGGCCCCGCCCTGCCCCGGCTCGATCAGGCGCACACCCGGATCGCCGCCCCGCAGCGAACCATTGATCTCGTCCTGGAACTTGCTCAGCGACTGACCGGAGTTCCAGCGCGGCGCCCAGAAGATCGGAATCTCGGCGGGCGGCAGGCCGACCCGCGCGCCCTCCATCGAGAACGCCAGCGGCGAATCGACGTCCTGCGGCGGCTGCGGCTCGTGGATGTCGCGCGCGGCATTCATCGCGGTGCGCCCGCTGTACCGGTGCGGCTGGCGCGGAATGCGCTGACCGGCGATGCGGAAATCATGACCCGGCGCGGCGGCGACGATGCCGGCGAGGGCGGGGGCGGATGCCGCGCAGGCCGCGGTCAGCTCGTCCAGGGTGTTGCCGAGGTCGCGTCCGAGCACCGCCGCGGTGCGCTGCAGCCATCGCCACGACGCCGGCCGCTGCGCGTCCTGCGGCACGAATACCTGGAAGTAGCGCTGCGCACGCCCCTCGAAATTGACCATCGTACCGTCGGCCTCGGCGAAAGCCGCGGCCGGCAGCTGCAGATGGGCGTGGGCGCCCAGCGGCGTCGCCAGCGCATCGATCACGACCAGATGCTGGATCCGGGTCAACGCCGCATCGAGTCGCGGCGCCGGCAGGCGCCGGTACAGATTGTTCTCGAGCACCACCAGCGTATCGACCTCACCCGCCTCGATCCGCGCCAGTGCCGCGTCCAGATCGTCGCCGCCCAGCAGGGCGCTGCCATAGCTGTTGCACTCCGCAGGCAGCAGCGCGATCGACGGACTGCGCTGGCGTCGGTGCAGCGCGATGCAAATGTTTGCCGCCGCCTGCAGCAGCGCGGCCGATCCGGTGGACGATCCGCCGATGATCAGCGGCCGCTCGGCCGCGACCAGCACCTCGGCGATCTCGTGCGCCAGATGCAGGGTGTCGTCGTCGATGCCGGGCGCGCGCGGCTGGGCGTGGTCGAGCTGATGGACGATGGCCTGCGCGAGCTGCGCCAGATCCTCGGGCCGGCCGCGGTGGCAGCGCCGCGCCAGTTCGTCGAGCCCGGTCGGCGCGGCGCTGAGCACATACAGCGGGCTGTTCTGCGTCTGCGCCATCAGGCGCACCGAATGGTCCTGCCAGCGCGGCACGTGTGCCGCGTCGGCCAGCTCGAAACCATGCTGGCGCACCGACTGGCGCACCGCCAGAGCGATCCGCGCCGAGGTCTGCAGCAGATCCTCGCCGAGCACGAGCACGGCGTCGGCCTGCTCGATGTCGCGCACCGACGCGATCCGCGCCGGCCCGGCCGCCAGGATCGACAGCGCCAGCGTGTCCAGCGCGGCGTCCTCGCGGGTGCCGCGATAGAAGTTGGACGCACCCAGCAGCTCGCGCAGCGCGTAGTTGGCCTCCAGCGACGCGCGCGGCGAGCCGATGCCGATGACGCGACCGGCGTCGATCCAGGCCGCCAGGCCCTGCGCGGCCTTGTCGGCGCTCAGCGCGTGCTCGGACGCGCCGGGGGCGCTGCGCCCGGTTGCTTCGCGGGGGCGCGCCTCGTCATTGACGTACTGATAGCCGTAGCGCCCGCGATCACAGAGGAAGTAGCCGTTGAGCGCACCGTGGTAGCGGTTCTCGACGCGCTTGATCCGGCCGTAGCGCTCGCCGGGCAGGATGTTGCAGCCGACCGCACAGTGATGGCACACGCTCGGGGCCTGCTGCAGATCCCACTTGCGCGTGTACGACTCGCCATAGGGCTTGTCGGTGAACACCCCGGTCGGGCAGACCTCGACCAGATTGCCGGAGAACGGGCTTTCCAGCGTGCCGTCGGCCTCGCGCCCGAAATAGACGTGGTTGTGCGCGCCGAACACGTTGAGATCGGTACCGCCGGCATACTCGCGATAGAACCGCACGCAGCGATAGCAGGCGATGCAGCGGTTCATCTCGTGACCGATGAACGGGCCCAGATCCTGGTTGCGGTGCGTGCGCTTGGTGTGGCGGTAGCGCCGGTAGTTGTGCCCGGTCATCACCGTCATGTCCTGCAGGTGGCACTGGCCGCCTTCCTCGCACACCGGACAGTCGTGGGGATGATTGGTCATCAGCAGCTCGATCACCGCCTCGCGCATCTCCACCGCGTCGGCGTGCTCGACCGCGAAGCGGCTGTTGTCCGCACACGGGGTCATGCAGGCCATCACCACCCGCCCCTGGGTGTCGTTCTCGTCGCGGAACTGGGTGACCGCGCATTGCCGGCACGCGCCGACGCTGCCCATCGCCGGATGCCAGCAGAAGTACGGCAGGTCGATGCCCTGCTCCAGCGCCACCTCCAGCAGGTTGCGCCGGGGGTCGACCTCATACTCGCGACCGTCGATCCAGATCCGCGCCATGCTCAGCCCCCCGCGCCGTCGCCGCCGACCGCGGCGCTGAAATCGTCCGGGAAGTACTTGAGCGCCGACTGCAACGGCTCCATCGCACCGGGCGCGTGCGGACAGAAGGTGCGCCCCGGCCCGAGCAGGCGCGTCTGCTGCCGTAACAGCTCGATGTCGGACGCCCGCGCCCGACCGGCCTCGAAGTCGGCGAGGATCCGCTCGGTCCACGGCAGACCGTCCCGGCACGGCGTGCACCAACCGCAAGACTCGCGCGCGAAAAAGGTCTCCAGGTTGCGCAGCATCGCCATCAGCGGCGTCCGGTCGTCGAGCACGATCAGCAGGCCGGTCCCCATGCGCGAACCGGCCTGGGCGATGTGCTCGTAGTCCATCGGCACGTCGAGATGCTCGGCGGTCAGAAAGTCGGTGCTCGCGCCGCCCGGCAGGAATCCACGCAGCTTCAGGCCTTCGCGCATACCGCCGGCGTGGTCGTCGACGATCTCGCGCACCGTCGTGCCCATCGGCAGCTCCCAGCAGCCCGGGTGCTTGACCTTGCCGGAAGCGCCGTAGAGCTTGGTCCCGCCGTCCTTGCTGCCGGTGGTCCCGGACGACAGCTCGGCGTACCAGTCGGCACCGTAGTGCACGATGTGCGGGACGTTGCACAGGGTCTCGATGTTGTTGACCACGGTCGGCTTGCCGAACAGCCCGGCGGTCGCCGGGAACGGCGGCTTGGAGCGGGGCACCGCGCGCTTGCCCTCCAGCGAGTTCAGCAGCGCGGTTTCCTCGCCGCAGATGTAGCGGCCGGCGCTGGTGTGCAGGTACAGGTCGAAGTCGAATCCCGAACCGAGGATGTTGCGTCCGAGCAGCTTGCGCGCGTGGCACTCGGCGATCGCCGCCTTGAGGCGTTCGGCGGCGAGCACGTACTCGGCGCGCAGGAACACGTATCCGATCGACGCGCCGATGGCGTAGCCGCCGATGATCATCCCCTCGATGAACTGCAGCGGATCGCCCTCGAGCAGCAGCCGGTCCTTGAACGTCCCGGGCTCCATCTCGTCGCCGTTGGCGACGATGTACTTCTGCTTCGGCGCGTCCGGCCCCATCGGTACCAGCCCCCATTTGACGCCGGTCGGGAAGCCGGCGCCGCCACGCCCGCGCAGCCCCGCGGACTTGACCAGACCGGTGACGTCCTGCGGCCCCATCTTCAGCGCCGCGCGCAGCCCCTGGAAGCCGCCGTGGCGCTCATAGTCGGCCAGCCCGAAGGGCTCGTGCTCCGGGCGGATGCGCGCGGTCAGCGGCCGCTGCGGCGGTGACTGGCGCGCGGTCACGGATAGCGCTCCAGGATGACGCCGAGGCGTTCGGCATCGACCGACTCGAGGTCGCGATGGGTGTCTTTGTCGATCATCAGCGCCGGCGCGCGATCACAGGTGCCGAGGCAGCAGATCGGCAACAGGGTGAAACGCCCGTCGGCGGTGGTCTGCCCGTAGTCGATGCCGAGCTGCGTCCTGAGCAGTTCGGTCAGCCGCGGCTGACCCATGATCCAGCACGACACCGAGTCGCAGACGTGAATGACGTGGCGGCCGACCGGCTTGCGGTAGATCAGGTTGTAGAAGGTCGCGACCGCATCGACCGTGGCCGGCGACGTCCCCAGCTTTTCGGCGATGTCGGCGACGGCCTCGTCCGAGACCCAGCCGCGATGCTTCTGCACGATCTTCAGCGCCTCGATCGTCGCGGCCTGCGCCTGCTCGTAGTGCGCAAGCTCGGCATCGATTTCGCGGATTTCGTCGGCACTGAGCATCGCTAGCGGTCCACGTCGGCCATCACGAAGTCGATCGACGCGATGATCGCGATCAGATCGGGCACCATCATTCCGCGCGAGATGTACGGAATCATCTGCAGATGGGGGTAGCTCGGGGTGCGGATCCGCGTGCGATAGCTCATCGTGCCGCCGTCGCTGGTCAGGTAGTAGCTGTTGAGTCCCTTGGTCGCCTCCACCGTCATCGTGCACTCGCCCGCCGGAATCACCGGCCCCCACGACACGCTGAGGAAATGGTGGATCAGCGTCTCGATGTCCTCCATCGTGCGGTCCTTGCGCGGCGGCGTCGCCAGCGGATGGCGCGCCTTGTAGTCGCCGGACGGCATGTGGTTCAGACACTGCTCGATGATGCGCAGCGACTGGCGGATCTCCTCGACCCGGACCACGCAGCGGTCGTAGACGTCGCCGTTGACGGCGGTCGGGATCTCGAAATCGAAGTTTTCGTAACCGCTGTAGGGCCGGGCCTTGCGGTAGTCCCAGGCCAGGCCGGTGGCGCGCAGCCCCGGCCCGGTCACACCCCACTCGATCGCCTCTTCGGTGCTGTACTGTCCGATGCCGATGCTGCGGCGCTTGAGGATGGTGTTGCGCAGCGCCATCTTCTCGTAGTCCTTGAGGCGCTTGGGCATCCAGTCGATAAATTCGCGCACCAGACGCTCCCAGCCCTGCGGCAGATCGGCGGCGACGCCGCCGATGCGGAACCACGCCGGATGCATGCGGAAGCCGGTGACCGCCTCGATGACGTCGTAGGCCTTCTGCCGGTCGACGAACATGTAGAACACCGGGCTCATCGAGCCGACGTCCTGCGCGTAGGTGCCGTAGAACAGCAGATGCGAGGTGATCCGGAAGAACTCCGACATCATCACGCGGATGGTCTGCGCCCGCGCCGGCACCTCGATGCCCGCCATGCGCTCGATCGCCATCAGGTACGGCAGGTTGTTCATCACCCCGCCGAGATAATCGATGCGGTCGGTATACGGAATGTAGCTGTGCCAGGACTGGCGCTCGCCCATCTTCTCGGCACCGCGGTGGTGGTAGCCGATGTCCGGCACCGCCTGCACGATCTCCTCGCCGTCGAGCTGCAGCATCACGCGGAACACGCCGTGCACCGACGGGTGGTTCGGCCCGAGATTCAGGATCATGTAGTCGTGATCCTCGTCGGCCGTCTTCATGCCCCATTCCTCGGGCTTGATCCGCAATGCCTCCTGTTCGCGGTCGACGCGCGCCTGGTCCATGACCAGCCGCTCGGCCTCGGTCGCGCGCGCGTAGTGGTCCTTGCGCAGCGGATGCCCCTGCCAGGTCCGCGGCATCATGATGCGCTGCAGATTGGGATGTCCGTCGAAGCGGATGCCGAACAGGTCCCAGACCTCGCGCTCGTACCAGTCGGCGTTGAGCCACAGCGACACGATGCTCGGCAGCTGCAGATCCGGTTCGTGCAGCGCAACCTTGACCCGGATGTCGCTGTTGCGCTCGAAAGAGATCAGGTGATAGACGACGGTGAAATCGGCCGGCGGCAGGCCGGCGCGATGCTGACGCAGGCGTTCGTCGACCGCAGTCAGGTCATAGAGCATGCGGTACGGCTGCGGCAGGCCGTGTTTGAGCAGCCGCAGCGCCGCCTGCAACCGGGCCCGCGGCACCCATACCGTCGGAATCCCGTCGGCAGTGGCCTGTTCGACCAGGGCCTCGTCCGGGAAGCGCGCGCGGATCTCGCCGATGACACCCAGGGGCCGCACTTCCTGGATCGTGGCGCTCACGGCCTAGACCTCGTCCGGGGTCCGCAAGGTGGTCGCGGCGACGCGTTCCGGGGTCCGCTCATCGCGCATCGACACTTTCGGCATGCGCGTCACCCCCTGCGGGCCGATCATCCACGACAGCGGCCGGCGCTCGCCCTGGATCGATTGCTGCAACAGGATCAGCGCCTGCAGGAAGGCTTCGGGACGCGGCGGGCAGCCGGAGATGTAGACGTCCACCGGCAGGATCTTGTCGACACCCTGCACCACCGAGTAGATGTCGTACATGCCGCCCGAGTTCGCGCAGGAGCCCATCGAGATGACCCACTTCGGCTCGAGCATCTGCTCATAGAGACGCTTGATCACCGGTGCCATCTTCAGGAACGGCGTCCCGGAGATCACGATCACGTCCGACTGCCGCGGCGTCGCCCGGATCACCTCGGAACCGAAGCGCGCCAGATCGTGCGGACTGGTGAAGGCGGTCGCCATCTCGACGTAGCAGCACGACAGCCCGAAGTTGAACGGCCACAGCGAATTCTTGCGGCCCCAGTTCACGGCGAACTGCGCCATCTCCTCGAGCCGGCCGAGGAAGATGCTGCGCTGCACCTGATCGTCGGGGTCCGGCGCCGGCCCGCCGGCGCGTTGGAGGGTGTATTCCATAGGCCGCTCAGTACCGACGATCCGACAGCCTCTGACGCTGCGGCGCCCACTCGAGCCCGCCGGTGCGCCACAGATAGACCAGCGCCACCAGCAGGATCACCAGAAAGATCATGACTTCGATGTAGCCGGCCCAGCCGGCCTCGCGCGCGGCGCCGGCCCACGCCAGCACGTAGACCGCTTCGAGATCGAAGACGACGAAGAACACCGCCATCAGGTAGAACTTGGCGGAGTAGCGCTGATTCGCGCTGCCGGTTGCGACGATCCCGGATTCATAAGGTTCGGCTCCGGCGCGAGACATACGCGTACGCTGTCCCAGGACCCAGGACAGTCCGAGCATCACCGCACACAATCCAAAGACCAGTGCCGCGTACAGCGCCAGCTTGCCAAATTCCATGGCCTGCTCCTCGCTGAGTTGCCGAACCCCGGAGCGAGCTGCAAACCATGCCCCGGAAGCACTACTAAATCGGATCGAGCGCCGCACGTCAAATCCCGAAGCCATATGCCCCCCGGAGTACGCGATGCTGCACCCTGCAAAATGCATTGATACGGCGGCAAATGACCGTTGACGCACCATTGACGCGCTATCTGATTCGACATATACAGTTCTCTCGTCTCGAATCGACCGCAGCGACACGACCATGACCCAGCGCCTGAGTCTCGCCGTGATTCTGACTGCGTTCTGGCTCATGCTCTCCGGGCACTACACACCGCTCCTGCTGCTATTGGGTGCAGGTTCGATCGCCCTTGTCGTGTGGCTGGCCAGACGCATGGATATCATCGACCGCGAAGGCCGCCCGCTGCAGCTGCTGCTGCGGGCGCCGAGGCTGTGGGCCTGGCTGTCCGCACAGATCCTGAGCTCGGCATGGAACGTGGGACGCCGCATCTGGTCCCGCGATGCCGGATGGTCGCCCGAGCTACGCCGCGTCGACGCCGACGAGATGTCGGATCTCGCGCTGGTGACCTACGCCAACTCGATCACGCTGACTCCCGGCACGCTGTCGGTGCGAGTCGACGCCGATCACATCGAAGTCCACAGCGTCGACTCTGCGTACATCGACGATCTCGAGCGCGGCGAGATGGCGCGGCGCGTCCGCAGGCTGGATGCCGGCTGATGCTGCTGGCGATGACTCTCGGCCTGCTGGTCACGATGCTGCTCGTGCTCGGCCGCGCGCTGATCGGACCGACGCTGTACGACCGCATCCTCGCGGTCAACAGCTTCGGCACCAAGACCGTGCTGTTCATCGCCGTGGTCGGATTCCTTGCCGGACGCCCCGAGTTTCTCGACATCGCGCTGGTCTATGCGCTGATCAACTTCATCGGCACGGTCGCGGTCCTGAAGCTCAGTCACTACGGCGAATTCGGTGCGTCCTCGCAGGCTGACGGCGGAGACGATCTGTGAGCCCGCTCGAGTGGATCAGCAATCTGCTCCTCGGCGCGGGCCTGCTGTGCCTGTTCACCGGAGCCCTGGGCCTGTACCGCCTGCCCGACTTCTACAGCCGCACGCACGCCGCGAGCATCATCGATACGGCCGCGGCCGCGCTGGTGATCGTCGGCCTGGCACTGCGCAGCGACAGCTTCGCGACCATCGTGCGCCTGCTGCTGATCCTGCTGTTCATGTTCTTCACCAGCCCCACCGCCTCGCACGCGCTGGCGCAGGCGGCGCTGCAGGACGGCCTGCGGCCATGGCTGGCGAAGCGCCCGCGCAGGACGCGCGTCGGTTCCGGAGGCGCCGCGGAGTGAACGGGTTCGTCTGGATCGACATCGTGCTGTTCACGATCCTGGCGGCAATCGCCGTCGGACTCGCACGCACGCGTCAGCTCTTCGCCGCGGCGATGCTGTCGGGCCTGTTCAGCCTGACCAGCGCCTGCATCTTCGTCCTGCAGGATGCGGTCGACGTCGCGTTCACCGAGGCGGCGGTCGGCGCCGGCATGACAACGGTGCTGTTTCTCGGCACGCTGGCGCTGACGCGCTCGCGCGAGAAGGTCACGCCGCCGCGGCGCAGCATTCCGGCCGCGCTGGTCGCGATCTTCACCGGCGGCGTGCTGATCTATGCCAGCACCGACATGCCGCCATTCGCCGCGGCCGACACACCGGTGCAGCAGCATCCGCTGACCGAGCGCTTCCTCGACGACTCGATGACCGAAATCGGCGTTCCGAACGTCGTGACCTCGGTACTCGCCAGCTACCGCGGCTACGACACGCTGGGCGAGACCGTGGTCGTCTTCACGGCGGCGATCGCCGTGCTGATGCTGCTCGGGCGCGGCCACCCCGCCACCTCCGCCGACCCGACGCCGCGGGAGGCGTTGCCGCAGCCGATCCAGCACGACCAGCGCGTCCTGCGGGTGGTGTCGAAACTGATGCTGCCCTTCATCCTCCTGTTCGCGCTGTACGTGCAGTTTCACGGCGACTACGGCCCCGGGGGCGGCTTCCAGGCCGGCGTGATCTTCGCCTCGGGCCTGATCCTGTACGCGCTGGTGTTCGGCCTCGATGCCGCGCGCGCGGCGGTCAGCCCGGCGGTGCTGCGGCGGATGGTGCCGCTCGGCGTCCTGATCTATGCCGGGGTCGGCTTCGCCACCCTGCTGCTCGGCGGCGCCTTCCTCGACTACAACGTGCTCGACGCCCACGACCCGGCCCATGGGCAGCATCTGGGCATCCTGCTGGTCGAACTCGGCGTCGGCATCACCGTCACCGCCGCGATGCTGATGCTGTTCTACAGCTTCGCCGCAAGGGGCGCCGGACGATGATCGCCAGCCACTACAACTACTGGATCGCGGTGGTGCTGCTGATGATCGGCCTGTACGTGGTCATGAGTCACAGCAACACGGTCAAGAAGCTGATCGGACTGAACGTCTTCCAGGTCGCGGTGTTCATGCTGTACATCAGCCTCGGCAAGATCGAGGGCGGCACCGCGCCGATCGTCGACGCCGCGTTCACCGTCTATTCGCACCCGCTGCCGCACGTGCTGATCCTGACCGCCATCGTCGTCGGCGTCGCCACGACCGCACTGGGCCTGGCGCTGGTGGTCCGGATCCACGAGGCCTACGGCACCACCGACGAGGACGAGGCACTGATCGCCGATCGCCGGGAAGCCGAACGCACATGATCGCCCATCTGCCCATCCTGCAGGTGGCGCTTCCCCTGCTCGCCGCCCCGCTCTGCGTGCTGCTGCGCAACGCGCGCGCGGCCTGGTGGATCTATCTGCTGGCGTCGGCCGCCGCATTCGGATCGGCGCTGTTGCTGGCGTCGTCGGTCGCGACGCACGGACCTCTGCACTACGCGGTGGGCAACTGGGCGCCACCGTTCGGGATCGCCTACGTGATCGATGCCGCCAACGCCTTCGTGCTGGTGCTGGTCAGCGGCATCGCCGTCGCCACCGCAATCTACGCGCCCCGCAGCATCGCCGCCGAGATCGACCCTCAGCGCGTCTATCTGTACTACGCCTGCCTGTGCCTGTGCCTGACCGGCCTGCTCGGCATCGTCGCCACCGGCGACGCCTTCAACGTCTTCGTCTTCCTCGAGATCTCGTCGCTGTCGTCGTATGCGCTGATCGCGCTGGGCAAACGGCGTCAGGCGCTGCTCGCAGCCTTCCGCTATCTGGTCATGGGTACGCTCGGCGGCACCTTCGTCCTGATCGGCATCGGTCTGGCCTACGCCGTCACCGGCACGCTCAACATGGCCGATCTGGCCCAGCGCCTGCCGGCCCTGTACGGCAACCGCACCCTGACCGCCGCAGTGGGTTTCGTCAGCGTTGGGCTGGCCATCAAGGCGGCGGTGTTCCCGCTGCACGCATGGCTGCCCTCGGCCTACGCCGAGGCGCCTTCGGCCGCCGGCGTATTCCTGTCGGCCACCGGCACCAAGGTCGCGATCTACGCATTCCTGCGCTTCGCCTTCGGCATCTTCGGCGCGGGCCTGGTATTCGGCCACCTGCCGATGAGCGCCCTGATCCTGATCGTCGGCACCGCCGCGATGCTGGCCGGCGCCGCGATCGCCTGTTACCAGGACGACCTCAAGCGCATCCTGGCCTGGTCCAGCGTCGGCCAGATCGGCTACATCGTCGTCGGCCTCGGACTCGCATCGCAGCAGGGACTGAGCGCCGCGTTTCTGCATATCTCGGCGCACGCCCTGATCAAGGGTGGCCTGTTCGCCACCGCCGGCATCGTCGCGTTGCGCCTCGGCACCACCCGCATCGACGCGCTCGCCGGTCTGGCCCGCTCGGCGCCGGCTGTGTTCGTCGCCCTGCTGGTGGGCGGCCTCGGCCTGATCGGCGTGCCGCTGACCGCAGGCTTCGTCAGCAAGTGGGCGCTGGTCATGGCGCTGATCGAGGCCGACCAGTGGGCCGTGATCGCCGCGGTGCTGCTCAGTTCCCTGCTGGCGCTGGTCTACGTCGGCCGCGTCATCGAAGTGGCATGGTTCCGCGAACCGCCATTGCTGGCCGATACCGCGCAGCCATCGACACCGGCGCCGATGGCGCTGGCGATGTGGGGACTGGTCGGCGTCAGCCTCGTCGCCGGGGTCTACGCGACGCCGCTGAGCCGCGCCGCTACCGCGGCGGCCGCGGCGCTGCTGGGATCCGCGCCATGACCGCGCTCTTCGATGCCCTGATGCAGAACCCGGCTGTCGCGCTGTGGATCGCGCCACTGATTCCGCTGGCCGCCGCCGCGAGCAGCGCCCTGCTGGGAGGCCGGCCGAACCTGCGCGAGGGCATCACCGTCGCCGCCGGCGTCGGATCGGCAGCGCTGGCGGTAGCGCTGTGGCCGCACGCCGAAGCCGGGCTGCGCGTGACGCTGTGGGACTGGCTGCCGGGGCTGACGCTGGCGTTCGAACTCGAACCTTTGGGGCTGCTGTTCGCGACCGTGGCGTCGGTCCTGTGGCCGATCACCTCGGTCTACGCCGCCGGGTATCTGCGCGGCAACGACGAACAGCACCAGTCGCGCTTCTTCGCCTGTTTCGCGCTGGCCATCGCCGCGGCGATCGGGATCGCCTTCGCCGCGAACCTGATCACGCTGTTCATCTGCTACGAGCTGCTGACACTGTCGACCTGGCCGCTGGTGACCCACAAGGGCAACGCCGACGCCCGCAAGGGCGGCCGGACCTATCTGCTGATCCTGCTCGGCACGTCGGTGGGGCTGCTGCTGCCGGCGATCATCTGGACCTATGTCCTCAGCGGCACCACGGCGTTTCGCAGCGGCGGCATCCTGGCGGGCCAGGCCGGCAATGCCACGCTGACGGTCCTCTATGCGCTGTTCCTGTTCGGCATCGGCAAGGCCGCGCTGATGCCGTTCCATCGCTGGCTGCCGGCGGCGATGGTGGCGCCGACGCCGGTCAGCGCGCTGCTGCACGCGGTGGCGGTGGTCAAGGCCGGCGTGTTCACCGTGATGAAGGTCAGTATCTACACCTTCGGGCTCGATACGATCCGCAGCTCCGGTGCCGGCGAGCTGATGATGTGGGTCGCGGCGCTGACGATGCTGACGACCGCGGCCATTGCGCTGACGCAGGACAACCTCAAGGCCCGGCTCGCGTATTCGACGATCAGCCAGCTCGCCTACATCACGCTCGGCGCGGCGCTCGCGGTCAAGACCGCCGTGCTTGAGGGCGCGCTGCATATCGCGACGCATGCCGTCGGCAAGATCACCCTGTTCTTCTGCGCCGGCGCGATCTACACCGCCGCGCACAAGACCCGGGTCAGCGAACTCGATGGCATGGGCATGCGCATGCCCTACACCTTCGCCGCGTTCACGCTGGCGTCGATGTCGATCGTCGGCCTGCCGCCGCTGGCCGGCAGCTGGGACAAACTGCTGCTGATGGAAGGCGCGCTCGACGCCGGCTTCCCGCTGATGATGGGTGTGCTGATGCTCGGGTCGCTGCTCAGCCTGGGCTATCTGCTGCCGATTCCGATCCGGGCCTTCTTCCGCCCGGCTCCGAGCGTGGCGGCCGACGACCGCGTCATCACCGACTTTCCCGACGGCGACCCGCCGCCGCGGCCGGTGCCGATGCAGGAGGCCCCGCTGGCCTGTGTCGTGCCGCTGTGCATCACCGCGGTCACCTGCGTCGCGATGTTTTTCCTGGAAGACCGCTTGATCGCGCCGCTGGCGCGCGTGCTGGAGGGCCCATGAACGACCGACCCAGCTGGTTCGAGGATCCGGCCAAGGTCACCCGGCTGGTCCGGGTGCTATACGGCCTGTGCGCACTGATGTTCATCGCCGATCTGCTGTACCGCAAGCATGCGCATTTCGGCTTCGAGAACGTGTTCGGCTTCTACGCGATCTACGGCTTCGTCGCCTGCGTTGCGCTGGTGCTTGCGGCCAAACTGCTGCGCAGGATCCTGATGCGGCGCGAGGATTACTACGACGCCCCCGAAACGCGGGAGACCGCGCCGCACCGGGAGGACGCGCATTGATCCTGCACCCCGCCTATCTGCTGATCCTGGGCGCGCTGCCGCTACCCTGGCTCAAGCAGCCGATCCGCAGCGCGTGGATGCTGCTGCTGCCGATCGTCGGCATGGTCGGGCTGTGGTCGATCCCCGACGGCCACTACACGCTGCTGACGCTGTACGACGTGAAGATGGAGTTGCTGCGTGTCGACGCGCTGTCGCGCGTGTTCGCCAGCATCTTCCTGGTGGCGACGATGCTGGCGGTGATCTACGCCCTCAACCTGCGCGAGAGCGTGCAGCAGGTCGCCACCCTGACCTATGCCGGCAGCGCGATCGGCGGCGTGCTCGCCGGCGATCTGCTGACGCTGTTCGTGTACTGGGAGATGACTGGCCTGACCTCGGTCTTCCTGATCTGGGCCCGGCGCTCGGAGCGCGCGTACCGCGCCGGCATGCGCTATCTGGCGGTCCAGGTCCTGTCCGGCCTGCTGCTGCTCGCCGGCCTGATCATCCACTATCGCGGCACCGGCAGCGTCAGCTTCAACACGCTCGGACTCGACGCGCCCGGCGGCTGGCTGATCCTGACCGCGATCGGGATCAAGTGCGCGTTCCCGGTGCTGCACAGCTGGCTGCAGGACACCTACCCCGAGGCGACGATCGTCGGCACCGTGGTGCTGTCGTCGTTCACCACCAAGCTTGGGATCTACGCGCTGGCCCGCGGCTACGCCGGCACCGAGGAACTGATCTGGATCGGCGCGGTGATGACCTGCTTCCCGATCTTCTACGCGGTGATCGAGAACGATCTGCGCCGCGTCCTCGCCTACAGCCTGATCAACCAGCTCGGATTCATGGTCGTCGGCATCGGCATCGGCACCGAGATGGGCGTCAACGGCGCGGTGGCGCACGCGGTCGCCGACATCCTGTTCAAGGGCCTGCTGTTCATGAGCATGGGCGCGGTGCTGCTGCGCACCGGCACAGTCAACGGCTCCGAGCTCGGCGGCCTGTTCAAGTCGATGCCGCAGACCGCGACGTTCTGCATGGTCGGCGCCGCGTCGATCTCGGCGTTTCCGCTGTTCTCGGGCTTCGTCACCAAGTCGATGATCATGACCGCGGTCGCCGAGGAACATCGCACCGTGATCTGGCTGATGCTGCTGTTCGCTTCGGCCGGCGTATTCCATCACGCCGGCATCAAGATCCCTTTCTTCGCGTTCTTCGCGCACGACCGCGGCTACCGCGTCAAGGAAGCGCCGTTGAACATGCGCATCGCTATGGGCAGCGCCGCGGCGCTGTGCATCCTGATCGGATGTGCGCCGGAGCTGCTCTACGGCTTGCTGCCGTACCCGGTCGAATACGTGCCCTACACGACGGCCCATGTGATCAACCAGACCCAGTTGCTGCTGTTGTCGGCGATGGCGTTCACGGTCCTGATGCGCACCGGCATCTATCCACCCGAGCTGCGCTCGGTCAATCTCGACTTCGACTGGTTCTACCGCCGCCTGTTGCCGACCACGGCGGGCACTGCGACCCGCGTCATCGATGGCGCCCGCAACGGCGTGCTTGCGCCGCTGCAGCGCGGCGCCGCGACGGCGCTGCGCATCGCGCAGACCCCGCTGAGGGCACAGGGCTGGCTGGCGCTGCCCTGGACCACCAGCCTGATGATCGCCTGGACCGTGCTGCTGCTCGGAGCCCTGCTCCTGCTCGCGCTGCTGCGCGCCTGACGGCAACCCGAGGGGCTTTATTAGCCTTTGCCGCGCGTGCGCGTGCGCCCCGGACGGGCGTTGCGTTCGATGTACTCGATGATGCGCGTCGCAACGTCGATCTCGCAGGTCTTCTCGATGCCTTCGAGTCCGGGCGAGGCGTTGACTTCGAGCACCATCGGCCCGCGTTCGGTGCGCAACAGGTCGACACCGGCGACGCTGAGGCCGATGACCCGCGCGGCCCGCAACGCGGTCTCCCGTTCCTCCGGGGTGATGCGGATCCGGCGCGCGCTGGCGCCGCGATGCAGGTTGGCCCGGAACTCACCCGCTCGCGCGGTGCGCTGCATCGCGGCGACGACCTTGTCGCCGACGACAAGGCAGCGGATGTCGGACCCGCGCGCCTCGGCGACGAAGTTCTGGACCAGGAAGTAGGCGTCGAGACCGCGGAATGCGTCGATCACCGATTCGGCGGCCTGGGCGGTTTCGGCCAGCACCACCCCCTGCCCCTGCGCCCCCTCGACCAGCTTGATCACCAGCGGCGCGCCGCCGGCCAGCGCCATCACCCCGGCGGTGTCGTCGGGCGAGTGCGCGAACGCGGTGCAGGGCATCCCGATCCCCTTGCGCGCCAGCAACTGCAGGGCGCGCAGCTTGTCGCGCGCGCGGGTGATCGCAACCGATTCACCCACCGAGTAGACCCCCATCATCTCGAACTGGCGCAGCACCGCAGTGCCGTAGAACGTCACCGACGCGCCGATGCGCGGAATCACCGCGTCGAACCCGCTCAGGCGACGGCCGCGATACCAGATCTCGGGCTTGCCGGGCACCAGGCTGATGTAGCAGCGCAGCACGTCGATCACGCGGACCTGATGCCCACGCGCTTCGGCCGCCTCGACCAGGCGCCGCGTCGAGTACAGGCGACGGTTGCGCGACAGGATGGCGATGTTCATCGCAGCGCACCCCGCTGCGGGCGTCGCCGCCGGCTCACACCCCGATCGCTGCCACCGCCTGTCGTCGTCATCGTCCTCGCCTTTGTCCCGCCTCGTCCGGCCGCGCAGGATATTGCGCTTCGGCCCGGCTCTCTATACTGACCGCAAACATGGAGGAGCATCCGATGACCGCCGAGACCCGGAACAGCGCCACGCCTGGCGACTTCAAGACCTTCGCCGAGTTCTACCCGTACTACCTGCAGGAGCACTCCGACCGGACCTGCCGCAGGCTGCATTTCGTCGGCAGCAGCCTGGCGCTGCTGATCATCGCCTATGCCGTGTTCAGCCAGCAGTGGTGGCTGTGCCTGGTGGCGCTGGTGCAGGGGTATGCCTTCGCCTGGGTCGGCCATTTCTTCTTCGAGCACAACCGCCCGGCGACCTTCAAGTACCCGTGGCTGTCGTTCAAGGGCGACTGGAAGATGTGGTGGCAGATGCTGACCGGCAGAATCGCGCTGTAGCGCCTGCGGCGCCGGATCTGGTCACAAAACGCCCAGATCCGGCGTAGAATGCCGGCCCTTTTCGGTTTCCGTCGCTTCCATGCGCCAGCCCAGCAACAGCTTCGACGTCATCGTGATCGGCGGCGGCCACGCCGGCACCGAGGCCGCGCTCGCCGCGGCCCGGATGGGCTGCGAGACGCTGCTGGTCACGCAAAGCATCGAGACGCTGGGGCAGATGTCCTGCAATCCCGCGATCGGCGGCATCGGCAAGGGCCATCTGGTCAAGGAGATCGACGCGCTCGGCGGCCTGATGGCGCGCGCCGCCGATCGTGCCGGCATCCAGTTCCGCACGCTCAACGCCTCCAAAGGCCCTGCGGTGCGCGCGACCCGCGCCCAGGCCGATCGCATGCTCTACAAGTGGGTCGTCCGCGAAGCGCTGGAAAATCAGGCGCACCTGACCCTGTTCCAGCAGGAAGTCGAGGACCTGATCGTCGAGGGCGGCCACGTGCGCGGCGTCGTCACCCGGCTCGGCCTGCGGTTTCACGCCGATCGCGTGGTCCTGACCACCGGCACCTTCCTCGGCGGGCGCATCCATGTCGGCCTGAGCAACCACCCCGGCGGACGCGCCGGGGACGCACCGTCGCTGCCGCTGGCAGCGCGCCTGCGCGAACTGCATCCGCGCGTCGGCCGCCTGAAGACCGGTACGCCGCCACGGCTGGACGGCCGCAGCATCGACTGGTCGCACCTCGCCGAGCAGCCCGGCGACACGCCGGTCCCGGTGTTCTCGTTCATGGGCTCGGCCGGCGATCATCCGCGGCAGGTGCCCTGCCACATCACCCACACCAACCCGCGCACCCACGAGATCATCCGCAGCGGCTTCGAGCGCTCGCCGATGTTCACCGGCGTGATCGAGGGAACCGGCCCGCGCTACTGCCCCAGCGTCGAGGACAAGATCAACCGCTTCGCCGACAAGGACCGGCATCAGATCTTCCTCGAACCGGAAGGCCTGAACACCCGCGAGATCTACCCGAACGGCATCTCGACCTCGCTGCCCTACGACATCCAGGAACAGTTCGTGCGCTCGATCGAGGGCCTCGAACGGGCGCGGATCACGCGTCCCGGATATGCCATCGAGTACGACTACTTCGATCCGCGCGACCTCAAGCGCTCGCTCGAGACCCAGGTCGTCGGCGGGCTCTATTTCGCCGGGCAGATCAACGGCACCACCGGTTACGAGGAAGCCGCCGCCCAGGGCCTGCTGGCCGGCATCAACGCCGCGCTGGCCGCACGAGGGGACGCCCCGTGGGAGCCGCAGCGCCACGAGGCCTACATCGGCGTGCTCGTCGACGACCTGATCACGCTCGGCACCAGCGAGCCCTACCGGATGTTCACCTCGCGCGCCGAGCACCGCCTGCTGCTGCGCGAGGACAATGCCGACCGCCGCCTGACCCCGCTGGGCCGGCGCCTCGGCCTGGTCGACGACGCCCGCTGGACGGCATTCAGCGCCAAGCAGGATGCGATCGAGCGGGAAGGCGAGCGCCTGGCAGGCATCTGGCTCAAGCCCGTGCAACTGTCCGGCGCCGACTTCGTCGCGGCATTCGGAACCCCGCGCAGCGACAACGGCCTCGCCGCCACCGACCTGCTGCGCCGCCCCGAAGGGAACATCCGGATCCTGCAGCAACTCGGCCTGATTCCGCTGGACATCGATCCGCTGGTCGCCGAACAGATCGAGATCGAGGTCAAGTACGCCGGCTACATCCAACGCCAGAATGCCGAGATCGAACGTAATCGCCGTTACGAGGACAGCCGCATCCCGGACGATCTCGATTATCTCGGCGTCGTCGGCCTCTCCAACGAGGTCCGGCAGAAACTGATCGACCACCGCCCGCAGACTCTGGGACAGGCCGCACGCATCTCCGGCGTGACCCCCGCCGCGGTCTCGCTCCTGCTGGTCCACCTGAAAAAACGCAGCGACCTGCGGCGCTCGGCCTGAACCGGTTCGCATACCCGGCCAGACGCGCTTCAGTAGGCGGCGACCGCATCCCCCGCCTGAACTTGGGCACGACGATAGTCGGACTCCGGCACCCAGCCCTGGGCCGTGACCGCGTCGACGAACAACCAGCGACCTGAGGCGTTATCGATGACGGCCTCGATGGACACCCGCGAGCCCGCTCGCAGAACGGCGCTGACCGCGCCTCCGGCCGTCGGGGTCCCGTAAAGATTCAGGGGAGCGGACAGCACTTCCCCGGCCGGCACGGCAGGCGCCGCTACCACCGGGACAGGCCCAGCCGACGCAGCAGACTGACTGCGCGTTACCGGAACGACGGTGGCTGCGGCTGGCGGAGGTTTGACGTCGGCAAATGCGTGGCTCAACGCGCCCACTTTGGAAGTCGCGACCGGAGCCTCGCTTGCGACACGCGCCGCTACCGGCGCGGGGGACAGCTCCGCGGCGGGTTCGGCGGCGACCTGAACCTGCCCGACTGCGGCGCGCTCGGGCGACAGCAATGGCTCGAACAGCGCACTCGCCCAAACGTTGCCTTCGCCTCCAACCCCTCGACTCGGTCCACCACTCGGCGTATAGGTCGGCGTACCCGATTTTCCATAGGAGACATAAGTCGTGGAAGTCGCGGACAGGTCTCCGACGCGTTTCTTCCAAAGCACTCGGTCACCCTGCAGGTCCACCAGTGCGACAAGATCACTCGAACCACCCACCTGCGCCGTTACAACCGTACCGAGTGACAACATCGCGGTCAGAAACGCCTCGCCAACGAACTTGCCTCCGGATATTTCCATGCTGTCGCCGGCCAGCAACCATAGATAGTCGGCGCCACTGACAGCGCGCAGCGCCGCCAGCTCTGCTGCATCCAGCCCGGTGCTCGGCGCCGGCGGCGCATCGCCTTCGTGCTGAATCCCGGTGTTCGGTGTCCGGTACAGACGTGCGTAGAGCCTGCCGATCAGCGCCGCATCTTCGGCACCGAGCGCCGCACTGCCTTCGAGCACGCGCGGCAGGGGGCCGTCCAGGACCACATCCTTGGTTTCCTTCGAAGCCACGACATGAAGCGGATTGTCGCCGTCTGGCCCCACTCCGGCACACATCAGCAGCATCGGCGGACCTGCCGTCACCATACCCTGGCTGGCCAGATAGGCGCCCGCCGCCTGCGCCATGCCGCCGGCACGTTGGTCACTCGGCTCCTGCAATGCGTAGTCTTCACCGACTTCGTCTCGCAACGCGCAGGCGCTGACAACGAGCTGCGACCGCGCGTGCGCGGCATTACGCGTCAAGCCGTCGTAGTACGTCACCGGAATTTGCGGAACCGAGGCACAGCCCGCCGTCGCCAATACTGCCACCAGCACCGTGGCACGCACGTGTCCGATCATCTCCCCTCCCCAATCCAATCTGTTTCCCGATCCGTGGTCGGGATGGCCGCCCCATTCGGCCTCTGATGACCCTACATCGCCCTGAATCCCTCGCGCAAGCCCGCCCGATCAATACACCACACCTGCCACAGCGCTAGACTTTTGATATTCCGTCATCGCATTCCCGCACGCTGGAGATCCCATATGAAACGACTCACCATTGCCCTGCTGATCGGCGCCGCTTCGGGTGCCGCCATTGCCGCCGGCGGCCCCAAGGCGGGCCAGTGGGAATACACCACTGAGGTCAACATTCCGGCGATGAGCATGCCGGAGGGCTTCCAGATGCCGGAACTGCCGGAAGGCATGGAACTGCCTCCGGGCATGTCGATGCCGCAGATGGGCGCGCAGGGCATGAAGCAGACGATGAGCTTCAAACAGTGCATCACCGACGAGGAGCCGGTGCCGATGCACGAGGGCGAAGATTCCGACTGCAAGCTCACCAAGATGGATCGCAAGGGCAATACCGTGCACTGGGCCGTTGAATGCCAGACGCCCGAGGGTCCTTCCAGCGGCGAAGGCACCGCGACCTACGAAGGCGACCGCATGCATGCCGAAATGACCATGACCAGCACCGTCGACGGGCGCCCGATGGAGATGCACCAGACCATTAATGGCCGCTATCTGGGCCCCTGCCCGAAATAGGGCATCGCCCCGACGCCGGCCGTTCAGAATCGATTCAGCAGGGCCGGCTATGGTGTGATCCACAGCAACAAAAAATCAGACCTGTGGAGAGAAACACCATGAAATCGTCATTCAACGCAGTGCTGGCGCTGGTCGCCTTCGCCGCCGTCTCGACCGGCGCCAGCGCAGCCGGCCTCAAACTGGGTGCCGACGTGTCCATCGGCGCCGATGCCGGCGCCGCTTCGTCGTCGGCTGACGCCGCCGCTGAAGCGAACGTCGAGGCCCGCAGCGAGGCCATGGAGCGCGCCGCAGAAAACGGCGCCGAGGCGGGCGCCGCCGCCAAGCAAGCCGGGCTGAAGACCGCGACCGAGGCCGAACTCAAGGCCGAGACCGCCCGCGAGCGCGGCGCCGATACCGGCGCCAAGCTGAAGAGCGAAACCAAGGCTTCGGTCCAGGCGGGCGCCAATGCCGCCCACAAGACCGGCACCAAGGTCGCGGAAGGTACCCGCAAGGCCGCCGACGCGTCCCTGAATGCCACCGGCAAGGTGGTCGGCGGGGTGCTCGGTGCCGCCGACGGCGGTGTCGAAGCCAAGGCCGAGGTCAAGGCCGGCGCCAACGCCAAGTAACCGTTTTCCCGTCCCCCAGCTCCGCACCCCCTGCGGAGCCAACCCGAAGCCCTCCTGGTTTTCGATCAGGAGGGCTTTTTTTGACTGCGCTAACTCTGGCGCGACCGCCGCCGCGGCAGATAGTGATGCAAACTGCCACCCTGGTCGCGCAACCACCGGCGCTGGACATCGAAGCCGGGCAGGCAGCGCTGGACATGGCCCCAGAAACGCTCCGAGTGGTTCATCTCCAGCAGGTGGCACAGCTCGTGAACCACGACGTACTCGAAGACCTCGCGAGGCGCCATGACCAGCCGCCACGACAGGCTGATCGCCCCGCTCGGCGCGCAACTTCCCCATTGCGACCGGGGATCGGTGATCGAAAGGTCTCCCCACTGCACGCCGAGCAACGGCGCGTGTCGATCGAGCCAGCCCAGCGCATCGACCCTCGCCCGCTGCATCAGCTCGCGCTTGAGCGCGGTTTCGAGCTTGTGCACGTTGCCCCGGTGCGCGGCCGGGGCAAAGAGAGTGATGCGATCGTGCTCGATCCGCACGGTGGTCTGGCGCAGCGTGGCGTACTCGACATAGACCGGCACGCGGGTACCGCGCAACGGGATCTCGTCACTGCCGTCCCACGCCGCTTCCGGCGGCAGGGCATGCCTGGCCTCGTGCTCGTCCCACTGCTCCAGCTTCTGGCGGATCCAGTCCTGCCGCGACTGCAGGAACGCCAGGGCCTCGGTGCGTGAGACCCAGCGCGGATACACCAGCAGCACCTCACGATCGCGCCGTACTTCGATGCGGATGTTGCGCGCCTTGGGACTGACCCGCTCGGTCAGCCGGTAGGCCGCGCGGAAAAGCTCGAGCTGCATCGGTTCAAGACCTCGAATTCAGCCATTCGGCACTGTCACAAAACCGACATAAGGGCGTCATCACCCCACCAAGCGGTAATTTTTTGTTCATGTCCGGAGCCGGCCAGCAAAACTGCTTCGTTTGTTGCGTCGCACATCGGGGTTATCCACAAGCTTATCCCCGGGTCCTGTAGATAAATGCTCACTTGGCCTCATAGCCGATCCGGGCCAGCACCCCGTCGAGTTCGTCGAGCGAATGGAACTGCACGCGCAGCTCGCCCTTGCCCGACCGGTCCGCCTGCACCGTGACCGGGCAGGCGAGCAGATCCGACAGCTCGCGTTCGAGCCGTTGCCAATCCCCGGACTTGCCCGGCTTGAACACGATTTTGGTGTCGCGGGCGGCCGCAACCTTGCGCTCGAGCTGGCGCACGGTGAGCTTGGCGCGAATCACGTCGTCGGCCCAGCGCACCTGTTCGCCCAGCTCGATCCCGGCAAGCACCTTGGCGTGCCCGAGACTCAGATGCCCCTCGTTGACCAGCGTCTGAACGGCCGGGGCCAGATTTAGTAAGCGCAGGTAATTGCTGACATATTCCCGTGATTTCCCGATCCGGTGCCCGATCTCCTCATGGGTCAGTTCGAACATCTCGCCGAGCTGCTTGATCCCCGCGGCAGCCTCCATCGGCGACAGGGACTCGCGCTGCAGGTTCTCGATCAGGCCGACGATGAAGGCCTCGCTGTCCGACAGGTCGTCGCGCACGATCGCGGGAATCTCGTGCAGCTCGGCGAGCTGCGCCGCGCGCCAGCGCCGTTCGCCGGCGAGCAGCTCGTAACCCCAGACCCGGGTGCGCAGCACCACCGGCTGGATCACCCCCGACTCGCGGATGCTCCGTGCCAGCTCGGCCAGGGTCTCCGGATTGAAGTTGCGCCGCGCCTGCTGACTGCCCGGTCGGATCAGATCGATCGGGATCAGGCGCACTTTGTCCACAGCTTGGGAATGACTCATCTGTTTATTGTAAGTGCCCGTATGGCCGGGCATGGGATAATCCGCGCAAACCGCAGGGGAAGAGAGCATATGGAAGACCAGTTCCGCGCGATCATCGAGGCGATTGGCGAGAACCCGGACCGCGAGGGACTCATCCGCACGCCCTACCGAGCCGCGCGCGCCATGGAGTTTCTGACGCAGGGTTACGAGCAGGACATCGAGGAGATCGTCAACGAGGCGGTGTTCGAGTCGAGCAACGACGAGATGGTGATCGTCAAGGACATCGAGCTGTATTCGCTGTGCGAGCATCACCTGCTGCCGTTCATCGGCAAGGCCCACGTCGCCTACCTGCCCAGCGGGCGCGTCATCGGCCTGTCGAAGATCCCGCGCATCGTCGACATGTACGCGCGCCGCCTGCAGATCCAGGAAAACCTGACCCAGCAGATCGGCCAGTGCATCGAACAGGTCACCGGCGCGGTCGGCGTCGCCGTCGTCATCCAGGCGAAGCACTTGTGCGCGATGATGCGCGGTGTCCAGAAACAGAACTCGTCGATGATCACCTCGGTGATGCTGGGCCGGTTCCGCGAGGATCCCCGGACCCGCAAGGAATTTCTCGACCTGATCCGGCAGCCCGGCGGCTGACGACAATCCGGATAACCGGCGCGCTGCGAACCCGGCTAAACTCTGACCGGCCCGCACGGCGCAACCCATTTTCCCGTTGACTTCGGATCCCACCATGGCCCTGAACGGACACTCTGCAGACCTGCCCGCCCAGCGCGAAATCCTCGACTCGCTCGCCCCGACGGTCCGCGAGTACACCGAACGTCACATCGGCGCCCGCAAACTGTGGATGCCGGCCGACCTTCTGCCGACGCATGACGAGGACGGCGTCGACCGCGATGCCGAACTGCGCGACCTGCGCGAACGCGCCCGCGGCCTGCCCGACAGCGTGCGCGTGGCGCTGGCGCTGAACCTGCTGACCGAGGAGGGGCTGCCGCATTTCCACCGGCTGCTGTCGACCTACATGGGCTACGAGGGCGCCTGGGCGGACTGGAACAACCTCTGGACCGCCGAAGAGGACCGCCACGGCTGCATCCTGCGCGACTATGTCCGCGACGCACGCCTGTTCGACATGCGCGCGCTCGAACGCATGCAGTACCAGTACATCGAGTCCGGCTTCAATCCGGAATGGCAGGACGACCCCTACCGGCTGCTCGCTTACACCAGCCTGCAGGAGAAGGCCACGCAGACCGCGCACGCCAACTCCGGCCGCATCGCCGCGCAGTACGAACCGCAGCTGCAGCGCATCCTCGCCCATATCTCGGGTGACGAGATGCGCCACTACACCTTTTATCGCGACTGCTTCTCGGCGGTGCTGAAGATCGATACCAATCGCGCGCTCGCGGCGTTGGCGGCCGTCGCTCCGGCGCTGGCGATGCCGGGACACGCGATCGACGGCTACGCGCAGATGTCGGAAGTCGAACGCCGTGCGGGCATCTACGGTCCGCGCGAATATCTCAGACTGGTCGAGGATCTGGTCAAGCACTGGGCCATCGACGCGCTGACCGGCCTTTCCAGCGTCGGCCGCGCCGCGCAGGACAAGATCATGCGCCTGCCGACCCGGCTCGCGCGCATGGCCGAGTACGTCGAAACCAAATCCCAGAGCCGCAGCTTCTCGTTCGACTTCATCTACCAGCGCGCATTCGAAATGGCGACCGGAGCCGCGCACTGAAATCCGCGGGCCGTTCGGCTGCACGATGACGACGGCGCCGGAAGGCGCCGTCGTCATTTGCGGGTCTGCGGAAATGACGCAGAATGCGGGGGTCGCGTCACCGCCCCTTTCGACGGAGCCCCTTAGTCCGATGCGTACGCTCAAGCACCGCCGCGTCCTGATCACCGGCGCCGGCAGCGGCCTCGGCCGCGAACTGGCCCTGTGCTTCGCCGCCGCCGGCTGGAAGGTCGCGTGCACGGATGTCCGCCCGCAGGCGGCCGAGGACACCCTCGCAGAGATCCGGCAGCTGCAGGGCGACGGACTGGCCGCCGCACTCGATGTCCGCAGTGAAGCCGGCTTCGCGGCGGTCGTCGAACAGCTCGATGCGCAGTGGGACGGTTTCGACGTGCTGATCAACAACGCCGGCGTCGCCACTGCCGGCACCGTCGAGGACTCCCCGCTGGAACAATGGCAGTGGGTGCTGGACATCAATCTGCTCGGTTGCGTGCGCGGCGCGCGCGCGGCCGTGCCGGTGCTCAAACGACAGGGCGGCGGCCACATCGTGAACGTCGCTTCGTTCGCCGGCATCGCCAATCCACCCGCACTGGCCAGCTACAACGTCGCCAAGGCCGGCGTCATCGCCCTGTCGGAGACGCTGCGCTTCGAGCTCGATCCCGACCGCATCGGCGTCTCGGTGGCGTGTCCGTCGTTCTTCCAGACCGACCTGCTCAACAGCGGCGACGCCGATGCGCCCGAATCGCGCAGCACCGCGCCGCAGATGACCGCGATCACCGGCAAGCTGATGCACAACGCGCAGGTTTCCGCCGGTGACGTGGCCCGCGACATCCTGCACGCGGTCGAGACTGACCGTTTCATGGTGATCTCGCACCCCGATGCACGCAGCCGCCATCGGCTCAAACGGTTCGCGCCGGAGCTGTATTTCCGCCTCGCGCGCCGCGCCACCGCCTCCTTCCTGAAAAGATGACGCCTGCGTCATGATTTGCTAGGGTTGGGCCCGATCCAGGCCGGACCCACGGCCTGCACACCGGAGGAGAATGATGACGACGCCCCTTTCTGGCGCCGGGCTCAGCCGTCGCCGCTTTCTGCAACTCGGCGCGATCGGCAGCGCGAGTCTGGCCGTACTCGGCACCACTGCCAGCCTGTCGGGCTGCAGCCGCCCGGCCAGCCCCGCCGCGGGATTCGACTTCCTGAGCGCCGATGACGTCGCGATGCTGCGGGCCCTGCTCCCCGTCGCCAACGGCTCGGCCTATGCCGCCGCCGCGGCCCGGAACCCCGACCTCGGCGAGACCGCGCTGCAGCGCATCGATGCGCTCTGCGCCCGCATGGATCCACCGGCGCAGGCCGAGCTGCGCAAGCTTTTCGATCTGCTGGGATGGAGCCTGTTCCGGCGCCTCGCCTGCGGCTTCTCCGACAGCTGGAGCGAAGCCGCCCCGGCAACCCTCGCGGCGTTCCTCGAACGCTGGCGGCAAAGCAGCGTCGGGCTGTTCAACGCCGGACATCGGGGTCTGGTCAAGCTCGCCGGCGCCGGCTTCTGGAGCCAGCCGGCGACCTGGGCGGCCTCGACCTATCCCGGCCCGCCGGCCTTCGCCGTGTCCGCACTGAACCGCTAGGGGTCCGCAGATGGCAATCAACGACTTGTATACCGACGGCATCGGCGGCGGCTGGAACGTCCGCGACGCGTCGACCCTGACCCAGGACGAAGTCCTCGAGGCGGACGTGGTCATCGTCGGCAGCGGGGCCGGCGGCGGGACCGCCGCCGAGATCCTCGCTGCCGCCGGCCTCGACGTGCTGATGCTCGAGGAGGGCGCGCTGTACACGTCCGCGGACTTCAAGGACATGGACGAGTTCCGCGGCTACACCACGCTGTACCAGGAAGCCAGCGCGCGGACGACCTCCGACGGCGCGGTCTCGATCTTCCAGGGCCGCGCCGTGGGCGGCACCACCGTCGTCAACTGGACCACGAGCCTGCGCACGCCGGACAACACCCTCGCGCACTGGCGTGAGGTCTACGGTGTGCGCGACATCGAGTCCGAACAGATGGCGCCGTGGTTCGAGCGCATGGAACAGCGCCTCGGGATCGAACCCTGGGCGATGGCGCCGAACCGCAACAACGACCTGCTGCGTGCCGGCTGCGAGAAGCTCGGCGTGCACTGGAAGGTGATTCCGCGCAACGTCCGCGGCTGCTGGAACCTCGGCTACTGCGGCCTCGGCTGCCCGGTCAACGCCAAGCAGTCGATGCTGGTCACGACGATCCCGTCGGCCCTCGGCCAGGGCATGCGCCTGCTGCACCATGCCCGCGCCCAGCGCCTGCAGTTCAAGGGCGATCAGGTCAGCGAGCTGACCGTACAGGCGCTCGACGCGCAGGCGCTGCGGCCGACCGGAGTGACGCTGCGGGTCCGCGCCCGCCATTTCGTGCTCGCCGGCGGCGCGATCAACACGCCGGCGCTGCTGCTGCGTTCGAACGCGCCCGATCCCCGGCAGCGCATCGGGCAGCGCACCTGCATCCATCCGGTCAACGGCACCGTCGCGCGCTTCGATGACGCGGTCAACGGCTTCCACGGCGCGCCGCAGTCGATCTACTCCGACGAGTTCCTGTGGCCGGACAGCGGCGTCGGCTACAAACTCGAGGTCCCGCCGCTGCAGCCGATGCTGTCGAGCGGCCTGTTCGGCAGCTTCGGCGACGCCCTGAGCCGGGACATGGCGACCCTCGACCATGCCCAGGTCAACATCGCGCTGATGCGTGACGGCTTCCACGCCGACAGCAGCGGCGGCCAGGTCCGCATCGACGACAACGGCGCGCCGGTGCTCGACTACGACTTCAGCGACTACCTGTGGGACGGCCTGCGCCGGGCCTATCTGAGCATGGCCGAGATCCAGTTCGCCGCCGGCGCGCGCATGGTGCGGCCCGCGCATCTCGACGGCCGCGACTACAGCAGCTGGAAGGAAGCGCGCGAGGCGATCGCCACACTGCCGATGCAGAAACAGCGGGCGTCGCTGTACAGCGCCCATCTGATGGGCGGCTGTCTGATGGGCGAGGATCGCCAGACCGCGGTGGTCGACAGCTATGGCCGCTTCCACGAGGCCGGCAATCTGTCGGTGATCGACGGCTCGGTGTTCCCGACCTCGATCGGCGCCAATCCGCAGCTGTCGATCTACGCCTTCAGCGCCCGCAACGCGAGCAAGCTGGCCGAGTCGCTGCGCGCGGCCTGAACGGATGGCATCCCGCCGCCTTCGTCCCCCGGACGGAGGCGGCGTCTGTTCAGCGCCGGACCTCGAAGCCGTCCGGCACTGCACCGTCCCCGCCCGCCGTCCACGACACCGCGTCGACCCGGGCCGCCGGCGGCCCCCGGTGCAACCAGCGATGCAGTCCGTCCAGGGCTTCGGCGGAACCGCTGGCCACCCCTTCGACACAACCGTCGGCGCGGTTGGCGACCCAGCCACTCAGCCCGAGGCGCCGCGCCTGCTCCAGCGTCGACTGACGGAAGAACACGCCCTGCACCCGTCCAGAGACGACGAAACGGTAAGATGCGACCATAGACGACTCGGAAAATCCACGAACCCGGACCGCTATGTTAAAGCGCATACGCCAACGCATCAGCCGCCTCGCCGCCGACCGCGGCCTGCTCCCGGCCGGCGGCAACACGGTGACGATGGCGGCCGAGATCCCGGTCGGCCAGGACGCACCGCTGTGGCGCATGCAGATCCAGGTCGTTACCGAACCGCAGGCGGACGGTGAGCGCACCCGCCTGCGCGCGCATATCCAGGCCAACTTCGCCAGCGCGCTGCGCCCGGCACTGGCGGCGACGCCGGACAACGAACGTCCGGCGCTGTCGCAGGACGGTCGCAGCGGCGCCGTGACCCTGGCACAGCGTGCGGGTGGTCTGGCGCAGCGCACCGCGCAACGCGCCCTGCGCCTGCCCGGCGTGCGCGCGCTGGCCGAACCGCTGATGCAGCTCGACCTCAACACCTGGGTCGAGATCCAGAGCTCCAGCGCCTCGCTGGCCGACGGCAGCCACGAGCTGCTCCCGCAGGCCGACAAGCTCGCGTCGCTGGGCATCGTGCCGAAGCGCGCCGCCGACCAGCCGGTGGCCGAAACCTGGGCCGGGGAGGCCGCCGACGGCTTCGCGCAGGTCTCGGTGCTGCAGATCGACAAGCGCCACCTGCCCGAGAATCTGAAGCGCCTGCTCGGCAAGCAGCCGTTCTCGATGGCGGCGGCGATCATCAACACCGCGCAGCAGAAATAGGGCGCCGTGAGCGCCCACCGCCGGCGGGAGGTGCTGGGTCTGGCCCTGCCGATTCTCGGCGGGATGACCTCGCAGAACCTGCTCAACCTGGTCGACGCCTGGATGGTCGGTGCGCTCGGACCGGCCGCGCTCGCCGCCACCGGCATGGGCGGATTTCTGAACTTCATGGCGGTCGCCGCGATCATCGGCTTCTCCCCCGCGGTCCAGGCCATTGCCGCGCGCCGCATCGGCGAAGGCCGCAACGACGAGGTCGCGGCGCCGCTCAACGGCGGGCTGTTGCTGTCGCTGCTGCTCGGCGTGCCGATCAGCGTCGTGCTGATCGCCGCAGCGCCGGCCATCTTCGGCCTGCTCATCGACGACCCCGCGGTCGTCAGCGAGGGCACGCCATACCTGCAGTGGCGCCTCGTCGCCGTCGCCGCGGTGGGGATGAACTTCTCGTTCCGCGGCTACTGGAGCGCGGTCAAGCTCACGCGGATGTACATGCGCACGCTGATCAGCATGCATGTCCTCAACGTCGCCTTCAGCTATACCCTGATCCACGGCCTATTCGGACTGCCGCAGATGGGCACCGCCGGCGCCGGCCTCGGCACCACCCTGGCCGTGTTCGCCGGCACCCTGATGTACCTGTGGCAGGGGCTGCGGCACGCCCGCGGCGGCAGCTTCCTGCAGCGCATGCCAACGCCCGAACAGTTCGCCGGACTGCTGCGCCTGGGTCTGCCTTCGTCGGTCCAGCAGCTCCTGTTCTCCAGCGGATTCGCCGCACTGTTCTGGATCATCGGCCAGGTCGGCACCGACGAGCTGGCCGTCGCCAACGTGCTGGTGACGATCACGCTGACCGCGATCCTGCCGGGCATCGCGCTGGGCATCGCCGCCGCGACCCTGGCCGGGCAGGCACTCGGACGCTATCAGGCCGACGACGCCTACCGCTGGGCCTGGGATACCTACCGGGTTGGCGCCTGGATCTTCGGCGCGCTGGCCGTGGTCATGTTGCTGCTGACCGATCCGGTGCTGGCGCTGTTCCTGCGCGACCCCGAGCTGGTCGCGCTGGGACGCGTGCCGCTGCGCCTGATCGGCGCCGGCATCCTGCTCGACGGGCTCGGCCTGATCATGATGCAGGCCCTGCTCGGCGTCGGCGCCAGCGCCTTCGTGATGATCGTCGCCTCGGGGCTGCAGTGGCTGGTGTTCCTGCCGGCCGCATGGCTGCTGGGCCCCGGTCTGGGCCTGGGCCTGCAGGCGATCTGGATCGCGATGATGAGCTACCGGCTGTTGCAGGCCGCGCTGTTCGTCCGCGCCTGGCGGCAGCGCGCATGGGTCCGCATCCGCGTCTGAGGCGGTGCCGTCACTCGTAGTGCACCATGCGCACCGCGAACAGATCGCGCGAGCGGCGCCACACCCCGCCGACCACCACCAGCGTCATCGCCGCGCCGAACACGACCGACGGCACGGTCCCCAACAGCCGCGCGGCCAGCCCGGACTCGAAGGCGCCGAGTTCGTTCGACGAGCTGATGAAGATGCTGTTGACCGACTGCACCCGCCCGCGCAGGTGGTCCGGCGGCACCACCTGCAGGATCGTCTGGCGGATCACGACGCTGACGCTGTCGCAGGCGCCGATCAGGAACAGCGCCGCGATCGACAGCCAGAAATGCGTGGACAGCGCGAACATCAGCGTCGCGATGCCGAAGCCCAACACCGCCAGCAGCAGATTGCGCCAGGCCTGTCCGGTCGGCGGCAACCACGCGCAGACCAGGATCGTCAGCATCGCCCCGACCGCGGGGGCGCTGCGCAGCCAGCCCAGGCCTTCGGGCCCGACCCCGAGAATGTCCTCGGCGAACACCGGCAGGATCGCGACGACCCCGCCGAACAGTACCGAGAACATGTCCAGCGAGATCGCATAGAGAATGATCCGGGTGTTGCGCACATAGTGCAGCCCTTCGCGCAGCGCCGCCCAGAGTCCGGAGGGGTCGCCCGCTTCCGCTGGCGGTGCCGGGCGCGGCGCGATGCCGGCGACCAGACGCTCGACGCCAACGATCAGCGCGATCACCACCAGCAGCGATCCGCCCAGACCGAGCCCCGCGTAGATGAAGCCGCCGGCGACCGGCCCCAGAATAGCGCCGGCCTGCCAGCAGGTGCTCGACCAGGTCGCGGCGTTGCCGTAGTGCTCGCGCGGCACCAGGAACGCACGCAGCGACGACGCCGTCGGCGACAGGACACCGCGGGCGAAACCGAGTATCGCGATCGCCAGATAGATCAGCGCCAGCCACAGCGTGACCGACAGATGCGCCCGCACATCCGGCCGCGCCAGCACCGCCAGCACCGTCGACGCCAGCAGCATCACCGCCAGGCTGGCCCGGATCAGCGCGCGCTTCTCGCGGCGGTCGGCCAGATACCCGCCGAACAGCGCAAGACCGATGAACGGGACCGCCTCGGCCAGACCGATCAGGCCCAGCGACAGCGGATCGCCGGTGACGCGGTACAGCTCGTAGGCCAGTGCGATCTGCTGGATCAGCAGCGCACAGGTGAGGAGAAAAACGCCGCCGATGAGGCGCCGGAACTCCGGAAAGCGCAGCGCCGCGAGAGCGTCCGTCCGCGCCAACGTCAGACGCTGCGGACCGGAACGGCTTCGAGCCGCATCATGACCGACTGCGCGAGCATGTCACGGGCACGCTCGACGATCTCCTCCATCGCCGGCGTACGGGCGAAGCGCCGACGCGCGCGCCGGTACAGCTGGTCCAGACTCGGTAGCTCCGGATGCACCAGATGCTGCCACTGCTCGCGACCGTGCTCGAGCTGCTGGTGCCAGCGCAGGCGCCAGTCCTCGAAACTCTTGCCCGGGTTGAGCTCGAACCAGCGCTGCTGCATGCGACGGACGATGCGGTCGGCCGAGAACGAACTGGCCAGCGCCTCGGCGATCCGGTCCTTCAGCTCCGCCGAAACCGGCCGCTGCCCGTGCAGCACATGCGCCGGCGGGTCGCGCAGCTCGTAAACCAAGCCGAGCGCCGCCATCAGACGCAGCAGGTAGTAGGTGATGTCGATCTCCCACCACCGGAAGCCCTGCCGCGCCGAAGCCATGTAGTAGTGATGGTTGTTGTGCCAGCCCTCGCCCAGCGACAGCAGCGCGAACAGCCAGTTGTTGCGCGAGTCGTCGCCGGTCAGATAGCGCTGGCGGCCGAACACGTGGACCAGCGAATTGATGCAGAACGTTGCGTGCCACAGCAGCACCGTCGACCAGAAGAAGCCGACGATCAGCGCCGACCAGCCGCCGAACCACCACACGGTCAGTCCGAGCAGCGTTCCCGGCACCCAGTGGTAGCGATTGAGCCAGCGCAGTTCCGGATACTGGGCGAAATCCGCGATCCGCGCCTCGTCCGCCGCCTGCGCCTGGGCGTTGAAGATCCAGCCCATGTGCGAGAACCAGAACCCGTAGTGACGCGGCGAGTGCGCATCCAGCGGCGTGTCGGAATAGCGATGGTGATCGCGATGCTTGGCCGCCCACCACAGCGCCCCCGACTGCAGCGACGATTGCGCCAGCGCCGCCAGCAGGAACTGCACGACACGACCGGCCTTGAAGGCCTTGTGCGCGAAGTAGCGGTGGTATCCGGCGGTGACGCCGAACATGCGCAGCGCGTACAGCGCCACGCACAGACCGACGTCGCTCCACGACAGCCCGGTGAAAAAGGCGCCGAAGCACGCCAGGTGGATGGCGCCGAACAGCATCAGCATCGGCCAGCTCGCAGGATCGAGCCGACGCGAAGTCAGGGGAGCTTCCATGATCTGTACAACAAACCTCTCATCAGCCCGACGCCCCGCGCAAGGCCAATCAGCTGTTCTGGCCGTGCTCTCGGGTCTCCAGGAAGCGGACGTCGGGGAAACGCTCCTGGGCCATGCTCAGATTGACGGCGCTCGACGCGAGGTACACGAGGTCCCCGTAGTGATCGAGCGCCAGGCGGGTCTCGTTCTTGTCCCGGAAATCCCGCATCTTCCTGGCGTCATCGCATTCGACCCAGCGCGCCGTCGCAACCTGGACCGGAACGAACACGCAGTCGACGCCGTACTCGTCCCGGAGCCGGTACTGCACCACGTCGAACTGCAGCACACCGACCGCCCCCAGGATGATGTCGTTGTTCGACACCGGGCGATACACCTGGGTCGCGCCCTCCTCCGACAGCTGATCGAGTCCCTTGTTCAGCTGCTTGGCCTTGAGCGGATCCTTCAGGACCACCCGCCGGAACAGCTCCGGCGCGAAGTTCGGAATGCCCGTGAAACGCAGGTTCTCGCCTTCTGAAAACGAGTCCCCGATTGCGATCGTACCGTGGTTATGTAAACCGATGATGTCACCCGGATACGCCTCCTCGACCGTCTCGCGCTCGCTGGCCATGAAGATCAGGGCGTTGGCGATGCGGACGTTGCCGTTCAGGCGCACGCTGTGCAGCAGCATGCCGCGACGGTAGACCCCGGAGCAGATCCGCAGAAACGCCACGCGGTCGCGGTGCTTGGGATCCATGTTCGCCTGGATCTTGAACACGAACCCGCTGAATTTCTCCTCGTCCGGCGTCACCGCGCGCTCGCCGCCGTCGACCAGCGCCTGGCGCGACTGCGGCGGCGGGGCCCACTCGGTGAAGCCGTTGAGCAGCTCGCGCACGCCGAAGTTGCTGATCGCCGAACCGAAGAACACCGGCGTCTGCTTCGCCGCGCGGTAGGCGTCGAGATCGAATTCGGTCCCGGCCATCTGCAGCAGCTCGATCTCCTCGAGCAGCGTCTGATACGGCTGGCCGAGGCGCTCGGCCAGACCGGGCGCGTGCAGCCCGTCGATCGTCTCGATCTCCGACACGCGCTGCTTGTCGCCGGAATAGAGATAGAAGCGATCCTCGAGCAGATGGTAGACGCCCTTGAAATCACGCCCCATCCCGACCGGCCAGGTCGCCGGCGTGCATTCGATCCCGAGCACCTTCTCGATCTCGTCGAGCAGTTCCAGCGGCGGACGGCCCTCGCGGTCGAGCTTGTTGACGAAGGTGATGATCGGCGTATCGCGCAGGCGGCAGACCTCCATCAGCTTGATCGTTCGCGCCTCGACGCCCTTGGCGGCGTCGATCACCATCAATGCCGAGTCAACCGCGGTTAATGTGCGGTAGGTATCCTCGGAGAAGTCCTCGTGCCCCGGGGTGTCGAGCAGGTTGACGATGCGGTCGTTGTACGGAAATTGCATGACCGACGTCGTCACCGAGATGCCGCGCTGCTGCTCGAGCGCCATCCAGTCCGATGTCGCATGCCGGGTCGCCTTGCGGCCCTTGACCGTACCGGCGAGCTGAATCGCACCGCCGAACAGCAGCAGTTTCTCGGTCAGCGTGGTCTTGCCGGCATCCGGATGCGAGATGATGGCGAACGTTCGGCGGCGCGCCGCGCGCTCGGCGACAGGGTTCATGGGATTCAGGGTCTTTCGCGGGGATGCGAATTGTACCGACAGACACGCCGCGCCACAGCCTTCGACAATCAGCCCGGGTCCTGCGACCCCTTTGCCTCACACGGAAACATCGATGCGCCTTGCCCTCACCCTGCTCGCCCTGACCCTCCTCTCGGCCCTCGGCGGCTGCTCCGGCGGCGACAACACGCCACCCGGAGAAGACTCGGCCCACGCGCTGCTGATCGACGGACGGGTCGAACGCTACCGGCTCTACGTCCCGGGGCGGGCACAGAGCGCCAATGAACCGCTGCCGCTGCTGATCGCCCTGCACGGCGGCGGCGTCAACGCCGCGTCGATGGATGAACTCACCGATCTCAAGGCCCTGGCGGACCGCAAGGGCTTCCTTTACATGCGGCCACAGGGCTACGACGCCGAGAACCGCGGCTTCCAGACCTGGAACGCCGGCAGCTGCTGCGGCGAGGCCGAAGCCGCGGGCATCGACCACGTCGCCGTCATCGACACGATGATCGATGATGTCGCCGCGCAGTTCGACGTCGATCCCGCCCGCATCTACGTTACCGGCCATTCCAACGGCGGCATGATGGCGTATCGCCTGGCGTGCCAGCTTTCGGACCGGATCGCCGCGATCGCGCCGAACTCCTCCTACCAGATGGACAAGGACTACGACCGCCTGCTGCAGCCGACGGTCTATGCCTGCCAACCGTCGCGCCCGGTCCCGGTCCTGCACATGCACGGCCTCGCGGACACCTGTGCGCCGTTCGAGGGCGGCCAGAGCACCGGCATCGAGGGTGGTGAACGCCCGCCGGTCGCCGACAGCATCGACTTCTGGGTCGGCAACAACCGCTGCAGTTCCGGTCCCGTGGAAACCTATCGCAATGGCGATTCCCGCTGCGTGACCTACTCGGGCTGCGAGGATGGCGCCGACGTGGTCCTCTGCACCACCGACAGCGCCGGACACGTCTGGCCCGGCAGCCTGAAACTGGGTGCCGAAGGGGTCTGCGGCGGACAGACCACCACGCATCTCGACGCCAACACCACGCTCTGGCAGTTCTTCGAGCAGCATCCTAAGCCCTGAGCCCCTGCGGCCGGGCAGCCAGCCGCGGCTAGAACGGCAGGCGCAGATCGCTCCTGAACGCGAAGTCGCCCACGTCCGCGCCGGGCAACTGGCGCTCGCTCCACTGCCAGGACAAGGACAGCGCGGCGCTCTGTCCCGGCAGGCGCACCGCCGCCCAGTCGGACAGATCGACGCCAAGCTCGACGGCGCGGGCACGCGTCGCGCCGCCCGGCAGGAACCAGTCGTCCTCGACCCCGTTGCGCAGCTTCGCCGCGATCCGGACGAACTCCAGCCGACGCTGCACCTGCGCCTCGACACTCCACTGCTGCTGCCGTGGCCGCTCGGCGGTCGCCGCACTGCTGTGCAGCATCAACGCACTGCGTGCCTGCCAGCCGGCGATGCGCTGGCTCTGCGCCCACTGCAGCTCGTAGGCCGCCCTGGGATCCGACCCCAGCCCGGATGCCTGGGACGCCCCGGGATCGATCGACCGCAGGCTGAACGTGGTCCGGGCGTCGCCGCCGATCGGCAGGGTGGCGGCCGCCGACCAGGTGCCGGCGACGTCCAGTTCGGGGGCGCGTGTGGAGAACAGCGTGCAGGATCGCGCGCTGAGCTTGAGCCCGGGGCGCCGGGCACCACCGGCCACGCCGATCTGACCTTCAAGCGGACAGTCGAGCAGCGGCGGCGTCGCCGGGGAATCGGCCGCGGTCCAGCTCAGCTGCAAGTCGGCCACGCCCGGCGCCCAGGCCAGACGTGCGATCTGACGCTCCAGATCCTCCGAACGCGCCAGCAGCCAGCGTCCTTCGTCACGCAGGCTGTAGTCGAGCGTCAGCGGCGCGCCGGCCAGATCGCCGACACGGGTGCTCAGCCGCTGCTCGGACACCCGGGTGCCCAGGCTCTCCGGCAACGCATCGGGGCGTTGCATCCACTTCGACCACTGCGCCGGGTCGACGGCATCGCCGGCGCTGATGCTGAAGCGGCTCTGCAGCGCGAACACACCCAGCGTGTCCTGCACCCCGAACTGGCCGCTGAACAGCGTGCCGTCCGCGCTCGGCGCCCAGGGCAGGGCGGCCGCGACGGCAAGCTCGCCCTTGCCGACGTGCCCCACCGCCATATCGGTCTGCAGCGACGGCAACGCCGGCAGCGGGCGATCGAGTCCCGGCACGGACTGCGGGACGGAGGCGCAGGCCGACAGCAGCAGGGCCGCCGCCGCACTCACTCCGTCTCGAAACACGCTCCCCACGATCCGACTCCGACACCCGCGCGGCGCCATCCATGGCCGCCGACATTCCGAAAAAGATACCGGGCATCGACACCAAATCAAGCCAATGGGTTCACATTCCCGGGGGCCGCGGATCAGGGCGCGTCAACGGCCCGACCGACGGTCGCCGGGTCAGCCCAGCTCCAGGCGCATGATCGGGCGCGTCGGCGACCGCCGCGCGACCTCGCCGAACCCGGCGGCCCGGAACGTCGACGCCAGCCCGGTGAAGACGAACGGATCCCCGGTGCGGCCGTCGCGGTCGGTCGGATAGGCCTCGATGCACGCCACGCCGGCGCCGGTCGCGTAGGCGACCGCGGCCCGCAGCAGCACCGTGCTGACACCCTTGTGCCGCCAGCCGCGCCGGACGAAGAAACAGCTGATCGACCACACCGGGCGGTCGTCGACCGGCTTCAGGACGCGCGAGCGATCCAGGCGCGGATACGCGGACCGCGGCGCCAGCGCGACCCAGCCGACCGGCTCGGTACCGGCATAGGCGATCAGTCCGGGACAGGCACCATCGCGGACCAGCGCCTGCAGCGCGGCGCGATTGGCCGGACCGTGATCGCGCGACTGTTCATTGAATTGCCGCGTCGGCAGGCGCCAGTACATGCACCAGCACCCGGCGCAGGCGCCGTTGGCGCCGAACAGGGTCTCGAGATCCTTCCACCGCGAGGCGTCGGCCGGATGGACCTGCAGGTCCGCACCGCCACCGGCCGCCGCGGCCCGCGTCACGGACGCCGCGTCCCGATGACGATATCCCGCTCCCGCAACTGCGCGAGCATCTGCGCCCCCTGCTGCACGATCGCTTCGGGGTCCGGGTGCCCCAGCTCCCCGGCGATCCTCAACAGCAGGGTCCGGCCGCTGGCGTCGGGTTCCGCCTCGATCAGGTTCAGCAGCCGGGCCACCACCGGATTGAGCGCCATGAACCGGACCCGATCCTGCCGGTCGCGGTTGACCACCAGATAGGTCGGCTCCGCCGGCGGCTGCGCGGGGATGTGATCCGGGCCGATCAGGTGCACCGGCCACGCGTAGGCCAGCAGCCACGCCAGCGGCGACATCATCGGGCAGCCTTCCAGCAAATCCCCGTTGGGATCGGCCAGCGCCGGCGTCAGCTCCAACGGGGAAATCGACAGCGCCAGCTCGACCCACTCGTAGTGGGCCAGATCCCGCAGGAACGGCGGGTCCTCGGGGCGCTCGCCGCGCTCATCCTTCAGGTACGCCAGAAACTCCTCCGGCACCCGGTGGAACAGCGGCGCCGCGCAGCGGTGCCGCGCGAAGAAGTCGCGGACCATGCGATGCCAGGCCGCGTCGCCGCTGAGCTTGCGCAGCACCGGAAACGCATTGCTCAGACAGTCCTCGACGTTGTTGTAGAACAGCTCCCGGTAGATCTTCAGGCGCCGTTCCTCGATCGCCGCCAGCGGCGTCTCGCCATCGTCACGGATGTGCGCGGCGAAGCGGTACTGCAGGGCCTGCGAGCGGGTCGGCGCCGGTACTTCAGACACGGACGCGCTCCCCGGCGGCTGCGGGAACGGCATGCCGGGCCTGCAGCGTCCGGATGTGCTCGACCTCGGCCAGCAGCTCCGGCAGCGGCGGGATGTTGAAATCGCGCTCGAGCAGCGTCGGCATCACGCCGAAACGCCGGTACGCCCGCTCCAGCAGATCCCAGACCGGATCGATCACGTCCGCGCCGTGCGTGTCGACCCGCAGATCCTCGGCTTCGACATAGTGACCGGCGACGTGAACGTAGCGCACGCGTTCACCCGGCAGGGCTTCCAGGAACGCGACCGGATCGTAACTGTGATTGATGCTGTTGACGTAGATGTTGTTGACGTCCAGCAGCAGATCGCAATCGGCGCGGTCGAGCACCGCGCGGATGAACTGCAGCTCGCTCAGGTCGGTCGCGAGCGTTGCGTAGTAACTGGCGTTTTCCAGTGCGATGCGCCGCTCGAGGATGTCCTGGACCCGCCGCACGCGCGCGGCCACGTACTCGACGGCTTCTTCCGTGAACGGAATCGGCATCAGGTCGTAGAGGTGGCCGTCGTCCGAGCAGTAGGTCAGATGTTCGGTGTAGTCGGCGATTCCGTGCGTGTCGAGAAATCGCTTCAGATCGCGGACGAAGGTCTCGTCCAGCGGCGCCGGGCTGCCGATCGACAGCGACAGGCCATGGCTGACGAATCGGTGCCGCTCGGTCATCGCCCGGAACGACCGGCCTAGCCGGCCGCCGACCTGCATCCAGTTCTCCGGGGTCGCCTCGAAAAACGAGATCGCGGACGGCGTATCCAACGACAGCGCATCGAGCAGGGCCCGTCGCAGGCCAAGCCCGGCGCCCTGCAGCGGCAATGCGTCGCCGCTCATGCCGGTGACGCCACGACCGCGCGCACCGAAGGTGCGCACGGCCGCGGCCCCGTCACTGACACAGTGAGCGGATTACTTCTTGTCACCGCACTTGCCTTCGCCACACTTGGCTTCGGCCTTCTTCTCACCGCAATTGGCGTCCGTCTTCTTCTCGCCACAGTTGGCGTCGGTCTTCTTTTCGCCGCAATTGGCTTCAGCCTTCTTCTCGCCGCAGTTGGCGTCGCTCTTCTTCTCGCCACACTTGCCTTCGCCGCATTTCTGCTCGCCGGCGGACGCCACCATGTAACCCCCGCCCAGGTCCGAAGCCTGGAAAACGGAGGCCTGCGCCGCCATGCCGCTCAGCGCGAACATCGCACCCAAAGCCACGGCCATCGGTTTACGGTCATTGCTCATTAGTTACTCTCCTGACGATTCAATTTGCTGTGATCGGGACATCGTGCCCGGGAATACTGCGGGGAATCAGCTGGCCACTGGATGAACCGGCCTTCCCCAGATACGGACATCCCGCAGAATCGGATCCACATGTGCAACTCACCGACGTTCGCCATGTCCCGGCATGGAGCGGCGCGTCGCCGTCCGCTACCGTGCACATGTCGCCCGTTCGGCGATCTTGCAGGAAACTCCGGGACAGATGCTAGCCGTCATCGCGAACTCACTCTGTATCCACGGGTCCTAGCTTTATGCTCGAAACTCCAGAGGACAGCGCACTCGATTCGGTGCTCAACGCCTACCACCTGCGCGCACGGATCACCGACAACCCGAAGCTGTGCGGGCGCTGGCGCGAGCCCGAGGAGGCCGGTCCGCGTGCCTATTTCCACCTGATCGATCGCGGCATGTGCTGGTTCGAGGCCGGCTGTCTCGACATGCCGGTACGGCTTGCCGCCGGCGACCTGATCCTGCTGCCGCGCGGGGACGCGCATGTCCTGACCAGCGAACCGGAGCCGGGCCCGGCCGACGCCTGCTTCTCGACACTGCTGTGCGGCGAATTCGAGTTCGAGGGCGGCACCGCCGGCAATCCGCTGCTCGATGCGCTGCCGGACTGCATCGTCGTCCACGCCGCCGACGCCGGAGACGCCTTCCGCCGCCTCGCGGAACTGCTCGGCGAAGAGTCCAGACGCCCGGACTTCGGCAAGCAGGCCGTCATGGACAAGCTCGCCGATGCACTGTTCACGATGGCGGTCCGCCACTACCTGAAGACGGCACCGGGGCGGCGCGGCCTGCTCGCCGGCCTGGCCGACGGGCGTTTGCGGCCGGCGCTCGAAGCCATGCATCGTGAGCCGGGGCGCGACTGGAGCGTCGCCCAGCTCGCCGGCATCGCGTGCCTGTCGCGCACCGCCTTCGCCCAACGCTTCTCGCAGGCACTCGGGCAGAGTCCGATCCAGTATCTGACGCGCTGGCGGATGACGGTCGCCCTCGGGCTGCTGCGTGATCCGCGACTGTCGGTGGCCGCGATCGCCGAACAGCTCGGGTATCAGACCGAGGCGGCGTTTCGCAGAAGCTTCAAGCGCGTCCACGGCAGCGGGCCCGGGCAGTTCCGCGCCCCGGCGCCGCGCCGCGCCGCCTGAACCGCAACGGCGGAGCCCGCCCTCAGGCGGCGTTGGCCTGGGACTCGAATGCCCGCGACCACTCGATGAACTGCTCCTCGGGCATCGCGCGGCTGTAGAGGAAACCCTGCTGGACCGCACAACCCAGATCGCGCAGGCGCAACGCGTCCTCCTCGGTCTCGACCCCCTCGACCACCATCGACATGCCGACGCGCCTGGCCAGCTCCGACATCGAGCGGATGATCTCCGCCGCACGGTCGTTCTGCGCCGCGGCCCGCGACACGACCGGGTCGATCTTGATCCGGTCGATGTCGAAGCGGTACAGGTGGCTGATCGACGAATACCCCGTGCCGAAATCGTCGAGCGCCAGCTTGACGCCGATCGCCCTGAGCGCGTGCAGGATCTCCTCCGCCTCGTCGAGATTGCCGACCAGGGCCGTCTCGGTGATCTCCGCCACCAGCTGCGCCGGCGGCAGGCCGCTGTCGCGCAGCGCATCGCGCACCATCTGCAGCACCGCCGGCGACAGCAGCTTGGCCGAAAGGTTGAACGACACGTTGAGCTTGAAGCCGCGCTCGGACCACGCCCGCACGCTGCGGCAGGCCTGCACCAGCACGGTCCGGGTCATGTCGCGAATGATCTCGGAACTCTCCGCGATCGGGATGAACTCGCCCGGCAGCACCACCCTGCCGTCAGGCTGGCGCCAGCGCACCAGGATCTCCGCGGACACCACTTTCTTGTGCTGCACGTCGACGATCGGCTGGAAGAACGGCACGAACTGCCCCTCGCGCAGCCCCATGCGGATCTGCTCGGCCAAGGCCAGATGCTTGCGCAGGCGATGCGTATGTCCGCGCTCGCCAAAGCGCAGATCGCCGGCGCCGCTCTGGCGCGCCAGCCGCAACGCCTCGATGCAGACGTTGACGTACTCCTCGGCGTCGCGCGCGTCGTCGGGATAGACCGCGGCGCCCGCCGCCACCCCGAGCAGGAACCGCTGCTCCTCGATCTCGATCGGCGTCGACAGGCGCGACAGCGCCTCGGCGGTCACGCGCTTGAGATCCGCGCGGGTCACCGCCTCGGCGGTGCCGCGATCGACCAGAATCGCCAGCGTGTCCGGGTCGATGCGAAACAGCGTGGTCGGCAGCACGTCCAGGGCATGCAAGCGCTCGCTGGCGGCGCGCATCACCGTCTCGGCCAGCCGCAGGCCGAAGCCGCTGCGCAGGCTCGCATAGGTGCTGACCCCGAGCAGCAGCAGGCCGTGGCTGCCGTCGATCGGCCGTACCCGCCGGACCTCGCGCAGCTCCACATCCAGGCTGTTGCGGTTCGGCAGACCCGTGCCCGGGTCCACATAGGCGATGCGGCGGATGTGATCGGCCTGCGCCTGCAGCTTGTGGATGGCACGGACGATGTCGCCGAACTCGTCCTGGGTTTCCTCCAGCGACCGGCTCGGCGCGTGCCCGGTCAGCACCGCGTTGAGACTGCCGGTCACCGCCCCCAGCGGTCGCACCAGACGGCGGTACGCCAGAACGCTGAGCACCAGCGTCAGCAGCAAGGCGCCGGCGACACTCGCCAGCGCCAGCCCGAGCTGTCCGCGCAGCCGCGAGAACTCCTGCAATGAACCACTCAGACCGCTGGCGTTGTCGCGTTCCAGCACCGAGGCCAGACGCCGGCCGGCCCGATGCTGCAGCTCCAGCGTGATCTCCGACAGGCGCGAAATACGCTCGTCCGACTCCGGCGCATTGATCAGCTCCCGGATCTCGCGCCCGCGCGCGTCCACCAGGGTCCGCAGCGCCGCGATGTCCTTATCCCCGGAGCCCGACAGGAACCGCAGCTGTCCCAGCAGCGCACCGAGTTCCCGATCCAGGCGCCGCAACGCCGGCTCCGGGTCCAGCTCGGCGGCCTCGGCACGCCGCGCCGACTCGGCCTGGACATGCATCTCCATCAGGGCGTTGTTGATGACCACGGCCATCGAGATGCGGTTCGCGCGCCCGCGCAGGCTCGGCTCGAAACGTTCGTCCGACTGCAGCGAAGGCACGATCAAGACCCCCGCCAGGACAATGGCGAGGTTGACCAGCACAATCACCGCGATGAACTTGGTGCGGACCGTCATCCTCGAACTCGATCGGCGGCCGCCGACAGCCGACGACCGGCAACATGTCACCGCATTCTAGCCCGGAACGCGCGTGCGCCAAGCGTCAATATGCATCAACGGCTGCCAACTCGCGCACATACCCCGGCCGTTACGGCCGGTCATGCCCGCCGCGTTCCGATCCGCTTCATCCGGTACAATCCGCTGCCGCCGCCGACGCGGCGCCCCTCCACAAAGAGGGCCTGTAGCTCAGTTGGTTAGAGCAGGGGACTCATAATCCCTTGGTCCTGGGTTCGAGCCCCAGCGGGCCCACCATTCAAATCGCGGCTTTCCGATCAGCGGCCTGGAGCGCATCTGCGTGCGTTACCCGTCGGCGCGGCGGGCGGCAGGACGGCCTTCGTTCCGCATGGAATCGACCGCCCCGGCCATGTTTCAGGCCGGGTCCGCGAGCCGTTTCGACCAGCCCCGGCATGAGCCGCTCCGCACACCGCGTGTGCTGAGCGTGAAATCACCTATCCCGCGATCGCGCTGCCGCGCTTGTCGCGTCGTGCTCACGGACTGTTCGCCAGCCGCGCCGCAATGACCACGCGCCGATTCCGGGTCCGCCCCTCGTCCGTGGTATTGGTCGCCTCCGGTGCCAGCGGCCCCACGCCGCGCGCTTCCAGCCGCCGGGCGCTGATACCGTATCGGACCAGCGCCGCCTTGACGGCCTCGGCGCGTTGCTGCGAAAGCAGCAGATTGTGTTCCAGGCTGCCGCTGTCGTCGGTATGCCCGACGACGTAGATCGACAGACCGGGTTGCTGCCGGAGCAGGCCAGCCATCGCCTCCAGCGCCGCCTTGGATTCCGCCTTGACGACCGCCTTGTCGCTGTCGAAGTAGATGCCGGGCACGACAACGGACCCGGCACTCGCCAGCCCCGCACTGAGCGTCCCCGGCGAAATCTCGGGGACCACGTTCACCGCATCGCCGTCCTGCGCAACGATCTGCCAGACGGCCTTGTCCTTGTAGCCGTCGATGCCGATATGAACCCACTGTTGCCCGGACCGCAGCTTGCGCTTGGCCGTGAGCGCGGCGTCCATCGACGTATTCCGGCAATTGAAGTCGGCATGTGTATTGGTGATGCTCGTCAGGAAAAGGCCGTACCCCTTGCCGCAGTCCTTCTCGGACTTGCACTCGTAAACGATCGAATAGCCGGCTTTTTCCAGGGACTGCCGATAGCTCTTCAACATGTGCAGGGGGGAGAGTTGCTGCGGCAGCGGGTGATAGCAGTGCAGCGACATCGGCCCCTCGACTTCCGCGTAACTGCTCGAATCCTTGTAGTTCTGGACCGGCTTGAGCGGGATGCGGGCAAGACCGTAGTCAAGCTGCTCACGGCTGGACAACTCGGCTCCGGGAATCCGCGGCAGCCACGACAGGTCATACGACCGCCCGGGATCTCTTTTGAACTCCTCAGCTTGAGCGATCGGGACCAGCCCAATGACGACCGCGCAAATGGCGGCGCTGGCGAGCTTGTTCAATACAGAGCGACCTGTCGGCATGACCAACTCCTTGTCGAGGGCGGACATCCAAATGAACGTTCATGCTAGGTGGCGATACCGGCAGCGTCTGCCCCGTAAATGGCGAATCCGCCTGTAAGGAAAACGGCCACGATGAATATCTACTTCCACACATTCACCTTGCGATCGTAGGTCTTCACGGTGAGCTGATCTTCCTGGAAGATCAGCTCGATCAGCATGGCATGACGATCGAAGGGCGAGCCGAACAAGCCACGCGACGCCTGCCGATAGGCTTCGCTGTCGCGAATGGCTTTCATATCCAGCTCCTCGCGGAAGACCTTGCCGGGCAGCGGGCTCCAAGTGCAGCCACTTTTTCTGACGTGATCATCCGGGTTGAATCCATTTGATTCTAACCACTCACGTTTTTCTATATTGTAAGGAGTGGGCTCCCTACCCTTTATTTGAGATTCATCATCACAGTCTTTTAACTCCGCCAATTGCCAGACGATTTCGACCTTGTCCGGCAATTTGTTTTCATAGCCCTTGAAGCGGCCGAACGCACTCGTCGGATCGCGATATTGGGATGGAATAGTCGGCGTCATGGCAATGACGAATGGAATATCCTCCAACCCCGGATAGACAACATTCGTCACCCATCGCTCTCTCCCACTGGCCATTTTTACTCTATAAGGTTTACGAACAGCTCCTTCCTGCTCACCCACCTTTAGAAGGATCACCCCATGCTGGCCGTAGTTGAGCATGTCGATGCTATAGGGGGTTTTGCCGCAGGCCGTCAGCGACAGGAACAGAGCGGGCAGCAAGCCAGCCAGCGGAAGACGCCAGGCGTTCACAGGCAAACACCGATTGATATCAAGCCGTCTGGGCTACCTACTTCCACACATTCACCTTGCGATCGTAGGTCTTCACGGTGAGCTGATCTTCCTGGAAGATCAGCTCGATCAGCATGACATGACGATCGAAGGGCGAGCTGAACAAGCCACGCGACGCCTGCCGATAGGCCTCGCTGTCGCGGATGGCCTGCATGTCCAGCTGCTTGTGGAAGATCTTGCCGGGAAGGGGCGTCCAGTTACATCCATACTTGTTGACATAAGCGTCTGGGTCGAAACCCTGTTCCCTCATCCACTTGATAGTCTGATCGGACTGAGGTGGACTGTTGTATTTGCACTCGCTCAACTTCGCCAACTGCCAGACAATCTCGACCTGATCGGGCAGCTTGTCTTCATAGCCCTTGAAACGGCCGAAGGCGCTGGTCGGGTCGCGGAATTCGGAGGGAATGGAGGGGTCCATTGCGATCACAAAGGCCACGTCCTCCAATCCCGGAGATGCAACGTACGTCTCCCACCGAGTTGTCCCGTCTGGTCTGTGCACTTTGTAAGGCTTGCGCACCACGCCTGTTTCTTCAGCCACCTGCAAAAGAATCACACCGTTTTGCCCGTAGTTGACCATGTCCACGGCGTAGTGGGTATCGCAGCCGCTCAAGACGGCCACCGTCAAT